>JADEYI010000151.1_pt1 | contig 130240 bp, 215 predicted proteins | sample 8542331 | NCBI WGS metagenome assembly JADEYI01 (sample SAMN16510988, study PRJNA670497) | mine drainage metagenome | isolation source: biofilm near Copperflume 1 | place: Germany: Marsberg coppermine Kilianstollen | collected 2018-02
ACCACCCACACCGGCCGCTTCTTGGGGGCGCGCCCCCCCCCCACCCCCCCGCGCGGGGTTCAGCCCCCCCCCCCCCCCACTTCTTGAACAAACTCTCTCACTTTTGGGGGGGGGGGGGGGGGGGCTGCGCCTCCCCAAACCCCCCTTTCCCCGTTAAAACACTTCCTAAGCAGTCCTAAGCTCATGTCGCGTAAATATGCAGCTAGGAAAGCATCTGGCGCGAAAGATATCACGTGAACGGACACATGCTGCCCTTCTTGAACACGACATTGCACGAGCACCACAGACTCTTGCGCTAGCGCCGCTTTGTGAGCGATGGAGAGTATTACCAAATTTCGCTCCGTGCCAGAGGAAGGACCACATAATCAAAAATCAAGATCTGAAATGTCTCAAGGACTGTGCTGCCACGTGTATGAGCAGGATTTGTAGCGGACAGGTGGAAAGCGGGCTTCGCCCGTTCGAGGGGCTTCAGGTAAAAGGCTCTGACATAGGATATATGGGCCAAGTGCAAGGGAGTGCTGCATGAAGTGTACTGAAAGATCAGCAAGAGCGCAAATGGGAAAAGGAAAGGCAGGGCTGCATGAATAGAAACTAGCTATGAAGTGCTGGACTACAGACAAAAGAGCACCGCACCATGTCTGCCAAGTAGGTCAGCAGCTTCGAGGACTGGATCGAGCCCTGGCTCTTGAAGTTGAACAGCTGCGGGTTCCTGCGCAGCAGACACAGCTCTCAGCCAACCCATGCAACTGCGGCAAACACCGGGCACCAACCCTGGAGCTACTCATGCATGATCTGAAGCCTGATGTCCCCTGGATAGCGGGCGATCACATTTAAGTGTAGCAGACACACATGAAAACACCATGGAGCCGGCAACACATGTTCCGCAAGCCTGATGTCCTCTGCATCAGCGAGTGACAAGAAGAGTGTTTCATCGGCCACCCCAGAAAAGGAGTGTAACAAAACGGAACTGCCAAGCTTGATACTGGAGGCACTGAGTCCAAGACAATCAAACGCTGTGAAGGCACATCAGCCTGCTGCGTGAATTTCATGATAAGCAATTTGCAAGAATATTTCAAGTCAGTGGCGGTCTAAAAGAGCACCTGTCAATGAAGGAGGTTGTGGCGGTGCCAGACAGGAACTCCGGGTGCCGCAGGACGTTCTCCAGAAACAGGATATTGGTCTTGACGCCGCGGATGTGGAACTCGTACAGCGCGCGCTGCATCTTCTGGATCGCATGCAGGTACGTCCCCGACCGCACGATCACCTGCGCGCGACCAGTCACCCCTCAGTCACCATTAGGTCGCGTTGGTCAGCCTCATGAAGATAGAGGCCGCTTGCCAGATCATCATGAAGCACGCGGCGCTTCAAAGCTTGACAGCTATGTGAGATCCGGCCCAGTGCAAACCCCAAACTAGATCCAGCACGTCCGACAGAAGGAACTTGAAGACACAGCAAGACTCCCCAGCTCAAGGTGCAGGCAACGATGAATGCTCAGGCACTTCTGTAGGGAGATACTCTACAGGTGCCGAAGCAACCAGACACCTTGCAACAATCGTACATCCCACTTTGCTGGCAGCTGCTCACTCCTTCATAGAGGTAGTCACCTTCACAAGCAGTGAGTCGTAGTGGCGGGAGACGAAGTTGCCGGCAGCCATGGCACCGTCCAGCCGGATGCCGGGGCCGCCAGGGGAGCGGTACGCCTGGATGCGGCCGCTGTCCGGCTGGAAATTCAGCTCCGGGTCCTCGCTCGTGATGCGGCACTGAATCGCGTAGCTCTTTGGCTCCGGGATGTCCTCCTGCACAGGCATGCGCAAGATGTCCACAGTGCTCTCAGCAGATGCTCTTAAACTACTCCACCAAGCTGCTGTACTGTGGAGCGAGGTGGATCCAAGACTGCTCAATCGGAAGGAGCAACACAGGATCCCATCTGCTCAGGAAAGAAGCGCACTGAGGCTTGGAATTTCAGAGCGCACGCACATCACTGAAGCATTGGGCAAACCTATAAGCCTCGCATGTCCTGCAGGGGTGACATTTGCGCAAGATCCTAGCATGCATGCAGAGGCTCTCCAGGAGGTACTCTTGGGGCTCAAGAGGGGCTCCCTGTCTTACATCCGCCCAAGCCTTACGTCTCAATCAAATTCTGCAATTAAATCAACTCTTGATGGCTGCAGCAGCCCCACCTGGCTTGAGATGCCGAGGTCTGCCAGCGAGGCGCCGCCTGCAATCCTGATCTGAGCCTGAACCAGATCCACCCCCGTGACCTCCTCCGTGCATGTGTGTTCCACCTGCGCACGCAGCACCACCTTCCTGTAAGCTCTCAATCTGCTGCATGCAAATTTGACCCAGGCCGCTACGCCATATCTCAAGCTGGCTACACGCCAATCTCTGTGGCACCTTTTCTGGCAGTTCCAGCAAGGGCGCACTCCCCTCATCAAAGTATACACCTCAAGAGTGCAGGGGTGCACCAGGAGACAGCCTGCACTCGGGACATACAGCTCCCAATCATCCACTCATGAACTTCCTCTTAGAACCTCAGACCAGTGATAAAGGCAGGCCAGCGTGGGTGGCCCCTCTTCCTCTTCCCCAGCAATGGGCCTCCCTCATTCTCTCCCACATGAGACCAGGTCGGCTCAAACTCACCTGAATGCGCGGGTTGACCTCCAGGAAGAAGTAGTTGCCGTGCTTGTCCACCATAAACTCGACAGTCCCGGCGTTGCGGTAGCCGACGTGCTTGCACAGCGCCACCGCGTCCCGGTGCAGCGCCGCGCGCACCGTTGGGTCCAGTCCGTACGCCGGCGCTACCTCCACCACCTGTGCGCGCCAGAACAGGCACCACCTCAGCCGTGGCATGACAATTGCCAGGTCATCTGATTTGTTCCGCTTGCATATATGGTTGACAGATGTACGCTGGTGGTGGATGATTTGCCAATCCACGTGCTGCACATTTCTTAGGCAGGCTATCACACGTTCGCATTATCGCTGCGCGTCCTCTTGAGTGCAGCATGACTGACGACACTGAGAACTCGGGGTGATTGCAGCGTTGCATCTCTTGACTGCGTTCTCTTTGGCCACCTGCTGGAAATTGACTTCCCCCGGACTCAAGCAGCCACGCCAGAGCTCCCATGACTTTGCTGCTTTGTCACCTCAATCGCCGCTATCTTTTCTCAACTTTTCTGCCCTCTGTCATAGAAGTAACTAGGTTAGTAAAAAGGGGAATATGGGATCGAGAACGGGCGCGCACCTTCTGGTGGCGGCGCTGCACGGAGCAGTCGCGCTCGTAGAGGTGGACGGTATTTCCGTAATTGTCGGCCAGGATCTGAACCTCAACGTGCCTGGGATCCTCGACAAATTTCTCCACAAACATCGCCCCGTTGCCAAACGCCGCCTTGGCCTCTGCGCTCGCGCGCTCGAAGGCATCCTCAATCTCCTCCTCTGCGCACATCACAACATCACATCAGCGCCCCTCAGCATCTAGCCGTCATCTTGCTTTCAGGAATGAACAAGCTCCCGGTTCAATCCTCATTAAGGTAAGTAATCTGGGGATCTTCGCAAAGGAGCCACATGCCTTCACTATGAAGCAGCATGCCTTGCTGGTAATCTGCAGCTGAGCTACTGCATGATGCGTGCAGACACAGCTGTGAATGGTGGCAACAATGACACAATAGCAACGGAGAGCATCAATGAAAAACTATGAAAGATGGACCAACACTGGGCCTGGCAGCGAGCATATTAAGAAAGGCAGCTGTGCAGGGGCGTGCCTGCCCTGACAACGCGCATGCCGCGGCCGCCGCCGCCGTACGCCGCCTTGAGAATGACCGGGTAGCCGGCCTTGCCAGCGAAGTCGGCCGCGTCGGCCGCTGTCAGAATGGCGCCGGCGCTGCCGGGCACCACCGGGACGTTGCACTCCTCCGCCAGCTTGCGCGCATCCGTCTTGTCGCCCATCGCCTGCATGCATGCACAACAGCGGTAAGAAGGAGCCCGCATGCATGCGAGGTAGAGGTGAGAGGGAGGCCCCATGCATGCAAAGCAGCGGCGAGATGAAATAGCTGCAGCTCCAACAAGCAGGACGCGGCGGCATGTTGAGGGGTAGAGCCTGCTGCGCTGTGACCAGCATGCCTCTGCACGTTTCCTCCTTTGTTTCATGCAGCCTACTGAGGGTAAATATGATTGATTGTATTGATCATGGTGCCCAGGTGATGATCCAGGAGCAGATCAATGTCCTGCTTGCCACATGCAGCCCGCAGAATGATCTGCTCACACGTCAGGCAGCCCTTCTCTGTTTGACAGTCTCAACAGCACTGGGAGTAGTGAGCTTGCCTGGATGGTCTCGGGCGCAGGTCCCACGAACGCAATCCCCTCCTCCTCGCACCGCCGCGCGAACGTCGGGTTCTCCGACAGAAACCCGTACCCCGGATGAATTGCGTCCGCACCCTGCTCCCTACGGATCACACAAGAAGCCACAGTAAGTCTCATCCGATGTGCCTTCAAACTGCTGAGGGTGGAATGCTAGTATACACAGAACGCATTTGCGAATGGCACATTTGATCCTGTAGCAACCGCCCATTGAGCGCCGAGTAGAAACCAAGCATCCCATTGCCTTTTCGAGCGCAATGCTACAACATAGCCCCAAGATCCACACACAACCAGCAAGATGAAGAGCCCTGCACTGCCTTCAGAACCAAGGGGTATGAGCCACGTTTGCACACAATCTCACACAGGGAGGCAACCTCTCAGCCCCGGGCATCAAAAGTGTATCTGCAGGGGAGATGGGGCGCACTTGGCCAGTGCGAGGATACCCTCCACGTTGAGGTAGCACTGCACGGGGGTCATGTCCGGACTCCCAACCTCGTACGACTCATCCGCCTTGTAGCGGTGCGGCTGCAGCCGGTCAGCCGGGCTGTAGATTGCCAGCTGCGCCACAACTCCCCACTCAGTAACTGGATGACCAAGCAGCTACCGATGACAGCACCCTGCTCCTGATCGTGGTCATCATTGGGGCACGGCCAACCCAAACGTATCATGGACAGCCCAAGTAGTGTCATGCACAGCCCAAGTACCCCATGCATGCCCAAGCTCTAATAGCAATACCGCACCCACTTGCAGCAATGACTATCTTCCTGCACTTGTTGAGGTAAGAATGAGAGCAAGGCTGTCAAAGGAGGGATGAGACACAGAGCACGGAGGAGAGCGCATTACCGCGCTGTTGAGCCAAGAAAAGGGCTACGCTGTCAAGATAGGAGACTTAGAGAGCACAGAGGAGAGTGCATCACCGTGCGCAGGCCGAGCTCTGTGCCTGCGCGGAAGACGCGCACGGCAATCTCGCCGCGGTTCGCGCACAGGATCTTCTTGAAGGGCGTCTTCTCGGCCGCGTCCACCTGCATGCATGCATGCATGCTTTATCAGTCTCCATATCAGCCTCTCAGCATCAATAACTCAGGCTGGCACGCACGCACGGCAAACGCAGAACAAGCACTTCTGTGCTGCTGAAGTGCTCTAGCATAGTCAGCAGGACATTGCAAACGCATGCTTCCAAAGTATCAGGCAAGGAAAAGAGGCAGCCAAGGGACTCAGCCTCCCATATTACTAGCGGGACACTGTCAAATACATGGTGCGAGTGCTTTAAAGCAATGAAAAGTGGCAATTAAGGAGCTGGGCACTCACCACAATGCCCTTCTCGTTGATGATGGGGGAGGAGACAGGCACGTCATGGCCGGAGACGTTTCTGAGGGCCACGATCTGCAGCTGCCCCCGCCTGATGAGGCTCCTGCTGGGAGCTCGGCTTCTAATGCTGCCTCCGCGCTGCTGCTGCGAACATGTGCTGCCATGTGCCCCCCAAAATGGCGCGAGGCTGCCCTTGCACAGCTGCGTGCGCGGCCGCGCCCCAGGGCTGAGCCCCATTGCTGGCAAGTCCACTGCTGACATAACTGGTACGTCACCTCATGCCCAAAGGCTGTTCTTTTCACTTTCTTGTGGTCTGGCTTGGCTGCTGAAGATAAACTTTCCCCTACTAGCCTGCAGGCAGAGAAAGGTCCAGATCACTGTGATGTTCAGGACATGGGGGCCCCGTTGAGTCTTCAAATGAAAGAAATGCTGGATGCATGCACATTTCGCGCATGATTTCTTGTGAAATGCTGGGAACGCTGTGTCTGCTGTTCCAGCCTCTGGGGTGATTTCTTGCGAATGATAGTCTGCGAAAGGTCGCAGCTTGAACAACAATTGTTCGATCAGAACTTTTTGGAAGCTTTAGATCGTTGCTTTCCACAGGAACAGCACCGATTTACCCCCGTATGCCCAGAAAAGCATGGGAAGCTGAAGATGGGATCTTGTGAGGCAACTTCAACGCCGCTTCCGTCAGGATCGTTTCAATTTTCGATGCTTCTTATTGAATTATCTTAACCCAACAATGCCCTTCAGAATTTGGATGTAGCAACTCATCGGTATGCAGATGTGCAGCTCGGAACCCTACCTCACTTTACTAGGTGCGGCTGCTCGGCTACTGAAACGGAAGCTGTGTGCAGTAGCAATGAGTGTAATGATCCGCAATTGCTCCCTATTGCATCTACGCTTTCAAGCAAGCCACAACTTGATGGGCTCCTCAGCAGATCATGGGCGGAATGCGACGATTACGGTCAAGGGGAGTTGGGGTGTCCGTAAGGGTTGGAACAGCAGTTCCTTCCGCATGAGAAACAAGAAGCTACAACATACAGCAGGATGCGTGAATGACGCTCATTTCTGCCTTAGGAACAGGCCACCATCATCTGAACCAACTTGTACTACAATGGGCATGACAGATACATGAAGGCAAAATCTTTGTACTACAGTGCCTTAGTGTCCCACCAAAAAAAATATGTTTACTAGGATGAATATACTCAGTACTGGCAGCCTGGCAGTCAAGCTGACTATTCTACACTGGCCAGAAGTCCTGCGGCTTTACTAGTCAGCCGGCATGTGCGCGGCACGCATGGGCATCTGGTCATGACGAATTCATACCTCGGCAGTGTTCACATTGCGAAAGCTTGCCATTTGGTAAGTAATGACTCAATTCAGCCCTCGGCAGACAGACACCGTGGTGACCAATTATTAGTTACTGGGGGCCTGCCCAAATGCTGCATCATCGACAGCATTCCTCTTGTCTATCATACGCTGCATGGCATCCTCAAACTGCTGCTTCGCGCGTGAGGGTCCCTGCAGCAGAAACATGCCGCAGTCTTCAGTCGGCCTCTCCAACACTGCTGAAATATGCAAACAGGCGGCCATACACAGATGAACTCTTGGGAGAACATGCTATACACATCCTTGCACAGGTCTACAGCATCCTGCAATTGACTCACAGGCACACAACATTGCGACCGCGCCTCCCTATCAAAGCAGAGCCTGCCTCGCTATCAAAGTACAGATGCAGATGCAGAAGCAGACATACAACCACTCCATCATTGCAGATTATGGTGTTGATTGGGCTGAGGCAACGACCCACAAAATGCACCAGTGATCAATCCCTCTGAGAAACCCCTGGAGCGGGAGATCCCACCTGCTCCTCCTGCTGCGGCGGTGACACTTCCAGGTGCGCTGCAGCCGCGTCCAGGAAGATGCCGCCCAGCTCCTTCAGCGCCAGCCCCCTCAGCCGCCGCACCTCCTTCGGCGACGCCGAGCTCCGCAGCACCTGCGCGCGCAAAAATGGTGTGTACCTTGTCAGCACAAAGCGCAGCTCGCTGCTTGCCTCGCCAGCTCTGCTTGCAGCAGCACGAGCGCGGGCCGAGCAGGACACAGCGCATGGTACATGCAGGAAATTCTAAGTCAGTTGATTTAGGGTTCCCCGGTACGTCCCTTTGCCTGAGCCAGGCTCGCCTATCACACATACCTGCTGTACATGCTGTGATAGATGACCCCACCTAGAGGTCATTGACTCCAAGAGGCCAGAAAACTACAAATGCATATCGAGGGTGCATGCGCATTTGCAAGGACACAGAGTCATGTCGCTTGTGTGGCAGGGATTTATGAGATCAGATGCACTGCAGTGCCCGAGAGAGTGATCAAGAGGTGAGTGTGACAGGGCGTCTTGCAGCCGCAAGCACCCACCTCTTGGCAGACTGCCTTGACTGTGTGCTGGATGTCCAGAACGTTGGCAGCCCACATGGCATCCAGCATCAGCGGCAGCGCAGCTTCCTCCAGCTTCGCGCGCTCGGCCGCCATCGCTGCAGCCGCCTGCCTCCGCTCCTCTGCCTGCCAGGGCACATGCATGCCTTCAAATTAAGCACTGCCACAAATTTGGTCATTGCACAGTGCAACAGCGCCCAAATTTGCCTTTGGCACGGCTATGCGTCCTCACTTGTAGCATGTTTCCGCAGGGATGCAGTGCTCGTTCTTCGGATCTGCCCAGGACAGTCATCCACCCAGTGCAGTATGATAGGTCTCCCACAAATATAATCACCTATGAGAGTAGGGCGTGACTGAGAGAGATCTCCTGCAGTTGCCTGACCCAAAAGGCACTACTGCAACAAAGAGCTCTGAGTCACTGTTCTCTAAAAGAATGGCAGATGCCCACCTGGCTAGCTGCGTCAGCGCTGGAGTGATCAGCTGATTTGCCTTCAGCTGAACCTTTGCTGCTGGAGCCTGCTGCACCCTGTGCATCCCCTAACGAGTGCTGCTGTTGAGAAGAAGATGACGCAGCTCCACTCTCCCGCTGATGCTGCGCGTGCTGCTTCTCCAGCCGCTCTATCTGCTGCTGCGTCTGGTAAACCTGCACAGGCAGCAGCTTGTCATGCATTGCTGCAGCCAACCAGCAGCAAAGCACTCCCACACCCCTCTTGGCACTAAGAAGGCAACTATGCAGTGAACAGACTTATGGACAACAAGCGGCAGCGTTCATTACAAAAGATGTAGAGCCGATCTTTCTGTCACGGCACTTCTGTGTCCATGAGGCCTCCCCAAAGAACCATTCTAAAGTACTTGGTATTTCCCTTGCAGCCCGAGAATAGGACAAGGACCACCAAAAGCCGGTTAGCCGCACTTTGAGGGCGAGGCCGGCGGCGTGCATCTGGGATTTGAAGGCGGCGCCCTTGGAGCGCATGGCAGCAACGGAGCCCTCGAAGAAGTTGCCGAGCGCAATCTCCGCCTGGCTGCGGTACGTTCCCCCGATTGCGCGCAGCATCGTCGGCCCAAACGGCGTCTGCGCCAGGCTGTCCGCCTCAGCCACCATCGCCTCCTGCGCACCAACCACCCTTGTTAGAAGGGGGGCACGTCGGAATGATCGAGTTTCGTGGTGGTCTCCGTGTGCTTGTGACATGTCTGTACTCGAATATTGCAATTGCAGTGCCGTTTGTCGGAGCCAGGCCCGTCTGTCACGCATCCCTGCTACGCATGCTGTGATAAGGGGCGCCACGAAAGATCAGCTGATTACCAACGATGAGAAGAGTCCACATTTTGAAACTCAAGATCCCCTGAGGAATAGAAGAATGCGCACCCTGAACCCCTGCTCGTCGCCCTCCACGTAGCGCCGCAGCAGCGCGTTCAGCATCACAACTAGCCGCTCCTGCCGCGCTGCCTGCACGCACAGACGATACAACCTCTCAAAGTTTCAATTGCACTCATTTGTGATCTTTCAAGCACCCTGTTGCACCTTCCCGGTGCTTCCCTTGACCTTCCCTAAAGTGAACCACTTCCTGCGCAGTTTGTCATGTCCAGCTGAGACACCCGAAGCTGCTACACAACAACATGCGATCAAATGCCAGCAACCCTAGTCGTGAAGGAGGATGTGCGTCTTTTCCTACATACTCCTCTAATTAGAGCATTTGCAGAAAATGTCAGCAATGATCCTGCATGCTACTGACAAAGCATGAGAGCTGATAGCTAAGAAGCTGACAATGCATTAGGTAAGGGGCAGCTGCGCACCTGCAGCCTCTTCATCTGCCCCGGCTGGAAATCCCCGCCGCTGCGAGCGGCCAACGCGATCATGAGCTCGCCCACCAGGTGATCAAAGCGGTCCGAGCCGAACAGAGCGGTGAAGAATTCGGCGCTGTCCATGAAATCCACATTCAACCCGTCCGCGCCATTGGCGTCGTAGCGCGCGCGCAGCTCCGCGTTGCCCAGCACCTAATCAGGCGCCACAGTGCATGCTTTATTAGGCAATCTCATGACGCATGCATTGCCTTTCACACAGGTAGTTTATGCCCCTCACACATGAGCTCATGTAAATTATGCGATGAACCTTTTTTTGACCTCATCCACCTGAGAAATTACTGCTGAGTGGTCTGACGTTCTGCTACGCCCGCTACAGTCCCATTACTCCGGGGGCAGAGCAGTCAAGCAATTGGCAGTGTGAAACAAGTGATGTTGGATATTTTGGAATGTTGCAGTGACAGATGACAGGAGAAGCGTACCTGGTAAGCCTCACCGAGCTGCTGGAAGCGCTCATTTGCAGTGGGGTCTCCCCTGTTCTTGTCGGGGTGGTACCTGCACAAGTGCACTCCTTCCCATCAATTCCCTTAGCTTGCCCCATACTGCACCAAGTGCAGCCTGGAGACAGCCTGCCCTTCAACATTTGCACTGATCAGCAGCCTAATGTTACAAGGATCTGCAAGCAATAAGACTGCTGCCTTTTCAGGGTCATTGTCAATTGCGTCCATCCGCCAGATGTGCACACGAATAGTTGCCAGCCATGCTGGAGAACACACGGCGTATTCGGCAAGGAGGCGCAGGGCCACGCACTTGCGGGCGAGAACGTAGTAGGCGCGCTTTATGGCTTCAGGGGGCGCGTCACGCTCGACGCCCAGCAGCGCGTAGTAATCCACCCGGCCCGATGCACCGGCAGCGCCGCCGCCGCTGCGGTGCCACTGCTCACGCACGCTCGCAAATATCTCGTCATCGGTCACCAGCGCGCTCCCTGGCTGGTCCACCCACACTCGCGCATCCTGCATGTACACGCGCATACAACAGGGATAAAATACATGGTGCAGATGCTTGCCCCCAGCACTAGGCGTGTTTGGCCATTGAAGTCAGGAAGCAGCCTACAGGTGCAGTAGGTGTGTGCCTGGTGGTCAAGCCAGGTGGTGAACCAGGCTGCAACATGAAAGTCTAAATTCTGCATGCAGGTTGCTTGTTTGCTGAGCGTCAGGAAGGGCAACGAGCTTTGTAGATCAACAAATTTTGGTTCAAGAGTGCATGCTGCATGTGCTGCATGCGCCCTAGCAGGCTTCAGCTGTAACACTGCGCTGGAGACTGTGCTTGGTACTGGGGTTATCGTAGAGCAGTCAGGAAAGCTTCTTCTGTAGCTGAATAGGGTCTGAAAAAGCACAGGCATCTCACCGTGTCCCAGTGTTTCCCACGCTGGGCCTCCCTGATGGCTTCAGGTGTGTTTGCCACCCCCCTCACCATCTGTGTCACTCCAACTCCCACTCCCATAACCGGCAAGACTGCAGCTCCTAAAACGCCTGCAAGAAGTATGGAGGGCTTACTTGCATACAAAACACGTGTAGAGCTGAGCAACTTTGTGCCACAAGGCATAGGTAGTGCTGCCCAAGGAGACACAGAGTTCCAGGTGACTGAACAGAAGCGCCAATACTCGTCAGACCAGTGATGGAAGGTACCAAAAGCTTTCCACTGATAGCTGTGCGCGAAGAGAAGGGTCTCTACATCCAGAAGCTCAGGAGAGGACGCACCTGCTCCAACGCCCTTGGCAAATCCCTTCACGCCCTCCTCCCTGGCCATCATGACAGGAGCCGCTACCAGTCCCACAACGCCTGCCAACACACCTTTGCCGATAGATTTGGCGCCGCTGGACAATCCAGCCCTGGCATCCTTTGGTTTCCTGAGGGAAAAGACATCGTTGAACTGTGACTTCATTTCCTCCAGGTCTGGTTCATCTCGTGATGAACCAGTATCCTGCAAGCCATTTTGGCTGCTACCATAACGTGTCGTTTGCATAGCCTGTAGTCGACTTTCTCCGTGAAGCCTTTTACAAGGTGAGGAGTTACACCAGAGGATCTGTTCAGGAAGGTACAGCGAAAGCGTTCTTACAGATTACTACAAATAATAGCATCTGGATACAATGCTTGGTGAATAAGATCACCTCATAAGAAAGATGGCCAGAGCAAGTCAAGGAAAAGTACCAACAAGAACCTAGGCTAGACTTATTGCCTGCCCTGCCCTTCTGGGCGCTTGGCACACTTCTGAGTGGTCAGCTCTGTGATATTCTTGAAGCATTTCAATTGCTCGCCTCTTAATGCCCCAGAGACTGCCCTCACTCCTCTTGATATATTGCAGCAGCTGAATTTTGCTAGAAGCTGTGCTAGAGTGGCACCACAGTTTCCAGACTGCCGCATGATGCGCACTTTGTGGCAATTTTGAACGGCTGCTACACTTCACCTACTTCCTACAATATCCTCCATCGTGTAGATGTTGAATGCTGTGGCCTCATGCAAGCCACGCAACACCGTTCGGCACAGCATCCTCTACCGACGACCAAGTACCTTCAGATTCGACAGCTTTCTATTGAATGCTGATGTCAACACGGTTCCAGGGGCAGACACAGACACCTATGGGGTCCGGATTCACAGCACCTGGATCCTTTGATCCTTGCCAATGGCAGCTGCTCCGAAGATTTTACATGCAAACAAATGCTGCTCTGCTACTCCTGCTGTCTTGCAGCGCTTCATTGGGCTGGACAACCAGTGGCTGAGTGCTGGATAGCCCGGGCGCTCTTTGGGGGAAGTGCATCCTCCCCCACTCAATGATGCGATTCTGATGAGTGGCCAGGTGCGTGGGGAGGGCCCCAATCATCGCTGTAGTATTTGTTGCCTGTGCACCAGCCCAAGCCATAGCAGTCAGGCAATGCAGTCCCTGAATTGGTGCTTATACACTTAATACATTATGTTACTTAGATATGGAAGATTCACATGACAGCAAGAAATAGGTCAGCTCTGCACCTGTGTATTTGCAGACCATCGGGTTGTCATAAGACGTCCCTCTGAGGTCAATGTACTCTACAGGTGCCCCCAATGCAGGATCATCGGCTGCACCACATCCAAATGCGTCAAGAAAGTCATTCATCTGCAATGCTTCCGCTTCAACTGAAAATACTTCAGCACTCAGATCGCCAATATATTATAGTGTCCGTGTCCCTTCAGAGGCACAGCTGCCAAACACATTTGATGTCTATTGAACACAGACATCTGATCAGAACCACAGCGGGGTGACATCACTCACATCCAAAAGAAGCCACAATGGATCCGTGGACTTTGATGGGAGGGGCATCATGTATGTACTCCATGGGAGACTTTAGATTGCCTGAGTAGTGGCCGTCCACCTGCAATGCGCAACATGCATCAGACCCCGCACATATCAAACAGGAATCTCCTGACTTGAAAGCACGAAATGCGCATGCTCTGCCTGTTGCGCCTGCTGCATTGCATTGCCGCATCTTGAGGTAAAAGAGAGTAGGGCTTGAAGAACTCTGACACACCTGCAGCCATTTTGATGTGTGTGAAAAGAGGCCATCCCCAAGGCCAAGCGCACTGGAGGAGCGGTTGTCCCCTGGAAAGGCCTGGCCTGGGGTCACGGTGATGGTCCTGGAGTCTGCGTCATACTCCTTCTTCTCGACATCTCCAGCCCCTCTGCTCTCTTTCTTCACAATCTGCTTGCTGGAACCTGTTTTGCGTGCAGAGACAGCAGTAAGGAACTGGATCGATGGTTATCCTCTGATTTCGATTGCATATTGACATCAAGGCACTCACATGCATCGCTTTGACCCACATTGCACTCGCTTATCATTCTACTGCAGTCACATCTCACATAGGATGTGTGCACCTGCTTCTGCTGCGAAAGCACGCAATGGTGTCCTTGAGGCTGCGCCGCACACGCGGGGGATCAAGCCCGCTAGCATCGTTTCCGCCAAGAGATAATGCAAATTTTTGGATTTAATTTGGCTGCTAAGTGGATAGCAGAAAGAGGCACTTCTACAAGGTTGTTCTGTTCTCGACAACGCAGCACTTGCCAATCTATAACCCGTAACACCCAATTTTGACTGGTATGATTGCAATGCAATGCTATCCTGAAAGAGAAGATCACATGGAAGCAATGGGAGCCCTAGTTGGAGCGTAGCTCTGGAAATCTCTCCGAGGCAATCTTTCTCATCACCTTCCTCCCTCATGAGATGCTGCTTCAGCAATTGGACCCTAGGCGATCGGATGAGGTGCTATAGAACATACTATCGCCGCAGAGTATACAGTGGGCTGCAGCTGCTTATCAGCACCGCAGATACGGGCAATGCTTGTTGGCTGATGTACCATGCGCCAGTGCGTTACCGAGGGCTTTCATCGGTGAGGCTGATCTTCCATCACGACCATATGCTTAACTCTTTTGGCTGCAACGGTCCTTTCTAGTAGATGAGCCTTTTCGCTTGATAGTGAGGTCCAATTCATGACGCGAGGTCATGGTGTTTTTAGCGCCACAAAGCAAGCACGTCCAGAACTTTGCCATTCAAATAGGACGCCACATCCATCGATAAATTCGTGTTCAGCTCGTTCTAAGTGAGCAGTACTGCACCGATCGCACGATATCGTTCATGAAGATTAGATGGTCATGGATATCCCCGACATTGACATAACCTTATGTAACTTCGTGACAGGGTTTGATCCACCCATATGAAGAGGAGTCTGCTGTCCTCACTGGCGGACAAGCATGGTGTAAGCATGGAGATGGGCGCCCAAGTTTATGGAACCCAGGTAATAAGCCTTGCTTGCCACCACCCTGGCTTGCCTGAAGGGACCAAGCCTCTCCTTTCATGCTTCGATGTCCTCCGCAGTTCCTCAAGACGAGATTGTGGTGAAGGCAGGACCTAGACATGGCAGACGCCGGTGAAGCAGTACCCAACAGCTCAAACCGGCCCTTGATCCCTCGTCAGCTAGGGGCTCAAGATGTGGAAGGCATCGTAGATGGACCAGGGGCCGCAGCAGCAGGTGCAGAGGCACGTGTACCTGACGCTTCAGGTCCTCTTAAGCCACCTGGCGCTCAGCTTGTGCAGCCTCAGCTGCCCACCAGCGGATCGGACAGCTCTGCTGGGGTGAGCGCAAGTCAGCTGGCGGGCAGAGAGTGGAAGCAGAAGGACATCGGGGCTGGGAAGCAGCTTGCTGCAACAGGTGCAGCACTGCATCAGTGTGGCGACAGAGCACAGCCGAGCCCATCTGCCGCAGCCAGAGCAGCGCAGGAACTGGCCGCTTACACTGAGATCAGCGCGGCTGAGGCGGCAAAGCGCCTGGCTGCCTGCGCGCGGGCGCAGGTGCAGGCTGCGGCAGATAATGTCACCAAAGCAAGCGATGCTGAGAACGATGCCGCAGCACAGCCGGAGGAGAGACCGGCTTTGCCCTCGGGTCTGCCCTCAAACGGTAGGGTGCTGATCAGTCTCCTGTCTGGTTATTGCTTCGATTGATTGGCGTCGGCCTGCAGATTAATGAGTCTCTTGTACAGTCAGTGCCTTCATTAATTGATAATGTCAGCAGCAGGCATGTGTCATTTTGCCCCTTGGAACCTGCAAAAGGCAGGAAGCGGCTCCAGCAGAACAGCAATCTGCCTGCCAGTCATGCATGCGAGTCCTTTTGGTGCAGGGATGAATGGTGGCCTCCCACGGTGCAGCCAAGCGCGCAACTCCCCGCAGCCCTCTTCTGCGCTGGCCAGGGGTGGCGGCGGACGCGCGAATGCTGCGTGCAGAGCCACAGGCAATACGGGGCCTTCAGCGGCGGCTGCAGCAGCGGTGGAGGTCAAAGAGGGCGCCTCTGAAGCTCCTCGTGAGTCAGGACGGGCACAGCCAGCAGCGACGGGAGAGCCCCCGGTGCCGCCGCCCCAGGTGACGGTCATCACACGGTCACAGCTGGCTGTTGCCGCTGTGCTGCTGGCAATGCGCCAGGCGGGCCTGGCCGCGCGAGCCGAGGGCCGCGGGCCGCAGAACAAATTTCAGGAGCCCGGGCCCGCATGGCCAGTCGAACGAGCAGTAGCGTGCAAACTGGGCTCTGATTTCCCGACGTACTCAGGGATCAACCGAAATTGCCCCATTATGTCCCACAGTCTGACTCTCCTCATCGCTTCTGCGGCGGTGAGGTTCACTTTGCGGGTGAGGAAGGCGGCCGTCGCAATGGCGCTCGAAGACGCAAAGGTCCATGCGCAGACGGCGCGCTTGCTGGTCGCCCCAAAGCCCGCAGAGAAGCCGCTGCCCCCCGGGTTTAAGCAGCACTGGCAGCTGTGCGCGCTGCCAGAGGAGGGCTACGTTGTGAGGAAGGCCTATGCTGCCACCTGCCCACGGCGCGGCACCTGCCTGCTCGTGCACCAGGCGGAACTCGCCGAATACCTCGCCCGGCACAAGTGCAGGTGCGCGCTGGCCGCCCCCACCAGCCTCCCTGCTCGTGTGCGCCAGCGTGCAGCTTGCTATCCATGGCATCCGCCGTCCACCTTTTTAGGTCACCAAGCGTTCTAAGGGCTTGGGCAGTAATCACAGCTGACTGACGTTAACTCTTATACTGCCGCGCAGGCCGCAGTGGGCTGGGCTGCGGCAGCGGCCGTTAGAGACGGAGTCGCAGTACTCGGCGCGGCTGAGCGCGTCAGGCGTAACCTTCCGAAAGACGCGCCTCGATCCGCAGCCGCTCAACCCCATCTTCGACACCATCCGGGGCGAGCGCGAGGGCCGTGACACCGTCGCAGTGGTGCTAAGCAGCTACGACTCGGAGGCCGGCGCCGCGCACTGGCCGATACTGCGGCCGGCCTGGGGCCCCGGGGCGCGCGTCGTGATCCTCCCAGATCTGGTCGGGCCGCCAGCGGCGGAGGCGGCTCCCGCGGCGGCAGCGGCGCCCGCGGCTGGGGCGCCCGAGGCCGAGGCGCCCGCGGTCGCAACGATGCTTGCGGCGGAGCCGATTACGGCGCAACCGGCCAGGGCGGAGCCGGCAGCGGATGCCGTCTCCGACGGAGTGCCCGGCCGCCCAAGGGACAAGCGCAAGGGACCCGCGCCGCGCCGCGCGATCCGCCCGCAGCCCGCGCCGCCTCCGCCGCCGCCGCCGGTGCTGCCGCCGGGATTCCATTACTTCCCGCGCTGGCACCCAAAGGTCCAGCCGTCGGGCAGGCGGTGGATGTTCATCTTTCTGGCAGCCGAGTGCAAGCAGCACGGCCTGGACAAGGTCCTGCTCGACAGCAAGAGCGTCGCGGACTTGGTGGCTGCGCACTCCTCCTGCATGTGCGCCTCTAGGTCTGTTCGCAAGTCACTAGTGTCCCCTCCTTGACCTATGACATGACCAGGAGTACAGCACACCGCACTGATGGCGCCTCGTTGCGGTATTGCAGAAACAGCCGCAGTGATTTTCGCCATACTTGGGGTAGTACTTCTAGGCTGAACACCACCACATGCGCACAAATACCTGCCCTGAGCTAATCCGTCCTTGTAGACATCTGGGTGGTCCAGAAGGCATGGAGAACCTAGCAGCCTAGCTGAAACTTGTGTGGCGTGTGCGCAGGCCGGGGTGTGCGCACCTGGCGCGGGGTGAAGGGGAGTCCCGTGAGGCCTACCAGGAGCGCCTATCTGGGCTGGGCCTGCGCATCAGCTCTGCTGCGGCAAGGCCGGGGCAGAGTGCCGTGGACGCCGTGCAGTCCATGATCCCCATGAGCGACAACGAAGCCGAGGCGGTGCTCAGGGAGTGCCACTTCTACAGGGGTGGTTGCCTGACGGACGGGGGGTGCTGCCCGGCTCTAGACAGCTACCTGAGATGCCGCGACGATTGGCTGGACTGGAACAACGTCGACGCGGTGGATGATGAGTCAGGCAGCGACGGCGAGGATGACTCATCCGCTGACGGCATCACCCTGATCCGGCGGCCGCCCACGGGGTTCTCCAACCGCATGGGGGTGGTGCGCAAGGAGAATGGGCCGTGGGTGCAGATGCAGTTCGAGGTGAAGTGCCAGATGCACAGGGCCGGCAAGATGCTGGTGAGGCCACGCCAGGCAAGGCGCTTCCTGGCTGACCACGGACTCTGCAGGTGAGCCGGTGCCTTGAAGCCGAAGCAGCGATGGTGTCTTCTGTATCTTGCTCAAGTCTGCATTCCTGTTGAAGCGCCACGTGTGGCCCCTGGCCACCACCAGCAAGCCGGATTGGTTGTAACTTGCCGTTTCTTTGTCCAGAAACTGCGAAATCTTTTCCATTTCTCAACTTTAATTCCCTGGTCATGTTAAGTTAGTAATGCCAGGTGTATGCATGTGCAGGCCGGAGTGGACGAGTCTGATGCAGCGGCCCCATGAATCCGATCGCGAGCACACGCAGCGCCTGGCGAAGTCGGGCCTGCACTTCCAGCAGACAAAGCAGGTTTGCTACATGTCCCTGGTGGACATGACGGTGCACATGCTGCCCTTCGCCGAGCGGGCGGCTGCCGAAGAAATCCTCCTGGAGTCAGGCTTCATCGCCAAAGACATGAACGTTCGGGTCGGACCGGAGCCAAGCAGCCGCGTAGCCGCAGGCACAGACAATGACTCGGGCACCGAGGGCAACGGAACCGCGGCGGCGCAGCCGGCCACGCCGGGGATTGCTGGCGGGCAGGCGGGGCAGCGGCTGCCGGCTGGCTTCAGCGTGCGCCTCTCCAAGGAAGACCGCGCGGGACCGGCCGCATTTAACCTGCGCATCTACTTCCATGCGCAATGCTCGGCGCACGGCGTTGACGTGAGCCTGCGCCGCTACAAGGACATTGCAAGGTTCCTGCGCAGGCACGCCGGCTGCAGGTGGGCGCCCAATGTCTTCATACCTTCCCTGTTCCAACGTGGAAAGTCCCTGAAACACTGTACTTAACCTGCTCCTATCAATTACCTCGTCAGCACTTCATGTACTGTAGACATGTTCTCCCTGTAAGCTGGCTGGAATGGGTCAATCTACATTGTCCTGCGCAGCGCATACCTTCGGTCGATCAGCGCTTTTTTGTGCAGCTTGCTCCTCAGTGCTGCGCACAGCAGTGCATTGTATGCTAACGGGCCGTAAATTTACGCACGAATCCTGAACAACCTGTGCTGCTGTGCAGGCCGGAGTGGCAGGCTCTGGCGCAAAAGGCTGACGAGGACGACCTGGACTTCGCCGAGCGCATGAAGGCTGCTGGCCTGCGCTTCAAATCAAGGGTCATGCACGGCCACGACTCTCTCCGGGAGATGGTCCTGGAGCTGCTGGACGTCTCTGCTGATGAGGCCGGCGCCATCGTGGCCGCATCCGATCTGGCCGGCTGCCGCCGTCATTCGGCCGGGGCCGATGCGTCGCCCGCGGCAGGTGCAGCCCCATACAATTGTTATGATGACACTTTGCAGCATCTGTGTACTTAACGAGACCTAAGGTCCCAGGCTGCTGAACGGGAAAACACATCATGATCCACGAGATGCTCAGGTGCCAGCATGGCTTGCTGTAACGGGAAAGCACCTGGCAGAAACGGCAGGGGTGCAGAGGCAGACCTGACACTGTTATGGGGGCACTCAGTCCTTTGAGCTGTAAGAGGCGGGACATTGGGCAGGAATACAACCTGCACCAGAGCAGTGATTCCTTGTTGCTTGTAGCCCCAATGGGTGTGTCATCTGCACTCCCTTTTTAATACCATGCTCCAGTAGGTAGGGCTCACCTGGGTCCAGAGGTTCCAAAAAATCAACCCTTGTGAGGGTAAATACTTTGCGTACATGGGGGTGTTATCTGCATATTGGAAGGATGGACTGAAAAATGGTTTTTCTGAGGGTCAGATACTTGTTAAACGGCAGCTTGCATCCTTCAGATAGGTGCACAACAGGATGGTGACCTGACCCTGCAAATTTAAATTCACAGAAGCAAGGAACCATTGATGTCAATCTGCCTGATGCTATGAACATGAACAGCCGTCTGCTACTTGCAATGGAGGAGCAGGGGGAGGTGTGTTATATTGATTCCTCTGGCAGGAATGACTTCAGGATCAGGGTGTACTAAAGACAACTCAGTGGTCTCGAGGATTCCCTGTCAGGATAGATGCAAGGGTATTTAGTTCAAATGTGCAGTAAGCCTTTATTTGCAGTGGGTGCAGGCAGGCAGGAAGAGCGGGAAGACTCGGCTCCGCTGGAGGACGGCGCATGCGCGCATCCGCTGCAGCCCCTGCCGACCGGCATGACGCGCGAGGGGCGCATCAAGGAGACGCCGGAAGGGCGCTACAAGGTGATGGTTCAGCTGCGTCTGGATTGCGCGTTTGACTACGCGAGCCGGGTTCTCCGGGGCTACTCTGAGCTGAGAAACTTCCTGGACACCCACGCCATGTGCATGTGCGCTCCTGTTCTCCCCGTTCATGCAACAAGCACTGATGCAGCTGACTTTCCACGCTGCATTGAATGTCTTTGAAGCCTGTGTCTGGGGGGTTTCAGCCAGCCATTGTGCTGTGCCTTGCTTGGCAACATTCACTTAATTTGAGCCTCAGAAGCATGTGCATGCCTGCGCATTCAACAGCCCGAGCTGCTGTCAGCTCGATTGCCGGTTAGTTATTTAGTATTGAGCATGTTTCATCGGCTGCAGCATCACCGCCCTGCATGCATGCGGGCCACGCCCATCGAATTCTGCCGGCCAGAGCCGATTGCTAAAGGAGGAGCTTGTGTATATCACTGTGTCGCCCACAGCAATTCCACTGTTTGCTGCATTGCCCGACACTCCCTGAGCATCTCGTCCTGCCAGCACTGACTGTGCGCTGGTCCCTGCAGGCCGGAGTGGCTGCACCTGGGGCGCCAGAAACGCGACACCGACGAGACTTTCACGCAGAGGCTGAAGGACGCCGGCATCAGCTTCCCCAAAATTGTGCTGCCCTCGTTGGAGGCCGCCCAGGAGTGGCTGGAGGGCACGCTGCAAGTCAGCGCCCAGGGGGCCGCCAGCCTTGTCAGCCACGCCAGGCAGGGCGGCGAGGACGTGCCAGATCAGACACCGGAGGCGGCAGAGCCAGAAGAGGACGACGACGACATGGACGTCGACATTGTAGGTGAGGGGCCGCAGCGGCGGCTGCGGGCAGAGCCGGCGGCCGGGGCCGTCCCGGCGACGGCGGCGCGCTTCCCGGCGGCTTCGAAAATGAAAATGAAGGAGGTGGCGGGTCCCAGCAACCCAACTCCCAGGCAGGCCGCGGCTTTCCAGGTGCTGCCACGCCCCTTTAAAGTCTGGGTTCTTCAGGGGTCTAAAGAATGAAGGATCCCTTGCAGCTGCTGCTTTGTGTGCAACCAGTGATGGACAGCTGCATTCAGAGAAGTCCCAGATGAGATATTTGTAGCTCTGTCCTGATACACCGCCAGGGGCTTGCATTGTGTAGCAGTAGTGACTGTTGCTAGGATGGGAGTCAGCAAAATTCTTGAAGGCAGTTATCAGAATGGCTGAGGAGTGACTTGCATGCTTGTGCAGGTGGCGGTGTCTGACAGTGCGGCGCGGAGCGCGGATGTGTTGCTGGCGCGTGTGGAAATGCTGGAGGGAGACGTGAAAACGCTCAGGGGCAGCCTGAAGCAATCCAACGCCGTCAACAAGAAGCTGGAGGTGTGCTGCTGCGGCCTCCTGCCTGCAGACTGCTTTTCTTTGTTATTGCATCTTATAATGCTGTGAAGTGCCGAGGCAGGGCAGGGTGGCTGGGTAGCAGTACGTGCTCTCAAACAAAGGCTCGTGCTGCAGCTTTTTTCTAATGCATCAAGACAGGAGGCCATGAGGTCGAGTTTGCTGCATCAAGCTTCCATGCTTGAAAGCATCCTAGGGCTGTTCAGCATGTCTGTTTGCATTAGGTGCTATATATTCCTTGAATATCAGGACTGCAGCCACCAGCAAATGCAGGTCGATCTGCACTGCTGCGAGTGACACGTTTATCTCTGGGGCCCTCTTAGACACAAGCGCTGACTGTAATGTGTGCTGCTATTCCAGGACATTATCAAGAAGCAGGCCGAGCAGATAGCCATGCTCGAGGCGGAGAAGGGCGCCCTGCTGCAGGGCCACGCGGCTGCCACCCCGGCACCGGCCACCGGCAACGCTGCTGCCGGGGAGGCAGCAGGGCCAAGCGCGCCGCCGAGGGCACGCGCAGTCAAGCCTGCACCCGCGCGCGCCGCCGCAGCTGCCGCGCAGCTGCGCGCCCCGGCGCTGACGCCGGCCGGGCAGCCCGGGAACGCCCCGGCACGAATGCCGGCGACCGCCGCCAACCGCGGCTGCGGATCGCGCGCCGGCGTGGTCCTGTCGGCAGCAATCGCGCGCGCGCGGAAAGCGCAGCCGGCGGGCGTCAGGGGCAACGGCGGCCGACGAGACGCTCAAGGCCGCTGGGTGCAGGGGAGGCTGTCAGCAGCCGGCACAAAGAGAGGCTTCCAGCGGGAGCTGTCCTTCCTTTGCGGCGGCGCAGCTGCTGCGGACAACATGCTGACTCCCAGGAGCGCAGCGCTGAGGACCCAGCAAAGGTGAGCAAGGCGCTGCAGCTGCTGCTGCTGATCTCTTCTGTGCCTTACAAATGCGCTCCAGCAAGCAGGGAACGCACTTATGCTGAAATTTCATTCTTCCTGAGTGAACTGGCTCTCAGTTTAGTGGATAAAGCTGTTGCTGCCTTTGCTGCAATCAGCCCAGCCGACCCATGCGCACTGTCAGCAGAGATCGGACATTGTCAACCAGAAACAGACTGCATTCTGCACTGCCAATGAAACAGGTTGTGTCCGCAGATTTGACCCCACGCCGATGACGCAGCAGCAGCAGAAGGCGTTGCAGGAGGCACGCCGTCGCACTGCCGTGGCTATGCAGGTCCCCCCGGCCACGCCTGCCCGGCCCGGCAGCGCCACTCGACGTGCTGCCGCAGCCCCGCTCAGCCTTCAGCCGACGACCAAGCGCGGGCAGACCGATGCAGCTGGCAAGCGCGCCTCGCTCGGTCCGATGGTCAAGAAGGCGAAGCTCGCGGCGGTTCCTCTCTCGGCCGCTGCGGCAGCCGGCAACCAGCGCGCCGGCGCTGCCGGCCGGCCTGTTGCGGCCGGCGCGGCCGGCCGGCCTGGTGCGGCCGGCGCGACAGGCCTGCGGCCTCCTCAGCCCGATGCGCATCGGCTTCTCGGAGTCGTCAGCACAGTGCGCGCGGTGGCTGCCGACCCGGAGACGCCCATCAGCCACCATGCGATTGGCGACCTTCTGCGCTTCCGGGGTGAGACCACCCTTTCTGCTCTGGCTGCTAATTATATGGGCTTCTAAGGGGTTTTGCGGCTGGATGCACTGGCGCTTGCAGCCTGTTGTGTTGGGCACTGAGACAGCTTGGTCATGATAGTTGGTGACTTTTGAATAGGCCTGATTTTCTGCCTTGCTTACCTGCCACATCTCAAGTGTCCCTGTGGACTGGGGCTTTCGCGCTTCTTTGATGATCGTTAAAATTCATTCCGCCCATTCCGTTCTGAAGCAGTGGGTACGATTTGAGAGGCTGAAGAATGTGATGGGCTGTGCAGCGGCGATCACAAAGGAGGAGAGGCAGCACTTCAGCGGCAGATCACCGTGAGGAGAGGCAGCAACCGGATCTTGAATGTGGATGAGTACAGAATGTGTGCAACGTGCACGTGCAGCATTATTGAACATCAGATCAGCGAAAAGGACTAGATGAAGAAGGATTCCAATTGTAGACAGGGCATGGCAGCACATTCTGTCATTCAATTGGTCTTATTAGGGGTTGCATTTAATTTATGTGGATTTGGTCTTGAGCTGTCCCTCATGTGGACACCAGAAGTGGTGTCTATTGGAATACCATGGATGCGGTTATGTTTGACTGCCTAGTCAATTTTCTCTCATGGGTTCTTCGTAGGCAATGTATATTTCCGTTGAACCAATGCAAAAACGGTAATCCAATCCTTTGTATGGTGTTCAACACATGTCTCCCTGTAGGGTTTGCGCATGATATTTGTGATGTTGATTTCCTACAAGTATGAAATATTGACACCGAGCTGCCACACTCCGCAGCGCTGCAGTCTTGTCCAAGCGTGGTGAAAGATGAGGATATTCATCAAATCTCCAGCAGATATATAACTTGGAAATCAACAAGATGCTGTAAGCCCCTGTAGCTTCTGAGCGTTCGGGGCATCTCTTATTGGCATTGCTCAGAGCCAAAAAGCACTAATTGATAGTAGCATGAGATCGACCAAAGTGGGCGTGCCCTCAAACCAAAGCCTGTGGGGCAGGAGCCATGGCCAGCACACTTGAAATATTCTTATGTGCGCACTTTTGCTAGCACTGTAAACCGCCATATGGCAATCCCTGTGCTTCACACACGCTGTTCTTGGTTTCTGCAAGCTGTATGCGCAGACAGATCGCAATATTAGGCTGAAAATCCTTCGTACTGATAGCTCCAAGCTAGATCCAGTCATCTGCAAGCACAGTGCTCGGTGCTTCTTCCGGCTCCTGCCAGCCGAGGATTGATACAATGGAGAGCAGAATAAGAGCCCTCACGGATCACTGCTGGCAGCTTGTGAGGCTGCCGATGCTGTGCTTTCATAACCAACTGCCATGTTAGAAAAGACTCTGTATGACAGTGGCCAGCTGTTGACCTTTGCAGGCGTCTCCGGTCGTTGAACATCTGCAGCTGTTGAGTAGTCAACCCAGCACAATGCACATCATCGGTGCACATCTGCACTTATACTTCACACCTGTTGAGCCATCCTCAGAGAGTCAGTGCGATTGCCATGAACAACTGCCAGCACAGAAACTGCACCTGCTGAATCTTGGCATGCATAGCACAGGCCGCAGGTGATGTCACATATGCAATTCTCCACATGCTGCACAGCTATCCCAACGATCTCATCTCCTACAAACTGATCCGCAGTCGGCTGCACAACTGCATATCTGGATCCAGGGGCTGCTTTGCTGGCATTGACCAAGGTTGATGCCGTTCCAGCGAGCGCAAGGGTTTTACACAGACTCATTCATTCAAGACGGAGAGGAGCCAAGGAATGAGAGCGTACTCTTTGAAACGTGCATTAGGCTCCAGTGTGGCTGCCATTTGCTGACAAGCCTGACTTCCGGCGCTTCGTCTCTCTGCCCTGCACACCCTCTCCGCCCTCCACACTGTCTCTGCCCTGCACACAGCAAACTTGTCAGCCTTGACAGGTGAGCCATCACCAAGAGCAAACGCAGCCAGGCTTGATTCACCTTCCAGTCATCTACCTGCTTGCACACTGGGCATTCAAAAGACACCATCTTCTTGCACTGAGTCTTTGTGAGGTTGACACATTTGGGATGATACCTGCCATAGCGCAACAACTGGATCAGCCTGAGCTGCTTAATGGCGACATGCATCGATGCTTACCACGTAGCTATGACACAATGGGTAGAAATCGGGTTGCACATTCATACCCATACAGTGATGCGGTATTTGCATGCAAGACGCTTCAAATGTGTTTACCAATCTTCGCATTTGCTGCAAAGGATCATGAAGCTGTCAGGATTGTAAGGCATTTCACAGAGACAGTACCTGCAACATGCAACTATGACCTTCTCACCACGCTCAACGCAAATTGAGCATGCATGCCTTAGACGCGTGTGCAGGACAGTGAGATTGAAAGGCAGGAAAGGAGCAAAGAGTTGAATCCTTACACAGGCACACGGTCTGGGCTGAACTCCTCAGATTCAGGCTGCATCAACAGACGAGAACAGTTGTCACGCGTTGATCGGCATTGTTAAAATGGCTGGAGGTTGCAATGCAGACTTGAACAAAAGCTACCTTGTACGTGAATCTTGCATAGAAATCAGCTTCTGTCACCCGGGGCAGCGCCTGCAGTTTCACACAGTACCAGTATTTAGGGAATGACCATATTGTGAATGCACTCGTCTGCACTGGAAAGCTCGACCATATCTGTTGGACTGTACCTGGTAGCTCTGCAAAGAGTGGACCCTGCATTTTCCCTCTATTGTACTGGCGGAGCACCAGTCCAAGTGCTCTGACTTCAAGAGTTCCTTCTCTCCGTGGAACAGCTGCACCATTGAGAAATTGGATGTCCCTAATGTGCAAGTGTACCTGAGAAGTTTCAAGTGGCCAACATCCTGTCTCTGACTGACAAACCCCCTCACCTTTCGGCCCCCAGCGGCATCCTCGGGTCTGTAGAACCAGGCCACCTGCAGTCTGATCTGATTGCTCTTCCCTTGAATTTTAACATCCCTTATTTGTCCCACCTGCATAATAGAGACAGTGTCACGAGCCAGAATTTGTCCATTTAACTCATATGTTATATAAGCACGCAACAATTTTGAAAAATCAAGCAGGATCAGGAGTGTGCTCTCACAAAGGGGAGCTTCGCTCCCGCGCCGCGCACCGAAATGCAGTCCCCAACTGCACGTCAGGAGCACATGCGAATGAGTTCAGAGGTCAATAAACAAGATACTGACAGGGCACTTGCATCACAACGCGTACGCACTTTTGTATGTGATGTTCTTGTGAGTGAAGTCCACATGCTTTTTGTTCTTCATTCCAATCGTTTTATCAGGTACGTCACATCGCCAATTTATGGGGCCTTTGCAGGGTCTACTTTTAACAATAATTCTCAATCAGGCAGAGAACGCTTGAATCACAATTGACTACAGGAGATGATCGTTCTATCTTCGGGCTGGGGGAGAAAGTGTTTCGTTGGGGGGGCCTCAAGTCAATCCTTACTGTAGAATGTCTGAGTGTCTGGTAGTCGAAGCATGACAAGGATTTGAGGTGACGTCATCATGTCACAATTCAAAATTTGAATTTCAAATCACGACGCAGATTCACAGCTGGGAGTGCCGGACCCGCAAGCCTGAGATACAGTATCCAGGAGCCCAATTGCCTAATTTCGGTTGTGCACACATTTGCTCACATGCACGCAGACATCAGATGCGCAATTGGTGCCAGTCAGCGTACCTTCAAGTTGAAGGCTTCAACTCATTTTCTCATCTTGGAAGTTGAGTGTCGGGCGTTCAACGTTATGCAACAAAACCTGCACTGTCAAGGCACTGTCACTATCACTGCCACACTCATTTCCCACTCCTTTGGATTCGTTCTCTGTCGCACTCCTCTGCCCATTGTTCTGCTTTCCAAATTCATGCATCTCAACAGGAGTAACTCAACAGGATTCGTTACTCCTGTTGAGTAACGAATCAATTTTAGGTGGTCATAGGCGCAGTCGCCTTTGAAATGCATGCGTGTGCACAATCCTTGCTCTGCCAAAAGCTGTCATGTGAAAAAGTGCCACTCGGTGCCAGTGGACTCTGTTCTTGCTGTCAAGCCTGCTCTTTCCGAGTTTTCTCACAAGATCACCAGCAAGGAAGTGGTGCAAGGGATGGTGTACCCTGTCGGGATCCATTTCTTGCTGCCTGTCATAATTATAATACCAGGGTGGGCTATTTACTCACAGTCTTGTGTCACTCGTATAGCTTCCTACAAGTTCCGATTGCCCCCACGCGCATTGTGAGGAGGTTTCTCTCGTCGGGAAGCTACCAGCCCTTGATTGTACTGCACTCGAGTGGCCGCCACTGCGGCAGTGTCAGAGGCGTTGGACTGCATCCTCTGCGAGATGATGCAATGGTATGCCCATATGTTATGTAATCCCGTAGCTTTCTTATAAACCGCCGATTTCGTCTGCTGCTCAAGCTTTCAGTGGCAACGGAAGATGTCACCGTTGTGCAGGCCCACCTGTAGCCCTAGGCAAGCTTGCGCTGCTTGCCAGATGCGCAGCCAGATTCGCCACTGGTACCTACATGCTTGCTGCCTCCGCCCAGAGATGCAGCTGCAGCCTTCACCGCAGTGGCCGTGTTTCCCTGGCTGGCAGGCGAGCCAGGGGCAGCGGCGGAGTTTGGGGCCCGGGAGAGGCCCAGCTCGGCCAGCATGCTCTTGTTGCGCGCGATATTGTCGGCACGCTGCCGCTCAAATTCATTCAGAGGCTGTGCCGGCAGGCTGGGTGCGGACGAGGCGGTTGCTCGACTGACCCTTTTCTGCACCACATGAATCCAGCATCAGGGTCTGGTCTGTACGGGTCTTGCACTTATCAGTTGATTCTGCAAGGAGGCCCAGACAGAGTCAGTGGAACACCAAGGCGTAGTAAAGAGACATTCATCATGGGCAGAACCACCAGGGTTGCCAAATTTGGACACAGCAACGCCAGGGGAACGTTTGCACGTGCATGTACTTGCTGGCTAGTATCTTGGCCAGTTGTCAGGCAGAGTGCAAGGGTTCGAGGGCTTGGCAATATGTACATTGCCAAGTTTGGGGGCCTTTTAAGGGGGCCAAACGGGGGAGATGAATGGATTTACCTCTTTCAAATAGGTCGCCTTGTGCAGCTTGCAATCGTTGACGATGCGCTGCGCCTGTGCTGGCCAGGAGGAGGGGTCAGTCTCCGCGCGTACCTGCCGCCAGAGTATGAACAGGCCGTGAGCTGGACTGACTTCAAATTGCATCACCCACCAAACCAGGCAATGTTAAAGTTGCAAAGTCAGAAGGGAACGCACTGACTGACATGACAAAGTACTACTTTGAATGGACCAGGCCGAATAAAAGCTTCTCGGCCTTGAGGTGGGCTACTCTGCCCTAGTGCCGATTAAGCTTAAGGCAGACTCAACTTTGATGGACTGCCTTCCCAGCTTGATCAGATCTTGATATGGTCTAGACCGAACACAGGCGCATGCACATGCAAACAAGATTTCACATGCTTTCCACCGAGTGTGTTCTTTGTCTGATCACATCTGCTTCAGTGTGACCCAGTGCAGATTGAGCAGACGCGCTGAACTTACAAGCTGGTTCGGCGCCCACAGCGCTACGATTTCCACATCGCCGTCGTCGTAGGACACAGTGTGGCGCTGCCTCAAGGGGTCAAATGCAGTTATGTATCCGGTGTAGAATGCCTCGTCCATTGGCCACCAGACGGACACGCGCGCCCCCATTGCGGCCTCTCCAAAGATGGCGATCTGTAAACACAGCAAACATTCCCTTTACATGCTTCACGATGTCTGAAATTGCAGAGATACTCATTACTACAGGCATCATGGGCCAGCCTTAGGAAATTCCAAACCTGACACATGGCAACAGCTGAGAGACAAGGCCCCCATAAGAAGTTGTCTTGAGCCCATGGTCTGATCCAAACTGGACTGACGGCACCCTTCATCGAGGCCTCTGGGTGACTAACCCTCGAGTCACCTTGCACACCAAAACCTGCATGCTTTCAATGTCTGATGGACTGGATCGTATAGCTCAGGGTCAATGTAATTTGTGCCGGCGCTCTTGCCCAGAGAATAGAAGTGGCAAGGAGATGCAGGGGAGGGATCGGCAGCAGACCTGGGCGCCGGAGTGGCCGGCAGCTGCGGCGGCTGCGGCGCGGTTGACCAGGCAGCGGCGTGCGGACCCTTGTGTTGCCGTGCACGCCTCGCAGCGGCCGCAGCGCACGCGCAGATTTGCCGCGGCCGCGCGCGTCGCCGCCAGAGCCGCCAGTGCCGCCTCGTGTGGGCCCTTTTCTGCAGCCTCGTCCCCTTTGGCCGCTGCCGCAACCACCCCTGCCAGCCCCTTGGCCTCCTGCGCATAGAGCATCTGGAGTTTGCCCAAATTATGGGTGTCTTTTGTGGCTTCAACAGATGTAGATGTCAGATTCTGTCCGTATCGCACAGTAGCGCAAGGATGGCCCCAAGTGTTTGGCATCAACACAAGATTCTCAGTCTGCCTCAGTCCATGTCAGAATTGTTCAAGCGGCTGGATCTTCCAAGCATACAGCATGCACGTCATGCTCATGAACATGCAGGGCGCATGCGACAGCTCATCTCGAAGGAATATCGCACCTCCACGGCTCGATTGAAGAGGCCAGCGCGCGCCATCTTTTTGGCAGCAATCAACTCGTTGCCCTCGCCCACCTTCTCCAGGATGTGGCGCTGGAAGGGCAGCAGCTGCGCGGGCGACACCCACATGCAGCTCCGCTCCCCAAACAGCACCACCAAAACCTGCAGATAAAAAAAAAACAGACCCTGTCAGAAAATGGGGGTAGAATCCCTTAGGTCAAGGGGTCAGTCATGTTGGTAGTAAATTTTTCGAAGTCAGGATCCTGACCGTCTTCAGGAAATGAGCCTTAAACAGGGTGTTCAATCGGAAGCTGACATGCAGGTACTTGTAGCTTTGAGGATTCTGCAGAGGAATCTTGCCAAGCAACCGACACGGCTGAGGTCTATGAGAGCACACATAGAGCAACTTGCAATTGGGTCCCGGCCCGCGCCTTGCGCTTGCCGGGCAGAGTTGTATCGCGCAAGGCAGGCAAGCGCGGCGGCTCGGATCCGAATCCAACGGCCGTCAGGCCAGGTTCTGCAGGCTCCAGCTTCACTGCCGCATTCTCCACGATGGCGCTCCCGATGCGCATCGGCGGTGGCGGCGGCTGGCCGGAGAGCTTGTATATGCTCGCCCGGTACTCCGCGCTGGTGAGTGCTGCAAGCACAGTCACTCAGAGCGGTCAGCATGCGGGGTGCGCAAATATGGTCTAGATGGGCTCACGGCACTTCACCTTGAAAGTCTGCTCAAGGGTGCCATCAATATCATGATGTCAAAGTCCCTCAAGAGAACCGGACCAGCCACAAAGACGGCCTCTGAGAGAAACAAACCCACTGGGCATTTTATCGTACGCATGTACAGGCCACAAGTATTACTATTTTGTTAGTAAGTTGCTGACTCCATTTCAAATTTGACCCAGCCTTTTGAAGCTTCTGAGGGTCAGGTAGAGGGCTCATGAGCCTCATGAGGGAGCTGATCAGGGAGAGGCTGACCGCACCTGCACTTGCCAGAGGGGGGATGGTGCGGGTGGGCGGCATGTGGAAGGGGTCCAGCGCCTCGCCTGGCCACCAAACACCGGCCGGGGTGCGCGCCCACACCAGCACGCCGAGTGTGGCTACGTCCGGCGTGTACCCTGGCAGGCGAGTGATGCGCACCGCCTGCCAGATGTGCATGATCCAACCTCAGGATTTTCTCTCAGGTACGGTGTGGAATCTGAGAATATGATTCCCCATGAAGCAAAAATTCACAGCCCAAAGGGTGCACAAGGGAGCTCACACCGGCCCAATTTCTGGTCCAATTACTGCCCTAAATCTTTTGAAATTTCCACAGTGGTGTGGCCAGATATTGCCTGACCTCGGTCTCCTCAAGGGGCATATAAAGAAGTTCTTCTTATACTCCCTCTGGTCTCCTGAGAATTCTCTTGGGGCCTGCCTCATCAGGACATGCAAGCTACACCGCTAAGAACAGGCATCAATTATGAACTGCTCAATGATGGGCCCCCCAAGGGATGGAATGAGTATGCCAGGCAGGATTTACAGAGCATTCGACTTCACTTAGATTGGTGGAGGAAATGCAAAGATCGGGAAGGGTGGAAATTAGCAATCAGCACGGTGTTGCAAAACGCACCTGGTCCTTGAAGGACTGGACAAGCGTGTAATAATAATAATAATAGTAATAATAATAATAATAATTATAATTATAATTATAATTATAATAATCGGCCTGATCCTGCCTTGGATAAAAACAACGTGCATGCATAGCACGGTGTGGATGGAGGTGACACTTTAAAGGCTTAAAAATGTGTTGGGCCCTCGGGACGGCGCACCTCCTGATTGAGTGCAGCGCCACACTGCTGCGCTCGTTTGACGACTTCTTCCATATTAAAGCCCTGCAGTGCACACTACAAATCTTTGTTTAATTGCCGCACAGGCTTGCAATACAAGCGCTCCACGCATGCTACTCCCATTCGAGCTTGCTGGATGCATCACTGGCTCTTCTGATCATTAGCCTAATAGTAGAAACGTGCATGCTGGCCTCCTTCTTGGCATGTTCTGAAGTTGAACTCTTTGGCGGTGCTGGGCACATGCCTAGAGCAAAAAGCCACAGAAAGATTTAGAAACCCTGATATTATGCCCGGGGCGGGAACAAGGAGACGAAGGTCGAGCATGCCAAAGGAACGCATGACGTTGCCACTGTTAGTGTATGCCCAACCCAAGCCCCCTAAGCAGAAATAAAATCAAGCTCAGTTGGGTCTCCAAATCTAAAAAAGATACCGCCATGGCTGAAAGAGGTTTGTTAGAATGCTGCTCTCTGACGAGCGCAGCGCGACCTGTTCACGCAGGCGGGCGAAGTAGGTTGTGAGGGCCTCCTTCTCCGGCGCCTTGCCCACGCTGGTGATGAAGTCGCCCAGGAGAGTGAGCGGCGTCAGGATGGGTGCCTCGCTGACGCCCTCGGCGGCAAACCTGCTCCCGACCCCAGAAGGCGGTGACAGACAGTTGTATCTGTGAGGCAATGCCTCTCAAGCATGCCAACATTGCATGTTGCTGCAGTGAAAATCAAAATGAAATCAAGCACATATGCACTGATGATGCCTAGGGCGTGATGATGGAGACACAGATCAAGCATATTAATTGCATACAGGCACAGTTTTATTGACCCCATATGTAAGTTGGTGCAAACATCCTCATTTCTTTGTGCTAAGGCCTCAGAAAGAAGGTCTGCGCACAAGCACGACACATGCGTACTGCTGCCTTCCACCATAATCATAATCTTGGAACTGCAACCTGCAGCGCTTAAAGTGACAGATATGCTGCCAGCTGTTGAAGCACCATCACAAACCAACAAACACCTGTCTCTCTTGCTGCCGACTTGCTCATATCTGCAAAGTCTGCAAAGTCCATTCTCCTTTCCGAAGCCAAGATGAAGCCAAGAGGCAGGGTCGCACCGGCCCAGCCCGCGGATGTACCAGGCGGCGCGCGGCCAGGCAGTCTTGGCGTCCATGTGAAGGGCGGAGGGGCCCGCTGCCGTCACCTGCGCCTTCTTGGATGTCTGCACCACCCCGCCAGAGTGAGCGTGAAGCACAGCAGTGGCAGCTGGCAGCAGTGAGGCATCGCTGCCTCTCAGAGACAGATAAGGCGTTGGGTTTGCCAGTAAACAGGCTTAGGGAGCTGCTTGTACTTGTGAGACTAGCGATGGTTTAACACTGTGCCACCAGCGTCATGGTTTCAGGCTTCAAGCAGATTGCATTCAGGCCACCACGGTCATGACACCGCCATTACATCATGTGATGTAAGGGTGACGTCACCTGGCGCATGATATTGAACTGGAAGTAACCCAGTCTTGGCTGTGACTCGTTTTGAACCTTCTCTTCCTCAGACGCCCTGTCCTCGACCTCCATGACTGCAACCTTCTCCATGCGCACTGGTGGCGCTGAATCCGCCTTTTCAGGGCCTGCCTCAGGCAGAGCAGACTCCGGTCCCCCCACTCCCCCCTCCTTGCCTGCTCACAAACAAAACAAATTAATGACGGGGAGTGCGCTTGGCACAATTGCTGAAAGACTTCCTGCTCGTGACTAATGAGCAATCACCACCTTTTTCAGGGGTCAGACAATTCTGCAAAGACGTGCCTGGTGGACGTCCATATCAAGTCCACATCAAGTATTGAGCTCACTACTCAAGAAACGATTTTATCCAGCAAGTAGACCTGTCTCTCGCACCTGAATCCTCCTGCTGAGCATCCATCTCGTACAGGTCCTCGGCAGGCACGTAGATGTCAGTGTCATCTATCTCCCACTCGAATTGGGCTGCGCGGCGCTTCCGCTGGACTCCTGTCATACACCCTACCTCTCAGTGGCCTGCACCTTCACTGGAATATGAATATGCATGGCTTGATTTCAGCGCTGACTTTCTCTATGTAAACTGGCGCCAGGCAAGCATTGCCTGCTCGAGCACCGTCCCTGTCACAAGAAAATGAGAATCTTGGGTTAAAGGCTGCCAGGGAGGCATATGCTTCAAGGGCTGAGGACATGATCACCTAGAGGAGCGGCGGTCTGTGGTGCCATGATCTTGCGGTCTTTCGCCCCCAAGTGATACTTGTGGCGATGGGGGTTGGCAAGCCGATCTCCCAGCCACGCCGCGACTGGAACGGACACCGCGTTGCCCAGCAGGGCCCAACGGTGCGACTGCGACACACAGTGCATGTCAACATGCATTCACCACATTTGGGCATCAGCTTTGACTTTTGAATTAGTTACATTCATGGTTGCCACCACTGTGCAGATTTGCATGCATGCACTCAGCTCTCTTGTATTAGCTGCTTGTAAGGGCTGCGCTGTTCGATAGCCTCTAGGAAAGATTGTGTACATTTCAGGCACTCAGCGCGGAGCACATCAGGTTTAATTCTGTAATCAAATTCGAGTTCATGGTTGTCACCACTGTGCAGACTCGGACTTGCATGCATGCACTCAGCTCTCTTATTTAAAATGCAGAATTGGCTGCTCCTAAGGGCTGTGATGTTCGGCTCCAGCGGGGGGGAAGGGAAATAAGGAGATAGCGCGCTGCTCACCTCTCGGCGCTCCACCTCTGTCTCCTTGAGGGTCGGGTTCCCATGGAGGGCAACGCCCGGGGGGCGTACAGGGAAGCAGGGCAGCGTGTACCCCTCGTCAAAGCCCTGCCGATTTCAACAGCACACAATTCATCATGCATGATGCACGTTGTTATATACTGGTCCTTCATCAGCCTCAGCATGCAGATGAGTCGTCTGAGACGAGCCAAAATGTCTCTTTCTGCTCTCGGGAGACTCTGGAAACAAGCGGATGCTTCAGGGGTGTTTGAGTGCTGCACCTGCAGCCTCTCGGCGTCCTCTGTGCGCAGGGCTCCCAGCTGGCCAGTCTTGAGCAGGAGGCAGATCCGCCCATTTCCCGTCTTGAAGGTCGGCACGACATCCACGCCCGGCCCACTCCTGATCACCAAAGCACAAATTCCATTTGTTTAAGAACTTTGACGTGGTGTCCCCATGGCCTCTCATCACTGCACGTTCAACAAACAGAAAATCAAATCTGAGCCTATATTTCGAAATCGTGACGGCATAATTGCACCATTCGGTCAGAACACATTTTTGAGGACCATATATACGGCCGAATATACGGTCATACGGTATTAACATATACGGAATACGGTCAAAAACGGCCTATTTTGGCCCAAAACACCGAATATACGACCGAATATTCACCGTATGCCGAATGGCGGAATCCTTATGGTGCAACTATGCGTGACGGCATGAATGATCCTTGTATGGCAGCGTTGTCAAGAGTCCACGTCAGTGGGCGAGTGCGCGCACTGGGCATTGGCGAGGTCCAGAGCGTAGGTGCAGTCCGGGGCGTCGGCGGGGCCGTCGGGGCCATGCACCTGGTGGCACAGGTAGCACGGCTTCCCACTGAAGAGCTGGAGGCAGGCGCCCTTGCACACGACGCCCTACGCCAGCAGAAAACAATAATCGCCCATCATGCTGCCAGCGGTGCTTCTTGAAGCAGGCCCCCTTCATCACTGATCAGGCCAGAGTCATAACCAGGCCACAGTCGGAGACCTCAAAGCTCTGAACCAGCAGGTACCGTGTGGGCTCTTCTCTTGGCCCTTATAATTTGTATGAACAGGATGTGGCACAGTGGGTATCACTGATAAAGTTTCTGCTGCCGCTCTCTCTCACCTGGCTGAGCAACACATCGCGGGCGTCTCCATGTAGAGATGCCAGCACAAAGACCCGCTTGCGGCGGTGCGGCGCGCCAAAATCTGCCGGCACCATGCAACCATGTACCCTCTGGGGAAATAAAGTCAGTCAGTCAGTCAGTCGGTTACATTTATTCCAGCCACCCCAGGCTGATCCGATGTCTGACTGTGATCATCAGAGTCAGCGCCCAGCATCACATCCAAACATTCTGACACAAATTTGGTAACCCCAGCTCAGGTACTAGCTATTTTCTGATCAACCCTGGTGTGTGTTATGTTGACAGAAGCCTGTCATGCCAGCTTTGCAAGGCACATCTATTCTGTGAATCATTTCCCAGTTCATCCCATCATGGCATGCCCCACAGGCATGTTGAAGGTGAAACAGAAGAACGCAATTCTCTGGCCTTCATTGACAAGATGCCCTGTAGGTGGGGCAAACTATTACATGACATCCAAGGCAGGGATGCATGCTGGCTCGGTCGGGGGCAATGAGTCACTCTGACTTCTGGATTTTTCTGAAGACAAGAACTGGGAGAAGTTCATACTGCACCAGAGAGTGACAACTCAGCACAGATCTGATCTGCATCAAGTGGACAGATGCAAGCAGGTGACAGGGTGTCCAGGATTCACACTTGCTGTATTGATGATGCGATGCGCCCAGCTGGCATAGCCAAGGCGCTCAAACTGCTCTACGATATACTCGATCACAGGCGGCTGCCCATTGATCCGGTCCAGAAGGCCCTCCACCTGCACAAGGATACTGAATCCCTTCATCAATCCTTGCAGATCGTACAGATTTCCCCAAATCCTCTCATGCTGGTGCTTGCAAGCATGTTGGCAGCTATCATGGCATCCATGCATCACGGAGGCAACTGCAGCGGTCTGAATCTTGGCATGCTGGCAATTTCGGTGAAGATAGAACTAGTGATGTGGAATAATGTGTGGTCTGCGTGGAGTGCGCACATTCTCGAGCAGCACCCACGGAACGCCCCTGTTCTCCTTCAGAGCCGCCTCGAGCAGCCGGAAGACATGCCGGACAAGGCCGGTATTCTGCATGGCCAGCACAAGGCTCTGTCAGTGGTACAATGATTGAGCTAGCCTTCCAAGAGTGTGCACGTCCGACGCTGTACAAGTGGCGTGAGAGGAGAGGCAAGGCATTGGAGGGGCAGCTTGCAGCACCTCCCCATCTAAACCCTTTCTTTTCCCCGCTCGGCTGACATCTATACATGGAAATCCAGCCGCCAATATCTCGGTCTCCTGTGTTCGTAAACCTTGTCAGAAGCCCATGGCCACAGTCTGACATCATCTAAGAACTCTGCATTGACACTACCACGTAGTAAGTACTCACACAATACGCTGAGGGAGCTCGTTCGTCAGCTCGCCTGAGGAAGTGCAGCAAGGGAGCCCACGTCGGGCACCAAGAACTTCCCAGGGAACCTTTGCTTCAGGACCTGATTACAGTTCGATCAATATTCAGAACATTTGAGATATATTTACTGAGGTATCAGGGTATCGCAGACGAAAAAGGAGTCCTAACACTGCACGTCAACATGATGTCAAGGTACAAGGTCCGGGACCGAGATCCATGCAAACGCTGACAGATGGTCGGCGCAAGGTATTACTTACCTGCTGGGCTCCTGGATCGATTTCGCATTGCATGATGATAGAATGGCCAGCCTGCGAGTAACGACTAGTTTGTCGGGCCAGCCCATCCTTTCGGAACAGCCGTGACCCAACGCTTGAGAAGTATACGAAGCGATTACGGGTGATGGAATGCACACCCTGTATGTAATTCAAGAGCTTTTTTTTTGCAAGATAGCATGACTTCCTACCTGCTCCAGGCCAATGTCCAAACCCCCGGCTCCCGTGAAGAGGGATGCCACCTTCATACTGCCTACTGGTAAATCTCTCCCTCTATTACTACTGTATTTTCGCTCACTAAGACAATTTCAAGTGATTTTCAGCTTCAAATATTTTTCTTTCATTTGATGATGTCGTCTCTCATCATCCAAGAAAGAGAGATGTCTCATCTAAGAAGTTGCTGCCGATACGCTTGCGACAGCACATTTCGAGGCTTTTTGGAGAGAATCTCTCCAAGCAGAAACCTGAAAGATCGTGGCGACGAAATGGCGAGGATTAATCTTGAAGGTATGCCAAGTACAGATAGAGAAGTCAAGTACGAGGCTTTTTGGGGGGGTACCACCGGCATTCGGCGGTACCGGCCAGATTTGGCCCAGCCAGTGCCTGACACCGCTTAATGTGAAAGCCTTTCGCTGAAAGCGATTCGCTGGCGCCCCAGCAGCCTTTCCTGGAGCACCAGCAGCCGTTGCTACGCCAGCTGCCGTCACCCCGCAAGATGTTGTCGCCGCAGCCGTCTACACGAAGGCTGTCAAGCAACTAAAGAGTATGTGGCAAACTCTTGGCAGAATTCTATCGTTCTATACTCAAGCAGTTCAGTGTTATCTATGCACTCTGCTGACTGCTGCAATCTGTGTTTGCAGGGGCAACAGGCGCAGCTCTTGTTACAGCGCACGAAGAAGCTGATGTCTCGAGCAACTACCAGAAAGCCGTAGCAGCACACGGTATGCTTGTTTACAGCCGACTGTCTTTTGTTACAAGCCCTTCTGCTTGTTCTCTAGACGAAATAAGACCACAAGGTTGACAGTACTTTGACCTCTGGCAGGCGGGTTAGCAGCTTTGGCAGGTGTGCCAGCACAGCTAGCGGCACTGCAGGTGCAGCTGGCACCCTTTCTGGGCCTGCCAGGACAGCTGGCAGCGATGCAGCAGGAACTGGCAGCGATGCGGCAGCAGCAGCAGCAGCAGCAGCACAGCAACTCACTGCTTCGCCTGGTCAACAACCATGCAACACGGGGGGTTGATTCGCTGGTCGTGCTCCACAAGGAGCAAGCTGGAGGGCTGCAACCCTTGGGTGCGCAGCCTGCTGTGCAGCCTGCTGGCGATTACCCGGCCACTTCCAGCCAGCTTGGCGCGCTGATGCACGCCCAGCTGGATGCTCTGGCGAACTTCTACCATGAGGACTTTGGCAGGGGTCCTGCAGCGGCACAGGCTGGTCCGATCACCCGAATCGAGCAGCGACGTCACTTGTTTGCGTTGTGGGTTGGCGCCCCGCACTGAGTTTGGACCAAAGTACCAGTCAGATGCGGCATTACGGCTACTGCCATAGGTAACAAAGCGAGCATCAGAAGGGCCACTTGCTGGCTGGCAGATTTGATGCCATACGTGGCTACGCGGCAGAAGATTTAGGGCAGTCAGCGCAATTGGCTGACCTGCGCATGCTCTGTCATGTGCGCACGTGCGCATCCCAACTTGAAAGGATGCATGTGGCCACAAACCCTTGTCCAAAATGTTGACTGATGAATAGATTGCTGCGTGCTACTGTTGGCCTTGTACTGGTACCGCTCTGAGGGGTTTCATGTAACGGGCCCTTTTACACTGTGTAGAAGAGCTTGAGTTGAAGAGGAACTTGAACCTACATTCTTCAGAAGAATGAAGGGTATCAGATGCTCTGCCAATCTCTGGGTAATCACCGTTATTACATGTGCTTGACGGGCGCAAAAAGGGTGGTTGTGATGGGTTAAGCTAGCCGAGCCTTGGCCAGAAGCTAGCAAGGGCACTAAGGGTAGCGAAGTGCAAGCACCTGTATTTGCCTGTGATAGAACATTCTTGTATGCTGTACATGTAATACACACTGGTGACACAATAATGGCAGGCAAACATTTCAATAGATTGCAAGGCATCACCCACAATTAGCAAGACTTGCTTATCCAAACCTCAAATGAAGACATTGACACAGGCGCCATGGCCAGCAGTGCAGGACTTTGGAAAAGGGAGCAGCAACACCCTAATTTACAAGCTTGCTATGATATTATACAGTACAGCCCTACATGTGTGCGGTACTCCAAGTTCCAAGTGTACTCAAGATCAGCATCACGCCATCTGTACAACATAAGCAAGTCTTGTCCATTTGAGCATTAGATCCGGAAGCATCTGCTCTTCATTGTACCATCCATGCGTGTCAGCTGCCACTGTTCAATTGAGAGTGGCTTTCTTGTGCACCAAACAAGTCCACAGCGCCGTGCCAGCACTGTGACAGCACTAAATCACGCAGCCCCTGCGCTCTTGTACTGGTAGTCTGGGAGCGCTGCCCCAAGCCACCTGCAAAGTCAGTGGATTTCAGGGTCAAATAACCAATGGAATGCTGCAGCAGGACTAGATCCCCCTCAAGAGTCTGACAGGTGCAGGGGTGTGCTGTGCATGTGACAGACGGAAGAAGTGTTTGCTCATCAACAATATCTTACGTCGCCAAGAAATTGCTGTTGTCACCTACCATGCCACCGTTCTGCCAGTGCCGTTGCAGCTCCTAGAGGAACAACAATTCTTCCAGTTGCACAAGTGCGTGCGTCAGCAGAATCAAGCAGATTGCATGTTGCCCAGCATCAGGGCCCCAGAGTACTACTTGACAACAAGCACATTTGGGTCTGGGCATGTCCTTACTTCTTGGCAGATTGCACGATCTGCTCGTCCGACGGCCCAGTGGACTTGTTGGACTCGCGGTCCAGGGATGCCTGCGTTCACAACCCTTCTCAGCATCACCACCCTCTGTGCTGAGAGACTCTCCTGCATCCTGACACTGCAGAAGGGAGGGCTGGCTCAACTACTCGCATGAAGAAACCCACCTCTTTGTTCCTCAAAGCATGTCCAATACTCAAGAAAGATGACTGCTGGTCAAAGGCAGAGCCCTGAGCGCCTATCCGTCCCAGAGACTGTCTGCTCTGTGCAAGCATGTCTCTTCCAGTTGCATCGCTGCAATATACCTATTCCTGAAATGGGTTGAATACAGACAGCAATAGTGCACCTGGATCCACTGGAGCAGCCTGTTCAGGCCGTTGCTGCTCGCCAGGTCCAAGATGTCAAACCCCCGGTGCGCTTTGAGCACGAGAAGGGCACGCCTCAAGAAAGGGGTCGTGACGGTCTCGGCATAGCTGTAGCGCCCACCCAGGAAATAGGTGCCCCCCTCCCTGCTGCCTGATGCGGTGATGAACTTGTCTAGCACCTAAGCAACGCACACATCACACTATCAGCATGGCTGGCATGGCTGGCACAACAGCTGTAGCAAACGTGCGGAGCATAAGGTCCGGCACGTGACTCTGACTGGTGGCAATTTTAGCCAGAGAGACAGAGGAATCTTGAATTATTGGGAGCTCTGCCCCTGCAGAACGAGGCCCGCACGCCAGATGCAAGGGATATGAGCAGGGGAATTGTATAGGTGCACACCGTGAGATTGTGCTCCAGTGCTCTGCCCAAGGTGTTGACCTCCTCCTCGCTTGTGGCGCTCAGCATCTTGTATATGTACGATGAAAACTGCAGCAAACACACTTGAATCATGACAAGTTAGCTAGTTACCCGTGTTGCTGGACGGCCTCAGGTAAGGGACATGGGCTCCAGTCTCGCATCAGATCCAGGTATTTATCTCACAGAAGGATTGTAATGGGCGCCGGGATGCGGAAGCATTGGACATCAGGTGTATTGAGCAGGATCAAGATGCTCACTTTGTTGGTGAAAAGTTCCACAAACAGCTTGACCTGCACCGCAAAGTAGCCTCATCTCAGCATCCTCTCACCCGATTATTTATTCCTCTCCAGCAACACAGGTACCTGGATTGGATTGACCGGTCGATCCAGGAAATAGTTTGGTCCCTAGATGTTCATGCCGCTCAAGGAAACAGCTGCAACACTAATTTGCATGTGTAGAAGCCCAAGGTTCTCACAGCGTGACATTAAGAAGTATAGGACACATTTCCAATTATTTGCCTGACCTGGGCAAGCTGGACGGGGTCCTTGGGAAGCAGCCCTTTCTTGCCACCATACTTAGCATCCAGGTACTCCACAATTACCAATGATTCTGTCAATTTGGTGTCTCCATCTGTCAATCAGGTACCACAGTATGTCATAAATGGCCCTGTGTGCTGACACTCTGGAAGCAAGAGCCGATACATGTCTGATCATGAGCCTTCCTCATGGTGTCATCATGAAACTGAGATGCTCTCATCAAGGAACGCACGGAGAAGCGCAGGTATTATAGGATTGGGTTCCAGCATGGTACACACCAACAATGGTTGGTACTTTGGCTGGGTCTTCCGTATTCTGCACTATGCTGGCATACAGGACCTTGAAGTCTTCAGCTTTGTTGGTTGCGTCAATGAGTGTAGTTGTATACGCCAGTTCCAGCTCCTCCAAAGCTATCCAAGCTCGCTGGGCATACGGACAACTACATCCCAACAGCATTGTCAAAATTCACACAGGGCATGCTGATGACACAACTGATCTGAGATCGGTCTGCTTTCAATAGTAACTGCGATCTCATGTGGACTGGAGCACTCACATGCCCGGAGCTGGCAGGATGTCATAAAAATGGACGGGATCTTTGGTGGCTGACGGAGACATTGTCCTTTTCGATACAGCAAGAGCTAATGCCGGTCGGATTTGAAGCAAAATTCTTGTCGGAATCAAGATTCTCGCTTTCGGCTGCCAAAGGTCAAAGAGGTAAAAATTTTGTCTTTAATATCCTATTACGTCTTGGAAGTCCAAGCTTACGAGAGGGTCAGCGCTCATGGAAGCTCGAAATATCTCACATGCGCGCTTGCTCCTCGCACGTGCGGAGATTGTTCTGAAAGCAGAGGCGCAGAGCATCACAACTTGAGCCAAGGCGGTTGAAATTTTCCTCCTTAAGTCCCTGCAGGTAGCCCATGTATATTTGCAGGAGGTGGATCAACGTCCTTACCCAGAGTAGCGTTGATGCCTAACTGTTGTTCGCAGCTCTCTCAGCCAGCCTTATTGTGCTTCTCGAAAGTAAGGAGTACTGCAGGCTTGGCATTTAGAAGATCCGCAGAGGGATGCCAGAGGTCAAGGTGGAGCACAGTGAAAGGTACGAAGCAGGTCACTTCTTGCTTTGTGCCGTTACCCTGTAGCTTGTTGCAGCACTTATATAACAAGGTGATGTTATTGCAGTGTGCTGTGGAGGGAGTTTTGAGGACGGGCTCATCCGTCTGAAGTTGGCAATCCCCTATCACTGTAACTTCGGCCAGCATCTATGCATCGTGGGATCGACAGAGAGCCTGGGTGGCTGGAACATCGATCAGGGTGTACCCATGGAATGGTCTGACGGGGATCTGTGGAGCGCTGACTTTGACCTCCCCCTACAGTGCGACCCAAGTCTCGCTGCACAGTATTGCCGCTAGACCCTGTTGCTGATACTTAGTTTGGCCCCAGTCATTTCTTTCTTCACTTTGGGGATGTGTTGGGCAGGCTTGGGACGGAACTAGAGTACAAGTATGTGGTGCGGAGCGAAGATGGATCTGTTTATTGGAAGCCTGGGTGCAACCTCTGCATACGGATCCCTGTCAGCGATGCAGAGCGCTGGTCCCCGGGCTGTATTGCTGTCAGGGATGCTTGGGATGATTCATCCAGATACATAGAGGTGTGCAGGCTTCAACCCCAAGATGATAAGACCTACAACACTTGCTCTCACCACTTTTGAAGCTCTTCGTGTTTCAGGCTGGCGACCATGAACTCGTGCCCCCACTTCTGTGCTTGGTTCCAGGCAGTGTGCATAGGAGGTGCTGACTCCTTGTGTCTGTCTAATTCCAGCAGGTTGGTGTAAGGGAGGCAGGTAATGAGGAGGAGTTGGTCTCCCTGTCAATGGAGCGCGCGATGAGGGAGCTTGACTCTGTCATTACCCATGCCTTTGGCATGCAGGTGGTTGTCTCTCTCGCCACCGTTGTTCCCAACTGTCCCCACGCAGTGCAGCAGTACTCCTTGTCTGCATCATGCTGTGTCTATGAAGGCTGGAGATGAGTGAGCCAGTTTATCCAGACGCCCCTCTGTCTGTCCTCGCCCAGGATCTTCAGCGGATGGTATGGGTGCAGGAAAATGATTTAGATCCTTTCTCGCCGGAGCTGCTGGCAGCGGATCGAGCGGTGGCGGCTGCAGCTCGGCACGCCATTGCTCTCAGAAAGGCCCTGAAGGTGCGGTGCCTCCGCACGGTGTTGGCCCATGTTTCGTGCTGGAGTCCACATGCGGGTTGTCTTGCAGTCCAGACGGCACAATCACAAGCGCTAGTGGGCCGTCGGCAGCATGGAGAATGTCCCTGATGAAAATGTCCATCTCAATGAATTGAGACGGCCACGGCAAGATGCATGCTGCATCAGCTGCGCTATGCTTGCCTTGCTCAGCATGCCGCAGTGCACTGCGCTCTCTGTGCTGATCTGAAGAATGGCGAGGTGCAGCTCATCCTTGCTGGTGTTTGCAGGGGACGTCAGCACCGTTGAAGTCTCTCAAGCCCACAGAAGGAGAAGGCGCAGGAGAACCTTCAGATGTGCGTGATGGAAATTAGCTCAAGTGCCGTCTCCTGTATGAGCTGACTCAGCTGAGTGTACTGCCTCAGCGCTGGGATGCAGCTCTGCATGTGGGACCTCACTGTGTCTCGTCGAATGACACTGACACGCTGTACACTTTAAAACCTCCAGTGGGTGCGAGTGATGTGACATCAACCTCACCATTGATGAATGTAGTATCTGCTTGCTCGATGCTATGATTAACAGGGTGCCTTCGTTCAAATTAGCGTCTCAGCAAGATTGGATGTCAGTACTTGTGCATGTCTGCCAGTTACTCTGTAATTGTTGCTTTTCAGATTACAGACCTATTGAACTTATGAGCGCTTTGCACAGCTACTGGAAGTGCCATTTACAAAATATTGCAGATGCAGACAGGGGTTTTGATATCAGGACAGATGCTAGCATCGAATTCACCAGATTCATCAACCAAAATCCGCAGGTTTTCAGGGCCAGAGCCGCAGCATCGCTCTCACAATTTTCACCGTAAGTGCACACATTGTGGCACACGTGTTTGAGACGTAGGCATCAATCTGCCATGCATATTGAGCAAGCTGCATTGTAAGATCATTTCAAAGCCGCGACGCCCATGCCAGGCACAGTGGCTATATAGCAGTGCCACACGCGCACGTGCCGGCCGCCCCAAGACTCTTCGGATCATCTGATGGCCCGGCGACAAGTACCGTCATGAAGATTCTTTGAAAGCATGTCTCATGTGAACGGCAAAAAAACTGGTAGAAAATGTCAGTTGTGAAGGAATCACAAATGCCAGAAAGAAAGTGAGACAGAAAATGGCAAAAAAGTCGTAGCGACTATGTGCGACTTCCCGGGATCGAACCAGGGACCTTTAGATCTTCAGTCTAACGCTCTCCCAACTGAGCTAAAGTCGCTTGATGTGATGGCTATTGGTCAATTTCCACAATATATGTACCTCATGGCGGCGCCCTCATCGACATACCAAATTGCTTCCACGTGGCCAGCAGGATAAGGCGGTTGATCTTTGGCAAGGGCTACGGATATTGCTGCTTCAAAAGTTGTAAATACATCGTCTTTTGCATTGTCATTGTTTCAGTCCAGTTGCCCAGGATGGTTGCCAACAGTCTCAACATGCAGACTGCATTTGTTGCTGCACCATCCAAGGCTTGCTCACAAACTCGTGGAATCGCACGCTTGTCAACTAGCCAATCTCCCAATATGCGCGTCGCTTTCAGCAGCAGCATCAGCGGGCAGAAGCTGCTCCAATGCAATGCTCCAACTAGCAGAGCGGACCGTGCTGTTGGCTTGCGAGTGTGCGCCATCAAGGACGGAGCAGTGCTCGACAGAAAACTGCGTGTGGCAGTGATCGGTGGCGGTCCGTCCGGCGCCTGCACTGCTGAGACACTTGCAAGCGGTGGTGTCGAGACGTTTTTGATCGAGCGCAAGCTCGACAACTGCAAGGTGGGTCTGACTTGCTTTCTTGCATGTCTACGTATGTTATGTATACTGGTTGCCAGTAGTGTGGCCCAACGGCGCATGAACTCGGAGTATTGCTCTGCCTGAATGCGGGGTTGTGGAATCTCTTCAATTGCTCGCCTACCCTACTTTGTGAAAACATATGTGCAGATCACTAGGTTTCTGTAGCACACTGAACAAAGGATAGTTTAAAATAGTGTTGCATTTGCTGTGAATTCTGTATTGGCGTTTGTCACTTCATGGGACATTTGCATTGGCGTCTGTACAATTGGTGATCGCGTTTGTTATTGCCCTGCAGCCTTGCGGCGGTGCCATCCCTCTTTGCATGGTGGACGAGTTTGACATCCCTGCTGAGATCATCGACAGGAAGGTGATCACACGCTCCTGCCATGTACTCACACCTAGCATTACTCGGTGATTGGCAGCATGTCTTATCAAGCTTGAGGAGGGTCTCACATAGTGATTGTTACAGAAGCGCCCTAAAATCTCCCGGTTCCTGACACTGCATCACGCCCTGACCTGCTGATCTAGTATCCAGATTATCTTCTTGACAGAATGTGCAGTGACTGTTGTAGGCAGCTCTCACATGGCCAAACGTTTCCGATTATAAGTAATGACCACCAGGATGCAGTCTTATTGTGGCCTGACAATCCGCCGGTGTTCGTGTGCGTGCAGGTGACCAAGATGAAGATGATCTCGCCCAGCAACAGGGAGGTGGATGTGGGCAAGACGCTGTCAGAGACAGAGTACATCGGCATGTGCCGGCGCGAGGTGCTGGATGCCTACCTGCGCGACCGCGCCAAGTCCAACGGCGCCACCGTCTACAACGGCCTCTTCATGCGCATGGAGAAGGTGCGCGCATCCCCTGCCCACCACTTGACCTCTTTCTGTGCAAGAGAAAAGGAGAAAATGTCTATTTAATGTCATTTGGGCACCGTTTGAGGAAAGCCGGGTTCATGACTCGCTGCAGCATGCCCAGCAGCGCTCTGATGCTCACTGCAGAAGGGGGTTTCTCTTTGTGGGACAGCCTTCTTTGCTCTGGTAGTGGGGCCCGAGCCTGAGTGATCAAGATGCATGCAGCCATCGGCTGCCTTGTGTGTGTGCTGTGTCAGCAGTTTTCAAAATGGGGTGTGCTGGCGCTGCAGGATGGCCCTGAGGGCGGCTACACGGTGCACTTCAACAGCTACGAGGAGGGCGGCAAGGTGGGCAAGCCGCAATCCATCAAGGTGGACGCCGTGGTGGGCGCTGACGGCGCCAACAGCCGAGTTGCCAAGGAGATCGACGCCGGCGAGTACGACTACGCCATCGCCTTCCAGGTGGGGCGGCCGTCAAGTCATACTGTGTACTAGTGCAAGCCTATGCTCGGCTGGCAATCTGTAGTGGAGTGTTGCTCACACTTTTCTGCAGCACTTTGCAGTTGCAGTTTTTGTGCGGGAGCTCACATTGGGCAGCAAACATTCCGTTGGTTCTATGGCTGCTCTGCAGCAGCATTCTGCTCGCATCCTTTCTCAATGTCCTTTCCGCATTTGTGACGTGGTGGGTGGACAAGGATGTTGGCCGTCAGCTCCGCCTGTACTGGCTGTGGAGCATGCCTGAGAGCAGGGCATCTTAATTGATGTGCTCTGGAAACGGAGAGTGTGAAAGGAATGAATTGCTGTGCGCAGGAGCGCATCCGCATCCCGGACGACAAGATGGCGTACTACATGGACCTGGCAGAGATGTACGTGGGCGACGACGTGTCCCCAGACTTCTACGGCTGGGTCTTCCCCAAGTACGACCACGTGGCAGTCGGTGCGCACCAGCCTCACACCCTGAAGTTGCCCTGGGCCTGTTTTCAAATTTTGCAGGGCTTTCTGCCCTTAAGCAGTCAGCTTGGTGCGACGTGGGATGAGCCATTGACTAACCTTGGGGAAAATGCATGCCAGGGAGTTTCTGTGGGGATGTTTTGTCAAAGAGTGGTTCCTACATGCGATTGGAAACTAATGTTCCCATGTTCAGATTGACCTCTGCTAACACTATCAAAAAGTGGTTCCTGATTAAACAGTGCTGCGTAGGCACCGGCACCGTCATCAACAAGAGCGGCATCAAGCAGTACCAGCAGGCCACCCGTGACAGGTCAAAGGTGAGCCACCTGCGTCCACCGACAGAGCAAAGCCCCCTTTTCAATCGCTCGGTACCGATCACTATGGAGCCACTGTGACCACAATGGCGCTGCAGCAGTAAATTTAGCCGTTCATCGTGACTGCTGCAGTCCCTGATCTTGCTTATTGCACTCCCTCTACTGCAAAGCTTGAGGCAGGAACATTGCTGATGCTGCACACATCTCTGGGGTGAGATAGTGCATTTCTGCGCAGCTTCCTGCCTGCCAGCCAAGCCCTGAGTCTGAGGCAGCAGGTGTGCATCTTGCTGAGACTCGCATGCATAATCATGCAGGTGAAGACGGAGGGCGGCAAGATCATCCGCGTTGAGGCGCACCCGATCCCGGAGCACCCGAGGCCGCGCCGCGCGCAGGGCCGCGTTGCACTGGTGGGCGACGCCGCCGGCTATGTGACCAAGTGCTCCGGCGAGGGCATCTACTTTGCCGCCAAATCCGGCCGCATGTGCGCCGAGGCCATTGTCGCCGGCTCCAAGAACGGTGTGTTCCCCCTTTTCTGGCTCGCCCCCTTACGTTGGCTGTGTATTGGGAGATAGAGTGATGGCCTGCCCAGAGGACGTGCAGAATATGGGACCTGCAGGATACCTAGTGCCAATGAGACCCAATATCATCCTCATTGCCTCAGCTCTCGCTTGATGCTGCAGCTAGTGGCAGATCTTGAGCCCTGATAATTCATAGGAACTTCTAGCAGGCAGACGATGAAGAAATGTTTAGGAAGCTGCCCTGATTACATTTAGTGGCAAGCAGGGCCGGCGTGGCATGTGTATAAGTAAAACCTGCTGGAAGTCAATCTGATGGAGGGGTGTCGGATTGCAGGCACGCGCATGGTCAGCGAGCAGGACCTGAACGTCTACCTTTCCAAGTTCGACACAAAGTACTGGCTCACATACAAGGTCTTGGACATCTTGCAGAAGGTGCATGCCCTCCCCGCTCACTTGCTGCTGCATTTGACTTTACTGAGAGCCCTAACTAAAGCTAGCTGCTGTTTCTCACATTTATGCGAGTTAACATTGGACGGTAGTACCCTCGGGCTAGGTCTGCTTTCACTGTGGTGACATGAGGAGCTGGGTGCCTTGTGTTCTGCTCAAAGACGGCTTCGTGCTGGCCAATGTTAGGGTGCTGATGGCCAATGCCAGGGTGCTGCTAGCCTTCCACAAGAGCGCTAGTAGCCTGCCACAAGAGCGCCAAAGGGAGGAGCCGGTGTGGTACTTCTGGTCGGGGGTACATGCAAGCAGCGGCTGAGGTGGTCATGTGCGCGCAGGTGTTCTACCGGTCCAACCCGGCGCGCGAGGCCTTCGTGGAGATGTGCGAGAGCGAGTACGTGCAGCGCATGACCTTTGACTCCTACCTCTACAAGACCGTCGTCCCCGGCAACCCCCTGGACGACGCCAAGCTGGCATTCGACACCCTGGGCAGCCTGCTGAGAGGCAACGCCCTCCGCCAGGGTGCCAAGACCGTCTCCTTCGGCTCCAAGCAGCCCGAGAAGGTCGCCGCCTGAATTGGCATGCGCTGCTCCAATTTAAATCGTAGTCGTGGCTGGCAACGGCTGCACATCAGTATTGGCCCACAAATGAGGTCAGACCTGCTTCGGGTGTCCTGGAATAAGGGTCGAAGGGTTTAATTTAGCTGCGTCTTGAGAGTTATGATAGGGGTGGGCGTTGAAGCCCTGGGATAGAAGGAGTGGCAAGCAACAAGTGTTCTACTTGTGTGCAAGTGCCAATTGCTGATGGCGGGGTGTGCGTTGGGACGACGCACGCAGTGCTGTAGAGCACGACAGTGGGACGAGGGACAGAGACAGAACTGGTGCACTTGCACGTGGTCCATAGAGAGGGCAGTGAAAGCGCTGGGAGCTTCTGCATTAGTTGTTCAGAGTGTGCGGGGATTTGTCACATGCTTTGGCGTGGCCAAGCTGTGCTGCAGCTTGGCAACAGACCAAGCCAGTCGCTCCCGTCGATGCAGTATTTGAGAAGAGCATGAAGAGTCGCCATGTTTGATGTATGACACTCAGTATAAATTGGGTTCCATCAAAAATGGTGTGCTGTGCTGGTATGCAGCCTGATCTGCCCTAAATTGGCATCCGCTGCAGCAGAGCGGTACATGGGCAACGAATTAATTTTCAGGAAGTTTAGAAACGCTTTAGCAAGAATCTGGTGTTCATGAGACTATGACATGACATTGTCCCTCACAAGTTTGGTTACTGGACGTGTATCAGGAGGTGTACCTGAGAGCTCGATTCGTCAGGACACTGCCATAGCCAATTGTATCATCAGGAATTGCCACCACTGTGACAAGCGAGCATGCTGGTATGATGAGAACATGCACTGTCTTTGGTACAAGTCGACAAACGCTCAGCATTGCTTTATGAGTGCCAAGTTGGCTCACATGGACAGTCATCGTGTCATCTGTGTAACTTCAACTTGCAGCTTGCAAACAATGCAAATGAGCCTCAGACTGGCGGCCCCGGGCCGCCACCGTGACCGGACTTAGTCAATGACTGGACTGACGGCAGTCCAGCTTGAGCAGACTTGTCAAAGCTTGTCGTGCCTTCTCGTGATCACAGTCAATGCATTGATGACGGGGAGCCGCAGCTCTGGTAGTCTACGTAGTGGACAGTCCCAACAAAGCCATGATGGGCTGGTATTTGTGGAACATTGCACGTGCTGCAACGTGCCTACCTCACGTCATGACTATTCCCTTCTCGTAAGTCTCGACCTTGGACTTCGATATGGTGTCTTAATGCGAGAATGCCTGTGACTGGCTGTCAGAATATGGTTAGCCAGCAAGCACTGCGTGCGTTTGGTCATTCAACGTCCCGCTTCGGCCGACCTAGTCTCAGATCGCTCTCCGCAACAGCTGCACCGCGACGACAAGCCATGACCACTGCTGCAGCTACACCAATAACATTTTGGGACATCACCCCAAGCCCTGGGGGGTGTGTACTATTGCTTCTATTGGACTTTGATCAACCAACATTTGTTTGTCAGCAATGGCATCGGGACTTGTCATAGCTTCGAGGAATGCAACAAATGCATGATCAGGGTATCCAATTCCGTGAGACTCCTTTAAACGTCTGATGCAGATGCCCCTTTGCTCAGCGAGCGTGGCTGACTTTGGAGGAGCTGGGAATCCCATACGAGCACAAGCTGGCGGATCCGGCTAATAAGCCAAAAGAATTCACGGACTTATACGCCAGTATTGTTCAAAATACAGACGACTCCGCCAAGGTTCCCACCATCATCGGTGTGCACTCGAATCTTCACTGCAATCAGTACTGGTCATGTCTGCAGGACAGTCTGAGCTCGGTGACATTTGTTCTTTAAACAAGCCTCTTACTTCTCAATGTGACTGGTCATGCAGATGGCGATGAGAAGCTGACAGAATCGCTGGTTGTTGTCGAGTATCTGGATGCCAAGTATGGGGGTGACACGCCCATCATTCCACGTGACCCTGCGCAACTCGCAAAGGTGAGCAGCAAAGATCAGGCATTGCAGCTTCCCATGCACACAGCACATGCACATCTAAACTAAGCCTTCATCAATGGGACTGCTCCATTTCCTGTCTAGAGCATGCTGTTGTTCATGCAGGTAAAGCTCTTTGTGGAGCTGTTCAGCACCAAATTCCAGACGCCCTTCTTCAAGATCCTGCGCGCAGGCAGCGATGATGAGCTGGCCCAGCTGAAGCAGGAGTTTGCACACAACCTTGAGGTGCGCCGCTGTTCCATCCGTCTGCATGCAGCTAAGCAGAACACCGTGTCTCGTGACAGGCAATTGATACTATAATAGCAAATGCATTTGCACAGCTGTACCAAAGTATCTGTATGGACTCATTCCTGTTGGTAACATGTTCAGCGAAGTGGGACTTACGGTAAATATTTTGCCCTTCATCAGGTGTTGGACAACTTCATCAAGGCGTCAGGCAGCGAGGGCGGCGGTTATTTCTTGGGAGAGCGGTACAGCTTCGCGGAGACGGTCACGACGCCCTTCGTGAGGCGCGCATTGGTCACCCTTCCCCACTTCAAGGGAGTTGATCCGCTGGAGATCGCCAAGTCCAAGGGCCTCGACCGCCTTGTTGCCTGGATCCAGGTGAGTCATGCCTTCTGCTCTGGCAGGACCCTTCATAATACTGCTGTTTTTGGCGTTCTCAGAATTTGCGGTTTGTGCCCACAAGTTTCTAGGAGATTTGTGCTTCAGTTGTCATGGTAGTGGGCCATGCATGTGTTTCAGGAGAATAGTGAAGGTGCACGTGAGGGTTGCTCTGTACAGGACGAAGAGGCAGAATGTGCATGTGTGCAGGCTTCAATGGACAGAGAGTCTAACAAGAAGACAGGCCCGTCCGACGAGGCCATCATTGAAAGCTTCAAGAAGTGCGGACTCTCCCTTTGCATCTGGTTTTATTTCATCTTTTCTTACAAACGATCCAGGCCCTGTCTGATCTGAGTCTTGATTGCGGACAGGATATGCATGCTAATTGGCACGCACATTCAAAAGCCATGAGGTTTCCTAGCACCAGTGCAGAATGCCCTCTGAAGTGGCAGCAGGGACAGCGCAACTGAGATCAAGTTGTTGTTTGCAGGTTTATTACTTGATACAGGAGAGTGCTTCTTACTTGATTGCCTTGCACTCAGCTGGCTTGGCTGTTTGAAAACTGGGAAGGGCAGGAAAGCAATGCAGCGGCATTCATACGCAATGGCAGCGGCAGTGAAGACCGTGGAGCGTAGGAAGAGTGAACAGGGGTGTTTTGTGAGAGGGGCAGTGGGGAATGATGGCGTGATAGGACAGAAGAACAGAGCGATTTGGTGTCAGCCACTTCTGGGATGCATGCATGCTCACGATGCGAAGTAGACCTGTACTTCTTCTTGTAGATGTGTAGTGAGCTAGATACTGATGTATACATATGGGCGGAGGCCAGAGCTATAATTTCTGGGCAGCTTCAAGCTTAAGTTAAAGCCAAGAGTTGCTATGACCTAGAGACAGCATGGGCCACAGAGCTCTGATCGTGCTTGCAATCTATGATGTCACATGCATGTCCTTGACAGCAACATTCCCTGAGCGGAATAGATTACATTTATTCGCTGTGTCCAAAGGCACGAGGAATCTTGCCTGTAAACGTACCATTCAATGGTGGTGACGAGACAACTACAGCGGCCCTACAGTACAGCTAACGTCATAAATTCCTTGTGATATACATTGACACACACATCAACGGATGGAATGTGAGTCACATTTTGCTGAATCTGAGGCGCAATCCCCACTGTCCAATCCGTCATCTACTGTTTGACGAGTCATCGCTGGCCTCATTGTTTCGCTTGTCCTTTTCTGCATACTCTTTATCCTCAAGCATGGTGAAGCCATACGCTCCACTCTGCAGCTTGTAATGCACCCTGCAACATGCGCACACAGCCACTCAGCACACTGCCCTCTCAACCAGCACACCTCAGAAACACACAAGTCTGCAAGGCAATTGGGAGATGCGCAGCATGTGTCATCTTGCCCTCAGGATGTCTACCAAATAGCGCAAAGCTTTTTTAGATGCACTGTAGACGGGGTCACCACAGTGCAGTTCGGCATAGCACTGCAGTCTTGCTTAATCATCTGGCACCCTTCCATATCTGGGCTGAAGCTTCTCGCCTTCTAGTGGCATGCATGACCTCCCAACCCCATCATGCAGCTTGTCTCCTACTCCCTCACGCACAAGGGTTCATGTCACAACAGGAGGGAAGGGGATCTCACAGGCAGGAGCCGACGTCGCTGTAGCGGTCCGCCTTGAGCACAATGTTGCTCTGTGTGACTGCAGAGGAGCCGGACTTGCTGGACACGATGTCAATAGCCTGCTGGCAAATGTCCGTCAGCCAGTAGTGGCCCGCCATGTGGGGGTCCCGCTTCACCGACACCTGGACGCCACATGGACGCCCCGTCAGCACATGCTGGACAAGCACCAGACCTCAGGCAAGGTGCCATTCCCTGAGCCATATATCAAAACAAGCCTTTCTTCTGTGCCTGTGCGCTCAACAAAACTTATTCCGGAAGCAGGCATTGAGGCCCTGTCTAGCTACGGCATAAGCACGGCACTGGCCACAAGCTATTTATTCCAAAGCTGATAAGCTGGTGCAGCCTAAGCCGAGCAGCATACCTAATGATCCAGTCAATATCCGGAGTGAAGGGGCAGTCTTTGCAGCTGAGAAAGTGCAGTGGTTGGTGTGGGAGCCGTACCTGGAAGTGCTCGCACTTGTCCCCTGTGGAGGGGTGGTGCTGCTCCAGATCTCCCAGCGCGCTCCCTGCCCACCTGTAGCCCAGCCCCGTCTCCGCACACTCGCTCAGCAGCTCGCCCTCTGCGCACGCCACACAGCCGCATTACAGCCTCCGCATTGGTCTCACCATTTGGGTGCTGGATTATGCTTCAATTTCTTTTGGAAGGCTCCTTTGTTCCTTGCAGGAGCCTTGACTGCACAATCTGGCATGCTCACAAAAAGGCTGCACAGCTGTAGTCAGGAACATGAAGGCACAATATCATGTGATGACGCCATTGTCTGGCATTAGATGAGGCAGCAATAAGGTCAATGGAGTGGCTGTGAGACATGCCCACCTGGCTGCACGCTCTGGAAGAAGCTGCTGTCGGACACCAGCCCGGTGTCCAGCCGCAGTGACCAGGCTGCTAGGGTGTCGCAGTGGGTGGCCTCCTGAGAGCAGCTTTTGGCGCACACCTGCATCCGCAGCACTGTTAAACACCACACCACTTAGAGAGCTCACAATGCTGCCACACAGGGCGGTGTCTCCTGTGCTCCCCACGGGCTCGCACACCCCTCCTCCTCACTATTAAGGTCACCTTCTGCAACTGCGGCACCTGCTCTCTGTAGATAGATCTGCTGGCTCAGCAAAAGCGGTTGGCGCTCTGAACACACCTTTCGAGATGACATATTTTTGCTGAGCCTCTTGATAGACAGACCAAAGGGCGTCAGCGCAGTGAGGATGCAAATCCGCACCTGGAAGTCAAAGGTGGTAGCCTCGCTGGATGTGGTCTTCTGGTAGTCAATGGTGAAGGGGAAGTTTGTTGCAGTGTGGTCATAGGCTTTGCCGCAAGACTTATGCACGCAGATGTCCTCTGCCATGCATGTGTTCTGCTTGTTCAGCGCTGATCTTTTGTTGCCAGTCACAAGCAGCTTCCTCCCCTCAAACTGGCCCTGCTACATTTGAGCACAGCAGCACGTAACAGATTCGATCATTTGAAGTCAAATGTAGGTGACGCTTGATTGACATTTTTGACTGCAAGAGTCGGTAGGCTGGTACCTCCTCGAGGCCTACTGCAAGGCAGGCTGATGCCAGAAGACATAACAGAACAGCGCCTGATCGGAAAGCCTGCATCGTCATCCACGACAAGATTGAGATCCCACATGCTGTCACGCTTCACATGCGACCCTGTCAGCGCTTACAAGACAATTTTGAGTACGCTGATGGTGTCGACAAGTGTCGGCGATTGAACTTACAGCCATTCTGCCCAACCAGTCGTGCAGCGCCGATGCAATACCGATGCAATCAGTGACTTTTTCTATTTCAGATGTCCATCAGTATATCCTAAGAGCTTCCTTTCTTGACCCGTTCGACACGGAACGAGTTGCACACTGGACTTCCAAACACTCTCTGCCTTCCGTTTAAGCGAGAGGACCGAAACAGCAGTGATCTTCAGTATCTTCAAATTACATCGCACAACACTTTCAGGGTGAAATTGACGCTCCAAAAAGCTGCGTTCATGCCCCCATCAAGATCTCCGACAGCAGCCCGCAAGCCGAGAGTTCTCCGCAGTCGAGCGGCGTTCCTAATCTTGCTAATCTATTTTTGGAAATCCGATTTTGGCCATCATACGAGTTCTCTTGGCGTATCTCTTAGCATTAAAAGCAGATAGAACCTTAAAAGAGTGTCTCCAGTACTCTTAAACATACAGGAATGGAATTTCGGTTGCCTGCAGTGTCGCCGAACGGGATCTCGGCGAGCGATCTGCCTTACTACGTGCGCTGGCCTAGCAGAGACAGCGCATGTCGTGCAAAAATTGCATATCATTATCACACCTTCTCGTTATTGATTAGCTTGTCTACATTTTATACGCGGATCATGTGCCCTGATCAAGGACTGCCAGTGAAGCAACCGAGCTTGCGTCGGCTTTCTGTTGACAACCTCCACTTCAGACTCTCCCTTACTGCGTGCAGGATGCAGATTACATACACCGGGAGCACATGTACGAGATCTGGAGGGTGCGATCTCTGGAACATAAAGCTTCCCATCATACTCCTGCAATGCATTGTCAGGCAATACAGGATCTCAATCCCACATGAAAAGGACAGTGTGGGGATCCAAAGAGACCGTGTTCTATTGTTTAAACTTCTTCAAGCAGACCTGCTGATTGCCTGCATGGTCCAGCATGACATTTAGTTTTGCATGCAGGTACGGCATCGCAAGCTGAAGGTTGGTGCAGCATGCCTTGGGATACTGCTTGCGGGCGCTGGCCTTCCCGTTGTGACTGTGTGGTGGCAGAACACAAAGGCAGGACGGCCAGCCTTTGGACCAGGCCCCCTGCAAAGGCCTGGATGACTCAACGACAGTGCTCAAACACAGATACATGTGCCTGGTCTACTGGGTTCCAAGTGCTCAACGAAAGTATCATACAAAGGGACATGTGTGGTTAAGTAGTGGCTGAACTCAGCATTGAGAGTTTGATCAATGCCAAGAGTAATCACATGTCATGTAGAGGCTTGCAGCTAATTGTTTCCATGATCATAATTTAAAGGACGAACATTGAGGCCTGAACCACCATTTGACACACTTGCAGAGACTCTCATGCTGACTGCAGCTCTCCTGGCAACCATTCCACAAGCTGATAGAGGGGCACAATTTTGCCAGCCTCAACCTCTTATGCATGCAATGCTACTGCATAATAAGTGGTGTAATAAAAAGAATTCTGATGTCCCTAGAGCAAGTCATGGGATTCATTTATAACACATTCCTGCTTTCTGTTGACTGACTCTCTTTGGCCTCCTGGCTATGACTTGAGCGCACTGATACAATAGTTCTTCTGTTTAGATTACCTGCGCCCTTAGTAACTCCCAAGTGGAACACACCGGATGATCTATCATAGCAGCTTCTGGAAACGCGAGTTTAGTTGCTGGCTCCTCCTTTAAAGCCCTGTGAATGACCTTGGACGGTCTGTTCATGCACCAAAATAAGTGCTGCTGCCTAACAATGACACACCCACATGTTTGAAGAAAGAGTCATGCCCAGGTCTTTCTCAGCAATTGTTTCACTTTGCCCTGAAAGCATTCTACCAAACATAATGCACTCTCTGCTATATGTCCAAACTACTCACTAAGCTACGACTGCAGCACATCATTCCCCTAACTCCAGAGCAAAGACAACTTGGGGCAAACGACACCTGCCTTCACACCAATGCACTGTCTGCTTTGCAGGACCCTGCACCAAAAGCTTGGACCCTGCCTCCCGAGACTGCAGCCCAATCTCCCTTCCACTACTCTGCCCTTTGCGCTGTGCCTGTCTGCCCGCGCACGCCTAGGCTCAGACACCCCGACAGGGTGCCTTTGGTTCTCAGCGCCCAAGTTGCCACTCCGCAGCAGCAGAAGCAAGAACTGCTAGGCACCCTCACCAGGCCGCCATACTCACATTATTCCCGACACAATTGTTGGGGAAAGACCGGTGTCTCCTGATCAGGCGACGACACCTGAGACGGCCAGATCAGGAGATGGTGCCGGATGCCTTGAAGCGCATGCGTGTCTGCTTGGGCAGCGTGCGCGGCGCGGGCAGCGCGTGCCAAACAATGGCCTCGGTCGTGATGTCGACCCAGCAGAAGAGGTGGTCTCCCTCGCCGTAGACCACGCGCAGGATGCGGCCCCAGGGCTCGCCCATGTCTATCACGTGGTATGTGCTCACCACGATAGTCTCCTTCAGGATCCCCTGCGCATGCGTATGCCATGGCATCAGGCATTTTTGGTTGTGAAGGATGCCTTGCTGCAGGGAATGTGTTCGACACCCAAGTGGGGACGCTGGCGATACTTGTTGAGGTGTGACAAAGGCCAAAGGCAAAGACTCTAAGAGCTCAACTGCCAGGCTGCACCCATTTGACACAGGATAGTTGGAGCTTCTTGTGACCCCAAGAGACCCCAGGCAAAACCTATTGCCAGGCGTCAAACATCCCTGGCATCCTTCTGCCACACGTGTGTTGCAGCTTCACCTGATGAGCCGTGTTGGCTGACAACGATGTATATTTATTAAATAACATCGTCATCAAACGCTTTTCCTGCCAAGAGGCAAGGTTCGTCTGCAGACAAGCTGCTGGTCAAGCTGCCACACATCCTGCCCCTTGGTGGACTCGCCAGACCCAAGCAAAACCCCATCAACCGTGGGCATGGTGCTCAGCAGTTATAGAAATGTAAGTTACCGTATATAGATATACGCATATCTCACCTCGGGCTGGAAGTCGCGCATGGTGAGGATGGGCCCTGCGGAGACGTGGGTGATGCGGTGGGATGCGCGGTCGATGCGCACGGCCCACTGCTCCGTGTCGTGCCCGCGCTTGTGCAGCACCGCTATCAGCTCGCGCGACCGCACGCCCTGCTCTATGTCCCACGCCACCGGATTGCCGCTGCTCAGCATGTCGTGCTTCATAATGTCCAGCCCTGCACCAACGGCACGCCTCCTCAGTGCCTTTGTATGCGCCATTCCGCGCAGCCGGCTGGGGATTACTTTCATGGGATGCGCGCCTCTCCAGAAAGGGATTAGCCAGGGAAGGTCCAATCTGCAAGACACGGCTTCTTGCGCAAAGATTGAGCATCAGATGCCTTGTTGCGCAAGTTTAGACACGGGTAGCAATGCATACATGGCCCAGAGGCTGTCCTCTAAAGCTCTCGCCCTTCTGCATCATTCCAAATCAGATGCCTGTCCCAGAATGTCATGAAGAATACAACACAGCTGCAGACAAAGCATGCCGGAGCAGGGGCCGTGCCTGTGTGGTCCTCGATGCGCGACGCCAGGTCTCCGTAGCAGTGTTTGCTGCGCAGGAGCGCCCCCTCGGGCACCTCCGCGTCAAATTCCAGCGCGACCGTGCACGGCAGCAGGGAAGGGTAGATGACGAGGCCGTCCTTCTCCGCCACAAACCCCCAGCTGGCCTCCGTGTCCACCCTCTGCGCCAGCCAACAGCATTCAATTCAGTCTCCGGCGCCCCTTGAGATGCCGTCATCCCCAAGACGTAAGCCACTGCTCTTTCCACTGCGCGTACAAATATAGGGCTACCACAAGGGCAGTCCTTTCTAATACTTGTCCTCTCTGCCTGCTCCCGTGCACTCTGCTGCGGGAGATCATAGCACATGCGGGATCATTCTGCTGCAGGAGTGTAAGCATGCATGATGTCCTGGCTGCAGCATGCACTCTGCTGAAGGTGCGGCTGGGCTGAAGGGGCCAAGGCCCGTGCCTGTTCGAGGGTAGAGGTGGTGCGGTCGTGGGTGCGTGTGCGGCGGGTGTGGGCCAGCTCCTTGGCCAGCTCCTCCTGCAGCACTTCAAAGCGGTACACGTGCTCTAGGGCGCCGCGCTCCAGGTCCAGCCGCGCCAGCGCCGCACGCTCCTGCCCCGGCGGCAGCGCCAGCCAGTGGCTCAGGAATATCTGCCCCTTCCACGGAAACGGCCTGCGCACGCATGCGGGGCACAAGAATGTCATCACCTTGCCTGGCAAGAGAAGTGCTGCTGCACCTGTAGTGGTCTCCATTCTCGACCGGATGACTCAATGCAAGGCTTTAGACAAGAGGTGCCAACGTACTGATACAAGGCTCGTTGAGCATTTGCCAAGAGCGTCGTGCATCTGCCTTTGAGCACAATAACTGTTTTTTTGTTTATTCAAAAGCCAACTGTGAGCAATCCTTCACCTCCACTCTGTTGCTTTTAATGCTGAGACGCCGTGCTGCTGCTTGAGCTTGGCAAAGCTCTCGTGCAGCTGCAGCTTTTGCACGTCGCTCTGCGCCAGGCGCATGTCTGGCAGCGCTCCATACCCAAGTCGCAGCAGCAGTGGGTGCGACCGACTCCTACCCCCCTGATGCCTTCCTGTGTCGCACCCTCCCTTCACATTGCAACCCGCCTTCACCTCCTGCGGCAGCCAAGTGGTACAGACCTGACTGAAGGGTTTCCCATGATCTGCAGGTCCCACTTTGGGATCATCTCAGGTCGATGCAAGGCAGGCGACAGATCTGCCGTGAATACTAATGTCACGAGCTAACATAAATTTTCTTGATCTGTGCGAGAATTGGTCGCTGCGATAAAGTTTAGCTGGAACACTCATTCAAGATGACCGGGATGCAGAGGTCAGCAGGGCGCTTCAAACGAGCAACGCCTCGCGATGCCTTATCCAAGTTTTGTAAGTTGTTACACAGGGGGCATCTGCGCTGTTGCATACCTCCTGGTACGTGAAAAAGAGGTACCACTCGCCAGTGACTGGGTCCTTCACGGCTGCAGGGTAGTATGGAACGGCCGTGGAGTTCGCTAGCGCGGCTGGCAAGTGTAATCTATTGCATCTAGCAGCTGTTGGTGGCTGTAGTACTGCAGATGAAGGCCTGAGCCCCTGCAGCTGAGGCTGTAAGCTCAATAGGGGAACAGCCTCGAAGACGCTCCGGACACCCTGGCCGAGGCCTTCGAAGCAGATGAGCGAAAGCAGCAAGACGCCCAGAAGAGCTGTGCTGCAAAGTGCGGTGAGATGCCGCTGGCAGAAGCTCGCGGCACCCCCTGATGGAGGTGTCATCCAGGAACTGCTATCGGCTCATCGGTGTCCCTGCTCTTGTGGATCTGCGTCCCGGGACAACTCAGTAGATAACTTGCGTGCTGCACGCTAGATCTATCTCACAATATTAAACTCCTGCTAATCTCCGCGCCAGCATCGAAGACTGCGTCAGGCTTTTCCACCGATCGCCTGTTGAAGAAATTCCGACATCTCGTGTCGGAGCAAAATAGGGCAATTGAGGGAAATAAATGGGCCGCATGTTAAGAAAGGGGGTTTTGGTAACCCAATGTGGCTATGGCCACTCTGATTACAGATTTGAGATGCAAGCACCTCATGCCTTTGCATTCCATGCAACTCAGCAAGACATAATATACATTCCAGTTATAAGAGACTAGCATGCGTTCATGGAAGCAATCAGACTCTGTTGCACAACAGCCCACCTGGGACTGGTTGCTGTAGTCCCAACACAGTGGCATCCAACATTGAATGCCTCGTCTGCTTACCTGCAGCAAACGTTTGCAAAAGTAGAATTGAAGCTCACTAGCAATCCTGATACAGCACATGCCGCTCCACAAATTGGAAGCAGCACGCCACCATATGGCACTTCTGTTCCTAGGGCCTGGACACTGAGTCTGTTAAACCACACAGAACGATGCAGCATCTTGCCATCGAATTTCCCATCACGTGTCTCATTTATTCCGCAGCTGCCATGTGCATGATGAGGTCCACAACCTGTGCAGGTACAAAGCTCAGCCTGCAGTCACCGATTTAAAGCCGATTAAAAGCTGACAGAGCAGGAAAAGATAACGAGGAATCATGGCATGGGATAAACCAAAGAGGGGGCATGCATACCCTGTTGGAGTAGCCCCATTCATTGTCATACCAGGAGACCAGCTGTAGCACACCACACAAGCCCTCAAATAGCAGTCAGTACGCACCAGGCGAAAGAGGATACGCACTGTTCTATTGAGAACAGCTGCTCATTACAAAATTGTTGGTGAAGCTCAGGGTAGTGCAGCAGCCCACGCAGGGTGAAAATCACCTTGACAAAGGTGGGGGACAGCTGGATGCCTGCGGTGGCGTCGACGATGGAGGAACGGTCATCAGTGATGAAGTCTGTGGACACAACAGCATCCTCGGTGTACCTGCAGCCATGCACAGAATCACACATTATTTACGAGATCCTCAACAGCAGCTGCAGCCACTTGGCGCGTAATGTTGCAATGCGGACAAGTTATGCAGAAAAGATGTGGTGATCGCATTGAACTGGTCATTGCTTTTATGAGCCTTCACTACAGGTCTTTCTGCTACTTGCATATGCATGACCAGGTATTAAAAGGGCCTGATGTGGCATTCCCAGGCAGCCTGCATTTCACGCTGCTCCAGTCCTGTGTACGTGCTGTACAAATGTGCATGGTTTTGAGCTGGGCAGGATGTGAAGGAGTTTGCTGGAGGGTGCGCGCACCCGAGGATGCCCTTCATGGGCCCCTCAGAGGCTGCCTTGAGCGCGGCCATGATCTCCTTGTACTCGGCGGGCTTGCTCAGTCGCGCGGTCAGGTCCACCACAGACACATCAGCGGTGGGCACGCGGAATGCCATACCTGTCAGCTTGCCATTCAGCTCTGGCAGCACCTGCGCCCGCATGCATGCACCTGCTCAGCCATGCACGTCCGAGGTCCTCCGCTTCACACCAGCTGATTTTTCTTCCATGCCAATCATTTTTCATGCAGCGACGCCAGCTTTCACGCTCGGCATATTCTGCATTTTGTCATCAGTCACAGCATGACAACAAAACAGCCGCACGCTTTTCAACTCTGGGGATTCAGACAGTTAGAAGAGGTCCACATCAGCCGTTGTAAGGCTCCATCACAGCCATGGTGTACCCCTCATAGCATATTGATGTTAACAGGCGAAGCTGGCCAGGGTCTGGGGGCAGCAGCACCTTTCCGACGGCCTTGGCTGCGCCGGTGGATGAAGGAATGATGTTGGCGGCTGCGCCGCGGCCGCCGCGCCAGTCCTTCTTGGACGGTCCATCCACAGTCTTCTGCGTTGCTGTCGTCGCGTGTACTGTCGTCATAAGCCCCTCCACAATGCCAAAGTTCTCGTTGACCACCTGCACACATGAAACGTCACAGTTGTCACATGCAGATTTTTCCTGTGCAACTGCTTAAGACACACATTGCACCACTCCCATGCTTGGGAGAGGGAAAACCGAACAAGCTGTGGTGCAAGATGTCACCTTTGCCAGAGGAGCTAGACAGTTGGTTGTGCATGAGGCATTTGACACAATGTTGTCCTTCTTTGCGTCGTACTTCTCCTCATTAACGCCCATGACAAACATCGGCGCATCTGCACAGCACATCTAGGTTTCAAGCAGTGATATCGTGTGTTGATAATTCACAAGCATGGATCGTGGGCAAATCAGCTACAGGAATTGCAATACAGATTCGTGCCTACCTGCTGATGGAGCTGAAATGATGACCTGAACAAGCACAAAATGCTAATCAGACTCAACCACTTGCACAGTGTCGGGGCAAGCTAAAGGGACATTTCTTGACATTAGTGTCTCACCTTCTTGGCACCACCCTTTATGTGTGAGTTGGCCTGCGCAATACACCGAAGATTATTGCAAGATTATTGCAAAGAGCAGCCAAGAAAATATGCTCGCATGCTGAAAGTGAAAGAGAGCAATCACAAGCAAGAGAACGTGTGGCAGCTCAACAGCAGTACCTTGTCAATGGTGGTGAACACTCCGGTGGACTCCACCACATAGTCAGCTCCAGCCTCACCCCATGGGATCTCCTCAGGGTTCCTGCGCAGTCTCACTCAATGCATCAATATAAAAACTTACATGGCTCCCGGCCTCCAGCCCTATTAGCTTAAAGCGATCAGGTAGGATGATGCATGTATGTATGCATGCATGCATGAAAGCTTGAAACGCGGAGCTGTCCAGTATGCCTTTGCAAGGTCATGTGAACGAAGTCAAGATCTGAGACAAGACATATCAGAGGTCTGCTTACATCTTTGAGTAGGAGGCAATCTTCTTCCCATTGATGAAGAGGCCCTCAGAGCTCCCGACCACATCTCCCTTGAACACGCCGTGCGTGCTGTCATACTTGAACATGTACCTGCATGAACACCCCCCGCGGGTAAGCATTTCTGGTGTTGCATGCATGTAAGACTTACTACTGAAAGTTGCAAGCCAGGATCTTGAGGAGAGAGCATGGCAGGGCAGGGAGAACAGGAGCTTACGCAATGTAGTCATTCTCGATGAAGGGGTCGTTGATAGCAACCACCTGCAACAAGTTGAGGGGCGCTTTGGCTCAGCGAGAATCAAAAATGATTGTCGTGAGAAAGAAGGAAACACCAGACTGGGCGATCAGTGCAAATGTAACTTCCTAGATGCACAACTTTAAAGGTAAAAAAGGTGCTGGAATATCTAGGGATATTAGTACCTCCACGTTTGGCTTTGCAAGAGCGGCCCTGAGCACAAGCCTTCCAATGCGGCCGAATCCTGCGATTAGAATGTGATTCAGTATCTCGTCTTACGCAGAGGATGATTGCTACGCTGGACTCTGGATCCTACTCATCAAGCTCTCTAGGGCAGCAGCTTTCTTGTCATATTTATCACTTTGCACGCACCAAGGATCTAGCATCTAATTTTCGGTCTTCGTTTTACTCATTCTGAAGTCACGAGGTGCTCTTTGGCTTGGCTTACAGGCGCCGATTGGTAGCAACTCTAGGTCCATCAGCAGCTTTATTTTTAGCAGGGCAAAGAATGTATCCTTGAGCGCCGAGACAATATGCTGAAGTATTTTATGTCACAGAATTCACTCGCTAGACACCAGGGTGCTCACCATTGATGCCCACACGGATTGTCTCGCCACTCGATGCCAAGGCGCGCGCTTGACGGCGTCCAACATTTTTGCTCGGCGATGCCCTGCTCACCTTCAAAGGTGATGCAACGAGGCTGCTGCCAAACCTTGCAAAGGTTTTGGGTGTGGCGTGCAGCATTCCTGCATGGCAGAAGGCTTTGAGCAGGAACTTCGGGTTTAGGGCTGCAGGGATCCCACCTGCTTACGGCGACATAAAGGCACTTACCTGTTCCCTGAAGCACCATGGTGTCCGACTTCTTCCTGTATGGGTGCTCAAAATCTGCTGTTTGGACGAGAAAGCAGTATACTCTGCGCGAACAGCCAGGGTTGAAGCTGCCTTTTGGGGCATGCTCTATTACTCACCAGTTTGTCACTGCCCACCCAGAAGGTTCGAACGCCTTGGCGACAGACTGCTGCTGGCCGGGCCGGGAATGAGCCAAGAAAGAATGCAGACAATTGAACATCAAGCAGAATACTCTCATGCATTAGAGAACTTCCTTCAACATCGTAAGGACCCATATATATGCCAGTGTGACTTGTTCATCATGAGTGTGGCCATCCATGCACAGAATGGCGCCAGTGGCATGGATAGGCCAATTTCAGTGCGCCACCATTATGCCCAAGAACATGCAGCCGTGACTGGTTGCAATGCGCCTAGGTGTGAGGTACTTGGAGGAGCCGCTGTGTGAGGTGCTCTAGATTGATTTTCGGTATGACCGAACAAAAGGCTACAACACTGGGACTTTGTGCACGAGCGCCAGTCAATTGCTTCCTGCTACTTGTCTATTTCAGATTGCAAAGAAAATTCCAGACTCCTCATAACATAATTGCACATTTGAGACGGACGGACGGTATTTGGGCAACCTGGATTATACCCAACCATCAAGCCAGACTTCACAAACGGCCAATCAATTATGTCAACTCATTGGCGACCTGCTGCGGTCCTTGTGCATAAGCATTCATGAATTGATCAAGGCATTGATGACATGAGGCGCATGTGCACCAGATGTTTTACTCACAGGCACCTCCCTCTGCTGATATGGCCCCACCACACCCTGCTGAGGCAGCCCTGCCTTCGCAGCAATGCTGTCAACATGTTCCCTGCATCCATTACTCACTGCCGCGGAAGTTCCAGAGGGCATCATAGACTGTGCTGCAGAAGCTGCTGCAGCTGGGCTTCCTTGAGCAGCATAGCTCTGGGCTTGTCCAGGCAGCGGCAGGCCACTGCCATACACAGCCTGGCCTGCGGCTGCGTATGGCTGACTGTGCGGCTGCGACACAGCTGGGAGTGGCTTCAGCTCAGTGTGCGTGGTCCCAGGCCCCCTGAAGGGCCTCCAGTGCGCGCCACTGTGCGGGCCTGAGGGTGCCGGCAGCGCAGGCCCTGTATGCGTCAGTGCCTGGGCCGCCACTGCAGGCGGCAGCTGCGGGGACAGCTGTGGCGGCCATTGCGTTGTCCCGCCCATTGGCCGGGGCGGCGGCGCCGCCATCCCAGCGACAGGCTGGCACATGGAGTGCGCAGGCGGACTGCACAGCCCCAGAGCAATGCTGCCGAGGCCCATCGGCAGCTGCGGCGATGCTGGTGAAAAGCTCTGGCTTGCTGTGGGCATGCTTGCCAGAAAATTTGCTGCTGGGGACCGCACAGCAGGCGGCAGTGGCATGTGCGCAGGCGCGCTCGCCTGCGGCCCGGCGGGTGGCACCGGAGACTGCAAGGTTGGATGAGCGGTCGATGTCAGGCCGGGGCTGGGTGCAAGGCCGGGCGCCGCTGGCTGTGGCGTTGCAGCCGGGGCCGGCGGCGCCACTGAGGCGGCCAGAGAGCCGGCCGCAGAGTCAGCCGCGGCTGCAGACGCCATCATGACTGCCAGGCGTGCTGCTGACTGGACTTCCTCCACGCCTGCCCTTGCAGGGCTGCCGCTCGAGCCTCCCGACTGCACAGCAATCTGTTCACTTCATTTGGACACCCCAAAATTCAACCAAAAAGACAGCTTGCATGTTTGCATACAGCAGCCAAATGACAGCTGACAGGAAGGCACCAATTGATGTCCATGTCATGTGACATGCTAGAATAAAGTGATTCACACCTCAAAGTAGCGTGCTGCAGACAGCATGTCTAGAGCTTTGCACGCCACCTCTGCAGCATCCGGTGCAAATTGTGCAAACCCCTCCCAGATCCACTGCGGTGGTACCAGTACTGCTCGGCCCTTCCCCTGCAATTGACATACTCATGTTCAAACACTAAAGGCACAGGCTACATTGGTAGGCACAACCAAACTACGAATGTGGTCAGAGCAAAGGCAGATGCAAGCAGCATCATTCTCGATAATTGTGACCTTGGATATGTTAACATTACAACGACAGAACACATCCCAAGTAGGACCAGCCGCTTGCCTTGGCGACCTCCCAAACGCCAGCAGCTGAAAGCAGCTTCTCAAAGCCCTTATGGGCTTTGCGGGCCTTTGCCGTCCCTCTCGCCAGTGGCATTGCAATCTGCGCCTGTGCTGCAAGCTCGCCCTGCCCTGGCTGCTGGCTCTCCGGGATGCCATTGGATGGCTCCGTGCTGTACCTCCCCTGCTCTGCGTCCGCCTCTGCATCCCCGTCATTTGACAGGTGCACCATGCGCCGCTTCTTCATCCCTGCATAGCAGCAAACACCCAAACGAGTTCAATCGCCACATTCAATGAAGCCCTCTCTTGAAAAGCCCAATTAGCCCTCTCACAAGGTGACTGGAATAGGACAGCAGGCGTCATGCAAGATTTCCAAAGGCAGGCAGAAGGTAGCCGTGCTGCAGCAGCAGCATAGATGGGGTGGCAGCCACGCACCTCGTGCAGAATCATGAGGCTCTTCCTCCGTAACCCGCGGCCGCTTGCCGGCGCCGGGAAATGGCGGGCTGGATGCAGTCACGGCTTTGCTTCCACGGCCGCGGCCGTGTCCTCGACCCCGGCCCCTCCCCTGGCCGCGGCCGCCTCGTTTCCTGCCTCTGCCCCTCCCCGAGCTGGGCCGGCCTGCCATCCCGCTCGCCCTGGTGGCCGGCTCGGACGCCTCCTCGTCTGTGAAGGCGGCTGCATCCTCCTCCACATCCTCATTGTAGCTCTGCGCATGCATGCATGCGTCATATCACGACAAATGCCAATGAGAAGCGCTCCAGGGAGCTGCACATTATGATCGCCAAGGCTCATGCCAAGATCGCCACTATCGAGTGATTTAGAGTATATCGAGTGCTTGGGAGAAGGTCAATAAGCCTCACCTCTTCAGAAGCTTCACACGAGTTGCGCAATTCATCTGGGTTCATGTAACAGAACCTGCAGCAGCCGCAAGATCAGCCCAAAGATTAAAAGAATCATCGAACTGATGTCACAAACTAGATGAGTGACAAGCTGTCACAAGGATCAGGTCCTTCTTTGGCAGGAGGGAGCTAACCATGGCTTGCTATCGTCGACCTCTGTTCCAGGAGGCAATCTGCGCCATTTACTGCATCCTGCGCACAATGAAAGGTAAAGAGTCGCGATAGTCTATGACAGTCATACTCATCAAATCGTGTACAGTCTTCAGACGAAGTTATGAGTGTATTGCGAAGAAGTGTACATACCTGCATTTTCGCACTGACACCATCGACTGACTACCTCTGCAATACCGCTTCCTTTATTACTCATTATTGCAGATCGAGCGGCCACGACAGATTCATGAAGCAACGGCAACAAGCAATCTGCTCTCAACCAATCTTAACTCCTGACGGAGCCCCACGATTTTGAACAACGCAAATTGTATTGTCGGCATCAACATAACCTTGAAATGATGTAAACAACATTCCAACTGATGACCAGCGATCCCAGGAAGCGTATTTGGCTTGCGACTGCAACTTCTGATTTGACCGTAATAATTTGTTTTTTTTTGTAAGCGCGCCCGTAAATTACTGCTGGGCAAAGCTCAAATGGATTTACAATCAGGATCTAATAGACTTTCTCGAGAACTTAATTACAATATAGTACCCCTCAACAAGTCAAGGACGTGTGCTCGCTGGGCAGTTTGATTGAGCAGGTGAGCTTTGGGTGATCCAGAGTCCAAGATACCTCAAATTCAGGAGATCCAGAGTGCCCGAGCAATTTCTTTCTACTAAAAGAGTCCGTTGCTTGCATTGACATTCCCAACATGTGTTTCTTTGCAAGTTGCAGCTACTCGCCCAGGAGTCGATCGTGACTCAGCAAGGTGTGGGAACTGTCTTGGACTTCAATGGCCTGGATTTGCTGATGATCAGCAATCAAATTACTTGCAAGTGTGAAGAGTCGGAGATGAGTATTGATGGTGGCAACGACCCCTAAGTGAAGTGCCTTCCTGATGGTCTGATGCAAGTATGTTGACGCTGTTCCCCCAGGTGCTCGTGCATAATCTGAGGTTCTGCAACGGTAGATAAAGATAATGCCAACATACGAGGGATGCTGCGCCCATAATCACGACTGTGAGGCTTCAGAGTGTGGACCTGCTTGGTCCCTGCACGAACACATCGATCACTCCAACGTGGGTTTCTCGAGATCAGGATCTCTATTCTCTTTCTCTTTAATTCAACCAAGTTTTCTTTCCATGTGAATCTCAGTGGCTTGTATGGCCTGTGCAGATCGCAGCGCTCAACGAAGCCCAAGCTGGCAGTGTGCGCAGTGTGTTTCGGCCCTGGGCAGAGCGTCTGGATCTGTCACAGCCAACTCTGAACTCCAATGATGATGATCCTGAGCTGCTCATCCATGTGCCGTTCAATGGATCTGTGAAAATAAAGGTGCCCCGCCCATTGTCTACACAACTTACAGGATATTAGAGGCTCCAAAGTCTGCCTGCCTTCTGGATCGTGCTGTTCCATTGAAGGGATGTTGCACTGGGCAAATGCAGGCTATCAGCATCATTGGGGGAGCAGATGGGACTGCGCCATCACAGCTCAGGGCCTACACTAACCGCGATGACCTGGACTTCTCACTCGTTGCAGACCTGCCACCAGTGCAGCAATGGGACCTCCAAGAGAATCTCACTGGCCAGATTGAGTACCCCACTCAGTAAGTGCTGCATCCTGCAGTTTCTCTTGCTGCACCAAAACATATTTCCTGACCACACTCGCAAGCGCTTTGATACTGGGTAATGCCTGACATAGGCAGTGATATTCTTGTGGCCTGCCCAGGGTCCCCAAGTTCAGCGGTGTGCACTCCATCGACCTCTACATCCCTTCCAACTTTGGCGCTGATTCCACGCGCATTCACTTCATTGGCCTCAAGGGGGAGTTCACGGAGGTATTGTTTGCGGTGCTGTTTCCTGTGCTCTGTCTATGTCAAGACTGCTTGTGCTTGCACACCTCCACGTGCTTATGTAGCAGCAATCTCTGGGCAGTCATTTTTGAAGGGGAATGATGTGGCTGTTCAAACTAGAAAAAGGAAAAGATGAGAACGTTTCTTTCTTTCACGTTTTTTTATTTGAAGCACCAGAGTCCAAAAGAAAGCCCTGTCAGGTCTTCGCTCACCATGATTGCTGCTGTTTGCAGGGGAAGCGGGAAGCTGTCATTGCTGTGTACGAGGCAAAGCCTTTGATCTCGGATCACAAGATACCAGGGGCCGATTTCATGTCTTGTCAAGATGTGTCTTGAGATTCATGACCAAGATGAGCATGATTCATCTATCTGGTCCCAAATTTGTTCCCGCCGACTCACCATTTACTTAGGAAGTGCCTAGCACAGAACAGCAGTTAACTCCATAGCGAAAAACATCGTCCTTCAGCAGATCTGGGGAGAAAGTATCTTCAAAATAGACCCTGCAGATTTTGAGCTTTGCAGGTCCACAAGTATGTTTCTCTGAGCACATGTATATGCCATGCAAGGATGTTGTAACGTTACTAATTTATGAAGGCGTTTGTTATAAGTTTAATTCGTCCAATGTGAAGCTTCGAAATGTCACAAATTGTTGAATGATAATCACAACAGATGTCTGATCAAGATACATCAACATCATGGACAAATCAGTCTGATGCAGATCTGCCCTAAAGCTAATAGTGCTGTACAACAGCCCTGCACCGAATACTCTTGAAAACCTGCTCAAACATTATAGGCAGATGCAGGCTTGATATCCAACTCAACAGTGCCAGAAGAATAACTAGTTGCTAAATCTATTCTGTGAGCGCCAGTCTGCTCGACGAGCACGCTTGTCCCTGCCTAGATACACGCGCGCACTGCAACGTGCCAACAGGCTGTCCACCCACAGCTGCAAACTTAGACAAAGTATGCAATCACCAAATCCTACTCCTTAAATATGCACTATTCTACAGGCTGCACCCATCCCACGCATCCAGCAAGGAATGGCGCATCACCCGACCTCCAAAGACGCCCACTCCCAGCAGTCTACACTGCCAGGCAACCATACTGTGCAGGCCGGAGACGTCGCCACCATGCCCAATCCCAGCAGGAGAGCACGTCGGCCCTGCTCTCCCCTGCAGATGCTCTGCCGGCCCTCAGCTGACCGCGGCTCTTGCAGACGCATCAATACTGGCACCGGGCAGTGACTGTGGAGGGGCCGCAGTGGTCATCTCCGGCTGATTGCGCCGAGGAGAGCGACAGCGGCGAGCGCGCCTGTGGCGATGAACCCGGCGGCGGCCGACGCGCCCCAGCAGTAACTGGTGGCGTCGTCGGCGCTGCTCAGCCGCCTATCTATGCCGGCCACCGCCTTGGCCAACGACTGCAACTGCGCGCTCAGCGCCTGCTGCTGCGTTGTGAGGTCCTGCGCGTCAGAACAGGCACTGTCATCACTCTTGTCTTTTTAGGGAGGAAAATGAAAGGTGAGGAGAAAAATGGTGTTCCCTCCTCTTTTGAGCATCATTACTGCATCAGGAAGCCTTCCCAGAAGGCACATGATCCCCAGGGCTGCAGCCACTTGAAAATCAACTTCAACATGTGGCGTATTCGTACATTGTCACTGCACATGTCACAGAAATCAATTGGCCCATGGGCGAGTGGCAAAAGACCTCACCAGCACGTGGGAGCTAAGGCTAGCATTCCCATCGGCCGGCCGTGCTGCTAATTCCTCCACTCTATCCGTCAGCCGCGCCAACATCTTCTCAACCTGCACAAGCCGCACGCCACATTGGAGACATCAGACCAGATACATACTGCGCTTTCACCTCGCAGAAATCCCGCTATGTGTGGTGGCATCTAGTGCTCACATGTAGTCTTCATGACGGTACCACAGCACCAAGAGCACTCAGCGAAAATGACAGGTTATGTATGACGCACCCTGCCAAGATTTGAGGAGGAGGGCGGGCGGGGCTCCCACTCCTCATCCACAGACAGCTCCGAGGAGTGGCGGCTGCTATAGCCGTTGCCATTCCCATTGGCCTCCGCTGCGCCACGCATGTGGTGGCTCAGCAGCCCGCTGCTATTGCAGGACCCGCTCTGCTTGCCATTGCGCCCCGCCTTGGCCATATGTATGCCATTTGCCAGCGGCGCTGCACAACACATGCAAGGCTTTCAAGCGCTGATAGGTCACAGCACAAAATTTGGCCGCAGTATTCCAAAAGTAGGCTATGTACATGGCAGGCTTTGCCCTCAGGCAAGATTAGAGCAGATCATCCTGACCAACGCACTGCAAGCAAGCATTTACAAACCCGGCAGGTTTGCAGGGCTATAAGTGCCAAATAAAAGCATCCTCACTCAGAAGGGGAATACGAAAAGTGTGGGCCAGGAACAATGACACACCTGAGGTCGACATGGTGGGAATGTTGAAGCCGGTGGTGCGGCGGAAGGAGGAGGAGAGGATGGGCGAGGAGCCGATGGAGTTTTCGTGCAGCAGCGGCTCGCCGTCCACCATGAACTGGCGCCGCAGGTCCTCCGTCACACACTGGAACGACGCAGTCAGCTTCTCCAGCTGCAGCTGTTGCACCCACAGACACACTCGCATTCAGCACGCTGCTTGTGATCACTGTGAAGCAGGAGCTCCTGCATCTTCACAACAACAAACAACACTGCACACCTCTACCCCAATCAATATCCACACGAAAGACGGCAATGAGCGCAAACTACCATATAGAGGGAAACCTGCGGAATGCTGGACTGCATGATTGGCTACAGCACACTTTACTAAGGCGCTCAGGGATTGCCGAGAAAGGGGAAGGGGGGATTGACTGGGAAGAAAGGGGCCTGCGGAAAAGAAGCCTACGGACCGCTTCCTGCCTAATAGCGCGGGCGAGGCGAGCCGACACCTGCTCGATGTAGGAGCGCGCGATGTAGGTGTCCTCCAGGCCCAGGCGGCGGCCGACCTCGGCCACGGCCGCGCGGTCCTTGCCCTGGATCTGCACGTACTGCCGGTCCATGCCCTCAATGTCGTCCAGCTTCACCGTGACCGTCTCGTCCGCGTACACCTCGCTCGACCGCTTCAGCATCGTCCCAATCTCGTACCCCAGCGCCATCAGGCCCCCCAAAATGCGCACGCTTACCTGCAGCGACCGCACATGCACACAGCCCTCAGAGCATTTGTTACTGTCAAATGGCTTGATGCCTTTCACAACTCCAGAATGTTCGGCTTGCATGGTTCCTGCAAGGAGTATAATGGTCTTGCCTGCTTGGGAACAATCTTGAGGCGTCTCAATGCCTATAATAGCCCCGCACAGCAAGGCTTCCATGACGCCTGGGTGTGCCCGATATCTATACTTGGTCAATGTCAAGGGCAAGCAGCCGGCCCTAATTTGGAATGAGAAAGGCGCAGTTTGCCAGCAGGCAAGCTTGCTAGTGGAGACATGCGGCAGGGGCACGCACCTCAAAGGTGATGCGGGGGGAGATGATGAAGGGGCCATCGGTCACCCACTCCTCAAACATGAGGTTATAGCGCCCGTCGCGGTTGCGCATGCGCAGCCACGAGGTGCACGTCTCCACATCCTCGCCCGGTGGCAGCAGGTAGATGTCGTATGTGTCACTGTCCATTCGCGATGTATGATTCTCCTGCAACACACATTCCCGCACTCCAGTGCCCCAGAACTACCAGTGAAGGCATGCTAGCACAACCACTCCAGCTCTGCCGCAGCTCAACCTTGCTGTAGATCTACAAGCCAGAGTACAAAGTGAAACCTTATCACGGCACTTGCCTTCTTTTTGCAGGCCTGTGAGTACCCAAAGCAAAATTTGACGGGCCAAGGCAAAGACATGCAAATGAGGTAGGATTGCACCTTGAGTACAGCCTTGATGGCGTCGGGCGTGACAGTCTTGGCGGACTTGAGGATGTAGGTGGGCGCCATGAAGCCGGAGAAGGGGTTGAAGTTGTTGTAGATCTTCAGGTGCGCGGTGTTCAGGTCTGGCTCGATGAAGGCCTTGTACATGGGATAGACTGTGTCCGTGATCTGCACCCACGCCATAGCAACATCTCCAATGACCAATCAGATAGAGACACCTTCGAAAGTTAATGAGCAAAGTCACTTCAGTAATTGAGGGTCACAGCTAGCCGCACGGGGGGACGCCCATCTCTGGTAGAAATGGGGATAGTGTAAGCTAGCAAGGCCCACCTGCTGGATGATCTCCTCCGGCGCCTGGCCGGAGCGCTTGATGTCCCTCAGCACGCGCTTGACCAGGTCAAAGTGCACGCCGCCAGTCACGCTCACCCTCAAGTCCAGAAGGGGCCTGCAGCAGTGACAGTCTTCTCCTCACGTGCTCACGTCCAGCCAAGAGCATCCCACTGTGGTGCTGATCGGTTTGCATCGCGCTTTCCTGTGCAATGAAATGGCCCCTTTGAGCAGGTTCAGGATCACACCTGATCTTTTCTGACAGGGCATAGATGCCTTCCACTATCACGACTCGTGACTCAGGAACCTTGATGGTGCGATAGCCCTCCCGGCTGCTCGTCTTGAAGTTGTAGATGGGTGCCTGCGAACACACACCTGCCCCTGAAGGTGCGCTGCCTCACATGCCTGATGTAGAATATGTCTGCCAAGGGGATTTGCAAATATCAAATGGGGGGTGGGGAGAAGCCGACAAACCTGCACGTCTCTGCCATTCTTGAGATCCGCAATGTTCTTCAGCAGCAGCTCATAATCCGTCAGACGAGGATCTGTGCACGAACAATGTTGTGGGTATCACTTAAAGAAGCCAGCCGCCATGATCCTGTAGTGATGGCAAGGAAGGCAACACAAGTTTTTGCCTCTACTTGTGAAGGAACTCACCATCAAAATTCCCGTCGATCAACCGGCTGGCGTCATTGTAGTTGTCCAACGATAGGACTGAGCAGCCTGCACATGAGCAGACCAAAATTTGGCACAACCATCCCAGCAAAATGAATGCAAAATGATGTCAAAATCGTCCCAAGCCTTCCATTATCCGCACCTGGCATGAAGTCCTGAACCTTCTCTGAGAAGGCTGTCTTCCCAGACCCAGAGGGACCCGCCAAACCAACCTGGCACACCCATATGCATCCTGAGGCTCTTGCTCAACAATTTGTACGACAAATGATAACATGCAAAGTTTGAGTATACAAACCCACCACGACGACGCCATGGTTGTGGCCCGTGAGCGCCTTGATAGCTCTGATGAACACATAAAAGCCCTGCAACACAGATCAACAGGGGCGTCTTGAGGCCGTAGCAATTATCTATTGGAAAGCGAGTCGGCATGGTGCCAACGGAGCCAGCATTGGAAGCAGAAACTCATTTCAATGTCGCCGCTCCGTCAGTGCGGGCTAGCTTCCATCGATGTTACAAAGCTCCTCTAGGAACGCCCAACAAGTCAATACACCAAGGCTGCCGACGAAAGGGAATCACCTTGTCAAAAGAAAGCTGCTCCTCAATCGCCTTTATCCCATAACGGGTGCGGCCATCAACCTGGGTTTTGACCAGCTCCAGCTGGTCCTTCAGGAGCCCCTGTGAAAGGCAACAGACTTCCTTTTAACATCGCGAAACTGCAGGAACTGCATGCAGTGCTGTCATCTTATTGATGCAGTAGAAAGATTTTGGTAGGGAAGCTGCAACAGCCGACAACTGAGCAGCTGCTGCCGCACGTGCATCTGGTTCAAAAGGTTGTGCACTGCAACAGGACGGCGGCTGCACACCTTTCCGTGCGTCCCAGTAAAGCTTCCAGCATTCCTTTTCTTCGCGTTCGGGGTGGGTACAGGGACCGCGGATGTCTTCCTGTCCATCATCCTGCCACTGAATACAGGGACAGCAGGCCGCTTGCTGGGCCTAGAAAGCTGACCGCTCAATCACAAGAAGGGGATAGCATGCGTTGAGGCGTTGCGCACAACGCCATCAAGCGGAATCTGGTGGAAGACCGGATCCACAAGCAGCATGGGTGGGAGCACTATGGCGAGAAGATGCAGTGTTGTTCTGTTTGAGAGGCGAGGGAAGGAAACTGATGGAAGGGGCTTGAAGTGTTAGTCACCACTGCGCCAGTGTGATCAATTTTGCGATTGCTCTGCCATCAATCCTACAACTGATCACATCTTCGTGCTCTGCACGAATCTTGGAGGAATATACCATTTGGAGCTCAAGCTTGATCGTTGTATCAATTTGCCTTTTCCAGGACATTGAATCCACGCTGCAGATCCAGTTTGTCGCACATTTGTTATGCATTAGAAAAATACTATTGAGAATATTTTGATGCCAAGATTCTCCATCAGATTGGATTGGTGCGATATTTTTTGTCCCCCTTCGAATGAACTTCATTTTTGCCCACAGAAGGGGGGCAACCAGTGAAACGTAGACACTGCAACTTTCGTTGCTTTGCACAGTGAATGTACTTATTGTGAGCTGGGTGCAGGTGAAACTTTTGAACGCAACGCATGCGCGTCATGCGCCTGCCAGCATGGAGTGCAAGGCAAGCGGAGTGCTGGACACTACCAAGGACGAGTCTGCGCTCACAAGCCTGCAGGAACGTCTGTCCTGCATCTCTGGCGAGCACCTCGCTCCATTCAAGCAGCTGGAGATATTGCTCCTTGGCCCTTCATACACATCAAATACCAAGGGACCCGAGCTCCGCTTGGTGCAGCAGCTTAAAGAACCAGACACCGCCCAGCACAAGAAAGGGTCGTCCGCCTGGAAGGTGATCAAGGACGCAGCGGCTCATGTGTTTGCCTGGATCTGACTCAAGGACGTAGAGGGACAGAGCGGCTTGCCAGGTGGCCACGTCACTGACTCAAATGGACATGCCGTTGCTAGGTGAGGCATGAGGGGATGCCCCTGCGGGGCAAGGGCGCAGCTGATCTGCCTGCCACAGTGCGTGTGGTTGCGGAGAGCAGCTGCAGCGGCGCAGACATCATCGGCTTCTGGGCAGCTCTGGGATTCCAGCGGCGGTACAGCATGGTCAAGGAGGGATTCTGCGTCAGCTGCTACCTGGACGACCATTTTGTGCATGTTGCAGGTGCTTTCAACACACTTCCCGTCGCTTGCACTCTCGTCTCCTTTTCTGTCCAGGATCTGTATAAAGTAAACAGCTCCAGATGGCATAAGCATACGAGCACATTGATACTCAATTTCCATCTGTTGTACCTGCATTTGGGGTGAAATGACCTTTCCTCAAATGCGCATTGGGACTGCGCGCAGTGGTGAGGGTGTGCAAGGAAGGGACAGGCGGTGCAGCCGGCGAGCAGGTGGCGCCTGGGTGCTGGCTGGTGGAAGCCACAACGGCGGCAACAGAGGGGCAGCATGCCGCAGCTGCAGGAGCAATTGGAAAGCTTGCTGAGCTGCTCGAGCCACTGGTGGTGCTCCAGAAGCAATGAAGCAGTCTAAGCATTTTCATCAAGTACTCATGGCAACACATCCTCAGGACAGGCTCTTGCTGGGTACAAGCAGAACTCTGCCATCAAATTGGAAACGAAAAACCCTAAATACTCCTGCTGAGTTTTAATCTAGTAGTGTGAGGGCGGAAATTGGCTGCTATGTGAGGGGGAGAGGTAAATCAGAATAGGGCCTTTGTGCTGGAATACAATATGTGCCGGGTGATCCGTTATCAAACTTTGCATTTGCCCTTTGATTGTGGGTGTTCAACTGCCGGCATGGAACATCGTTGATGGCATGTGGTGCTACCATACTATGGCATACTAAATCAGGCTGCCCCGCACAGGGCCTTGCTAACTCAATAATTTATCAGTAAAACTCAGTGCCAATTTCTGACTGAGTACCCATGGTATGCATTCAATGTTGGCTGGGCGGTCGTAATTACAATATTTCCATGATTTGAACATCCTAGCCTGGCAGCGGATTGTACATACACTTGTACATATTTGCCAACCAGCCTGGAGCTGAGCCCGGCCCCGTGCTTAGCTCAGTATATCGATACCGGTACCGTACCTGTATCTGTGACAGGCCGGGGGCTGCAGTATAAACTGTAAAAGCAGGCCTCAGGCAAGGTTTTTTGGTCCACCATCATGGAAGTCGGTCTTGCATGCACCCATGCATGGCCAGGGCACAACCCGCACATCCAAATTTAGCGCGCCCACTGATCCCTCTCGCATGCAAAGCCTCCAGAGCTCCGAGGTAGCACCACCAACCCACTCGCTACACCCAAGGTTCATTTTGGCCCAAGGAGACGTCTTGGGTGTGTTCACTCGAGCCACCTCGACACGAAGCACCAACGCTTCACCGCACCGGACTCCTTCCGTGCCAGATTCTTCCGCCCTGTTCTTCGCATCGAATTGTAGTTCATCAGACCGGAGCTGCGGAGCGGAAGCGTCCTCATCCTTTGCTCAAGTGAGAATAGACACGGACATAGGTGATTCCCCACCAGGATGGAAATGACTGGACTGCCATCTAGAAGTCACAGGTGTGGAACCACGCATGGATTGTTTGTACATTGATCGGATGACATGGCCCCAGATGATGCATGCACCTCCCGAGCCGTCCTGTAGAGGTGGCCATCCCATCACAGTGCCTCTGTTAGGAATGGCAAGGGAGGCACGGGGGGAGCCTCGCGCGAGTATGGTATGTGAGAGGGAGCTTGAGAGAACAAATACCCCCATGGGATGTCCAAACTGCCAGCTAGAAGACAATTGTGAGGGCCTGGGGTTTCCATCTCAGAGACGCCTACGGTTTTGCAACTGATTACCTCAGTGATCGTACTGATGTAAAAGTTCTTTTCTTTGCCAAGACAGCCCTACCATTTCAAAAGCATCGATCCAGACAGTTGGTGGCAGCGAAACACCTCCAGGGATGGCTGATTAGCCTGTGCTTGCCTTTCCACACTATGCAGCGCTTGCTTGGCAAATCCCAATGACTGCAGTTCTATACAACGACATAAACGCTGCAAACGGGCATATATCACAGCGTCGATGGTTTGTTCCTGCAGGCTGCTTTGCTACACGCATCTTCCATCTTTGCAGCGCGCAAGCTGAGCGGGCGCACGATGGGCCAAGATAGCGCCTCAGATGCGGACGTGGACGTTGTTGGCTTGGAGGAAGCCAGTGGCCAGCCTGCAGCTGTGTCGCCAGCAGGAGGCAGCCAACCCACACCGGCAGCCGAGCAGGAATCCCCCGGCGAGACAAACACTCCAGCACAGGAAGCCGAAGATGGAGCAGACGCCGCACAGGGAGACGACGCAGCACAGGGCGCAGAGCAGACGGTGAAGCGGGGCCGCGGCAGGCCAAAGAAAAACTTCACCGCCCCGATCGTGCCAAAAGGCCCCAAGCGCGGCCCGGGGCGGCCGCGCAACTCGGAGCTGCTGGCGCGCTTCGCCAACAGCCACCGGCCGTCGGGCGCGCCGCAGCTGCTCCCAGACCTGGCGCCGAAACCCGCCAGCGCCCCGGCTGCCGGCAGGAAAGGCGGCCGTGGCCGTGCGCGCATGTCGGACGGCTCCCGGACGCAAGCGGTCAAGCGGCCTCCCCTGGAGCGTGTCTCGCGGCTGCGCATGGCTTCCGGCCCCGCCAGCGCGAGGGGCAGCACTGCGCGGGGTCGTGGGCGCGGCCGGCGCAGCCGCTCCGCCAAGCGTGGGTCAGATGACGAGGAAGATGAGGATAACGACATTGATGACTTGCTGGAGAGCGATGGAGGCGAGAGCGGGCCGGACGATCTGGGTGAACCTGCAGAGGACCCCCCCGCCAGCCAAGTGTCTGATCCATTTCCATCAGACGGTGAGCAACATGATCAGGTTCTTTCGGAAACGTTTGTCTGCTGCAGTCGGGAGACAAGCTGAGATAAACCAATAAGGCTATGGGACTCTGGAGGCCTTGAAAACAGGATGAATTACTTCGCATTCTTACAGCGATATGATTACGTCAATATTTTTATGTATCATGTGACCTGCTCTCCTTGCTTCAGGTGAGCAAGAAGTGAAGGCCGAGGAGCCTACAGAGGGCGCGGAGGACGAAGCTGCTGCGCCAGAGGAGGCACCCTTAGAGGAGGAAGAGGGCGTCGAACCCGAGGAGGAAGAGGCTGCTCAGCCAGCGGGCGCCAAGGCTGCCACGGAATTGCCGCCTGACCTAGCCATGCCTGCCGAGATTGTTCTGGAGCGGCCAGGCGGCGCAGCATCCATCACCGCCCAAACCGATGCCCTCGGTATGCACTTCCTTCTCCCTTTCTTCTGTCCTACTGTGATTGGACAGCTGTGATGCTGTGCCGCTTGGTCTCCATTCGTTGAATTTGCATTAGTTCATTGTAGAGGGGTTTTGCCCGTTATTAGTGTAGTTGATGGAATAGTTTGGTGACCAGGTAATGCGGTGGCGGCGTATCTAATCCTGCGAGCGTTCTCGTGGCAGCTGCGCCTGTCTCCGGTGGCATTCGAGGAATTTGCTGCCGCACTGTTCGCAACGCACCCCACCCCTCTCATGGACGAGGTGTGCATCCTGCCGCTATTGTGTGTTGTGAAGAGGATTGACTCCCTTTAGCACTTGCTATTCACATTCAGCTTTGCCTGGTCTGTGGCCATGCAACCAAGTATCGGGGCCTACAACATTGCTTGGGTCCATATCCATCATGCAGCACGTGCCATGTTAGATTGTGAAAAAGTGAGCCAATGCGTAAAATTGTTACAGGTGCACGTGAGCCTGCTGCGAGCACTTTCAGAGGACGAAACAAGGGCAGAGCGCGCAGAGCACGCCCTGGACCTGGCCCTGCTGGACGGCGTCACATGGCCGGAGTACCTCTGGGACTTTCTGCGCATTGCCCACGACCCATCTGGCCACCTCTCCTCTGCGCTCTTGCCTCAGCCGCAGCCACAAACGCCACCAGCAGGGGTGAGGCACACACTTCGCAGCCCCCTATAAAGCACGCTGTCGCCTTCTATCATCTGATTGTCCCTTGAAAATGGTCGCACTCAACTGGAGCACTTGAAAACAAGGTCTAGCATTCTCACCATGAGGTTTTGTCTAGGGTGCGGCTGCGCCGGTACCTGCGCCAGAGGGAGGTGAGGCGGCACCGGGGGCTGCTAATGAAGAGGAGGAAGCTGCAGAAGTGCATCATCTGACCGCCCTGGGCCAGGGGCGGAAAAAGTATGAGAGCAGGGAGGTGCCCTCGGAGATCCGGGAACTGATGCAGCGCGGCCCCTTCTCGCGCAGGCGCTGCCTTGAGTACTACAGCCTGCCAGCCACCATCAAGGTAGCTCACTTCACCTTGCAGGATGCTCACTTGCATACCTTTCCGACACAGGCACCAGCATGCGCGGCTCATGATCAGACTGCCATCAAAGGAAATTTGCCAGTGTACTGTATTTGCTGTGAAGGAAGTAATGAGGAGTACCTGCATACATTAATCCTGAAGCATGATTGTTCTGCTGCAGGCGCAGATCTTGTCGGTGCTGACTGGATACCTGCTGGACGTGCGGAGCGTGCGGCATGAGATCGACCGGCGCGAAACGTGCGGCTACTGGGTGGCCGGCGCGCAGGGCGAGGGCGGCGCCTTTGCCATGCGCTCTGCCGAGGAGCGCGCACAGCGTGCAGCAGCCGCATCCGATGACGAGGTCAGCGCTTGACTTCGTCCTACTCGGCATTTTGAGGGTCACACTCACTGCATAGGGTCCCATCTTCATGGTAGTGTATGTCTCACCAAGAGATAACTTAGAGATGAACCCTCTGTGCATCTCAAAGAACAGGATGCAAGGGCAGCAGAGCCTTGCGGTTGCATTGTAAGAAAGAAGTCTGAAGGCTGTGTGGATTGCGACAGGGGAAGGAGATAGGGGTGGAGGCGGACGGCAACACGGACAACTGCTGCCTGTGCAACCAGGGCGGCAGCCTGCTGTGCTGCGACGGCTGCCCGGCCTCCTACCACCTGCGCTGCATCGGGGAGCAGGCCAAGAGCCTGCCCGAGGGCGAGTGGCTCTGCCCCGAGTGCGCCCTCGGCGGCCGCGGTGCGCGCACCTCTCTGTACCCACACCCAGCATGCACGATGATCGCTGCTGCATATTAGCTCCACCATCCACAGTGCAGCTTCGTCATGCATATCTGCTATTCTCTTGCAGTAGCTTGAGAGATCCCAGGTGATAGTCAAAAATCAGCAATGCCGTAAGGACTTCCGGCAAGCCCGCCAGACCTTCAATGGTGCTTGCGTCAAGGGGGGCCCAATGTGATTGTCTGTGGGGAACGTTGAGCGGCATGTTGAAGCATGTTGAAGCGGTCTCTGAGCTTCCCGCAGGTGAGAGCGCGGGGCTGCGCATTCCTCGAGCTGGGCTGGACCAGGCGCGGCGCCCCTGCTGGCTGGCGCTCGGCGCGCTCTTCTGCTCCGCGCGCCCCGACCGGGCCGGCTCCGGCGCGGACGCGGTCGAAGCGGCCGATGGCGTTCCCGTCCCCGTCGCGCGGCTGGTGGGCGCCGATGCGCTGGAGCGCGCCTCCTTCCTCAAGCGCATCAAGCGCGAGGAGAAGTACGAGAGCTCCTCCCTGCAGGCCCTGCTCAAGCCGCCCCCCACAGGTGCGCCGAAGCCGCCAGCTCTGCCGTTACAGTGGTGGCAGCACAGCTGATACTGACAGAGGGAACCATTGGGACATGAGAGCGAAGATCAGCAAGAAGGTGGAATGCCTGCCCTCACATCGCTATCTCCTGTCAACTGGTGTCCTTTGTCTATATGACTGTGCTATCCACACATGGACATGAACATCGGATGCCTTTATTGTTTTACCAGCACCCCGGTGTTACTCTGGCTGCATGTCTCTCACCATCCCCTGACCAGACTGTCTCCAGTGGCATTAACAATTGTGGAAGGAGCGAGTCCTCAGTCATGAGTCAGGATGCTGCAGTACGTGTATTGAGTCAATGTTGACTCAGCAGCTCTGCTTCTCCCGCGCAGAGAAGCGCGCCATGACGAGCGCGGAGGGGTACTTGAACCGCTACCGCAACGGCTGGGCGGCATCCTCCGCGGCCACCAAGGCGTTTGTGGACGAGACCGTGCGGCGCCGCGGCAAGCCCGTCGGCGGCAAGCCGGCCATCCCGCTGGCCGAGCTGCCCGTCCCCGTGCCCATCTCCCGCTTCCTCTGGCCCTTTGTAAGCTCCCTCCTTTGTGCCTTCTTGTCCCTCTGACCTGGCGCCATCGTGGCTGTTGCACCGGCCACAGAGCAGCAATTTTGCTTGCTTTGATGTGCTGGTCAAACTCTCTTGTGTAGTAAGAACAATCATGGCATGCTGTGATGATCGGGGCATGTCAGGTGTGTCCAATCATCGGAGCCAGGGACTGCCCACCTTATTACTGCTGGCAAGATTCCCATTGCTGCCATGACGCAAGGAACAATGTGAGGACCTGCAATGCGTGCTCAGCTGATATCCCTGTGTGCTGTGTGACACAGGGCCAGGGCAAGGGGGCGCGGCCGACAGAGAAGTGCGGAGTGTGTGTGCACTGCACGCGGCCGGCGCTGCGCAAGGGCTGCCTCAACCCCATCGTGCGCTCTGAAAACCCTAACGAAGCCCCCGAGTTGCAGTCCAAGTGCGACCTCTCTCTGCAATTTTGGTGTTGGTGATGAGCATGATGTTCATACCCTGCAATGACTGCTTGGGAAGCATGCCAATGAGTGCACCTGGGGGCGTGGTCCTGGCTGTCCCTGTCCATGCAATGCATACTGAAACTTATGACCAGCATTTGCAAGGACAGGGATCCCCAATGCTTGTTCACCCAACTGTTTTTTATTTGTGTGCTTGACACATGGCAGCCACACATGAAACCCACCCAATGGAAGATTATGACACTCAATCTACATTGCCTTGGTCGCAGGCTGCAGACGCTGGTGAACTATGCACTGAAGGCGGAGCGCGACCTGTGGGGCGTTCTGGACGGCCCCTGGGACGGCCCAGACTACGCCAATTACCGACGCTCCTGGTCCTCGCAGGTGCCCAAACACCTTACCTTTCACATGCATTTCTCACAATAGAGTCCTATCATTCTTCCACCTTGTGGGATATGAGGGAAAATTGAGCCAAAGGTAGTGGACGTCTTTTTGCTTCATATTGTCCTCAAGAGCTCCATGCACATATCAACGCTCTGTCTTTCAATCACTAGGATCTTGTGAATATGACATGTTGCGTTGCAGGTGCGCAATGCCACGCACGTGGAAACGATAGCACAGGCCATGCTCGAGTTGGAGTGGCATTTGCGCCGCACGGCCCTGAAGCCAGAGTGGGACCCGCTGGCCGCGCGAGCAGCCGCAGCCGCCGCAGTGCGGCCCCGCAAAGCCGGGCAGCCCGCGTCTGCCCAGCCGGGCACCTCCGGGCAGCCCGCACCCGCCCAGAAGACAGACTCCGAGCCGCCGAGCCGGCCGGACACGCCCGGGCCGGCGGGTGCAGCAGGCGCCGATGCAGGTGTGCACCTCTACCAGGGTCCTGGGACCTGATCACTTATCTTTACCCCTTGTCCCACTTGCATCACGAAGAGCATCCTTTCATATTTGACCTAGAATGGTAATTTATGAAGAAATACTAAGAGAACTGGGTCGTGGATTCTGCAGGGGGCACACCCGGGGTGATGACCACACGGAGGGTCCGCGAGAAGGTGGCGGTGGACTACAGGGAGCCGAGCATGGCCGAGATTCTGGCGGCCACAACTGCGGAGCTGAACGCAGCCTCCTCCAGCAAGCCCAGCAAGGACGCTGACGAGGACGTAGGCGCCGAATTCGACTACAAGCACGACAAGAGAATCGTGGAGAACGAGGCGACCAAGGAAGTGTCGGGCAAGGCTCGGCACTGGGTCGTGAACAACCGGGGCCTGTGGGCGCGATTGACCGGCCGCTTCCGCCTGCCGCAGGACCTCGCCAAGCGCGGCGCTCGCCAGTGCGGCCCCTTTCTTTACCTATGCGTGTTGTGCAGTGAGCAGTAATGTGAGCGTGCCGTCATGTGCACGTGCTGTCAGCGCATCAAGTAGGCCAACATCATCTTTCATTTTGGGCCAGATTTACCTGCACCCCTGATCAATTGGCAACTGGTTCTTGATGTCTGGGTTCAAAATGCTGGCCCTTTTCCGTGTGCATGCCCTGCAAGGGCAGGATATGGTTGTGGCGGTGATCTTCACCCAGACATCGCGATGACGGAGCACAATTGTGGACATGAATCACAACCTGTGTTTGGTATTCGGCAGGGGAGGGCGCAAGCGCGTGCCGGGGCTGGTGTACTCGGCGAAGAAGCCCGGCATCGCGCAGCGGCTGGAGTGGCGCGCGGCCGCACAGGCGGCGCAGAGCTGCCCGGAGCTGGCACTGCAGCTGCGCGCGATGGACGCAGCCGTGCTGTGGGACTCGCTGCGGCGCCCCGCCGAGGACGGCAAATGGGCCGGCGCGGATATCCTCGCCCGCCGCAAAGCGCCGCGCGGCCCCGGCTGGCACTACCTGCTGCGCGGCGGGCCAGCAGACCTGCCCGAGGTGGGCAGCTGGCTTGTCTGATGATTCTATGCTTGGCAAGGTGTTCATGTCTGATCAGTCTCACAAGCTTTTGGCGCCCTGCTGGGAGTACGCAGGTCCTGGGCATCAGCACAGCGGTGTTCCGCGTCCTGATTGTCTCCAGTGCTTCTCGCAGGAGGAGAAAGAGCTTCCTGAGACAGCTCAAGCAGCGGCTTCTGGCTTTTCTGAGGGCGCTGGAGCCTCCAAAGCGGCAGCAGCAAATGAGCATGGACCACTCGCTGCACCTTCGCCAGCACCGGCAGCAGCTGTTCCTGCAGTCCTGCAGAACGGCGCTGTTGCACTTCCCAAGGAGCAGCCAGCAAATGGCAGACCCCATGTTGCAGCGCTCACGGATGCGCAGCTCTCAGCGCTGCTCATAGCCAATGGGGTCTCGCCGGCCGCAGCAGAGGCAGCTGTGGAGAAGTGCGTTGGAGCCAAGTCTGGGAAGCAGGAGGATTCAAAGTCGCGGCTGGCGGCGGCAGTGGCGGCAACCATTGAAAACGTCCGGACGGCAAATAAGTGGCTGCCGCTTGCCAGTGCGGCTATTGCTGCGACTGACCCAGCAAATCGTGCGAAGCTTGGTGGGTCCCCCTTTCATGCAATCTATAACACTTGTACTGCAAAACGGCATCCCGACAGCCCTATCTGGGCATGCAGTATAACCCTTCATGTAGCCCAACATGTCGTAAAGGTAATGCACAAGACCCAATCTGAAAGATTGGCACATGAAAGTCTCATAGGGGATCATGATATAAATCGGCTGCACGACCGCAGGTGGGCTGGCGGGCCTGGTGCCATCGGCAGCGGCGTACGCAAACCGGCTGCAGATCGGCGGGCCTGGCGGGTTTTCAGGGGGACCGTTTTTGCCGGGGATGCAGATGCCTGGGTCGACGGAGTGCGCGCGTTGGGTGGCCGAGCGCGAGCTGCCGCTGTGGCTGGTGCGCACGCACGAGGAGAAGGCGCGCCGTGAGGCCGCCATCCTCGCCACGCGCGCCGCGCAAGAGGCCGAGCGGGTACGGCCCCGAAAGCTAATTTGCTTGTGTGGGGTTGGACTCAAGAAACGGCTCACCCGCAGTCACTTGAGTGGTCTTCAAGGTTCCCAGACGAAGCCGGTTGCTGAGAAATTTGCTTGCTTCTGGCGAATGCGCTTCCAAAGTCAAAGCATTCGATGGCAGCAGTTGCCCCCTTGGGCCTTTGCTTGACTGTTAAAAAAACGTGCGCTTGCTTGATTGGCTACCCTGTCTGCCATGCTTGCAACCTCCTTCAGCATCCCTGCGTAGTCATGCCTTATTAATGCAGCGGTCTCAGAGACATGCCTCCAGCCTCACCATCTGCCTTGCTGACTGGCTGAATGGCGCACAGGAGGAGAAGGAGGCTGCACGCGCGGCAGCAAGGGCGGCGGCTGCTGCCGCGGCGGACGCGTGCACGCTGTGCGGGGCGCAGTGGGGCGAGGCGGCGGATCGGGACGAGTTGTGGGTGGCGTGCGGCGTGTGCAATCGCTGGTACCATGGCGCCTGCGCAGGCACCACCCAGGACGAGATCGATGCGCTGGGCTCCTCTGAGTGGGAGTGCCCCGAGTGCCAGATGCACCGGTACGGTCTCTGTTGCCAAGTTGCTGATATATACTGCCAAACTAATTCACAAATAGATAGCACAAGGCACCTTCGGGAATTTTCTTAATAGAGAGGGGACTGGCCTATCTCTGGGGTACACGAGCTTATTGGCAAGTGATTCCCTTGATTTCTGGCTCAAATCACCGGGAGTTGAATTAACATGCCAAGCAACAGACACTGAGGCTGCGTCGGCTTGTGTACATGCAGGGCGGAGCAGCGGCGTGCGCAGCACGAGAGGCAGCGCCAGAAGAAGGGCGGCGCAGAGACGGGCCGGCGAGGCATGCGCATCCGCGCAGGAGCCGGCAAGCGCTGCGCCCAGGCTGACGACGCTCCTGCAGCTGCCACACCCACAGAGAGGAAGCCGCCACGCCGCAGGGTGAGCCACTTGAGCATCACAACATGCATCAGTGCTCAAAGTGGCGGGGACCCATTGCGTGCTCACAAGGAAGCTTTGCTGATAACAACATGTGGCTGCTGCCACTCAGGCGGCGAGGCAGGAGACGGAGGAGGCAGAGGGTGATGAAGAGGACGCAGGGGAGGCGGACGAGGAGGGGCAGGCCGCTGAGCTGTACTGCCTGTGCCGCCAGCCGGACGACCCGGCCGCGCCGCGCGACTTTGTGGCCTGCGACAAGTGCGAGCAGTGGTTCCACCCCGAGTGCGTGGACACTACCATGGAGGTCTGCTTCCTCCCGCTTCATCCCTGACCTGTCACTTGCTGGATTGTGCCCTTAAAGTGAGCCTCTGCGTCGGCGTGACCGATGCCACTGTCTAATTGTCATGCATTATATGAATGCATGGTGGTGCATGCCTTCGGTGGGTGCCATGCTTGATAATATGTGGAACATTTCCAAACAGCGACAGAAAATAAATGTTCTTCTGCGTTTGCCATGCAGGAGGTTGCCGACATGGACGGGTGGGTGTGTCCGCTGTGCTCCCGGCGGCGTGGTGGCCTCCGTCCGCCCAGGCTGCCCTCCACTACAGCTGCTCTGCCTACTGACTCTGCCAAGTTAGTGTCTCTCTGCACATTGCAGATCTTTGAGATGCCCGTGACAATTCTAGCATTGCTCATTTGCCACCCGCAAATTCTTTGAAAGGCTTGGCCTCAAGCTGTATTAAGTTCAATTGCTGCTGTACTGATGCGATCTTGGGTGTATTAAGGGAGATCAAGGTGGAGCAGCCAGATGCAGCGCTGGCAGGATCTGGCAAGAAGAAGAAGAAAAAGAGGCACCATGCGGAGGAGGAGGCCGCGGAGGCAACGCCGGTGACCGGGCTGCGCGTGAAGCTGCCTCGAAGGCAGGACTCTGAATCCCAGGTACCCTCTCAAGTCCCCTCCCAGCAGACCTGTTGTGCACTACCAAACCATCCTTTTTGCAGCCTGTTGGTTCGGCAAAAGTCAAAAATTGAGTTATGGATGTTGCTGCAGAGGGGCGTTGAGGCAGAAGATGGCCTGCAGCCCAAGTCCAGGGGCCTGCCCAAGAGATGGCGCCGCACCGCAATTGACGCCATCGACTCGGTGCGCTTCTCCTGCTCACATGCATCCTTGCACCATTTTCCCTGCACCAGTCTTTCTCTTTACCTGGCTGCTCAAGCCATCCGTATCAAAATCAGCACCCGCTTTGAAGACACTGAGCTGCCATGGGAGACAGAAATGGAGTGGTGTTTACAACGTCCCAGCGCGGGTTTTCATGAATGTCAACCATCCGCACTCCCATGGTGTGCTGTATGGAATGCACTGACTTCATTTGCTTTCAGAGCTTCACACAGCATGCGCGCTGCAGGTGCTGGCATTGCCGGAGGCGGCACCATTTGCGGCGCCGGTGACGGATGACGTGGCGCCCGGCTACAGCAGGGTGGTGGCGCGGCCCATGGACCTGGGGACGCTGCGCGAGGCCCTGGAGCGGCGTGAGTACGCGCACCCGGCCGACGCCTACGCGGACGTCCGCCAGGTGCGCGCTGATTACGCCCACTTTTAAAAAACTGCAGACCCTGCAGGCACAGAAAAGTAAAAAATTAGCGGAGCTGCAGGCTGGACAGCAGCAGCTACCGAGGGCACCGCTAGGGCGAAGATTTCTTTGTCAAAAGCATGAACCTTCAATGGAAATTGTTATGGGCAACAGGAATCCTTGCGAGGGTGTCTCAGCTGCTGGTCATTGCACTGCAGCAGCAGCAAAGTCATTGCAAGCTTCTTGTTTTATGCAGCCAAGGATGCTGAAGACTCGTGCGAGGTGCTTCTCATGGGATGCTCGTGGGTTTGTTCGCAATTTGGGTTGAGGTGACCAGGGTGGATCTGGGGTGTGTGGCAGGTGTGGGCAAACTGCGGGGCGTACAACGCGGAGGGCAGCGACATCATGCGCATCTGCAAGCGCCTGGAGAAGCTGCTGCTGGCCGCCTGGAAGGACGCTGACCTACCGCGCAAGCACCCCCAGCCCGCCGCCGACGCGGACGGTTCGCAGGCCGGGCCCAGCGCTGTACCGGCACCTGAGAGCGCCAGAAGGAAGGGCAGGAAGGGGGCAGAGGCGGCTCTGGCTGTTGGTAGGCCCTCCCCATCCACTGCATGGTGTGCCAAGGGGGAAACAGGAGCTGTGCTGAGCTCTGAACAGCACCTCTGTCAGTGAGTTTGACGGTGACAATTACCGGGGCAGTCCTGCCTGTGGTTCCGCTAGATTGTCAAGGTGACTTTGTGTAACAATTCTCGAAAGGGCGGTGTGCCACGCCGGGTCTGAATGCCAGACTTCAAGTCAATTAATTGGCATGTGGCAGCTTTGCAACAATATGATGGTTGCAGTCAGTCAGTAAAGAACCCTTGCAGGCGGCCCGGCGGAGGAATTAAAGCCTGCCGTGGCGGCGGCGGCGCTGGCGGCGGTGCGGAAGGTGGCGCGCAGCAAGGTGGGGGCGCTGTTCGCACAGCCGGTGACGGAGGAGCAGGCGCCCGGCTACCACGCCGCCATCAGGCGTCCCATGGACTTGGGAACCGTAGCGCAGCGCCTTGAGGCCGGCCGCTACAAGTCCCTCGGTGCGCCGCTTGCTCAGCCGCTGGTCGTGAGTCCTGCATGGGTGGAATGATTTTCAGATGATCTCTACAGTTAGGTTATCTGGATTATCTGGGGAATAATATGCAATAATATGCCGCAATTGTGATTTGTACAGCTGCGCATGCGTCACATGTCTGATGTATCACCTTTTGACGGGGATGTGCAGTTCCTGCAAATCTCTGTCTTCAGTTCAATTCAATTAAGCATTATAGTTGGTCAGGGACTGCCAGTGAGCTGGTTTTTGAAGCAGCAGTGGCTGTGGTGGCAGGGGCGGTGGCGGCCGATGTGGGATTGATCTGGGCCAACTGCCGGGAGTTCAACACGGAGGCGTCCGAGATAGCCGCCATTGCAGCTGAGGCCGAAGCCGCGTTCGAGCAGCGTTGGGCCAAGGAGGGCCTGCCCCAGCTGTCATCCCTTGGCCGCGCATCCAAGCGCACCCAGCAGGAGATGCCTGCCGTCAAAAACAAGAGCACCCAAGGTGCAGCCCCACGCTCTGCTGCCCAACCTCGGCAGACTCCTGGCTGATCCAATAGAACATCTTCAGTTGCTCATGAAAATTTTACTCCGATCCCAACATTTGGAGAGTCCAAGTGTTATTCATGATCCTCAGACCATGATGTACGTCTGCAGATGAGCAGCCGAGGCGGAAGAAGCGGCGCAGGGAGGAGGCGCCAGAACAGGACGCAGACGAGCCGCTGCCCACCTTCGGCAACAAGCGCCGGCGCGACAACGTCGCCGCCCACGACAACGAGGCCCCGGCAGAGGCCGAGCGGGGCGGCAAGCGGCGACGCGTGGGTGAGGAGTCTCTCCTGGCTGCCGTTGCCGCCGCCACCGAAGTCACCCCTGGCGACAAGTCCAAGGGGAAGAAGAAAAAGAAGAAGGGGAAGCGGGTGGAGTGGCCGCCGGCGTCTGCTGAGCAGCTGGCGGCTGCGGGGAAGGTGGTGCGCGCCGTTGCTCGCGGCGAGGCCGGCTGGCCATTCGAGGCGCCGGTGACTGACGCGATGGCGCCCGGGTACAGCCGCGAGATCGCACGGCCCATGGACCTCGGCACCATCGCCAAGGCGCTCAAGCGTGGCAACTACACTTCCCTTGGTGAGCCCTGTACGCAACTGGTTGTGTGTGGCATGGTCTGCAGAATCTGTGATGCAACAGCAGTGGAGCTGCAAATTTCATGCACTGGCCTTCCAATCAAGCAAATCAGTGGCTGAAACGCATCAAGACACAAAGTAGCTTAAAAAATCTGCTATGGTAACCGAGGCTTCTGTCAATCTAGCAGCTGCATGCCTGCTAGTGTTTTGGAGCTATCTATGCTGGATTGTGAGCAATTGCCCTACCCCTGAGCTTTAATGATTCTGTTGGTGGTAATTAATGATTCGGTTGGTGGTAAACAGGCCCAGTGCTGGACGATGTGGCGCTTGTATGGGCCAATTGCCGGCAGTACAACGAGCCCACCTCCGACCTGCTCCCCCTGTGCAACGCTGCTGAGACTGACTTTGCCAGGCGCTGGGAGGCTGCTGACCTTCCCACAGGTGCTTCCCCACACACTCCTCTGATCAGTGTCATTTCAGTACCACTTGCACATTCATCTAGCATTCCGCGGGCTTCATTAATACATTGGGTCAAATGATGTTGTGTGCTGACTTTCTGTGCAGAGCCGTCGCCACAGTCCGAGCCAGGTCAGGCGCCACCTTCAGCTCCCTCATCACCAACAGAGGCGCTCACGGGCGCGGAGCGGCGGCGGCAGCGGGCTGAGCTGCTCGCGATCGCAGAGGCCGCCGACGCGGAAGCTGCCACTGCAGCTGCCTCGCAGGAGCAGCCTTCAGGCGCGCGAGAACGCAACAAGGGGCCCAGGGCGGCGGCGGCTGCTGCGGCAGAAAAGGCGGCTGCGGCCACGCCGGGGCCTACAGAGCGGTCTGGCGGCCAGCGGCCGAGCCGGCGCAGCCCTGCAGAAACCCCCGCGGCAGAGGCAGTTTCTGCTAGGCGAAGAAAACGTAAGATTATGACAGCCCCAGCGCTCTATTGTTGCTCTGCTACCGTTGTTGATTGATGGCGATGCTTTGGGTAGCGGGCCCGATCCAGTGTGGTTTTGGGTGGAGCCACATGGTAGTGACTGATAGTGATTTGTGCATGCTGTGCAGGGGGATCTCAAGATCAAGAGCCAGAGCTTGCCGGGAGGCGGTCGCCTCGAGGGAGGGACAGCACCGGTCCAGAAGACGGAGACGCTCAGCTGCAGATTGGGGCTGCACTGGGTGGAGCTGCGCCCAGTCAGGGGTCTGGCTCGCGAAGGAAAGCCAGCAGGGCCGCAGGCCCAGAGCCCGGTGGCTCAGTGGCAGCCAAAGGCGCCACTGATAAAGCTGGCGGTGCCGTAAAGCTGAAAGTCAGGCTCAGAAGAAAGTAGCTTCCAAGGGATGACGAGCTCCAATGGATCAAGCACTTGTGTTGTTGTTTTTATAACACATCAGTTATTCTTCATGTTTGTGCGCTGGGTCTCATTGACTCAAACAAATGAGATATATTTCCACCTGCACTTGGTGCTATTGACATTTTGGCCCAGTGTCTTTGTAGCGGACTAGTGATGAGAGGCCTTTAAAGATTTTGGTCAAATTCATGGTGTGTCAGGCCTCCAGGAGTCCGGGCCTGTAACCCTTGAAGGGGTGCATGCACTGGCCAGTCCATGGATGACACGCGTGTGCACATCATCACGTTGGGTGCTCATGATAATAAAAGCTTCAAAAAATTCTCTTGCCTGTTCCTACAGTCAGTTCAAGCCATTGGCCAGCCTTAAAGATCTGGCCTAGATGGGCCGCCTCAACTATTATTCTAGGGGAAGTTCCCATGCATGTGTTAGGTTAGATCGCCTCACACAGACACATGTGTACTTTCAGTCTCCCTCTCTTAAAAGGCGATTTAAATATTTCCAAGGCTGTTGAGCTTCATTACCAGTACTGAATCTAGCTAGAGCATGCAGATACTGGCTGGGAGATCGTCAACACCCTTGCAAACAAGCTGAAGCCCACATGCACATACAGGCGTCCACACAATCAGGTGGCCAGATGCTGTCTGCACTACTCAAGTCCTCACATAGTTGTCTGCTGAGAACCCCTCACAAGAAATCAAAGCCACCTCCAGTCTGTCAGGACATGTCCGCTAGACCTCCGGTCCTCAGGTAAACATGGATAGCAAGCCACACGCAACAATGTACAAACACGATTGATCAACTGGCAGATGCAAGCCGTCGGGCCTGGCTTGTTTTACTGGTAGCCGCGTGCAACAAACAGACCGCATGCAAACTTGCAGAAGCGATCGGCATAGGTCCGGGGGTCGGTGCAGGAGATCTGGCGGCTGTCTTCAAAGATGCTCTTGAAGGCATGCTCGCCTCTCTTGCGCAAGTTGTAGTGCTGCAGTCACACCACGCACCTCAGCACATTCTTTTGCAAGCCTCAAGAACGCAATGGGAGCCAGCTGCACATCAACGATGCAGTCCATCTGGAAATCAAACTTATCGATCCAGACCGCATGCGCACAGTGCAGAAGATGTGCCGAGTCACTCGACAAGCAGAACGCGATAATTCATCCCACTGGCACTGCGGCTCACAGGTGCACTAGGCTAGCATCAAAGCTAGTCCTGTCTGCAGGAGATTCTGAGCACAAGCGGCAGGCACCTGCAGGAAGTCGACGATGCCAAAGAAGAGCAGCACGGGCTCTGCGTCCACGGCTGTGTCCTCCGGCAGCGCCATCGCGGGCACAGCCACTCCCAGCTGCGCCCGCAGAGCGCTGTGTAGGCTCATCATGCGCCCCTGAGCCCGCAGTCCGCTCGACCCTGCAATCATCCACATGCTCAAACGCTCAACACTCATTCAACAACAGCCTGCACTGTGCTCTGGAGGCAAAGGACATCCAAGTCCAACGACGATTGTCGCCCATTGCAATGACCTGCATTACTGCTGGGGCAAGTGGCCATTCCTCGCAGTCAATGGAACAGAGGAGGCATGTCTACTATTGTTGCTTGGGAGAAACAGTGCAAGGAGATTCCGTGAGTGCAAGGGCTGTGATGATAGGATCAAGCACATGAACAAGCACCTGCGCTGACAAGTGAGGAACGTGAGGCGCCGGTCATGCCCAGCTCGATGCTGGCGCGGCGCTGCTGCTGCAGGTCGCTCAGGTCGATGGGTCCGCCCTCCCTCTTCCTAAACGACACCGCCTTGCCCCCCTTGCCGGGCTCATCGAAGCCCAGGCTGCTGGCCTGCACGCACAGAGTGCTCAGGCATCAGCGCCGACACAGTCGACACCTCTGAACGGCAAGACACCGTGTCGCCCCATTCGGGGGATTCCATTGCACGATGTTCTCAATAGATAAGCACTCAGTTGGGATGATTGTCACCAAGCTGACAGGTGGCATTCAAAGTAGTGCTATGCAATGAGCAAGAAAGGGCTTACTTCCAGGAACGGGCTCGGCAGGATGCCAGCAGCGCCTGGTGTGCTGCTCTGCATGGCAGCCTGCAGCTGCGTCGGAGCTGCAGAGGCCTCTCCCTGCACCACATATTTATGTCTTGATGCGTGTTTGATGTCTTCGGAAAATGACAAAATATGCCTCCAAACACCAGCAGGGGAGTCTGTCATGCTTTTCAGACATCAAAGCCTCCATGATACTGAGGAGAGTGGCCCACCCCTCTACTGGTCACGCTGCCAGGTCCTGCCGGCGGGTGCGGAGGGTTACGCTGCTGCTGAGTCGGCTGCTGCCTGCTGTTCGCATCACCGACCGGGCCGTTGCCATGGCTGACGACACCTGGCGCTGATATGGACGCTGTGCCGTTCTGCTGAGGGGCGGTGCTGCCGCGGACCACGCTAGCGATGCCCGAGCTGGGAACGTGGTTTGCAGGATTTGACTCCTCCCCATTGCTGCTGTCACGCGCTGCGCGGGCATAGTGCTCCTTCTGGTTGCGCTCCAGCAGCAGCGTGTCCACCTTGGTCAGCTGCCTGTGCTGCAGCTCTTCCTGCGCGGCCTTCTCCTTTGCTCCCTCGATCTCCTCCTCGCTCTTAGGCTCCTGGTGCAGGGGCTGCACCAGACACATGATATACCAGTCAGATGCAATGATCGCCAGCACAAGGACAAGTTGCCATTCGTTGCGTGTTCATACTTTGGTTGTGCAGCGCAATGCCGTCCAATGGTGGGTGTCCTAGGAGTTGCAGCCGAGCAAGCCCGAGACTTTGGCCTTTGGCGAATTCAGGGTCAGGCAGCTTGAGGGGTAGTGCAATGGGGCGGCAGAATGGCTGGGGGACGCACCTTGTGGGGGGTGTGCGGGGGGTACCAGACGTCCTGGCCCCACTTGGAGTAGTGCACGCCCAGGAGCAGGGAGTAGTCCATGACGTGCATGCGCGCCAGCAGCGCCGCGTCCGCCTCTATCTGCCGCATCAGCGCTGCATGTGCGCCCTTTGCCAGCGCCAGCTTCATGTCCAGGTCCAGGTCCTTCGCACACCAAATGGAATCACACACAGTCGACAGGCTGCAGGAGTTTTTGTAGCTCCGGCACATTCCACGATTTGCAGTGGTCAGCATGTCAGGACTGTCAATACAACAACTGCTCATGTGTTTCATGGAATGGTCACCATCCTATCTGTGACTCCTTGCAGCTTGGTTCTTTCAAACATCATCGCGCCTGCAGCGGCATTAGCCTTGGGCTGTGCATGTGCAGTGGTTGTGCATGGCCGGTGAAGGAGCAACAAGACACGCATTTACCAGCCGGTAAGGAATCACAGGAACGATGCTGACTATTTCATCAACGAAGATGACAGTGCAGGTGCAGCGCAGGCAGGGAAGCAGGTGAGAGGGCTACCTTGAGGCAGGTGTCTGGGTTGTTCAGCTTCTTGGTGCCGACGGTGCGGCCCTGCGTGGAACCCTTGAGGTCGTACTTGCGGTGCAGGCGCACCTCCGTCGGGAACACGCTGCCCATCACCACAAACCGCACCTGTCCACACACCCCTGGGTTCAGCCCAGCAGCATGACAAATTAGCAGAGGGGCCCACAGCTTTGCCTTAAGTGAAACTTGTTCGCTCATCCCAGATCAAGACAAGGGCGTGTCAGATGCTTCACTTGCGTGCATGTCAGTGGAGACCGCAATGGGGACTTGATAGAGCACCACCAAAGATGTCTTTCCCACGAAGAGCGCATTCAGCCTGTGGCCACAAGCGGAGGCAGATGTCACCTTGGAGCCGCCCTTGGTGATGGACTTGATGCGGTGGACGCCGTAGAAGCGCGTGAGGAGGGTGGCCGGGTGCTCGACGCAGTGACGGTAGTAGGCGGGGATGAGCTTGAGCAGCAGCAGCATCTCCTCGTGCGACACCGTCTTGATCATGAACCGGTCGTCGCCCGACAGGAAGAACACGCTGCCGCTCTTGCCAGGGCTCGCCATCTCCCGCAGCGCCCTGCGCAGCACAGATTAGAATAGTAGCTCGTCTGCAGGGAGTGCCGCATGTTGTCTATTCCCTACAGTGGCAGGTGCGCTCTTTTGGTCTGGGGTGCTGGCACAAGCATTTGATGTTGCCAGGTTGCAGAAGCTATGAGCTGTAGATGCGGGAAATGCTGTTCGCAGGCATTGGTGTCAATATTGCAGGGACATTAATTGCATGTATGAGTTCATTGGTCATGCGTGTCTAAAGAACAGCAGGACGGCTCACTGGTCGCCAGTGAGGGAGAGCAGGTAGTCCTTGTTGTCTATGCCAAAGGTGTCGCGCAGGCGGTTGAAGATGCTGGGGGAGTAGTCCTTCCACTTGAACGACACGCTGTGCTCGCCTCGGGGGAAGTACTGCGTCACCTGCACCCCAAGACACGTTCCTCCGCTCATGAAAATGTCACGGCTGCGGTGACAGGCTACACTTATGACCAAGTGGCAGATGCAGTCAGCTGCGCCCCTGTATGCAGGTGCAGCATGGCGCTTGAGCAGTTCCAGCAAAAAGGCAAATAGCCCTTTATAGCAGTGCAGCAAGCCTCAGGCGTCAAAGAGCACCGCCTCACGTGAGAACAGGAAATATTTCAGATGGGGATTGTTCAAATTTAGGCACCTGCTGCAGGAACTCGTCCTCCTTGGCGGGCCCAGCATAGAGCCCGTCAGAGGCCTCCTTGCTGCTCCGTGCGATCGAGAACATGATGCCCATCTGCAAGTTGCGCATAAGGTCATAGCTGCGGTGGCCCTTGTAGATTGTCTCCCCTGGACGTGCTTCCTTATTCTGCTCCTGCTTGCCACCAGAAATCAGGAATCACAATAGCTCGTTGAAATGCATTCGTCTATACCTTTGCACATTTCTGATAAGAGCATGAGTACGCAAAAAACAGCACAGAAGTGCAGCCACCCACATCCCCCTTGGCCACAAGTATGACAAAATTGAAAGCAAATGTGCCATCCTGAGGGTCCATTACCCATGCCACCCTTGTAATGGACAGACAGACAGTGTGTTCTAGTATGTCTCGAGTGCGGGGCTCACAGACCTTGGCACTGGCGCGCTTCTCCTCAGAGCGCAGCGTGCGGTCGGCCTTGACCTCATTCTTGTGGTGGTCCACGTGGCCGATGCGCAGCACGTTCTCCTTCCGCAAAACACCCTCCGCATAGTCGCGCATTGTGATCACGTCAGCGCCCGACGCCGGCTTGTACACCTGAACAACTCCAGCCCAGCCAGCTGAGAGCCACAATCTCAACGCAAGCAGAGCATCAGATATACTGTGAAGGCAAGCAAAAATTGAGAAGCTGTCAATGTGGTGAAGGATGCGCACCCCTTCCCCATGCATCTTCCCGTCAGCCCAGAAGCCGTAGAAGGTGGACCCATCCACCTCTATCAGCGTTCCCACGCCATGCTCCACCCCATCCTTCCACTCACCCTCATATCGCACCCCTGCAGCAGTGTCATCTCCTCTTATGCCTGCCCAAAGGTTTGGCAAAAGAGACACAAAATTCTAGTTTCACATGGCGTCCTGCCTGCATAAGAACTGCATAAGGACTCAACGAAGACTTGGGTGTCGAGCAGCGTATGGGGATTGCGCACCCGAGGGCCAGACATAGATGCCGCGGCCCTTAGCAAGGCCGCCCTGCCACTCGCCAAAGTACTCGCCGCCGTCTGGGAACTCATGGTGCTGCTCCCCCTCCACTCCCTCCGCCGCAATTGGGCCGCGCCCGGGCGGCACCGCTGGCACCACCGCAGCCGGCTTGGACAGGCTGCCCCGCGTGGACCCAGCCACCGCCGTCCCTGGCTCGTCATCCGTCTCCTGTTAAGCAGCAAGCTTACACATTTACATAGTGTACACTGTACAAAGTGTGGTGGGCATGCGCAATGTATTTCCCTGATGGAAGGAAGTTGATGAGCTTCATGACATGGGGCCTAGGTCCACAATATACCAGGGTGCTGAGAAATCAGCTGGCAACTCCTCAGCAGGTGCCAGTGATCATCGTTGTGCCGACAGCAGGTGCAATCTTGGCTGATGCCATGGGGACGGAAAGGAGGTCAGGTGCTTGCAAGGGTGCCTACCTCAGACAGATCATGGCTGCTGCTCCTGACCTGCTTAGGCGTGTGCACCTGCTCTGGCGTCTCTGGGGCTGACTTGCTTCCCCCATCCGCTGCTGTCACACCAGGCACTGGCGGCGCTTTGCTGACAGCGGCTTTCTTATTTGCCGTGATAGTTGGCAGGCTGAACACTCTGCCAGCTGTCACTCTCTCGCGCCGTTTCTGTTCCATGCTCATCAGCCGCAGGAAGGTCAGGTATGCCGCCACGCACGCCAGCAGAAACACCGCCGCCATGCTAAGGAGGATGAGCGCATCAGGACCTCCCTGTGTCTGCCCTCGCCCACTTGATTCTGCCAGCTGTGCAGCAGTCACTGGAAATATACTCTGCCCTGAGGTGGAGGGCAGTGCCGCCTCTGCTACATCTGCGAGCCGCTCTGGGAGTGAGGGGGACGCTACCACGTCCATTGCGCCCAGTTCGAATTCAGGCACGTTGCTTCACGCTTGCCCCATGAACGCAACAGGCCTGCAGCAGACCAGCATCTGGTCAGGAGCAAGTCCTCTATACTCGCACGAACTTCTGCTGCTTGATACAACATGCGCCTGAAAAACACATATGTCCCCATCAGAAGTAGAAAACCCCGTCGTTTTCTCGTGCTTTCAGCGTCCAAGGGGGGAGAATTGTGGATGTAAGATTAAAGGTGCCCTTGGTGATTTTGCGAGACGCCATGCAGATCACAAGTACAAAAACTATCACATGGTAAATGAGTATCAGGACAATACGAGTACGCTTGGGGAAGACCTGCTGCCCGTCGAAAGATGCCTACCTAGCTTCAATGAGCATCTCGGTTCCCTATTGAAAAATTGTCCAGGGCCAACAGCATGAGGACGAAGGCTCATGCAGTGTTAGATGTGCTTGTACTCTACACCACAAGCGGCCCGTGAAGCTTTCAACGGACCACTTCCAATAGCACACTGATTGCAGCTTTAGCAGTTTTATCAGCAGCACCAGAAATAGGGGATTTCTTCAGCAAGCCTGTATCAAATCAGGACTACCTCGCTTGAATGTTGCTGTGTTGTTTGGAAGAATTTACTGTCTGTTTTGTGAGTTCAAAGCAGTTTCCTTTGGGTCGTAAATATATCGAGACTTGCATGAATCGGCTCAAAGCTCAACTTCAACAACCTTTCGTCCAGTTTTGCTGGAATGCAGCTTCAAATCTAAGTGCACTGCATTTTGGTACTAATCAGATCGTGCGACCGAAAAAACAAGGAAGAGGCCAAAAGTTCCTGGAGATCTTTTCCTAGCTTCCTTTGTTCGCCTCAGAATTGACACTAGCAAACCTTGTACCGATCGATAGCAGACTACTTCTTCTTCTCTTGATAACATTCTCGGAGGCAGGACGAGTTTCAATGAGCTAAGGGAATTGACAGCGTTTGACCTCTGTTTGACCAAAAGGTGCGAGCTTCAATCTGGCTGCTCTGTCCATCATCGAGTCATCAAGAGCGCTCTTTAAAAGGATTATTCTGCATGATGCCCTTGCAGCGCTTTGTCTGGCAATGCAGTCGATAATACTTACCTGAGCTGTGCTGACAGTGACCCCCTTCTTGCATCCTGTATTCACTGAACAAATTCAAGATGGGAGAAATTGCCTTTCTAAGGGCCCCTGCAGTATCAACAGTGCATACATGAATGTTGCAAACCTGTGCTTAGCCGATGCGTGATATTTGCAGAGGTGTAGTTGACTGGGCCAGAGGGTGGATGTCGCTGAAGAGGGGCGAGGGCCGGTCTCTGTCTCTGACGCTGCGTCGCGCATCGGCACAGTCAGCCAGCACATCCGGCTACAGCAGGCATCAGAAGAAGTTTCCCAATGGTGACACTTACACTGGCGGCTGGCGCAACGGTCTTCCTGAAGGAGAGGGGCGCTATTGCTGGGCCGATGCGAGCACCTATGAGGGAGGCTGGAAGGTGAGCGCCTGCCTCAACATGCAGCTGCTCCCACGTGCACATCTTATCGTCCTAATTGCAGCAGATGCATGCTACCCCTGTAGATTGGTGCCTCAAGCACCACTCCACGTGGCAGGGAGACCAAATCTTGTCATAACATTGCCTGGATAAGCAACATGAGTTGCGAGGAGGCACAGCTAATGTTTGCTGAAGGATGGTGATTGTCATCTGCAGAATGGATCAAAACATGGCCTCGGCACTTATACATGGCCCAATGGCGCCTCCTACAAAGGAGAATGGCAGAATGGGTGCATGCATGGGGTCGGCTCCTTCAAGTCACCGGATGGAACTTGCTATGAGGTAGGTGGTTGCCTGGAACCATGATCACCCTCTTTCATCATTGCTGTGCATGAGGCAACCATTCACATGATGCTGAGGACCCGAGATTGATGCTCTCGAACGAGTGTTGACTTTGGCCTGGGTACTTTGCAGGGCGGCTGGGCGCAGGATCTGAAACAGGGATTGGGGAAGAAAGTGTATGCAAATGGTGACATCTATGAGGGACTGTGGAAGGCCGGCAAGTGCGAAGGCCCTGGCAGATACAGATGGAAGAATAGGAATGAGTATGATGGAGAATGGAAGGCTGGGCGGATGCATGGGAAGGGCACTCTCAAATGGAACACAGGTATGTTGCAGGAGTTCTACTATTGCATTGATGCTGTGATTATGAATTGACTCAACATAAGTAATGTTTCACATCACAATGTCTACACTGAATCCGCAAGGCAACACTGCGATTTGGATGTGCGGTGGTCATGATCAGGTGACCGGTACGATGGGGAGTTTAAAAATGGGCAGGAAGATGGAATAGGCATCTTCACTTGGGCAGATGGTTCTACCTACAATGGGTTCTGGAGAGAAGGCTGCAAAGAGGGTGTGGGCGTGTACCGGCCTGCCCCAACAGAGAACAAAAGGGCAACAACACCCCTGGAACGCCATACAACGCAGCCTGCAGGTCAGCAACGCTCATGCTCTCGCCCTTGCACCCTTTGCTACTTGTTGAAGGACTCAACTCTGCTGAAAGACCCAGATGTCCTGAATAGAATGTGGTGTGCTGTCGTCAAGCATGTCGAACATTGCAAGCGGTAATCTTGACCCTTTTTTCTGCAAGCAGCTGCCGCGCTGGCGAAGGAGAGCGCCGAGGTGGAGGAGGTGGAGGGAGAAGGGGATGCCTCATCACCGCGGGGCGGCCACACGTCGGATGCATCAGGTCAGCCCCTGTTATGGACGGCTTGGCCTCACAGGGATGCATCTGGTCCAACCCATCGTCACGGGCCATTAACTGCTCTCCAGTGTGCAGCAGTGGCTGAACCCGTGCCAAGATTGATAATGGTGGGCTCTGTGCTTTTCTACAGACGATTTGGAGGAGGTGCCTGGGAGGGCAGCCGGGCGGGGTGACCGGGCAGAGCGGGTATTTGTGCGGGAGTACGAGGCGGGGCGGCTGGTGCGCGAGGACCCCATCGCGCCCGAGGAGCTGGAAGCCGTGTTTGGCCCCTTCAGACGGCGCGCAGACCGAGCCGAGCGGCGCCAGCGGCGCAGGAGGCGGGTGAGCATCGGCTGCCTCAGTCCTTTAACTTGATTGTTTGATCCAGGGTAGTGCAGAATCGCCTGACTGCCTTCACTGCTAGGGTACTTGTTGCTACTTGATTGGTATATGCCCACCGGACAGTCATGGCAACGTCTGTGATGCTGGTACAGATAAATCAACAAGGATCAGAGGTGATGTTCTCTTGCAGGTTGCAAATAAGCTAGGGGAGACCATATACAAGGGCCACCGCAGCTACGACCTCATGCTGAACCTGCAGCTGGGCATCCGGCACAGCTCGCAGCAGGTCGCCAAGGAGCCGCCCCTGAAGCAGCTGTCTGAGGAGCACTTTCAGCAGAAGGTGTGCTGTGCTATGCATAACCAGCTGCACATCACGCCTTGCACTTGCGGAATTTCAACCAAAGGTCATTGTGACTGCCAGCTGATGCACTGCATCGTAAATTGTTGGCACATCCTGCGCATGCCCAACTTCAAAATGTGGGAGGAGCATCACTAGCTAATAGTGATGTGGCACTCTGCTCTGCCCTGCATGTACAGTTGAAGCAGTTCTTCCCTCGGGATGGCAGCAAGGCGACCCCGCCACACCCATCGACAGACTTCCGGTGGAAGGACTACTGTCCCATGGCCTTCCGGCAGCTTCGAGAGGTGTTCAACATCGAGGCCGCCGAGTACATGAAGTCCATCTGCGGTGCGCAATTATCTCCACATCAAGCCTGTGTGCACCTGTGGTGTCAAAGCACTTCCTTGGCAACTCATGCAGCTTGACAACAGGAAGAGGTGTGCAAAAGGAAGTCATACCAGTGAAGTGCTATGTGTTTTGTGTGCACACAGGTGACCAGGCATTGAGAGAGCTGGCTTCGCCGGGCAAATCTGGCAGCGTCTTCTTTGTGTCGCATGATGACAAGTACATGATCAAAACCATGCGCAAGGTGGGGCGCCCCTCTTTGCTGCAATGCACAGTCTTGATGGCATTGGAAAACTTTCTTGGGAAAAACTACAACAAGTGCCAGATCTCGATTTATGTCATGACTAACATGCAATGCTTGCACAGGGTGAGGTGAAGCTGCTGCTGGAGCTTCTGCCCAAATATGCGGCACATGTGGAGAAGCACCCCCACACCCTCCTGGTCAAATTCTTTGGCCTCTACAGGGTCACGCCGGAGAATGGCTCGAAGGTGCCCAATCCATTCCACCTATATTTTGTCCTGGGCCTTCTGAGTGAGCAACATGCTGCTGCAGATTTGAAACTGCAGCTGTTCCCAGACTCACTCTGAAGCAATCAATCAACAGCTCCTCAGGATTGCATTTGGCCTATTGACAAACCAGTTGGCAAGCATGTTGTCTGCGCGGTGCAGGTGCGCTTCATCGTCATGAACAATGTGTTTCAGAACGCGCTGCCCATCGCCAAGCAGTACGATCTGAAGGGCAGCACGCAAGGGCGTACCTCCGCCACAGACGCTCCCCGGCCCGCCACCATCCTCAAGGACCTTGACCTGGACATCAAAGTGAAGCTGGAGGAGGGCTGGCACGACAGGTGCGTCCCACTGCCATCCTGCATCTGCAGCTGACGTGAGATGAGGCCCCTGCAGATCCGCTCTGGCACTGCCATGCTCATCCTTGCAGGGCATTTCCAACCCTCCAATAGTTGCATGGAAGTTCCTGCACTTTCAGGTTGGCTGCCTGTATCTGAGTGTAGTGTTTTTAGTCAAGTCGGCACATTGGTACGTTGAGCGCCTACTCACGTGCAGCAGATTGAAGTACCCTTGAGTGCTATGAGAGCGGGTGAGCAGTGTCTCAGGCTGTGCGTGCCTGGGTGCGCAGGCTGATGGACCAGCTGGCAGCGGACTGCGCACTGCTGGAGGAGCTGCGCGTGATGGACTACTCCCTGCTCCTGGGCGTGCACTACCGCTCCACCGGCTGGGCCTCCTCCCCGCCCGCCACCGACAAGGTCATCCAACACACCTCCTGGAAAATCATTCCTGTGCTCATGGCTTTATTGACGTTGGCTCTTTGCTCAGGCAGACACAGCAAGAATTGCCAATTGCATACTGAACAAGGAGCTTTGTGCAGTAGGTTCTTCCATTGTTGTCAATTTTTTTTTATATATGGAGAGGTTGAGCGTGTCAAGCATGGATGACTGTGCGCAGGAGGATGAGGGTGATGATGACGGTGATACGCCGCACGCGCCAATGAACGGTGGCGTGCTCGCCGTGCTGCCGCAGCGCAGCGCGCAATCCACCACGGACGGCCCCGAGTCCCCGCAGCAGGCGTCGCCGCTGCGCGCCGCTGGCAGCTCCGCCCTCGGGACCATGGCCGACGCCGACGCTGAGGTCGAGCACTTTGCGCGCCTGCAGGTGCACCCCCTGTTGAACCCCTATTGCACCCATGGCCATGGGATGGACCCTCTGTAAGGCCACATCAGTGCTGGGCCCTGCATAAGAAAGTCAGCGCGCCTTCAACAGGGCGCAAGAATCTCAGAGATGTTGGGGTATATTGTGGATCAGAGTGCGCATTGCTGGGGTGCAGGCGGCGAAGGAGGCTGAGCTGGCGGCGGTGCGAGCGCGCATAGAGGCGTCGTTAGGCGCGGGGGTGAGCGGCAAGCGGCTGGCGGACCTGATGAGCCTGGCGCAGTTCCAGATGCTGTCGCGCGACGCCCACGCCTTCCGCTCCCCCACCTTCGTCCTCTCCATGCGGCCTCAGCGCTCCGTCACCATGAGGTGCGCCACTCCCTGCCATTCTTGTCACAGCTCTCTATCATTTCAAGATCCCTTCACACCAACACATTCCTCTCCCTAGTGTTGGAAGGCGACTGTGATAAGGAGCCCTGTTGTGGAGCATTCCGGATCTTGACTGCAGAGAATGAACAATAATTGTTGAGCTTGTGCGCATGCGTGCAGGCCAGTGGCTTTCAGCGCAGGGGCTACGGACGAGATCAGCCACAGCATGGGGCAGCAGCGCACGCAGCTGGGCATGAACGTGGTCGGGACCGCCTTGCCGGCTGACGCAGATTCCAACGCGACGCCTGAAGATGTCGTCCTCTACTTTGGCATCATCGACATCCTGCAGGTGTGAGCATTGCAGGTCTGGGCATTGGAACGAGTTGATAGTTCAGCACCTTCCTTGAAAAGAACACACTCCAGGGTGAGTGCAGAGCATGCTTCTTTCTCATCTACCTGACAGTGTGGTTTGAAGCCTCCCCGTGCATGACAAACGGCCCTGCCATGGTGTAGGAGTACAACATGACCAAGCGGCTGGAGCATGGCTACAAGTCCATATTCAACAATGGCCGCACTATCTCTGCGGTAGACCCAAAGCACTATTCCCGGCGCTTCCAGGATTTCCTGAAGAAGGTGTTTGTGTAATATTGCACAACCTGCGTGCACTTCTTCTTTTTTTATGCTCATAAGCAGAGCTATCATAGCAGTTCAGGGCACTGCTTACTTAAAGTATGAGAGATGTGATCGCGCTGCTTTGCGGTACAATGTATGAATGCCCAGGCGTCGCAGCTAAGATTGATGAAACGGGGCAGGAAGACTCCTGAGAAAGTGTCACACCTCCCGATAAGCATGTGCCGTGTTGAGGCCTTTTGCCTTTATAAAAGCCTCTAATGAGACTTATAGGCAATCACTTTACTCATCGTGGTACCGGTAATTAGTGCAGAGAGCGGTCCCGCTGGCCTAGCACAATGCACTGTGAAGTACAATCATGATGAATCCAGCACGCGTGGAATTCCTTCATAATGTCTTGCCATCTGACTTCTGGGGGAATGGTGTGATCAATTGATGTAAGTGTCTGCCTCAAGCTGATCAAATAAATGCAGGAGTCTCTTTTTCACATGAATCTATGGCTTGAGGCTCTAAATTTACGATGATTGCAATTGAGGCTTCATAAAGCTCTGATCCAGGTATTGATGAACATAGATGCCCTTACTGCAGATGTCCCAATGATTGTCACTGTCACTCTCCATGTCCTGTCTCATATGCCCAAACTAAGGCCTAAGGGGGGAGGGGACGCCGTTTTCCTATCACATCCTTCCTCGTCATGCGTTACAGATTTCTCTCTCCTCTCGACATCTCGCTTTCTCTCGACATCTCTCTTTCTCTCGATATCTAGAACTTCTCAGCTCTCCTAAAAGAGCACTATTTAGTTGCCAGCTCTCTTGCAGGCTTTGTTCTCTTGGGTGAGGAGCAGAATACCCTGCTAGACATTGCAATTAGAGCAGGAAGCTTTGTGGCACATCCAATTAAACTCTTGTGGTTGTGATGTCAGAACTCGAATAGGATGACTTCATACAGGGATCAGTAATTTGTTTGATGCAGAAGCTTCACCAGGACCCAAACCTTGCAAGTGTCTTCGCATCCGGGTGCGTCCAAACCTAGAAAATGATGAACTCGAGATCGTGGCCTGCGTCCTACCTTGTCCACGTGTAAAGGCTTCCGTGTGACTCAAATGGTCCCGTTGATAGTTTGCACGCAGTGTCCCGGTCACTTTTGCTTGAAAAAGCGACGACGGGCTAGTTGTGGTCGCCAGCTTGAGAACCTCAGAATCTGAACGCCCTTGCAGGCACCTGGAAGCGAGGACTGCAAGTCAATGAACAAGAATGCACGCAAAAACGAATCGATATGTAGCGCTCAAGATGTTCGCGCCGATGGGCTGTCTTGACCTACTGTCAGATGGCGAGTCTGCAGACTTACCCGCTCCGTCTGACACAACCCAGCATTCAACTGGTGAGGCTTGATAGTCCACTGCCTTTGATAACATATATCATTGCAAAAGTCCTGCCGAATGTGCACATCGCGAAAGATCCTCTGTTGAAGGCTGACCAAACGCAATCTTTCGCGTTCCCAAGATGCAGCTGCACAATTTACAGCCCACTGTCTACCTATCGAAGGAAAAAAGCTCAGAAAGCTACTATATTTGATGACATGCTATGACGTACTCTTTTTCATCCGGCTGTCATGGCTTGTGGAGTGCAGGCGTCCGAGTTCAACCAATGCCCGTTGACGACCTAGAAGACTCGGGGGCTCAAAGCCAGCAGACCATTTTCACACCTCCAGCCAGGTAAATCCTTTGTGTCTACGCTCCCGCTTGCTTGTTGGGCTCTAAGGGTATCATGAGAGCTGATGGTGCTTCTGAACAGGTAGATGCAAGACTGTGCATGATCGCAGGCATTGCACAAGCAAACACCGCTTGCAAACGCAGAAGACCCCCATGAAGGCCTCCACCACAAGTGCTTATGTTGCCTCATCAGTGCCAAGAGCTCTTTACGCAGAGTATGACTATGGCATCCCGGACTGGTCCGAGCAAACGCACAGAGTGGACTCTCTAGCTAGCACTGCTTCGGAGGTATTGCCATGCCCAAGATGTGCACAAGATTCATCTTGTCTGCATCGAGCATGGTGTCAAGCTATTTGTCCTGTGCTTGTCTAGTTTCAAGACACACTACAACCTCTTTCTTCTTGGGAGGAACAAGCAATTAAAAAATGCAATTGTGGTCGAAACTCTGTCTGACATGCATGGTGATTGTCTTGCTTGTCCTGACTTTCAAATTCTGTGTTGTGCAGGCTGCCTCAGTCGCATGCGCAATGCCATTGGCCACCCTTCTGCCCAGGCGCACAATCCTGAAGAAGTAACCTCGCCCCCAACAAGTCCAGCGCAACACCATGGTAGTGGCCAATCCAGTGGAAGTTAGTCCAGCAGTGAAAGAGGTCGGCATTAAATTCACCATCCTACAAGTCATGGCCGCATACGCAGACGGAAAAGCAACCCTCCTTGTGAGGCGACTAATCAGATGGATCTTGGAGACCATCATGCGCAGATGTGCATGCCTCACGAGGATCATGTATATTATCTGTAGAATTGACCCAACGATTATCATGAGAATATTCATGTCAGGGTGTGGTGGCAATCAGTTGACAAAAGAAAGGATGAGCAGACAAGTCCACGACGAATGAAAAGACATTGGAAAATCCATGATTAACTTGGGCGCATCTAACATTTTGCAAGAAAACATGTAGGTCAGTACTCAATCCTTGGTTCTTGATTGCCATTGCAGTTCATGTTACATTTGCAGCACATTCGCATGTTCATCTTTGGGCAAGCAATTAGGATTTCAGTCATTATTCAAGCATGTTGATCAATTGCACCTTTCCAGTCACGTTTGAAAGATATGTGCACTGTCGTCAATATTGTTTGGCTGCTACCGTGCTAGCACATTCACCCCTTATAAGGTGAGTAGCTACTCACTGACAATGTAAGAAATTCTGAGCCATAATTAGGTCAGGATTTCTGTCACGAGCATGAAAATGTGCCAGCGCTGCGGCATTAAATATACTGCAATACTCCAGACACCATGCATATGACTCTGCGCATGGCAATGCCAGGAGATCTCAGATCTGTGTTGAGCCGCAATGCTTATCGGCAGGTTTTAAGGATATTCTCTTTTCAACAGTACCCCAACTCCTTCTACAATGACTTCTTTCAGATATCTTATCTCGTAGCAACCAGGACTTCTCATGGAAACACTTCTACGTCCCGGTAATGCCATCATGCCTGGCAGACTTCAATGCCGGTCCATGCTTCGCAGCGTCACAGCAGCAGCAGGATTCACTCTGTTGAGGCCTTGGAATATCCACAGCTTGAAGAAAGCATCCATTGTAACAGGCACAATGGCCACAAAAATGTAGATGGGTGCTTCCTGTGCAGCAACACCTCACGATCAGGGAAGGACACAAGCTACGAGGGGGACTCGTGCAAGGCAAATCGACCATAGCCACAACACAACCCATGAAGTTATAGTACGGTATAGGTGACTTTCACACGTAAGCAAGCCTGAATGCAGCAAGAGGTTCACCTCGACCTCCAGACCATAATGGCCGGTGAGCAAGTGGATAGCAGCGGTCCACCCCTCCTCAGAATGGTACCCTAGGAGAATATCAGTGCCTGCAAATGTGCAAGCTCATGCTGTCAGTACCAGCTCAGCGCAAGCTGCACTGCAAGAATGCACCTCATGCAACAATGAAGAGCGCCCGAGCAATCAGGCAGTGCGCGTCCATTGCGGCAATGATAATATGAGCACGCTTATTGCGTCACCAATCCACTTTTGCAGGCTCGCTGGGTGGCAAGAGGCCGTCATCAGGCGAGGCGTACTTGCAATGATGAGGAAGGCCTTGGCGGTGTCGGAGAAGCCGGACAAGAGTCGGCCGATGGTGCGGAAGAGCGCGCCGCGGCCGTCCGAGTTGCGCAGCAGCAGCGCAAAGCCCGTCAGCGCCGTCGTGCTGTCAGACAGCAGGTTCAACAGCGCCGTGCGGTTGTGCGCCCGGAACTCCTCTGCCAGGTGCAGCGCCTCCCTGCGCAGCTCCATCTGCCGGCACATGTCCTTCAGATCACCTGGCTTAAGTGTTACATTAGTTTTGCGTTATGCTCTCAACATTGACCAGCTCTTGCGCTTCAAGGCGGGACAGCAAATGCCGGTGCTTGACACCTCGACAGCTCAACGCAATGCACCGTGTGAGCGGAAAACACGTAGATCTGGTGAGTGACCGGCAGTGACATGGGGACAAGGGCAGGACAGGGGCTGACCTGCATCTCCAGGTCTGAGATGGCGGGCGCGCGGCCAATGGCGGCGTCCATGCGCAGGCGCATCTCGTGCTTATGCACCAGCTTGGCACCTTCAACCTGAGTCAGCAACAGGCATCACAGATCAGCAATCACCAGGGCCATCGTGGCCAAGGAGCAGAGCAGCCATCAGGCACATGTTGAGACGCCGCCCTGCACTTGGTCCAGGAAGTCCTCCCTTCCAAGGGCAGTGATTGCTAGTTTTGGCACGTGGAAAAGTGTTCACTCCCACCTTCTCGCGCTCGCTGACGGCAAAGATCTGCGGATTGTAGCGCTGAGCCACTTCGTAAAAGGGCTCTGCCAAGATGCGGCTCACCGTGAAGCCCACGATAATTGGGACTCCAATGAGCACACCTGCGTGCGAGCCGCCACATCAGCACACACATACTGCTGCAGAATAGGCGATGTGCCACAAACAGGGGCTCCTGTGCTCCTGATTGCCACAACTGCCTGCATGCTTGAGTTACACTGCCATGTCAATACAAAAGCAGCAAGAATGTGGCGTGCCCTGCCAGGATGTCACCAGCAAATTTGAGGGCCGCCAACGACTCGCGCTGGTTCTCCTCAAACTCTTCCCTGATGTCCTCTGTCATGTCATCCTCGTTGAGGCCGATGCGATACTTGATGCCCGTCGCATCCACCATCGGACGCAAGTACTCATCCCTGGGCGGATCCTGCGCGTCCCTTCGCCTCCTGCATGCACCCGCCATCATCTCTCCAGCATCCTTTGCATGCAGCCCCCTTTGGCATTGTAGATGCCAAGGCAGGATTCCTGTCTTAGTCCTAGAGTGCCAAGTCCCACCGCAGGCTTGATGACACGCACACTTCTCGCACAGGGGTGTCTGCTAATTGAGTACGTCTTTCCAGCAGGCAAAACAGGATAAGAGGAACAAGGCTTTTTGACCAATTGCCTGGCCAATCTACCTTGCATGCGTGAGGTGATCCTTTCTCAGTGGAGTCAGTCAAGGAAGCTGGGCTGGGCAGAAGACCAGCTTCAAGGGCAGAGAGTGGGAGTGACATGCACCTGCCTCTCCTTCTGGAGGACTGGCTGCGCGATTTGCCATTGCGGCGGGCTGCTTGAGCCTCATCCACCCAATCTGACAGCACCTTCGGATCTCCCCAGTCCCCCCAATCGTCCCAGTCTTCTTCTTCTGAAGCTGGATCCACTCCAGGAGGACCTGGTGGTGGTTTATTATTGCTAGCCCCATCGCCGCGCCCCCATCCCCTGTCCCTCCTCGCTGCCCCAGCGATGACAGGCCTGCACCCAGACACGTTGGCTCCCTTCAGTGCAAAGTGATGTGCACAATCACAATATTGGGATGTGTTTAAAGGAAGTGAACTTCCAATGATCATAGCATCAGTGTACATGAAGACGTTCATACCTTCTTTGTCTGAGCATTTTCCTGTGCAATATTGTGCAGCAGCCTGAGGACTGCGATCGGGAAGGGGTCGTCCGAGATGACACAATTTTTGTCCTCCATAATGACGTTTTGATGCACATCCGGCCAGGCAAGGGCTGGGGTAGTTCGTGAAGGATCCGCCAGCAGTGCGTATGAATTTAACCTCCCGAGGAAATTTCCATTCATTGATCTGAATTCACGAGCACTACAACCTTCATAGCATCACTTTCAATATGCTGATTTGTACCGATTACACATATCTACCACTTCTCAGAATATGAAGAGCTCCAATTGTGATCTGGAGTGAACAGGCGCTGGCCACTTGGAACAATCAAGTAACCTGACTCCTGAACTTCTGAAACTTATTTCTCACTTGGGCATATATTCCACCTCCATATCGAAAGGAAGGATCGAGTGACCTGTCCTTTGTAAGCACTGCCCTGAACAGGTTTCTGTACTTTCTCAGGGGATTAAGCAGGTGTGGAAAGTATCGAAATGCAAGGCGGAGCACGATGAGTTGACCAGAGCCATCCTTTCCTTCCATATTTTTCTTTAAAGCACACAGCATCCATATGTTCACTGCGATAGTGTCTCAAAGCGCGACCGTGATCATCCGACGACCCTGGGATATAGTGTCTCGAAGAATTGTCCACTTTTAGTACATCACTTGAATCAAAGCAATCTCCGTAGTCACACAGGCCTTAGTACCTGTTGTCGATATCAATTAGGAACCAAGATCTACTTAGATCCGCATTCCAAGTCTTGATTGGCACACAACCCAAGCAGTACTTGTGAACGAAGCTGGACGTGTGAGCCTGCCAGCAAAGCACTGCGAAGAAAATTGCAGGGAAATCAAGCCCATGCAATTGCACCCAATGTCTGAGGATATTGAGCTGAGGTTCCGGCATACCTCTGGAGACATTGGACCCATTAAGTGTGCGGGGACAATGAGTGTGGAGGCAGTCAAAGAAAGGCTTTTACCAGAGTGGCCGAAAGGTGTGTGCAAGATCATTGACACAGTATGTTCGGTACGACTGTCCTGTATCTAGTTCTGGAGAACGGGTCGAGGTTGCTGGCTCGAACTGTGCCTTCTCACATTGCCTTAGTGAACCCGAATTCTCATGGCACACTCGAGAATGCACATCCAACGTGGGTGTCCTGTGCTCGAGATCGAGCTGGTATATGGTGAATCGAACTAACTAACAGTGCACACCATCTGATAGTTACCTGTGTAAGAGTGACGACTGCCTTTTCACTGCAGAGGGACCAGTGCACGCCGACCAACCCAGCAGCATAACAGACCTGAAGCTTATACTGGGAGGAAAGTTCTTGGAAAATGGAGAAATCTTGAACGGTGCTCCCTCTGTCCGTTCACCAGCCTCATGCGGGGCATGTTTGCTTGTGCTGGGTTGGTTGAAAGCAGCAGAAAAGACGCACAGTACTTGAACAGCCTGACATGCCATTGGTGCTTGCAGATCTGAGGCCAGCAATGGGGGAGATTAAGGTTGACACAGTGGTGACAATGCACGTCATCGTGAGAATGGCAGGGGTTGGCAAGGCGCAAGGTGATAGCAGCTGCGCTTTCCATGAGCTTATCAGTGTCGACTAAGTCAATTCCTGAGGAATGTTGCGTTCAAGCCATGACATGACATGTCTTAACTCTCATTGTGCAGGACCAAGCTCGAAGGAGAAAGAACGCCAGCAAGGGTGCTATTGCCTTCTTCAATGATACCAGCAGCAGTCCTAGCAGCTCAGTGCCTGGCATTGGAATGAGAGACTTGCACTGGAAGTGCACGAGAAAGTTTTGCCCACCTCGCCATCAGCCAGTAGGAGCACGGGACTACTGCCGCTAGCTTCTGTTTACCTTAAAATGTGCCCAGCTTCTCTGAAGTGCAAATTTCCGCAGCTGCTTCGAATGTGGCTCCTCGCAAGGAAAGTTGAGTGGGTCTGTGGCCAGGTTTTTGTCTTTGTCTGCTTGAGAGGAACGAAGTCAACAGCCAAGCCCTACAATGTAACATATGACTACACTTATTGGAGAGTCTGTGATTTACTGCTAGCAAGTCTTTTAGGAAGTTTCTGCAGTCTTGCCCTGAGGGTGCTAGGGAAGGACAGCTGCTGGAGCATCGGATTTCAAAGAAGGAGCAATGGTTTTCTTCTTTTGTCTTGGTGACTGTGTTTGCAGCATTGCGTGCAGCATGACTGAGTCAGCGAGCTGCCTGTGTTCAAGGAATTGGCTGCTGTTTCAGCTATAATCTCTGTTACATCTCGAAAGCTTTTTTGCTAGGTTAGGGTGACTGCCAGTGTGCGAGTGCCCGCTGGCATTCAGACGGGGTCCAGGAAGTGCAAAGCCGCAAGATCTGATGTGTGAGCGTGACATGGTGCCATCTACCAACTGTGCTGGCATCAGGCATTTTGGGGCTACAATTGAGATGCCGTGACCAGTGCCAGGCCTTGCTAGGGGCTTTTTGCACACGTACATCTCAAGCATGTAAGAGGATTGAATGGATCAGAGAGTGTGCTACAAGTAAAAGCCCAGCTTGGTGGGGGCCCATACAAAAGTCACCAGGCTTGCTAAAATGTCGATCGTTACATAGGGTATCCTGGCTTCCTCAAGTCACAATGTTTGTCAATATAACAACGTTGTCGTGTTAAACATGAAAGCACAATCACGCACGCCTTAATTCTATAGACCACACCATGGCCGGCTGGGAACTTGATCGTTGGGTCCCGGCTGTAGCACTGAATCAAGTCCATGTATGCCACATGAGGCTGCTGGTCAACATGACAATCGCAAAGGGCATTCACATGATCCGGCAAATCTCATTCTAATATATGGACCTTGCCTAGGCCCACCATATACATGGAAAATATCTGCACTTGTACGCCTATGAGGTTCAGAGTCTGACTGAGTCTTCTGCAGTATTATTCACGATCTAATCAACCTGTGCCTCATGACACAACAAAGGACAATGACCACATTCTGCCCAGCCCAAGTGGTACATGGACCTAGACAACAATGAACACATTCTGGGAGATTCTTTTCGGGCACTTTGCGTATGTACTCTCAGGGCCATACAGTGCTCCACAGCTCATCACTTCAATATTTTTCGCAAGCATCAGCCTGAAAAAAGAACGTACATTATCAATATCTGAATGTTTTTGCCTCCAGTGATCTGGTGCTCCCAGGGCTGCAGCTGCTTGTCCGCCAACAGCATATAAATGCAGCGATATCAGCGGCATGGAAATACCCGGAATGTCTCATTCACTCAACCCTGGGATGTGGTATTACTTCCAATGGGCAGATGCTGGAATACACGTGGAAGCCACTGCGCAGGCTGCAGCAGCAATTGTGAGGGCAAGTGCCCCCCCAGTACCAACAGATTTGGGCACGTGTGCAGAGTCGATGCTGTGGCAATCTCAATTGTGATCCCATGGGCATTGCAATCTCAGACTTTGACAACGCCCAGTGACGACTGCAACGGCTCACCACTCTGCCAGCACAAGCTGCACTGTCCCCGCCGACACCCTCCTCAGCCAGTATGTCCTCACCAGCTGGCACCCTGTCGGCATGACTCACCAGTGTTGGCAGTTACTGATGGCGTCAAAACGCCACCACAGCCGCCTGCTGCCGGATGAGGTGTCGGCGCGGTATGCATCGCCCAATTGAGGACAACCTCCAACGGTTCAAGCCCCTTGATTGCCTCAGACCGATGCGGATGCGGCGTCCATGAGCAGTTCCTGGGCCAGCTCAAGATAGAGCAGCAGGTTGCGCGCTCGGTGCTCTGGTCCTGCAGGAGCAGAGAGCTGCAAACCTCAGAGGATCACTGACTTGCTGCAATGATGAAGCGAGGAATGGAGTCCGCATTGCTTCCAGCTGCACGCCCACTTATGCTGAAGTCTCACCTGGGAGTTTCTGCTGCACGTAGGCAGCCGCATTGTGGCCCAGTGTGCGCGATGGGCCCAGGTGCTTGGCCACATAGTAGGCGTGCAGCAACAGCGCGTCCAGCGACTGGTGGTCATAGACCGGCTTGTTCATGAAGAGGCCCTCCTGCACGCATTTGCATCAGACAATCACACTTTGAAAGCCCTGCATCAATGATGCACCAAGGGGAAGTGGCAACAGCACACATGTGGATACCAGACTGTGGTGGTGAATAACAGGGAAGGCGCACATCCGGCATGGGGAGGGCGGCGGCCTTGCGGGCATAGTAGTAGGCCGCAACGCGTTCGCGGAGCCAGCAAACCTCCGTGCCGGCAGTGCCCTGCGGGCAGGCGTCCATCAGTTTGTGGTGGTGCCAGCACAGCCAGATGAGCGGCTCCGCCCGCCCTGGGAATAGGTGGTGCGCCTTGAGGAAGTCTGTCCGGGGATCAACCGTGCCCAGCGGAATACGGTCATGCTTGATGCGCCCCTGCAGCCAGGACATGCTTACCATCCCTGCTTCCCAGATGACCATGACATGCGGGTCAAACGCCTTTCATCTGTGCGAACAGCTCAGCGTGCAGCACTCCGGCATGCCCATGTGTCTTTGGGCTACACAATGAAAAAGTGCCGAGGGCAGAAAGGATGGTGAAAGGGCTTTTTGCACCCGGCGCATGTGGGCCTCGAAGACCTCCTGCTGCCAGCCACCCATGTCGATGCGCTTCTGGTACATGTCCAGCGCGGCTGGGATGTCATCCACCAGGTCCAGCGTCTGCGCCAGGTAGAACACGACGCGCGTGTCATGCGGCTTCTTCTGGTGCTCCGCCGTCAGCAGAGGCAGGTCCAACTGCGCACCCACAGTGATCTCAAAGATTTCGTCTTCAGAAATTCTAATCACAGCGAGGTTTACAGTGCCAGCACGCCCATATTTGCAATTGTGTGGGTGTTTTCAGGTGAGAAGGCAATGCTTGAATTAGCCTGTCATGGGAAATGAGAGACTGCGCACATTCTTCCAGCGTGTGCTGGACTTGTTGTGTGTGATGGGCAGGTTATACATCTTGATGACGGGGAAGCGCATGGCGTCATCCACACCAAATTGGTTCATGTAGCCGATGCCGGTGTGCGAAGGGCTCTGCATAGGGCATCCAAACTTATCTACAGATGTTTCCATCATCTGAAGGGCTGCCTCAGCACGCCTCCTCAGTCAGCTGGGTACCATATGAACAATAGCAAAATGCCATGGCAGAGAGAGCACAAACCTCATGGACCGGGTAAAAATAGCGCCAGCCGTTGTCGGTGCCAACTTCATCTGTGGGGAAAACCCGTGTAGTATAAAAAATGGTAGTGCCCGAGTACAGTCTGATCTGGACGGCCTTTGCGCAGACTGAAATCGATCTGTGCAGGCACTCGCGTTGCATGCGCTTGGCCGCCACCCGCAGCCGCCACGTGTTGTTCACCGCATAATCCGCGTCCACCATGAAGGCATATGCGGTCTTGTCACCATGCGCCTGCAGAAAAGAGAGATTGCTTTTGGCAAGGCTCTGAATGCATCCAAGATCTGAGTCTGCTGTGCATGTGGCATTGAAGGGAGCAGGTATCAACAGTCTCAGAGGCTGTTAACACAGAGAAGCAGTGTCTCTCTTGTGGCATGCATATGTGGGGACTTGGGGCTCTCACCCGCAAGGCAAAGTTACGGGTTGTAGAGAAGTCCACAAAGGGCTCCTCGTACAGTTGCCCAGGGTAGCCCACCATGTACTCCCGGATGGCATCCTGCATAAACACCATTGTGTGACGGGTTTCCACGTCATCAATCTGTGATCCAGGAAGACAGGTGCAGAAGTGAAGAAGGCTGCACACGGAGTGTGGAGCATAGGAGCAGATGGCACCTGAGTGCCGTCAGTGGACCCTGTGTCCACAATGGTCCAGTAATCAATCATGTCACGCATGCTCCCCAGCGTCGTGTTAATGGTGGCCACCTCGTTCTTCACAATCATGACCAAGCCCAAGGCTTTCTGCTTGACCAAAGCACAGATCCCTGTTTTTTTGAATTGGTGATGGAGGGACATACATCAGTTCACACTCATGCACACAATGTTGCAGGAAGTACATCCATTCCTCTTTCACAGAGGTTAAAGGGCAGGCCAGGCCAGGATAAGGCAGGTAAGGCAATAGTACAGCCTACATCTCTCATAAAATGACAGCAAGGATACTCAATACCAGGGCGCAGACCTGCTCCAAGGGCACCTTGTTAGGGCTGAAAGACTGGAGGTCTTGAAGGGCTTTGTCCACGGCTTGGTATGCATTCTGGCTTGTCAGAGCAATCCTCGTGCTGTGCAGGCACAATTAGGTGTTTTTGCCGTGATGTGATGCAGACATGCTCCTTAAACTATGACAAGGCAGTAATCCAAAACAAGCAATCAGTAAAACCCCCGTAGCTTTACATGAGGTCACCCTGTAAATATTAGCTGACAAGAGCATCTCCCTGCGGCTGTGGACAGTACCTGGAAGGGGAGATGACCAGGCGTATCGACTCCTCCATGACATCGCCAAAGGCAGTCAGGCCATCCTCGCTGGCAAACACCAGCACAGCTGGCCGCTCATAGAAGGGCTTGGGAGCATCACCCGGGCTCAGCCCACTGTCAGCCACGAAGCGCACCACTGGGATTTCCAGCTGTGCTGCAAAATCTGCCACGGCCCTCGCGGAGTCTCCTGTGACACGTGATCCGTTGTTATAGGTCCTTCCACTGATGCTTGCATACATCTTTCCTTAATTTGGTATGCACCATGCATGCAAAGACGTTGCCATCATATTGTATAAATCATTAAGGAGTTCTGAAATGTGTGACATTGAGGGGTTTTCCAAGAGAATGAAGGGGTTCCAAGAGAAGCAGAGGGACGCACCTTGACATAGGATGGCATCAAACAATGCATCCTCCGGGGCCGGTCCACTGGCCAGCAGCTCAAGGATGCCCTCCTCAGGGAGTTTGGATATGACACTGACTGCATAGCCAACCTTCTCCAGACCCCGTGCAAAGGCAGCGAGGTCGTGCCTGCCCGTCTTGTGGGCTGCTTGACCTGTGGCATCCTGCTCGGGAAGGATGGCTAGGCGCAACTGCGCTGCATTGCAGCACGTGAGCAGGAAGAGGGCTGCCACCAGGGGTCCAGGCCTCATAATTCTACAATTGCCCCTCAGTTGATGATCGCCTGTAAGCATTGGAGCATACGATCAGCATCCATGATAATGATTGTATGCTTGTCCCGCTTTGACGGTAGACCGGACGACAGCAACTGCTCAGCTCAAATTCTCTATTTCAAGATGGAAACAAGTTGATCTTCGAATTGAAGTGGCTGGTGCCAGCATTTGACATCAGTACCCTTGATGGGTAGAATGAGGATCCCAACTTGCACAAATATGTTCTTTCTGGCTGCCACACAATTTTACACTGGCTTGCTCCATGAAGCGTGTTCTTACTCCTCTATTCAACGATCAGTGAGACGCAGTGATTGTTATGACAGTCACATTGTGAACATGATACCTACCAGCATAAGGTCTTCTTAAGCAGATCCTCGCGTAGATTGGAGGCCCTCTTAATCTCACATCCTGCTCATCAGCTGCAATCTCCGGTGCCTTCAAACTCCAAGGTACTTTTGGAGATACAAATTGACATTTAGATTGCAATGGCTTTGCTTCAATCGCATGGCAATTAAATGTGAGATCCAGGATTCCAATTTGAATTGGCGCCAAAGTCCAAGTAGTCTGCAGGGCTCTTGCAATTGCCCAGAACCCTGCAGGGTTTGAGGTGACGTGACGTCAAACCTTGGAATTTCTTCCTTGATGTGAAATTGTGGACATCTTTTCGAATGTACTGATGGTTAAGCACGCCAAGATGTGGGAGGGTTCTGATCAGCATTTTGCTCTGCTGTCCTAACGTTGAAAAGCCCTTATGGCAGAAACAACCTTTGACATCCTCGAGCCGCACCCTGACATCCATGGCTTGTTCATGCATTTCAATGAATTGTACTTTGAAGGCACTCTAGGTGCCGCCTCCGTTCAATGGAGCAGCAAGCGCATGACAAGGTGAGCTGTGAAACTTGTAACATCGAGCTATTTGTGACACACGCTGATCACATTCTGATGGGATGCGACTGAAACTCCTTTGCTTTGCAGCTGCGAGGGCACTTGCACATCTACAAAGGAGGCCGGCTGTGTGATCAGATTGTCTGAGCCGCTGTTGAAGGTAGGGGTTGCCTGGCTACTGCAGAAGAACGAACACAGGCCACTGATGTAGATCGGTGAAGTAGTGTTGACCGTCTGTGTTATTTTGGCATCCCAGTATCGACCAAGCAAGGATCTCAAAGAGGTCCTGCTGCACGAGATGATACACGCCTACATCGCCCTCAATAAGGTGAGTATCACTCCGCATCCCTGCTAATAATTGTGAAGGATTTCCCAGGCTGGTCATTGATGGACGCGTCTTTGTGTTGACAGATAAGAGATTCTGATCATGGGCCAAAGTTCTGCAAGCGCATGCATGAGATCAACACCGCCAATTTTCCCGACTCTCAGGTGAGGCCTGCTTTCTTACTGGTGGAGGCACCACCTACTATACTTTTGTGTCCATCCCCAGGCAGGAAGGCGGATGCACGGAACAAGAGCTTTCCAGGATGTAGTGTAAGGGGCCAACCCGTGATGCACATGTGCAATGTTCTGCAGAGGCCGCCAGGCGGCTACAACATCACAACTCACCACAGCATGATTGCAGAGGTTCAGAACTATCAGACGCACCACTGGGAGTGCGACCGCTGCGGCAATTTTGTCAGAAGGGCGATGAACAGACCACCCCAGGCACGGTGTTGTTTCGGTCAAGACAGACTGGTTCTGAACTGGTCGTTTGCTGAGTTTATTAATGATTTCCAGACGTGACTGTGGGCTGACTTGCTTTTTTGTGTGCAACAGGAGGCAGACTGCAGGAGCAGGCTGGGCAAGGGAAGTGATTGCGTAGATCCGAGATGTGCTTTCCACATGCACATTCGGTATTGCGGTGGTTCCTACACTAAGGTAAACACCTGCAGCCATTGTGGGCCTTCAGAGGATAAGATGCCGTGCACACTTGTACACCTTATTTTCATGGCACACTACGTAGATGCTGCTCTGTTGCATAGAACTGCCCCATAACATGCCGCATGGGTATTTGCCCAGGTGAAAGAGCCGGAGGGGTACGTGGACAAAAGGAAAGGCAAAAAGAAAGGGAAGGGAGAGGAGGCGAAGTTTGCTACTGCGGATGGGCAACCTCTGCCGGTGAAGCGGCCTAGGAGCACGTCCAACCAAGGTGTGCCCAGCAATTTATCTGACTCCTTTGCCAACAGGAGGCATGAAATCATTTGGAATGTGACAAATGCCACAAGGAATCTCATCCCTTGAGGTGCTTGCGCAGGTTCTGTGCAGATCACGGACTTCTTTGAGCGCATCATCCCGCCAGCAGGATCCGCAGAAGAGGGCACAGAGCAGCGCGCAGATGGCACCCCATCCCGCGCAAAAGCGGTGCTGGGGCGGGGTGAGACGCCAGAGCAGCGGAGGCGGCTGCTCGCAGATGCGGCGCTGCGGCGGCTGCAGGGCAGTGCGGAGGCCGTGGAGGCAGACGCCAAACCAAGCTTCTCTGCAGGGCACTCAGAGAGCAGGACTGCCCCAGGAAAGCAGGAAATTTCCAGCAACACGACTGCCCTGCTCAGCAGCAGCAGGAGCAGCAGCGGCATCAGAGACCACAGCCAGCGCAATGGTACAGAGGACAAGGCGGGTGTCTCCGCGGAGCCGGACTGTGTGATCATTGACAAGGAGGGCCCAAGCACCAAGATTCAAGAGAGCAGCGTGGCAGGCGGCGTTGGCAGCACACCCAGCATCGGCGAGTGGGTGGACCTCGTGGAGGCAGATGAGAGCGATGCTGCGGCTGGCAATGCACAGCAGCAGAAGACGGTTGTGTGCCCCTGCTGCGGCACGCGATGGGCGGCACTGGCCATCTCAAATGCTGAGCTCAATGCGCATGTGGATGCCTGCCTGGCGGGCCAAATCGTATGACCAGCTGTGCTGCAGCTAAAGCAGTTCTCGCAATTTTGGGGGGCCGTCTACGTATTTTTTTGTGTGCTTGGAAATGTACAAATAGGCCATGCAAGTCAGCGTGCCAAATGTTTCTGTTAAGGGATTGAGAACCTGTTGAAGAAGTAGATTTGAAATAAAACCAGCTATAGAATATCCAGGAGAACAGACAAGCATGCACACAGAGCACTGTGAGTTGTCGAGAACTTTCTGCCGTGCGGATCTGGCCATCTCGCTGCTTTCATGTCCTTCAAAGTTACAACTCTATCTGCTGATGTTCAGTCACGTGCGGATGGAGCTGTGTGGCCAGGTAACTTATGTAATCAAAGAAGTCCAGACTGCGATGAGATCTGCACACACATCCAGAATTCTTTAGGGCTGGTACCAAATTCAGCACATGAAAGCAAGACTACTGTGTGGTTGAACAATCACCTGTGATCTTCAAGAGGCAGAGGGGGCTTTTTGTGTACTTCACTCAAGCAGGCTGCAAGAAAAGGCTCAACCTGAGTGCTTTGAGGAAAAGGTTGGGATCTGCTGAGGCAATCTTGCATGAGGGCCTCTCAGCCATCGAGGACAGCCAAGCTCCAACAGACCCTCCACACGCTTTTTGAACATCATATGCCGCGAATTCGGGCATGGCAAGCGCGAAGCGCTCTATGAAAGGAAACAAGATCAAGTCTGCCTGCATCAACGGCACACATGTGTCGCTCTGCTTTCAACACACTGTTTACCAATCGATGTGTGTTCATCCACTGTGATGGCGGTGGAATGTCGCCAACAGTGATCATGATCTTTCAGGATTTTGACAAGACACACTTACCAAAGAGACAGCCGAGCCAGTGAGAAACGGACCCCCAGACTCCGAAAGCGCTGCATCCAACCTCTTCAATTGTGCCTCAAAGGACTTCCGCTGAGAGTTGCTTTGTGCTGTGCCAATTCCCCACGATCTGCATAATTTCAGGCCTTGCTTACCCTGCCAGAGTGGATCATTCCCCCCTAGCTACCATGTAAACAGCACACTGGCAATCAGAAGCGATGCATACTACATTTGTACACTCTATTTGCAACACTGCTGATTACCTTCCCGTCCTTCCAGCCAGCAGCTCTAGACCTGCTGAATTGATGGCGCTTGATGAGGAGATCAGGGCATTCATCGTTCGCCTCCCTGCCTCGTGAGTGGGCACCAGGTTGGGGCCATCCAGCCTGTCGTTGATCCATCGGCAAATATCTATGCTCTCTGTGATGATGCTTCCCCGGTAACTAGTGGCAGGTACCAGCTGTTGGCTGGAGATGGATCGGTAGAAAGATGGTTTGTCTGCAAGGTCAATCTGGACTGCTTGGAAGTCAGTTCCCTGTGATAGTCACAGACATGAGCTTGTCAGGGTCTTGACCACCCTTGCACAACATGCATATTTTGATTATTTAGAGACATAGGTAGCCGATCACCTTTTCTAGAAGAGCAAGCCAGACCCGTTGTGCGTAAGGACACAATGTGTGAGTGTAAAATACAATGCATTCGCTGTCTTTCCAGGCTTCAGCGATCGCATGTCCGTCTATGATGGGTCTGGCCATGGCTGAGATCGTTGTTGTTCGTCTTTGTCCAGGAACTGAAATGCGCTTCAGCAAGTATCCAAATGACCCGGGTGTCAGATGAACGACCAAGGATGGAGGAAGGTGCGGGGTAAAGCACTGCCTCATGGCAAATTGAGTGGATGCCGACCAAACCGATCGGCTCAGATCACCAACGTGGAACCACTTGTCTACTGCGGATCAATGTTAAGAGATAGATTGATGCGCTTGTAAGCTTAGAAATGACGTGGTGGAATGGCTCGAGAGCAATGTTGGCCTTCTGAACATCCCAAACTATTGCCAGAGCTCGCAGCTTCCCTTTGGTGGGAAGCTTGCGGGAAGCCAGTTGGCTACGCACCTGAAGCATGCTCTTACGAAGGACAAGGGAACACCTGCTAGGGACTCGCGAGGATGTATACAGATTCGTTACAAATATTGGTATGACACTTCAAAGAGATCTCTAGAGGATCAATCTGTACATCTTTGGATATGGTAATTGTCCACTGGACGTGGGATGGCTCTGACCACGTCCAAGGCCCTTAACTCCAAGCCCTCTGCTAGCTTACCGAACAAAGCTCAAAAGTGCTTTGCAATATTTTACCTTCCAAAGTCATCAATTGTCAGCCTCACCTTCCAAGCTTCTGTGACTCACAAGTGGTCGGACCACTTGTGCCAAAAGAACTCAGAACGATGTGCGCAAGTATTCTTGTCCACCCTTAAAGATAAACATGCCGAGGGCATGCACGCAGAATCATCTAACCTACACTGATCTGGCATACCAAATGATAATGGTCATCTGTCATGTCAGAAGGTACATTTGAATGGAGTACATCACCAGGTCGCATGTACTCAATAAAATAAGAGAAAGCACTTGCCTAGAAGATACAGACGATTGTCACACTGCATGCACTATGCCCTTTTGCACAAAACATGAGCTGGCCTGGACCCAAACAGGTACACAAACTTCTGACATTGCATGATTGCAAAATGGAAACTTAACAATCACAACAGCACGGCTGCTGCCCAAACAGATCAGCGTTTGGGGCACTTCAATGTACACAAAACACACATAATGCATAAATTACTTCAAGCCGCGTTGCAGCTCCGCCAGTCTCTGCCGGTTCCTCTCAATGTTGCGCAGCCGCTGCAGCTCATACTCGTTGGGCTCAGCAGGAGCCTGGTCATCGTCTGGCTCCTGGGCAGCGGGCTCATCTTCAGCGGCGCATCCGACCTCGAGCTCGCGGCGGGTGCGAGCAAAGCGTTCCTTGGTGTGCAGGGCGCAGAAGCCCAGCGGCACGCCATCTGACTCCCGCAGTGCCAGACGGTTCCCGGCGTTGCGCGCGCAGAGCACATGGAACGCGCGCCAGCACACCCCCAATGCGCACTGGATGATGCCGCCCCCTTTCTGCACGGGCAAGGACAAAGATGTCTAATTGCTCCCGCATAGAAATGGACCAGAGAGTGAACAGCAAGAAGGGGCGGGAGCTTGGCAATCAGCGTGCTGGGCTGCATCTCCGCAAGCACTGGAATGTCGAGGGAGAGGGTTCACCTGATGGCACAGCCCGCAATCAAGGTCTGCGCTGGTGGCGGAGAGGCCCTCCAGCTGCACGCCGCTGAGTGTGTCGGGGTGCTGCAGCGTAACCTCCGGCACCCACAGCGCGCACGCAGAATGCACCCACAACTGGCGGCCCCGCCCTGCCACACACAGTGTCAAGATCAGGCACATATTTGCGCAGCCCACAGCACCGATTGAAGGAACTGGCTTGATTCCATGCATTGTGTCAAAAGGGGCCCGCTTACCTCGAGGAGGCACGGCAGTGCCGAGACTGGAGACAGAACGCAGCGCGCCGCCAGTCACGGGGCAGAGGAGGCAGTGGGATGCCGCCGGGTTGAGGCCAGCCATGCAGCCGTCACAACGCCACTCTCCCTCAGGAATGGAAGCCACGCCATAACACTGTTGGTGCACTGCCGCCATACAGCCATCGCCGTCGCACAGGAGAATGGCGTTGCTGCAGATGCACACAACGCTCCCTCAAGGATTCTGCATCTAAAATCGTAGGACCACGCAACGACGTAGGCACAGCTCAGACCTGGTGTGTCTCTAAATCGCAGTGCCAATCAATGTTCAAAGATTTCGAGCAGGAGGCCAGCTCACTTTTCGCCTCCTTCAGGATCACCGCACACATCGCAGTGGATGTCAGTGCTGTTCTTGCTGAGCACGATTGGCGAAAACCTTGGCAGCCTTGCTGGTCCCTGTGAAGCTTCTGCTCCGCCTTCAGCATCATCCAATTCTGCATCGCTCTCCGAATCCTTCAGGCTCACACCCTGCTTGCCACACAGGACAAAATTGTCAGCGTGCCCAACTCTTCCATTCACTTCAGAAGTGAAAAATGATACAGAGAGATTTTCAGGTGGCAAAGCTATAGGTCACCATGGATCTGCGTCGTCGCGGCCGCTGATTTGGAGCTGAGGCAGCTACGCCCCTCACATCGCTATCCTCGTCTGATTCAAGTGCATCGCTGTCAAGGTCCTCGTCCTCCTCATCGCTCAATGGACGGCGGTTCCTCCCTCTACCTGCACCAAAGATAGGACCTTCTCAGTCCACTGAAATCTGATGCGGGTGATAGCTTATGAGGATGATCGAATGGCACACATGAGGGCAGCGAGAGGAACCATTACCGGCCGTCTGCTTCTTTGCAGGGGTTGCCCTGCGCTGCCTGGTGCCAGGTGATGGTGGTGGCCGCGCACGTTTCCTTCCATTTGCTTTGGCTGGAGGCGCGGATGAGGGAGGCCCACTCAGTGTCTCAGAGGACAAAGGCCGTCTCACCCATGATGTGGGATTCTTGAGACAGTACAGCTGGATGCTGATCTGCACAGCGGTGTCAAAGGCTCATTCTTACGTCCGCCTCTAGCAGGTGGTCTGTCGTTAAATTATCAAGTCACAGAGCTGTCAGACAACGTAATTGAGCAAGAGGATAAGGCAGACCTGGCGCAATGCTCGGATCTGGTCTGCTAGGACATGCAGCTGAGCACAGGTGAGCACTATGGTTGAAGCATGGTCGCCCCTTGCTTGGGGTGGCTGAAGGCGAATGCTCCGATCCTGAGCCATCAGTCCTGTGCCTGGGTTCGCTGCAGGCACACACAACACCTCCTTGCAGTCAACGGCTGATGGAAATGTCAAGTCAGAGGATTTCCGCTAGACAATTGGGCATCAGCACAAGATGTTGTCAGCTAAGCAGCGCATTGCACTGCATCGCGACGCAAATTACCCATTTGTATTAAGCTCATCACTTGCCCTTGCCTAGCTAGGTTTGGAATCAAGGGGAGCAGCTGCAGCAGTGCACAAATAACACTTTGTCCTTGGATCGGAGGCTCAGTATGAGTAGGAGGTGATTGGTCTCAGCATCGAAATATATCTCAGCCAGGTTTGTCATCATTGCCTATCCAAGGACCAAACTACTCACTAGAAAATCTGCACAACTGTTTATGACACACGGGGATACCATAGCCATCAGAATTAAAAAGCTCGTCTGTGTAATCCACATTGTGTATTCGGCGTTGGATTTCCAGTCGCTTTCATCATCTGGCTCAATTGGCACATAACCCCTCAAATATAACCGCCGTCAGAACCACAGCCAAAGTTTGCTTTCCACAAGTATAGTTCGGAGAGGGACAGTCAGTCGCACTCTTTCTCATCATCCGGCGCACAGAACTTGCACAAAGGCTAGAATGACAGAGTTTGGCCTGCCATGCTTGAAGGCATACCTTCTACTCTACTCATAGACTGAAGTACATGTTGCTGCAGGATTGGCTGCGGCACGTCAATGGTGCTATTGGGAATTGACCTCGGTGAGGTGGCGGCCCTCCATCAAGTTCACTCCTGGCAACTTGCTGGCAAACCAGAATGATATCATAAGTGAGGTCCGCACAACAAGACCAGATTCATGCAACATAGAATCTGGCATGAACTGCCCAATCTTTGAAACACCAAATGAAGGTTTGTTGCGGGATGCGGATTGTGAAGGATGCCGCCGGTGTTGGGTTTTGGTATCCCTTGAAATAGTGAACCCTACCTGCTTCCTGTGTCATTGCCCCGTGGCCTGTAATCAAAGGGTCACACGCGAAACCTGGAGTCAAGGCTGGGTGTGGGTTCTGCCATCTTTTTGCACACAAGTCCACGGATAGAAGTCTGTGTAGCACTGCTGCCTAGTATAAATTTCTTGAATAGAGGGAGATCTTGAACGACAGCAAATGGCTGAGATCGACTTTCAGGCAGGTGAGCTGGACGGCGTGGAGGGGGGATCTGGGGTAGGCAGCCACGACGAACATGCGGACGCCAACGCGGTGAGTGGATGTATATATCGTTTATTCACTATCATCGAAGATGTTTGTGCGAGTTGCGACGGAAGCAGGGACACCAAGACACAGACTCTGAAAGAAGATCACCATAGGGAAGATGTCCTGGATGATCTTGGATGTGGCAGACTAATCCGTTTTGGCATCTTGATAATAAAGAAAGAGTGAGATGAACCCTTTCCAAGAGGCAAACCATGAGTACAACTGCATGTTACAACAGCCTTATTCTTATGACCTGCGTGTTCCCTGTGGCGTTCGGTTACTGAACCAAGCCACACACGTTGAAACATGAGAATTCATGCTCTAGGTCCGCGCTGGCACGATATCGCTGGCACGAGCATGGCACCGGGGTAAAAGGGCTAAAAAAGGAGGAAAATGCCCTGAATCTGAAAAGAGTGAAACAAAAAAAGGAAAACAAACCCCAAAAAAAGGAGATGTGCACTGACCTGTGCGGCGCAACACCTGCGCATCCTGCCATAGGAGCTGGAGGCAATGAAGGCACGTCTAGCGCAGATGGAGGCAGAGGCCAACAAGCTCCGCGAACAGCAGGTGATCAGCTGACTCCATGTGTGCTGTTGCTGTGGCGTAGCCTCCTGTAGCACAATTGCATGCGTATTGCGTCAGCGGTGCTGTGTTGTGTGGTTCACTTTGGTTGCTGCTAACAGGCATGTACAGAGTGGCCGAATGTGTTGGTGTCTCCACAGGGCAAGGGCGAAGATTCTACCCTTGGCCGCACTGATGGCGCAGATGCAGCCTTGCGGGAGGATGCGGACAACAGGTCGGTGTATGTGGGCCAGGTGGACTACGCATGTACACCTGAGGAGCTGCAGATGCACTTCCAGTCCTGTGGAACCGTCAACCGAGTCACCATCCTGACTGACAAGTTTGGCAATCCGAAGGTGCCCATCTAATCCTAATTGACAAATGCAGCACAACCACAATTTTGCTGTCATGACTGCTGCATGTTGAGGGTCCCTTTTCTAGAAACATCAGAAGCTCTGAAAAGAGAGCAGAAAGAGCCCATATTGCATTTGCAGGTTCTTTGCTGTAAGCCAAGGCATATTAAGGCCCAATTTGAACATCGACGCAAAGTGACCCCATGTGCTTTTTGGGGGGGTTTGCTTGCCATGCAGCGTAGGATGCGCTTCCAAAGTTGATTAGACGAAGTATGCACCGCATCCTTCTCAGTCCCTAAACCTTTGGCAGGGGTATGCCTACATCGAGTTCCTGGAGACGGACGCTGTGGCAAACGCGCTGCTGTTGGACAGCAGCGAGCTGCGTGGGCGCGAGTTGAAGGTGCTCCCAAAGCGCACCAATGTGCCAGGCCTCAAGGTGCGGGGGCGCGGCAGAGGTGGCTTCCGCGGCGGGTTCCGGGGCGGGTTCCGAGGCCGCGGCGGAGGCGGCTACTATGCTGGTGGTGGCGGTGGAGGTTACGGGTGAGACCTCTCTAAGTATGATACCGAGGCCTCTGATTTTGTGGTGCAGTTTTCGGCAAAGGTTGCTGGACTGTTTTCCCTGACGCCTATTTTGATGCTTGCAGGTATGCACCCCGCGGGCGCAGAGGGCGGTTCTACAGTCCGTACTAAATCAAGACCGCATGACGAGCAACTGTGGGGTAGATCCTGAGCTGTGGACCATGTGTCGAGACAGAAAGCAGTACAGACATGTGTTTCATACAAGGCGTCAAACAAGATCTTGGCTGCATGCAACCATTCGTCTAGAGTCTACTTAAATTAAGGGTAGCCTTGTTGGTGATCCCTTTTCAGACGTGCTTTTCTTCCAAGGTCTGTCTACCTGCAAAACAGTTGGGAGAGGGGCAGCTCGCCTCCGTACGTCTGCAAGTGATAATACATGCTCGCTTGTAGCCATTACAGAGTAAGTTGGGCTCTGTTGTGGCCACGGTGTGACCAGGGTGATGAGGTCGCCTTGCATTAATGTCACAGTTGTACAGCTGTCAAGCCGTGTAGGCCTATAGGGCTACCCTAGGGCTACCTGATGTCATTTGAGCTTGCTGCTGTCGCGCAAATGGATCCGGCATGAGGCAAACGATGTGTCTGCAACCTACAGATGCGGCTTATGACAAAAGTCAATCTGGAGCAGTCAATAATTTTCTGCGAGCCTGGAATGGATGATGAATAGCCACCGCAAAGTTGCATATTCGTTTTCATGTACAACGGACAACAATACAACAGATATCCTAGACAGATGAAGCAGGACATGAGCGAAAAGTTGTAAATGCCTGATGAGGAAGGCAGCCGACTCGAGCAATCTGACATCTTGGTCCAGGCAGAAGATGGAAGACATTTTTATTGCCCTTCAAAGAGATAGGTAAAGTCAATTTTGTATATTGCATCATTCAGGGCAGCGCATTGTTGCCGATCCTTGCAATGCTTGCGGTGCAGCAAATGTCCGTGCGCACGCCATCAGTGCCTCTGCGGAACCTTGCGCACGAGACAGCCTGTCTTAATCGGCCCACCTACTCTGACACAAGCACAGCTCGAGCAGTCACTGGAATTGTGCAACTTGTCGCACCGCTGGGTGGACCTCAAGCGGCAGGTGAAGGACATCGCCTTGCAGCGCTCCTGGGCCATAGCAGCCTACGAGCGGAAACCCACCGCGGAGACCCTGCTGGCATGGCAGGACGCCCACCGCCTGCTGCAGGCCCTCCACACCGAGGCAGCGAAGGGCGCGGCGCTGCAGGCAGGGATCGTGTGGCAGTTCTATGGGGAGCAGTCCACCTTCTGGTTCCACCACCTGGCCAGGGAGCGACAGGGCCGCACGGAGCTGCAGGCGCTCAGGACAGGATCAGCACCCGACAGCCGCGGGTGGTGCTGGACCACCCAGCAGGGCGAGACCAGGGCAGCGACTTGCTGCGAGCCTACTACAGTGGAGAGTCAGCTGACGGCCTCTTTGCGGCGCAGCCGGACTCGCATGCGGCGCAGGATGAGCTGCTTCAGGCACTGGACAGGCGGCTTTACCCAGAGGCAGCGGCAGCAGGGGAGGGGGATCTCGGTGACGGCAGCGTTTCACTTGCGGAGCTGGAGGCCGCTGCCAAGAGCCTGCCGCGCGGCAAAGCGCCTGGGCTGGATGGCATCCCGCCGTCCAGCCCAGTACGAGTTCTACCTTCGATTCTGGTCCGAGCTGGGGCAGGAGCTCACAGATATGCTCCAGGAGGCCTTCAGCAGCGTTGCCAGTCCAGCATTGCCGCCATCGCTGCTACAGGGCCGCATCACTCCTTTGTACAAGGGGAAAGGAGCGGACAGGGAGTCTCCGGCCAGCTACAGGCCCATCACGCTGCTGAACACCGACTACAAGCTGGCAGCGCGGGCGATCGCCAGCCGCATCGGCCCGCTGCTCAACCAGGTTGTGGACGCCACCCAGACAGGCTTCCTCCCCAAGCGCTGGATTGGGGACAACGTGCTAGCCCACCTTGAGGAGATCAGCTACTTGGCGGCCACCCAGCAGCCAGGCGTCCTGGTGTTCCTGGACTTCGAGAAGGCCTTCGACCGTCTCGACAGGGCCTGGATCGAGCGGTGCATGGCGGCAGTCGGTCGATTGGGCTGGCCTCTCCCTTGCCGATCCTGTGAAACACCTTGCGCCACTCCTCGACCACGAATTCATGTGCCGGGCGCAGGCCGAGGCCCCATGGTTGGAGGTCCACGACTTGGCTGCCCCAGAGGCAGCAGGGCTGTGGGACTGGCATGCAGCGACATGGGCAGCCGTCACAGGGGAGACCGCGCCGCC
>JADEYI010000152.1_pt1 | contig 130023 bp, 150 predicted proteins | sample 8542331 | NCBI WGS metagenome assembly JADEYI01 (sample SAMN16510988, study PRJNA670497) | mine drainage metagenome | isolation source: biofilm near Copperflume 1 | place: Germany: Marsberg coppermine Kilianstollen | collected 2018-02
CTTTAACACACAGCAGGAGGGAACGTTGCCTGGAGGTTGCATTGGACCATATTTTGAATACTGGTAGCTTTAACACACAGCAGGAGGGAACGTTGCCTGGAGGTTGCATTGGACCATATTTTTGACATTAGTGGTATTAACGCAAAGCAGGAGGGAACGTTGCCTGGAGGTTGCATCGGACCATATGTCATTAGACACGCGCCGTGCAATTCCGTGCTCGTCCACCTCTAGCTTCCTCGCAGCCCTGTCCTCCTCCAGCGCTGAAGCGCCGCCAAACCTGCATGGCACCACCGCTTCTACAAACATGCTACGTACATGTTTGTGAATATGACCTATGTGTGTATGCCCTATGGCCTTCGGGCTTTGGGTTTGCCGACACTGTAATCATAATAATAGTAGAATATGACATGCAAGCATGGCCGGAAGCCCTTCTCAGACTTGCTGCAGGAATGCTCTGTGTAGAATCTGCGCACCCAAGAGAAAGTTCGGTGGCCAGCTCGCAAGCATGACAGTGTGCAATCTGTCACTGTGCAAATGGCGACGCCAGTGATTGTACTCCTGGGAGCTCTGATGCAGGTGTCAGGAACTCTTGGACTTCATGCCACACTCTTGCAGTTTTGTAACCCTTCTGACATTGCAAAAGCAAGTCCGCGGCCCTAATCATGATTACAAGCATGTGTGAGCTAAGCATGTACATATAAATTCAACAACCGGAACATGGGTCCTGCAGGCAGAGCGTCTGGTGCTTAGCCAACCAGCATTGGACAATTAGTCGAGGAATCTCACCCCAGCTGGAAGGACAGTGCAGACGAACCCTGCTTGGCAAGCCGACGGCGCAGGTGCTTCCGGCGCCAGGGATTTCCAGCCGCCAGGATTTTGTCAAAGGAGTCTGCGCCGCCCTTCTGCAGCTTCCCATCTCCCCTCAGCCCCTGCCAAAGACCTCCTGCGTCTGGAATTTGGCACTCGTTGGATCAGCTCGTAATGCTTGAAACATATAAGGCAACAAATTTCCTCCTCGAAAGGCAAGATCAAGCCAGGTCAGGCCTAGTCCGTGGAACCAGAAGTGGGCTTGAGAAGAATTTATATTAAACCTTGATCGCTCATGGCATGCAAGTATTCAAAATCCTGCTATCATGCTGAATTCCACGAATGAGTCACACCAGCATTGCCGGAGGGTATCCTGCGCCAGAGCTCCTTGTCCAGCATTCCATGCAGGCCCTCCAGGTTCTCTGCATGATAGGCTGCGAAGAAGTTGCCCGCCTGCATGTGACATTGGTAATATATAATTATTATTACATTACTTGTTAGCTTACTTGTTACATTACAGGCCCGGCAATTACATATAATATTATATTATTATTATTCCATGCTTTTCCTGCCAAAATGCAAGGTACGTCCTGCAGACAAGTTGCAGGTAAAGGCTGCCACAATCAAAATATGGTAATGTATAAGTCATGTAAATGTACAGCTCTTGTCTACATTGTATCATTTTGAGCTCCATGCCCCCTTTTCAATTCTTCGGCCAGTACTTGCACCTTTGGCAGCCTCCTACTGCAGGAAGAACAGGTAGTGCCAATAATGCGCAATAAGAGCATTGTTCATCTTGCAGATGACAGATACATACAATAATCGGCAGACTATTGTTGGCAGCATATCACTGCAGCTTGTTCTACAAATGCACCTTGCCTTTTGGCAGAAACAGCTGTAATAATAGTACAGGAGCATCACGAAAATTATTTTGAATGAGGAGCTGGGGGCAGTGCCTGTGTTGCCAGCAGTGAGCGCAGCCCTGCGGCACCTTCAGGTCCGGCGAAGGCGTTCCCTGCCTCCAATATGCGCTGCACCCACTCCGACACCTGCGCATGTGCTTCCTCTCAATTCAAGACATGCAGCCTAACAAGATCCCCCCCCCCCGCTCTAACTCCTGCAGAAGGCTGCGCTTCTTCTGATGCCAGCCTGAAGGGTGGCAAAAAATCTAAAGATGATACACAGCAGGGGGTGCTGAAGCTTGCACAGTCAACACATATGTCGAACACGGAATTTATTCAATATGGCAGACTGATAGATCAGACTCTTATGGCTTGCACTTCTCAATTACTCCGATGTCACGTGTGGACTAGTACGCTACAACCGAGCTTTGCATGCCAGGACAGCACAGAAGAGCGCGCAGAAAATAGGGTGTGATAGCTCCTTGTAAGCCTGGGGGATCCGGTGGTAATTATGTTGCAGGCATAGCTGATGACCTGCAGGAAGTGATCGCCATCCCAGGCGGCGGGGCATGCGAGCAGGCAGGCGATGTTGCGCGCAGCTTCCTCCCAGAGGAATCCGCGGCTGGCCCACATTCCCCGCTGACTAACCCTCAGCACATCCCCCCACTCCACCTCCTCTGCCTCCCTCCACTCCAGCCCCTGTCAAAAGTACCATTCTCTCTGGTTATTATCTTGTTTGCAGCATTTGCGCAGCACGGTAACATGGGTTATTGCACTCATACATAGAGTGTATTGCGCCTTGAGCTGGGGTGACACATTCATACGGCGATTGAAGAGAGCGGTGTGCACGGGGCATTGCAAGCATGCACGCATTCTGTCTCAGGTAGCGTCTCACTTGCAAGTCCAAGCACAAGCTTCACAGATGACGTGCCGTGATCAGTGTTTCTTCTGAGGATTTTGGCTAAAAGCAATTTGGTCTTAAAGATATATTTCGATATACTTTGAAGCCACAACAACGGCAATAGTGTATTGAAGAAATTTTGGCTCAAACGGGTGGCTTGGCTCAATGTTGCTTTGGCACAGCTGTGATTAGTTACACGGCCCGTGACTGTCAAACCTGGAGCTCTGCTAGAGCATCCTTGGCGGCCAGTGCCTCGATGAAGGACTCCACCGACTGCGGCTGCCCCTCCTCATCGCTGCCCAGCCGCCGCACACCTAATGACAAATCTTACAATCTCGGATTCAAATTCACAATTCGGCATATTCAAGCATTCATGAAACCCCGGCCTGGAAAATATACTACATAAGCTGGGCAACAAGTGTCTCTATGGGGGTACTTAGCAAAATATTCACTGCAACGTCAGCCTGCCAAATTGTGTACATGCAGCACATTGTTTGTACATTTGAATTTCAAACTTCAAATTTCAAACTTAATTTCAAAATTTTGGCACCCGCCTGCCTGGCCCATGGATCGTGCAAGCTGCAGCGCCTGCGACCCCTTTGAGGACGTCCTGTGAAGCTGCGGCCCTGCAGTCAGCGTTTCTGCCCATGCCGGCTTCTGCCGCCTTCTCGGCGAGGCCGGTGCGCGCGGACTGCCACCGACGCTGGCATGAAAACTCACCTGCATGTTCGTTCCGAGCATAAATTGCCAACAAAAAACCATTCGTGTGTGGAAGCATGTGAAGGACAACAGGCACGTGCCTCCCTTATCAGTGTCTTCTGAAAAAAACGAATGGTTCGGCATGGCTGGCGCATGTGGACTGCCACCTCGTGAAAATCCACCTGCGCCTCAATCTACTCTTTTGCCAAACACACAAGATGTCAGGCGTATGACATAAGGGTTGTCACTTCAGACCTTCAAGCTTACGGGCGATTGAAAGTGTTTGTGACGGTGTTTGGCCTAGTGATGTGTCCCATTTGGATTGTGTTCACTGATCCGTCGTTACATAATTTTTAACATGCAAGGCCTTCTGCCATCGGCTTTGCCTGACTGGTGACTCATTGCTTATACTTTGAGTGAGAGTGACCAACCGAGGTGGTAATGGGTGCCGTGTCCTTCATGGAGACGGCTTTGATGAGGCCGCTGCCGTCGCCGCTGCCATCCGCAGGAAGAAGGGCCCCGGAAGCTGTCCCGTCCGCATGGAGCTTGATCCCGGATGAATGTTCCTGCTGCACGCGACGCAATTTCATTCATCTGACAGCTGCCCCTTAGTCAGCCGAGCTAGAGCCACGGCCAAGGATTGGATGGACCCAAAATCTTCATAGATTGCCAGAGAGCATCAAATGATGCAAGTGCATGGACTGATGCCCACGGACATGACCAGCAAGTGCACCTGTGGTGCATAATCCAACACGCTCATGCAAGCCCCACTACTACAGGCTACTATCTTGAGCCCAATTTTTTCCGCAGCAAAGGTACACATGCCCAGGGTCAATGCCCGAGATAATATCATGGCGATTTTTCCAGTGCCATTACGGCCACGAGAGCGACAACCAAGGAATTTCAGAGGGGGAAGGGAACGCGCCTGGCGGATGCGCGCGTGGCATGCGCGCTTGGCTTCGCGCAGTTTGGCGAGGCCGCTCATGTTGTGGTCCAGGGCGCTGTCGTGCCAATTAGTCATCCTCTGGTGGCTGCCCATCATGTCAAACACCACCATCAACGCCTACGCAGCAACACAGCCGTCACCGGTCAAGCTCCTTCAGTTCCATCTCCCGTCCTAATGCTCCACCAACAAATGTCTGTCATATCGGAGACAATATCCATCCATGCAATCAATCCCCTACGCATGAAGGCCGCTTAGCATCAGCTATCCCCCATTGAAAAGGAACAGCGCTGGTTCGAATCCAGCAGTGGCCATTCTACTTTTTTTTGTCCTTTTCACTTTTTTTCGGTCTGAATGCATGAGGGCGAGTTGTGTTGCAGCAACTTTCCCAACGAGATCCAGCTTTACTTTTCCTCCACATTGTCAGAAGATGAACCAAGAAACGTGACCGCTTTATAGAGCAACGCTGTGCTGCACTAATGCAAGAGGGCGGTCTGAGAGACAACCCATACCTATCCTCCTTCACTTGCGCTTGTGAAGGGAATTTCGGATGCATTCTTGCTGCATGCGTACATCAAGCCTTGCCAAACAGCATTTCTTGCGCTGCGCTTTTGTCTGGGTAGAAGAATGTGCTCACCCGAGCGAGGCACGTCCTGAATAGGTCGGCAGGGACCCCCCGGACCATGTCCTGAACAGGCGCTCCTGCGCGCGCGCTCTCCTCCAGCCCAGACCGCGTCAGGATCACGCTGCGCACGACCTGCGATGAGTCATCACCCGATGATGTCATGATGACTCGTGACTCATCCAACGGTTTCAGCCAACTTTCCCCTCTTTGGGAAACGCTGTGCCATCTTCCTTCTGAGAACAGGGGACCAAAGATGGCATGACAGGCATGTGCATGAAGCCTGAGCATCGATTTAAATTTCAATATGCAATGAAATGAGAGGGAGGGCTGACAGCAAGGAGAAAAAATGAGAGGCACCTGACGGACAGTGCTGCTGACGGATGAAGTGAAGGCGTTGCTCAGCCGGGCGCCCAGCTCGCTGATATTGCCCAGGAAGATGTAGCCCTCCAGCACCTGCCCCCATGTCACTCTCCTATCATCCTCCAGCAACCTTTGCTAGCATGGCTGCCAGTTGCCATCGGCATTCTTTCACTGGTTGCGCAATTTGACTGGTTGATGCCGTCTTTTTCACCTGACACAAAAGTCTAGCAATGCTCCTAATAAGGACTTCCGTACGCATCTGGACAAAGCACCTCCGCCAAGTCTTGTTAGAACTTCGAGGCTGCAGACTGGTGCAGAACCCGCAGCCGTGGCTGCAGACCTGCTTTCATCCTTTTTTCTCTTTCTGACGTAATAATCTGAGAATTTGAGCAGCCCTGCATGTCGGCCTTTTGGCATTCTGACATTCTTTGCAGCTGAACTAGAATGATGCCCATGCAGTGCAACTCAAAATGAATATACTGGTTCAATAATATCTGGCATCTGCCGGTTGCGCGCCTTGCAGAAGGTGTCGGGGTGGAAGTCGGCGGCGGCTGCCTGCAGCGCCGTCTCCAGCCGCTCGGCAGCTTCCTCGTACAGCGAATCGACCGTGGTTGACAGAGACGAAGCGCAGCGCAGCGTCCCCAGTGACGCCATCGCGGAGCCGCACTGCACGCACAGCCAGAAAGCATGCGCGTAGTCACCCTCCTGCAGCGCCTCCCTGCGCGGTCATGATTAGGCACCGATTAGTCATCCGGAGTGTTTAGGTGCTGCGACTCACATGCGAAGCCAGAACGCGTGCGCATGGACACCCTCCTCCAGGGCCTCCGTGCGCGGGGACAGCTAGTATAGTTTAGTTCAGTAAATATCAACATATTGATCAGTCAACAGCAGGCTTGAAGTTCTATCTGCAGCGCCTCTCTGGCAGTGGTAATGTCGAGTCAGCATTAATAAAGAAGTTATTTTGGGGTGAATAGTGGCCCTGCCAGTGCATGGAAATCCACATGGCAATATTTCCTCCAGGTCTCCAGTGGACACAAAGATCACATTCAAAAGAAAGGACCATGGTTACTGATGTCACATTGCCAGGAGCAAGAATGGTGCTCATCTACGTGGTATTGTGGGGTGCACTTGCAAGCTCGATATTTTAGCACACCACAGATCAAAATGCAGGTCGCAAGCACGAAAGACGTGCGGGCGAAAATGAGGGCCACACTTGAGGGAGATGTGGAGGTCCTTGGCCTGCTGCAGCTTTTGGAGGGGGTCCAGCAGATCCAGCAGCTTCTGCTTGCGCCGGCTCTGCTGAGTCACCTGCATGAATCGGACAGCGTTGCCACCTGCTTATAACAGCATGCATGCAGGGAATCCTTGAACTGGAATCAAAACTCTTCCAGCAGCTCTTGCTCAACTCTAGAATTCCATGCTGGGAGAGCTTTCCGCAGACCATCGACTCCTTTTCAACATTATGTGCTTTTGTACCATCAAGATTGTAGCTGCTTCTTTCGGCATGATCCTGTTCCCAAGAGTAAGCGGAAGCGTGGACAGCGCGGCATCTGCACAATTCCCCTTGCCTATCTCGATTATACATACATTACCAGCGCATGCTTCTCCGGCCATCAAGGCATGTGCACCCCAGCAGCGCTCCTACTGATAACATACCTGGATGCTGGTGGCGATCTCTGCAGAGGAAGCCTTGAGGTTTGCGCGCGCATGCTTGGCCGTGGCATAAGCGCTGACTAAGTCCCTCTCCACAAGGCCCACTTCGTCAATGCCCGCCACAAATTTGTCGTAGTTCTTCAGCACATGCTGACTCAGCAGCTCGCTGACCACCTGAGAGTGAGAGAAGCTTACACACTTTCACTGGTGTAAACTGCATCAATCTAAATGGCAATCTAAATTTGAAATATCAATTCCTGCTAACTCAATTTCAACAAGTCTGGCGCGCTGTGATTCCTACTGCTGTTAATGTCAGCTTGCAATCCTGTTGACATTAAAAACGCAGTGCGCCAACGTCGTAACACTTGCAGTGATGGTTCGACGCGCGTCACTGGCATCTCCTTTGCTTGAGCTCTACTGGATGGAAATTGTTCTCTTATGCACACTAGCAGACTGGCATGCAAAGGCTTTTGCTCACAACGCACTGAACGTGGAAACATTAGGGTGCGTTGAATTGAAGACGTGCGCACTTCAAGTGCTGCTATTCGCCCTTCAGCCAGCTCCTCCATTTGGGCCTGGTCTGCCAGTTGCGCCAGCTCGCACAGATCGTGGCGCACAGCGTCAAAGTCCTTTTCGAAATACTGCTGCGGGAGAGCCTGCGCACTTTATATAATTATTTGAGCAACAAAGGTAAAATATTCGTATGGCGGGATGCAAATTGGCGACGACTGTTTATTGTCTTGCAGTAAGGCCAGACATCTCTGGGTAGAAATTTCTGCCATCACAATTCTTTCACAACACCTTTCCAGCCTACCACCTGATTGCAGAAAATATCCCAAAATTAGGCATGTAAAATGGTTTCGGGCACCTGCAGGAGGGACTTTCGAGCATCGTTGAGTTTACTTGTCCTGGATGTCAGACTCTCATCGGGAGGAAGCATCTGCTGAGGGCTTAAATCTGTGTAGGAGACCTGAGGCAAAATTCTTCGCAGTATTTGTAAAGTTGATTTTTTTGGCCAATATTAGACGTTCCTCTAAAGGCTGCATCCCGGTCTTCGGATACTAGCTAAAGAACTCATGATCTTTTTGTGAAAACGGCTGGGTCGGCACCCGACAGGTTGCATAATGTACGCTCTAGGCACGAATGTAGGTTCTTTCTATTTTCTTCTCTTTGGTTGCACATTTCCCTCCAAGAATTACATTTATCGCAGTCCTAAGGCGATCCCACAAGCAGCGGCGGTTACAGCATAACCGGTGAGCATTCGAGAGGAAGCCAGAAGAGGCTTCCTCTTCTGACGTAATGACTCCGTTGAATTTGAAGAAACTTTCTGTATTTGCAATTCTTGCAGAAGAAAAAGACCGTGAGTACAGGAAAAATTTCATCGGCCATCGTTTCTAGCCCCTGTTACGAGAAAAAGGTGTGGTTCCTCAACACCCCTAGTATGACGTGCCTCTGATGACTGCTTTAGCCTCAAGGCTTCGCGTTACTTCGGCATTGTTTGGTGCACCAAGGATCTATGAAATTTAAGTCGTTCCTGTGCTCCATCGATGTTCTGGAGGGCCTCCATTATTGTTGTGATACTGTCTACTAGTGCATGGTAACATTGGAGCAACTCTGCCTCCGTGCAGGTGCAGTATGACGAAGCCTATCTCGATCTACGAGCTTGAAGGCGCTCCCAATCAGTTCTTCAGCCCCTTCTGTTGGGCGTCAAAGTTTGCGATCGCTCACAAGGAGATCCCCATCGACACCATCCGCTGGAAGTTCAAGGAGGGCGACAAGATCGCCTTCTCCAACCAGGGGCTGGTATACTTCTTTCACGCCACTTTTAATTTCCATCTTCAAGAGAGCCGCTGTCTCTGAAGCACACAAGTTGTAAGACTGCAGCAGTACTGCCCATGCAAGGGTGTGAATTGCGGAACCTTGCACCGATGCCACCCTTGACCACCAGTGGAAAGTAAGAATATTGCAGTATCAATCTTGCTGCAGGTGCCAGTCATTGTTGACCCCAACCAGGACGGCAAGTGGGTGAACGACTCGTGGGCCATTGCCAAGTACCTTGAGGAGACCTACCCAGACCGCCCCTCCCTCTTCGGCGGACCACAAGGTGCGCGCTGCACACCGTTACTTTTAAAGGCTGTTGCAGCCCCTGTGCACAAGCATTAGAATTGCTTGTCATGCAATCCTGTCTCTGGCAGGCTCCGTCCTGCTGGCTTTTCACTGCGATTCACAACCCTGAACACAACAGCCCATCAATGCAGTCAATGCAGTCAATCGGTGATTTTATTGATCACAGTGGGATATGAGAATGCTGCACTGACAGGTGAGAGGATTTGTAGCACCCTTTCATATTGCAATTTGTTGTTGTTGCACATGTCCTCTGTTTACAGGAGCCAGCTCCTATCAATGTATGGATACGTGAGATGCTCAAGCACAGAAATAAGTGGGACCATGTGCATGCGCAGGAGAGGCGGCGGCTCTCTTTATGCAGAAATGGTGGATAAATGGGCCCGTAGTGACACTGATGAAGGTTGTGATGCTGGACCTTCTGAACGCGCAGACTCCCGACCTGCAGCCCTGGTTCCGGGAGACGCGCGAGGCAAAATTTGGCAAGCTCGAGGAGGTGTGTTTGCCTTGAAGCATGGCACAAAAATAAAAATCGAATGTACCCGCCAGAGGGCCGCGCAATAAAATTCATGCCGATTGGGTTGCTGCAGCGCCTTATGTACCTTCCACCTCCTTCCTAATGCGAAGCCGCTCTAGCCCCGCTTGGCCTGAGAAATTTTAGCAGAGCAGGCATGCAAAAAAAATTAGTGGCAGATTGAGCGGGCATGATTCTATGTTAATTGACACCATTTTCCAGTGGCTGTTTTTGCGAGGAACAAAGTGTGACTGTGCACAATGTCTGGCCCGCTCCTGCACTGCGTTTGTGCAATTTGCAACTGAAGTGGCCTCCCACTCAGAACAGTCTTCATTTTGCATGCATGCAGGCACACTATACCTTTTGCTGTCAGTATCTTGTACTATCAACTGCACGTGTAGCCTATGTCATTAAGTATTGTTCACATGCGCAGTTTGCAACTGGGGCGGCGGGCGTGCCTGAGTTCCAGAAGGCACTGGAGCCGCTGCGGCAGACTCTAAAGGAGTACTCCTACCTGGGCGGCAAGAACGGGCCCTCCTACGCCGACCACTACATTGCCAGCTTCTTCATGGTACGCACCCTTTTTGTTCGCTCCCCCTTCTATATTTCTCCTTTTGTGCACATAGACAATGTATGAATGGGATTGGCTTGAGTGATCTGTGGGCCTGCGCGTATGCCTCTCAATTTGTGCGGTGCACCTTTTTTGGTTCTCAGCAAGAGATCAACAGATCACTGTGATGGTCAATCTATTGCCAATCAAGCTGTTGGACGTGTCACGTGCTGCTTTGAATTGCAAAAGCAGCCGGTTGGCACTGAAGCGCTACAATTGTTGAATGGCCATTTGCCAGACAACGGTTAACAACACTGCAGAACACCTTGCAGCAAAGAAGACCTTGCTTGTTGTAGGACATGTGGTGCATGCAAAAGAATTTGCATCTCACTTGAGAAAGTCCCGAGGGGTTGCTGCTTGGTGCATGTACAGCTGGCGTATGCCATCTCCCCAGTGAAGCTGCTGGAGAAGGATGATGTCATGTACGCTTGGCGCGAGCGCATGATGTCAGCGTACGGCGGCATGGGCAGAAACGCCGTCGGACACCCGGAGTCCCTGTGAGTCAGCTGATGAGTCATTGTGGTCAGGCAATGAGTCAGGGATACGTTGAAGCCCGATCAGGCTGTAGTCACCGTCCTGCTGATTTATCGCAAGGAGATGCCCGCAGATACTTTCTGAGAGCAGCTTGCAGCCATGCTAAGCCTCTTCTATCTTGGCACTGTGCTCTGCTGTGGTCATACTGCATTGTATAAAGGGACTTCCTGACATGACAATGGACTCCACGTGCACAAATGGAGAGCCACGCAGGATTCGAACTGCGATCGGTCTTGCTGTGGATGTGCAACTGATTGATCTAGAGTTTAATATGGCAGACAGCATCCACTGGCCTGCCTCCTCAAGATGAGGGCCTGTGGGAAGCTGATGGCCTTGACACTTTAATATTAAGGATTTTGAAGTGACCTGAGGCCTTATCTGGGATGGGGCATGGTTATTTTTGAAGCCCATATGCATACCATGTAATATATATTGCAATGCTACTTGTCCATCATTTCGTAAGGTCCTGTAAAACGTGACTGTCTTGGCTGGCAGCGCAAAATCATCTGAACAGCATTCCAGCTGTCACACATCGCTGGGCTGAGAGAGGCAATATTAATATATTACGCTTCAACATCCCTTCAGAACGTTTTGCCCTTGATTCTCCCTGCAAGTTGTTTCTGCAACAAATCTCAGAGATTTTGTGTGTGGGGGGATCCCAGTGTTGCTATTCTATCAACCCCAAAGTGCTGGAGAAGGATGATGTCATCCACGGCTGGCGCGAGCGCATGATGTCAGCATATGGCGGCATGGGCAGGAACGTCGTCGGATACCTTGAGTCGCTCTTAGTCACCAAATGAGTCATAGTGGTCACGGAACGAGAGAGTTCAGACAAGCGCAGTGTGTGTGCGTGCTGAGGCAGCAGGAGGGAGGGTAGCACACAGCATATAGCATGTACAGCTCTGAGTTACTGCCGTGCTGCGTGAAGCTGTTTTGCCAGCTTGAGATTGACAGCTGAGATTTAGGCATATTATGAGCCCTGGCAGAGATGGCTAGTCCTTTCCTTTTCTGTCAGCATGCAATTAAAATGTTGCTTCTGAGATTCAAGCTTTTTTTTTGTAAGACATAATTGAGTTTTGCAGCTGCTGTGTGGGATATCCTTTTCATTCCGTGTGCTTATATCCCAAGAATTGGCACTTCCAGCCTTCTGTGTGCTAGCTGGCATTTCCACCTTGTGTGCCTGAATTATTCTGTGCCGACACTTTGATGCCATGCAGACCTGGTTTCAGCTCAGGTCTGCATCCGAATGGCAGATGCACATGACTTGCAATGTGACAGAGCGTGCATGCGTGGCTTTGCTGAAAGATCTTATGTGTGTCTTTCCAGATTGCGTATGCTACCAGCCCTGTGACGCTGCTGGAGAAGGATGATGGCATCTACTGCTGGCGCGAGCGCATGATGTCAGCGTACGGCGGCATGGGCAGGAACGCCGTCGGGCACTCCGAGTCGCTCTGAGTCACGGACCACAGTTTTAAATTCATTATGACAGACTTCATAGATTCTTCCAGCAGAGCAGGCAGGCCTGCTAAATTGGCATCGGCGTACACAGATTCACAGACAGTGTTGGTGACATGCCGTTCTGATCAATGGTGAGCTGTGCTGCGGCTAATCTTCTGCGTCAGTTGCTTGTAGAATTAGAAGCCAGGTATCTTTTGGAACCCTTGTAGAGAGGCAGCGACGCGCGTCCATTTGCTCAGATAGCTACCGTAGTGGCCCACATATGCGTGCATGCAAACACTTTGGCGGGCACTTCTGCAGCTCTTTTATAGGAGAAGTGCTTTTATGTCCCTCTCCATATGTGCACCAAACAGTGGAATTGATTTATTCGTCTGCACCTAGGAGTGCACAAAACATTAGCTGGTTCAATTACTGTACAGTAGTTCATGCCGTTCCCAAAATTGGTGCTCTTCCTTGATATGTATGCAAGTGCCCTAGGAGCAAGGCAGCAGTTACCTGGCTCATCGCATGCAGTCACGAAGGTGCTGCAAAGCAATCGGTTGCTTAGATGCAACCTTGAAGAAATCACGTGGAGAATTCTGCAGATTGTGTCATGCTGCAGCGCATGCATGTAAAGCAGCTGGTGTAGAAGAACGCCAGCCGGATTGCCGGCATGGGCGCCTATCCGGCTGGCTTATTCTGGAATGCTGGGCATATCTTATTTTTATCTTGTCCGACTCTGCTCAGGCTCATTCAGAGGAAAGCAGCAAAGCAGCAGGGCTTGAATCGGGACAGCGCTACGCAGCGCTATGCGCTGTATGCCTAGCCAGAGCTTGGCCAAATATCGTTCGGGGTGCGCCATTGCAACATATAAGACGTTGCACATACTCAAATTAACGCTTGCTTCCAGTGAAAAGTGCATCCTGCTCTTAGATCGAAAGAAAGAAAGAAGGAACGCAGAACAGGAGACCCCGGGGGGGACCCCTGCCACGTGCGTACGGGCGCAGCTGGGGGGCCGCGCAGAGGACATCACCTCAAGGCTAGCCCCCGTCATCAAAAGGGAAAGTCGTGGGTGCACGGCGGACCCAGAAGGACCACCGCGGGGGCAGCATGGGCATTGGAGGCTGTGGCAGGCCTAGGGAGGTCGTGCGGGTGCGGGGCACGGAGGTGGGTGCACTGCGGCGGCGCTGCGGCCGGGAGGGAGAGTGGGGTGCAGCGAGACGCAGAGAGGGGCCAGTTAGGACGGCTGGAGCGTCGGGGGGCGGGGAGACCTGCTGATAACGGTGGCGGAGGCTGACCTTGAAGGAGGGCCGCCAGCTGTAAAGTGGAGGGACCAGAGGGAGCGGAGACGCGGAGGCGTTTGCATCGGAGGCGGAAGTTGCTCTGTACTCGGCAGGTAGCCTGAATGACGGAGAGGCTGAGGGAGTGAAGCAGGCGGCTGAGTGCTGGTGAGGGGTCCGGAACGCCGCAGTGAGTGAGGACCGGGCGAAAAGTGCCGGGTATGCATATGGTGCCAGCCATGCCAATAATGAGAGGATGAACTTCAACAGTTCCCCAGCCGTGAGCAAGGAGCTGAAGGCGTAATGATTCGTGTAGTTGACATTTTGTGACGGCACGCTCTTATTGAGTTTGAGTTGTGCCCTTGACAGGACGGGGCTACGCGCTGGACATGTGACCTGTGACGTGGCCTCATGTGGACTTTGAATGCAGCAAGAACCAGCGCCTCGAATTCTGCATTCAGCACTACGTAAACAATGCAGATCGCATCTCGACACGCGCAGACAGTCTTCGCAGCTGCTGTGAGGACGTCAGCTAGGCGTCCAGCTGCTTTCGTTTCGGCACCATCTGCAACTCTTCCCACCGCAAGGCAGTCCTTCCACGGCTCCACAGCTGGCTTTAACCTTCAAAGACGGTCAAAAAGAGTCGGTACGTACTCTCTTGCCCATTTGAGGGTGCATAATATGTACAATGCTCTTGCAAGTCCTGATGGAACTGGACAGCACCGTCCCTGATCTGGTTCTCAAGTCTTACTCTGATGAGCAGGTGGTGGCTACATTATGACATCCGCTCTTTTTGGATCAACCGCGACTGCCGAGGCGTTCTATGACTTCAAGGTCAAGGTAGGGTGGTCTCAGGAACTAGTTTTTGCTCACGTAAAACATGCATAGGTCCATCGTACGAGACATATGTAGCTTGGAGGTGTGCCCAAACATTTGGGAGATATCTGTGAATATGCATTGTAAGGGATCACCATTGTTGATCGCCAAGGCCTGGTGCAGGATGCTGATGGCAAGACAGTCGACCTGTCCACTTACAAGGGCAAGGTGGTGCTCATCGTCAACGTGGCCAGTCAGTGCGGTTTCACACCCCAGTACAAAGAGATGGCGGATCTTTACAACAAGTACAGCAGCCAGGGCTTTGTCATTCTCGGCTTCCCCTGCAACCAGGTGGGCGATGCAATGTCGCACTGTTCTTGTCTTGGTGATGACTGGCTTGATTCTCACTGCACACCTTCCAGCTCTCAAGTCTGTTCCTGCACAAATGAGCCTTTCAAACAGCAATATAATGTCCGACTTTCCGCTTTTCACAGCTGTGCAATGCTCCTGCCTCCCGGTCTGCTGGTGTTGCTGATTTGCAGTGAGAAGTGGGCAGCAACCTTTGCAAATACTGACCTGTTGCTTCTGCTGTGGGCAGTTTGGCGGGCAGGAGCCGGGCAGCGATGCGCAGGTAAAGAAATTCGCGCGGGATAGGGGCGCCAAGTTCCCAATCATGTCCAAGGTCGACGTGAACGGCAGCGGAGGTAAGACTCCCATGAAGTGCACCTGAAGCCCACTGAGGTCTTCCTCTGGGCCAGATAGCTAACTGATTTTCCATCTGCATGCCTTTTCCTAGACCTAGCAAAGTATCACTTTCAATTTGATGGCATGTCACTCATGCCCTCTGAGGCCATTCAATCTTCAAATCCTGTTACCTTTGCCTGGTAAGGGATTGAGAAATAGGTGCACTCAAGTGGTGAAGTGAAAAGAGTGTATTGGATTTTGTGCAGAGGACCCGCTGTTTGGGTTCCTGAAGGCCAAGCAGGGCGGGCTCCTGACCAAGGACATCAAGTGGAACTTCACCAAGTTCCTGGTGGATCGACAGGGCAATGTCATCAAGCGGTGCGTTGCCAACTGATCTTCCTGTGGGCATGAAAGTGTGGAAATATACCATCCCGCATATTTGTACATCTTGGCTGCTCCTGATGCACTTGCTGTGCTAGTTCAGCATGCAAGTCATGGTGCTACTGCTGTCTCTTGCTGACTTCATCAACAAACAAGCTGCAAGGACCCAGTCAGCTTTAGCTATTTTATGTGGAGCCCACATGGCTTCAGATTGACAAGAATATGGGAGAGAGAAGCACAGCAGAGCTGAGAGAGCGTTTGCTGTGCAGGTATGGCAGCTCCACAACGCCGCTGTCCATTGAGGATGACATCAAGGGCCTGTTGTGAGAGCGCTTGCAAGATGTGTATTTGACTTCTGCATGTTATTTGACTTCTGCACGTCAATTTAGATTGCATTACCCCGGCGTTGCCTTGCTCTATATATAATGTGTTTGCTACATTCGCAGCCTGGTTTGGTACCTATGTCGGAAAGCACATGTGCGTTGGAAATTCATTTTGCCTCACTTGATTGGAAGCTGACTGTTTTTCTCTTCACGCTGCGGCTCTCAAAGGTGAACAGCATGCTTTCAGATTCTGGGTTTGTCTGCTGTACCCAATTGAGCAAAAATGAAGCTTGGAATAAACGATTAGCATCAAATACACTGTAGTTAGCCAAAAAATTATATGCTGCCGTTTTGTTTTAAAGCATATTCAACAAGCTGCACAAGCTTTTGAGCGTTGGAAGCTTCCGTCCAGCTGCGCGCTCTCGCAGCAGCTGCCGCCCCCACGGCAGCTAGCAAGCTCTGCTTGTCCTCCAGCAATGTCTCCACATGCTTGGCCAGTTCAAGCGTGGGCAGGCTGTAATCTGCTTCAAATATCTCCCCGCCCTCTGCTGACAGGAGGTCTGCTGCCCCCACATGACCACCCGCATTCACCAGAGATGGCGCACCTGCCACACACACTCAGCAAGCTATCTAAAGGCAACCTGCATACTTCCCAGAATCAAAATGCCTCGATTATATCGCTCACCTAGAAGGCTCCTTGAAATCTTGACTCCAGGCGGGAATGTCAGCAAGCTGTGGACAGCATGCCCCAATGCTTTCACAAATTCAAGGGACACTTGAGACTTGACACCACTAAAATTCATGCACGTTGTCAGATGACCAGCGGCTCTGCGATTATGCATAATTAAATTCCCAAATTAACAAGAACTATTTCTAAGTGCAAAGCATGTGCAGCGCCTTGTCCCAGGCAGCGGCTGCAGTGCACATGGTGGGCATGCCGGCAGCACACCTTGGGAAGCCGCTTCGACCACTGTCATCCCATAGGCGTCATACAGCGGCGGGTGGAGATTCAGCGCCGTGGCCGCAAAAATGCGCGCCAGATCGGCCGGCCCAAGGAAACGCTCCTCGACCGCCGCCCCCGGGGCTGCCGCCCTCAGCCGCGCCTTTAAAGCATCCGCATACTCGCCTGCCATTTCCCCAATCCTGTCATTGTGCGTGCCATGCGCCAAGATCCTCACAAAACATGCAATCTCATCTCTCTTTCCTTGAGGCCATCCACTGCTGCCTTCTGTTCCACTTGCTCTGCGGCATGTGGATCCCACTTTCTTCGTTTTCGCCATTGTCTTGCCTTCTTGATGTCTGAAGGCATTTGAACAGCAGTAAGCAAGCTGGGCTCACAGCAGCTGCCAAAAGGGGCACATCTGTCATCGTGTGTCACCTTTGGCAGAGCCGCACAGCAGGGGAACGATGCCGAGGCGCTGCAGGGCGCCCGCTGTGGCGAGCTGCTCCACTACTGCCACAAAGCGCTCCGGCTCCTTCTCGGGCGATAGACGCACGCAGCATGTCAGGAATTTCCTCTGCCTGCAAGGCTCCTCACCTGCGAACGTAAGAAAAATTATGTTTCGCTGTGACATTGTCTAAGATCACACAAAAAAATCTATGTTACAGCAGGTGCAAGACGGACCCTCATCATGCGAAGATTGCCAATCAGGGGTTGAGGATGTCTGATATGTCCTGAGGGCACATTTGAGGCCCTAGCAAGTATGAGATTGGTCAACCTACGTTTGCCACTGGCGTTCACCTGTGCGGACTGCCGAGCATGCAGCACTGCTTTTGCTGCAAGACGGCTCGGCATGCCCATATCCAAGCACTGAGCCGGTGAGGCAGCCCGCGCATGCATGTAAGCTCCTGGTAGTGTCTGGGGGCAGAGGTAATCTCTCCACGTCAGACCTCAGAGCCGGCAGAAGCACCTGCAGGAAAAGAACCCAATGAACACACTCAGATCAGACGATGTGCACGCTAAGGTTCGACTTGTGGGAAAAGCAGCAGGGACTGCCGCAGTAAAGGGGAATCAGCTCTCAGGTAATGCTTCGAGGTGCACAATGGCATCTGCATGCCCGAGGCTACAGCACACCTCAATAGGTGCGCTGTCCACTTTGCCTGATGACTGCCCCAGGTGACTCTGAATGTATTCTGCATCGCTGCGGCTTAGGACAGTTGTCAAGATAGACCGCTCCATTGCACTTGACTCCATGGCAGCTATGAAGTCCAAGTCCTCTGCGAAGGCCGATCTTTGATAGACCCTGCACCCGCAGCACAAGGTGCTTTCGTATTCAAGCCATGAGGGACAGCAAAACAGTTTGGGTTTGGTGGAGTACGTAGTGTGACAGCACACTAACCCAAAGTAGTAAATACATAAGTGTGGCACCTGTAGTTCATGAAGACATATGGAGGCACTGGAGTGCCTGCAGCGCTGAGGCCACTGCTCAGGTTCTCATAAGCCCGCAGGGAAGTCCAGTCAACGCCAAGCACAGCCGCTGCGCCGAACTCAGCCGCTGCAGACACCACTGCTTGGCTGCCTGCTCCTGCGGCAAAGGCTTCCCAGGCGCTGCTGCGATCCAGGCTGCCCCAGTTTGGCAGCTGAATCTGCCAAGACACCACATGCATAACAGAGGCTGCTTTTCACAGGTCTGAGGCTTTCAATGACCGCTGTTAAGGGCATGCAGGGAGCTCAGATTGGTGTACGGTGCATAAATTGGTTTCTGGTGAGCTTCTGAGCATCAGAAGGCATGCTTCTGTTCTCTGATGGGCTAATTGTGGAGGGTACCTCCAGGAGCTCAACTGCCCCTTCCCTCTCTGGTGCGCTCTCATGACCAGCTGGCTTTCCGCTTATCACAGTTATTTGATGACCCGAATGTGCCAGCGCCCTCACCTACAATGGCTCGACCACTTGGCATCAGTACTCGCACCAAGTGCAGTGAGTTATGCAGAAGCCCAGCGTGCTTGTAGCAAACTTGCTACCGAAATGGGGTCGGCTTACCTGAGATCTAGCGTATATCCCGTTTCCGCTAAATGTGCTGGCGCTAAATTCCAGGGTGATGAAAATTAGTCGCATCTTGAATACTTGAAGGTGGTGCGTTGTCTGAAATAATGCCTCCCTGTGTAATCTTCAAATCTGCATGTTTCGCGTCATACTTTTCAACATCGATCAGACTCCATGTTCAAAAGAACCAAACCTCTCGGTGATGGCCCATCAGTGATGGCTTTCGATCTCTGTTGGTATGTAAGCGAACAGAGCTACAATTGATCAATAAAGTTAAGCCTCCATCCTGAGATAGCTGTTTGATTCTTAAGAAGGGCTTGCAATCGTGGCTTCAGGTGCTCTGCATGGCTTCAACATTTCCGATGACTCATGGCATGAGTCTCATGCCCATGAGCTGACCAGCCAATGATGCTTTGACTCAAGCCTTGAGTCTGGATCTGCATCCTGATGTTGACAGTTGACAGCAGGGGCAGAGCAATCTGCTGGCACCAGCATAAGGTGTTTGATATTACAGGAGTTGCTGCACCACAAAATTTGTTGCTCAATCAGGCGAGCTGGCACCCCTAGCGCAGCTGATCGTTTCTTCCCATTTCTTGCACCACCTCCTGTGCTTCTTCAAGTCGAGTTGCTGGGAGCGATCGGAGCATTATTGCACTGTATGGCAGCCCTTGCACACCTGAACCCAAAACAAAGGAATGATTCCTGTTAAGTAGGTCTCAGTGCCAGACATGCCATCTGATGGTGACCAAGTTGCTTGCATGCACTGTACTGAAGTCAGCCTGCGAGATGACAGAGCACAAGCTGATGCATGGCTACAAATGCCGTGCATGCATGCATGAGCATTCCACACAAGCATGGAGGCAAGAGAAGCCCTCCTGTGTTTGCATATCCTATAGGCTATAGCTAGCTAGTGCAACGGACAGCTATCAGCGGCAAACTAGAATAGGACAAGCTGAGCAAAGACACACTTTCAAGGGCGGTTGCCAAGAATTCTTTGCCTTGTCCTGGCTGCTCCCACAATGATTGCAGATGAACAGCACTGCCAAGTCGGGCTGGTAGACGAAAGTGCCGAACAATTTGAGAGCGTCATAAACCCGATGCACGTTTGACCGGTCTGACTCACTCAAGCCCAACACGATTGTGAAGTGCGCTGCAAAGAATGTGTGGCCCACCACAGTAATCAGGTACAGCTGTATCTTGGCAGAGCCATGCACACTGCACAGCACAAATCAAATCAGACAAACTACTCCAGGATGTCTTTTTCACACATCAAGTTATGACCAATGACGTCTGGCTCAGACAAGTTGTTTATATGATGATTGCAGGTGAGCAGTCAATCTAAGACACCCGCATGTTAACACGTCCAGTAACTGAAATGAACTCATAAGCAAACAGGAAAGAGTAGGCTCACCATGTCCAGTGAGGTACCCGTCAACTTCATACCCAACCGGAAGCTTCTGCCCTGAAGGCATCACGTCCCGCAGGCACTGTGCACACACCTAATATTTAGAGCTGCTTTTGTAATGTGCAAAATCACCAAACACAAGGCTGTGCCAAAAAGTGACTTGCAACAGAAACCCACATCAACGACTGCTTGACACAGCTGTGTCAGAAGCAGACAAGCTGCAGCAGAGGGCCGCAAAGCACCCGGCATGTACTATCATCATCAAAAACCCGCTTCCAAATTCTTGAGATCTAGGATCTAGGTACGTACAGCAAGACGGGTACCAAATGTCTCCATTCTGTGCTGCTATGGCATGCATGCAGGCTGATAATGCACAAGGAGCTACAGCGCTTTTCAAGGCCTGCTTTCTCGAGCCTGGAGCACACACATGACTCAGACAAACATGCATGCTTCCGGACGCATCTGTTGCCCGACCATTTCTGCTTGTACTCCCCTTAATGGCATTACAGTATGCATCTGCAGATCAAGGCGCGAAAAATATTTTGGAGGGTACCACCGGTGTTTCGGCGGTACCGGCCAGATTTGGCCCAGCCGGTGCCTGTGTGATAAGCTCCCGAAGCACTGCAGGCTGCAACGTGCAAAGCTTGAGAGGGCTGTCAACTCGCTGCAAGGTTAGCTTGTGTGTAATTGTTTGATTGCACGGAAGAATTTTGCGATGCAGCACCCAAGTGCACAGTGACTTCTGGGCCACCTTGGCGTGCAGTCTGGGGCTGCCTGGCAGTATTTGCTAGTTGGCCACTGAGGACTGAAGCTACCGGAGCTGAGAGACTGGTAGCAGCGCTGCAGCTCAACAGGTTTTGCTCTTAGTATTTTATAATCGCCTGCCTGTGCTCAAAGCAGCCTGGAAGCCAGCTCCAAGGGTTGCTCACTTGCTGCAGGGAGATGGTGTTTACGCAGTCACGACTACGTGAGCTCGTACAGGCGGAGCTCCCTAAGTCGGAGAGGGCGAGCCTAGTGGTGCTGGTGAACACACGCTTCAGTGATGTCCAGCAGGCCCTGGAGGGCGTGGAGGAAGAAGATGCTGTTTCAACACTGCAAGCATACCAGCGCCAGATTGCCGGTGAGTTTGCGAGCTTCTTTATCTTCACTAGGGGTCTTACTTCAGCTGACCATACCAGCACAGCACCGTTGAGGTCCAGCAGTATCATATGCACAGCTGCCAGTCACAGCGGCTTCCACTGGCAGCAGCACCAGCTGAGTTCAGCTTGAGGTTTGCCGCTTTGGCTATTACCCTTTGATTGCAACTTGCAACCTGCTGCTCTTCAGGCAAGATCTCACTGCATCTCAGGTGAACCCAGTCAGCACTTAGTGACTTCCAACTGGCAGCAACACCAGCTTGACATTGTTTGGCACCACAAGGCACCCTGAGTCTTATAGTGTCTGGCCAACAGCAGCACAGCACTGTTGAAATCCCGTTTTACTTATACTTTGCTATGCAGCCTTGCTTCTCAGTGCACCACTGATCATCTGCTGACCATGCAGGTGGTCAGGCTCCAAGATATGTTCAATATGACGACTTCCAGGCTTATAATGCTCACCTGGAGGCTCGCATCACGGAGCTAACGATTGCTTCAAACAGAGACCAGCAGACATCACGTTCAGAGCAAGAGCTTGGAGAGGTAAGAAGTGGTGCTGATCTGTCTTGTCACTTCGGCGGACGAGTATTCGCAATCTGAGCACTAGTTGCAAATCTGACCTACTGAGCGTGGGCAACCACATGCTATGTATCATGTTGTTGCAGTGGTCAGTGCTGGCATACGGTCAATTTATTGTCTCTAAGTGACTCTAATGAATGCTTTGCAGAGTTACAAGAAGACAATGACTACAGTTGCCGACTTTCCATTCCTTGAGCCCGTGACCGAGGATGATCCGCGCCTGTTGCGAGCACATGCTGCTGTGCTGGACGCGTTTAATACTTGTGAGCCGGCAGGCAATATCTTTGTCCGGCCTTCTGGTGAGTCACTACCGTTGAGGCTTGCAAACGATGGTGTTGTGCATCGTGCACTCTTACGAGTGGGCCTCTTGTGGGATTACTTGTCTGTACAGTTGGTGCTAAGGTAGCACACATAGTATTAAATTGTTGTATGTGCAAGTCGGGTGTGACTGATGTGGGGCTATGTGGGACGTAGGATTGGCAAAGCGGATGCGCTTCGCTGAGGGACACGAGCAAGCGGGGCAGCAGCAAGCACAGGCAGACGCAGCTGGGCGGATCAGCACCTGTGCACCGCCGCCAAGACCCCGCCTACCAGGACACAGCATAGTGGATCTCATTGGGCACGGCAACAATTTGAGCGAAGAAGAGCACATGCAGCCGGCTGTGATGAAGCTGCTGCATGCATCTGCGACAGCCCTCGGCAGCAGTGCTTGTCTTGAGGACACGCATAAGCCTACCCGCCGGCTGTCCTACCCTAATAGCCAGCCTGATGCGACCTGCCTGGCGGCACCCGGCAATCGCAGCTGGGCACTGGTAGTGTGGACCGGCGAGTTCAAGCTCGGCGACACGGCGCCGGAGATCGCGACGGCCATCGGTCAGGAAATCAAGCGCGCGCGCTTCATGTTCGACGGCCAAGACGATCAGAGGCAGTATGCCGTGGCGCTCATCCTTACACTCAATTCCCTGGAGCTGCTCTGCATCAGAAAAGCGCCGCTGGGAGGCATTATTGTCAGCTCCACCGGCCAGCAGCCTTTCTCTGTGAGCACTCAGTCTCCCGGCTTCAGGTGGCTGGTGCGCTTGCTTGTGACGCCGCGCGATCAGCTGGGCTATTGTGAGCCTGCTGTGCCACGGCTGTCAGCACTTGGACAGGTGTCACTTGGCAGCCTGCAGCTCATCCGCAAGGGCACGAAAGAGGGGTCAGGTAGCTTTGTATGGAGTTGCGAGGCGGCAGGAGGCAAGGCCATCCTCAAGTTGAACCGCGACGACCGAGAGGCACGTATTCCTCAACCTGCTTACACTAAAATGTGCTTACACTGCTCGCATATGTGGCATCGTGGTGTCCTTGCATTTAAGATTGCCTGCAATATGATATTGCCGGCTGACCTCTCCTCCGCTTGTTGTCCTCCCAAAAGCGAATTGTAGGTGCTAAATATTCAACTGTATTGCAGAGCGGCTTGCTGCAGAAGCTAGTGGGCGTGCCACATGTCGTCCAGTTGGTAGCCTTTGGCATGTGCTCATACCTGGAGGATGACTGGCATGCTGTCCTGGTCCAGCCTGTGGTGAAGCTATTGACACATGCAGACAGCTTGGAGCGTGTGGGACAGGTAGGTGAGGAAAATGTACAAATTTCTTTGTCTTGTGTAGCATAAGCAGCATTACGTGTGAATCTCCCTGGATGGTGGCCCTCTCTGCATCGACTTTGCTTGCTGTTTTGTCATGCCAACCTCCAGTTTCGCTGGCTTTCTCAGGTTGCTCATGATGTGGCCCAAGGCATCCATGGGTGTGCACAGCGCGGCATAGCACAGCGGGATACAACGGAGCGCAATATGGGCTATGATGAGACGGGCCGCGGCTACTTGCTGGACTTCTCCGCTGGCAAGGTTTGTTTTCTTTTTCTTTGAGATCTTGTGCGCCCTTGCTCGGCTCATGGCGATTTGTAATTGTGGTTGTGGAAATGCGGCCCGCACCTGTTTATGTGCTTGGACATGCTTCCGATGTGCACTTTCTGACAGTCATTCCATGCCGGCAAGGCCTGGTGTTGCGCGCGGCTTGGAATAACTGGCTTGTGTGCTACACCGCAGTTTGTGGAGGGCCATGACTGGAGCAGTGGCGTCGCTTCTGACTCACCCCAAGGCAAAGACGTCCGACAGATCACGGGGACACTGGTTGCTGCACCCCTGTGTGTGTTGCGCGGCGAGCCGCACAGTATCAGCAGCATGCTCGAGGGCGTCTTCCTCAGCGTCCTCAACATTGCCTGCAATGGCAAAATCACCGGCTACAATCTCCCGAGCGACAACATCGTGATGTGGGAGGTCGTCAGGGCCGGAGCTCTGCAGCGCTTGCAGCTTGTGGAGGAGAGCAGGATTGTGGACCACCTGAAGCCCCTTGTGCACAGCCTGCATGACTTATTTTACCCAATGCCTGCAGATTGCAGCAGTTCGCGAGGGTATTGCAAGATGGTGACGGTGGCAGCCTTCCAAGCCGCTTGCCAGAATGCCTGCAACAACAAGCTGCAGTGCTAGCAAAGTCTGCTCTCACAGGGCAGGTATGGCCTTGAATTTGTGCAGTTAGCATGTGATGCCTCGGCCAAAAGACTGTTGGTCGTCCCCCTTTAATCATGATCATGTGAATCATGAAAGCACATGGTCCTGCGCGACCTTGAGTTGCCCTCAAATTGCGCAGCTTATGGGCAGAGCCTGTGTGTGGGAACAGGCGCATCTGGCAGCAGTTGATCCAGGAGTAGAGGCTGATGTCTTTGCCATCAGCAATGCAATGCAAATGTCTGCAGAATGCACTATTGTGTATATTGCCTATGCTAGGTCATTGGAGCTTAGCAAGGTGCCGGGTGTGAGCTGCAAGCCATGATGTTTAATACACATGCCACGCGCAGCTGTGCTTGTGTTGCTTTGTGTCCTCATGTCAGTGAAAGATGTTATGGTAGCATGTCTTGACGTCAATAGATTCAGTATGGGCTTAGCAGTATAGCTGTCACTGCAGTACTGGAGCATGTCTTCAACATGTTATACATCTAGGAGGACACTAAGCACACTGTCACGGTGGTTGGCAGACATGTTTAAGGGTCGCATGTGGACGGGCTGTTTCATGACTAGCGGCCAGAGTCCACTTGGCCAATCTTTGCACATGCGTGCAGCTTGCTTAATTTCTTGCATGGTGCAAGAGACTAAACCCACGATCAGCGCACGGCAGCATGGGCAGGAACGCCGTTGGACACTCCGAGTCGCTCTGAGTCAGGGACCACAGTTTTGAATTCATTATGGCAGACTTCATAGATTCTTCCAGCAGAGCAGGCAGGCCTGCGAAATTGGCATCGGCTTACACATCAAAATTTGTGATTCACAGACAGTATTGCTGACATGCCGTTCTGATCAATGGTGAGCTGTCCTGCGGCCAATCTTCTGCGTCAGTTGCTTGTAGAACTAGAAGCCAGGTATCTTTCGGGAGCTTTGGAGAGAGGCGGCATTGCTCGACCTTTTGCTCAGATAGCTACATAGTGGCCCACATGCAAACACTTTGGCGGGCACTAGGAGTGCACAAAAAATTGGCTGGTACAACTACTGTACAGTGGTTCATGCCGTTCCCAAAAGTGGTGCTCTTCCTTGATATGCATGCACGTGCCCAAGGGGCAAGGCAGCAGTTACCTGGCTCATCGCATGCAGTCACGAAGGTGCTGCCAGCAATCGGTTGCTTAAATGCAACCTTGAAGAAATCACGTGGAGAATTCTGCACCTTGTGTCACGCTGCAGCGCATGCATGTTAAGCAGCTGGTGTGGAAGAACGCCAGCCGGATTGCCGGCATGTGTGCCTATTCGGCTGGCTTATTCTGGAATGCTGGGCATATCTAAAATTTATCTTGTCCGACTCTGCTCAGGCTCATTTAGAGGAAAGCAGCAAAACAGCAGGGCTTGACTGCGGACAGCGCCACGCAGCGCTGTGCGCTGTATGCCTAGCTAGAGCTTGGCCAAATATCGTTCGAAATGCGCCATTGCAACATATAAGACGTTGCACATACTCAAATTAGCGCTTGCATCCTGCTCTGTTTTATTTTGAGGTGTGCCCTTGACAGGACGGGGGCACGCGCGGTGCTGGCAACCTCCTGTGGTGCCTTGCACCAGACGTGTGCATGGCCTCATGTGGACTTTGAATGCAGCAAACCAGCGCCTCGAATTCTGCATTGAGCACTACGAAAACAATGCAGATCGCATTTCGACACGCGCAGACAGTCTTCGCAGCTGCTGTGAGGACGTCAGCTAGGCGTCCAGTTGCTTTCGTTTCGGCACCATCTGCAACTCTTTCCACCGCAAGGCAGTCCTTCCACGGCTCCACAGATGGCTTGAACCACCTAAGACGGTCAGATGGAGTCGGTACGTACTCTCTTGCCCATTTGAGGGTGCATAGTATGTACAATGCTCTTGCAAGTCCTAGTGGAACTGGACAGCACCGTCCCTGATCTGGTTCTCAAGTCTTACTTTGATGAGCAGGTGGAGGTTACATTATGACATCCGCTCCTTTTGGATCAATCGCGACTGCCGAGGCGTTTCTGTGACTTCAAAACCAAGGTAGGGTGGTCTCGATCAGGAACTAGTTTTTTCGCTCACGTTAAACATGCACAGGTCCATCGAACGAGACATATGTAGCTTGGAGGTGTGCCCAATAGTTTGGGGGATATCTGTGGATATGCATTGTAAGTAATCACAATTGTTGATCGCCAAGGCCTGGTACAGGATGCTGACAGTCGACCTGTCCACTTCCAAGGGCAATGTGGTGCTCATCGTCAACGTGGCCAGTCAGTGCGGTTTCACGCCCCAGTACAAAGAGATGGCGGAGCTTTACAACATGTACAGCAGCCAGGGCTTTGTCATTCTCGGCTTCCCTTGCAACCAGGTGGGCGATGCAATTTTGCACTGTTCTTGTCTTGGTGATGACTGGCTTGATTCCCACTGCACACCTTCCAGCTCTCAAGTCTGTTCCTGCACAATTGAGCGTGTCAAACAGCAATATAATGCCCAACTTTCCGGTTTTCACAGCTGTGCAATGCTTCTGCCTCCCGGTCTGCTGGCGTTACTGTACTTGTTCTGCAGTGAGAAGTGGGCAGCAACCTTGGCAAATACTGACCTGTTGCTTGTGCTGTGGGCAGTTTGGCGGGCAGGAGCCGGGCAGCAATGCGCAGGTAAAGAAATTTGCGCAGGATAGGGGCGCCAAATTCCCCATCATGTCCAAGGTCGAGGTGAATGGCAGCGGAGGTAAGACTCCCATGAAGTGCACCTGAAGCCCACTGAGGTCTTTCTCTGGGCCAGATAGCTAGCTCATTTTCCATATGCTTGCCTTTCTCTAGACCTGGCAAATTATCACTTTCAACTTGATGGCATGTCACTCATGCCCTCTGAAGCCATTTAATCTTCATACCCTGTTACCTTTGCCTGGTAAGGGATTGAGGGATAGGTGCACTCTGGCAAATAAAGGACATTTTGCGACGCGAGCTGGTGTGGGACATTGCTGGGATGTGTGCAGGTCAGTCCTGGCCTTGTCAACTTGCCCCAAAATGCCCACTGTTCATGCCCAGCTCCTGCAAACTTTCCAGGGGAATGCCAACTCCAGGGGATTGCCAACAAATAGCAAAGTGCTGAGATTCTCTCTGAATCGCCCACCACAAGCAGGTTACACATTTCCAATGGGGGTTGCAAGCGCATGTGAACTACTTGATGGCGGAATTGGGCCTTCAACACATCTTTTGGTGGCGGTTGTCCTATGTCTTGGCTTGAGCGCTTTGATATGCACCAAGAACATACCCATGGTGTGCAAAAAATATTTTACTTCATTTCGTCGGGCCATCTTTTGAAGCCTTGCCGAAATTTTGATCATGGGGAAGAACCTGGCCTCCATGCGCTAGTTCAGCCAAGACATGTGTACACTTGCAGGTATCTCAATTTGTTGATGTACACTGGTCAATACTCGAGAACTGCACCGGATGAATCTCACTGTTTCTTTACAAGTCACTCATAAATGCCAGGCATCACGCCGGCTAGCCCGCGGCCCAGCCGAGCCCATATGCAATGATCCCATTTAATCACCGCTCTGGTGACTCTCTAGGCGGGCTGCACCACTTCTTGTGCTTCCTCCAGTTCTTCCGCTGACAGCTCTCCGAGCAATACCGGACGGCACGGCACCCTTTGCACACCTGCAACAGGGAATCCTCATGTCATCATATGAATATTGAATCTGCGCGTTGCACATGACTGTACGCTCCTTTATGCGCAGGGGTATGGTTGGGACATGCATGGCCACAATCACTTGCTAGGCACAGCATGAATGTTGAACGCTGAACAAAACCACTCGTGGCGGCTTCAGGCTGTAGCCGGCTCCAGTGCCATCAGTAATGGGACAGCAAGCTGGCATGAAGACACATCAGCAGGTTAGTAAGAAGACTCTGTATGGTCTTGAGCATGCTCTGCTGGTGGGCATAGATTGTCGTTTCACTGCAACAAAACACAGTATTGCTACAAGGCACCCAGTCCTGAGGGCTGGAATGACTTAAAGCGTATAATGACATTAACAAAACACAGCAGTGCAGATCTACTTGCAAAAGTGCTCGGGAAAAAATTAGAAGGCACCTTGTATTCCCATGCCTCGCCCTCTTGCTCCCTAATCCCGCTGTCTCCGCAGTGGGCGCAATGTCAGCACCATGGGCAGGTCACAATAGGAGATGATGTTGGCAAACAAGCTGACTGCATCCCCAACAAGGCTGGCCTCCAAATCCGCTCTCGACTCCAGGGACACATCGGCCGAGCCTGGCGCATAAGTGAGCTGCAGGGCAACGAACATGCGGCTGACTACTGCGGTCAGAAACGCTTGCAGCTCCTTACCAGGATTCTTTCCTGCGCGGTGCATGGCACAGATGTCGCAAAATATTGCATCGTCACCAACATGATCTTTGTCGTGCTCAGACTGCCAAACAAATGGGGGCACTTGGCCAGTGTCCATATCGACCAGATGGGCCATGGCCTGCATGGAATAGTTTCAGCTTAGAAAATGAAACCCAGATGGGTTCCAAAAGTTGGCATGCAAGCCATATTTGGACCACTTGGAGACGCAACAGAAAATCACATGCAGAATTTAGAGGTGTTGCATAGGCTGCTTGCCCCTTTTACGCAGGTGAATGAAAAGTGTTAATAAGCACAGGAAACCCTATAGAGAAGGGCGCACCTGCTCTCAGGGTCTTGTATGGCATTGTTGAGGCCTCAGTTGGGATGGACTCAGCAACGTCTCCAAATCGAATGAGCTCATCCGAGGGCTGCATCAGGCAGGAGCTTATTACACTCAGTCAAAAGCAGTCTCTGAAGTCTGGCCCAAGGTTGATGAAACCATTCCAGTGCATACCGCATACATGAAGCACCATGCACACACTGAACACTCTTGAGTTGTGAACGTTGCAGGTTCTTATCATCTATACGCTTGTCCTGCCAAGAGGCAAGGTGCATGCTGGAGACAAGCTGCAATCAAAGGCTGCCAGAATCCCACACCTTGATGGGCTCGTTAGATCCAAGCAACCCCAATCCACCATGGGCACAAGGCTCAGTATTCATACCGCCCCAAGCCACCCGGGTCCGTCACATGTTACTGTGGATATAAGCGAGGAGCACTGCAGATGCTGCAAAGGAAGAAGACAGAGGCACGCCTGCATGGTGCTCCCATCTGCGGAGATAGAGCAGCCTCCAAAGAGGTACAGGTGCCTCCCATGCGCGACCAGGCTGCATTTAATCCGCAGGAAGTCAGGCCTCGTACGCGTCACGGTGTTGATCTGCACGAACAGCAGGCCATCTGACTCAGTCACTGACGGCTGACTTATCATGCATGCAGAGCGGCTTGTCTGGATGGTTGGTGTCACAAGCCACTGGGCGACTGCCTTTCTTTGCACAATGTGTGCACAATGTACCCTGTTCAGGTTGTGACAGATTATGAGTCACAACTTAAACAGCACGTGTCTGCTTAAAGAAAGTTCGAGGGGCCTTGATTTGAAGGCAAAACTGATCAACAGGGATCAATGACCCAAGACCTAGAGACTGGCTGTAACCTAGAGACTGGCTATAAGATATGCAGCGGCTTCTAGAAATTCTGCTAAGAGAGGAGTGTTCAGAAAGATGGTAAGAGGGAGGGGTTCACCACCACTGCAGCATTGCTGAATGGCATGTCGGGGTCGTCCACAAGACAGGTTACCAGCGTTGTGCCATTGTCGGACATCAGGAACAGCTTCCTGTTTAGGATCGCCCCCTGGCAAATGCGCACAGGCAGCTCGGAGAAGGAATCAATGAAATCGATCCGGCCATCCCTGCAAGGGCAATGCATGAGGTAAGCATAATCATCACAGTGGACCGCTGACTGGACTACACCTTTGTAACTTACCACTTGTTGATTAGCAGGAGTATCGTGGAGTCTAAACCGATGTTGTTTTCACTACATCTTCTGTTTCAAAAGCTCGACTTCAGGAATGCGTAGTGGCAAGTGAGGGACTCACACATACAAGAACGGCAGCATGCGCAGGTTGTGATGGCCTCATGCAACCTTCAAGAAAGCGAGTGGCAATCAGAAACACACGGAGCGATGATGTGGCTAGGCCTGAGTGCGCCAGCTGCAAAGCATGCTGTAGGTAACCCTATGGCCTTAGGGAGAGCAAAGTGCAGAGCTGGGCGCACTTTTGGGTGAAAATGGCATAGGTGAAGAGGTCCCTGTGTATTAGCCTCATGACAAGGAAAAGCATGCCGTTGAAGTGCCCACAGCTGAAGATGTCCTCATAGACTCCCTCACAAGGAGTTGTTGGCGGCTCCTGCAAAAACCAGCAGAGCACAATCGCCCGTACTCTTCTGGCGGTACACCCCTTCTTTTGAGATGTGTGAGATGAAATGATGGAAAATTTTAATAATGTATGAAAAGGTGAACGAAAACCAAGTTGAAAGTCTCTGACTGCGTAATTGCAGCTCCACAGATTTGAGAGCTGCAAATGAATACTATTTGGAAAGCACTTGTATGCACTCGCACAGGGGTGATCTCACACAGTCTGTTTTTTGAGTCCCCTGCCAACATCAACATGAATGATACACACTCACACCAAGGCCGGTATCCTCATAAAATGGGAGCACACTTATCCTTACCGTGATCTGCATTGATGCCTGGTACTGGTACTTTGTGCTGGGCTTGAACTGCAAGAGCTGCTGCGGTAAAGCCACACTGTCGCGACTGCTCCTGAAAGCCTCAAGCGTCGCTCTAGCCTTCCTGGCTCTCAGCCTGACAAACACCACGCAGACGTGAAGTTGACACCCAAACTCACATATAATTGGAGAATTTGCACTGCGGAAGACTCAATTTGACCTTAACGCTTGTGGAAAAACGGGTGCATGCAAGTCTTGTGACCCCATGAGGACAGCTGAATATTGGCTAGACATGAAACGATGCCAATTGAAGAAAACTGTGATGTCTGCCCAAGCATGGCGCACAGGAATGCTCATTCCAGAAATCTGTAAGACCCTTGTGAATACCCGCAGAATCCTCATGAGATTCGGCAGGAAAGTGCACCATACAAGGCATTGTTTATTTATCTGCCTATATGAGTGTCTGATATGAGATTGCAAGTGCCTGTTGTGTCCTTTTTTGGTTGAATGTTTCCCCAAAGACCTACAAGGCAGGGAACTTTTTTAAGGGTCTGATAAGTCTTAAGTGACATGACAAGCACCTGAAATTCTCCACCTGATCTATGTCACTGCGCGGTGTCCGGGGACTGAGCCGCGGCTCAGCATACAGCTGGACTGCAGCAAAGTTGCCCGCCAGCTCAGCACCCAAACCTGAATAGGAACGCCAGGCTTTGTATGTAGTGCCAACAGACAGGATTTCGTTTATAGTAGCATTTTTGGGGAAAACCTTGCCAGTTGTCTACCAAATCTCATCTTTGCAAGGCACTGTGTGCATCATGACATTAAGGCAAAATGGTGTGGTGAATTATCTGATTGCAATCACAGCTCTCTACTTGGCGGGATCTGCATGCTGAAATCTGGAGCGCTCAATGCAAAGAGGCAAAGATGGCATACCCTGCCTGATGCATGCCTTCTGCAGTTTCAAGAGAACGTCCATCGCGAACTCCTCTCCCAGGCCTCGCAAGTGCTCAGGAACAGACAAGATCTTCCTGATGACGAGCTTTGCTTTGAGGCAAGCCTGTGAGGGACCACACACCCAGACATCTGAGAGCAGCAGGTCATAGGCTCAAGCTCGCAGTCCCTTGAACGGCTTGGCACACAAGGGCTGATGCTTGTTTGCAGGATCATTGAGGAAGCCAACTGCGGCCCAGAAGCTTACCGTGATCACTGCATGCCCAGCCATCACAGAGTCAATCTGTAATGGCTGGGCAGAGGAAGAGTTAGTTAGCTGCAGATATGCTTGGGCGATGTTGAGGTAGAGTATGACTGCCAAGACGCAAGATCTGGATCCGAGTGACGAAATTATGTCCTCTGAGATCAACCAGTACGCTTTCATGCCTGTCTTTGGCTTCAAATGTGCCATGTCCAAGTTGAGTACCGCCAGAGCAGCTTCGTACGCAGCAATGGCCCTCCACAAATCATTGGTCTTATAATAAATATTCCCTGCTTCCTTCATATGCTCCAGCAACAACTGTGCTCGTTCATCTACGCTCAACATTGCTTCCTGTATCTGAAAGCAACGAACGACGGAACGGTGATTTGCAACGTTTCAGCAAAGTCTCTGCGAGTAGGTTCCGAAAATTATTCTATCAAAATAAGAGATGTCTGCGATTGCGCACTCATAAGATAGAATAATTGTCTGGGACGTCATGTGCATGTGTTCGAGCAACACATACACAAGGACACCCCCTTTAACTGATCATAAGTCCTGTAAAGGAATAATTAAAGAGAATGGCATCTCTGTGCAAAATCCATTGCATTCTTCAGGATGATCGCTATGCGAGTTTGGCTTCAGAGATGGACCTGGACCAAATGATGATGTCAACATGATCAGTTGTCGTCAGCCGTGACGTGAGGCTTATCTGAACTCGACTGAATTGAACTCGCTTGAACAAAAAATGCTTTTGAGACGGGAAAGCCCTTTTTCCCCCTCAACCCTCACCCACACAACCGATTGCCCTTGCGTGCAGACTTTGGCGAAGCCTGGCCATGTTGTGTATACCAGACACAAACAGCGGCAGCCAGGAGCATGCATGGTCCTTAGGAGACATGCCGCATGATCAGACAATTTGCATATGACTGTTATGGTAATAGCTATGCATGTGCTATCTGCAGTCGTAATCCCGCTGACGATAACGAGGGCAATATCGGGAATAAATGTGTCACTGGATCCATGGAATTATGAAGAATCACACAATCTGGTACACAGAGTACGGCCCATGGGCACTTGCTTCTGACTCAACAGGAGCTCACCAGTCACTGGTTAGTACAGCAATAAAAGAGGCACTGGCAAAATTTTCGCATTCAAACAATTTGGCTCCACCCAGGACTTTACAACCCCTTGCAATGGCAACAGATTCAAAAAATACAAACATTGCTCGCATTGCTTTGCTCGCGATCGCACCAAAAGACATGTACACTCCTCGCACTGTGCTGCTGACAAGCAACTTGCGCTCAGTTGCTGCTCATCCTCTCAGATGACTCAGACGTGACCATTGAAGGCCTGTCAGACCGCATGCACTCGGAAAAGGCGATGTAGATTCTCATGCATCAATCCAGAGGCAACTTTCACAGCCGCCTGCACCACTTCTTATGCCTGCTCCAATCATTTCGCTGGCATAGGCTGGAGCAGTAACGGACAGAATGGCACCCTCTGCACACCTGCAGCAGAAATTAACAAGGCATCTAACTGACAGCATAAAACAAAGTCGGTGTGAACCTTGGGAACTTGATATACTGCCATCTCTGACTTTGCGGACACAACTGCAAATCTTAATTCTAGCCACAAGGGGCTATAATAGAGTGCACACTCTATGGCTGGCCACACACTACGCCCAGACTGATGCATGAGGCAGTCTAGAGGAAACAGTACACAGACACTTCCAGGCTGCAGCCTAACAAAATCAGTATCGCCGCTGGCTTCAAGTAATAGCAGCTTCACAAAATCGCAGTTTGCAAAAAAGTGAGCACTGCAAAACCGAGCCAGGAATGTGTCCAAGCATCCCTGCCTTGAAAGCCATGTACCAAGAGCCCCACATCGAGGTCATCTGATTACTGTAGGCCAGAAATTTTGCAAAGCGGGGAAGGCACCTTCAAGTCCCCTGCTGCATGCTGCGATTCCCTGACTTCTGTCTCTCCGCAGCAGGCGCATGTGAGCAGCAGCGGGATGAGCTCACTTTGACTGATCAGCGTGGCAAAGAGAGTGGCTGTATCTGTGATGACTCCGGCCTCAAAAATTAGCCTGGACTCCTCTGGCACATCACCGTTGCCTGGTGCGTAAGTGGCTTGCAACGCGTAGTAATTGTGGTTGATCACCGCTGTGATGTAAATCTGCATCCCCTTGGTGGGATCTAAAACTGCACCACAACATTGATATACTCAATATTATTGTTATTATTATTATTTTTATTACACGCCTTTCCAATCCATGAGGATCAGGTGCGTCGCAGCAGCGTTTCTATGACAGCCTTCCAACCTTCTCTATCTTGGGCTTTCCTCCACCAGGTCAGAGATAAACCAAGAGAAGCCAGGTCCTGTCTGACATAATCATTCCAGGACTTGACAGGTCTACCTCGTCTGCCAGCACCTTCCAAAGTGCTAAATAAGAACATTTTAGGCATTCTGTCATTTTCCATACGAGCAACATGACCAAGCCATCTCAAGCGTCTGTATCTGACAATCTGTGACACAGGGCTAGTGTTGCACTTCTCTAGAATCTCATCATTAGGGACCCTGTCCATAATGGACAATCTGCAAATGGCTCTCATGCACCTCATCTGGAAAACTTCAAGTCTAGAAAGCTCAGCCTCTGGTATAGCCCATGTCTCACAACCATACAATAGAGTTGACTGAACTATCACCTTATACAGAATTGACTTAATGCCCCTATGTATAAATGGGTCATTCCATACATGCAATTTCTTCAAACTTTGGAAAGCAAAGGCAGCACTACTGAGTCTATGGTTTATTTCAGTCCTGATGGAGAGATCATTACTGCAATGAGAGCCCAAGTATTTGAAGGTAGACACCGCCTGAACTGGTTCCCCATGTACTTGAACAGCATCTGTGGCTTGAGCCCCCACATGCATAACTTTTGTTTTAGGAATATTTATCTCCATTCCCCATTCAGTAAATACTGACCGCAAGATATCAAGAATTTCCTGTAGCTTTGCTTCTGAGTCTGTGAAAATGACAATATCATCAGCATATAAAATAATCCAGCAAGCCTCGCTCTGGGTTGGTCTCTTGCACTCGGTGAGGTGCCCGTCAAGACTATAGCCAACATTAATGCCCAGGTGGTGGACTCTGTGCTCAATGCGCCTACATATGCTATCCAAAAAGACATTGAACAGCATGGGTGCATTGACATCACCCTGCTTGAATCCTGTGGATACTTCAAACCAACTCTTGCTGCCTTTGTGATCTGTTTGCATGGCACACTCTGTACCCTCATGCAAGTCTCTCAGGAGGCCCACCAGTTTGGCAGGAGCTCCCCGCTGCTGCAGCACACACCATGCTAGATCTCTGTCCACAGAGTCATATGCTTTACTCAAGTCAATGAAGCACAAATGCACAGGGATAGCCTTTCTATGTGATCTCTCCAATAGACTCTTCAAAGAAAAGACTGCATCTGTGCAACCTCTGCCGCGCTTGAAGCCACACTGTGCCTCCAGCAAGATACCTTCAGCCCAGTTTTGCAGCCTCTGCCTTAAAATGAGTGCATAAACTTTGCCAGGCAAACTTAGCAGGCTAATTCCCCTGTAATTCCCCAAATCTGTAGGGTCTCCCTTTTTCAAGAGGGGCACAAGCAGAGATTTTTTCCAGTCTGCGGGGGCCTTGCCAGTCTCCCATACATGGCAGATCAAAGTGTGCAACATGCGCCACCCAGCTTCCCCACTATATTTGATCATCTCAGGAAGAATGCCGCATACACCAGGCGCTTTATGGTTTTTTAGCCGCTTCACAGCTGTTTCCACCTCGGAATGGGTTGGGGGGTCCTCAACAAAGTTGTACTGCTGAGCCTCATCTGGTGTGAAGGCCGCCAGCTGGGCACGCAGGCCGGGTGCGGTTGGGCGGTGGCAGTTGAGCAAGCTGCTGAAGTAGCGCCGCTGCATGTTGGCCTTCTCCGCCGGGTCGCTGGTGCAGCTGCCATCCGAGCGCTTGAGCTTGTTGGCGTGCAGCGGCTGTACTCTGTTGAGGTCATCTCGCAGCCGCACACGTTTGTACGCTGAGTGCAAATTCCCGGCTTGAAAATCAGCATGCAAGTCATCAGCCAACTGTTTCCACTATTTCTTCTTATCGGCTCTGACAGACTTTCTGCAAGCATTGAGAGTGTGCCTATATTGCTGCCTGAGACCTACAAGAGCCACAGGGTCCTCACACTGCCTGAGCCTCTTGAAGGCCTGCTTTTTTTGTTGCACGTGCTCCCAAGTTGTCTGTGACACCCAATCCTCTCGAGGCCTGCTCTGCCTCTCTATAGTTTCCTTAGCACTGCCATGAATACAATTCGCATAAGCTTGCCAGGTGGCCTCAACATCCCCGTATGTGCATGTCACAGATTCATAAGCACCTGCTAACTGTGCTACTTTGCTCTGATACTCAGCACGTACAGCATCATCATTGAGCAAATTCACATCAAAAGAGATAGACTTAGCTTGCCTTGCCCGTCTGAACCGTAAATCCACTTTGCAGGAGCCCACCAACAGGAAGTGATCTGTCTCCAGCTCAGCACCCCTGTGGACTCTGCAATTGGTCATCAGTCTAGCTTGTGCTCTGCGAATGATCAAGAAATCAATTTGATTGCTGTGGGAATCCCCTGGTCCTGTCCAGGTTGCTAGATGAATACGCTTGTGGTCAAAAAAGGTATTGCGTAGTACTAAATCAGTCGCAGAGCAGAAGTCCAGGAGCCTAGTACCCAAATCACTGGTACGCAAATTCTACTTCCTCAGTGCAAAGCTGCCTAGACAGCCATTCCAGTGATCAGGGTGCTCTGCTCCTACTTGGGCATTGAAGTCCCCACCTAAAATGAGGACATCACGGGCAGACACAGCATCCACAGCGCTTTGCAACTCAGAATAGAAATTGTCTTTCTCAAGATCAGGATAGTCCAATGTTGGTGCATACGCGCAAATAACTGAAAGCACATGCTTTTTCAGTTGGAATTTTACCAGTAAGACACCCTCACTGATGGCCTGGGAGTCAAGCAAGGCTGTAGCGACACGAGGGCTGAGCAGCACTCCCACCCCCTGTCTCCGCTTGCCATCATCTCTCCCAGAAAATACTAGCTTCCATCCTTTGCAAGATTTGCTACCTGAATATGGCCATCGAACCTCGGTCAGGCAGCAGACATCAATTCTGTATTGCACCATCCTGTCAATCAGTTGCTCCAATTTGGAGTCTGCATTCAGCGTTCGCACATTCCAAGTGGCAATGCGCAAACATTTATCAGATTTAGAATTATAGGTAGTGGTCGATGTTACAGCAGCTGCTGCTAAAGGCATATGCATCAAGGAAAAACAATGACAGGCTGCCAGCCCTGTGCATCACTCCATAAGAACGATCTTCTTACTTAGCCACTGGCTGCTTTGTGGGCAGCAGTGGGGAAGACTTCTGCACCATCGATGAAGAGGCGATGGCCACTCCACCAGGTCTTCTTTCCTTCTGCTTTGGCTGCTTTGAAGAAGCTCCACAAGCTTGATCTGTACTGGCGCTCCTCGAAGCTGAGATTCCGGTCCAGGCCGATGGGGCGTCTGCCACTGGCTTTCGCATCAGCGTTGTAGGCCTTCAGCGTCCTGGCTGCCTTCAGCACGGCCCTTGCTTGCTTTGCGTCGCCCACCTTGACGAGAAGTTTGCGCGGCATCTGAGCGCTGTCGCTGCGTTCTGCGCCGATCCGGGAGACCTGAACGATCTTGACGTCGCTGTCGATCTGCATATGCTCCTGGAAGATAGACTGCACGTGCTTCTCCACGTCTGGGGTGGTTTCGGGCAGCCCTGCCAGCACGATGGAGTCCTGATCGGCAGCGTCTGCTGGCTTGGTTGCCCTGTGCGCCTGCAGCTCACCGCTGACCTCTCCCAGCTGCTTCTGCAACTGCCTGACTGTCGTCTCGAGGGTATCAACTACCCCCTGAGTGTACTCCAGACTGGTACGCAGGTCACTGATGGTGTGCTGCTGCTGGCGCATCTCTGTCATGAAAGCCTCCAGCTTCGCCTCCATCCGTGCCACTGATGCAGCAGCATCGGATCTGCAAGACATATGCAATATAGTCATCATAATCGTCAGCTCTTTCTGCCTACCATATATTTTTTAGGGTTCACCCCTAAACCCTAATAAAAAATGGGCTGCAGGTAAAGGCTGCCACATGTCCTACCCTTGATGGACTCGCCGGATCCATGCAAGACCAGTTCAACCGTGCACACGGTGCTCAGTATGCATGCCGCACCCCACCAGCCGGGGTTGACCACTGAAAGTACAGACATTAAAAACCAGCAGCGATCACTGCACTCAAGAACGGGGAACATGCTGTGCTGCACTTGTCTGGCAGATGAGGCTGAGTCAGCAATGATGCCATGCACTGAGGCAAGACATCCTCTTACTCAGCGTCCTTACTCAGCAGGCAATCTTGGTGATATAGGCAGGGATAGAACAAGGGGAAAGGAGATCTAGAGCGCACTGTTAAAAAAGTAGGATCCGGCGAGTTTGTATGTGGCCACCGAACCCCAAAACGGGGAGCGCTCCGACTTAACAGTGTAAGTCTTCAGGACCTGCATAGGGAAGCAACCAAGCATAAGCAATGGATTGCTAAATTTGTACCTGCAGTGTCTTGCCGTAAAGTCCTCAAAGTGGATCATCAGAACTTGCATCCTATCTTGAACGCCCATCCTGCCAACCGCAAACTTGATGGAAGCGCACATACAGTCTAGCCTAGAAAGATGAGAATTCCCGGCATGAATTGGTTTGATTTCATGAGGGGCCTTGAGACAATGTTGGTATGTGTGGTTACCTCTTTGATCTCCAACCAAGACGGCTCAGAGCTCACTGGCTGGCATGCACGAAAGTACTGCACCGCTCCCTGAACACCGAAGGCCCACGGTCAAGCAGCTACATTTGTGATCAGTCAGTAACAGATTCAACCATTTGTGCTTTGCCCCATCCAAGAATGGCGCATACAGGGCATGCCCTGGATCATCAGGATCCAGACAAAAGGCAACTTGTCAAGCTGCTCCACAGGGTATTTATATCGTCTATATCGCCCCGGCCGGCGGAAGCGGTATAAGATACTCAGGACCGTGCCCATCGGTTGACTTGAAGCGTGCCTGGATCTGGGTCAACAAGGGGTAGGATAGTGGCAGCCTTTGACTGCAGCTCGACGGCAGGACGTACATCTCCTTTTGGCAGGTAATGCGAGTAACCAATCCAATTCACAAAGGCACAAGAGAAGTGCGATGGAGGTGACAGCTCTGCACCTTGACAGTGCTGAAGGCCTTGAAGGTGTAGCTGAGGTGGCTCAGGTAGTTTTGAGCCGGCCGATGACCTGGCGCCGGGGCTGCCAGGTGGACGGTCGCCTCATTAGGCAACCCCAGATGCATGGGAGCCACGTGGAAGGGCGTCAGGAAGCTTCCATTGCCATCTGAAAACTTTTTGATGCCGATGGGATCAGGATTGCCAGAGTCCCTGATTAGAGCAGCACAACACAGCGTGAGAGGGGGTTCATGAATATCATCAGAGGATGCTTCTTCAGAACGGCACACAGTGCCATATAGCAGAAACGTGCCATATAGCAGAAACTGAAGAGATGAGCACCGCATGCGCAGTACTATGGCAAACACCGGGGACTAAGTGAAGGCGCTTGCATACATTGATGCAAGCACCAAAAAAAAAGAGTAAGTTCCTGCATGCATTGATGCAACCATCAGAAACTAAGCAGCAGGAAGACAAGAGCAAGCTCCTGCAGGCATCAACGCAGTCGTCAGATAGCAATAGCGGCTGGGGCGCACGAGATGTCTGCCGGGGCCTATATACGTTCTTTACTTTATATTTTTTATTAAGGTTTAGGGGTTTTTAAGGGTTTAGAACAATTATACCCCATAAAATGTGGAAAGCAAGAGCGGCTGGAGCGCACGAGAGCAAGGGGCGTCTGCTGTGGCTCCACTGCAGCCCAAGGGGTAAGCGCTTCTCGCCAGGCCTCAGGTATGTTGAGCCGGGTTGTGGCAGGCCCACTGACAGTGATGGAATGTGCTGAGTGTAGAAACTGACTGCCCCCGGTGGCGCTGTGAGAAATACTTGGAGTGTCTCACTCTGCCGCGCAGTCCCGTTGGTTCCCAAGTGCACTCTGGCGGCGCTGAACTTCTCCAGAGCAGCGTCCCTCTTTGTTTCTGTGGCAATCACAGCTTTGGTCATGATTCTTCGGCCCTGGCCCCACGGCTGAGCCTCAGTAAGCAGACACAGTGCAAGCTTGCTTGTTGGGTCCCTGCGGACCCGGGGAAAGCTGTGGCCTGTTGCAGGACAGAGTGTGAGGAGACTCCAATGTACTGGACAGTTAAATTTGATAAAGTGACATGCATTTGCCTCCTGCAAACATTGAAGGCTCATGGAGATAACGCCTCTGCAGGGAGATGGCATGTTCAGTGACTCAGCCTTACTGGATTTAAAAAGGACATGGGTCGTGCTGTAAGGACAGCAATTGAATGAAGCAGTCAGGAAAGTTACCTCTGCAGCAGGCTGCGCGAAGGGACAGGGGAACGTCTCGGCCGCGACGGATGTCAAAAATGTGGGTGGCTGTCAACGGACGCTTGTCCTCAAACCCGTCGATGACTACCAGATGCTTCTCAGTCACCAGCGCGCAGCATGGGCTCATCCTGGCAGAGATCCAGGTGGCCTGCTCTGGGGCGGGCAGCACCTGCACGCACATGTTCCATGCTCTTGCCAGCAAGGGTAACGTACTTTTCAGTGTATCAGGTACCACTGAAATCGCCAGTGCAAAGCCAAGAGGCGTGCACGCTAACCATGCAACGGTGCAATGCAGCCCCTTGCGACATGTGAAATGTAGAGGCATCATCTTCGGTGCTCGGCCACAAGAGCAGAGTACATCTTTTTGATACCTTCCCGACTGAGTAGGCATTTTGGCACGGTCAAGCAAACACCATGAAGACGCTACAGCACCGCGCCTAGCCCTGTGGGCTGAAAAAGTGGGGCAATGTAAGTGTTACAGCGCAAGAGTAATGGCGACAAGGACACTTGCCTGGACAAAGCAGCACTGGTCTGCGTCGAATTCGTAGATGTCAGCCAAATCCATTGGCTTCTCTCGCCCTTGCTGGCCGCCCACAATGACTGTCCTCTTCCCCGAGCATGCAACACCTGCAGTTATTTCACCCTTTAAACTCTTCCAAACCCATAAGCACCTGAGCATTCAGGACTTTGTAGGCTCGGGCACGCAGACTTCAGATTGCGCCCAGTTGCACACCAAAGTTGGCATATGCCAGGATGTTGGTCAAAATGTTGGTAACAAGTTTTCTCCAGCATTCAAGCACTGCAAAGGGCAGCCTATTGAAACGCATGCCCAAAACAGGGGGGCACGCTTAGTTTGAACTGATGAGAAGGGGGGGAATGGGCACCCATATGTCCCCTGGGGCTTGGAACCCCCACAGGGTCCAGCTCCCTCCACTTGAGGGTCTTCAAGTGGAACACCCACAAGTCGTTCAGGGGCTTGAACCTGCCCAAACCCAGACACACCAGCTCACCAGGAGGAGCTCATGACAAGGACAGAGGCTCACAGACAAGAAGACCAACAAGGCAATGGTGACTTTCTGTGCCGCAGCTTCTCCTCTGACCCAAGAGGGCTGCATTCCATCCTGGTCGTCTCCAAAGAAGCAGGATTGAATGCAGGTTGAGAGAGTCTGACTCACTGGTTGTCTCGTGTCACGTTGATGCCACCAAAGATGTACAGCTTGTTGTCTCGCTGCCAGCTGACATGCGCATAGCGGGGAGGAGGGCAGGGACCTGCGAGTGTGCAGCTCAGTAAAATTCAACTTCAAATCCAAAGCAGACAGCCAAGACCGGATTAAGACTGTGGCGTGCGCATGCACGCATCTCAACTGTCAGACTCACAAGAACCCCACATGATCTGGGAGAGAGAAAGAGAGATAAGTGCAGAGGTCAAGATGACACTGGATCCATTTGCTGCCTTGCCTACAGCACCGTTTTTCGTTCACGGACCAAAAGGGAAGACTTAGAACGGGGGGCGCACTTGATTGCACTGTTGTACAGGTCATGGTAGATTCCTTGGTCGGCATGGATTTGGGTATCTCTTTCATTCTGATCAGCTCGTTGCATACCTGCATCACACAATACACATTCCAGGAAATCAGTAATGGATATGATGCGCGCACAGTCACAGCTCGAGCAGATACGAAGAACTAAGTGACGGATGGGATCATCCGCGCAAAGTCGCAGCTTGAGCAGACAATTCAACAGAATTAATTAACGCGACAGGGGAATGGCAATGCCGGCAAGCATGGCAAGAGGTATTCATTAGGATATGCCTGCATCTTCTTTCCAAAACGGCCTTCGAAAATTTGACAGCCGCCGAAAAGGTACAGGTGCTTCCCATGCGACACCAGGCTGGCCCCTGTGCGGGAGAAGTCTGGCCTCGTTGTGTTGACGGTGTTGATCTGTCACCCACAAAGCCACATTCTCAAGGGTGGGCATCAACTGGAAATTTTGAGGGCATGCAGGATTGCCACCGTCAACCAAGTTCCCTCCACGAGCACACATGGACTGCTTAGGTATGGTCAGACCGCATATATAGAGGAGTGCCAGACAAAGTTGGGACATCAAGCCTGAATCCAAATCAAGCTGCTAATACAGAAGTTGGGAGCACAAAATAACAACAAATACCCAGATCCAAGACTTATAGAGACTGGAAAAGCTTCACGCAAGTGCCCAAATGCGGACCGCTCCACTTTGTGCAGAGCAGGAGGGCATGCATGGGGTCTCACCACCACAGCAGCTTTGTTCAAGGGGATTACGGGGTCATCCTCCAGACGAGTAATCAGCATGACGCCGCAGGGAGACATGAGATACAGCTTCCTGTTCAGCGCTGCGCCTTTGACGAGCCGCACCGGGACCTTGGAGAATGAGTCTACAAACATGATGATGTCTTCCCTGCAAGCAGACTCCAATCAGAGAGAATCGCATGCTGACATCCCAGCGGAGCGAGCGCCAAAGTAGGGAGGAAGGGCTGCCCCGCAGTGTCAATGGAACATGCGAAACTTACAAGACACCTCCAATCGGAAACTGCAAAACCCAAAAATGCTGGTAGCTTGAGCACAGATTGAATCTCCTGGATGCAGAGCTCGGTATGCAAGATTGCAATGTACAACGCCATGATACCTGACACTGCCAGAAATCCTCCCAAATGCCCTCATCGGTTGTGGCATTTTACGTCATACTTTGTCATATTATGAAATTGCGCTCGAGCAGGTCTCCTGAATCTGCAACGATGCAGCAAGAAATTCATGAGCGCACCTTTGGACGAAAATGCAATAGGTGAAGAGGTCCTTATTCATCAGCCGCATGACGAGGATCTGCATGTCCATGAAGTGCCCACAGTTGAACATGTCCTCATACGTCCCCTCCAAGCAAACCTCCGGAGGGGCCTGCATGCACACGCAAAACACATGACACGATAACCGAGCAAACTTGGTTCTTATAGAAAGGAAATTCAGCCCATCTCCAATATATCCACATCCCACAGCTTCCCCCAGAGGTCCTCAAGCCATCCTATACTGTATGGCAGCATGACAGGGCACAAAATCAAGATTTCTTTACATTTCGAGTTTTTATAAGTTTAATTATATTTTTGTGCATCGAAGGCCTGCCTGGTCCTCAAGACGAGCCCTGCAATCACTGGCTGGTTCCCCAATAGAGACCTCAAAGCCCCCTTGGAAGAATGGCAGGAACATGGCCCCACTGAGATTGGTCCAGGCAGGGACTCACCATGGTGAGCATTGATGCCTGGTACTGGTATTTGGGGCTGGCCTTGTACTGCTTCAGCAGCTTTGGCAGAGCCACGCTGTCCTGCGTGCTGAGGAAGGCCTGAAGCGTTGCGCTGACAGCAGTGGCCTGCCACCTGTCATCAGACACCCCAGAAGGCACTTCAACGCCCCACTCTTTGCTAGAGTGCATAAGGATAAATTGCGTCCAATGCAGGTTGTCATTCTGAGCTGGTATTAGTAGGAATAACTACCGCTGTCCCACGAAAGAAGAGGGATGCCGCAATATGCCTCAAGGAAATTCAGGATTAGTCAGCAGACGGGCCGCATGCAACACTCAAGCAAGCAGGCGCAACATATGAGAGCGCCACTTGCAGACACGCGTTTTGCGCTGGGGCTCTATTGCATCATATCAAGATGGCCACACCTCCACCAATTCATGCTTGCAGTGCTTTTCAGCTAATTCAATATTGGGACCAGGGGTCACCTGTATTCGGCCACCTGCTCCTTTGATTGTCTCACAGGCAGGAGTGGCATTTCCAGATGTTGCTTGGCAGCAGCAAAGTTTCCCGCCAGGACTGCCCCAAAGCCTGAATAAGCGCACACAAGTCTTGTGCACTCTGACGAGTCCTGTGCACATATAAAAAAATCGAGCTGCTGGCTGCGTTTGTGATCAGCTGCGCACGTGTACTGACCCTGAAAGGTACCGGCTGAAATCTAGACAGAGCAACTAATCCGACTGTTAGCACCAAACAATGCAGCAAGGTTCTCTGAGGCAGGTGTTCACTGAACAATCGGCAATTCATGCTGATGAGGGCCAAAGCATTCATAGCTTACCCTGCTTGACGCATGCTTTCTGCATTTGATTGATAATAACAAATCTCATGTCCCCTTGCATGCCGCTCAAGTCAGGCGTAGACAACAGGTCCCTGAGCATGCGCTTTGCCTTGCTGCAGACCTGTAACAGAAAGGCACAGAGTGGAACAGTCAGATCGCAGAGACGAATTCACCAACTTCTCAGCAAAAGCTCATATCCGTGCGTCTTCAATGTGTTGAAAGGGACTGAGACAGCACTGGCTGATACAGTACATTAATGGGGAGGTGTTCCAGATTTCTCACCGCCATCACTGCATGCCCAGCCAATGCAGAGTCTATACTGGAAGTTTTGCCCAAGTAAGACTTGGCAAGCTGCAGGTACGCCTGGGCGATGTTTAAGTAGAAGACTGCAGCTAGGTAGCAGCCTTTGGCTCCCACGATCGGAACTAGATCCTCTCTGCTAGCATAGCATGCATCGTTGCTGGCTGTCGAGCTCGCAGTGTCCAGCTCAAGCAACGCAAGACCAGACTCGTACGCGGCAATGGCTCTCCAAAAATCGCTGTCTGTGTAAAATGTGTTGCCTGCTGCCTTTATCTGCTCTAGCAGTGACTCTCCCACCTGGTTGAATCTATTCATGGGCACTACAGCCTCTCCTAATCAATGAGCTACGGACGCAGCGGACTAGGCGATGAACACTAAAGAAATATCAAATGCCTGATGCTAATTATATCAGGCTACTAGGACGAGCCGGCAGGTCCCTATGAGATCACAAAGGATAAAAAATGCAGTAGCAATAATTCGCATCGAACTTCTGTGCAAGTTCGCTCAACCAATTGATCAAATTATATGATCATGTTCGTAGCTGGTGGCTTGGCAATTGCAAGACGTTTTGAAGCTTGGGGCTGGTGTCGGCAGTGACGTCAGCTGTCTTCGTTTCAACGACCCTGTGCAGCCGCGGGAAGCTGCCAATCTCGAACGACCCACCACCACTCCCATTTTCAGGCATTCTTGCTCGCTTTTAGCAGAGCTTGTCTATATCGCGCATCAGCCTGCCACAATGACTTCGCTTCCATATATTACCGAAGCATGGATGGCCCAGATGCCCGGTGAGCAAGCTTCCTTCTTGTCATTGCTTTTTAGTTTTCTCGCACAAACATGTGCCTATAATCGCCACAAGCTTTCCAAAATATTTCTTGGTGATGTAGCTCATTCGATCGTCACGCCACACTTCCACCAGCGTGCACTTGCCCCATAGAAAAGGCAAGGCAGGTGAACCGCTTGTTCTGCAGGTGATGGAAGCAAATTCTTCATCAACTTCACCTCAAGAATAAGTGACGCCTCCCGAGATTAGAAATGAAATGACTGGGCTGGAACAAACGTATCCCGAACCCCATTATGGCCATGGCAGGAGGACCAGGAGGTGGACTGCTTTGCTAGATGCACCAAATATAGCCCTAGGACAGTGGCGAGGGTTCATGCACAACACTTGCAAAACGCTTGCATTCTGCATATGTAAGTGGGCAATGCATGAGCTAGGTGCAGCTAAAATTCATGATAGGGCAAACACCGGCTACTTGAACAGGTTGGTGACCATCTCCAAAAGGCCAGCATAGCAAGCAAATATGTATGTAATAAAAGATTTTGCCTGTGAGTATGGGTCCATCCGGATCTGTTCAAAACTGCGCAAGGAAATGTGCAGCACTGTAAACAGAAGCTCGGGCTACAATGCAAATCCCACCAGCACCTGTCTCATCATGTTTGCAACAGCTGTGTTCACTATGGGACTTCCCGTTTGGTTCTCTACTGCGGTTCGCCCTTTGTTCGAGAGTTCCTTTTGCTGATGTTCAAACTCTTTGGCACAGTTCAAGGCCTGCAATGCCTTTTATGTTCTTGCCAGGCTTCCTTCTGGCACTGCATGGAACAATAACGCACCAAGTGGCACCCCTTGCACACCTGCACACCCCGCAGAGCTCAGCAATCAGTGCACCTCGCAGTTTGAATGCAAAAGAACTCCAGGAAATGAGTAAAACCCTGGAGTGTTCCCACAGAGCCCCTGCTTCAGAGATTATTTTCATGCATGTGTCCGGCTCTGCTTGATACATTGCACGGGGCTGCCATGTATATAAGAAAGTTGTCCCTGTCATTACAGAGCCTCTCTGCGGTTGCATGGCTAGCATGCTCGCATGCATTCCTACTGTGAGGACTTTAAAGCTGAGGCGCACCTTGATACTAAGACTCTTTTTGCCGTGGTGGAGAGTCTCTGTGAGCCCGCAGTGGCAGCAGGCACAGGGATTTCTCCGTACAGCTTTGAATGTGAGCCTATGCTGGAGCTGCAGAATCTTGGAGCAGAAATCGAGCGTTCGGGAGATTCTGTTACTGCCTCCCGCTAGCGACAGGTGAGATATCAGGTGAGCTGCAAAGACGTGGCCCGCAACCCATAATACATACACCTGATCTTCAGAATCTGCACACACCACATTCCGTAATTCAAGGCCCTCCCCCCATTGCATCTCACGCCTTGATGTGCATATTAGATATTCAGTTATTTTCCGTTTGCAGCGCAACAGTTGTCCTTGAGAAATTTGCTGGCCAATAGACTGCTTTGGGCTGCCAAAAGCTTTCCCCAGAGAATCACAGACTTCCAACGCACCCACAGAGCAGATGCAAATGTATACATGAGGTGCAATGACATCACCTTTGTCTGGGTTGCGGCGCACAAAGTAAGCAAACTCGGTGAATCTTTCGGCGCGCTTGGGCCGCTCAGGTCTGGAGCCGTCATTCTCCCGTATGCTCTGCATCAGAGCATCAACTGCAAAGCTCAATTGTAGCCTGAGTGCGGCTCTGTAACGACACTGTGCAAAGACTCAATTTGATTGATCGAAGCTGCCAATGTGGCGCAGGTGCATGCATGCACAAACACGCATGAGGATTTCCACAAGCGCTGGAGTGTCTTCAGTGGAAGGGGGGTATTACAAAGACTCCCTTGCACGGGCACAAAACATCAGCATGTGTAAAATTTCCCCCTTATATCACTCCTTTTTCCAGCTGAGGAGCTTGCACGTACCTCCACTTCAGAGGCAAAACGATGCCAGGAGTACTCCTGCACCAGCAGCACACAAGATCTCTATCAGCACGGTGAATGCCCTCTACCCTGATTAGACAGTGCAGGCTCGCAATTTGTGTACATTCAAGCAGCCTCAAAGCACGTACAGAGACATGCACCAACGTAGACAAATATTGAGGGTGAGTTCAGGATCAGACGCACATCCACTGTTGTCCAGTCTGACCCGGAGCTTGACTTGACTGGAAGCACAGACCTCCAGTACGCTACAGCGGCCTACAAACACAGTGCATGCATTCTCAGGGGCTTGTGCATGTAAGCCTCTTGCAGCAGGAATGTCAGACAGCAGGCTAGCGCACCACCAGACTCAAGTGATGCATGTGGTAACCCAAAGACCCGCACTTACAACCCAAGTCGACCAGAACAACTGTGAAAGATAGCTTTGGTTCTAAGGATGTTCAATGAGCCGGAAGACTCCCGGTGCTCAGGAACAGCTAAAAAACTTGCTCCCTACTGTGCAAGATTCTGGCTGAGTCTGCTCACCTTCACTGTGCCAAAGAGCTTGACAGTGCTGCTGATGCTTGTGGCTCCTTCGTGGGAGGGCTGTTGCGGCACAGGCGGAGCCACCAAGTGAACCTGCATCAGCAATACTGCCTGTTGCAGTCTCTTCCAAGCCAGCGGGAAAAATTGTCATTAGAAGTTAGGAGTGAAATTATTGTAGTAGTTATTCTAAAACCCGCACCCCTGAAACCTAATCTGAAAAATTCCTGCAGGCCAAAATATAATTATTTATTGCGGGTTCCAGAATGACTGCTTCAGTATCTTTGTCAGTCAACAAAGTTGTCAAGCATGGATTGAAGTGGTCGGTGCAGCACAGGAGCATGCAGGCAAAGCTCACCTGGATCTCGCAGGGTGCGGCTAGATGCCTCGGAGTGGGATGAAAGGGGTCATTTGCAGAGCCTCCTATCTGCCTGCACAATTTGCAATCTCGACTTGCAAACAGATTTTCATATCCTGTGCACACCAACAGCATCATTACGCTTCAAATGAATTTCTCACGCAATCTTTTGCTGACTCCAGTGCTGCGCATGAAAGTAACTCTGTCTCATATCAGGGCAAGACATGCATCACGGTGTTCAGAGCCAGAAGATACTTACTCCGCTGTGCTAGTGACCCTCTACACATCAATAGTTGCAGACTCACTTGTCAGGCTACCAGCACTGCCTAATGTGTTCTCATGCAAGACACACTTGTGCTACTGACACGTATGCACAGCCGACGGTCGAATGCAATCACCTCAAAGCAGCTTCTAGGCCATAAAGCAGAAGCCTCATGAGGCAGCAGCCGGAACTTCATTGAGAAGATTGTTGTGCACAGGGGAAGGCACTTCATTCAAACTCTTTCCAAAAGGTGGCAGAAGACGTGGCAGGTTTGTCACGGAGAAGCATTGGGGAGCTCACAAGGAGGTTTTGCCCCGCCCGGACCCGTAGCGCAGACCGTAGGGGAACAAAAACCCCCGGAAATACGGGGGCATGTCCGCCACAGTAGCCAGGGTGAGCACGGATGCCGACAGCATGTTGGGGTCCTGCGAGTAGAGTATGCAGCCGCCGGTCTTGGTCGCGGCCAGCAGCTCACGAACAGAAGAAGGAAGCCCGCTCTGCTCCCGATACAGCACCAGCACATGACAGGCGCCCTCCATCGCCCCGTCTTTCCGCCTGCCTGTGAGCAGCCAGCAGCATGTTGCCCATCCTGATTAGCCAGGTCCATATTGAGGAAGGACTCGCCAAAAGGTGGGCGCTAGGATATGGCCTGCCCAAATCCAAGCTGAGACAGCTGCAGAAACAGGGGCTCGGGAGCTTGAAACAACATCACGATTTACACACAGATGAAGGGTGGACGTTATTTTTTGTTCAAGCAGACACCATCTCTAGTTTTGCTCTGACATCTCCTACCTAAGTCCAGCACACCATACTCATCATGCTTCAAGCTTCCCAGAACTAGGCAGGCCTGCTCATAGCCTCAAAGAACTTACACCCCTGAGCCCTCACACCTATCGGCAGAGCCTGCCGGGGAACTCCTAGCAATCCTTTTCTTCAAACTTCCCTAAAGTTTGCTGCAACCCCTACTAGCCCGCAAGCACCAACGCTTGCATGAAGAGTTTCTTGCAACAGCCACGTCCTGTGGGATCCACGTTAGGGATTCACCTGTGGGCACAACAGCCGTCTGTGCGTGGAAGGTTTTGAGCTTGAAGCACAGGCCTCTTGTGGGGCTGATTCGGTCAGAGACGCTGGTGCAACCGCCCACAAGGCACAGAACGCCGCCGCCAACTGCTGCAGTTGCATGGCTGTGGCGGGCGGACATCCAAGTGCTCTGATTGCTACAGGGCGCCATCTGGCCCGCACACATCTGTCAGCCAACTCATCGAGTCCCAGCATGTGCAGTCTGGCCCCGGCTGGCGGAAGGCGGTAGAAACACTGAGCACCCGTGCCCACGGTTGCTTGAGTTTTGCTTGGATCTGGCGAGGCCGAAGAGGAATGGGATTGTGGCAGCCTGTGACTGCAGCTTGTCTGCAAGACGTACCTTGCCATTTGGCAGGAAAGCCGTGTAATAATAGCACTATAAATTCACTAGTGTGCAACCACCTCAGGGAGAGTCCGTCTCTGCTGAGATGGCCGCATTGTACAGCCAGCTAGCAGCCAAGGTTGCAAGCAAATTCCCTGGGCACTCTTTTTGTATCCCTTTTTTGTTTCATGTCGCTGTGCACAGGAGATGGCATTAGGGTGCCTAGCATGGAATAAAAAGAAGGAGTGTGCCTGGCTATAGAGAAGATACAAACTCACCTGTACCCAGGAGCACTTAGGTGCATTATATAACCACACATCCGCCAGGTTTGATTTGGTCCTCGCTAGCTCAAACCCGGTCACGCCGCCAGAAATGAATGTGAAATTTCCCTCGACTGCGACGCCTGCACTGACACAGCAGCACTTATGACCACGCCTAATGGCTTCGTTTCTCAGTCATCTCAGAGTCCTGCGCTGCCCATGTCACTTGCCAGAGACTCCTGATCACAGCAGATGGTCAGCCACGTGGGTGATGAGCTGTTTCAGAGCAGTTCTGTGAAACAACTGTGCAATGGCTGCTGCCGTGGAATGTTCACATGAGAACGCAAGTCCTTGGTATTGACACAAATAATGGAAAAGGCCCATTGAGCCCCACATGGCGTGCAGCAGGTCTCTAAAATGCAGTCAGTATCATGATTGTAGTGCTCAATCCAAATTCCGCAATAAATGGTAAATTTAGCCCAAAAGGGTGGATACATATGACTCTATCTCCCACAGTATAAGCCCTATGACGATTTTGAGACCACATTTGGAAGCTCTCGACAAGCCCAATCCGATGGAGCATGACCCTGGGTTTTTTAGGAGTCAGGAAGACCCCTACAAGTTGCATTGAAAAATTTTCCCGCACCGCCGGGGGTGCAGAATTTAGGTTGAGCACTACTACAGTGCTGTTCAGGGGCATTGGGTGCCCTCATTCCAGCTATGTGCCTACCCATGTGAGCCCTGGCAGCTGGCAGCGTCCCTGTGGGCTCGAGCTCTTTCCAGCAGCAAGCCTTCAAGTCATACCGCCACAGATCGCCCAGCGTCCTGAGCCTGAGCGCAGAACCCCAAGATTTTGCTACGCATAACTCAGATCTCAATCCATGTCGGCGGCACTCAGTCCACATGCATCAGGCATGACACAAGGCATAAGCAAGGTCCAACTGTTGGCAAAGGTGATAAGTTCTTTGCTAGACCCAAAAGGCTCCTCTGTCAGGGATCACACAGTGACCGCAAAGAAAGGAGATATCTGATACACTTGTTGCTGGACGTACCTATATCCTAGATCCCTAGGAACTGGACAACATGTTGCGATATTAATTAAAAGTTGGACAGCAGCAGAGGAGTGTATTTTACGGGTACTCTGCCCCGCCAGCCAGTGTACGGAAGTCCCTTGTACTGTCGCCTGGCGACCACGGTTCGATGCCGCCGAAAACATGCAGCTGCCCGTCTTTAACCCAGCATCCGTGTCCAAACCTTGCCGGAGGCCTTTCTCCTGTGGCATGCACAACTTTCTTAAGCTTTGTTCACCACAGCAGGATGACAGCAGAGCCGGAAATGTTACTACTCGCTCTTGAAGCCCTGCACAGCCACTTGCATTGCAAAGTTCCTATATTTTCAAGAGCACACCTCCAAGCCTGAAACACAGCGAGCAGCATGCAAAGGTCCTTTTGGCTGCCACAATATTTTATTGGAGCTGGTGATGACATGAAGATGCGTCAGGGAGATGTCAAAGAAAATGCTACTACTGATCACAAGGAAGGCGCACCTGCAGGCATGACCGTCCACCGCAGGGGCTTTTCCCGAGAGGAGGTTGGCCCAGGTTTGAGGGTGTAGAGCAGATTGTGCGCTGAGGTGGCGCCGTTCTTCAAGGTGCAACCCCCGAATATGTACAGCTTCTCCCCATCCGTCACGAGTGAGCTGTACATGCAGTCCTTGGGCCTGCACGTTGTGAACACCTGGGAACGACAGTGCCATATTAATGTTACAAGGCGAGACATCCCATGACTTGGTGGCAACGTCCTTAAATAGCTTTCAATACTCCCACATCTCTAGTCTGATCCGTCAAGGAAGGTGCGTCAGCCAGTGGAAACCCAAGAACGTTAATTGTTCCGCAGTTCTTAGCAAGCTCATGTGCAAGAAGCAATCATACCAAAATTGAAGGAGCATCCCATCACAACTGCCAGATGGCTTCTGTGGTGCCGCAGCAAAGGGTGCCCACCTCCTTGACGGGGTTGCTTGTGCCATTCTCCCTTCGCAGACGCATGCGCAGCATGATGTCTGGTGACGTGGCAGGCTCAGTCAGCAGATAGAGACAATCGCCCACGATGGCACCCATGCTGTAGACACCCTTCTGCATCTGCTTCGAGTACATGTCCAGAGCAACCATGCATGGCTTGCCGGGTGCCGACCTAGGGCAGAAAGAGACAACCCAAACCCCCTTCAGACGCCGGCTTGGTCATAAACCGCCCAATCTAGAGGAGTTCAAGGGCAAATCTGTCCCCCACTTGTTATGGCCTGCCCAAATGCAAATCGAGGTGCAAGAAACAGGGGCTGGGGAGTTTGAAACAAGAGCCAATTAACAGATAAATGAAGAGTAGAGACTCGAGATTTTTCAACCAAGTCCCTACGTGCGAACTACTCCAGTATAATCGTTGGTGTTATGGATGGTCATCTAGGACCTGGTTTGGGAGGGAAAATGTCAAGCGGTAGAAAGTCGCACTGTGTGAAACCGCATATGTAGTAGCAGTATGACGCGTTGTAGGGCTGCCGGGCAACAAATATCTGCCAATCCTCAAAGAGCCCGCAAGCAAATACTTTGTCCACAGTGTCCATATTTGGCCACTGCTGCTTCAATAAAGACTGGCTCCATATCTGTTTCCCACCACACAGGCTCAGATTGTTACTACTTCTTGGGAGATCAATTCAAAGCGCAATCTGATCGAGCAACGCTGCATGTTTGTAGCTTAGCATGCGCTGTGTGCTTACCAGGTGATCCATCTCCGCGTGACAGAAATCGAGTGGATCAGCGCTAGCCAGCGCCGCAGACATCTGCCTAGGGATGGGTACGGTGCCTTCCTTGCTTGCGTACTTCTTGAGCGCTCTGGTGATTGATTCCACTTGCTTCCTGCACCAGCAAACAAATAGTCTCGCCAGCGTGCCAACACAGTAAACAGCCCATCTCCGGCTTTTCCTCCTCGTGAAGCCGAAACAGCGGCCGAGGCTGCAAGTGTGCCCCATCTCTGCATTGGACTGATCAACAGATCCAGCCCAATGCAGAGATGGGGCGGCTAGATACGAGCCACCAAGAGCGGGAATTGGTCACGTTTCACCATGCCTTGACTTCTAGCCCGCAAAAGCAGCGGCCAATAGATCGGCCCACACCAGTGTTGCTCGTTGCAGAGCCAAAGCCACTCACATCTCCAAAGTATGCGGGTCTTGGGCTGTGTTGCATCAATGGTTTAGCCAATGATCCAAATGTATTGCACAGAGTGCTAACCTGTTAAAAAAATTGTAGCTGTTAAGCAGGATCTGGTTAAGGAACAGTGTGCACCAAACTAGCTGCCAGCATCAGTAGGTCTAAATTCTCAGACAGAGGCACAGATCGATTCGACACTCAAGGTCGACAAGCAGCCTTGGATAGCACTCTCATTTGCTGCTACTACTCATGAAGCGCAACAGTGCTGATCCTCATTTGGGCAAGATCACTCACCCGAGTGCATCGATGTCACACAAGTCCTCGCATCGGTGCGCAAAGTCCAGCAGAATATTGAGGTGGTTGACTGCTGCCGGGTAGTTCACGCAGGCTATTTCTGCTTTGCCTGCATGTGCATAGCCCCCCCAAAGCAAGCTGTCAGGATCGTCTCACACTTCATGTCACAGCCCACTGAGTCTGATGGACAGAATTCATTTGTGGGAAGGTAACCAATCAGGGCACACCTAGCCTCAAGTACGCCTTCATCAAGCGATCCATGTGTCGAAATACAATCCTTTCAGCTTCCTCTTCTGGGAGAATCTCCTGCTCTTTCCTCTCGAACACGTCTGATAGCAAGCGCACCGCTTGACAGTTCGCCTGAGAGCAAGGAAAGTATGTCTAAGGCACAGATTGGGGTTCCTGTTTCGATTACCATCCAGGATCTTCTTTCCACAGGCTGATCAGTTTCACGATCCAGGGTTGAAATCAGGCAGAACGCACCAACGCGGCTGCAGATGGGCTTATGCCGACGTCAGATCTGGTCTGCAGCATCATGAATGCCTGCCCAATGTTAAGGTACAGTATTGCAGCCTGTTCATTGTATTCGTTGGGCATGCCTCTTGCCAGTGCCTTGGCTGTGAAATGTCCGTAGTTTCTCTCATTACCTAGTGGTTCAATAATGCTCATGTAAGCAAGACAAAGAACATAGGTGTCTATTGCATCTTTATATAGCTTTTCCTTGTATTGCCAGTTCCCAATCCCACGCATCTCCTCAAGAACCTGGTACTCTCTTGGCGAGAGGCGTCTTCCTTGCGGCATTTTACAAGTTTTATGCCGCACATTCAACAGGGTCTCCTCTGCAAAGGTGCTCTCTTTGCGGTGATCAGAGACGGATCTAGCTAGAGCAGCCAGGATGCCCGAATAGGCGCTTGGCCCTTGCATGCATGCAGATGAAACTACTGTGAAGAATGCAACTGTTTAAGAGTGCCCAAATGTGCATATTGCGTACTCACGCATTGCACTTGATCCACACTCCTGGATTCCTGCCCACACCCTCCCCAGCAACTCCATTTGAGAATGTCTAGACCTGGGCCGATCCCTTGCAGGACAGCAGTGCAGCATCGGGGTTTTCTATTGGGAGGTTTCCGCTTAAATGTCGGACGTCTGGCTCTTTTTGCAGCTGCAGGAAGGAAAGCAGTGAGCGTACTGAGCGCAAGTGGGCTTCAGCGATCCCTTAGCGTGCATCCAGTAGCTTTAGCCACAACCTCAGCATTTGGAGTGCTAAGCCTCCTGAAAAGGCAACGAAGGTGACGCAATCTGCCCTAAATTAAGACTATATTCCACAATGCTAATAATGAATGTCTGGGAACGGGCCGTGCTGAATGCCCCACTCAAGTACTATTCCCACTCAGTTGTGCCAGAAGAGACAGACAAGGTTCTCAGCATTTATTAGTCTCAAGCTGTCCTGCAATATGGTGCGCCCTTACATTGTTTCTGAAAACAGTATTACCGTTGCACAGGCCCAAGCAATACGGCAGACAAGCAACGACCAGGACATCCTCTCGCAACGAGTTTGGAGCTCCTCATCGAAGAGTCACAGATATACTCCTCATACTGAATGCTGCTGTCTACGTCGCTCAGCTGGTCAGCAAGGACAAGCTTCTCTTACTGGGCGCTAAGGTGCTCTCTGGTGTCTAACGCTCACAAATCATCTTAGTTCCAGCGCTTGAAGAGCAGACACCTACCGAAAGCTTGCATCAATCACTGGAGCACCCTGGATAACTCAGAAACGAAGGAGTGTCGCTAAGGTTTTGTATTTTGGCGTGAAAGCTCTCTCTGCTTCTGCAGGACAATCAACTGATCCGTGCTGGCGAGTGGTGGAGGCTGCTGACGCCAGTAGCACTGCATGCCAACTTGATACACCTGCTGACCAACAACTACTCCCTGAACAGCCTGGGCCCTGCTGTGGAGGGCCTGTGCGGCCGCCAGCGCTTTGTGTCCGTGTATACTGCTTCTGCACTCGTTGGCTCCGTTGCCAGCTATGCCTTCAACCCCAGCCCCTCCGTGGGAGCCTCAGGTCAGCACAGCAGCCACACAATCCTGGCATAAAACAGCTTGTAGTAAACACAGCCATGTCTACGTCATCCACCACACCTTCACCTAGAATACACAGTCTTGCTCAGATCACATTCTGGGGTGGCTGTTGCATTGGTGACGCCAGACCTGGACTGAATATTCATTGTACTGGCTGTAAGAACTCAATTCTTGTGCTGCAACAACTTCAAGGCCCTGCCAGGAATCGGTGTTTTAGAGTGCCTGACACGAGAACGCTTGCATGCAGGTGCAATCTTCGGCCTTGGCGGGGCGTTGGCGGTGTATGCAGCGCGGCACAGGAAGTTGATGGGAAGCCGCGGGGATGCTATCCTGTCATCGCTGGGCCAGTCACTGGCTCTCAATGTCGCCATCGGCCTCACCACACCCCGCATCGACCAGTGGTGCGCACATATTACTATTTTCAAGCCCCTGATATTGCGGGTTTCTGGTCGAGGAAGCTGTGGGTTTTCTAATCAGCCCTAGGTGGTTGCGACAATAGCCTGTCCATCTGGACACTGTATCTCAGTTCATGAGGCACATGATGCGCTGTCCAGACAAAGCACAGTAGCATTCCCATGGACATGAAGTGCCAGCGTGACCTGCTAAATATGATAGCGCCTGGTAGGAACAGCCAGGATGCAATCTGTCAGGCACAGTCACAGGGACACAGGGTTTTTGGAGCATCGAAACCAAGTTTCCTTAGGTGGAAACACTACGAGCACCAGAGCAATATCATTATAGGAAGAGCACCACATTTGCTCGGATATCCAGATGGTTCCATGAAGGGCCCTACCACCACAGGCGTTTGCATGGTGTCCTCGTGCCTTTTGGAGCAATGCCATGTGGGGCATCCAGTGGGGTTTTGAGTCTTGGGTTTTTTGTACAGGGGTCACTTTGGGGGTTTGATAGGGGGAGCGCTGACAGCGTACCTGCTGGGACCAAACATCGAGGTGTTCCAAGGCAAGGGAGGCAAAAGGCAGGTCAGGGACAATCCTCCACTGCCCATCTTTGCCAGCAAGCTCTGACCCTCTCACTGGGGCATCCTCTTCATGCCGTCGTTGCACTCGAAGAGATGTTCATCCCTTTGGACCCGCTCTTGGAGTAAGTCTGGACAGCCGCATTCTCTGACACTGCAATTGTGTCTCTGTACAGTATAGGATACAAGTATATTATGCTGCGCTGTAACTTTTATGACGCGCATTCACTGGTTCAATTGGGACCAGTCATCAGCACTATCTGCTTTCAGCCTTACCGTGCTGTAGCCAGCGTGGCAAGTGTTGTCTTTGACTGACATATTCTTTTGAGCTGCTTACGTAGAAGTACTTCAGTGTGCTGAGCAACCGTTGTTTAAAATTACCTCATGAGCTGCAGCTGCAATATTGCTGTGAGGGACACACTAGGACCAAGTGTCAGTCATGCAATGCACCATGAATATGAGGACGGGCAAATTGCTTTCAATTCTTGAGATATCATGGATGAAGCACCGCAATGTACTGTGAGGGGGATTGTGATTTTGTGTCTAGGTATGCGCATTGTAATCATATTAAGAGTTGGGTCTCTTACAAGCAACTTAGTTGGCAAACCAATTTGGTCGTGATCACATCGAGGATATCATGATATCCTCAAGTCTACAAACATCCAAGGCACTCTACCCAAGCACATGCAAACGGCCACAGGCCCTCACTAGCTTAGTCGTGCAACCAATGCAAGATTATGCAAGACGTGAAAGCTGTGCACGAGCGCCAAGAAGGGACTGCAATTGTCAGAGACAGCCCTCACCCCACTCCCACTGCAATGTAGCTACTTTAGAGAGAACTAAAATTGCAGAGTGTCACGGGCAATCCCTTCACTGCTCCCCGTTAGCTTTCCTCAGCAGCGCCTCCAATCGCCGCCAGGTCACGCCTCCTCCGGGACCAAAGCCGTCAAAGACCGCGTCCGCGTTGCCAAACGTGCCCCGCGCCGACAGCGCCGACGGCACGGCCGCCGCCAGAATGCCGGCCGATTGCGCAGCCTGCACGTGCGCCATCGCGATCAGACTTGTCCCTTTGTCCAGCCACACAGGGCTGTTCAAGTGTCCCACATTTCTCAACCAATCAGAACCGACTGTCTACTTGTGCAGCATGCTGCGCAGCTTTGCACTTTGACTGCACTGTTCCTCTGTCCGATAGAAGGGAAGTAATAGGCCAAAGGAGGACCATGAGAGAGTGCGTGTTGGCAATTGGGGCAAAGCCGCATTTAATTGTCCGTCATTGATTCGATTGGGTTGCTCCACCGGCGGGTTCCCCCCCCTTTCCATCATCTTACCTATTCCTGCTAGTAACAGTTTAATATTATTATTATACACGCTCTTCCTGCCGAAGGCAAGGTGCGTCTGTAGACAAGCTGCACGTAAAGGCTGCCAAATTCCTACCCCTCGTTGGACTCGCCATATCCAAGCAAGACCCAATCAACCGTGGGCACGGTGCTCAGTATTTGTACCGCCCCCCACCAGCTGGGGCCCAGTAACAATTTGCACTCCTTGAACTGTATCGCTCATGCTAAAGACTAAAGACACATACAGCAGGTGGGCAAAAGAGCCTATGCACCTGCAGGACGCTGTTATTGGCTGCCACGGCGGCGCAGCGCTTCAGAGGGAGGTCCATTGTGGCCAGGCAGGCGGCAAGGAAGGCAGCTGAGAGGCCCCCCTTGCCTCTTTTGGCCGCCAGCAGCAGCGCAGGATCTATGCCCAGCGGCACGCTCGCCTCTGTGTCCGCTTGCAGCGACTGAATGAACGCTGATGCCTCATCCTCCTTCACCTGCACAAGCACAGCTGTACATTTCATGCTAGTGCGCAAATGTATTTAATGTATGCTCTCTATTCTGTCTGCTCCTTATGAAAGGGCAGTCACACACTACCTTGCTCCAACCCTAAGCACTCTCCATCGCATGTAAGAGAGCTATGAGGAACTTCTGGCACTGACACAGCATTCTTTGACCAGGACACTGAAAGGAAACGCTGATGTTTTGCTTGCTCCAGAAACAGTGCCCAAAGTCACAGAATGAGCATACCAACATTCTCCTTGGGGGCAATGCAGGCGCAGAAGCACCTCGACAAGTGCAGCAGTGAATCAGACAATGCACACCTTGGCTTGCGCATTGGCGAACTGCCGCTCCAGGGAAAGCTCCTGGCCGGAGCCGCTCGCCTCGGCCTCACTAATCACCCTGCTCTCACCCAGCACGTACACGTTCAGCCGCTCGGCCGTCCCGGGACCAAGTGCGGCCAGCGCGGCATCGGCGATGCGCTCCTCTGGGGTGGAGCATGTGCCTGCTATGATGCCAATCTTGGCCCCTGCCTCCAGTGCCTCCTTCACAAACTCCTCTGCCCCTGCATCATGATCATCTCATTATTATTTTAGCTATTTTCCTCAATATCACAGATTGTATGAGACCTCATGCCAACTGGGGGGCCATAGAGCATAGACGCAGGCCGTCAGCAGCCACATCTGCAGGGCCTACAAAAGCCTAGCATTCTTTGTAGCTCATCGCAACTCAAGAACCAAACCCTGAAGCACTCCCTGTATCGCTTACATATCCCTTCATAAGGTACCTCGACATTACTCCCCAAAACTTCCCATTCCTCACGGTCTGAGTGGACCACTCTTTGGAGCTTTGAAGTTCTAAAAGTATTCAAGTGGTTTATATATACACGCCACAATGGCAATACAGGGATGCCCCACAGAGTGGCAAGCATGCAATTCTGAATCTTGCTGATATTGCGCCCAATGCATTTAGCAAGGGTGAGTTAAGAAATGTTGAGCACGAAGAACAAGGGGTGACATGCCTTTTCGGAGAGGGATGTCGCCGCTCTGAACCATCTCAGCCAGATGCTTTTGCTTTGCGGAGTGCAGGCGGTTGACAAAGGGCTCCCTGTCAGCTGTCGCCAGCATTGTTGGCCACCCAATCTGTGCCAGAGTGTCTCAGTAAGAGATCAAGTTTCCTAAATCCAGAGCAAGATGTTCTGGTAGCTTACCTAGGAAATTGCCACATTTTGTAACAATTCCTGGCAGTGGGCAGTTTTAAAGTCAACATGGGGCAGCTTACAATTCCGAAGAAAGCTCTGAGAAGTCCCTCCGCTGATCCATCCCCGGATCGCAGTAGATCATGGTACACCGAAGGATTCCAATTTGAGCAATCTAGACCCATCTCCTGCAGTGAGGGCACAGAGCTGTGAAATGCATTTCGCGTCTGCTGAAGAGAGACATTTGCTGTGCATCTGTGTCTTTGTTAACTGCAAAGGTAGCTGTAATCTACCGAAAAGGCTCTGTTGAACGCCACTCGGTGGCCGTCGTTATGGGTATCAACTAGGACGCCATCACACTCCAGCAAGAGGCCAAAAGAAGGCCCTCCGCCGCTAGAGGCGCACGTTCTGATGGACCTGCATGTCCTGCGGCCCCTCCTGCACTGTTGCTCACGCCGCATCGCACCTGAAGGGAAGTTGCAAAACCCTTTTGCCTGGAGACCGTAATGTGCTTGGTGTAGCCCAGGGAGTTCACCGCAGCTTTGTGAAGACAGACCTACCAGTGATAAATCCATTGTGTACATGATCCATCTTGGATTTATTATAAAAGGAAACGTACCACTGAGTGCACAGCGGCGCATTGGCAAGTTGGAGGGGCATTGATAGTGCTGAACTTCTCTATTAGCCGGCAATCCCTGACCCATTCCTCCTTTGTTGACAACATTCATATTTGTAATGCTGTACATGTAAGATCTCTTAGCAGCTTTCTCAGACGTCTGCACCCAGATTTGTGGGCCTGCAACGTTCCGATACAGGTTGCAGAAAATATTGAAGGTGTGTCAAGACTATACGACGAGCTTGTACGATTCAAAATGGTTTGGCAAACTATTAAAGGTGTGTATTCGTTGATGAATTCCAATAGAGCCCAATCTTTGTGATGAATGTGCACGTGCCTCTAGACAACTAGCACGTGCCGTTTGATTCAGAATTTGAGGGGACACACAGTCAAATTCACAAGCCTTTGACTAGAAAGAGCTCTGCAATCAAGTTGTTCTGAAGAGGTTTCACCCGGAAAAGCTAATGGTGTCGAGACTGCGATGAAGTCAACAGACCGTTCTCAATCAACAGCCTAGTTCCTTCGTCGCACAGCATGCTGCGCGCTGCAAGGGTCCTGAGCCCAAGATTGATCGGCATCAATCCAGCAACGCAATTCTGCTTGCGTGCAGACGCCATCAAGTACTTCAGCACAGGCAAGCAGTACCCCTGAATGGAACACTGAGGTGCATACAGATGTCACCGAGAATGCTTTTGACGCTTCTTTTTTGGGTGCAGGAGCATCTCGAGTTGTGGAAGTGACATCAGATGAGAGTTACGACAAGCAGATTAAAGCAGCAAATGGTGGGTTGACTTCATCACTCGTGCACTATTCAGGCACCAGTGGGCAGTGGGCAGTAGGCAAAGGGAAAACGCATTAACGGCAATAATGCGTGTGCTGCAGATGCTGGAAATTTAGCTGTAGTGGATTTCAGCGCGAAGTGGTGCGGGCCTTGTACGTACCCTGGCCTCCTGCTGTCGTTAATCTGAGAACACAGGATCCTACTTCCCACTTCTATCTTGGAGACGTCATTCAAAGACATTCTGCTTTGCAGGCAAGGTGGTGACACCTGTGTATGCGCAGCTGAGCACGTTGTATCCCCAGGCAAAATTCCTGAAGGTTGATATCGACGAGCCAGAACTGGAGCGAACTGTCATCAACAATGGTATTGCGAGCGTGGTAAGAGCCCTTCTGAAGTGTATTCCTGGATGTATTGCATATCTGTGTCCAGACCCGGGTCTGCAGTGGGAGATCGGAGGTCTAATTGGGTTGGCAGATCTGCAGCAGCTGAGCAGTCAGCATAGAAAACGAATGATGTCTGTTTGTCCTGCAGCCCACATTTGTTTTTATCAAGGATGGCGAGGAGAAAGTCAAGTTCAGCGGCGCGGATGTGGCAAAGCTGAAGGAGTCTTTGGACAAGCTGGCTTGAGTCAAGCCGCTGACACATTGTGATCCTGTCATTGTGACCTCTGCTGCAGCACGAGTCGAAGGCATGGCAGACAGTCATGCTGCAATAACTGGGACGATGTCAACAGTACCACTCGGCTGCAATGGCATGCATGTGTCAATGTGACTGTATGTGTTTTGAAACATCCTAAGTTTGGCTAGGCAACGGTTTTATTGCCTGCACTACGGCAAAAGATCTGCAGCGCTGCTTCACGTTGAACACATGGCTGTGATATGCTTGGCATCTGAAATGCATGACTGCCATTGTTTGCGACAGTGCTTTGACGCAGTGACCTCAATGATCTCCATGCACCTGTACAATATTTGTATCCGTTCCACTTGTTACAGGAGGAACGTGCCATGGAAGGACTGTCTCAGACACTGCTTTCGCTGTGAACAATGCTGCTGATCATGACTAGTAATTCCTGAACATCATAAGCTATGATAATCTGCTCTGTTGCTGACAGGGGTCTGCAACACAGCTGGCTGTTTTACACAAAAAGAGCGGCCATTGTGTTGTCCCCACTCTCCAAAGGACCAGGAAAGCTGTGCTCAAATGTCCTGTACTTGGAGACCTGCATCATTACACAGACAATTCTTCTCAACACTGTAGATCCCCATGCAAAGCAGTCCCTGACAGTCGTCAGACTTCCAATAAATTCCGATCGCGTTTCCTAGAAGCGTCACTTTCCAGATTTTGTCTACTGACAATAGGCTAGTGCTGTTGACAAAGCCAACAGCTGGGGGGCTGGCACACCTGGGGGCAGCGACTGCTTGAGCTTGTCTGCCTTGTCTGAGTCTGTGACGCAGAGGGTGTAGAGGTAGCGGCTGCAGCGGACCTTGAACTTGGTCACATCCCCGGTCTTCTTGATCTTGACTGACCTGGCATCTTTCCTCCTAGCTGTGAGCAGGAAGTCCTTGATCTCATTGATCTGCTTCGGCTGCAAGCAGACACATTAGCAAGTTCAGGAATCATGAACGTTCATATGACATGCTGCCTGACCTCCTAGCCTGCTCACTCCAACTTATTGATGATTTATTGCTTTCTACATGAACTGCTCTCTGTTTCGTGGTATCTGTAAGTTCAGGATGTCAACACTTCTGCAGCAAAACTTAGAACAGTCCTGCCTCCGCAATTGTCCATATACATAAATATGGTTAACCATACAACAATCCTAAATCCAGGTTGCTTGTGGACCAGGAAAGAGATACGCATCGACATGGTGCCAAAGCTAGGAATCAGAAAAGGCTTGTTGCTCGATTTGCCGCCTCAAAGCTTAACTCAAATCACTGCGAAATATCCCACGCTCACCATCTTGTCCAGTCGATGCCAGCAGTCCTTCAAATCACAGATCCAAGAGGTGTGGAGCTCTACAGCAACTCAGCCGCCTTGCTCCCACCTGCGCTCTCGATACTTCCGCTCCCTATTATGAGAGGGTCGATATGAAAAAGTTCTGGAGCGTCTTGCAGAACTGGGTCCGTTTCTTCAATATCTGCTTGAGCTGCCTTTTTGCAAGTGATCTTTCTGAATGTGCTAGAGTGATTCGGAGCGATTGCTGTCCTGCTATTGCCTCGAGGATTGCTGATAGCACAGGACAGTAGAATTGGGAAGTTTTATGCATTTAGTCCTGCCTCGCAATTCCACGACAGTCTGATAAAGCAAGAAAGTCTACGTTTGTATTGCACGACGGTGTTTCAGCGGTCAAAAGGTGGAAAACTCGAGATTCACGAGCTGATGAACTAGGTGTTCGTGCTCTCCAAATTCAGTCAGCAGCCTGACTCAAAGGCCTTTTAGGAGAATATAAGTCATAATGGGTCCGGACAGAGCGCTGCAGTACCTTGAAGACCTGCAGACATCGCAGCCTGCTCTGGCAACCCGCATCAACGAGTTTGCAGACCTGTATCAGAGGAAGCTATGGCATCAGCTCACGGTCTCCATAGAGGAGAGCCTGAGCGTACCCGAGTTCCGCAACCCGGACGTGCTCATACACTTCTACAGCGAGTTCATAGCCGTCTTTGCCCACAAGCTTAACCCCCTGCGCCTGGCGCACATCGCAGTCACAGTGGCTGAGCAGCACAGCAACCCCCAGGATGCAGGTGAGCCACACTTGGAGACCTGCAGCACCGTGTATTGACACTCAGTAATCCCCAGACATTGTTGCACAGATTATTTCGGTTGCTCCTTTACTTGTCTGGGACCTCCTCATCCAGCAGAGCTGATGTGATTGGTGTGTGACACTGGGAATGTAGTGACGTTCCTGAACGGAGTCATCACGGACCTGATAGAGGCGAAGCACGCGCGGCCGGAGCAGCCGCTGCTGTTCCTGCGCATGCATGTGGCCCAATTCCAGCTGGCGCTGGGGCAGCTCAAGGAGTGCAAGGAGGCCGTGGAGGAGGGCAAGCAGAGCCTGGACAGCCTCGATGACGTGAGTTCTGCATTCACTGCACCTTGTCTCTTTTGCGTTTGACTGGTGTGTGAAAGATGCCTTGCGGCAGTTGTGAGGTCAGAGCTGGGGACGTGCCCGTTGAATGCGGTTGTGGTCACACAGCGTGCATATTGAGGCACCGCCATTCTGAAGATGACGCTGCCCGTTTACCAAAATGGCAAACCTGCAGCTTCATCTTTTCAGTACGGGTGCCATGAATAACACGCTGCGTGGACACAAGTAATCCCAAGTCAATGCCAGGGCAGCTTTCCTTCGCGCTCAAATCCTCTTTATCATGTGAAATGGGAAGCTCTCACAAATCACACAAATAGGAGTGCAATTAGGATTTATGGGAGTAAACTGCTCTCACACTCATTATATTGGCCCCGGCTGGCGGGGGGCCGGCATAGATACTGAGCACCGTGCTCACGGTTGATCGGGTCTTGCTTGCATCTGGGGAGTCCAACACGGGGTAGGACTCTGGCAGCCTTTAACTGCAGCTTGTCTGCAGGACGTATCTTGCCTTTTGGCAGGAAAGCGTGTAATAGTAATAATAATAATTGTTCTCACGCAGGTGGACCCGTCGGTGAGTGCGATAGTGCACTACGTGCGCAGCCACTGGTACAAGCACCAGAAGGACTTTGCCGAATTCTACAAGAGCAGCCTCCTCTACCTCGCCTTCATCTCCTCCGACTCCCTGCCTGCCGACCAGAAACTGGTGCAAACTTCTCTACTGCTGCTTCCTATATGGATCACCTCTCTGAATTGACAGCAAAGGGTATCATCTTTGACAGATCTGCACTGATTGTTCTGGCGCGCAAGTGTGTGACCAGCTACTCCTGAATGGAAAGGACAGTCAGAGCCTGGTCTTGGTGTAAATTTACACTGATGTCTGACAAGACCTGCTGCCGATATATGGTAACAAAATGGTGATTGACTGGGCTGGCGTGTGTGCGCGCAGTCTCTGGCGGTGGACATATCGCTGGCGGCGCTGCTGGGAGACAACGTGTACAACTTTGGCGAGCTGCTCCTCCACCCCATTGTGCGCTCCTTCTTCCCTTGCCTGGCGCATGCAACCCTCAGACCTACAGTCTCACGCAGCATCTTTGGCCGTTTCCCAGAAATCCTGTGCGAATGTGCAATTATGGTGCCATGCTCAAGGCCGATCCATTGGGAAAGGGCTCTCCAAACGGACAAGCCATACTTGAAGCCAGTGGAAACGGCTGCCGGTGTTAGGTTGCGTGCTGTTCCAAACAACTGCACTTGTCATCTTCCACGTGTCACCTGTCTGTTTTTTTGTTTTACAGAGTGTTCCTTCATACGTTGGATCCCATGCAAGCTAATTCAGCAATCCTTGTGCCATGCTATATCTGCACCTCAAGGCTGTCAGTGCATCTCAAGCACCCCAACTCAAGAGTCCAAATTTCAGTGCATATCAGGCACCCCTACTCAACAACGCAAAACGCTTCTGTGCATGCGCGCGCAGATAAACGCGCTGACGGGGAGCCCCTTCGAGTGGCTGCGCGGCATGCTGGAGGCATTCAACCATGGCGACCTGCACGCCTACGACGCCCTCTGCTCCAAGCACGCATCTGCGCTCAACTCGCAGCCGGCCCTCGTTGCCCACGAGCGCAAGCTGCGCGAAAAGATCACGATCCTCTGCCTCATGGAGCTCATCTTCAAGTGCGCAGCCCCGACTTTTGGCTCGCTTTGCTCTTTGAGGATATTCGCTTTGTGCCCGGGTCTTAGTCTCTTCGGCGCAGAGATGCCTTTACCTCGAGCCCCTGCTCACCCTGTCACTATTCCATTCTGGGGTTCAAATAAGATCTCTGCGCAGAGATGCCCTCCTCCTCTAGCCCCTCCTCGGCCATCACTGTTTCTTTCCCGGGCCGCAGTGAAGGCCGAATATGAGGCTCTCGGACGATGGTATTCCTCCTGAGTGTCCAGTGCACTCCTGCGCCCCTATTTATCCTACCCTCCCTTGTGCATTCTATCGGAGCACCCATCGGAAATGCTTTCAATGCAGAATAAGGTGGAGAACTCAGAGGGGGTGGGTTTCTGCATGCAGCCTGCTGGCTGAGCACTGGCTGTTGTCAAATTGTGTCGCCCCCCACGGTCATGCATTCGTCTCATTTAGGTTAGTGCATTCACAAAAGGCGGATTTTGAGATGGGGTGGCATATATGCATGCAGCCTGCTCCTGCACTCCTGTCCTACAATTTGAGACATCACACTCCAACATGTGGAGAGGTGGAGTAGCGGTTAGATGTCAGAGGGGTGGATTTGTGCATGCGCCTGCCGACCGAGCACTGGCTGTTGTCAAATCTTGCTGCTCCCCCACCTTCATGCACTCCTTGTACCCCTACTCTATCCAGGCTCCCTCTGCACTTCGTTTAGAACTTTTAGTAATTTCTTTTGGTAACTTAACCTGAGAAATTACACGAATAATGAACTCCAAAATGGCGGAGTCTGAGAGGGTGAATGTATCTGCGCAGCCTGCCGGCGGAGCAGCGGCGGATTCCGCTGTCGGCGATAGCGGAGCGCACAAAGCTGAGCGTGGACGGCGTCGAGTTCCTGCTCATGAAGACGCTGTCGCTGCACCTCATCGAAGGCGTCATTGACCAGGTCGACTCTACCGTCCAGGTGAGCGCCCATGCTCCCGCTAATCTAAACCCGTCTGATTCCACTTGATTTCATAATCCCATTTGCCAGGCATTGTACGGGACTTTTTTCATGTGGAGAGAGTCAGGTGCCTCTGGTGCTCCGCCAATCAAGATTGCTTAAAAGTGTTTTTTTTAAAAAGAGCAGGGATGCGTGCATGCCAACAGACTTCCTCGTCATCAGGATCACCCGGTTGAAGTCTTGTTGCGTAGAATATTTTGTTCTCTGAGAGCTCCTGCAACATGAATACCCGGTACCACCAAAGTCCTGGAGTCTTGCGTATGCTACCGTGTCACATATTCCCAGTCCTACGGACAAGGTACTTTATACCTGGATGCATCCCATTATTTCTGAGGTGAGAGTGGGCTCTGGTGCGCGCAGGTGTCGTGGGTGCAGCCGCGGGTGCTGACGCTGGAGCAGGCGGCGGGGATGAAGGCGCGGCTGGACGACTGGATCTCCAAGGTCGCCTCAACCTCCATGATCCTGCGCGACGACCACATCGCAGCAATCGCCTGATGCAGCTGACGCGCCTGTGCTTGGAGGGCAAGGGTCGCAGTTGTGTGTGTGCATTTCACTGTGCAAGGACCGCAATTGTGTTCGTGCGAAGCTGTGCAAGGGCTGCAGTTGTGTGGGTGCATTTCCTACACAGCATTGCATTGCTGTGTAAGGACGACAGTCGTGTCTGTACAAGCAGTGCAAGGACTGCAGTTGTGCCAGTGTGAGGTGCAGTGTCGGCCCACGCGGCGGCCAAGGCTAGTGCTCGCGAAATAGCTTAAATGTTGATCATGACCGTGGACACAAATGCGTTACTGTGACACTGCAGCAGCTGTGGAAGAGAGTTGTTATGTTTGTGACCTGCACAATGTGGATGTGCTGGGTGCTGTAACCATCTGAGGCTTCACCATCGATCTTGACGGTGCAAAAATGTGCAAATCTTGATATATTGCTCGCATAGCATGCATGCGCCAGGTGTGAATATTTGCACTGAGTAGCTCACACCACTGAGATATCATCGATCCAGACTTCCCCAAACAGGTTTCTGTAGATTGCACAGATATATGCCCGTATGTGTACACGCTTGAGGTATGATCTCCACAGACACTAACCAGAACGAAGACATGCAAGACACAACGATAGCATGCACGTACATACAGCATCTTCCAAGCTGCATACAATTTGGCAACCTGACTCTGATGTCAAAGTTGGCACCCGCGCGCGTGTCACTTGGGGCTGTCGCAGCTGCGCAGCAGGGGCTCGTAGTCAGCAGCGACCTCGCTGTGCTTGGTGCGGATGTGCACGCTCAGCGACTGCAGCGAGATGCCCACCTTGTCACTGCACACCGGGCACACGCGCGGCTCCGGCTTGGTCTTCTTCAACTGCGTCCCACGGCACCCACCCACATTTTTTTGCATGCATAAGCCACTACTGTGCTTCTTTCAATCCAGGGAACCGCCTGTACAGTCAGTCAACTGTCCGGCAAGCGGTATAGTCAAGATTGCCGTTTGCTCCTTGCAAAGTTGTGCTTTCCTCAAGCTCACAATATGCGAGGTGGCGCGGTGTGGTTTGGATTGCAAGCAGTGCATGCTTTGTATGACTTGAAGGCTGTTGATGTGTCTCTTCCCAGTCCTTCATCCCTGTCCTTGTGAGGACAAATCAGAAGGGGTGAAACTGAGAAGACAAAGCAGAGGGCGCACCTTGACGGTCTTGGTGCCGTGGAGGCTCTCCTCGAGGCGGATGAGGCGCGCCATGAAGCCCGCGTTAGGGCTCACCTGCGGCCGAGCAGCGCTCACAAAGTCCAGCGCCTGCTTCAGCGTCCACTCCTGCACAAAGCGAAGCATTTAGCGCCAATCATTCGTCAGCCAGGTTCGGATATCATTTCTGGGCTGTTTGCTTTAGCAACATCTAGAGCAAGATATACATGACCGCATGAGAGCCCTACTTCCAGCCAAACAATGCAGGTTTTTTTAGTTTGGCAGTGTAACGGCTTGCCTGGGACTTCTGAAAAGCAAGATGCTCTTTGATGTCAAAGTTTGGCTTGCAAAGCCCATGCATGTCCTCCAGCGCCGTCATTGCAAGAGAAGGGACCTCTGGAATCCTTCCTTGCCTGCTTTCTCTTCCCTTCCTCAATGTAACCCTCTGGACCCCGATGCCAGTCTGACTTCTAGATGGGGCATCCCGTTACATGACATCCATCAGGTAAGGAGGGGGGCATGCATGCTCACCTTGGCCTGCATGAAGTAGGCGAGCACGAGTGTGACGGAGCGGCTCTTGCCCTCGTGGCAGTGCACAAGAGCGGCGCCTCCGCTCTCACGCGCCGCGTCGATGAACGCCGCTGCGCTGTCGAAGAATCGTCCGATATCCTCCTCCTCCATGTCGCGCACCGCGCAGCGCAGGCTCCTGGATATCAGTCAATTGTGAGTCACTCTTTTTGTGGGAAGTGCCGTCGAATATTATTTGACGTTCCGGCGAGAGCAGGCCTGTGCGGCAACATGTGCACATGACCCGTTGAGAGGCATGTACATTCACAGGCTCTTTGTCCCTGCAGACATCAATGTGATGCTTGTAGATAATAGGTGCAAGTTGATATGCTAGAATAGTAAGAACGGCAAAGTCCAGTACTCTTATGGGAAGTGTTCTCGCAAGCCGCTGTCCTGCTCCAAGGGTACAAAAACAGTGCTTCTCTGAACCGCAGGTAGCTGAAGGGCCGCACATAAAGAATACGATTGCAACTCACCATTTCAGGCGTCTCAAGCCTGATACCTGCTTCCAGCCAAGCGCATGCATACCCCTCGCAAAGGAGACAACTCACCGGAAGGCGGCGTCGGGGTCGGGCAGGAGCAGGTCGTCGGTTGCATTGAGTACATGTGTGACGCCGAGGTGGCGCAGAAGGTGCAGGCTGTTGGCCTCGACCGCGCCCCCCACCCACAAGTGATCCAGCAACCGCGTCGGCCGAGCCGTCGCCGCAGCGTCCTGCAGGCAGCGCAGCCGCTGCAGCATGTGCTCCAGCCGCACCTGTTTCCCACGCACAGCAGACACCCGTTTCCGAGGACTGTTCAATGTATTTTTCGGCTTCACAGCTGCTTTGCTCTTATCTTCGGGGCCTTGGTAGTCTTGGTGATTTCATGTAGAGCTGACTGTGATGTCGCATCATGCTGAGCAACGTGCCTGCTGCTATAAGGACTGCAATCTTCAGCATTCTGTTCAACATACAGCATGGATCATGTGGGAGGCTGCGCCACTTGACACTCACTTGTTTCTCTAGGCAAGGTGCAGGCTGACAAGACTCGCCTTGAGCTCGTAGGCGTCGACGATGGGGTGTGTGCCGTCCAGGAAGCCTGTGGTCAGCCGCGGGGCTCCGGTGCTGCTGGCACGCTTGGTCTGCCACTCCTCGACCGCCGCCCGCAGCTCCTCGCCTGACGCACCATCAGCACAGCAAGACTGCTCAAAGTAGACCCCCAACATTAAAATAACATCATTGCACCACAGGATGAGATGCACAGGGGATTACTTCCCTAGAGGACACTGTCCCTCAAACATAGCACAGTACGGTACATGGCCATATGCTGTTCCTCATGTCGCGTCTTGTCCCCGCACCCTTGGCAGTTGGCGTCAACCAAAGCCTCCCTTTATCTATTGCAGCCATCAAGAGATTGTGTAGGAATAAATAGTCATCAGAAGGTAGAGGGCCTCACCAGGCCATGCCGCTGTGGTGTCTAGTATAGGGGATTTCAAAAAGTGTCAAGCAATTGAGCAGAGTCTATGATGGAGGAAGTAAAGATAGAAGATATTCACAGCCGCACCGCGCTCGCGCATGGCGGATATTGCTGGTTAGCAAAGATACCAACAGGTGACAAACAAGTACTATTTAATAATTGCAGCCTTCGCTGGAGTCAGCATCAAAAAAAATCAAATAACATAAGTAGGAGAATGGAAATACCGCGTTCGCGCATGGCGGCCTTCCAATGGTCGAGGCGCTCGGAGATGAGCTCGTTGACGCGCGCCTCGCGACCTATGCTACGGATCTTCTGCGTCGTGCTTATCGATGTGCGCGGGCTGCTGGGACCCCACCGCGCGCCGCCTGTTTTTGGCACCACAAATACGTGTCAGGCAAGTGAGCAGAACAGCGGATTCCCTCCTCCCCCCAGAGCATGGAACGATCAAAGGTATACGCTAGTGTAACGTGCAACACATGCCAGCGGGAAACGCAAGCGGCTGACATCATCGATGGGGTCATGCACGTCTGCTCTGCAGGGTCACATCATTGCTACCTGACAAAGCAATGCAGTAGACAGATCTTGGACAACTTCAACATGAAATCTTGACTCGGGGCAGTAAGGAGCAGATTTTTAGGAAAATAGAGTACACGTTGAGTACTTGGAGTATATAATCTGGGAGAGGGAGCTGACCGGGTGTCAAGTGGCTGGCGGTCGGCGGAGGTGTGATGTGCACAGATGAGATAGGAGAGGCGCTGGGGGGTGTGGTGGGGCGCGTCCCCGGGGGCGTTCCTGGCACCTCAGTGGTGCTCTCCACATCCTGCCAGCACGCAATGTTTGAAATTTACTCGTTTAACCCACCGTACTAGGATGATTTCCTCCTATAAAGCACCGCCGACGGGTGGTACTTCACATATGCTGCTGCCGCAGGCTAGACTCAATCCATACAGAGAGTAGCTTGCGACGCCTCTCTGAGCAGGCAAGCATGCATGCAGACTGGTATGAGAACTAGGCACAGTCACAAAAAAGAGCAATGACAAGGAGGCTGGTGCCTGCATGGGGAGTAGTAGTAACCTTTCTTTGCCAGCGCAAGGGGCGAAAACTGCGTGTTGGTACGCCACTCTCCTCGCATTGCCTCAGAAAGCACCTACTTGGGAGTAAAGCATCTGTTGTGTCAGGTAACTGCAGAGAAAGAAAACACCACCTCCATGTCGCGGATGAACTCGTCGATCCAGCCGGAGAGCACATCAAACATCATTTCCAGCAGTCCCTTGATGTGCAGCGTCGCCTGCAGGCTCGTCAGCAACCCCTGCCCAGCACACAGGATCACCGAGCTCAGCCCACATATCATCATGAGAGGCTTTGTGCTGTTTAATAGATCAGCTGCTCTGGTCCTGTTTGCATGTCTGCACCGGGGTCTTCTATAGCACAATCCCTTGTGTGAATCAAGCACATTCCATGCTTCATCTACAGCACTAGAAGCCCGCATCAACGGCCGCGGGATAGCACATCCCGCCATGAACAAACATGTAGCAAAGGCTAGAACGGACACTGCTGATCGGGCTACTCTTGAAAGACTCTCTCCCATCCCAATGCATATTGCTGTCAAAAGTGGGAGCCCAGACACAAGCAGCATAAGGGGCCCCATCACGATCAATTCCAAAACAAGGCCCTTCCTTCTCAACTTATGCTGCCACCAAGAACAGATCGCAGAGTGCAAATGCAAACCTGCTGGAAAGCCTTGTGGACGTCCGGGTTGCTGACAGCTTCCACAGCGAATGCACTGCTGGATACGGCCTCCTTCAGCACGCTGCCTGCCACGCCCACGTCATTCAGCGCCAGCTCAGCCAGCTTGTTGCAGGCTGCATCCTCCAGCCACATCTTGCCGCCTGCAAACCAGTTAGTTCCTGTTGACCTTTGCTGGCCATGCAACAGTGCAGTGATCCTTCCTACACAAGTGGACCAAATTGCATGTGAGTAACCGTGTCTGAAGTCTCACAGCCTGGCATGGAAGCGTGGTCGTTCAGGGGCCTTTGAGCAGCCAGACGTCTGAAGGGCTGCTCCCATCTGAGGTATGCTAGGCCAGGGCATTGGGCTTTCATCTATACGATTTTCAGCCGAGGCGTGCCTGCATGCATGCAGTGGAGACTACGTGCACATGCACAGCAACACTTATCTTGCTCGCCAACAGCTGCAAGCGCTGGCAACATATTTGGCATGCTGGGGCAGAGAGACACGGGCAAATTGGAAGTGCAATCCGCGCATGAGAATCACAATGATGCTTGTGAACCCTGGAGTCTGGACGGGTCTGGAAAACCCAAGCGTCACTTAGCATGGACTATGAGCAACGCAAAGACAAATTTGGCTCAGCGCAATATTTCCGGATCACCTGGCGGGCGGCGCTGCACTGCTGAGTCGATGGCGACCATGCGGCCGGCGTGCGCGCCAGCGGTGCAGAAGAGAACGTTGTGGGGATTGCCTCGCCACCCCAGCGTCGCACAGGGCAGCCGGTCCGCGTTGCCCAGCAGCATGTCCAGCAGGAACAGCCTGCTCATGCAATTTTTAAAATAAGGAACGGATTGGGGTTTTGCAGCGGGGTTGTCACTATCCATCCTGCATAGCAAGGGGCGTTGTTAATATCATAAACAGCATGTGGGTGCGCATTTCCATTTGGGCGTTAAGCTGTTTAGTAGCAGGGTCAGCACTGCCTCTGTGGTGCTATAGCAAGAGCGTCAGCAAAAGCAGAGTGAGCATGTCTGACAGGTGTAACGGCATATAGAATTGGAATTTATTTGCATTTTTTTTCCTGATGCAGGTAGCAGCAGGACTGAAGCTGGCTTGAAGAGCATTGCATGTTAGGCTGGAGCACGACACGCTATGAGACCATTGCACACGCAGACTCTATCAATACCGGGCCCCAGGATGTCCTCCATGTGATTATAAAGTTGAGCAACATAGTGCAGCAGGTAGTGTTGCTGCACTCAAGCCAGTTTGAAACCAAGAAAGAAATGTAATGAAGAGTTCATAGCCAAGACGTCACCTGCCGAGGTCTTCAGCGGTGCGCAGGATCTGGGCCGGCTGGAAGGGCTGCTGCAGGTGGAAGAGGGCGCGGCCGGGGATGTACTCCATCACCAGCATGCACGCCGAGCGCGCCATCTGCTCCTCAAGATCCGCCCCCCTCCTCCCCAGCAGCATCGCTGCGCCGTGCGCCTCCTTCCACTCCTCAGCCGTCGCCCCCTGCCGCATCGAAAAAGCTTTGTGACAGTTGGGGAAATTTGGAATGCAGAAAGTGGTTGCACAAGACCTTGACTCCACAGAGCGCCACTGGCCTTTGGCCGCATTTGGGGCCCCTTATTGAGTGCAAATGAAGCATATGAATTTAGCGGGTCTAGGCTGTCTGCCGCAAAGTAATCAGTTTGTTCAATCCACTGCATTTTAAGGTGCCAGCTTGACCTGCTGTCGCGCTTTGGCGCAAAGAAGTCCCCATCGACTTTGATGGAGCCAGGAGGGAAAGCCTTTGAAAATGGATCATGATCTGCCATACCATAGTACATGGCCCTTTTTACAACTCACAATATGCTATGTAGGACATTTACAGCTGAGTTCTCTGTCAGCTCCTTGAAAAGCATTCGGAGAAGCTAGTGCTGATTTTGACTTGCCGGAGAGTGACTTTCTGTCAGCTCTTGGGTGCACAGCTGCTCACCGTCCTTACAAGAGCTCTGCAAAAAGGCTGCTGAAGAAGACAGGACAAGAATTCTGGTGATCCAATGAGAGGGTGCAGCAAATGAGACTGGTAGCATCATGGCGTGCTGAGTGAACAGTTTACAGCGGCGCACCATGCGGCGTAGGATGCGGCAGGCGGGGGCGCAGATGCCCAGGTGCTGAGTCAGCTCGTTGGCAAATTGCTCGCTCTGGCTGGCCAATCGCGCCTGGTGCACCTACTCGCAAGTACATGATGGTAGTTCAGTTGCAAGAAGCTACACAGCTGCACAGCTTTACGGGCATGTCGGCCTGAAGGAAAGTCGTGCGCATGATGACAAGAAAAAAGTGGTGATGTCATGGCATCCCTTTTGTAAACACTCTACACCTTCCTTGGATGCACCAATGTGCATGACAGTCACCTAGTCGTTGAGTCCAGGGTAAGAAATAAGCACAGCACTGTCATTTGTGCATTCCTCTTGACTCGAAGCCCAAAAATGGCAACCATGCGTGCGCATCAAGAAGACCTTGATCCCGCAGCAGTAAGAAACAGCAGAAGAACTTATACTCCAGGGAGGGAGGAGATCAGGAACATCAACAACATCATCAACAACAACACAGAAGAGGTCCAATCATCCTGTTTTTTTATTGCACCTTCACGATGACCACGCGTTCGGGGGCGTGCTCCGACCCGGCCGGGGAGGGGCTGCGGGACCCCCCTCTGAGCGAGCTGCAGGGGGAGGACCTTCCGCTGCCGCCATCCCCCGGCGACGGCTGCGCGCTCGGAGACGCCGATACCTCTGGGCTCCTGGGCCGGTCTGCCGCGCAAAGAGACTGCTGCAGAACACCATCTGCCAAAGACGCTCTGGACTCATTTGTATCGCTCTGAGCACATTTGTGCTGTGGTGACTGCGCTGGCGCATTGTCCTGCTTCAGAGGTGTGGCCGAGCGAAGCTGGGCACCGGAGAGTGTATCCTGCGCCGGGCGCTCCCGAGGAGCGGCCGACGGCGGCATGTTGTTCCCTCCTTCCCCGGCAGCCGCGCTGTCAAACGCATGGACCAGGCTCCGCCCACTGCCGGGCCGCCTCATCTGCTGAGATGAGTGCTGCTGGGATGTACTGTCATGGTGCTGTTGCTGCCTCTCACTGTCCTGCTGGATGCCGGAGAGCGTGTGTTGAGAGTCGCGTTGGTGGCTACGGCTTCGGTGGGTGTGGCCTGTGGGACCTGACAGGAAGCAGAACATGACGTGGCCGCCCGAATTCACCTCCACCAGTCCCCCGCCTGCATCAACCACCGGGACTCCTTTTATAGCAAGTTATATTTCCTCTCAATTCCAGGGACGCGCAATATCAAGGCACCTGGCATGTAAGGCAGGGATGCGAAATATGAGTCTGGCTAGATCTGTGGTACCAGCATATGGTATTTCACGCAGCCCCAACCAAAGAACATCACGGGCAGTCACAAACGCCAAATGCATGGCGTGCAGGGGTGCGGCACACCATGACATGCACAGACATAACACGTGCATTTTGCACACCTGAGTGTGGCAGGAATGTTAGAAAAGGATTTCTGTACCTCGGGGTGAGGTGTATAGCTGCGCCTCGTCAATGCCAGGCTGGCATGCCTCGCTGGCGGCAGCATGCTCTGTCTCAAACTTGAGCATCTCCGACCCGATCACCAACGTCAGCTGCTTCCAGTCTATCTCCCCGGCCCCTGCGCATGCATGCGGATTTGTAAAAACCCACAGCAGTCTATTACATGATATACATCAGGTATGCAAAGACAGGCCTGGCTGGTCTGTTTTGATATCAACCTCAGGGTTACAGTGGCATCAAGAAAGGGGCGCACACCGATTGGGCAGGGAACTCCGGCGGACAGACGGTGCCGGGAGCCGCCCTCTTCCTTGTAGGAGGATCGCCGCGAGGCCTTGGGCGGCTGGGACGCGCCGCCGCTGCCGCCGGCGCTGATTTTCAGTTTTGGGGCTGCCTCGAACAGCAGCACCGCCAGCTCAGCAGCGTCCTCCGGCTGCTCTGCCAGCCAGTCCCATGTGCGTCTCACCACCTGCGCGCACCGCATTTGGATCTGAATTGCTTTTGTTTCAATTTCTATTTTGGAAACTGACCGCAATATCCATCCTTAATGATGGCTAGGTGCCCTTGCACAGGCAGGCAGCCCTGCAGGCGTTTGCATATTTGACGTCCAAGCACTTTCAGGACTGGCCAGAGCCTAATACCATGATGCACCCATTACCAATTCATGACCAACCATACCAGCAGCCAAGCAACTTGCTGTTGGTCACGATCCCCAAACGACCAATCCACATTACCAATACCAGGCATGTGCTCCATGGCAAGTTGTTTGCAGGTAATGGGGCTGCACAGGCCAGTGCCTTGTCAAAGATCTATGACTAGCAAAAGTAATGACCAACCTTTTCCGGTGAGTCGAGCGGCCCGGCGGCTGCGGCGTTGGCGGCCAGCATGGCGGTGACGGCGCCGGCCGCCAGCGCGATGGTATCGGCCTCCAGCTGCCTCACTGCATTGCTGGCGCGCCATTTGGAGGGACTGGGAGACTTCATGGCGCGCTGCCACTCCTGCACCGCCTTCTCGCCCTCCGAGGAGCTCCGCGCCACGCCTGCGCAATTGGAAGGAATGTAATGTTGACTAATGTTATTTTAATAAAAGCATGAATTAATGACTGGAGCATCTCCAGTGGTGTAGCAAGGTATGCCTGACATCTCTGTGAAGGCCACTAGACTTTTACTCACACTTCAAAAATGGCCAATTCCTGTCCAGCTTCGAGCAGGGATCTGTCTGCCAGCATGGGAAGGCATGCATGTCTCCAAGATGCCAGGCACAGGCTTTGATGGCAGGTGCTGAAAACAGATCTGTGGCAACGTGCAGTTGTAGCACCATGCAACAAAGGTGCGTAGAGTTCCTGAGTGTGATGTCTAGGTGGTGTTTAGCATGTTGGAAGTGATAAAGGGTTCAAAAGTGGAAACTTGCGCAGAGGCACAGGCCTTAAGCTCACCCTGCTTGCCAGCGCTGGAGCGGGGGGAGAGGACGAGGGGCGGCGGCCGGCGGGAGTGGCGCCCCTTTATGGGTGACCAGGAGCCGGCCTTTTTAGGCGGCGACGGAGATTTTCTTGGGTTGAGCCGCTTTCGCGCGGCTGCGGCGGAGGCTGGCAACCGTGGCGGGCGATGCAGTTGCTGCCTGGATATTGAATTATTGTTTATAATTATTTGACCAGATGGTCAAGTGGTTTGATGATGACAGGCTGGTATATGTATATCCCTCCTCATCATCTATCAGCTGTCTGACGTCAGGAATAATGCAACCATAAAGCTGCTGCGGACAAGATTGGTTGACGCCAGAGCAGAACTGCGATGTTCAGCACAGATACAAAGCGGTCGGCGCTATGGGTAGAAAGCAACAGATTTTACCCGAAAAAGGAATTTTGCACATGACTTGAAAGGGAGGAGGGGGAAACCTGACAGGAGACGTCTGTGCAGTTGGGCTGTGCAGTGGCGTGGCATCCAGCATCCCTGAGATCTCCTCTTCATCATCTGAGAGATCCAGCGCTTGCAGCTGCCTCCAGGCCGCAGCAGGCCCGCTGCTGTGAGCCGCAGCGCCAGGCAAGCAGCCTCCATCTTGCTGCTGACTCATCAGATTAGACGCAGCGTTGATAGTGAAAGAACCTGCCCCTGATGTCTTTGGGCTGCTGATGCCTACTGCTGCAGTGCTTGGTAGATCTCCTCCAGATGAAAAGGGGGGACTCAGGATCTGCTCGTGAAGATCGTCCAAATGCTGAGCTGGTTGTGTGCCTGCAAAATCACCAGTGGCAAGTGAAAGTCAGGGGCGTCAATCAGAGCGTGCTTGCACCTGCGCATTTCTGTCATAATGTCAAGGAACAAGAATAAGGGGATACGAGAGGTCTGAGTGGGTGCCTGAATGGGTTGACGTTCCTGGTTGGCTGGCTGCACGCACAGCAGGGCACCTGTGGGAAGCTGACCACGCTTGACCTGGGGAGGGGTCTCCTTGCTGGCAGGATGGCTGTCCAGAGAATACAAATTCCTTTCCTGCTACAGATGTAGGTGTGTGTTCGTCAGAGACGGGCTGAGTGTCCATCCCAGCTGCTATTTCCACCCCTGGCTTGATGGAGCTGTAGGGAGCTGGGGGTCTTCTCCAAAGAATGCAGAACGCACATTTAGGTCAGCAGGTGTTCTGGGAGAATGATAGCCGATGCAGATTGCAACTTTGCGCCTTCAAACATAACCTTCCTGAGCGATGTATATAACAATATGTGCCTGCAGTGTTTGCTTTTGGGGGGATGGCCTGAATAACTCCCACTCATCCGTTCACCTGTGACTTCAGCTCATTTTGAATCCTGCCGTTCAGTCGTATACAGGTCGACGAGCACTGCTAAACCCTCTACATGCTCCACAAGAAAAAGTGATGTCCACAACAATCTTGAATGGCAAAAGCAGCTGCAAAGCGCCTCTAACACTTCTAATCGTTTTTGAAAGCTACAAAATCGCTGAGCAACTTGCTCAGAGCAAGTCTACTGAAGACGAGAAGAAGACGCAAGCCTAGTAACGGAGCTGGCAGAGTTGCCAAGTTTGGATTCGGAAGTCTTATTTCAAATGATTCTCGCACATGCAACATGTGCAACAGATTGCCTTTGTCTGCAAAAATTTGTACGTGGTGGTCTCAATCCTTCAGCGGAGACACTGACTTTGCATCAACTGTACTGTTCTGAGAGCGATCCTCCTTGGGATCAATAGGTAGGGACGACTAGTCAGTCGTCGATCAAAGGATCCGCACTCTATGGCGTCGTACTCACCTTTGATGTCGCATATGACGCATCGATCCCTGCCAACACCGTGGATGCCAGTGAAGCACTCCTCCAGCAGCGGTGTAGCACCATCTACAAGGCACTGCAGACACACACATGTCTTAAGAAGGGCCTTAACGCTTCGAACACCAGATGGTAATGCCAAAGAGTTCTTTCAAGTGCGTTCATGCCTTGGCAAGCTCCTTTTCTCTCTGCAGTTGCACCAGACTTGCTGACATCCTAGTCTCTCAGGCTTTCTTTCCGTCCAGGATACGATCAGCATAGGAAGCTCCAGCACGGCTGACTTCCGCATAAATGGCCCAAACGTTGCTTCAGAGCATGCACAATTGGCCCAGAGGAGTGGACGCACCTTCTGCACTGCTCTGGTGGGAAAGGAGGAGGACCTCACCAGCAGCACGTACACTTGGCTGAATGGCGATCAGATCAGGAAAGGTGATCTCCGCAGATAGCTTTGTCTTCTACGGGCCGTGAGCGTGTATGATGCACCTTGGATTGCATAGTACCTGTGCATCTCCTTTCTGCCCTCATGGGATTAGGACTGCGGCGAACATGGATCCACTTTTGCTCTCTAGATCTCAAGATATGGTTACCAGGGCAGCATGACATGCACACTATACCGCAAGGCAGCCCTTGATAAGTGCTTGGCACTCAAGGTGCTGCCTCTCCTGCTTCAAGACAAGGGGGTCTGAAAGCTTCAGTATCATCATCGAAAGTCTGGTGCAATGCAGGCGTGGCATATGTGGTGGCGCCAAAGACAGAGCTTGCTTTTGGGGAGCCTGGGAATGTCTGTGTGGTGGACTTTACGGAGAGCAGTGGAAACAGCACAATGTTTGAGACATTGCTGAAAGGCATGGCGGCCGGAGCGAGTGATGATGTGAAGAAGCAAGTTCTGGATAGCCTTGACAAATGAATGCATATGAAATGTGCAAAATTCTAGCATGCAGGAATCCGTAGATTACTGTTTCTGGAAGGGCTGCTGCTGTTTCAAGCTGCTTTCAAGCACAAGTGTAAGGGGCAAAAACAAATACCAGGCCTCTTATATATGTCAACGAGCCTAATGTGGGTTCCCTTAAGGAAAAAGTAAATTACCACATTCTCGACCACAATATCAGGACAAAATAAATACTTGAGACGATATGCATTATCACAACAGTCTCTCTCACACTTTGCAGCACATTCTGTTCCAAAAGTTGCTCAAGATCACCATTGCCTTGGTAGCATTTCTTCTCAATCCAAGACTCCAACAGCGATGCTTACGTACTATGACTTAAGGTTGCAATAACGATGTGCAGATCATCGCACATCACCAAGCGAGACGTGTCATCATCAAAGATGAGCTCATGCTTTGCAACTGCTGCTCTCCCATCGATGATCTGCAGTAGTCTATCGTTTCTCTTGCTGTTCAAATACTGAACATTCATCAACATACAGCAAAGGGAGTTCCCTGCATTATAGCTGGCTTCCAACGAGCCAATGAATTATCATTTATGGTGTATACAGGTGCCGTGAGCTTTGCAGCTCGCCAGCATGTTCTTATGTTGCCAAGCCTCCCCTGCAGTACACAGGAGCTTGGCGGTTCCCATATGTTGGTTTCTGCGTCTCGTGCGTAACGCACAACCCTTGACACAAAGGGTGCCTTGCCATGAGGCAGAATGATACGCCCTGCTGTCAAAGTAGTACGGTACTACATCTGCCCGCCTATGGTGGCAACATCCAAATATATCCCTCTATCAGAGATATAGATGTGCCTGCATCAAATGGTGATAGCTGGCAGGAATAACACGGGTCTCTGCAGGGCAATCAGCTGCTCTGTTCCTGTCCTCTCCTCTATTGTGCCCAGACACAAGAACGGCAGCAGGGCACAGCATGAAAAATGCCACAGTAATTAATGCAGCGCAGAGCATGAAATACTTGCGTGCGGTGCAGATAGGATGCACAACAATGAACCCGCAACATGCGCCCGATTAAACAGGGCGCAACGAATACCCACACGTTGCCTCTCTCTTGAGTTCACCCGCTGGAGGGAGCTACCCGCTGGCCCCACCCTTCAAAGGGGTTCTTCAATTTTGGCAGCTGCAGGCCAAGGAAGGCTCCCTGCTGCTTCTGCAGCGGCTTCACTGCATCTGCAGGGCTGGCAGAAGCTTCCCCACAGCTGCTCTCAGCTGGGTCCTTCCCCCAACCCGGCCACTGGAATTGCCCAGCAGTGTTCTGCTTCTGGGCTGGCTCGGCAGTGACACTGAATTTCTGCTCTGGTGTGGGTGCCAGGCTGCCTGCCTCCATCTTGCTCATCGCTGGGGTGGCATTGGGCAACGATGGCAGGGGCTCGGCAGTCCTCGCTGGAGTGGACAAGGCTTCCTTGGAGGCGGCCTCATTTGGCCACTGCTGCGCGAAGGGGTTCTGTATTTGCAGCAGCTTCCAGTTCCACGGCAGCTGCACCCCGGGCCCTGCAGCGAAGCGCCAACAGTATTGGTGAGCACCAATGGGATCAAAGGGCATACAGGCGACCACGCCCGTGATGTATATAGCATGCTTAGCATCATATGGGTATGAAAATCACATTAAAAAACATTGGGTGTGTCACTCTACCTTGCTGCTGGGTGTCTTCGGCTGCGGTGCTCTGAACGGTGGCGCCAGAGGCTGGCCTGCGCTTGACGCTCCTCCTGAGGTCCTTCACCAGCAGCTCGGCATCCACCTGTGTGGCAAGAGACAAACGAATTCACATACATAGCCTCATCATACACAAGTCAATCTCTCTATCATAGCCATCCTTGACTCGTCCTTGCAGAGGGCGCATGCTTGCCAGGCAAACAACAAGGCCAATTGTTACGTACACTCTGCCACTTCGAGTGCATCACCATTCACTCAAAGCCATCACCATGTCGACCTGACAAGAGATGATTTATGGCACCCGTTTATCGCAACTGAGGCACCCAACACATGATATTCACAACACCAGAACAGTTGTTGAAAGTCTCAGATTCTCGGAAGCTGTGTCACTGCCAGGCTGGACTGGAGCGGTGGCCACCACCTTTTGCAGGTGGGCGTTGATGTCCTCGACATCAAGGGTGACTGCATGCTCCAGCTCATGCAGCGCTTGCTCCTTCTCGCCCATACGCGCCAAGCTGCGCCCGATCTCCACCCTGCATGCCACCCGAATCAGCCTACCCTGACAATGCGCAAATGCAGCCGCCATGCTGCCGCTATGGACCGGTGTCGCTCCTGTCATTTGGGTCAGTGCATCTGGACACTTGCAGCAAATGGCCCGTGCACGCCCAGATGGGAAGGAGGTACACGCAGGCCAATAGCGAAAGCAAGGCGATCTGTAGAATAAAGAGCCTAACATCTGAGATTGTCTGTGCCTGGTGATAGCTTGAAGGTACAGGGTGTTCCTAGCCCTCTTGCTCACAGCCCCACAGGCATCACATTGCTCAAGCATTCTGTCGTGTTTTAGCATTGACATGAGAAGCGGCACAATGACAGAGAATTTGCTGCACGCAGCTTGTTAAAGCTGTCAAGGAACAGCGTCTTCCTGCCAGATGAGACAGAGTTGCAGCACCGGTGCACAAATGGTTGATCACTGCATCCGTCTTGGAGCTTTTGAGCAATGCCCCGGTGAAAGAGCAAAAACACTGTAGATAGGGCACCCCTATCTCTATTGGCATTTGTCAAGCACAGCAATGTCCCAGTAAGATGGCGAAAATTAGTGCGGAACGGCGCACCGGTGCACGAGGCGGGCAGGGTTGAGCTCTGCGGCGCGGCGGTAATAACGCAGTGCTTCGGTGTGGCTGCCGGTGGCGAGGTCGGTGCCGTACATGAGGCGGATGAGCGCGCGCACGATTCCATTGATGTTGGCCATCTCCCAGTGCCAGCGGCCCATTAGGTGATTCGCCAGGTCATCGGCCGGCTCTTTCTCCAACGCCCTCACCGCATGCTCCCGCGCCTCCTTTGCCAGCCGCACCTGCCGCATGAGCACGAGTTTTATATTCAGAATTCGAATTCAAAATTCAAACTTCGAACCTTCAAATTCAACTTATTTGTAAAAGCCACTCTGTGCTGGTCGAGTCGGGGTGTGCTGGGTTTATCAGCATGCGTGTTTGAACCCATCTGATATGTGACACCAAAAGATCAATGTGCATCGTATTGAAGAAGGTTGCCAGTTGCATCTGTGCGCCCGCACACACTGAAAGCATGCAACAGCACAACAAAAAGGTGTCAGGCGTGGCCATGGTGGTACTTTGGGCTATAAGTGGAAGGTAAAATAACTCCCGTACAAATGTGTGGACCAGGAAGCTGAGGCAGACCTTGGTCTTGTTGTCTGAAAAGACAGCCATGCGGCCCATGCTGATGCAGCACGCCACGTGCGGCAGCGCCCTTGCCGGCGACATGCTGATCGCCTGCCACAAAAACAATGCAAAGATGCTGGTCACTCGTTTGCTCAGTGCTTAGCTCCCCAATTGGAGGGCAGACTAAGACATGCTCATAGCAATGCGTAGAAGCACAGCCTAGCAACATCAGACTGCCCCCTTATATTCACAGGACTGCACACATGCTGTGCAGTCCCTATCATTGCATTGCTCCGACGCTCCTTCAAGCAGAATACCAACTCCACACACCCTTTTAACCACTATACAACTCGTTTGCAACTTGTCTCGTCATGGAAAGTCTCGTCGTGGAAGGGCGGAGACGCATCACCCGCCCACCTGATTAGCAAACTCGATGGCCTTCAGGTTGACGTCAAGCTTGTCCTGGACCGTCAGGCGTTCTTTGTGGATCTCGTCCAGGTAGCACACATCAGACCACGCCTTGGCTGCTAGGCACAGCGTGTCCGGCGTGTTCGGCACGAGCTTGTTCGCATCCTGCGCGCAGCACATGATATTGCTGGCTGACTGATAGGGCTCCCACCGACGAGACCAACTGCCGTGAGTGTGTGATGGATACTGCATGCAGACTTCAGAGAGTAGTCCTGCCCGGTGGGGTGGTTTGCTTGTGGTTCATTGAGAGCCATTGGCGAGGATATCAACAGCAAAGACTCTAGGTCCTGTTCGACAGATTCAACCCCCAGATATCTGCAGAGAGAACATCAAATGGAGTCCTTCTTGTCAGGCTAGAAGGTCGCTCTTCTTTGAATTAAGGAAAGATCTTTGAGCAGTGGACATGAGGAAGACAGCTGTGCAGATTACCTCGTAGCAGCGCAGTGCTGCCCTCACATCCATCTCACGCTCATACTCCTTCCCCTTCTTGATCAGCGCCTCTGCAGTCGCTCTCGCGCCCCCAATGCGGCTGCACCACAGGCAAGAATTCAATTCCATTGCCCAATGCACACTCCCTTGTCCTGTCCTCAATCAGAGAGGCCTTTCCATTGTTGCCAGAAGCAGAGCCTCCCCATTCAGGCAACAGTACTTCCCCAAATCTAGTATGTAGGAGTGCTGAGTAGCAGTGCTGTCGTACACAGGCAAGAGCGCTCACAAGATGCCGTTCTCGTTGTGCGGGCCTCGTCGCCGCTTGCGCTGCCAAGGAAAGGCCAGCTTCAGTGGGTTGTGGTGCTCCTCGCCCCTCTCTGCCCGCTTTGCCTGCTTGCGCAGCTCTCCTGTGCAGAGAACGAGGTCATGAGCTGAGATGTCCATGCCTTAATAACTGAAAGACTGGTCTTGCAAACCATAAGGAGTGTGTCAGCCGTGAGTAGGAACTGCAAGCAATGCGAGTGCCCTGATTGTGATGATATTGTGAAAAAGTAAGGGCAGTGTATACACACCTTCCTCCTTCATTTTGGCATGGTGCTCCTTTAGCCTGTTTCCAATTTTGCCCACCTTTCCCACGACTGCAGCTCCCAATAGTATAGCAGCCCTGTGAATATTATTCCTGGCCTGCATAGCAACGACAGAGAAGTCAGCACGTTCAGGGTGCTCTTGTGTAGTCTGGCTTCCGCAGCAACGATGCTGGACCTCCCATAGCTTGCTGCAGATCACTAGTGGACAAAGGCGATCACTGAGTGGGGCAACAAGGTTCCCACACACCTGGACTGCCACTATGACACCCTCATCCTCGACGAGCAATGGGGCCTTTTTGGACGTCGCCTCTCGAGTCCTCTCTGATACCGGCTGCTTTTGGAAAGCAGAGTGCTTTGCATGCAACGGCTCACGAGGCAGAGGTAGCCCCAAGGGGTGCGATTGAAGGTGCTGCTGCAGCCTCTGCACTCCCTCAGAAACGGATGCGAGGATCTGCTGCGGTTTGCATGGGAGCACCAGGATATCTCGGGAATCCTTTTTCATAGCTTTGACTGAGACGCTGGGCAAGAAAGCTGATCTTCAGTAGAAAGCTTGCTCTGCTGACTGGGCGAAAGGGGTGACTGGTTCAGCACGAATTACCATCTGTCGAGCCCATGCTACACAGTCAACGACAATCCAATACAAGTACGTCCTAGCGTGTTGTGCAGATCCTTGGGCGGTTTCTGATCAGAATTTAAGCAAGTCAAACTCGATCTTATCTGCAGAACACTGATCGGCGCGGCACAACAGCTGCCGGGTCCTAAACCCGTGGAATAGGATTATTCTTTGAAAAGTCTACGGATAACTCCCACGGACGCCGGGATACGCTTCGCAGAATTCTTTTGGGCCAAGTCGCGGACCAGCTGCACTGCAGGTCCTGCAAGGCGGGCAGCTTGGGCAGCTGGGCAGGAAGGTGGGCAGCTCACCACCCCCCTCCACGATCTGACTAGACACGCTGTTCTGACTTTGTGGGCTTCAGAAAATCTTCATCCCGATTACATTACCGTGGAGCTCAAGCTCCTCTCGTGAATATCAATGCATATTGACATCCTGAAAGCTTGCTTCAGCATGTGCATGCATGCAAATGTGTATGCGCATACACATATGTCACAAGCCGCTTGTTCATGATCACTGAGGGCATCACACTCAGGGCTTCAGGCATAAGCAAGGTGCTGAGTTATATTATCGTATACAGTTTACCTACAGTAGCCTCCACGCAAGTCTTCATAGTCTGCCAGCTGAGCAGATCTGACCTCAGGCTGATCTGAGTGGTGACGCTCAAATCACAACCTTGGTCTAATCTTTGGTTGTCGTGATGATCATGAATACACAGTGCGGCATGGCCCCTTGGCTTCCAGCAGGAATTCCGGCCTGAATCCCCTTGGAGTCTTGCCCAGGCACAGTCAGGACAATGAGATTGGCCGGCATGCCGTTCAAAGTCCCCAAGTCCACCAAGGCGCCCATTTTCTTCTTGTCCATTTCAAGCGCCAGTGCCTGCACACCAATATCCAAAATTTATTGATCACCATGTCAAATCGTGCCTACTTTTCCTGCCTTTCCTACCAGGTGCTTTCCTGTTTAGCAGGTCAAGCTGGCACTTTAGAGTCCAGTTGATGTACAGTCCAGTGATTACGAATGGGCAAGCAGGGGGTACCAAATGCTGCAGAGGGTAGTATGGGTCAACGCCTCCACCCCTTTGCCAAAGCATAGGTTCGGCGCAAGCTGCTTCTTGACCTCACGCCCTCAATTATGACCTACTGCGATGTGTGCTCAGAGTGGTTTTTGAGAGCAAGAGAGCTGCAGAGGTGAGACTCACCTTCCCTGTCTCCTCCAGCTCGATGATGTTCAGAACCCCCCTCTGAAGGCCCCTGCCTCGATCCTTTACAAGATGGTTCAGGTCTGCCCTGTTGGTCAGCTTGTTGATCACCTGCGCAACGAGTGCATCAGTCATGGGTCTGCATGCTTTAGTGATAGCCAGGTGGGACCCTGTGCTCTGAGCCCATGAGATGCAGTTCAATCCCTCAGTATGCGCTGTTCACAAAGAAACGTCCCGGGGAGATGTACACTGAAGGGGATTTGCTGTAAAGTGCTCACCAGATTCTGTGGCCAATTGGATCCAAGGCCAGGGGGGATGTGATGGCTGTGATCGATGACAGCCGTGCAAGTCCAGAGCTTCCGAGTAGGTCCCTTGCTCAGTTTCTCACCGAGCAGCATGGTCCCCTGAGAAGTGAAGCACAGAATTAGTCTCTGTATCGTTTACAAGGAGCTCCAAAATAAGGGGATGGAGCCCCTACAGTCTGCTCAGGCGTTTGGCCCTGATTTTCAATGTAGTTGAAACAAGCAGCCCTTTAGACTGACACATGAAGGACCAGGCCCAAGACGTGCTTGCTTCTGCCATCAGGACATTTCTCTCTGCACCAGAAGCCATAGCATCAGATTTGGCAACAGAGTACCTTCCAAATGGGTGTTCGCTGTCTCTGGGGCTGCCCTGCCGCTGCAGGGGCTCCTTGTGATGGCTGCATGTAACCCTGTGGCGTGGGCAGTGGTGGCACGCCCAACGCGCTGTGCTGTGCCTGACCCTGTGATCATTAGCCATCAGTCAATGAAAGGCAACTTCCACCAGGCCCTCAAGAAGGGCTTGCATTTTAGAAATTAATGTGACAAACTTGACTTGAGAAAACTGTGCCAGTGCATTTGTGTGCGTTTAAAGATGAAACGTCATGTTGTCCATGTACCTGTGTTCCGGGAGCTGCTCCACCATAATGTGCAGCTGCACCAAAGCGCTGTGTTAATGTTGGTTGCTAGCCGCTGTCACTGCAGAAAAACAAGAACGAAATGCAAAAGCAAGATAGAGAATTCTACGCAGGCACACGGCATGATGGGAGGTGCCACCTGGAGTGGTTTGCCTGGGAGCTGACCCCTGTGGCAGCTGCACTGTGCTCTGTGCTGAGGCGCTGAGCTCGGTTGCAGCCGACTGCGATGTCTTTGACAGTCCCTCACTGCTGTTCTGCACCTGCTTCACCTGCAGCCATGCATGCCTTGCCTGAGCGATGCCAAACTCCTTGAGTGAATGCCTCACCCCAGGAGAGAATCTTGACCTCTCACGTTGGCACCCGCCGCGAAGTTCAGAAGGGGACAATGCTACACTGAGAATATGCATGGATCTATGCATGGAAACATGCGTGAGAAATGACAGTGGGTCACACCGGTGCATGTGTTGGCGGGGCCGCCGATTGGATGGAGGCTTTTGCCTTGGGCCACTTTGGAGAGATGCAGCACATCACATCTGGGCTGATGTCGACCAGACAGGCCTTCACCTCGTTCATGTTCCGCATATCCTGCCAACTCAGACGAGTCAGCTTGTCAGAAGTGCAACTGCTGTCTCCTTCTTTGGTCAAAATCAAGAGGAAAATGCTACCCAGATCAAACACTCAGTACACGTTTCCCTGCTCCTTGATTTGTGAGGCAGGAGGTGCATGAAAGCATGGACTGGGAACTCACATGAGCAAGTGCAAATGCCCTTATAAGCCGCTGGTGCAATACTTTATTCCCCTGCACCTGACCTGCCACAAAGTTGAAGTCTGCTCCATGGTTTTTTAGCGCCTGCAGATGCACAGTATGTGATATGTCCATCCCAGGCCCAGGGACTCCATTGACACATTGCGGAGTCAACTTAAGGTGACCATCTGGTCCTGACAGCTCAGATCCACTTTCAAGCACAGCATAGCATGCAGGCTTGCAGCGACACCTGTCTTACTGCAGCAAGCCAGGGTCATGTAACGGATGTGCAATTCCAATGGCTCTCTCATGTGAGTCATTTATGTGATGCAGATGAGACACATGGCACCTGGCAGATCTCAAGGTGGCTCGCCAAGCCATCCATGACTTTGCAGTCTGCTGGGTATGGCCAGGGCACATAGAGTCGGGAAGGCTCTGAAGCCACGCAGACTATGACCCGGTTGTGGGTTGGGCCCTGCTGCAAGCCAGGCTGACAGGTGCGCGCAGCAGTCTGCAGCAAGTACACCGCCTCTGACAAGGCCTCTGCAGCATCCCCACACCTCGTCACCTGACTGATGGCCACCCTCGGGGTGTCCCTGGAAATTAATGATCTATTCTTCCCTGAGCATCCTGTCTGCCCTCAAAGCTCCCACTGGCATTGATATAGAGAGACAGATATAAGATGAAACCCCGCGGCACTCGTGCAGCGGGCAGAGTATATGACATTAAAGAGATACTAACATGCCTGGATGTTTGGTTGAGGTGTGTTCTGTGGATGACACACATGCTATCCTTGGAGCGTGCCATGCATGCCATGCCACACATGTATGGAATAAGGCCCTTACCTGCCAGCAGCGGTTGTGGCACTGGGCCGCCTTCTGATGGCTGGATGGCATCTAGCCACTGGGAGAAGACATGCAGGTTCTGCGTCCATCCGCTCCGCTCGATGGGGCACTGGCTCCACGGTGTGGCGGAGCCGCAGACGACCAGCGCAAGCTGTCACATGCACACGCTGCTTAGCTGGACTCTGATACATGCTGTGCTTGTCAAAGTCAAGGACTTTACAAGCACAGCATGCAACATTGTCAATGATACCCAATATTCCCTGTAGTATTATCGCTACAGAAGTAATGATGCAGGTTGAGCGTTTGACAAGACAAAGAAAACACAACAGATGACAGCACAACGGGTGGTACAGAACAAGATTCAGCGAGGCAGGAGGCGGTCTTCTTGCGGGACCTGGTCACACCTCAACTTGTGGCTCAGATACACTACTAGTCCTGCTCTCGAGGTCTTTCAGGATAGGATCCAAGCAGTATGTCCTGATGTCCTGCCAAAAGGGGAACATCGCTGCTGTGCCCTGCAGACAACATATGTGCGTTTGGCCCACAAAAATGTTCAGATGGATATCAATTATTCATGACAGCACATGCCAGCAGCAGTATAAAGGGTCAGAGCCAATTATCAAGACACGCCATGGACGATGGCGTGTGCTCTTCACCTCCATAACGAAGCATATGCGCTCCAGCACAGGCACAGGACTGCTCTGTAAATTTGATGCAGGGATCATCAGCTATATTTTGCATCTAGATCTAAGCACAAATTAGGAGAGATCCCAGCGATGCAGTCCTCTTTCTCAACCATGATACACAGAAACGGCCAATGAGCCTCGAGCAATGCACACCCATCGCTTCATAAAGTTGGTGCATAGAAGTCATAAGATCAAGGTCGATCGCATCTCCATGCTACTACACGAGAACTCTCTTGATCATCAGGTGCATGGGGAAAGATCTCGAAGGGACGAGAAGACGGGGAAGGTCAGACCACACATCCACAATGCAGCCTTCCCAAAATGATCGCTGAGGTTCACAGAAGAAAAGACTCCTCTGTCTCGAAACGACCATTTCTCCGAGACCATGAGGGCATGAAACCCTGCAGGGAACCCTTCATGGAAGCTGCTCGTGCAAAACCACAGCGTGATTTTTTTTCTTGTTCTTGAAATTGAGGATCGGTGGGTTCAATTTCGAGTGGCATCGTTGCTCTTTAGCTTGACGTCAACGGAACAGCTTGCAAAGTTTCTCCCTGCCATCCCTTTGCATCAGACAAGAAGTCAGGCGCAGCCGCTTAGCAAGAAAAGCGCAATGGCGGAGACCATTGAAGACGAAGGATTTTGCTTGACACCTCCTGTCACGCTCCAGGTAAGCGACAGGCTCAGCTGGCCACTGTTTCAGAATACCGCCTGAAGCATGACATTGTCTGCTGCCGAAAACTGCACTGCGAAGAGCCGATGGCGCTCAGAAACAGCTTCATACTGTACTCTTGATTTCTTGATGCGCCAGATCTCTTCTGTCGGACAGTTCATGTCAGCCACGCGACAATCATCCTGCAATTGTGGGCATCTTGTTATGTAGTTATCATTCTCATAACGATGCCAAAATTCCAGTTTTTCCTTTTACAAGCATTTCCAGTACATAGATTTCAACGCAAACGTAATAGCGAAGCATCTGGAAGCGAAGATTTGGTTTACGCTGCCTGACTTTAAGCCTTGTATTCCTTGCAAACACAGAAAAGTGCGGAGTACATGGAGACACCAGAGCCATTCGTGGGCCGATCGAAGCCACAAAACGTCACCTTTGTGGACAACACAGCAGCCACTGCGACGGCTACACTCACTGTGGCTCAGGCCAAAGGAGTCTTCAGCCTGCAGTGGCGGCAGGTCAGCTCTTTTTATTCTTCTCTCTTTGCCCCCTCCCAAAACCATTGTCATTAAAAGAACATGCCCACGGTGACTTGAGAACGCTCCTCAGAAGGTGCTATTGTGCACTCCCCCAGCTGGAGTGGGCATCACGTGCTGTTCGTAGGGCTGGTGCTGCACAGAGTGTTCCTGAGGATCTTTGAAATGCAAGCAATGCCGCCTTGCTCCCTGCAGGTGCAGGATGTGCTGAGGTGGCGCAACCCAGCAGTCAGCGCGCTGGCCTTCCTGCTGGGCGGCTTCTGCTGCCTGGCTGGCGAGTACATCATCAGCGGCAACCACACCGTGACTCCCCTGAAGGGTGCGCGCCAAAACCTGTAAAATTTGATGTGGCACTTCTGTTATGTCTGGGAGAGGCATCAGATGCATCGAACCTTCCACCACCCTCGTGCAGCTATCTCACATTTGGTGTTCTATGGGTCATTTCGGCTCCCAGCAAAAGTTGAAGCACATTATGCCTTGCTAAAGTACCATCTCATTGTTCGTGCAGCAATCTCCTACTGCATCCTGTTCGACCTGGGACTCAACACGGTCCGTTCCATGGTCAGCGCGCAGTGGCAGGACAAGGCGGCCTGGGGCAGCAGCAGCCTGATTAAGACCGCAGCAGAGACCGCCAAGGTTGCTGTGCTGAAAGTGGCCGACCTCCATGACCAGTTCCTGGCTGCGCGCGACCCCTTGCTGACTCTGCGCATCGCCTCTGCTGTCTCCGCGCTGTCTGTCCTGGGCGGTATCTTCAGGTGAGCAGATTACTGCTGTGCTGCTGCTATGACTTGGTGTCATGTTTCAGCGTCCCCCTGTGCTCACCCTGCACATCGCCTCTGCCGTCTCAGCGCTGTCTGTCCTGAGGCAGCGTCAGGTGCGCTTGCAAAGCACTGGGAGGTACTGTTGCGCTCGTCCAAAATGGCGACATCCTTCAACTTAGTGGCATGTAGCACAGCTGTGGGGACATAGCGTATTGTCCTTCGGCAAGAAGTATCACACTGTGCTGTTGAGTATTGGCAGGGCTGTAAACTGGAAGCAATTTGAGAGCCATTCGGGTCTTGTAAGTGGAGAAAGTTTGGTCTCCATTTTCTTCTAGAGCTATACAGCTTTGATTCTACCGGTTCAGGGCATGCATGTAGCCCAGCATAAGAAAATGCAGAGGTCTACAGTCAGAGATAACGCTTGGTGAAGGGATGTTTATGTGTGATGTGCATGCAGCTTCTGGCGGCTGGTGAGCCTGGCATTCTTCGGGGCCTTTGCTGCGGGCGCTGTATACGAGACATACGGCAAAGAGATCACCTCCTTCCTCCAGACTGCAACGACTCAGATCAAGGTGCCCATCGCACAACCCATGCTGGGCTTCCTATGGAAACAGTAATGCTCTCTCTGACTGTGCTGCATCAATGCCATGCTCTGCTGGAAATAAACAAAGGCTGAAGCCAACGTTGCATTGCCACAGGCTTTGATCTTGTGATGGCATCTCAAATCCGTGCAACAATCATGCCTGCTTGCTTACAGAGGATGCTGATGCCTTCTGGCACTGCTGACATAGGACGGTTTTTCACAACGGCACCCAGTTTGACCCCTATAGTCCCTTGCGCTGCCGATTAGACACAAATATACCCTCACAGGAGCCCGCTCTGCATACGGTATTCATCCTCTGAAATGACAAAAATAAGTCACTGGGTCTGCTGGATCACAAAAACAAGTCACATGAGACTGCTGTGGTGTGCAGGAGCGGTGGCAGGCACTGGCACTCTCTCGCAGGCACAAGGCGGTCGCTCTCACTGTGGCACTGTGGATCCTGTGGGTAAATGTCAACTGGGCGGCTCGCGCTCAGGCCCTGCTGCTGGGCGCCCTGACTGTCCGCTGCAACCTCAAGCCTGCCGAGGTGCGGCTGAGCCCCAGTCGTGGTCATGCTAAGTTGCACCTTCCTATAGAATACAGCATGTCCGGCATTTTCCCAGATCTGTTTTGATACACATATAAAACCCCGCTGTTCTTGCCGTAAAGAAATCTATAAGTAGTGATGCCTGGACTTCTCAAGTGACTTCTGTTGTGTTTACCCTTACCAGCAAGGCATTGAAAGGCATTAGCGCGCTGCAAGGCCCATTGGATGCTGGCACCCTTGCTCAGGCTGCTGCACCACACAGTTCTTCCTGCCCACGCCCCATGCACTCAATAGACTGGAGTCTGTGACAATCAAGGATGGATTGTGAGATTGACTGCTGGCTGTGGCGCAGGTGAACGCGATCATTTCCCACGCGGAGCCGTACATGCACAGCGCAAAGAAGCGCGCGCGGCGCATGTCGGTGGTGGCCACCGACTTTGTGCGGCGCCAAAGCATGGGGCTGACGCAGACAAAGCCGCACGACAAGTGAGGCCGCTGCACCGCCTCTCTGCAGTCAGAGGTCCTTGCAGCGCTACAATAAGGCATTGCGGCTGGATTTTTTTCATCTTCTGCTCCATCACAGCATAACGTGAATCCTGTCCAAGCTGCACGACAAATGAGGCGGCCGCACCGTTTTTCTGCACGCACCTCTGCATTCAAGGGTCTTTGCAGCGCTCCAGGAATGTACCTCTCTGGCGTTTAGTAACCAGATGACCGCTAGATGGGGTTCACCCGTTACAGCATGCATACCAGGAATGCATTGTGTGATTCTCTGGAACTTTGAGTCCTCAGATGACCTCTATGTGGGGCAATCGATTATAGTACATGACATGCAAAGCAGGGATGCTGGAATACAGTCCTGGCTTGGTCTATGGGGCACTGAGTCACGTTGAATTCTGGCATTGCGGCTGTATTGTGTTATCCGCAGCTGCCCTGCGGTCGCTAGTCTTGGATCAGCTCTTGATGGAAAGCATATGCATGGCAGCTGCAGCTGCTGCAGTGTGCGCTGCTGAGCATGGTTTGGTGTCTGTAAAGATGTACAGTACGGTATGATGACCATGCAGGTAGTGCAAGTGCATATTGTCTGGTGCATGGGTTCAACCAACAATCAAGTTGAGAGTGTCCAGCTGAATCGAGCCCCACAGCGTTGCGGCAGAATTGCTGATGTGTGGTGTACATCGTGATTGGCACTTCGGCATGGAAGCACGCAGCCTGTAAGCTTACTAGATATGGCATGCAAGGTATGGGGGAGACAAATGCTTTGTGGAAGCTGCACAGGCAGACTTGCATTTTTCCATCCAAGCGCATTACTGATCACCACCAATAACCAGGAGGTTTACGGCTGGTCGCCTTGAATCTGATGGCAGAGCATGCAGTCAGCATGTTTACTGCTTTCCACATTGCATCTGGTGGGGCGAACACTTTGCGCAAACTCAAGAAACAACAAATTGTTCTGTCGAACGCAAATTCGAACTTTGCTGCCTATCTTGGTAACAGTGAAGGAGAGGCCCTGCAAGCACTCCCTCTGATGGTAGCTTATATTTCTCCAATACTGACAAAAGCACTCAAATTTTAGGCATATCCTTGTTGAAGGCACTAGGTGCTTGCTTTCGACTCGCAAGCTGATCGTTATGTAAACTTGCGTGTGATAAATACACGTGACATCGGTTCGTGCTCTGCTACTAAAAAGGATGTACGGTCTTCTGGGCACACAAGTGTCGCCGATGGGATACCGCATCCGCGAAATGTGTGCTTGCATGCGCAGCGATGGAACACCTCGTCGTCTCAATCGACGATCTCTGTTGGTCGAACTGAGAAGGAGTAGTGGCGCAAGCAAGGATGGGAACGACAAGTGCGTCCCTTGTCATACTTGATCTTTAGAACAGGTGCCTGGTTAATGTCGAGAGTCGACTGTTACCGTCAGTCTTGCCTAGCTTTTAAGTTTAGATTCCTTAATTGTGTCCTTCAATTGAACCGATTAAATGCCTGACATGATGAAAAACAGCTCTCTTGGGAACACATCGTTGCAACTCTTGTCCAAAATTTGCAACCAAGTGGGCGAAGATTTGCGAGAAGCCTTGCTTCTGCGTCTGCTGCTGTGTGGAGCATGCATGCGTACGCTGCAGCACGATTACCTGTCCTATATTATATCTTTTCATCCAAAGATCCTGTGAAACCCTTGAAATACTGTTAACTTGCTTCTGAAAGGTCACTTATATCTGTCTGCAGCCCACGTTCGCGGAAGGGGAAGAGCTATGAGAACAAGAAGCGGCGACGGGGGAGGCCAGCCGGGCAGAGATCTGCAGATGACACACCCCTGAGGGATGGGAACAGGTACAGCAGCTCATTCTCAGCATCATCCTTTCTGCTCGTCTTTGGCATGCCCTTTTGCTTGCTTGCATGCTGAATCTCATAGAGCGCATGAGGGGGCACGCATAATCAATGCAGCTCTGCAAGTCTCTGTGGGTGTTGTGGGGATGTCAGAGTCCACAGCTGTAAAAATCTTGCACCCCTCAAGGAGGTCGCCGGCACATGCTGAGGTGCTGGCACATGCAGGGACAGGCTGATTGGACTGCTGACGGAGCGGGCCGCCCGCACTTTGCTGTACTACCTGTCAGAAACCAACCAGCACCTCTACTACTGGTTCGGTGTCTACATCAGAGACAACCCCATACCCCGGGTGTGCCCCTCTTTCCTGGCTACTTTGCATATTTTGAAATTCCTAGTTTGTCAGCCCAATTTGGAAGAGCACTTGAGAAATTAGGCAAAAGAGCTACAGCCTATCCAAATCCAAATCGAGCTGCAGGTGCTGGGGAGCCTGAAATAACAGCAAATTCACAGATAGATGAAGAATAGAGAGTGAAAGTTTCCAAGCAAGTGCCTACATGCGGACCACACTAGTTCTGTTGCCCTCTGCGCTGCTGTAAAAAGCCCAGTAAGACCAATCTCTGTGACACTGTGCAGAATGGGCACTGGGATGATGTCAGCGGGGAGACGTTTCTGCGCAACCTGCTGTCGAGGGGCATAGAGCGCGCACAGTACGACCTGGTGGGGTCACGCTCTCTGTACTTTCTATTTCCATAGCCACGACGAGACACTTTTGCGCAATTCTGCAAAATGCTCGTGTCGCATTGCAAAGCTGATAGAGCAACATATACTTGGGGCTTGCTGGCATTGGTGGGCTTTTGCACTAATGCTGGTGCTCATTTGATACACGGTGTCGAGATGGGAGAACACAGCAATGTCGTTCCATTTAACATGTCCTGTGATCGCACAGCAGATACTGCGGTGTGCATCTTGCTGAGATTTAGGATTGACCCCTGGCGTGCATGCTCCCAGGGCCATGGCTCGATGTATGCCCACTTTGGAGAGTGCGGCGTGGACCCCAGGAACCTAGCGCAGCGCATCATGGATGTGAGTCACCTTATCAGTCATCTTTCACCCTTGCTCTTGCTCCAACCATGTGGCTTTCATTGTCCCTGTGCCCAGAATGATTATGATTGGCTCTTAGGTTGCTGATATCTCTGCAAAGAGGACATGGTCGACCGATGGCAGAATAAGGCAACCCTGCCTTTGGTCTACCATGTTTACCATGTTTTTCCTGCAATCATTATCACAGCGCACTTGTGCAAGCTCACAATACTGTAGTATCAACTCTGCTGCCCAGTCAGGCGTTTGATGTTCATCTGAGATAGCCTGCACTGCATTTGAGGGCCGCAGATGATGATCTTTGTACAGCCTGCTCCTTGCAGGCTTGCATGTTCTGGCAAGGCCCAGCATGCAACCAGTATTATTCTAATCTGCAGCTCTGTCCAAGTCTTTCATAGCGCAGCGCGTTCCCTTTGGCCTTGCTAGGCTTTGGCCTTCTGCCACCCCTGACAGGGAAAGCATTTTTGTATGCTGCAGATCCGCACGCAGATTGCCAAAGAGATGACCGAAGACCTGAGCAACATAGCAGAGGAGAACTCGCTGCTGATGCGCGAGACGCTGGTCACAGCCTTCTCTCTGGACAACGTAGTGGATCACCCTCTGAGCCAGTGGGAGGGCACGCCGTCAGGCGGGAGCCCCGATGACTCACCTCTGCAGCCCTGATGACTCACTGACGTAGACCCGAGGGGCGGCCACTGCCAGCATCTGTCTCAGGCCCAGAAGATTCTTACCGTTCTGCTGCCCAGAAATGAGGTGCAGGAAGCTGCTGCAACTCTTCATGGGATCGTGTGCTTGCAAAGGTTAGGGCCAAGTAGGATGCACTGCAATTCTTTCAAAATATGGCGAGAGGGAAGCTTGTCTAGAAGGCTCCTTAGGATTCTTCTTGACAGTGGGAAACCACGAGTTGGCCTGCATGAGTGGCTTGTACACTACGAGGGGACATTATTTCATTCTTTTGAGAAGAACACCACTGCATGTGAGGTGTGCACATGTGCTTTGCCACAGAGACCTGGGAAAGTACCAATCAGATCTGGATCATAACTGGACCTGATCATATTGTGTAACATGAATGTATAATAGAGCTTGGGACTTCTCAGCTACATGTCATGTCTGTTTTGAAACTTCCATGCAGCATGTACGTCCGGCGGAAGGAGTATACGATCTTGATGCCACTGATCTTATCAGCAAATTTACATGGCAATACAACTCTTTGCGCGCCAATGGCGCTGCGTCATAAAATTGTTCAAACTATGCATCATGCACATAATAATTATGATCCCCTCGTCACACATCAACACAGCACTGTCTCCTTTGCTTGCAACATCTGGCACTGCCTGAACACAGTCTTGGCAGGCTGTTGCATCGAACCACTCTTTATCACTCCTCTCATGCAATCTTCTGACATTTCACACGGCGCTCTCTGTCATAAGGCAACAAGAAGGGGCCAAGAAGCTACTCGGATGCAAAGCTCCCCAATATCTACACCGAATCAGAATCAGTTTTATCTTTTTGAGCACACTGATAAAAAGCAGTAAAGAGAAATTGATGAAAAGCTATTCAAATTATTGCAGGATGCCATAAAATGCACCGAAGGTCTGCCTATCTGCCTACTGAATATGCCCATGCGTTCAGTGCCCATGCTCTGGGCACAACCTTTGCAGGCTCATACTAAAAGATCAGCCATGGAGAATTTGTCTTGCTTGCCAAGCAGTTTATGTGCCCTGGTGCAGCAAGATCACCAGGATTGGCCTGCTGATGAATAGGCCTTCAAGCCTTGATCGCCTCATTTCACCAGTCTCACAGGGCAAAGGATGCCTGCAAAGACACAAACAATTCTGGCAAGACTATAATCTTCGCAAGGAGAGTCCCCCATCGAACGGTGTTGGGCTTCAGCAGTGGTCGTAACTCCCGGAATCTGGTGTGAGGTTGGGATCAATATATTCACGAGCGGTGGTATCTTGAAAATGCTTACCCGTATTAATTAAGGCGTCTCTCCACTCGCTTGGCTCCAGCAGAGCTGGCCTCTGAGGTGTTGACGTTTGCCCCTCCGAACATCTGCGACACCCGTTTTTCAACGGGGACCTCTTGCGCACTCATGTGACGGTACGCAGCCGAAGCAGCGCCCGAAACCTCTTTGGGGAAGTAGCGTCTCATCTGCGGCAGTCGAACACCGTCAGCTGACAACAAAGCATATGCCTCCTTGACTACGTCCAGGACTATGAAGTCCCGACCCCCCTACCGCTCACGCATCAGCTCAGAAGCAAGGCAAGACGTACCATGACGGCTTCCCATGCCAGGGACATCAGGGGACGGGCTGCCATTTTCGCGAGTGTGTGTATTTTGAGGAGCCGAAAGTCAGCTTCAGGCAATCACCCGAGGAATATCCTGCACTTTCCCGAAGGCTTTGCACAGTCGTGTGAGGTCGTTAGTCGGGCTCTGAAACTACCCAAACGGGCAAAAAAGTAGGATCTGCCTTGGAGGGGCAACCTCGAGGATCTGACGTCTGGGCGAGCTGTCCGAGCAAACGCCGAGTCAGGCAGGTCATGTCGCAGGTTATGCCCTGCCCTTCCCAAATTCAAGATTTCCCCGTCGATTCACCTACGTGGAAGGGACCTTCCCGCCGGATATGTAACGGCGCCTCCCTTGTCAGACTGCCGTTGGCCACCTGGGCCGCTGAGTCAGGGAGCACACATTTGTAAGATCTCGTGGATGTCAACTGAAAGCCTGAGCTAACTCTTCTTCTAGAACACGGTCCTACATGCATGCAACTGCACGCCAGTGGTTACTGCGGACCCGTCGGCGACATCCATAGATATAAAGAGGTGGTGCATGTGCGCATGCCAGTGACTCAGGGCATGCCTGCGCAATCATTGAGTGATGTGAGAGATGCCCACTTGACAGCGCCCATATGGGACAGCGCCCATTTAGCGCGGTATGATGCATCATATCGCGCTAAACAGGCCTTGAGAGCTGGCATGCCATGCGCATTTGCAAATTGAACAACATCTTTCCCTTCAAGCCACACCTTTCCTGCAAGTTGCTCTCAAGACTATCACTGATGACATCCGCCGCAAAAAGTGTTGCATCATTAAGTAATATTGGACTTTAGCAAGTTTGCATGTAGGATACTCAATAGCAGCTAGCAGTTTCTCTCTGGATCCGGATCCGTGCACTGCATGGCATTCAATAGAAGCTTAATGCCCCATGCAACCTGCACATCATTCTGCAGTATGCCAGGGGGCGCACACTGCATAAAAAGGAGATCGGAAAATCTCCTCTTGAATGACCTTTCAACAGTCTTGAACACTCTGCAGGCCTCCTACAGGTCTCGTCACCTCATATATATCAACTTCAAGTGTCAAGCTTAAGATGTGAAGCTTGCATGCACTCCCTGTTCAACAAAATTCCTGGCCCAAGCGCGACAATCATTTCGAAACATATGGTACAAATGCAGCCATTTCTGTTTTTTTTTCTGCTCCTGAAGGCACTGGGTCCTGCACATATCCTGCCCCTCAGCAGCTGCTGTACAAACAAGCAACATTAGACAACTGTATCTTGATCAGTAACGGCACATTGCCCGTCTAGCCCTTGCCGTCATTGTGCCATCAGTACATCATGCAATTAGCTGCATACACTTCTGGACTGGCTCTACAAGAGCCAACTCCAGATATTGTGGGACCGTCAAAGTCTGTCAGACAGACAAATTGTTCGTAGTGCAAGTGGAGGCTTCTAAATCTTTTTAGTAGATTCTCTTGTTTTACCGCCCAGTTCAGCCACGCACCAATGGTACGGTGCAAGCTGTTCCAAATACCGATAGAGGTATATAAGAACCCCCTTCCGTCAAGGAAACCCTATCAAGAAGTGCTCTCAACAAAATAACAGGCGATGTACATCTGTGTGGTCGTCTGACTCACAGCAAACTTCTTCCTGGCTGTCGACAGCATATACAGCAGCCAGCCGCAAGGGACCTCTTGTGAGCACCCCTGCGCTGTCCTTCTGGCTTTCAGACCATGCAGCCTTCCATCCACTGGCCATCATGCTAAGCAAGCTCCCATCCAGGCTGCAATGATGGGCAGAGAGCATCGTCTTGGTTTTGCAGCATGTGCAGAAGCCCCGCTACCACCCGGGCACATGCGTGGAGATCACTAACCGCTGCAACATATGATTCAGCAGTTGCACAAGGGAAGGGGAGCCTGCCTATTGACAAATGTGCTGCCTCTTACTCTGGCTTCACCATCAGCAGCAGGCAAGTTGCCCCTAGTTGGCTACCATAGAAAGGAAGCCTGTCTAGAAGAGGCATGGGTCTGCCGCTACTTGGCACCCATGGTTACGGAGCCCGCCCCACCCCCTGGCAGGAAGCTGCCGCCTAGTTGGCAACCATGAGAAGCCAGCCTGCCTCTAAGGTTGTATCCATAGGGCCGTCATCTTGGTGATCGTGCTAAAAGAGCCTGCACTGTGGCCTGCAACCCTTGGCTCTCTTTCCAGTTGCAGCAGGGGCAGCAGGGGCCATCGCGGCTTACTGTGGCTTCGCCAAGGACAGCAGGGAAGCTGCCGCCTAGTTGGCGACCATGGACTCGGCCTCGCGCACGAAGCCGTCGCCGCTCCACTTGTCGTCCCCGGAGAGGCCGGTGCGCGCGCGCTTCTTGGCGGCCACGGCCTCGCGCTGCATGCGCACCAGCTCGTGGTGCGTTGTAAAGTAGGGTAGGCTCGCGCCCCGGAACTCCTCAACGCTGTTGAAGCCATGCTGCACCATGAACTCCTGCGCCAAAATAGCCAACCGGACATCAGTCGCTGCTGTCTGCACCCGCTGTGATGGCGCTGCTGCCAAGCCTCTCATGCGCGTACCACTTGGGGCATTTGCCATAGGTCAATGTGATGCATTGGCCGCCTGGCTGGGAGCAACAGCTGACTTGCAGGAATGCTTTTTTGACACTTTCCAGATTGCAGGTGGTCAGTGCCCTGGGGCGTTACAATATCAGGCCTTGAGCATACCTGGAGGCCGCCACAGAGCTGCTTCACCAGGGGGTACCCATGCAGCATCACCCCAGTGCATACCTGCACCCCACAGCCATAACATCTCACCCCCAAAGAAGTTCAGTCTGTCCCTTTGAAGCACGGCAAACATGCTGCAGGAGCACGGTTGCATTCTGTGGAGCTCTTGAACGTTGGCTTGTTGTAAGTGATAGAGGTACCTGCACGCTGTTTGCTCCAAGGAGGATGAATTCAGCAGCGTCCCTCCCGGTTTCTACTCCCCCAATGGCTGACACATCCCTGGCTCCCCCATACTCTGAAGCCACCATCTGCGCTATTGACATTACCTGTCACAAAGAGAACAATGGCTGCTTAGTCATGCATTTTGACGAAATGTAACTCACAAGTGTCTGCAGGAACAGAGCTCTTTGGACCTGTCAAAACCATAGCTCAAGCCTCCCAACAACGGAATTCCAGCCTTGTAAGCTCTCCACTCATGGCTCACAAAACTGAACTTCTGCATGTTTTCAGGATTCTCCAACGGCTTGGACAAGCCCACAGTCTGCCAGACACATCCTTGAGCAAGATCTCAACGCACAGCACCTATCGAGCTACTGTGACAAGTGAGAAGGTTCGGGAAGGCGCACATCTCACAGACGAAAGTTACCAGCAAAGAGATTCTGTGACGGTAATTCTGTATTTAAGTGGGTAATGCAAGGGACCAATCATCACATTACATCCCGTTCCAAATGACCGCCCTCCCACAGCAAAGCAGACAGTGTCGGAAGCGTACCTTGGCGAGAGCGATGGGTTTGACAGCCTTGGAGGAATAGCCGCCAGGAGTGGAGTACCCCTCAACGCTGGGCTCTGGGCGCAGGGTATCCAGATTAATGCCCATGACCGAGGTGATTGTGTTAATAGCCGCCACGCCCTCGCAGCCGGCCGCCAGCGCCGTGCGCGCCGGGACGGTGATGTCTGTGATGTTGGGGGTCATCTTGGCCCACACCGGCACACTTGCCTTGGCATTGATCCACCCGCAAACTTCCTGCACAGCCAATGCAGCTGTCAGAGCTGGTACGATGCAATTAAATATGCGACGTTCAATGCCATTTGCACCTGCACTTGTGCTAATACACAAGAGCAAACGCAACTGGCCAAGAGAGACACATAGTATTAGCTGGTCAGCCAGCATTGCTGTGGCTCTTGATCCTTCCCTAGATCTTGAACCGCCTCAAATTGAACGCCTTGAGTATGTCTTGGTACTTCGTTTTAGCTGATCTGCAGGTTGGTGGCTGCCCCAGAGGGCTTCTGACATTCGCACCCCTGCCGACAACATAGGCAGAGCAGTACATTTAATCCCATGAAGGAAGTAAAACAGTGAGGGGAGCAGGCACCTCCAGCAGCTGGCAGTCCTGGCCCATGGCCATGCCCATTTTCCTCTCGGGCATGCCGTGAGGGCAGCTGAAGTTGATCTCGAACGCGTCAACGCCCGTGTCCTCACACCGCGCTATCAGCTCCTCCCAGGCCGCCTTGTTGTACTCCTCCATGATTGATGCTATCAGGATCCTGCATGCAGCGAATGAGTCAGTGCCTGAGTACCCTGGAGCCTGGAAGCCACTTTCCCCAGGAGGCTGCATCCAGACAATGCCGTTGCAGCAAAATGGTAGCAGCCATGCCAGTAAGCATAATTCTTCATCAGGCCACACGTTCCTCTATGCCGGAATACAATGAAGTCAAGACATGCAGATTGTTTCTTGCATTGGTTTGTTGATTGAGCTTCCCTGATGCGCAGACAGAGCAGCAAGGGGTCAGGACACAGGTAACAGAGAAGATTATGCGATGGCATGTACAGGCACAGCAGCGCAAAATAAATACAGAAATATGCAAGAGAGAGGGAACAGCACCTGTCAGGATACTCCTGTTTGAGCCGCTTGAACTCATCCAGCATCACTTCCAGTGGCCGGTCACTGATGAGCTCTATGTTCTCCCATCCTATCACCTGCAGCCAATCAGCAAATTTGCATTATCCACATGCATACCGAAGGTCTGCAGGGATGCTCTAAGAAGCTTATTTTGACACTGATTTGCAGAAGATGACTACATAAAATCATTTTGACATTTGACACGGGAGTTCTTGCAAATGGGCATATAACACTAGGCAGGATGGCACCTCCTTCTTGTCCGAAGCCTTCATCCTGGCATAGCGCGGTGTTACATTGATGACCTGCACCAACCTTACACTTCAGCCTCTGCAATATCAGCCGCATGCCCTCTCAGCACACAACATTGTTGCCTGCATGTAAAAGGGATATTTTTGAGGTTGCTGACCTTTGAGGAGTCCAGGGACACGGTTTTCGCAATGACTGCACCCCAGCCTTCATCAAAGGCCTTCTTCATCACCTGGTAGTTTGTGCCAGGAGGCCCTGAATGGAAGCATCACAAACATGCACATTAAGGCCCATGTAAGAGAGATAATAATGTCATAGTATTGACGAGTAGCAGGGTGGGATTGCACATTGTGTGCAGGCAGCGTCCTACCGCTTCCAATGACAAACGGGTTGGGGAGCTCGAGGCCACTGAAGTGCGTGACACTCAAGTCTGGCCCGCTCTGTACTTTGCCATTTACCTGCAGCACGCAGTGATATTTCAAGCACAGGTGGACTGAACTCTCACATTCATGGATAATGATTGCGAGGACAGGAAGCGTGGTGGAGTAGCAATGACGGTACCAGGTCTGCAGTGAGGTCTGCAGGAGATGAACCATTTCCCGATGAGGCATGCACCCTCGCTACATGCCGTATTGCTGGCACACTCCTTCTGCATATTCCGCCTGCGAGTCGAGCCTTGAACTGATGAGATCGGAATTGATCCCACAGGGCAATATGCAAACAGGAAAATCTAACAAGGGGTGACAGAGATCGACCCAGTATAGTAAAATATTGCACCGCATAATTTGCCTACACTTCATTGTACGACTTCCAAGTGAACCCCACGAAAGGTAGAGGGGGAAAATAAACCGAAGTTTGACTAAACAAAGTGGCTGTACACCTGCTTGTGACGAGACAATACACAGCACAGCAAGGTCCAACGTAACAGCATAAGTTTAAAGTAATCGGATGTGTCGATCACCGTTTGCAAAGCAAGATTCGAAGAACACACCTGAAGCATCAGATGCCCTGAAGGACACCTGAGAGCGGTTGGGACAGCAGCTACGACCCCCTGTGGAATACATATCTACACGCGCTTTGCAGAGACCAACCTTGGGCCTGAAGTGGAGGAAAACACTTCGAGATCCTGTAGATGCACTTGACACGTATTATCACATGGATCTGACGCAGAGGACCCACGTGCTTAGCATGGTCAAAGCACGCTTTCTCATGCCTGAGTTGCACGGTGCAGCCTTCCAACCTTTGAACAGTCATACTGCAGTGCACACACTAACTATAAAAACATGCCTGCTGTTTGCTCGCAGGCTACAAATGTTGGGAAGGTCAAATTACTTAGATATTGATCACCGGTGGTACCATACCCCGCAGTGATGGTCAGTGTTCGCACATTTCTGACCGGTTTGAAATTGATTTGAAATTGATGCCATGTGCAATGCCTTCAGTGCAGGATATAGGACAAATCTACAGCCTTACACACATTCGGGGAGTCACAAATTTGTGCATTTAAATGCAGCTGCGTAGGATATCTCTTAGAATCTATAAATTGACAGCGGTAAATTAGCTACAACTGAGAATCAGAGTCTGAACCCTTCCTCATGATTGATTTGTGCTAATGCTAAGTGCAGCAATACTATCATCGACAATCCTCAAAATCTGGGATTTCTGAACACCCCCTTCATATTGTGAAGACCAGAAAACGCTATCATTGCCCATGCTGGCATTCAAGAAGCTTGCAAAGCCTCCCAAACATCCAAGCACTACATACACAATGCTTCTGTCATGCTTCCTGAGGATCCTGTCATACTTAGCAACCTACTTTCAGCCTCACATGTGAAACTTTGGCCAACGTAGCAGCATGCAGAATTGGGAACCTCTCCTCTAGGACCATACATATCGCAGATGTAAGGCATGGCAAGAGCTTGCCCTTTCCCCAACAGATTTATACTATGCTTCAGATCCCCGCTCCCGAACAATCCCCTACAAACCTAGTGCAATTAAGCAAACTCAGAATGCCGCCATTAGGCACCAGCAAGTCAAATCTTGGCTGCTGTATGGCCCTTTTCCCACATTAAGTCCCTGAGCTTGCACATTCGAACGCATGCAGCGGCAACAACATTTAAACACTGTAGCACTTGGCATCACATTTGGATGCTTCTCTGCTGCGGTGTGTTTTGCTGCTGCATTCTTGTATACCCAGCTTGGCAGTGCCTTTTCCACCCGCTTGCTGTTCTGCAACTGTCCATCAAGCCGGCTTGCAGCGTGCACAGAAAACAGCGCACAATCGTGCAGAATCGCGCAAGCATGCAGCGGAGCATGCGGTGGCAAATGGCGTGTGTGCGAGCATGCGGCAGCGCACTGCTATCACATGGCTTCTGGAGCGACACCTATTGCTCTGCGTAGGCTGCTCCCGATGAGCAGCCACTGCGAGCACGTGGCGGCGGCTTGCTGTCACATGCCAGCACATGGCTCACGTCGGCCGCACATGGGCCGCGTCAGGCGCACCGAAGCTGGCCCACTTGTTGAGCTCGCGCTGCAGGGCCGGCAGGTTGTTGGTGGCCATGGCCCACAGCAGCACCAACAGCAGGCCCAGTGCAAACCAGAACACCCACGACAGCTGGCCCTCCCTCTCCACGGCAGCCGCCTTTGTGCGCGCTCCTAAATTGAGTCAAACAAAACATTCCAGATTAGCTACGTTCCGTGGTCTTCTATGACTTGTCATGCACGTGGGTTCTCCGCGATACACAGAATACATTATCACACAAGGGCTGCTTAGCGCTTGCTATGAATATCCAGAAACCACATTAACGGCTTCTATTATAAGCCTCTCAGCACGAGCATTGGAAACACATTCCCCCAAAAGTTCCCTTTGTGAGAGGACACGAACTTAGCTTTGGAGTTCCTTATGGCATGCCCACACGTGTGCTTGTCTGCTGCAGAGTTTCCCAACGTGGCCTCATCAAGAAGGGCATTGCAGCTTTGCCAATCAAGCACAGCGTGGTTCAAATCTTCCCCTCTGTCTTTTCAGGCAGTGATCATGGCCGTCATAGAAGAGCAAGGAAAGGGGGGCAGAGCATGAGCTTGTGGGCACTTGAGATATCAGCGCATACCTTGCTTGTACACGCGCTCATTGACGGTGGCCAACCATGCTTCCACACCGACGTTCAGGGCCTCTACCATGAAAGAGGTGTTGGCAGGGATGAACACCACACCTGCCAACGCAGCACGCTCCCTCAAAAACTCTCACAACAACACCACCGGAATGAGGCAGCCATCTTTGCCCAAACAAAAGTCTCTCCCCAAAGCTAGGCCCTGAGAGAGACACCAAGAACTGGCAAATCTTTGACAAACACAGAGATCAGGCTACAGCCATCACCTAAACAGATTCTTTCCTATAGCTAGGCCCTGGAACATACATGACAAAAGGGAAAAAATAGAATGTCCTTAAGGAGCGGGCGCATCCAGGCAAAAACCATCGAAACCATGCTGTGAGGCGTTAGTGGACTTGTCTTCCAACACATGGCACTGGAAAAGTCGCGCGCTCAGCACATTTCATGTCACCAAGCAATTTTTCAATACACGCCATTTTCAAGTATCAAACAAACCAGGTAGATGGGCATGCTATGTCAAGAGCGCCCCACTCATTAAGATGAGCTCTCATGTCCCATGTGCTTTGGAAGTAAGCACCCACCTCCCTTGCGAAGCACAACCTCCTGCAGCTCAACCTTGGGATCCGCGTCAGCGCGCGGGGGGTTCCGGGTGAAGGCTCTCCCTTGCCCTTCCCGCACAAGCAGTATCTGCGGACCCTGCAAATGCCACCAGCCCCCACTCAGTTGCACATCACGAAATCATCTCTGCACCAACCAGACCGCTTCCAGGCAGGCAGAACTGTTTCACCTACTACTTTTTGCTGTGACATGCCTGCAGGCCATGCCACTGAGGGGAGCATGCGTGCCGCCGAGCTGCTCGCAGTGTCATGAGAGGACATCGCAATGTAATCTGTGAAGTACAGGTTTGAGAGGCTGACTCACTGGGCTGGCAGGAATAGCCTCCTGGAGGCCAAGGGGCCTGGTGGTGCCTGGGATCCTGATTCTGAGGACCTCAAACTCGTCGAAGGGCGGGCTGTAGGTGACTGTCCAGGGGCGGCTGGTGGATGGTGTTCCCTCCAAGATCTCCGGGGGGCCCTGGCTGTAAGTCAGCGACTCGCACAGCACTGACGTGTCCCTGCAAAAGTGATTCACACTTGAAGTATGCGTCTTGACATTGAAGACAAAGTATGAGTCTTCTATCAGGACCAATTGCATGACTGCGCCCCTATGGATAAATGGCGACGCCTTCTTCAGAACAAGGCTGACCCTTGCGTGCGTGGCGTTTGGCAGATCAAACATCTCATGGTGATGGCACTTAGATGATTGCAGTGCAACAAGCGGTTAAGAGGTGATCAATGATAAACAATTCAGGATGGGATGCCACAGAAAGACTTCTCAGCGTCCAATGTGACCCCCATGGCATCCGTCAGGACTGAAATTACCCACACAACAAATGTATACGTCTCAGAAAATCCACTGATCTGATATTTCACTTTCTGGGGAACACCGTAGACTTGAGACATTGCCGGGTTGAGGCTCGCCTGAGCTTGGGGGTGAGGCCGGCGCGGATGACATTGTCGGAGGTGGCCATGCACTCCACCAGCTCACCAGACACATATGCGTGCGGCACATTCGCCGCCAGGTAGACCGCCTGCACACACACACAGCCGGCCTCTTCACGCATGCAGGAAAAAGAACCACTGCTTCCTTGCGGTGCATGCATTACATATGAGAGCTTTGCTGTCCAGGTGACTGTGCTTCAATCGGTGCGCGCTGTGGCATGCTTGCCAGAGCTATGCAACTACAGGCTTCTCTAGGGAGCAGATGATATTCAAGTGTTTTGCTTATCAGGTGACATTGGTCCCATTGGTTTAAGCATTGGCAAAATTGCCCTAGCAAAGTGACCACTGGCTCCTTTGAGAAGAATAGAGCATTTACGAGAGTTTTGCTGATCAGGTGACCATGGTCCCATTGGTGCGTGCATTAGCATACTTGCCTTTCCACTGTACATGCACTTTTCTGAATACCTAAAATATATCTACAAACGTGTGAATAAGTATAATAACGTGGAGAGTAAAGCTCTGGGATGTGCGCCACCTGGCCGGGCTTGAGGGTGACGAGGTTCAGGAAGAAGGCGGAGAGAATGCCGACGTCCAGAGGGTACTGCTCGTTCAGGCGCAGCACCAGCTTCTCCTTCTCCGTCAGCACCCGCCGCTCGCTCAGCAGCCGCTTAGTCATCACCTGGATTGCCGTTGCCACCTGCGACCGGCCGAGCCTCTCTTGGCAACATGCCCATTATTTACTAAATTGATTTACCAAATTACTAATGATTACTAGTCACAAGAGAATATGAACGTGCCCTGCTGCACATGTGGGGCAGTTCAGACCTGCAATAGATAAGCGTCAGCTTGTCAGATCACTCTCTGGACAACACCGGGTGGCAAAGGATGTGACGTGACAGTCTACAGAAGAAGGTTGGGAGGACCTGACGCACCGTGGATGCATCTGCGGTCATCAGCGCGCTGAAAGCAGCCTTGAGCGCTGCCTTGGAGGGGCTTGCCTCCACCGCCGCAGCCGCTGCCTGCAGGTGACACACAGATTACTCACAGGTGACTGACTGCAGAGACTGCTGAACAGACAATGCTGACCCTGTGCCTTTGACCAACATGGGACTCTAAAGTGACTCACCGCAGAGACAGTGCTGATCCCAAGCTATTGATTGACATACAACAGACTGCAGTTCCTCTCATAAGAGCTTCTTGATTGTTGTCAGCCATGTGAGCTAGCTGCATTTGGGCCGCATGCACACCTCTCCAACGACAGATTTCAGCTCCGGGACACTCCTCAGGGCCTCCACCAGTTCGCCGTGCTCCACAAAGCCGCACAGGGCCTCAAAGTCTGTCAGCGCAATGGCCATCTCCGGCTTGTGGTTGTCGTCCTTGTACACCTGATCAATCAGCCCCTTGACACATTCAGCTTTGCTTTTCTTGACACCACTGACATCACTGACTTAACATTGCATGAGAGCTCAGAGCAATGCCTGTTGCAGAGCTTAATCGATGATTTGCATGCTGCATGCCTGCAACTGCTGGGTTGCTGGGGGCTGTGCATAAGCTGAGGGACAGGGAGCGGACACACACGTCAGGGCGCTTGGCATGCAACTTCTGTGCGAGGGCCTTGTCCGGGTGGGACTGGATGGATAGAGCAGTCTCCACTGACAGCACCTGTGGCACAGGCAGCAATCTACTCAGTGACCCCTAAACACCTTCAGGTAATCACCGGCCTGAGTGGTGCACCACAGACATTTTGAACTTGGATGGTGAGCTATAGCAACCAGATATTGCAGCATTCCCATGTGTGGAAACAGCATGAGCCAATGGAATGAACAGGGTGTCGAAGACAAGAAGCAAGTTCTACCTTGAAAAGAAAAGGGATGTCATCTCCGAAGTACTGTTGGGCGTCACCCAAGGCAAAAGGATGTGTGCTGAGCCAGTGGCTGAGCGTGGTGTTCTCAACGCCAAGGACAGTTGCCGGACCACTAGGGTGCGTCCCCATCCTGGATCAACAAGGAGATCAGTGTCAGCGAGACCCTGTGCATGGAAAACTACGTCCAAGTGAGAAGTGATAACATCCGATCCTTTGGTCCAGAAAAACAGGGATTATCGCACCAGAGTTCCGCGTAAGGTTTCTCGGGATCAACTTCGATACCCGCTCCGGCTGCAAGGGCGGCAACCTGCAAGGACAAGATTGCCCTGTCACACTTTCCGGACATTTGAATGCACGAGATGACCCAGCTCCGCCATCCATCTGAGATGTGAACTTAAAGTTTATATCTTTGCCTTATTTACAAGATGCAGTAGGCTCACAGCAGCCTTCGATTGAGTCCTGGCAGTTGGCCAGGTGATGACAAAATACAGGCGTTCTGTCGCTAGAATTCAAAATACAACAGTATTATCAAAGTGCTACAACAAGCAACACTCGCAACGAACAGGCATTGCCAAATGCATGCAAAGACTCCGATGCATGCGAGCATGGCCGCTTCCCCCACTTCCTTGCGAAATGGCATTGGACCGTGTTGGATCAAAAGATACATTGAAAGTGCATGTAATTGGCATGCTGGATATCACCTCGCTCCCTCTCTTGCCTCCACCACCATCTGGCTTCCTTCCCCAAGCATAGTTTTGCACTGGGCACTGAAGACGCAACATATTTCGCGAGTTCTCGCGATCTCCGCTTCAAAAAACCTGATAATCGAAGACGGATTCTCTAAAACGCAGAAATTCACTTTTGCGTTATATGCTTCTCTTGTTCTGGATTGCTTGGGCAATTTGAGAATCGTAAAGCGACGATACTTTGATGCCCTTCATCACCAGGGGGTTTAGGGGATTCTCAGGTAGGGCTTGCGAGCGTTCTGAATATATGCATCTGGGTAATATATCCAGAGATTTCACTATTGAAAAGTTCAGGGTGTAGCGTCCTCAAATCAGCAGAGGCAAGGCCTACCTGCCTCAGGCTGGGTGCCACCCATGTGTCTTTCTGCGAAAGTAGGCAATCAGTACGGGGCCTGGACATGCAGAAAGCCTTTGATTGCTGATAAATTGAGAGTATGGCGCGAGGCCAAGCGGTCGATCCTGACTGCACTCGCAATCGCAGCTGTGCTCTTGACAATTCTAGCCACATACGCCCAATTGATGCCACCGTTGCAGGTACGTGATGTACTAGATGTTGTCAGTCGCTTAAGACGCTCCTCATAGTCGAAGGTTTTTTGGATTTGCCTTGGAGCAGTCCGGCGATTTCGCTTCATGGCTCTATGCTGTGGAATGTAAGCATCGTGTTGCTGCCACAGGCTGCAGATTGGGCGACTATACGGCAGTTTCCACCGCTTTCTATTCCTCAGCTTGCTGCTCAGAGAGATGTCATCCAAAGATATGCAGCAGAACACATGGTGAGGTTTCATCTGCTCCTCGCTTGGTTCTGTTTGACCTCCTCCTTCGTGCTGACTCATAAGAGCATCAGCCTGTAGACTTCGACCGAAAACGACACAGGAGAAATTTACTGACTGTCCCTGTGCACGCAGGTGGCGACACTGGTTGGCTGGACTTTGGTTTACATCTTCATGCAGATGTTTGCCATCCCAGGCACTGTCTCCCTTAGCCTCCTTTCTGGAGCCCTCTTTGGCACACTGAGGGGTCTGTGCCTTGTAGCAGGTACATGCTGCTACTCAATTCCCATTCGATTTTGCAATGCGTATGGTGCTCTGATGCTGGCCAGCGGACTAGTTGGCTAATCTCTGTTACAATGGTTGCAATCTGCAGTTGTTTCAACAATTGGATCCTGCGCGTGCTTCACGCTCAGCAGATTGGTGGGAAAGGCCATGGCGCATGCTGTGTGGCCAGAGCAGCTGAAGTCATTTGAGAAAGAGGTGCGCTCCACCTCAGATAATTATTCAATAAGAAGCACCTTATGAAATTTGCAAACTATTTTAATTATGGCATACCAGATTTTCACAATCTGATGCACAGGTGGAGAAGCGCAAAGGGGATCTCTTGAATTACATCATCTTCCTGCGCGTGACGCCCCTGCTGCCAAACATCTTCATAAATATTGCGTCACCCGTCGTGAACGTTCCGATATTTCCCTTTGCTGTTGGTGGGGAACTCGTTCTCGTCTCTCTGCTTCAACACGTTGTGCATGTGTTCATACATGTTATCACATGAACCAGCATGCATGCATGGGTCAGGCTGGCTTGCTGCTCGATTTCCAGGGACCCAGATCTGCTGTAAGGATCATGCATCTCCGCTGGACGGTAAGAAAATTCTCATTAGGAGTATTTGCATGCAGGCACACTGTTGGGCTGTCTGCCAAACAACTTTTTGGCGGTGAACGCTGGCAGCAAGCTGGGCGAACTTAAGAGCTTTACTGACTTGTACGACGCCAAAATCCTCCTTGTTGGTGAGCACCTGCTCTTGCTGATGTCTTTGGGGGTGTCACTGCCCATGCCTTGCAAGTGTGCTTGTCAACACATTGCAAACTGGGGTCCTCTGTTTATCCAGTGGCGTGTTTTTGGTTTTGAGAGACTCCCTTAACTGAGTTTATGCCACGGTTGTCAGGATATCCTTTCGGTGTCAGGCAAGGAATGCCTTAGCCTTCCCTTCAGTGTGGACCAACTTTTGTCTGAAATGTGCAGGTTGTGGGGTTGGGGTGGTTGCTGTGCTGCCGATAGTATTCAAACACATTGCCAGCAGGAGGCAGCAACAGCAGCAGCAGCAGCCATCAGCGATCAGCTCAAAAGCAGACTAGAAGTTGCACAGCAGATGATGGCACGAGAGCCGCAGAGAGCCCTCAGCAATTCGGTAACTGTGCTAATGCCACAGGAGGGCATCCCTGATATATTTCCGAGTGCACTCAGGCCCCCACAGCAGAAGATGGTTCTTGTATGCCACTTGTACTTGACTTGTACAGAATTGCTTACGCTGAAGTAGCAGCTGAGGGTTTTAGACTTTTATAGTATCATGACATTTCATGACATAGCTTCGCAGGTCTTTGTACTTGTTCAAACTCAAATACCTGGCCGTTCTGCTCAAACTGGCTCTTTTTGTACTTCTTTCTTAGAGTAGCATTCGTGGCAGCAGTCAAGCGGCCGAACCTGATTGATCATCTTATCCTTTTTGCCCTTCCAGAGCAGCATCAGATCATGTTGTAGTGCAATGTACAAGGTCTGGGCGCGTTCATTCGCAGAAAGTAGTGCCTGCTGTTTTTAATTTATATATCATGTGCGTGGATCTTTCATTGGGATGTGACAGACAAGATGCACAAGATGATTTGTGCAGTCAGCATGCGCAGAAAGGAGAACTTATCTCACTTGTAAAGCGTGCCAGTGGTCTCATCTTCTTGTCCAGACTGCAGTCTGATGAAATAATAAACGTAAGCGTTTATCACCGTGAGATAAGGTCCTTGTGTGGGTTCGATGGATGACATCACAGGGCTGATGTATGACTGATCAGTCATTACTAGCATGAAGCTAGTGAGCTCGAGCTAGATTGCACAGTTCTAAATTATAGAAGACTTGCAATTGCATCACATGCAGGACGATACAAGAAACCCATTATTCAATTCCTGCAATGTTACCACCCATAGGAACTTCAAGGTGCTTATTATTCCCAGCTGGGCCCTCGTTGGTCAATTCGGCACACTGCATGTGTGCCTCAAGTTTATTTCTGGGAAGGCAACTGGAACTAGCTTAAAATATCTTGAGTAGATATCGCATGCCCCTGGCCCTCATTTTGAGGATATCTCGGAAACTTCAGCAGATCCTCAGGTGCACCTCAACCACCAATACAATAGTTACTGATCTGGTCCTTCTGGTTAAAATCTCTTGCAGAAGCAATCCTGTTCTTTTGCAGACCAGCATCATGCCAACACCTTGCAAGCTGCCTACCTTACTAAACCACATTTGGTCATTTCATGCTCCTGGATCGGGGGATCATTGTATTGTTGTTGCCTGACGTGCATTTCCGAAGCAGCCCTTATCTAATTTCTGCCGCTCGGTTTGCCTGGATGTCTGCAAACCTCTTTCTCAAAACACATTATTTTAGCCAGAAAAAATCAAAGGCGTTATTACTGTCACGTCTCTTTGTCCTTTGCCTTTTTGGCCGCCGCCACTTTCCTCTTCCTGTCCCTTTCCTGCTTCACGTCCAGATCTTCGAACTCGTCTAGGGCGGTGCCGCCATAGCCAGTCAGCGCGTACTCGCACATGCTGTCTATAATGATGTCTGACGCCGATGGCGGATTGGAAGGCCTGCATCAGTAAATGGACCTTTCAGCATTAATTGACAGCGCTGACAACGTGTGAAGCATTGCAATAAGCATGCGCGCATGCTTGCCTCTGCATGAAGACAATCATGACATGAAACAGGAAATGCTGAGGCTTCCTCTAGCAAAGCAAATCGTCTTTGGCAGTGGGGGGCCATGAAAGCATGGGGAACACTGAATACAACAACAAAAACACAACTGTTCTGAAACCCAATTTCCCCTCAGGAGAGATGTGCAAGGGTTGCAGGGACAGAGGGCAGCAGGGGCGCACTCTGTCTTGTATATGAACATGTGCCGTTGGCGCATGACGTTCTCGTACTTCTCATCCGCCTCCTCTGGCGCCATCTGCTTCAGGTAAAACACCACCTGCAGCCGACACAGCACGGCCATGATTCATGCTGACTAATGCCCACCGTGCTGATTCCCCTCATGCACGCGTGCATGCATGCATGCGTGCATTGCTCTGTGGACTACATTGCTTGCTGGGAGAAGCAGTGCATGGCTGACCACAACAAAAAATCAAGGTCCAGCACAGGCTTAGAGGGAGTGGTCCTGCTAAACTCCTGCTAAACTCCATCTACCTCCGGCAATGGTACAAACGCCTTGAAGATGGAAACTTCATGTTCAACACATCACATCCACTCATTGGACGTGTCTCATTGGTGCGTCAGTCCCTCACGTAAGGAACTTTACAGTCAGTGGATGGCAAGCCAATTGAGTACAGTCAACATCAAGTCAGCACACCTGCTCCATGTTCTTCAATGTGACTGCCTGGCCGCTCATGGTGTCCGCCTTCCACCACTTAGGGTGCCACCAGTCACCTGTCATAATGCATACTTCTTACGTGAGACATGCATTGACAGAGAATGCACAGCATTCATCATGCACTATAGCCAGATGATACCATGCTGGGCCCCATGGCATCTCTGCCCAGATGCATGTCTGATCATGAACAGGTCCACCACTCACCCGTATGCATCAGACAGTGAATATTTCATGGCCAGTTGGTGGGAAGACAGCCCATGCACCGATACAATGCCCGTGTCTTAACAGATATGCATACAACTCATTTCCAAAGGTGATCTGTACAGGAACGGGAGGCAGGAAGCTTCCTGCGCACCTTCCTTGCCCTTGTGCTTGTCGAGGATGCGCGGGTTGAGGTGCCACTGCGCCTTCTCCTTGCCAAACCACTTGCGCGTGTCTGTCAGGTTTATGAACACCGAGGAGGCTGCGTAGTCCACGTGGCGCCCGAATGGCATTGCATGGAATGGCGGGCCCACAAACACCGGGATGCAGCCTGTTCGCAGATAAACACCCCTCTTGTGCGGATCCGGATGAAACTAAGTCCACCCTTACTGTCCCATGTGAGAGAATGGGTGATTGCCCATAAGCTGGAGCAATGCTAGGCATGAAAAACGAGAGGAGTGCGAAACAGCCCTGCAGAAGTGCATGAGAACAGCACCCATCCATGCTCCACAAAACCCACCAGGAGATTCCAAAAGCAGTTGTGCATGATGACAAATGCTCTGACATGGCAACAAAATGCATTGATGCGGCTGCAAACTGCAATGCTGGGCCCTGCGCAATCAATAATCAGGTGGTCGTGCCAACACTGGGTGAGACAGGAGGATAAACTGCTGCTCTTGTGGAAGAGAAAAATGAGCGCTAATCACCAGTCACAAAGGCATCGCTGAGGCGTTCGGAGGACTGGGAGTCCCCGGGGATGATCATGCAGAAGCGCGACTGAGCCATGGACTCGAGCATCGACTTGTGCCAGCCCTGAGCTGTCCCCCCGCCGTGCGCCTCCTCCTTTGTGCACTTCAGGCTCTGCGCCTTGGGCTCGCCTGCATGCAGTGGGGATTCTGTGATTTCACGTCACTGGATGTGACTCAGCACGTATGCAGGCTCTGCGATGCCTGTATGAAGAGGCAGCATCACAGGCTGTCCAAGCTATGCTATATGATGGGGGCAACCGCGAGCCTTGCAATAAGCTGTACACTGTGTCAGGCTGCAGCTCAGAACCTTGCTGGCAGACAAAGGAACATGCCCACTGCCCGGCTATGCTCGGATAGCTGCTCAATCCCAAAAAAGCCGTTGACCCTTTCATGTGCAGGAAGCTCCATTGCTGTAATCCCGGAGACAGTCGCATGCACTGCGAAGGGTCAGCTGTCCACTCATATTCCTTAAACTTGTTTTACGAAGGGGGGTGGGGAATCGAAGGGAGGAAGGGGCGCGCACCGAGGCAGCAGGCATCTATCTCTGAGGAGTTGCCCTGTCGCAGTGCTCCAACCAGTGCGTGGCGCATGCGCTTGGCAACCTGGGACACAAAATATTATTATTATTATTATTACACGCCTGTCCAAGCCAGATTAGGCTTAGGCGCATCGCAAGTTGGGACACAAATGCTACTGTGAATTCATTTGATTTCCGACACGCTGGGATTGTTTCCCTGAGACAGACATGCGACAGAAAAGCCAGGCTTGGCGTCGACCACATTGGTAGCTTAATATCAATCAAAACTTGTCAGGAAGTGCCACTTTGCTGAGTGCACATAATCTCCCTCAAGGGTATACAATGCACATGTAGCGCTCCCTGTGGTATACGCCAAAAAAATTCCACCCAAAATTAGGGAGGACATGCACCTTTACACTTGGAGTGGCCCAATAGAGTGAGAACAAAGACTTGTGGACGGACCTGTTCCCAGGGCCCGCAGTTGCCCCTGAAGAAGGCAAGCTTGGGACGCTCCGAGGGCCGCGGAGTGGAGATGTCACTAATGGAGTGCACCAGTGAAGCCAGATGCTCTGTGCCGCTGTAGGGGGCTATCACTATGTTCTCTGCGAGCAGCAACACCAACATCCAAGACTTCAGATACTTCAGTGGCCATTGCCCGGCGCTATTGAGAACAGCTCCAAGGCTGGATGGGTGACTGGTGTCTTTCACAGGAACACACAATATTTGTGATCCTGTACCTATGGTTGTCAGCCAGCCGCTGCAGACTTAAGGCTTCAGGCATCTTCAGGCTCAGCTTCCGCATGAATAATCCAGGAACCAGCCACGGCAGACAGAAAAGCAGCCGGCAAGGCGCGGATGCATGAGCAAGGTGCCGTCAGCTGTACTGCATGAGCATCCATGCAACATGCAGAATTGATGTCTGCTGCGGTCTGGCTCAGCCTGCTATAGCTCTTCACCCACCCTTTGTGTGAACGCTAACAACACCACGACACGAGGCAATCAGGCACACCTTCTCTGTAGGTGGGACATTTCCAGCGCTGGCCCCTCTCTACAACAACATGCAGGGAATCGCCCATTTCGCGGCACATGATCTTGTCGTAGAACTCCTTTGTCACGTTCTCGTTGCCAAAGGCAAAGCCCGGGTGCGATTGGAAGAAGACAAACTCCTTGCCGCCGCTGCGCTTCCACTGCAGCATCTGTGTTTTGCATGACACAGTACAGCGTGTCAGCCATGCACTGTAATCTCACTTTTGATGATGACGGCGTCATTCCTGCATGAAAACCGAGGAAGCAGCTTGGGTCTCCTGCAGCCCTCCTCTGCATGCAGAGATGCTGGGGTGATGCGCTGAAACCATGAATAGAGGCGATGCCCCTCTCACATTAGAAAATTTCTTTGACGGGGCAGCCATGTCGAAGCAGTGTGGACAGTGAGACAGGGAACTCTCTTTCACAGCACCGCATGACTTGTTGGAAGGCACACACAACACCCGCACTATCAACATTACCAGTCTGTTTTGGGACAAAGGCGGACACTAGAGAAACCGTGTTGGCCCCAAACCTGGGTCATGACGTTGTAGGCTGAAACAAGTGCGGGCCCCCCGGTCCCGGTGAGCTTCTTCTTCAGATACTCAGACGCCCACCAGTGGTGCTCGGCGTGCTCCTCGCTGAGAGCCCACATGAGGCGGCAGTAGTCATAGACAAAGATGATGTCAGCCTTCTCCGGCTCGTCCACTCGGCGGTCGCTCTTCAGCAGCGTCTGGTACACGTACCAGGGGGCTGCGCGCAACAATACTATAAAATCAGGGGAATGAATAGGTTTTGTGGAAATTGCGATGAGTAACTCTTTAGCGTCTGGTACACGTATCAGGGGGTGCGCGCAATTAATCTGTATAAACAGGGCAAAAAGAGAGGTCTGGAACTCAGAAGCCTTGCGAGCGACAAGATGAAGAAACTCAGGGAGAATTGAGGGTTGGTGTGACATTTGTTGGCAGGGCAGTGTCCTCTTTGTGGTTGCTGGGCACCGTTGGCGGCATATCAAAGGCATGCAAGCAGAAGAACGTGTGCCGCCAGGCTGATCATGGATTCATTGACTTAATCACAACGGGAGAGCCTGCAAGCTTCAAAGCACGTCGAATTTACAAACGCCAGAGCACAAGAGGAAAGTGCCATATGGCACACGCAAGCAACAGGGTCACATTACAGCATTCAAGTTCGGATTTATAAGATTGCAGCGGAAGCTTCAGAGATGAGCTGGGAGGAAATGCGCTTACCTGCGTTGAGGGACTCGTGGTGGGGCAGGGAGTTGAAGGGGTACATGCCGGTGTACTGCTCCATGGGGGGAGTCGAGTTAAACTTGGGCAGCAGGTGCGTGGCGTTGGGCAGAATGGTGCCGAACTCTGGGTCGGTGACAAATCGCGCCACGTCGCAGCGCGGGTAGCCCAGGAAGTGGGCCATCTCGCTGATGTCTAGCACGTAGATCTTGCAGCCTGCGCCATGCAAGGTGCAGTTGTGAGGCAAGCGAATGAGTAAATGAGAACAAAATAAAAATCAGCACGGTGATAGAATAGCAGAACTGCAGGTGTGTGGCCATACAAAGGGGGTTTGCATCTCAAAGGAGCTCGGCAGCCTTTGCTAGTCCCTTCACCAATGTAAAGCAGGCATACCAAGACCAATGACCACTTTGGCGCTACTTTTCTTAGCATCACCCCGATACGAAGCTGCATGCAAGCAGCTCAGCATCGGCTATAAGTGTGCAGTCAACCACTCCTTCTTGCTGACGCGGGCTCATTCAGCAACCAACCATGATGATGAACACAGCTACGGGCTTTACTAAAAGTTCATTTTAATTTAAATGAGGCTCACGCGATCACTTATTAGGCAATTTGGGGAGGCCAACTCACTCTTCGTGCTGATAAGGGCGGACCCTACTGTTTGACACCTTCGAATGGAATTTGGATACAGAAAGGCTGACTCAGTAATGACTCACTCTTTGTGCTCATGAGGGCCGCGCGCTCCCAGCGTACCTCTCCTTGCATCTCGTCCCATGACACATTACTAATTGGTGATCAAGGGATCACTAAGGGGGCTGACTCACTCTTGGTGCTTATGAGGGCTTCGCGCTCCCAGTGCTCCTCTGCCGGCAGCATGTCGGCACGCTCGTCCTCGTCCTCGTCCTCGTCAGCGCCACTCTTTCCAGGGTATTTGGGGATGTCCTGCACCTTGGTGTCCGCCACTATGTCCACCTTCTTCACCTTTGCAGCCTTCGCCTCCACCGCCTGGAAACCCATGACAAGTAATTAAAAGAATTGAATCTGAACTTAAGATTTTAGGGCCCCGCTTTGGATGAAACTTTTGTCTCCCTAGATAACACAAAACTAGGTACACCCCAGGACCATTGCATTGGTGCCTCACCTATAGCAAATGTCGGGTGTTTCAAAACCCAGATATTCAGCTTTAGAGCGCCCTGTCTGGAACCCCTGACCTTCTGTGTTGCAGATCTCTCAATTATGTTACCAGGCTGAACTTCTGATAACGAAGGCGTGTTGCCTGAAAGAGTGCTTATCAAACCCGACAGCCTTCAAAGCCCTGCGAGCCCACCTTTGTAGCTGCCTCGCTGTTCTTAGCAGCGGCCGCCTTGGCCTTGGCCTTTTTGGCGCTGGGAATGACAGCACCGGTGGCTGCGGGCACCTTCTTCGCAGGCGCCGCCTGCTTGGCAGCTGCCGCGGCGCCCTTGGTCGGCTTCCCAGCAGCTGCCTTCTTCTCCGCCTCGTCCAACGCATCGTCCTCGTCCCACAAGGGGGTATCCTCCGTCACTCCCTGCACCATTAAGAATGAGATTGATTTCATTACCCCTGGATGCCAGCCCTGGCGAGGGGTCAGCGAAACAGAAGTAAAATAACTGTCTCCTTCAAACATCTGTCAGACAGCATTGTTAAAACCGCCAAAAGTAGGCTGCTGTGCATCTCAGTGACCATGCAAGCTGACATCTTTCTGCCTCAATACCCAAGATTCCAAACGCATTACAGGCAACAATAATGGTGCTTCATCAAGTAACACTTCAATAGGATGGGATGTAAAACCCCTGTTTTGAGACATCTACGAGGCCTTTAGGTGACAGAATTGCACGGATCAGATTGTGGCAGTGCCGTGCCTTGAACAGCTTCTCCTTGGCAGCGTTCTTGAGCGGTGATGCAGCTGCCGCCTTCTTCACCGGCGGCTTCGCGGCAGCTGCCTTGCCGGCCGTCGCCGCAGACTTGCTCAGCGGTTTCAACGGCGGCGTTACCTCATCGTCCTCTTCATCTGCATGAACATATTCGAGATTGTATTTGTATGCAATCCTCAAGCCTCACCTCAAGCCACAACAGGTTTGCACTTCAACATCTGCAAGTGCAGATAATGCATGTTTATGCTTCGCGCTTGAAGAGCACGGGAGGAGACTCGCTGTCAACAGGTGCCTTCTCAGACTCATTAAACGAGCCCTGGGAAACTATGCGCTCGCTGACCATGATCAGACGAGCACAAAACTCCTCTATTGACAGCGCTCGTACAGCTACTTGTCTGCTCTGATGCTTGTAAGCCAGACTGTGATGGTCAGATGCTCACCCTGCCGTGGCATGCCCAGCGAGTCATCCTCTCCTAAATCATCCTCTTCCTCTTCCAATGTTAAGTCATCCTCGTCTTCTGCGTCCGCGGTCACAGACGCCACTGTCTTGACCAGTAGCCTCCTCAGAAATGAGTCTGGTCTGCTCAGCGTGCCTGCTCCCCCTAACCTCTCCAGAAGCCCACTCCTCTGCTGCAGCGACGCTCTGCTGTCTGCCTTTCCTGCTACTAATCCTGCACCAGAGACCATCTTTATAAATTGAGGCAGTCTTAGCTCTGACATGCTATGTCTACACTGTGAGCTTCTGCGAGTGAGCTGATGTCCATGCAGAGCGTTGGACATTTGCAGATGGGAGATGCAAGGGGTGAAAGACTTGTACCTGTTAGGCAGAGGGAAACAAGCAGGACTAATGTGCACCATCGCAGCGCACGATGCCCTTTCTGATGCCCCCTCATCGGCCTTACTGGGGTCGTCTCAGCCAGTTGTAAGCCTGTATTTTGCAAAGCGCTCATGGTTATCAGTAGTATGAGCACATTTATTTCACACAAAGTCAGAAGTTTGAGTAAAGGTCTTGGGTTCCGATGCAAAGGCTAGCAAGAGCAAATCTCTGCATAGCCTGCTCTAGTACAGACCTTACTAAGTTGATCTCTTCTCCACAGATCTAGTTAAGAGACATTCGCAAGTTTGCCAGCAGAAAATGTAGTTCTGCCCATCAATATGACGTCTGTTTCCAACTTTTTGCTCCAGGTAAGTATTAAGTGAGGAAAACGCGTTCACCTCCAAGGTGAACGCCCGCAAGGTAGCCTCCAAAGCCGGCAAACCCACAGCCGTTAGACGCTCCAATGCGCCAGTGTTGCATGAGACATGAGATTATTTGAGTACATTGTCAATCAACACCATTGAAGAGGAGAAACTGCTCAAAACTCTGTGTCTAAGCACCCCCGATCGGAGCCCGGTTCACGCACCCAACGGCTGTCCAAAACAATTGCGATTCCAGTTCTTGTTGTTGCGATTCCAATCTATGTACAACTTTGCTCAGGCTAGAAACAGGCTTCGGCCAGAGCTGTCGAGACCACTGATTGCCAGTTTGATCGGGCCGCTGACTAACTACTCGAGGGCTTGGTAGGGTTTCGACAGCGGTTTCAATTTCGAGTTGGGCGTTTCGAAGAGCTGCGTCCACATGAAGCGAGCAATTGTAAAGATTTAGTGCCACAATAAATCTTTTCTGGATATTTTGCCTCCAACACACGCCAGGGATGCTTTCAGCAACTGCGCGCCAATGAAGTGATGTCGTTGAGAGCAGCGGTCGCACCGGATGCTCTTCAGGACAAGATGCAGGAGGTTGATGAAGGGTTGCAAACAAGGTCGTTGGTGGTTGAGAGCTTTCATGTACGAGACAATCCTCAGGGCCAAAGCCATGCATGTGACCAGGATCCCACAGGATCGCAGAGGAACTCGCCCACTCCGCACTTACATCACCAAGAGAGAATTTGGCGAACCAGCTACCAGCTTCAGGCCGCCGCAGAGGCTGAAGCCGAGATTGCCGGCGCCGTCCAGGTACTTTGAATACCCCTCCTTATCGGACATGTTGCCATTACTGCCCCAGAAGGCGCCTGTCTCAACCAAAATTAACATCTTCGAGCAAGCCCGCCGGCGTCAATTCTCCGCATCCTGTTTGTGGTCACAAATTCAGAATTACCTCGCCTCCGTTGTCCAACTGTAGGTGCCAGATTCTCCTAATGAAATGCAGCGAGAAACAGACAGCAGGGAATCCGAGAAAACAGAGCCACAGCAGCGCGCAGTGCAGCCCCTGTCAGCCACAGCATTCCTGGCAGCAGACCTAGCTGCGCGCATCTTCTGCCTGACAATTTTCTGGGTTGTGCTAATATTGGCCGTCCTCTGCAGCAATGCGGTTCTGTGCACCGTCCTCTTACAGAGGTGTGTACAGTGCAAACTTAATGCACTAAAAAACACATTTAAATTAAATTAAATCACACGCTTTTCCTGCCAAAAGCAAGGTGCGTCTGCAGACAAGCTGCAGTAAAGGCTGCCAAAATCCCACCCCTTGATGGACTCGCCAGATCCAAGCAAGACCCAATCAACCGTGGGCACGGTGCTCAGTATTTATACCGCCCCCCGCCAGCCGGGGCCCAAAAATACATCAATGGCAGCAATAGCTGCATCCAATGATCAGAGTCTCTGCTGGCATAGTGCCACTTATGAATATTGCAGACCAGAGACTAGGGAACTCAAAATTGGGTTGATTGAGGAGAGGTGGGCTGGAAGATTATCTCTATCAAGGGTTCGGGCAACAAGATTGTGGGTTGTACCATTTCTGAGCTGTGCAGCAGTATTTTGCAGGGCAGAACTGCCAATCGACGCAGCATTAGCAGCGCTGGTGGCTTATAATCTGATTCTGGCGTTGCTATGCATTGCCTTCATGGCACGGCGCGTCAACACAGACATCTTTTCCTGGCTTTCATCATCCCTGTTCCACCGCCCCAAACTGGTGCGCTCAATCTCCTAGACGTGCATGGCATTAGAGAAGGTACTATCTTGCATGATAGCAATCTATTTTCAAGCAACTGCACTCTAGAAATAGGTGCACACTGAGGACTTATTAGTAAGGAGAGATCTCAAACATCGTATGCAAGACAAAATAGTGTATCAAGAAGGTGTGTACCAAGAGGAGACTTAAAAAAAGGGTGTACGATAAACATAGACCTCACTTGGGTGTATGTCAAAATGAGATCTCATGCCGGCAAAGCAGGTGAATGCTGAGGCGAGGGCCAGCACTGGTCACAGAAGTGCACTCTCAAAAAAGTGTGTGCTAAGGACTTCTTAGTAACACATGGATCATGCTGTTATAAACCAGGCTGATGTTGAGGCAAGGGCGAGTTTGATGGAGAGGCTAGAGGGCGTAGAAGCCCAACTGCAGCCGGTCATGCGGAAGGCCAAGAAGGTCTTTGACAAGGCGCGCAGAGCAGACTACCCCCCTTTGCATCGCATGACAACCAAGACTACTCTGGACGAGACAAAGACAGCCAGAGATTCCAATGACGAGAAGTGCAAAATTCTGTGTTGTGTTGTGCTTTTCTGGCTGCAGGTCAATTCAAGTCGATTAAGAGTCCCCTGGTGTCTGCGTTGCTGCAGCTTTGAGGCCGGTGTTGATGCTTAAAATGCCTGGAAAAAAGCTTCAGCCAAATACTTCCGCACACTTGTAATTAAAAGCAAAGAATCACGATTTCATCTTTAGAAGAGGCAGGAAGCTCTCATAGTAATTGCAATTGTTCTCAATCTGCAGGCAGAGAATAAGCTGATGAAACGGGCGGCTGAGGCGGCTCAGCTGATGAGAGAGGACACCCCTGGCTCTCTGGCCTCGGAAACTCAGACAGGTGCAATACAGCGCGCAGCTGCATCCCAAGCCGCCAATCCATCTCTGGACGTCCTTTCTGATACAGGTGCATGCTGATTAGTTCCCTCACTTATGTGGAGCCTGAGAGGAGAATAATAGAGATGTGTGCTGCATGTCTTGTCATATCCACTTGATCAGCAAATACATGGGCATGTAGGTGTACACTCAACTTGCTGTTTGGGCAGATGGAGCATGTTGGGTGTACTTGTGCACTTGAGAAGACCCTGCCAGTTTTTGCAGGTGAGTCAAACCAGATTTGGGTTGGGTGCAGGCACTCCCACAGGCAGTACAAGACATAAGGAAAGAAGGCAAGAGCGCCAACGGGGCGCCAAATCACAGGGCATGATGATGTACCTCCATAAAGCGCAGAAGGCTGCAAGGGTGTTTGGAAAGGTGCGCGCAGGTGCAAGAGTAAAAGGTGAAACCCACGGAATGCTAGATCGACTCGATGTGTACTGGGATTACTACTGGGATTGCTGTGCATGGTTTGCTACAATTGTTGCAATTGATCGATTCGCAGGCTCATGGAATTGAGACAGCAGTTGCTGCACACGTCTGAAGCCTTGTCATTGTGCAAACCATGACATTTGGTTGGGAACCTGCATAAAGTGATCAGCGTGCATCTTCACGCAGATGGCAAAAGGGAAGGGGGATAACAGTGGCAGGCGTGGAAGGTTCAGTCCAAGGAAGGGCCGAGAACCCACAGAAAGTGCAGTCTAGTAAAGTTACTGGGACCAGTACCTTGTAGTGACCCGAAGTTCTTGAGACAGAAGCCTCGCAAGCTGCATTGTCCTTGTATGGATGCCAGTCAACGGTGTTGGCCCAACTGGGTGACCGCATCAATCAAATCGGCAGCGCGCAATATTGCCAGTGCCCTTTCAAAATATGAGCTTACTTGCAATGCTCACATGGCATGGACACAGCAATGACATTGCAGGCATCACTTGAAGTTCGTAGTCAAGCAAACATCTCATTCGATGGCATGCAAGAGAATTAAGAGTTTGATATGATATGACCCTTTCAACAGGGGGTTGAGCGATAGGGCCCTCGACGTCCCCATTGATGATCAAGATAATTAAACTCGTTTGCTTCCTTGATCGACGTCTATAAATTCTCTCTCAAGCCCTACTTCGTGACAGTCTTTAGTTAAATTGCCACTTACTGCTCGGGTGCATATCGCTGCTTGTTAAAAGTGGTGTCTATACTTAGACATGTGCACTACTACCTGTAAAGAGACCAGGTGCTCTACCTGAAGCCATGCAGGTTTACTGATGATAACTTGTCCGAGATGTTGACGGGACTAAACTAGATATTGGCGCGCAAATACTGCCTGGATTCACTCAGATCAAATGGGCGATCCTCAGACCAGGAGAGTCCAAACGCTAGCAGCGCACCTGAATCCAGTGCAGGAACGTCAAGAAAACTCCAGACAATCCGCACTTTCAGCTATTGAAGCGTCCACCAGCAGCTCGCTCCAGCGATCCAACACTGCCACTTCTTCCTACGAAAGGTGCCTCCAATAAGCGTCACTCACGGCAGCATCCTTATTAGAAGGATCCTGCATAATCGTAGTATACACAGTGTACTTTAGGCAATCAAACAGCTGAGTCAATCTGCTGCAGGGTGCATGGCAGTGTGTCAAGACTGCCAGCAGTTTGGAGGAACATTCCTGTGGTGCACGGCGAGGCGCTAGAAGATGTCAGATACGAGAAGGCTGAAGAGGGCATTGCGAAGGTCAGCACCATTCTCCTCGTCCCCTTCCCTGTCTCTTCAACACTCAAGTGTCCCTGTTCAGATGTGCACTTCCTTAGCACTGCAGCCATCTTGGAGAGAGATTTAGAGGAAGGGGAATGCTGACATTAAGGCAGAGCGCACGTGAGAAAGGGCTGCCTTGCTGTAAAACGGCACATGTGTTTTACGTGGCAATGTACAATGTGGTAATGTGCAATGTGCAGCATGCAAGATATCTTGGAGAGGGATCTCATGTGCGCATGCATGCAGATAACCATCAACCGGCCAGAGAAGAGGAATGCCTTCCGGCCGCAGACAACAGAGGAGATGATGCGCTGCTTTAGCGATGCCAGGGATGACCCAAAGATTGGCGTTGTCATCCTTACAGGTACATCTGACCTCTCATCTCCTTGCAGAGAGAGTCAGCTAGATAGGGCTGCCTCATGAGCCCTATCAAAGTCATCCGAATAGGATTGAGAACTTACTTTTGGGTAAAGTTGCACTGCAATCCTGAAACCAACAGTGGGTCAGTCACCTAATTAAGTTATCTGCAACTCAACAGATTGCAACGACCCTGTTTCATGTGCGCCTGCCCAGCACACTCTGAGGAATCATGCTCATGCAACCCTTGGTGCTCCAATTGCTTGCCGAGCATTCAAGAAGCTTGCAAAATGCATAACGTGCAACTGACAGGGTGTTTCTACTCTTGCATGCAGGGGAAGGAGCAAAGGCGTTCTGCAGTGGAGGGGACCAAAGTGTTCGCGGAGAGGGCGGCTATGTGGGGCCTGACAAAATCCCCCGTCTGAATGTCCTGGACCTGCAGGCATGCACCTCCCTACTAATGGGCCTCAGCAGCCACTTTTAGCTGACCTCTGAATATGCCTGTGCTGTGAATGCAAATTTCCAGTGCCTGAGCTCAAAGTGCGCTATGACAGATGCTTGTTGATGTCGATTTCATAAGGTTTGTAAGGTAGCCGGATGCCAGCTAGGTGCTGCATGGCGCAGGTCCAGATCAGGAGGCTGCCCAAGCCGGTGATAGCCATGGTGGCCGGCTATGCTGTGGGAGGGGGGCAGATCCTGCAGATGATGTGCGACATAACGGTGAGTCCATCATCACATATCCTCTCTGACCTTCTCTTTTGACAGTACACAAAGTTTTGAGAATCTCCCTATCTTCCTAATTTGCTCCTCCCTTGCATGCCCATTGACCGCAATTGCATGTTGCTAGATGCTTGCAGCAACATCAGACACATGCAGTTTCTGGACAGGCGATTCTTGATGGATGCTTTTGTTCGCATGCATGCAGATAGCTGCGGAGAATGCGATCTTTGGGCAGACGGGCCCCAAAGTGGGCAGCTTTGACGCAGGCTATGGGTCAACTCAGATGGTGCGGTTGGTTGGGCAGAAGAAGGCGCGAGAGATCTGGTTCCTAGCGCGCCTGTACAATGCACAACAGGTGCGCACTTATGAAGATGTTGAAATCTTGTAGCTGGTTGATGTCCCAAAAATGCAATGCTGACCCAGGTATGAGTGGCATGAGTCAGATGTTCGGGGGCAGTAATAGGAAAAGCAGCAATCGGCAGTAGGAGCTAGTAGACTTTTGTCCATCTGTCCTTCCTCTAAGGTCTCTCAGCCTTTTTTAAATGCTCTGATGTGCTCAGGTCCTGACACTGCAGATATTTCCCTGTATGGATCTCATGAGATTCTTACGGGTTCCATAGCAATTTGAGATTTGAGGAATTTAAGGAAAGGGGGTGCGAAAAAAGTTTATTGGGAAATTGGGAACTGCATGCAGGTCTGGCCCAGAGCGTTCTGGGTGGTGCAGCGATCATTTGGCTGGTGCATTGCAGGCGCTGGACATGGGGCTTATTAACACCGTGGTCCCCTTGGAGAGGCTGGAGGAAGAGACTCTCGTTTGGTGCAGGGAGATTCTCAAGAACAGTCCCACCGCCCTGAGAGTGCTCAAAGCCGCACTCAATGCTGCGGTGTGCAACCTACTAGATCTCCTTGTCCAATACATTCCATGCTGCACTGATGTCCTTTCATTGCTGCTATGCTTCATGTGTTTTTGAGATGGTGCATTTGACTGCTTTGACTGCGTTTCATCCTGCACAGATCAAAGCCTGCTGCTGGAATCGATCACTGGCACAGAAGGAGTGTGACTTTGGATTTTTTCGATGCTGCATGATGAGGGTCAGGATTGCCACTTTTGAGTATTGGGGATTGCAGGAGGATGGGCAGGCTGGCATTCAGGAGCTCGGGGGCAATGCAACACTGCTGTTCTACCAGACAGAGGAAGGGAATGAAGGGAGGCGGGCATACCTGGAGAAGCGGCCCCCAGACTTTACAAAATTTCCTCGATTCCCTTGACTCAAAGCCCTTCGACTGACCATTACTCATTGGTCAGGACGCTTCCGATTCAACACTTAATTGCAGAGTGCTGCAGTGTGTATCTTGCATGACAAGCAAAATGCTGCAGCCGGTATAGGGCTGAACAGAATGTGTGTAACACAAGATGCTGATTAATCTTGTGTTCTTGTGTGTAATCTTGTGTGTAATCTGATTAATATCAGGAGGAAATTTGAAGAAACAAGGGCATCTAAGATAGCGTCCACTGGCAGTCTCATACCAGACGGCAACCCAAGTCTTTAGAGCAAACCAGCACATCCACGCATGGCATAACATAGCAGAATCTGGAACAAGCTTGTCTATGCTACAGTCTTGCATGGGATGGCGCGTTTTCTGGAAAGAAAATTTACAGCAAACTTGGAAGTCTCATTGCATCTGTGCATCCTGCACTCACATTTAGGGTTGCGAATTTACGCCGTCATGGGCCTCGACCGACAGAATTACACCCCTGTAATGACGTCATTTGGTAATCACCGTCATTTACGGTCAATGTTGTGATTTTTTGACGGTGTAAGACAAAGTTGCCAAAGTAGGCAACTTTTGCCAACGTGGCAGCACCAAGCAAGGCTAAAATAGGTCCCTAGGTCGATTCAAACACTCCAAACAAGTCGTCAAGCTATATTCTGGATATAAATGGTACCTATAAAGTGTTATAGAGGCATCCTTCATAAATAGATAGAGACCGCTGCCTGGATTTCAGAGGAGAGGCCAAGTCATGGTCCTAGGGGACTTCAACGCTCGCGTTG
>JADEYI010000153.1_pt1 | contig 130017 bp, 102 predicted proteins | sample 8542331 | NCBI WGS metagenome assembly JADEYI01 (sample SAMN16510988, study PRJNA670497) | mine drainage metagenome | isolation source: biofilm near Copperflume 1 | place: Germany: Marsberg coppermine Kilianstollen | collected 2018-02
GCGAATGATTTTGACGGCGGGGCATAGCGCAGTCTGGTAGCGCACCTGCTTTGGGGTGAGCCCGGGCAGGGCGAACGCCGGGTACAGGAAGTACACGGCCGGGTTGCTAGGCGAGGCCGGAGCCGAGCCAGCAACAGACTGCGAGCAAAGCAGGTGGTGTTGAGCGAATGATTTTGACGGCGGGGCATAGCGCAGTCTGGTAGCGCACCTGCTTTGGGAGCAGGGGGTCGGGGGTTCAAATCCCTCTGCCCCGACCAAATTTGGTTCGTCGCAGCCGCGGACTCGTGCACTAGGGAAGGCTGGGCTGGCGGGTACACCAGGGAAGGTTGTTTACCGCCCGATGGCTTGCCAGGAATTTGCGCCTGTAGCTCAGCTGGATAGAGCACCGGCCTTCTAAGCCGGCGGTCGCAGGTTCGAGTCCTGCCAGGCGCGCCAATGCGGTGAAGCCGGCAGTGTTTCAGATTTATCCAGCCGGTTATGGTGGGCGTAGCTCAGTTGGTAGAGCCCCGGATTGTGATTCCGGTTGTCGTGGGTTCGAGTCCCATCGTCCACCCCATTTGATTGTTCAGGCTCCCTTGCTGGGCCGTTAGCTCAGTTGGTAGAGCTGCTGACTCTTAATCAGTAGGTCGCAGGTTCGAATCCTGCACGGCCCACCAAGGGGGCCTGGACAAATCAACGACTTACGAAATGGGTAAGTTACATACCTCGCCGTTTGTGACAAAATTTCTAATACGTTTCTAATATCTTTCACTTTACCGGCTCCACAATTTCCGCCTTCCTCTGGTAAATCCGTGCCATGGCGTCCGGGTTCGAGTGGCCTAGCAGACGCTTGTCCGGGCCGTCCGAACGCGCCTTGGCCCGTATAGCCCGGAACGTAAAACGTTCCTGAATGACTCCTTCCGCCAAACAGCGTCGGAGAAGCTTTTGCCAGACCGACTGGAAGCCGCTGGACGTGTAGGCCTGCCCCTTGCGGTTGTGAATTACCCAGATTGAAGCAATGGTGCAGGGCGCGCTTAGAGCACGGTCCACAGCCGCTCTGAGCTCCCGCGTCCATCGGACAATGAGCTCTTTTCCTGTTTTTGACTGCTTGAAATAAATCCCTACGTCCTGCAGCTGCGAACGCCGGAGCTTCAAGATATCGGCCTGGCGTTGGCCGGTGAGATAGGCAAGCTCCATTGCAGAGCGTACATAAGCCGGAGCCTGGTCAAACACTGCGAAGAACTCAGCGTCCGTGATATAGCGTCGGTCTGGGCGTTCTTTGTTGCGCTCAACGCCGATGCATGGATTCTCTTCCGAGAGGCCCCAGCGTATAGCCTTACAGTAAATGTGCGAGAGCAGGGCAATTTCCCGGTTCGCCGAAACTTTGGCCGACCGCGAATCAAGATAGACACCGATATCCGTTCGTTTTACGTCCTCGGGATAGCAGTGACCGAAGTGCTTGATCAGATTCCCTAGCTGTCGAACTTGTTCAAACTGAGTTTTAGGGGCTTTGGACGGCATGACTTCCAACAGATACCGGTCAAAGATGGCGTTCAGTCGCGGCCGTCCCGTATTGGTGAGGAAGTCCGACAGTGCCCGGTACATCCCCGGCAATGTATTTGCCAGGCGGATCCAATGTTTATCCGGGCCAAAGTAGTAATACACGCTCCCCTTGCGGTAAACCCTGGGGGGTAGGTGGGTATCGGTGAGCCGCTTGCGTGGCATAGCAATGCTCTTACCTAACCTGGGAGAAATCTGGTCGAGTTAAAGGGCGACCGAGGAGACTGTGATCAATAGCCGCCCAGGTGGTGCGTGGCTTTCCATCCCGGCGTAGCAGGTAAGGTATGCCATTTTCTTGTAGCCACTTGGCTTGCAATCCCGGACGCGACAAGCCGCTGAGATCAATAAGATCAGCGTCGGTGACGAGGTTGGGCGAGGTATTTGTCAAATTCTCCAAAAGTTAAGGGGTATTCAATCACCCCCTAAGTTTAGAAGATTCTAGGGGGTAGTCAAGCCCCCCGAGCAATTATTTTAGTTCAGGAGTCCGGATACCTGGAATACCGCCCTTGGCTGCCTTCCAGAATTCGCCCGTCTTATCGGCCAGGGCCAAGCCGAGGGACTTGCGGGCTAGGGGGCCACGCTCTGGGAAAATCTCTCTGAAATCCACCCCTAGGATTTCTTCGTATTTTCGGAGCGTCTTCTTGTCATGGCACAGGTAGAGCACCTTCCAGCCAAACTCATCGCCCAGGAACAGCACACCAATCGCCCGCTCCAACTCATGGATGGAGCCGCGGTAGCTCTTGGTGACTTTGCCAATGAGAGTAAGCTTGTCCTGGGCGTTCATGGTGCGGGCTCCCGTGCAGGGGTTTCAATCCTAGCAAGACAGTGGGGATTAAGCACCCGAGCTTAACAAGCCAAAATCGACCTGTTGAGAGAGAAAGTGGATCTCAAGCATGTTGATATCCACCCCAGGTTGACCCGGGATTTCCATATTGACTGACCCACCCCAATAAGCACTGGCCATTGATAATGGTGGAAATTTCAGCGTATTGCGTGGGTCATCGCAAATTAAAACGGTGCGTCAAAAGGCGATGGAAATCAACAGTCTTCTCTATTGGTCGGTAACCTGCATTTTTCGCTAATAGCGAATTCGCCTATTGCGAATTCCATTCGCTCATGCTAAACTTTATTTGTGCGCTGAAGGGTCAATGCCCTCGCGATTAATGGGCTGCGTTTGTGGGCCTGTGGGAGCCTAGCTCCTAACTTTGCTTGGCGGATAGTCTGCCGAGCGGGCGACATGACCTCTCTCCCGTCTCCGACCTAGGTGACGACGAGCGAGGGGCTCGTCGTCATTAAGGTAGGAAGGGTGAAGATCGCTGTCTGACCCAATCCTTTGTGTCGTGCGAGGGGGTATCGCAATCCCGTGATACCAGACACAAAGGAGCTTCACATGAAGCCAAAAAGTGCACGACGGCGATCGCTACGTAAGACTATCAAGTCCTTGCTCAGAAATCCGTGGGTCTATCGGGGAGGGTTACTCCTCTTACAACTTGCGGAATGGATAAGTAAGAAAACGTAGCACCCTTCCAATCTTTAACTACTTGATCTATGGAGTTTTCGTATGATTGAACGCGCGTTGCGGTTAACTCGCGAGTTCCACAGAATGAAGCAAAATGAACTCGCAGAGAAATTAAAAATCTCTAACTCTTATCTTTCTGAAATAGAGTCAGGCAAGAAATCTATTACTGTTGATTTGTTAGAAGCTTACTCCAAAATATTCAGGGTACCCGTTTCTACATTTTTCTTATTTGAAGATCAAATCGCGTCCCCAGTAAATGATGCTCGAAGGAAAAAAGCGGATCGCTTGTTAGGCTTTTTCGAATGGGTTGTAAAAGAACATGGCTAGAGATTGATGGCCAAGAAGGGACGATTGAAACTTGAACGCCCACTCAAGGCTTACGCACTTGATCAATGTGCTTTGTACAAAATTAAGGGAATAGGTCAGTTGTTGAAAGTTCTGTTATGGAATGGGACGGAGGACGAACTCGAACAATTCTTAAACAATGAAAGCAATTACAACGTTTTCCTTCACAAGAAGACAAATAGGTTAATACAACACCCGAAGCCTCGGCTCGATAAGCTACAGTCGCGAATCGCTGTCCTGCTTCGGCGAGTAGCCCCTCCAAACTACCGACACTCCGGAGTCAGAAATCGCTCATTTCTGACGAATGCATCACAGCATTCCCGACCTGGTCCAGCTGTGAAGGTTGATTTGGAAAAATTCTATCCATCGACAAAATTCATCCATGTCTATGCCTTCTTTCGCGGCAAAATGCATTGTTCAGCTGATGTGGCACGACTTTTGACTCGCATATGCTGCTATAGAGACGCTCATCTACCGACGGGTGCTCGTCACAGTGAGGTCTTGGCTTTTTACTGCCACAAAGACATTTTCGACAAGATCCATCACCGTGCAACAGCGCGCAATGGTGTCATGTCGACTTACATAGACGATATCATGCTCACAATGAATAGTGCGTCCGACGGCGACTTGAAGTGGATTCGTGGCTTGTTCTCTAAATATGGACTCAAAATCAATTCCAAGAAGTCGCGCGTCTATAAAGCAAGTCAACCAAAAGTGATTACCGGTGTGGTGCACAGCAGAGGCAGGCAGCTAGCTCCGCACAAACAACACCGAAAGGCTGGAGAGCACTTTGCCGCCCTAGCTTCTCTGACACAAGAGTCGACTGAATATTCTGCGCACGCTCGTAGCCTAATGGGGCATTTGGACCACATTGCATTAATAGATAAGCGCTTTAAGCTGCGAGCTGTTGGTAATCGGTTACGACTACGCAAAAGCATTATTTAGAAAGCGGAGGTCGCACATGTGCCTTCTTCCATGAAGCACCCCTATTACGTTCTAAATCGTTGATGTTGAATTCCGTTCCAAGTTGACCCACTATTTCAATCTTCGCTGCCCATGCTGTTCCGCATTGGCCGTTGATAATGATAGAACTTCTCACGTATTGCGTGGGTCAGTGTAAATGAAAACGGTGGATCAAAAAGCGATGGAAATCAACACGCAGGTGCCGCGATCTCGGCCCGACCTTGGCCGTGCTATTCCCTTTTTTCGTCTCCGGCGTCCTGTGGAACTTCGGCGGGGTTTTTCTCCGTGCCCGCCTCCTGGGTGAATGAGTAATGCCCGGTTCTTAGCCGAGTCCCGGCCTTATGGTGTCAAGGCCAAGCCTGCGGCGCTGCGCGGCCTGTGACACTGGCCGGTCTCCGGCTTTTTCGGCCCCGTCATTCACTAAGACGGAGGCCGTCACATGAAATCGAAACAGAATCCCGCCAACAGCATCATCCGGGACGCGGAAGGCAACTACATCATCCGGTCGGCCCGGCCGGATCAAATCGTCTCGCTCGCCGAGGTGATCCTGGGCGAACGCTTCCAGCGCGGCCAGGCGTTCACCGATCCCGTCGCCGTGAAATCCTGGCTCAAGGCCCGGCTCGCCACGCGCCCGCACGAAGTTTTTTGCGTCCTGTACTTGGACACGCGGCACCGCGTCCTCGCCTTCGAGGAGCTGTTCCGCGGCACGCTTGATGGCGCGAGCGTCCCTCCGCGCGAAGTCGTGAAGCAGGCACTTCATCACAACGCCGCTGCCGTGATCTTCACCCACAATCATCCCTCCGGGCTCGCTGAGCCCTCCGACGCGGACCGCCGTCTGACCCAGCGGCTCAAGGATGCTCTCGCTCTGGTGGACATCCGCACGCTCGACCACTTCGTGATTGGCGGCATCGAGGCCGTGAGCTTCGCGGAGCGGGGGTGGCTATAGCCCCCGTTGCTGCCGTACAAGGGAGCGTTGTCTTGGCTGGTGGTGGCCGATTTCCACCGGAATGCCTGCTGATTATCGGACCAGAATCACTGGCGGTGTTGACCGGAATACCCAAAGTTGTTTATGTCAGGCGCAACTATCCCGTCAAGCAACGGTAGAGCCATTGCCACCGGCGTCCGAGCGAGTCCCGAGAGAGCGCCCGATGTACCGATTACGAGCTGCGAGCGTGCCTGGCAACTTCCCGCCAGCGTTACCGGGTCGCTGCCCCGCTATCATCCTCAGGTCGCGCAGAACCTTCCGATAGAGCCACCAAGGTCGATTTCCGTCCCCTTGCCGACATAGGCCGAGCAGTAGTTAGAAACCGCGTTGATGCTGTTGGGTACCATGATACGTGCGAACCCTGGCCCACGTGCCGGCATGAACCGACGCGAACCCCGCGACGTATAGGCTGCATCACCCAGCGAAAACCACAAATCCATAAACTGTAACCGCCGAGCGCGAACATTAAGGTTGAACATCGGATTCCCGATCAGCGCATGCATGTGCAGCGCGCCGGACTGGTGCCGCTCATACGCCAGGCACCAGTAAACCGACAAGCCGCGCTTATACCAGCGTACACCGTGAACCGTTCGATTGAGAGCGGACAGCCACACTTTGAAGTATTTGAAAGCGGCTTCGGGATGCGTAGCTGCCCTGAAAGTGAACGTACAGAACCAGTCCCAGGTATACCGTGACAGAAATGCACCCCACGCCTCGCGCAAGTCGGTAAGCTCGCAATCGGGTGCATCCTGAGCGATGACATAGCGAGGTTGGGCGAGAAGCACTTAAACCCTCTCCTGCTTGTCCAAAGTCCACCGGAGCTCGGATGCTTCGCTACGCTCAGCATTCCGAGCATCAAATGCCGCCTGCCCACGTGGGCCCACAGCCGTGCTGTGCGCCCCGATCCCTAAGGCTTGTGTCATGGCACCGCCTTCGGCCCGGGCTGCAGGCTGTGGACTATGTGGACAACAGCCTTCTAATACGCGACCATGCAGGCCGCAGAATCCGGGAGGGTAGGGGAGAGATTTTCTAATACGCGGCGGGAGATAAGCGGCTGATATTCCTTCCCTTACGGTCAGCCTCTTAATCAGTAGGTCGCAGGTTCGAATCCTGCACGGCCCACCAAGGGGGCCTGGACAACCCAATTCTTCCCAGCGCAGGCTCGCCTTGCGTCTGCATAATCCCACTGCGTCGAAATATCCAGGGGCGCTACTTTGCCTTTCCCCGATATACTGTTTCTTATCCGGTTGGCTGATTGCCATCCTTGTATCGGCTTCCCGGGTTGTGAGGAAATGTTCGCAATTTGATTTGGCAATGTAACTATGGCCGCCAGTCCAACAACACAGCAGCAATCGTTGACAGAACGCTCCGCTTGGAAAGCGCTTGAAGCGCATTGCCACAGCATGCGCAAGCTGCATCTGCGGCAGTTATTTGCCGATGATCCAAAGCGTGGTGAACGTTACACGGCTGAAGCCGCCGGTCTGTATCTCGATTATTCCAAAAATCGCATCATCGATGAAACGCTCCGGTTATTGCTAACGCTTGCCGGAGACTGCAATTTGCACATGCGCATCGAGGCCATGTTTAACGGTGAAAAGATCAACGTAAGCGAGCGACGTTCTGCGCTGCACGTGGCTTTGCGCACACCCAAGGGCGAAAGTATCGTGGTGAATGGCGTGGACGTGGTGCCTCAGGTGCATACAGTTCTTGAGCGGATGGCCGCATTCTCGGAGCAGATCCGCAACGGAAAGTGGCGTGGACATACGGGAAAGCGCATCCGCAACATTGTCAATATCGGTTTGGGTGGATCCGACCTCGGACCCATGATGGCCTATGAGGCACTCCGTTATTACAGCCAACGTGATTTGAATTTCCGTTTTGTTTCCAACGTGGATGCCACGGATTTCGAGGAGGCCATACGCGATCTGGATCCGGCAGAGACCCTGTTCATCATCAGTTCAAAGTCGTTTACGACTCAGGAAACCCTGGCAAATGCCCAGGCGGCCCGTGATTGGTGTCTGGATAAGCTTGACGATAAACAGTCATTGTCCAGACACTTTGTGGCGGTTTCCAGCAATTCGTCAAAGGCCGTCAAATTCGGCATCGATGCTGGAAATATATTCGATTTCTGGGACTGGGCCGGTGGGCGCTACTCCATGACTTCGGCGATTGGTCTTTCCACCATGATCGCCATCGGGCCGGAAAACTTTCGCGCCATGCTGGCCGGCTTCCATGCCATGGACCAACACTTCCGCACGGCTCCACTCGGCCAAAATCTGCCGGTGCTCATGGGCCTGCTTGCTATTTGGTACAACAACTTCTTCGATGCGCACACCCAGGCGCTGCTGCCCTATGATCAATATCTGAGATATTTCCCGGTTTACCTGCAGCAATTGAGCATGGAAAGCAACGGCAAGCAGATTACGCTGGACGGTATGCGCGCTGGCTGGCAAACCGCCCCGATCTGGTGGGGTGAGCGCGGTACCAATGGCCAGCATTCGTTCTATCAGCTGATTCATCAGGGAACCCGCTTGATTCCCTGCGACTTCATCGGTTTTTGTCAGAGCCTGAATCCGCTCGGCCATCGACAGGATCTATTGATGGCTAACCTGTTGGCCCAGGCCGAAGCTTTGGCTTTCGGCAAAACGGCGGAAGAAATCAGGGCCGAGGGCACGCCTGAGTGGCTGGTGCCGCATCGTGTCCTCGAGGGCAATCGCCCCAGCAATACTCTACTGGCCGAGCGGCTGACGCCGGGAACCCTGGGATCGTTGGTGGCGCTTTACGAACACAGCGTCTTTACCCAGGGCGTCATTTGGAATGTGGACTCCTTTGACCAGTGGGGCGTGGAGCTGGGCAAGACATTGACGCAGGCTATTTTCCCTCAGCTGGAGGTTGCCCGCGAGCCCGAACTAAAACACGACAGCTCCACCAATACGCTGATCCGGCGCTACCGTCGCTTGCGCAGACAGTGAATATAGCTATAGAGTTCAGCGGGTCCGCAGCACCAGACAGCCTGTGGCCGGCTCGGGTTCGAGCTGCGCATTCCCCAAGTTTGTATAATGGCCGCCGAAACCGGGTCCGACCCCGTCCACGGGCCAGCAGAGTTACCCAAGTCTTTGATATAATTTGAAAATTAGTTAGCCGGGTTCGGTTCGGCGTTGCGAAAGTGGCGGAACTGGTAGACGCGCTGGATTTAGGTTCCAGTGGGGTAACCCGTGAGAGTTCGAGTCTCTCCTTTCGCACCAATTGCGACGGCAAACATGCCGGTTAACGTAGTCATCCAATACCCAGGATATTCAGAGGTAAGCAGTCCATGCAGGTTTCAATCGAGACAACCGCAGGTTTAGAGCGCCGCATGAAGGTGCAGGTGCCGGCCGAACGCGTGGAACGCGAAGTGGAACAGCGGCTGAAATCCCTGGGCAAACGCGCCAAACTCAATGGCTTTCGCCCCGGCAAGATACCCTACGATGTGGTGAAGAAACGCTTCGGCAGTGAGGTTCGTCAGGAGGTATTGGGCGATCTGCTGCGTGACACCTGCAATGAAGCTTTCATGCAAGAGAAAGTGAATCCGGCCGGCGGCCCGCGCATTGACACCGTCAATAACAAGCCGGGCATGGACTTGGAGTATACCGCCACGTTCGAGGTTTATCCGGAAATCAAGCTGAGCGGAACTGAAGGCATTCAAGTGGAGCGGCCGGTGGCGGAGATTACCGAGGCGGATATTGACGCCATGGTGGCCAATTTGCGTCAGCAACGCGCCACCTGGGAAACCACTGAGCGCGGCGCGCGTAAGGGTGATCGGGTACAGCTCGATTTCGACGGCAGCGTAGGCGGTGAAAGCTTCCCGGGCGGCAAGGCCGACAAGATTTTCGTGGTGCTGGGTGAAAACCGCATGTTAGCGGATTTCGAGCAGGGTCTCGACGGCGTGAAAGCCGACGAACACCGTGAGTTCGATGTGCGTTTCCCGGATGACTATCACGTCCAGGAAGTCGCGGGGAAACTTGCGCACTTCAAGGTACATGCGCATCGTGTGGACAGCCAGAAGCTGCCCGAAGTGGACGCAGCCTTTTGCAAAAGTTTTGGCGTCACTGAAGGCGGGATTACGAAATTACGCGCTGAAGTCACCGAGAATATGCGCCGGGAGATGGCGGATACGGTACACCGGCGCCTGAAGGACCAGGTATTGGAGGCTTTGCTCAGCGCAAATCCGGTGGAACTGCCGAAAGCCTTGCTGGACGATGAGATCGAGAATCTGCGCTGCGGCGCAGTTGAACGTATGGGCGTCAAGGACAGCAAGAAGAGCGTGGAATTGCCGCGAGAGTTGTTCGAAGAACAGGCCAAACGGCGCGTGAGTCTCGGTCTCATCATGGGCGAGATCATCAGTCAGCGGCAATTGCGCGTGGATACGAAGCGACTCGATGAACGTCTGGAGCGCATGGCGGGTGATTACAGCAATCCCGCGGAAGCGGTACACAGTATGCGCTCAAATCCAGCGGTCATGCGGCAGCTTGAATCACTGGTGCTGGAGGACCAGGCAGTGGACGGCCTGCTGGAGCAGGCAGTGGTCACGGATAAACCCACGAGCTTCCAGGAACTGATGCATTTCCAGGAACATCTGCATGAACATGCGCCCGCCTGAAACAGGCCGTGAGGCCGAGGAAGATATGAAAAAAGTAAGCGAGGTTCAGGGACTTAACTTGGTGCCCATCGTGGTGGAGCAAACCGCCCGCGGCGAGCGCTCCTACGATATTTATTCGCGCCTGCTCAAGGAGCGGGTGGTGTTCATTGTCGGCCCCGTGGACGATTACGTGGCCAATCTGGTGGTGGCGCAGTTATTGTTCCTGGAGTCGGAAAACCCGGATAAAGACATCAGTTTGTATATCAATTCACCGGGTGGTTCAGTGACTGCGGGCCTGTCCATCTACGACACCATGCAATTCGTGAAACCAGATGTGTCCACCATCTGCGTGGGCCAGGCAGCCAGTATGGGTGCGCTGCTGCTGACCGGCGGCGCCAAGGGCAAGCGCTACTGCTTACCCCATTCCCGCATCATGATTCACCAGCCCTTGGGCGGGGTGCAGGGGCAAGCCTCCGATATCGATATCCATGCCCGGGAAATCCTGCACTTGCGGGAGCGGCTGAATGCCATCATGGCCCGGCATACCGGCCAAACTATCGAACGAATTCAACAAGATACGGAGCGTGATCGTTTCATGGGCGGGGAGGAGGCGGTCAAATACGGCCTCATAGACTCGATACTGGAACAACGCGACGTCAAGGCCTGAGGGAACCGGGTCCGGGCGGGAGACTCCAACATCACGGGGCCGTGCTATTGAAGCGGCACCGGAAAATCCCCATAGTGTTTCCACGCGGACAGGGTTCCCGGCTTTTTAAGAGGTGACCAGGAGATGGTGGACGAAACGCGCGGTAAAGGCGAGGACGGCGGCAAGCTGTTGTACTGCTCTTTCTGCGGCAAGAGCCAGCATGAGGTACGCAAGCTGATTGCCGGCCCGTCGGTGTATGTTTGCGATGAATGCGTTGAACTCTGCAACGACATTATCCGCGAGGAAATGCAGGAGCAGGCTCAAACCACGCATAACAAGCTACCGCGTCCGCAGGAAATCAAAGCGGTTCTGGATCAGTATGTTATCGGCCAGGAGCGCGCCAAGAAAATCCTTTCCGTGGCCGTATACAATCATTATAAGCGCCTGGATGTACGCAGCACACATAACAAAGATGATGTGGAGTTGGCCAAGAGCAATATCCTGCTCATCGGTCCCACCGGTTCCGGCAAGACACTGCTGGCGGAAACGCTGGCGCGCCTGTTGAATGTGCCCTTCACGATTGCCGACGCCACCACGCTTACTGAAGCAGGTTACGTGGGCGAGGATGTGGAGAATATCATCCAGAAATTGCTGCAGAAATGTGATTACGATGTGGAGAAGGCCCAGACCGGCATTGTCTACATCGATGAAATTGACAAGATTTCACGCAAGTCCGATAACCCGTCCATCACCCGCGACGTCTCAGGCGAAGGTGTGCAGCAGGCGCTGCTGAAACTCATTGAAGGCACTATTGCATCTGTGCCTCCGCAGGGTGGTCGAAAGCATCCGCAGCAGGAATTCCTGCAGGTGGACACCAGTAATATCCTGTTCCTTTGCGGTGGCGCGTTCGCGGGGCTGGAAAAAATCATTCGCAATCGCACGGAAAAGAGCGGTATCGGCTTCATGGCTGAAATTAGAGGCAAGGCCGACATCAAGAATGTGGGCGAAGTCTTGCACGATGTGGAACCGGAGGATCTTATCCGTTTTGGGCTAATCCCGGAGTTTGTGGGCCGTTTGCCGGTAGTCGCGACACTGGACGAACTTGATGAGGGCGCATTGATGCGTATCCTCACTGAACCTAAGAACGCGATTACCAAGCAATATCAGAAACTCTTCGATATGGAAGGTTGTGAGCTGGAACTTCGCGAGGATGCATTGCGCAGCACTGCACGCCGGGCCATGGAGCGTAAAACCGGTGCCCGTGGCCTGCGCACAATACTGGAACACGTATTGTTGGACATCATGTATGAATTGCCTTCCATGGAGCATGTCTCAAAAGTGGTCATCGATGAAGCGGTTATCAGCGGCGAGAACCAGCCTTACATTGTCTATGAGCGCGGAAAAAAACAGTTGGCAGCCGCGGATGGCTGAAATCCGCCGTCCGGCCGCTTGAAAATGCGAATTTCACCCGCATGCATGGATTGCGTAATCTTGAAAGCTTCCGCTATCGCTCAACCTCGGAACTCATGAAGGATCCAGTGTGACCAGCGAAACCCGTCAAACCGATCTGCTTGAAGGCCAGCCTATTCTGGTTCCGGTATTGCCGTTGCGCGATGTGGTGGTCTATCCGCACATGGTCATCCCGCTGTTTGTCGGTCGGGATAAATCCATCAAGGCGCTGGACCACGGCATGCAGGCAGGTAAGCAGATACTGCTGTTGGCGCAGAAGAGTCCGGAAGTGGACGACCCCAAAGAAAACGATGTCTACCGGGTGGGAACCCTGGCCACGATTCTGCAGCTGGTGAAACTCCCCGACGGCACCGTCAAAGTGCTGGTGGAGGGCGGCGACCGCGCGCGTATTTTGCGGATCAGCGACGGCGAGTATTTTTCCGCACTGGTAAGCGTTATCCGCACGCATTCCCAATATGATGAACGTGAGATGGATGTGCTGATGCGTTCGGCATTATCGCTGTTTGATCAGTACGTCAAGCTCAATAAGAAGATCCCGCCTGAATTGCTGACTTCCCTGGCGGGGATTGATTCGCCGGGCCGGCTTGCGGATACCATCGCCGCGCACATGCAGCTCAAGCTGGATGAGAAACAGAAAATCCTTGAACTCGAGGATGCACGTGCGCGTCTTGAGCATGTTATGGCGCTGATTGAAGGCGAGATCGATATCCTGCAGATTGAAAGACGCATCCGCGGCCGCGTCAAGCAGCAAATGGAAAAAAGCCAGCGCGAGTACTACCTGAATGAGCAGATGAAGGCTATTCAGAAGGAACTGGGTGAGCTGGAAGATGCACCTAACGAGCTTGAGGAACTGGAAAAGAAAATTCATAAGGCCGGCATGTCGAAGGAAGCCCGCGACAAGGCGATGGCGGAATTCAACAAACTCAAACTCATGTCGCCCATGTCCGCCGAAGCCACCGTGGTGCGCAACTATATCGATTGGCTGGTGAATGTGCCGTGGAAAAAGCGCACGCGCGTACGCCACGACCTTGAAGGCGCGGAAAAGATCCTCGCCGAGGACCATTACGGCCTCGATAAGGTAAAGGAACGTATCCTTGAGTACCTGGCGGTGCAGCAGCGTGTGAACAAACTCAAGGGTCCGATCCTGTGCCTGGTGGGTCCCCCGGGAGTTGGTAAAACTTCGCTGGGCCAGAGTATTGCACGCGCCACCAACCGGAAATTTGCGCGCATGTCCCTGGGCGGCGTGCGCGATGAAGCGGAGATCCGCGGGCATCGGCGCACTTATATCGGCTCCATGCCCGGCAAGATTCTGCAGAACATGGCGAAAGTCGGCGTGCGTAATCCATTGTTCCTGCTGGATGAGGTGGACAAGATGTCCATGGATTTCCGCGGCGACCCGTCCTCGGCTCTCCTTGAAGTGCTGGATCCGGAACAGAACAACACCTTTAATGATCATTATCTGGAGGTGGATTTTGATCTTTCCGAGGTGCTATTCGTGGCTACCGCCAACACCATGAATATCCCGGCGCCGTTGCTGGATCGTATGGAGGTAATCCGTCTCCCGGGTTATACCGAGGATGAGAAAATCAATATCGCCATGCGTTATCTGATACCGAAACAGATGCGTAACAATGGTCTGAAATCAGCTGAACTCACCATCAGCGAAAGCGCCATCACGGACATCATTCGTTACTACACGCGTGAAGCCGGTGTGCGTAATCTGGAACGGGAGATTTCCAAGATCTGCCGTAAGGTGGTGAAAGGCTTACTGCTCAAGCCGCGCGACAAACAGGTGCATGTACTGCCGCGTAACCTGGATGATTACCTGGGCGTACGCCGTTTCCGTTATGGCCGCGCCGAGGATCACGACCAGGTAGGCCAGGTGACCGGACTTGCCTGGACTGAAATGGGTGGCGAGTTACTGACCATCGAGGCCACGGTGGTGCCGGGCAAGGGTAAGCTGATTCACACCGGCCAGTTGGGCGGTGTGATGCAAGAATCCATCCAGGCAGCCATGACTGTGGTGCGCAGCCGTGCATCCTTGCTGGGCATCGAAACGGATTTTCATCAGAAATATGATGTGCATATCCACGTGCCGGAAGGCGCCACCCCCAAGGACGGCCCCAGCGCTGGTGTCGGCATGTGCACGGCCTTGGTATCGGCACTTACTAAGATTCCCGTACGTGCCGATGTCGCCATGACGGGCGAAATTACCCTGCGCGGTGAGGTGCTGCCCATCGGCGGGCTCAAGGAAAAACTTCTTGCGGCGCACCGTGGCGGTATTAGTATTGTGCTGATTCCACAGGAAAATGCCAAGGATCTTGTGGAGATACCCAAAAACATCAAAGGCGCACTTGATATCCATCCAATACGTTGGATAGACGAAGTATTCAAGATGGCGCTGGAGCGCATACCCGAACCGAAGCCGGCTGAACTGGTGGGGGGGGCAGCGCCGCAGGCCGAGGTGCCGGCCGCGAAAACCGAACCCGAAGGTGTGCGGCCTCATTAGATTTGATCAAGGATACCTTGAAGATTTCATATTCCGAATTTTTGGGCGCGAAAAATCAAAAAATAAATTATGGCTTTTCTTCATTTTTCAATCGCTTAGGCGATTGAAAAAAGGCATTACCTGCAAACGTCGCAAGGGTGGTTCTGATTAGCTGGAGGCGGCGTCAAGTTGACAAGTGTTTGCGGCCACCTGTATAAAATTGCGCACCACGGCAGGTTACGAGCCGCAAAACTTGCATGTGCCTGGTGACGTGAAGCGCACAGGCAGGATGTGTTTTTAAACCCGGCCAGGGGAACTGTCCATCATCAACACTCAGGCAACCAGGGGACACAACATCATGAACAAAGCTGAATTAATCAATGCAGTGGCCGAAGCCACGAAACTTTCTCATGCGGATGCGGATCGTGCCGTACAGGCGGTGCTGCATTCCATTACCGGCGCGCTCGGGAAAGGCGATCAAGTAGTGCTGGTGGGCTTCGGCACTTTCACGGTTAAACAGCGTGCGGCGCGCACCGGCCGCAATCCACAGACAGGGCAGACTATTCAGATCGCAGCGAGCAGGGTACCGGGTTTCAAAGCTGGCAAAGCCCTAAAGGATGCCGTAAACTAATCCGCTTACTCGGGGTGCTTAGCTCAGCTGGGAGAGCATCGCCTTTACACGGCGAGGGTCGGGGGTTCGATCCCCTCAGCACCCACCACCCGCTGCGGAGTGGTAGTTCAGCTGGTTAGAATACCGGCCTGTCACGCCGGGGGTCGCGGGTTCGAGTCCCGTCCACTCCGCCATACTGTAGTACTGTGAAAGGGCGCCCGCGTGGCGCCCTTTTTCCTGACTGACATCGATAGCTGGATTTTTCAGGATTAGCCGCCATGGTGATACAAGCATTCCGGGATAATATCCCCAAATGGCTGACGGGCATCATTCTGGTATTGATTATCGGACCGTTCGCTCTCTGGGGCATCAATTCATATTTTTCCGCGTCGGGCAATACCTCGGTGGCGGAGGTGAACGGCACTGAGATTTCGCCTCAGGATTTCCAGCAGGCCTATCAGAGCCGCTACCAGCAGTTGCAACAGGCGTTCGGCGCCTCCTTCAAGCCCGGATTGATCGACGAGAAGCAACTCCGCCAGGAAGTCCTGCGGCAGCTCATCAATGAGACCCTGCTCGACCAACAGGTTGCAAAGCAGCATTACAGTGTCAGCGACGCGGATCTTGTGTCCGCCGTGCAGCAGATACCGGCCTTTCAGGTGGACGGCAAGTTTTCCGCGCAGGTGTATCAGGCAACGCTTTCCGGCAACGGCTTGACAGCCGCAACTTTTGAACAGCGCGAACGCCAGGGACTCACCGTGAACCAACTGCAGAATGCGATTCAGGCCAGCGCATTCGGCACACCACAACAGCTTGAAATCGATCAGGCAGTGCAGAATGAGCAACGCCAGATCGCTTACGCCACGGTCGCTACCAGGCCGTACCTGGACCAGGCCAAGGTCTCGGATGCCGATATTGCGGCGTATTACCAAGCCCACGCCGATCAATTCATGACGCCTGAAAAAGTCACGCTCGCCTATGTGGAGTTGGATGAGACACAACTGGCGAAAGGGATACAGGCGAGCGATGCGCAGCTGCAGGCCCTCTATCAACAGCAGATCGCATCTTTCAAGCAGAACGAAACACGCGAGGCCCAACATATACTGATCGCGGTGAATGGCAACGATCCAAAAGCCGACGCAGCTGCTAGGGCCAAGGCGGAGGATATTCTCAAACAACTCAGGGCCGGAGCGGATTTTGCCAAACTCGCCGAGAAATATTCCGATGACCCGGGCTCGGCGAAGCGTGGCGGCGATCTGGGTTGGATCGAGCGCGGCGCCATGGTAAAGCCCTTCGAAGACGCGCTCTTCAATATCCCCAAGGTGGGCGACGTGGTGGGGCCTATCCGCAGCCAGTATGGTTATCACATCATCAAGCTAGACGGGATCCGCGCCCCCAGCACCCAACCGTTTGACCAGGTGCGCGGGCAATTGCTGGCTGAATACCAAAAGAAACGGGCGGACGACGAGTACTTCGCGCTCGGCGATAAACTGGCAAATCTCGCCTATGAGCATCCTGATTCCCTGCAGACGGTGAGCAAGCAGCTCAATCTGCCCATCGAGAGCGTCGATAACGTAACCCGTGACAGCGGCGGCGGTATCGCCGCCAATCCGGCAGTCCGCCGCAAGGCATTCAGCGATGAAGTCTTGGCTCAGGGCAACAACAGTGACCCCATCCAAATCGGGCCCAACCACGTGGTGGTCATCCGTGTGCAGGGGCATATACCCAGCGAGCGGAAACCTCTGGCCGAAGTCCGTGATCAGATTGCGACGCTTCTCAAGCAACAGCAGGCTGTTCGGGAAGCGCAGCAAACCGCCGAGTCTGCCGAAACAGCGCTCAAGTCGGGCCAGGATATTGCCGGGGTGGCAAAGAAGTACGCTCTGAGTTTCACGGCGGCGAAGTTTGTAAGCCGCACCGATGCCAGCGTGCCACCAGCAGTGCTCACTGCCGTTTTTATGGCGCCCAAACCGGCGAGCGGCGCTTCCGAGCCGGGAACAGTGGCGCTGGCTGACGGCGACCAGGCGGTATTCGTGCTGAGCGGCGTCAAAGCCGGCGATATATCCACCTTAAGCAAGGACCAGCGCATTGCGAAATTGCAGGAATTGAGCCGGCTCAATGCGAACGCCGAATTCGCCGCCTATCTGGCGGATCTGCGCCAACATGCCAAGATCAAAATCTATAACAACAACATCCAGGAATAAAAGTACCTTGGCCGTATTGAGAAGCAGGCCCGTAGCGCGGGCCTGTTTTTTTAGGTGTTGAAACCCGGTTACCCGATGCTCATGCCCACGTGACTATAACCCGCGTCCACGTACAGGATTTCACCGGTGATACCGGCGGCCAGATCGGAGCACAGAAATGCCGCGGCATTGCCCACATCCTCGATACTGACGTTGCGTTTGAGCGGCGTCATCGTTTGCACGTGTTCGAGAATCGAGCGGAAACCGCCGATGCCTGCTGCGGCCAGGGTTTTGATGGGTCCGGCGGAAATACCATTGACGCGGATGCCCTCGGGTCCGAGCGCATTGGCCAGGAAACGCACGTTGGCTTCGAGGCTGGCTTTGGCGGGGCCCATGACGTTGTAATTGGGAATCGCCCGTACCGCGCCTAGATAAGTCAGGGTCAGCAGGGCCGCAGGACGCCCCTGCATCATGGACCGGCCCGCCTTGGCGAGCGCTGCCAGGCTGTAGGCGCTGATGTCATGGGCGATGCGGAAACCCTCGCGGGTCACCACGTCGGCATAATTGCCTGTCAGTTGTTCGCGGGGAGCGAAGGCCACGGAATGCACGATGATGTCGAGTGCGTTCCAATGACGTTTCAGGGCCGCAAAAGCAGCCTCAATCTCGGCATCGCTGGCAACGTCCATGGGGAAAGTGAGCTGCGAGCCGAATTCCTTGGCCATGCTTTCCACCCGTTCCTTGAGGCGCTCGCCCTGGTAGGTAAAGGCGATATCCGCACCTTCGCGACGGAAGGCCTCGGCGATGCCATAGGCGATGGAGCGTTCGCTGGCGAGTCCAACGATAAGCGCACGTTTAGCGGCGAGAAATCCCATGGAAACTCCTTGGAAAGCATCGGGTCAACATTGACCGCGACGCGGGCAATTAGCTGCTGGCAGATTGATCGGTGACATCCACGTAGAGCTTGAGCTGTTCGCCCGCGTGGATGTAGCCATGCTTGTTTATTCCATTCCAATTGGCGATGTTCGCGACGCTGACGCGAAAACGCGAGGAAATGGAATACAACGAATCACCCTCGTGGACCGTGTAATAAACGGTACGTTGGCTGTCCTGGGGGCCTGGCCCAGCCGCAGCGGCGGTATCCAGCGCCCGTGCATGGCGTGATCGGATCGTAAGTTTTTGGCCCACATGCAGCAGATGGTGGTGACCCAGTCCATTCCACTGGATCAGTTCCGCCACCTTGACGTTATAGCGGCGTGCGATGCTCCACAGAGATTCACCCTGTCTGACGTGATGCACAATGCGGCCGTGGGACTCATAGCGGTCGTGAGCGTAGCGATGTCTGCGAGCCACGCGCGCTTCCGCCACCAAGGTGACATCGGCCAGGGTTTTGCGCGCCACCGGGATCAACAGCATCTGGTGCACGCGGATGAGGTTGCCACGGATGCCGTTAAGCTGCCGTAATACCGCAACCGTGGTGTGGTAATGGCGCGCGATTCCACCCAGGGTGTCGCCGTTATGCACGCTGTGCGTATCCCACTGCACCCGGTCGTGAGGCGGCAAAGAAGCAAGCGCCGTTGCAAACGCATCCTTCTTGTCCAGCGGCACCAATAAGGTATAAGGACCCCTCGGATCGGTGGCCCAACGGTTGAAGCCGGGGTTCAGCAGGTACATCTGTTGATTGCTGATGCCCGCAAGTCTGGCTGCGGTGGCCAGATCAATTTGACCGCCGGCATCCACCTCCGCCAGATAGGGTTTGTTGGGAATAGCCGGCAGGTCCACGCCGTCATGTCCCAAGGTGGCGATCAGCTGGCAGATGGCCAATAGCCGCGGTACGTAGGCGCGGGTTTCGGCCGGCAGGTCCAGGTGCCAGAAATCCGTGGGCAGGCCGCGACGCCGGTTGCGCTCGATGGCACGGCTCACAGTGCCGCCGCCGGAATTGTAGGCCGCCAGTGCCAGCAACCAATCGTTGCTGAATTCGTTGTGTAGATATTGGAGATAATCCAAGGCTGCGTTTGTGGAAGCCACGATGTCGCGGCGGCCGTCATACCACCAGTCCTGTTTTAGATCCCAGCGCCGGCCGGTACCGGGGATGAATTGCCACAGACCCGCGGCGCGACCATTGGAATAGGCGAACGGATCAAATGCACTTTCCACCACCGGCAGCAGTGCGATATCCAACGGCATCTTGTGCGCCTGTACCTGTTGCACGATGTAATACAGATAAGGGCGTGCACGGTTGGCGGTACGCTGCAAATAGGAGCCGTGCTCGGCAAACCAATTGAGCTCGCCCTGAACACGCCCATCACCGCCTGCGGTTGAAAGGCTGAAATGTTTGCCGAGGTAATCCCAGAGGTTATCGTATTTGATTTCCGCCGGGGTGATGGTGATATCTTCCCACTGGATCAGCGGCGAAGTATCATTCACATCCGGAATGGGTGTGGCCGTGTCGGCGCCGATGGCCGGATTGGCGGCAGTAACCGCGGCTGGCGGGGTGCTTGTGGCGGCCGATGGAGCAGCGGTATCCGCGGGCGGTTTGTGATTCAGCGTCGCACAGCCGCCGAGAACCAGGCCGCAGGCGCACATAAGAGCGAGTAACGTTGTGCATTGGGTCATTGGCATATGGCTCGTTCAGGTAAAAGTATCTTTCCAACTTCGGATCACGGCAAAAACCTCTATCGGATTCCGCAGTTCATGTCCCGCATGCCGCTCTGCGGCGTTCACCACGTCCGGCATGCCGCAGCGCAGAAACGGATTCACGCGGCGTTCCCGCCCCAGGGTGGACGGCAGGGTCGGCAGGTTCCGGCTCCGAAGTTCCGCGGCGTCCTCAGCATAGTCGAGGATGTCCCGGTTGTCAGGTTCCACTGCCAGGGCAAACCGCAGATTTGCCACGGTGTATTCGTGCCCGCAGCAGATTGCCGTAGAATCCGGCAAGGCCGAAAGCTTTGCCAGAGAACGACTCATCTGTGCGGCGGTGCCCTCGAACAGCCGCCCGCAACCGGCGCTGAACAGCGTGTCACCGCAGAATACTATATTGTGGCCGCAGTAGGCGATATGCCCGGCGGTATGCCCGGGGATTTCCAGCACTTTGAAGCGGGTTTCCAGGGCCGGGATGTCCGCTTGCTGGCCTTCCCGGAGCGGCTGGTTCACCGCTTCTATGGCTTCGCCGGCCGGGCCGAAAACCGGGCAGTCGAACCGCGCGGCCAGTATCGCAGCTCCGCCCGCATGATCCGCATGATGATGCGTGACGAGGACCGCAGCCAGCAGCAGCTGGCGTTTAGCAAGCGCCTCAAGGACCGGGGTTGCATCGCCTGGATCCACCGCAACGGCGGTCTTGGAACCGGCCAGCAACCAGATGTAATTGTCGCGGAACGCCGGCAGGGGTATGAGTTCAAAAGCCATGCGCTTATGGTAGCGAAGCCAACCGCAGCCTCCAAATCCAGGCGTATTGTGCTAATGTCCCGCAGCGGGGTGTGCGATGAGCATAGCAGCGCGTTTGCAGCATGCGGGCTGAATTGAATTCCTGGTTTGAGGAGCGTATCGGCGCTTACCTGCTGAGGCAGGAGCGTGCAGCGCTCGCCGAAGTACTGCCGACTGTTTTCGGCTATTTTCTGGTGCAGGCCGGTTTTTGGGGGCCGCCTGGCGCGTTATTGCAGTCCAGCGCCATTCGTGCGCGTTTCGTGCTCGCTCCGCAGCGCGCCGTCGCCGGGGTCCAGGTCTGCGCTTATCCGGGTGATCTGCCTTTCGCCGGTGATTCCGTGGATGCCGTATTGTTGCCGCATACGCTGGAACATTCCAAGGACCCGCACCGCATATTGCGTGAAGTCGAGCGCGTGTTGGTCGGCGAGGGACATATCATCGTGCTGGGATTTCATCCCTGGGGGTCGTGGGCTTTGCGACAGCAACTCGGCAGAGTCACGCCCTGGGCCGGCAACTACGTTTCAGCCGGGCGCCTGCGGGCATGGCTGACGGTACTCGGTTTTGAAACCCTGCGCCTGCAACATTATCTTTTTCGTCCGCCGTTTCATCACCGCTTATTGGTGCGCAGTGCCTTTCTCGACCGATTGCACTGGCGCCTGAGTGCCAGCGCCTATATGCTGGTGGCCCGCAAGCGGGTATTTGCCGTAACACCGCTGCGTCTCAAGCGCGCCAGACCGCGGCGCGCATTTGCAGGCGTGGCTAAACCAACCGTGTGATGAATGCAATGGACGAGGTCGAGATATACACCGATGGCGCGTGCCGAGGCAACCCGGGTCCGGGCGGCTGGGCGGCGGTGTTGCGCTGCAACGGGCATGCAAGGATTCTGCAGGGTGCGGAAACGCAGACCACCAACAACCGCATGGAACTTACCGCCGCAGTGCGCGCATTGGAAGCGCTCAAGCAACCCTGCCGTGTGGTTCTGTATACCGATTCGGAATATGTGCAGCGCGGTATCAGTGAATGGCTGGCGACATGGAAGCTGCGTGGCTGGAAAACCGCGAATAAAAAAGCGGTCAAGAATCAAGACCTGTGGCAACAACTGGATACGGTCACGGTCCGACACCGGGTAGATTGGCGCTGGGTGCGCGGGCATGCGGGTAATGCGGGTAATGAGCAGGTGGACCGGCTTGCCAATGCAGCTATCGATAAGATGCTGGAAGCAGGCACCCAAGAATGAGAAGTGAAAAGTCCAGACACGCTGTCTTTGTGGTCTGAGGACCGGAAAACGCATGCGTCAAATTGTCCTGGATACTGAAACCACCGGTTTGGAACCCGCTGAAGGTCACCGCATCATTGAAATCGGCTGTATTGAACTTCTGGATCGGCGCTTCACGGGGCACACCTTCCATGAATATGTGAATCCAGACCGCGAAGTGGAGCCGGGCGCACTCGAGATCCACAACCTCAGCAATGAGTTCCTGTCCAACAAACCGCGCTTTGCCGAGATTGCACAGTCCTTCCTGAAGTTCATTGAGGGCGCTGAACTGGTCATACATAACGCCGCCTTTGATGTGACGTTCATCAATAATGAGTTGCGCATCCTGGGCTATGCCGATGCGGACATCACTCAGCGCTGTGGCGTATTGGATACGCTGGAATTGGCGCGCCGGCTGCACTCGGGACAGAAGAACAGCCTGGATGCGCTTTGCAAGCGCTATAACGTGGACAATTCCGCGCGTCAGTTTCACGGCGCGTTGCTGGATGCCCAGATACTCGCGGATGTGTATCTCGCCATGACCGGGGGTCAGGCGGCGTTGCTGTTGGATGCCTCGGCGGAGATATCTGGGCGAATGCGGAATTCCAAACGCAATCAAGTAAACCGGGCCGGATTGAACTTGCGTGTACTGCGTGCATCGGAGCAGGAGCGCGAGGCTCACCGGCGCAAACTGGAGGCCATCGCCAAGTCCAGTGGCGGGAAATGTCTATGGCAGGACGATTAGATGAAAAATGAGCAGGACCCCGTCAATGTGCAGGCACGCGGCATGGCTGGAAATGCATTCGCGCTGTTTTTGGGTTCCGCGCCGGCTTGGTACAAATGCTGCATTCTCGCCTTCCTGCTGATTAACCCGCTGATGCTGTTCAGCGGCGGCACATTTGTCGCCGGGTGGCTGCTGGTGGTGGAATTCATTTTCACACTGGCGATGGCGTTGCGGTGTTATCCGCTGCAAGCCGGCGGCTTGCTGGCGCTGGAAGCGGTGATGCTGGGTATGGCCAAACCGGCGGCCGTGTACGCTGAACTCAACCACAATCTGCCGGTGCTGCTGCTGCTGATGTTCATGGTGGCGGGCATTTTCTTCATGCAGGAGCTGCTGCTCGGCGTGTTCACCTGGCTACTGTTGTCGGTAAGGCGCAAGTGGCTGCTGAGTGTGTTGTTTTGCGGAGTGTCGGCGTTGTTGTCGGCGTTTCTGGATGCGCTTACCGTGACCGCGGTGCTGATTACCGTCTGCGGCGGATTTTATGCCGTGTATCACGCCAGCATCAGCGCGGCTGAAAACCCGCTGCACGACAGCGTTGAGTTGGAGGAATTCCGCGCCTTCCTGCGCAGCCTCATGATGCACGCCGCGGCGGGCACCGCGATGGGGGGCGTGGCGACCCTGATAGGGGAGCCGCAGAATCTGCTGATCGGTGCAACCGTCGGCTGGCACTTCATGGACTTCATCCATGCCATGTCACCCATTTCGCTGCCGGTTATCGCTGCGGGCCTGGTTCTGGTGGCGGTGCTGGAGAAAACCCGCTGCTTCGGTTACGGTGCCGAATTGCCGGACGCGGTGCGCGACGTTCTGCAACAGCACGCCGCAACGAGCTCCGGGCAGCACGACTGGCGGCGACCACTGACACTGCTGGTGCAGGTGTTGTCGGGCATTCTGCTGATCGCAGCCCTGGCGCTGCACGTCGCCGAAGTCGGGCTGGTGGGACTGGCATTGCTGGTATTATTGACCGCCCTCACGGGCGTGGTCGATGAACGGCGCATCGCACATGCGTTCCAGGAAGCCATGCCGTTCACCGCGTTGCTGGTGGTGTTTTTCGCGGTGGTGGCGGTGATCCAGCACACGGGTCTGTTTACGCCGATCATCCACTGGGTGCTGGGATTCGAGGGTCGGGCGCAATTAAGCTTGCTGTATGTCGCCAACGGCCTGCTGTCCTCGGTCAGTGACAATGTGTTCGTGGCCACGGTGTATATCAAGCAGGTACAGGAGGCCTTTCTTGCGCATTCCATCAGCCGCCAACAACTGGAATTGTTCGCAGTGGCCATCAATGCGGGCACCAACATTCCCAGCGTGGCCACACCCAACGGCCAGGCGGCTTTCCTGTTTCTGCTGACTTCCGGGATTGCACCGCTGATCCGCCTATCGTATCTGCGCATGGTGTGGATGGCCTTGCCGTATACCATCGTGCTGACCAGCGTGGGTTTGCTGGCGTTGTTGTTTCTCGTCTGATCGTTATGAATCAGCTACACTAACTGCATGCCATGTGCGGGCCCCAGGCTTATGGCTCTGGCAAGCGTACACGGCGTCTTAAAGGAGGCAATCGGCGATGAGAAAGTACGGGATATTAGTCACGCTAGTGCTGCTGCTGGCCCCGCTGCTGGCGCAGGCGGATCCGCAGGCTCAAACTTCGCAGGATCAAGCCTCGCAGATTTCCCAGAGTCCGGCTCCGCAGGATGTCTTCAGTTACAGCTATCTGCAGGTCAACCGTTTGTCGGAACACTCGGATTTTTTTAATGACCGTTCCGCGGGACAGGGGCTGAAGTTCTCCTATGGCTTTAACGGCGGGGTTTATCTTTTTGGGCAGTGGAACCGGCTGGATTTCGCCCGCCTGGCGGGCCATCGCAATCTTTCCGGCATCGGCATCGGCGCTCACCAGGAATACAGTCAATCCACCTCGTTCTTTATCGACCTGGGATTTTTGCGCGACCGCCTGAGCGGCAGTCTGGGCGGCGCCACGGATAATTACTGGCGCGTCACCTATGGATTTCAGAGTCACCTATCCAGTTTCGTGGCACTCAGCGGCGCTATCTTCACGGAGCGCAACACGGATTTCGGCCGCCGGCCCTTTGGCGAACGCCTGGGCCTGAGTTTCGGCGGCAGCGTGCTGGCGTTGGGGGTTTTTGGCGAGCATACCGCCAACGGCAATCGTGTGGAAGCCGAATTGAACTGGTACTACCCATAAACCGGGTATTCCCGCCATCAGTTCAGCCCGGGATTGACTGAATGAATCGTTATCCTGATCTTGCCAGGCTGCTGGGCGTCGGGTTCCGGCAGCGGCTGCGGCGCATTTACGGCGGATTGCGGCGGGATCTCTATCTGGATGCGTGGTTTCCGCATATTCCGCTGGCGGTGGCCATTGCACTCTTCGGTCTGTTGAAAATCTCGCCGGCTCTTTCCCGGGCCCTGGGCCTGCATCTGTTCAGTGCTGCGCTGACGGCACAGTCCGCCGCCCAGGTGCATTCTGTTCTGAACAGGGCAGGGAGCGCGGCGATCGGGATATTTCTGATTGTCATGGCCATCGGTCTGTTATTGCGCTCAAAGCTTGCCTGGGTGATTGTCCTGGTTACGCTGGCCGTGCACCTGTTGTTTGGCCTCATTACCCGCGGCCACGTTCCGGAAACCCTGCTGATCTGCAATGCGTTCCTGCTGGCCGCCATGCTGGCCAGCTATCGCGGTTTCCGGCGCAGCAGCGTGGCCACCGGCACACTGTTTGCGATCACCAGTATCATTCTGCTGCTGGTGTATGCGGTTTCCGGGAGTTATGAGTTGGGGGCGGAATTCAAACCACCCATTACCGACATCGCCACCGCCTTCTATTTTTCCGTGGAAACCATGTCCACGGTGGGTTACGGCGATATCACGCCTGCAACCATTGAGGCCAGACTGTTTGTTATTTCAATCATTGTATTGGGGGTCAGTATCTTCGCAGCCTCCCTGAGCGCCATCCTGGTGCCGGTCATCAACAGGCGCATTACCAATCTCTTGAAGCCGGGAGAGAAGAAAATGGACAGAACCGATCATTACGTGATTGTCGGGGATACCCCGCTGTCGCATAACACCTACAAGGCGCTATTGGCGCGTCATCAGGATATCACCATGATTTTCCCGCGCGGCTTCGGGGATGACCGCCAGGCCGGCATGGATATCGTGGTGGGCGATCCCAGCAATCTGGAAATATTGCGCGAAGCCGGCGCCGACCGTGCGCGCGCGGTATTGGCCTTACGCGAGGATGATTCCGAGAATGCCTTCGTGGTGCTGGCGATGCGTGAACTGAATGAAAAAGTAAAAACCGTGGCGGTGGTGCACAATTCCCGTAACCTGGCCAGCGTCAAGCGCGTGCATCCTGACCTGATCATCTCGCCACAGATTCTGGGCGGCGAGCTGCTGGCAATGGCATTGAGCGGAGAGGATATGAATACCCAGAACCTGCTCGATCAGTTGCTGGTCTATCACACTTAAATCCATGGCCCTGGGTCACGCCATCAAAGGCACAGTCCGCCACCGTTGGAAGCCGTCATATTTATGACCGTACGCACGCGTTTTGCTCCCAGTCCCACGGGCTATCTGCATATTGGCGGCGCCCGCACCGCGTTGTTCTGTTGGCTGTATGCACGCCATCATGGCGGACAGTTCATCCTGCGCATCGAGGACACGGACCGGGAGCGTTCCACGCAAGCGGCAGTGCAGGCCATTCTGGACGGGATGCAGTGGCTTGACCTGAAGCACGATGAAGGCCCGTTCTATCAGACCCACCGATTTGAGCGCTACCGGCAGGTGGCACAGCAGTTGCTCGCTGGCGGCCATGCCTATCATTGCTACTGCTCCAAGGAAGAACTGGAGCAGATGCGCGCCGAGCAGTTGACCCGCAAGCAAAAGCCGCGCTACGACGGCCGCTGCCGCAACCGCAGCGTCCCACGCACCGGCGTGCAGCCGGTGGTCCGCTTCAAAAATCCCTTGATCGGACAAACGGTGGTAAACGATCTGGTGCGCGGCCGGGTGGTGTACGACAACAGCGAACTGGATGATCTCATCATCGCACGCTCCGACGGTACACCCACCTACAATTTCACGGTGGTGGTGGACGACATGGACATGCGGATCACCCACGTGATCCGCGGCGATGATCATCTCAATAACACGCCGCGGCAAATCAATATTTTCAGCGCCTTGGGCGCACAGCCGCCGGCATACGCCCACCTGCCCATGATTCTCGGTCCGGACGGCGCCAAACTTTCCAAGCGCCATGGCGCCGTAAGCGTGATGCAGTATCGTGAGGAAGGCTATCTTCCCGAAGCGGTGATTAATTATCTGGTACGGCTTGGCTGGTCACATGGCGATCAGGAAATCTTCAGCCGCGACGAGATGGTGAAATACTTCAACATCCAGGACGTGAATAAATCCGCGTCAGCCATCAACCCGGAAAAACTGCTGTGGCTCAACCAGCATTACATCAAGAGCGCTGATCCCAACACGCTGGCGCCTGAATTGGGCTGGCAGCTGGGGCGCATCGGCGTGCCAGTGCAGGATCCGGCAAAGCTTGCCGCCGTGGTGCGTGCCCAGCAGGGACGCGCCAAGACCCTCAAGGAGATGGCGCAAGCCAGCCGCTTCTTCTTCGAGGAATTCAGCGACTACGATCCCAAGGCCGCCGACAACAACCTGGCGGCGGAAAGCCTGCCGGCACTGCGGGATATCCGTGCACGTCTGGCGCTGTTGAATGATTGGTCCGCGCCTGCCGTGCACGGCGCCTTGGAGGCCGCGGCGGCGGCATTGGGGCTGAAGCTCGGCAAAGTTGCCCAGCCAGTGCGCGTGGCGGTATCGGGCAGCGGTGTGTCGCCACCCATGGATGTCACCCTGGAAATCCTCGGCCGGGAACTGAGTTTGGCGCGTCTGGATTGTGCCATCGACTGGATTGCAGCACACAGCCGCTGATCCTGTGCTTTTTGGTTGACAGCTCCGGCGGCAAACCGGAAAATACGCGCCCCGCGTGGGGCCATAGCTCAGCTGGGAGAGCGCCTGCATGGCATGCAGGAGGTCGCCGGTTCGATCCCGGCTGGCTCCACCAGGATTTGACGGCGAGAGCAGCAACCAGCCATGCGTGGCGCGCTGACCTGTCCGGACATCCTGTCCGGGCACTCGGCGGGGCGAAGCGATGCTTCGCCTGCGCGCATCTTGTGCTGGCTAACTCCACCAGCAAGTCCCGCAAGAGGAATTTCGGAGACGTTTATCGCCTCGTCCCCATCGTCTAGAGGCCTAGGACATCGCCCTTTCACGGCGGTAACGGGGGTTCGACTCCCCCTGGGGACGCCATTTTTTTCGCGCGCCGATCAGCGATCGTTGCGACGAGCACACCGGCTGCGCGCCGCAGATCTGCCTGGATGTTATCGGCCTGCGTGCTTGTCTGTGAGCGACTCGCGGTGCGGACCGCGGCAATCGGATGGGGGCTGAGCCTGCAAAAAATCAATCAGGACAGGGACTTGGCGGAACCGCAGTCGCGCAGGCGCGGCTATACACACGGGACTTTGGGGTATAATGCGCGCCCTGTACGGGCAGGATTCAGGTAATTGCCCGCGTCGGGAAACGCAGATTTAGCACACGCCGGCTGGTGCTCGGAACGAGACCAGCCGGTTGTGTTTTGGGATCCCTGGATAAGGGAGGCGTTGGGTGAGCAAGCCGGAAACAACTACGTCAGCACAACCGTCCGCAGCCCGCACCGCCAACGGTGAAGCGGCTCCCGCCGATCGCAAGCGCCTCCTGATCCTGAGTCTGGGCGCTTTGGGCGTGGTGTTCGGCGACATCGGCACCAGCCCCTTGTATGCCATCAGCAGCCCGTTTTCCGGCGGTTACGGCCTGACGCCGACGCCCGACAACGTACTCGGCGTGATCTCGCTGGTGTTCTGGTCGCTGATCATCATCGTGTGCATCAAATACCAGATGTTCGTGCTGCGCGCCGACAACAAGGGCGAAGGCGGCATCCTGGCGCTGCTCGCCATGCTCGATCCCTGGCGCGCACGCGGCAGCCAGCGCTCCCGGATCCTGATTGCACTGGGCATTTTCGGCGCTGCCTTGCTGTACGGCGACGGCATGATCACCCCGGCCATCTCGGTGTTGAGTGCGGTGGAAGGTCTGCAGGTGGCGACGCCGGCATTGCCGCATGCGGTGATCATCCTCATCACCGTGACGGTGCTGGTGGCGCTGTTCGCATTCCAGAAAGGCGGCACCAAACGCGTCGGCTTCGTGTTCGGCCCGGTGATGCTGGTATGGTTCCTGGTGATCGCATGGCTCGGGCTGGCGGCCATTATCCATTACCCGGCGGTGCTGGTGGCCATCAATCCCATCTATGCCTTACATTTCATTTTTCATCACGGTTTTGCCGATATTATTGTCCTGGGCGCGGTGTTCCTATGCGTCACCGGAGCCGAAGCGCTGTATGCGGATATCGGGCACTTCGGCGTATTGCCGATCAGGTTGTCGTGGTTCATCTATGTGATGCCGGCGCTGATGCTCAATTATTTCGGCCAGGGCGCGGCGATACTGGCGAATCCCGGCCAAAAAGTGCAACTGCTGTTTTACAGCATGGTGCCCAATTCCGGCTGGTTCCTGTATCCACTGGTGATTCTCGCGACCGTCGCCACGGTGATCGCCTCACAAGCGGTGATCTCCGGCGCATTCTCGCTCATGAGCCAGGCGATCCAATTCGGCCAGAGTCCGCGGCTCACCATCATCCGCACTTCGCCGGACAAGGAAGGCCAGATCTACATTCCGTCGCTCAACTGGATACTGATGCTGGCGACCATCGCCATCGTGCTGGGCTTCAAGACCTCGGATAATCTGGCGGCCGCCTACGGCGTGGCGGTCAGCTCCACCATGGTGATCACCAGCGTGCTGCTGTTCTTCGCCATGCGCGACGTGTGGCGCTGGCACATGGCGGTGATCGTGCCGATCATGGGATCTTTCATGCTCGTGGACTTGATGTTTTTCATCGCCAATATTTTCAAGATCTGGGACGGCGGCTGGTTGCCATTGCTGGTGGGCTTGATCGGTTTCACTATCATGTCCACTTGGAGCACCGGCCGATTGAACCTCATCAACCGCCTGCGTGAAAACACCGAGCCGCTGGATGTGTTCCTGGACCACATCCACAGCATACGGCCGGTGCGCGTGCCGGGTACCGCAATTTTCATGACCGCGCCCAATCTCGGAACGCCGCCCATGCTGCAGCATCATCTTCAGCACAACCAGGTATTGCATGCCCAGGTGGTGCTGCTCACGGTGCTCACGGAAGATATCCCGTTCGTGCACCCGCAGCGGCGCCTGCAAGTGGAAAAACTGGATCAGGGATTTTACCGGGTGCAGGCGCATTACGGGTTCATGCAGATCCCGAATGTGCCGCAGGCATTGCGGCGCACCAAGGATTTTGGACTGGTGATTGATCCCGAGACCGTCACCTATTACATCGGCCGCGAAACCCTGGTGCCCACAAAGAACAGACCGGCCATGATGGCGTGGCGTGAAAAATTATTCGTCTTCATGTCCCGCAATGCCATCCGCGCCACGGATTTCTATCAGATCCCGCCGGACCGCACCGTGGAACTGGGTTTACGCTTGCGGTTTGCCGAGATCCGTCCTGCACGTACGCCGCCGCCGGTGCCGCCGCCCTCCCGGTTATGAGATCCGGATGCTCGCCAAACTGATCGCGCTGCTCGCCGGATTCATCATCGCCGCCATCTCCGCCCTGGGTTATGGCGGCATCGTGCTGCTCATGGCCATTGAGAGTGCCTGCATTCCGCTGCCATCCGAGATCATCATGCCGTTCGCCGGTTATCTGGTGTACCGCGGCGAACTTATACTGTGGCTGGTGGCCGCGGCCGGCGCGTTCGGCTGTGTGCTGGGTTCGCTGCTGGCCTACTGGGCGGGTGCCCGGGGTGGGCGGCCGCTGGCCGAGAAATACGGCCGCTATATATTGGTATCGCCGCATGATTTGCAGACCGCGGACCGCTGGTTCCAGCGCCGCGGCGACATTATCATCCTCATCGGCCGGCTGCTACCCCTGGTGCGCACTTTCATCGCCTTTCCCGCGGGCATAGCGCGCATGCCGATATTCAAGTTCATCCTCTACACATTCATCGGTTCCTATATTTGGTGCTGGGGTCTGGCGTGGCTGGGCGTGCGCCTCGGCGAACGCTGGGACAGCCTGGCCCCCTGGTTCCATCGTTTCGACACGCTCATCGTGATCCTGGCGCTGCTGGTCTTCGCTTGGTATGTGTGGCGGCATCTCCGGCACCTGCGCCGGCCTCCGGCCTCAAGTTGACAGTCTTTCACCAGGGGTCAATAATTGTCCCAGCGCCGATTTGATACTCAGCTTGCGGGCGCTCTATAAATACGGCTAAAGCGGGGTCAATCGTGACCTGCTGTTAGCGCAAGCTGAGCAGGTTTTTTTTTGCCTGAATGGCTTTTTTGCCCGATCACGGCGTTGCGGTGCGTTCTGCGGTGCTCATTTACTATTAAGTAAACTCCGCTCCTCGTACGCACCGCACCTTGTCCTCGGCCAAAATCCAAAATTCAGGCGAGCCGGCGCGCAGCGCTACTTAAGTGACAACTTGCAGCGTGATGAACACAGCTTCTAAGCGGTGCGCCCGTTGCTAAAGCGTCAGGAGCAGACATGAACCCGCTTTCCACCTCCTGGGACCAGCAGGCATTTCCGGTGCATCCCGCCGTGTCCTTCGAATTTTTCCCGCCCAGCACCCCGGACATGCAGTCAAAACTGTGGCAGGCGCTCACGCGGCTGGCGCCGCTGGCGCCGCGTTTCGTGTCGGTGACTTATGGCGCGGGCGGTTCCACCCGCGAGCGCACCCATGAGACGGTGGTGGCCATCGAACGGCAATTGGGTCTGCGGCCGGCCGCGCACCTCACCTGCGTGGGCGCGGCCAAAACCGAAATCGAAACGGTGGCGCGGCGTTACTGGCAGGCGGGCATCCGCCACCTGGTGGCGCTGCGCGGCGATCCCGCGGAAGGCGCGGGCCGGTTTGCACCTCACCCGCACGGCTACTCCTGTGCGGCCGATCTGGTGGCAGGTCTGAAACGCGTGGCAGATTTCGAGATCAGCGTGGCCGCCCATCCCGAGACGCATCCGGATGCGCTCTCGCCGCAAGCGGACCTGGAAAATCTCAAACGTAAGCAGGACGCGGGTGCGGCCCGCGGCATCACCCAGTTCTTTTTCGACGTGGAGGTGTTTTTGCGTTTCCGCGACGCTGTCGTGAGGGCCGGCGTGAGCATGCCGCTGGTGCCCGGCATCCTGCCGGTGACCAATTTCCAGCAGGTGCAGAAGTTCAGCGCCCGCTGCGGCGCCAGCGTGCCCGCGTCCCTGGTGCGGGTCTTCGATGGCCTCGACGCCGACGCGGAAACCCGCAAGCTGGTGGCGGCGCATGTGGCCGGCGAACAATGCCGCCGCCTGCAAAGCGAGGGCGTGAATGAATTTCATTTCTATACCCTCAATCGTGCGGAGCTCACGCGCGCCATCTGCCATCTGCTGGGTATCCGCGCCGCCGCCGCGCAAACCATCAGCGCTGCGCTGCCCGACGGCAATCCGGCCGGCGACTGAGGCCGCGCATGTCCTGTCAGGCGCAACTCGACGCAATCCTCAGGCAACGCATCCTGCTGCTGGACGGCGCCATGGGCACCATGATCCAGAGCTACCGGTTTTCGGAGCAGGATTTCCGCGGCCAGCGTTTCCAGCAGCATGCCCGTGATCTCCAGGGCAACAACGACCTGCTGGTGCTGACCCGGCCGCGCGTGATCGAGGAAATCCATCAGGCGTATCTGGATGCCGGCGCCGACATCCTCGAGACCAACACCTTCAATTCCACCGCCATTTCCCAGGCAGACTACGGCACCGAGGCGCTGGTGTACGAACTGAACCGCGAGGCGGCACGGCTGGCGCAGCGGCTCACGGAGAAGATGAGCCGCGCCACCCCCGACAAGCCGCGGTTCGTGGCCGGCATACTCGGACCCACCAGCCGCACGGCTTCCATCTCACCGGATGTGAACGATCCCGGTTTCCGCAACGTAAGCTTCGGGGAGTTGTGTGCCACCTACGCGGACGCCATCCGCGGCTTGCTGGACGGCGGCGCGGATCTGCTGATGGTGGAAACCGTGTTCGACACCCTCAACTGCAAGGCGGCGCTGTTCGCCATCGAGGAGCAGTTCGAACAGCGCGGCGTGCGCCTGCCGGTGATGATTTCCGCCACCATCACCGACCTCTCCGGGCGCACGCTTTCCGGCCAGACGCCGGAGGCTTTCTGGAATTCCGTGCGCCACGTGCGGCCCTTCAGCATCGGCTTGAATTGCGCCCTGGGCGCCGAGCAGTTGCGGCCCTATGTGGAGGAGCTGGCGCGCATCGCCGACTGTTATGTGAGCGCCCATCCAAACGCCGGCCTGCCCAATGCCTTTGGCGGCTACGACGAAACCCCGGAACACATGGCCGGGCTCATCGGCGAATGGGCCCAGAGCGGTTTCCTCAACATCGTCGGCGGCTGCTGCGGCACCACCCCGGACCATATCCGTGCGCTGGCGGCGGCCGTGGCCGGGCAGGCGCCGCGCGCCATCCCGGTGATCGAGCCACAATGCCGGCTGAGCGGTCTCGAAGCCCTCAACATCGACCTCGAGAGCCTGTTCGTGAACATCGGTGAGCGCACCAACATCACCGGTTCCGCCCGCTTCAAGAAACTGATTCTCGAAGGGGATTATGAAGCCGCCCTGGACGTGGCCCGGGAACAGGTGCAGAGCGGCGCGCAGATGCTCGACGTCAACATGGACGAAGGCCTGCTGGACGGCGTGGCCGCCATGACCCGCTTTCTCAAGCTCGCGGCCTCGGAGCCGGATATCTGCCGGGTGCCGGTGATGATCGATTCCTCGCGTTGGGAAATCATCGAAGCGGGTTTGCAATGCCTGCAGGGCAAGTGCGTCATCAATTCCATCAGCCTCAAGGAAGGCGAGGAGAAATTCCTGCAGCAGGCCAGACTCGCGCGCCGCTACGGCGCCGCGGTGGTGGTCATGGCCTTCGATGAAAACGGGCAGGCCGACACCCTGGAACGGCGGGTGGCGGTGTGTGAACGCGCCTACACATTGCTTACCGCGACCGCCGGTGTTCCCGGCGAAGACATCATCTTCGATCCCAACATCTTTGCCGTGGGCACCGGCATCGAGGCCCACGCCAATTACGCCGTGGACTATATCCAGGCGGTGCAACAGATCAAGCACAAACTGCCGCAGGTACTCATCAGCGGCGGTGTCAGCAATGTATCGTTCGCGTTCCGCGGCAACAACCGGGTGCGCGAGGCCATGCACGCAGCGTTTCTGTACCACGCCATCGCGGCCGGCATGGACATGGGCATCGTCAACGCCGGCCAGCTGGCGGTGTATGCGGATATTCCCAGGGATTTGCTGGAACAGGTGGAAGACGTGCTCTTCAACCGCCGGCCCGATGCCGCCGAACGGCTGGTGGCCTTCGCCGCGACTCTGGAACGGGGCGGCAGCAAGCCGGTGGAAGACCTGGCCTGGCGGCAGCAGCCGGTGAATCAACGCCTGGCGCACGCCCTGGTGCAGGGCATCACCGAGCATATCGAAGCGGATACGGAAGAAGCGCGCCGGCAAGCCAAGCGGCCGTTGGATGTGATCGAAGGTCCGCTCATGGACGGCATGAACGTGGTCGGCGATCTGTTCGGCGCCGGCAAGATGTTCCTGCCACAGGTGGTGAAATCCGCGCGCGTCATGAAAAAAGCCGTGGCCTACCTGACACCTTATATAGAAGCGCAGAAAGACGCCAACAGCCGCGCCCATGGCAGGATTCTCATGGCCACCGTTAAAGGCGACGTGCACGACATCGGCAAGAATATCGTGGGTGTGGTGCTGCAGTGCAACAACTACGAGGTGCTGGATCTGGGGGTGATGGTGCCGGCCGCGAAAATTCTCGAGACAGCGCGCGCCGAGAACGTCGACATCATCGGCCTCTCGGGTCTGATCACGCCGTCACTGGAGGAAATGGCGCACGTGGCCAAGGAAATGCAGCGCCAGAATTTCAGCCTGCCGCTGCTGATCGGCGGCGCCACCACCTCGCGCACGCATACGGCGGTCAAGATCGCGCCCAATTATTCCGGATCGGTGACTTACGTGAAGGATGCCTCGCGAGCCGTGAGCGTGGCCAGCAGTTTGCTGGGCACAGGCCGCCAAGCGTTCGAGGATACTACCAAACAGGAATATGCACAGGTGCGCGCCCAGCACGCCGGCCGCGAAGATCACGGCCAATGGCTTACGCTGGCGGCGGCGCGCGCCAACCCCACGCCCATCGAGTGGCGGGGCTACTCGCCGCCTAAACCCCGCGGACTGGGCGTGGAAGTCTTCCATGACTATGACTTGGAAGCCATTCGCGCCTACATAGACTGGACGCCGTTCTTCCATACCTGGCAGCTGAAAGCCAGTTATCCGCGCATTCTCGAGGATCCGGAAAAAGGCGAGACGGCGCGCAAGCTGTTCGCGGAAGCCAACCACATGCTGGACCGCATCGTCGCGGAAAAATGGCTGCGGGCCAGCGGCGTGTACGGACTGTTTGCCGCGAATGCGGTGAACGGCGACGACCTGGCGGTGTTCCGCAACGCCGAGCGCGATGAGAAACTCATCAGCTTCCATTTCCTGCGCCAGCAACAGCTCCGGCCGCCCGGCAAACCCAACCAGTCGCTGGTGGATTTCGTCGCGCCCCAGGCCAGCGGCATCGCCGATTACCTCGGCGCGTTCGCGGTGACTACGGGGCTCGGCATCGAAACACCGCTAAAGCGCTTCGCGGCGGACAACGATGACTACAGCGCCATCCTGTTGAAGTCCCTGGCGGACCGTCTGGCAGAAGCTTTCGCGGAACTGCTGCACGTGCGCGTACGCAAGGAATTCTGGGGATACGCGGCGGATGAGCGTCTTGGCAATGATGCGCTCATCCAGGAACAGTACATCGGCATCCGCCCGGCGCCCGGTTATCCCGCCTGTCCAGAACACACCGAGAAAGGCGGCCTCTGGCAGTTGCTGGACGTGGAGCGCCGTACCGGCATCAAACTCACGGAACACTACGCCATGTGGCCGGCGGCGGCGGTCAGCGGCTTGTATTTCTCGCATCCACAGTCCCGTTACTTCGCCGTTGGCAAGATCAACCGCGACCAGGTGCGGGATTATGCGCAACGCAAAGGCATGGAGCTGGCCACCGCGGAACGCTGGCTGGCGCCGAACCTGGGGTATACGCCCTGAAGACAGAGGCGAGAGATGAGGGGGTACGGTTGAAGGCGTTGACACCTGGGTCATATTTCTTTCCTATCCCCACCCGGTCAACGCCACCCCGAGCGCCCCGTTGTTGGGCCTAAGGCGGGGCAACCCGCCGATTCTCAACATCCTAGGAGATAGAGACCATGAAACTCACCACCACCCTGGTTGCGGGCGCGCTCTTGGCCCTCGCCGGCTCTTCGCTGGTGTATGCCCAGCAAGCCCCGGCCCCAACCCCGCAGCAGCAGGAAACACGCCATATCCGCAAGGATACCCGCGACATCCATCATGACCGGCGCGATGTGCGCCATGACCAGCGCCGGATCAACCGCGACGTGGCCCAGGGCAAGTTCAGGAAAGCCAGGGCCCAGGTAAAGGACATGCGCAAGGACAAGCGCGACATCCATCACGACAAGAAAAACCGCCGGCATGTGCGCCGTGTGCGCCATCATCAGAACCATCACGGCCACGGCTGATTTGACGGCTGAAGGCCATGACCGCGGTCATCACACCGGGCAAGCGTGGAGCGTGGCTGCCGGTTCTGGTGGCGGCGGTTTTATTTCTGCTGTCGGTGAGCGCCTGGGCGTCCAGCGACGCCCAGGCGCTGCATGTGCTGAATCGTCTGGCGTTTGGTCCGGCGCCCGGGGAGGTGCGGCGCGTTGCCTCCATGGGCGTGGATCAGTACATCCAGCAGCAACTGCACCCGGATTCCATGCCGCTGCCGGAGGCGCTGCAACAGCAGCTCGCCGGTTTCGATACGCTGCAACTCTCGCCCACGGAACTCTTCCAGCGGTACGGTCCGCAGCCGCACCCCCGCGGTGAGAAACCCACGCCTGCGGAACGCAAAGCGCTGCGCCAGCGCGCCCGGGTGATTTTGCAGCAGGCCGCCGAGGCGCGCTTGCTGCGCGCCGTCGAGAGCCCGCGGCAATTGCAGGAAGTCATGACCGCGTTCTGGTTCAACCATTTCAATGTGTTCGCCGGCAAAGGCCTCGATTACCTGTGGATCGGCAGCTATGAGGAGCGCGCCATCCGCCCCTACGCCCTCGGTCATTTCCGCGATCTGTTGATGGCCACCGCCGAGAGTCCGGCCATGCTGTTCTATCTGGACAATTGGCTGGACACGCAGCCCGGCACGCCGCACGCCAAAGGCCGTTTCCGGGGCATCAATGAGAACTACAGCCGCGAAATCATGGAACTGCATACCCTGGGTGTGAACGGCGGTTACACCCAGACCGATGTCACCACCCTGGCGCACATCTTGACGGGCTGGGGACTGTGTCCTCCCCGCGGATATTTTTCCAGACCCAGTGGTTTTTGTTTCGATCCCCAGCGCCACGATTTCAACGATCAGGTATTTCTGGGCCGGAACATATCCGGTGGCGGCGAGCAGGAGATCAAACAGGCGCTGGACATGCTGGCTTCGAGTCCGGCCACGGCCCATCACCTCAGCTACGAATTGGCCCAGTACTTCGTGGCCGACCATCCGCCCAGCGCGCTGGTGGAGCGTTTGACGCAGCAATGGCTGCAAACCGACGGCGACATCGCCGCGGTGCTGGACGCGCTGTTCCACAGTCCGGAATTCTGGTCGGCGAAATACCGCGGCAATAAATTCAAAACGCCCTATGAGTATGTGATCTCCATGGTGCGCGCCGGCGGCCAGCCGCTCACCCACGTGCAACCGTTGCTGGGAATGATGGCGCGCCTCGGCATGCCGCTGTACGGCTGTCTCACGCCCGACGGCTACAAGAACACCCGGGATGTGTGGCTCAACCCCGATGCCATGATGATGCGCTTGAGCTTTGCCACGGCACTCGGTTACGGCAACCTGCGGTTTGATTCCAATGGCATGCGACCCGAAAAACCAGAGCAGCGTGTCACACAATTGTTTGACACCTTGCGTAGTTTGTTCACGCCCCAGGAAATCGTGAAGATTGATTCGCAACCGCTGCCATTGCGCGCCGGCCTGATTCTCGGCAGCCCGCAGTTCCAGTACCGCTGATAAGAAGGTGAGGCGTGAGGCGTCAGGAGTGAAGGGTAAGAAGTGAGCGTGAGGCCGGTACTTTCATCGAACAACCGTTCGCTGTTCGATCCGGCTTCACGTCCGGACAGGGATGTTCGGGCCGCTTAACCCAGCATGGAGGGTTCTGTGCGCGCGAGACGCTCAAGATTTGTTCAATGTGAAGGAGGCAAACGATGAACCGCCGTGAATTTCTTCAGCATGCCGCGCTGCTTTCAGGCGCCACACTCTTTGCTCTCGGCACTCGCGGCTGGGCCGCGCGCTTGTCCGATGCCATCGTCGGCAACCGCCGGCTGATCGTGATTTTCCTGCGCGGCGCGGTGGATGGCTTGAACGTGGTGGTACCTTACGCGGACGATCGTTATTACCAAGCCCGGCCTACCATCGCCATTCCCAAGTCCGGGCAAGACAACGGTGCGCTGGAGCTGGACGGCTACTTCGGTCTGCATCCGGCGCTGGCAGCCGTGCTACCCCTGTGGCAAAACAAGACCATGGCCTTCGTCCAGGCCAGCGGTTCACCGGATCCGAACCGCTCGCATTTCGAGGCCCAGGCCTATATGGAAACCGGCGCACCCGGTGATACCGCCGTCAGCAGCGGCTGGATGAACCGCCTGCTGGGCGCGCTGCCCGGTCCGCATGCACCCACCGAGGCCCTGAGTCTCGGCACCGCGTTGCCGCGCATCTTCACCGGCCCCAACCCGGTTTCGAACCTGCCCTTGGGCCGCAACGTCGGTCATCCCATGCCCATCGACCGGCCGCGTGTCGCCGATGCGTTCGACGCGCTTTACCAAGGCAATACCATGGTTGACAAGGTTTTTCATCAGGGCCAGCAGGCGCGCAGCGAACTGATGATGGATTTGCAACAAGACATGGCCGATTCCTATAACGGCGCGCCCTCGGTCATTGGATTCGCCAACGATACCCAACGGTTGGCGAAACTCATGGCGGGCGACGCCAGCATCCGTCTCGCATTCCTGTCGGTGGGTGGCTGGGATACCCATGTGGGTGAGGGTTCCGCCCAGGGCCAGCTCGCCAATCATCTGCGGGCCCTCGGCCAGGGACTCGCGGCGCTCACCCAGGGACTCGGCGGCCTGTATCAGGACAGCGTCATCCTGGTGATGTCGGAATTCGGCCGCACCTTCCGGGAGAACGGCAACGCCGGCACCGACCACGGTCACGGCAACGTCATGTGGCTGCTGGGTGGAGAGGTGAATGGCGGCAAGGTCTATGGCGACTGGCCGGGCCTGTCCGACGATCAGCTTTACCAGAACCGCGACTTGGCGGTGACCACGGATTTCCGCCAGGTGATCGGCACGCTGCTCAGCCGCCATCTGCGACTGGCGGACGCCGGTCTCGCCCAGGTGTTTCCGGATGGACTCGGCGCCGCGGTAAATCTTTCCGCGCTGCTCAAAGCCTGAGCGGCGACCGCAAGCGCCGGCAAAAAAGCGTAAACTTACGCGCGCGCGGCATTCTGCCGCAGCCATTTTCAGGAGGTTTGTTTATGTCGCTGTCCATGTACCAGGCTTCGGTGCCGGTGTTTGTCCGCATGCTCACCAATTTGTCCGCAATCCTCAAGAAGGGCGAAGTCCACGCTCAGGGCAAAAAGATCGATCCGGCGGTGTTCACCGGCGCGCGTCTGGCGCCCGACATGCTGCCGCTGGTGCGCCAGATCCAGATCGCCAGCGATCAGGTCAAAGGTTGCGCCGCGCGGCTCGCGGGCATGGAACCGCCAGCCTACGAAGACAAGGAACAGAGTTTCGCGGATCTGTACGCGCGCATCGACAAGACCATCGCCTATCTCAAGAGCGTCAAGCCCGCGCAGATCGACGGCTCCGAAGAACGGCGCGTGGAACTGAAATTACGCGACAAGACCGTGGTGCTCAAGGGCCAGGATTATTTGTTCGAGCGCGTCTACCCGAATTTCTTTTTCCACGTGACTACCGCCTACGCCATCCTGCGGCACAACGGTGTGGAGATCGGCAAGGGCGATTTCCTGGGGCTGTAACTGCTGCTCAAAATCCTCCCCAGCCCGCCTTTGTCAAAGGCGGGCTGGGAATCTGCCTTTGGAAAAGGGAGAGGCAGAGGGATTTGTCTCAGGATAAAAATTTTCCCAATCCTTTTTGCTAAAGGAAAAAGTGAGTCGTCCCCTTTGTAAAGGAGGGGGGAAGGGGGATTTCTGTAGGAGCGGCGATGACCACCGCGATGGCTTTGGATCGCGGTCGGGCTGCTCACGGCATCCATGCCTTTCGCAGCACTTGTACATCCCTGTGCATTGTACGACCGCTCCCACAAGAAATTGCCCCTGTAGGAGCGGCGGTCCCCGCCGCGATCAACGCGGCCCATCAAACAAAAGGCCGCTCCCTCACGAGCGGCCTTTTTGTTTGCCGCGGATCGCGCGCCGCTACTCCAGTGGCGGCAGATGTGGGTGGTGGCGGGGGTAGGGCGGACGCGCATACACCGGTACCCTGCCCTGAAGGCTAGGCCGTTCCTGGGGCTTGGCTTTTTATTAAGTTAATTATGCTAATATTATTGGCATTTCTGACTTAATGAAATCCGCCGGTGAACAACCTCCGCGAACAATTCCTGGAACGCTTGACCCGGGCGCTGTTCCACAAGAAGGGCGAGGGCTTCGTGCTCAAGGGCGGCGGCGCCTTGCGCGCGCTGTTCGGCGCCGAGCGCCTCACCCAGGACATCGACCTGGATTTCACCAATCCCAGGCGCAGCGCCGATTCCCTGCACCACACGGTGCGGCATGCCATCGACTCGGCGGCGCGCGGCCTGCCGCTGCGCGGGCTTGCCGTATCGGAACCGGGCAAGGCGGAGTCAAGTCCCAAATGGAAGATCAATTTCACCGACGCCGCTGGCCATCGCTACCACGTGGAACTGGAGGTCTCGCGGGATGCGCACCGCGTGCCGCCCGGCAGCGTGGTGCAGCAGCCGTTCGTGCCACAGGCGGCGGTCGGCATTCCGCGTTTCTGGGTGGATATCTACGACCTGCCCACGCTGATTGCCACCAAAATCTCGGCGCTGCTCGGCCGCGAGACGGCGCGTGATGTCTATGATCTGGACTTGCTCATGGCCACTCGCAAGACGCCCTCGGTGGAGCAGGTGCGCTGGGCGATAGAGCGCGCGCATCTGCAGGCTCAGGATGCGCTCGCGGTGCTGCGCGCGCACCTGGAAGGATTGGACTGGCGGCGCTATCAGACCGAGCTGCGCGACAGCCTGCCGGAAGAGACCGCGGCGCGCATCGACGAACAGGAATGGAACGCGCTGCGCCGTCGCGTGGGCGAGTATGTGAGCGGATTGCTGCCGCCGCCATGAAGCCCTGGCAGATGCAATTCGAATCCAGGCTGGGCGCAGCCGATGCACCACCGGTCCTGAACCGCGATCTGCTAGTGCGCATGACGCGCAGCGCTCACGGCCGTACGGTGCCCGCCAGCAGCCTGAGCCACTGGCTGAAGTCCGCATTGGCGCGTGGAAAACTTGAGCGCGTGCAGCGCGGACTGTACCTCAATGGTTTCCGTACACCGCCGGGCCGGCTGGCGGATGTCGCGGCCTGGCTGCGCACCGATGCGGTGGTGTCGCTCAACACGGTGCTGGGGGATGCGGGAATACTCAACAATCCTACACGCACGCTCACGGCCTTGGTGCCGGTGGATGCGGGTGCCCCGCCACAGCTGGGGCGCAAGCCCACCGCTGCCGGGGTTTTCCATTTCTTTGGCGTGCCGCGCCGTATCCTGGAAGCCGGCGAGGCCGCCGACCGTTTGCAGGCGGATGACGGTATGGAGCATGCGCGCGCCACGCCGGAAAAGGCGCTGATTGATTGGCTGTATCTGGCCGCAAGTCCGCGCAGTCACCGCACCTGGCCGGTGCGCGCCGACCTGGACCTGTCGTTGCTGGACATGCGGCGGCTGCAGCGGCTGGCGCGTGCGGCGGGGATGGAGAAAATTCTCGATGACTGGTTGGCACCGTCCGGCACCGCCTGAGTAAAACGGGAAATCTGATGCAGCCGTCACACCGGCGCAGACCGCTATCTGGAATTTTTGATAGGACTGATTCCGGCGGAATGACGAAGACCGGGTAATACGGACCTTCTTTGGATCACACGCGTAAAAAAGGCCGCTCATTGAGAGCGGCCTTTTGTTTTGCACCGCAGTCAATCCATGGGCGGCAGGTGCGGATGGTGGTTGGTGTAGGGCCGCTGGCGGGCTTTGCCGACGCTTAGCCCGGAGCCGGCCGCCTGGGCGCTTGAGTTTGACATGAGCCGGCAGTAGAATTTTGGGACACCGCCGCAGGCGGTGTTAAAGGGAAATACTTCAGGAAGGTGATGTGGAGCCGCAGGCATCGGGATGGAATCCCGCTGCATATGTACGGACCGATGACGGCCCGTACGCAAACCGGTGTATCGCGTGGCTGTTGGATGCTGTAAAGCACAGCAAAAGGGGGCGCGATGGAGAATCGTGACCAGGGTGGGGCAGTCCGTGGCAGGGACGCGGACCTCCGCATCCGCATCCGGTCCGGCAATCAATCGCAACTGTATTTCAAGCAACCGCCCATGCTGGCCGGCGGCCAGCGTGGCACCTACATCTTCGAACGGCGCATGGCTGAGGTCGGCCAGCTGCCCACCCATAGCTTCGACGAACATCTATACCTGCTGCCGGTGGGACATACCGCAGTGCCGTTCCAAAGCGTGCTCAACGGCCGCCGCATCCGGGGCTACATCGAACCTGGCTGTTTCCGGTTTCTAGCCGCCGGCGACAGCCTGTCCACCGTCTGGACGGCACCGATGGACAGCATCCTTATTAGCATCCATCCCAACACGGTGCAGCGCCTGGTGCATGCGGATCCGGACCATGCCCGGCCGGAACTAGTGTCGCGCATCGTCGCCCACGACAATCCGGTGCTCATGCATCTGACTTTGGCATTGCAGGCCTATCTGACAGTGGGTGGCCTGGCGGGCCGGCTATTTGAAAGCTCGCTGTTGTCATCCATGGCTGCCCAGCTCCTGGCCAGTTATGGCAATGGACTGCGCCATACCGTAGACCGTACTGTGCTGCCGCGCTGGAAGCTGGCGCGCATCCGGGACTACGTGCGCGATCATCTGGGGCATTCATTCTCGCTGGGCGACGTGGCGGCGCTGGTGGAGATGAGCTCCTACCAGCTGTGCCGCACATTCCGCGCCGCCACCGGCCAGACCTTCTGGCAGTACGTGCTCGAATGCCGGGTGCGGGAAGCCATGGGCCGCATTACGATGCGGCGCACGCTGCCGCTTTCACAGATAGCGCACGACTGCGGCTTCGAAAGCTATTCCCAGTTCATAGCCACATTCCGTAAGGTCGCCGGCTGCCGGCCCAGCGAATTCCGCCGCACGCTTGGAAGATAGGCTGTGTGCCTCCGCTGTTTGTAATCGTACTGCCGGATTTTGCACTCCAGCAAGTCAATAAAGTAAAACTCGGCGCAATAATTCAAAACTGCCCAAAATCCCCGTTGCTATGATTGTTCAGCGGCCTTAGGTGCTATGCACTAGGCGTTGCGCGTTTCCGGACTCGATTAAGGGAAGGGACGCAGTCAACGGAGGGGTTAAAAGACCGCGATCTATTTTTTTCCTGCGAACTCCGGATGTTTGTCGGAGTACCCGGCGCACAAAGAACTACGTCATCGCCTTATTATCGGCCGACGCAGGCCTGCATGAAATTGTTACATGTCCTCAGAGCCGTTGCTGTGTCACCTGGGAGATCAAATCATGGCTACATTGCGTATGTGTGCTTTAGTAGTAATTCTGATGGCAGCGAGCGTAGTCGCGTCGGCCGCCACGTCATGGTTTTCGAACCAGTCGGCGCTTTACACACAGTTATTGTCGCAGGCAACTGCGATTGCCGCTGCTGACCTGGATGGCAGCGGCCATCTAAGTGTCGTGACGCTCAATGCCAGTTCCGGATCTGTTGGCGTGCTGCTCGGCAACGGCGATGGCACTTTTAAGCCTGAGAGAACCTATACGGTAGCTTCAGGAGTCGCACTTGAAGGCCTAGCGCTGGGTGACATGAACGGTGACGGGAAGATAGACATCGTAGTAGGAGTACAGGATACCAGCACACAACCAGCTCAGGTGGCGGTATTGCTCGGCAACGGCGATGGCACTTTCCAGGCGGTAAAACTGACTACGCTGCCCCAAGCTAATGTCCCGATGCAGGACGTGGCGATCGGCGACATAAACGGCGACGGCTACTCGGATGTAGTAACTACGGACGGAAGTGATGTGTTCGTATGGTACGGCGATGGTACCGGGGCGATCTCGCCAGCACTCGGCTTCGGCAATACTAACAATCTAAGCTACCAATATGTCACAGTTGCGCCGTTCGGCGGTGCCCAGGGAGAAGACATCGTAGCTGGCGAGGTGGCCACCAACAATGGATCCGTTGTGTTGGGTTACACCAGTAGTACTAATCTTAGCGTGTTGAGTTATATCAGCAACGCCTACAGTGTCTTGCTCCCAACGAGCTGGACGTTTGCCGGAAGCGTCAATCCGGACTTAGTATTCATACAACCGGCAGCTGCTTCCATTCTTCCCGGTTCGCTGTCTTTCATGATGGACAACGGCAATGGCTCATTCCAAACAGCCACAGGATTTACCCCGGGGAACAATAACTTGTATGCCTATGCGCTGGGAGATCTAAGCGGGACTGCTGGCGAAGTCGATGCGGAAGAATGTGGCAGGAATGTATTCATTTTGAACGGCAACACAGTAATTACCAATTTTCTGACAACCGATATCACCGGCAACATCGCACAATATGGGGACACTTGTATGTACGGTAAGACCATGGTTGCTGGAGATTTCAATGGCGACGGGCACCTGGATGTAGCGTACCTGACCCCGAACGGCGCTCAACTCGGGGTGATGCTTAACAATGCCAAACCAGGAGTGAATTATTTTGAGGGACATTCTGCAATTGGCGGAGCAAATATCATAACAACCACTCAGTATGTTGATGTTAACAACGACGGCAAACTTGATGCTGTTTCTGAGGATCCGGCAAATAAAGAAATGTGGGTGAGCTTCGGTGATGGGAAAGGAGGATTCATGCAAGCGGTTGGCTATCCGCTGGCTGATATCCCAGGGATATTCGCGATTGGAGACGCGCGCGGAACTGGATATCCAGATATATTTGTCATGCTACCGAACGACTATTATGAAATCCTTAAAAATAATGGCAACGGTAGTTTTACAGTTCAACCAAAGGAATTATTTCAATATCCACAGGCTGCCTATGTAAGCTCCATGGCCTTCATTGATGTTGCCAACGCAGGTAAACCCGATCTGCTTTATGGAGATAATCAAGATTCAAAAATCTATGTTCTCCCTAATACAGGAAACGATACATTTGGTAAGGCTATTGGTTATTCGATTGGGCCGTCAGGGTCACCAAGTAACGCCTACCCAGAAGCTACCAAAATAATACCGGTTGACACATCCGGTAATGGTTACCCTGATCTTGTCGTGGTGACCACGTTGGACTTCTCAGTATTGCTCAACAACGGTAATGGAACCTTCGGGGCACCAACTAGTTACAATTGGAATGGTGCAGGGCCGCAGGGGATAGCCTTTGGCGATATCAACGGCGATGGAATACCGGATATCGCAACCAGTTATAACTATGCCAATGGCGTTATCGTGGTGTGGCAAAACAACGGCAATGGCACATTTACGCAAAGCCAGACTATTTCTTTCAACTACGCGTTGGGTAGCGGGCTTGCAATCGCTGATCTGGACGGAACCGGTATCAACGATATATTGGCGGTGGGTGACAATTCATTGGTGGAACTGCAAAATAACGGTCTCGGACAGTTTGCAACTCCGCTGCTAATTAGTTCACCCCAGGCCAACACTTTATCTGTCGGCGACTTCAACAAGGACGGCCACCCGGATTTTGCGGTGAGCGATGGGCAATTTACCAACGACGTGAATATCTATTTGACCACCACTGCTAAATCACCTTCACTAACCGGCCTGTTTGCGTCTGTTAATCCCAGTCAGCCTGTGGCAAACAACGGCACCCTCACAGATACCGAAAATACTATGGCATCTGGGACGCTCACCGGGAGCCCTGCAATTTCTGGCGATCAGATCACTTTTTCGGTGCTGAATGGTGGCTACAGTTCCAAGTCGGGTAAAGTGGCGGTAACCAATCCTGCTACCGGCACTTATACTTACACGCCGTTTAGCAATTTCACCGGTACTGACAGTTTTCAGTTTACTGTTACCGATAACGGCACGGGCCAGGTATCAGCGCCGGCGACTATCACTGTGACAGTCAATTCATCGTCCAGCGGCACTGGCGGTGGCGGCTCCGGAGGCGGTGGTAGCGGTGGCTCCGGCGGCAGTTCCTCCGGTGGCGGTGGGACCATGGGCTTAGCAGGCGTGCTGATGCTTAGCCTGTTGCTGGCGGTAAGCAAGCGGCGCTCAGGAAACTGAAAGTCGCGATCCGCTACCCGCATAAAAAAAGGCCGCTCATTGAGAGCGGCCTTTTGTTTTGCACCGCAGTCAATCCATGGGCGGCAGGTGCGGATGGTGGTTGGTGTAGGGCGGACGCGGGAATACCGGCGCCGGATGCGCTTTCAGTTCCTGCATCAGCACCTGCACGGCTTTCTCCAGCTGCGGATCGTGTCCCGCGCGCACCAGTTTCGGGTCCTGCCAGACTTCGATGTTGGGCGCGATGCCGTGGTTCTCCACTTCCCAGTGGCCGTGCAATCCGTAGATGGCCCAGCGCGGCGCGGTGATGCGTCCGCCGTCCATCAACTGCGGATAGCCGCCGATGCCCACCAATCCGCCCCAGGTGCGGGTGCCGATGAGCGGCCCGATGTGCATGCGCTTGAAATACCAGGGCAGGGCGTCGCCGCCGGAGCCCGAGAACTGGTTGATGAGCATGGCCTTGGGACCGAAGATCGCCTGGGTGGGCTCGGTGTAATCCTGGCCTTCGCGGGTCGCCACCCGGCTCATGGGTCGGCGCACCAGATTGTCGACGATGTAATCCGCCAGTTGGCCGCCGTGGTTGTAGCGCTCGTCGATCACCGCCCCGAGCTTGTCGGTCTGGGCGAAGTAATAGCGGTTGAAATTGCGGAAACCGCCGCCGGCCGTGTCCGGCAGGTACACGTAGGCCAGCTGGCCGTGGCTCAAGCGGTCCACCAGCCGCCGGTTATGCTCGATCCAGTCGAGGTTGCGCAGCGGGAATTCGCTGGCGATGGGCACCACGGTCACGTTGCGGGCGCCTTTACCATCCGGATCGGGACCCACGCGCAGCACCGTCTGCTGGCCGGCGGTGCCCACGAAGTAGCGGTAAATATTCTCGCGGGCGGTGAGTGGCCGGCCGTTCACTGCCAGCAGATAGTCGCCGGCTTTCACGTTCACCCCCGGCTGCGTGAGCGGCGCCTGCAACTGCGGGTTCCAGTTCTCGCCGCTGTAAATCTTGCTGAAGCGGTAGCGGTCGTGGTCTACGCGGTAGTCGGCGCCCAGCAAGCCCACCGATACTTTCTGCATCTGCGGTTCCGCGCCGCCGCGCACGAACATGTGGCCCACGGACAGGTAGGACAGCATCTTGCGGAACAGGAAGTTCAGATCGTCGCGGCTGGCGATGCCCGGCAGATATACCGCAAAGCGCTTTTCGGCGAGCGGCAGGTCAAGTCCGTTGAAGTGTGGGTTGTAAAAAAAGTCCCGCTCGATACGCCACACCTCGCGGTACATCTGGCTCCATTCCTCCCGCGGCACCACCCACACCTGCATGTCCGCGGTCTTGAGTTTGCCGGCGCCGGGTTTCGGCGCGGCCGCGGTCTTGGCGATGAACCAGTCGTCCTTGATCCGGTACAGCATCTTCTCGCCGTTGAAGGACAGGGCGAAATCATTGACAGCGTGCAGCAGCGGCTCGGCCTTGCGTTTCTCCAGGTCGAACTTGACGACGCTCAGGGGCGTCGGGCCATTGCCCATCATCACCAGCGGCGCTTCCTGCAGGAACAGTTCGCCGGATTTGCCGGCGGACAGACCTACGTAATCGGCGGCCGGAATCGGCAGCGCCAGGGTGCGCTGCAAGAGGTCGTGGAAATCAATACGCACCGTCACGGTTTTGGCCGCGGATTTTTGTTTGCCTTTGTCGTTCGCCGGTTTGGCAGGCGCAGCGGGCTTCTCTTCGTCGCTCAGCGGCGCGATGGGCGAGGGCAGGTCGCGGCGCAGCACCGCCACGTACACGCTGCGGGTCACGGGATGGGCCTCGCTGGTCATGTCCAGCCAGCCGGTGGTGAGGCCCATGTCGGTGCTGGCGGTGAAGTACAGATACTTGCCACTCTTGTCCCACACCGGATACAGGCAATCGCTCATGCCGTCGGTCACCTGGGTGGCTTTGCCGCTGGCCAGCGAATACACGAACACGGCGCGCAGGTGGTTGGGCAGCTGCTTGGTGTAGGCCAGCCATTGGCCGTCCGGCGACCAGGACTGGTCGAATTCATGCAACGGCGTGTCGTAGCGGTCGGTATCCACTTTCACCGGCACTGGATGTTTCAGATCCACGACCCACAAGTTCAAGCGCTTGTCGCTGTAGGCGATCTTCTTGCTGTCCGGTGACCACACCGGCGAATAGAAGAACGACGGCGGCTGGCCGAGATTGATGGTGCGCGGCGGCTTGAGGCCATCCTGATCGCGGATATAAAGTTGGTATTCGCCGGACGCATCGGAAAAATACGCGATGTCTTTCCCGTCCGGCGACCAGGCCGGATCGCGCTCGGCGGCGCCCGGAGTGGCGGTGATGTCGCGGATGTCGCCCTTTTTCGCCGGCACCGTGAGAATATCGCCGTGGGCTTCGAACACCGCGCGCATGCCGGTGGGCGAGATGCCGGCGTGCACCACGTCCTTGGACACTTTCACGAAATGCGGCCGCAGTTGCGGCAGGTCGCCGGCCACGCGCAGCGTGAGGGGTGTCGCCCTGCGGGTGCTGAGGTCGAACAGGTACAGCGCGCCCATCTGGGAATAGACGATGGCGCCCGGTCCGGCGGAGGCCGAATCGATGTCGAAGCCCTCATTATCCAGCAGCTTGGTGACGCGGCCGGATTGGGTGTCGTAGGCGAACAGCGTCACCGGCCCGTCCCGATCCGAGAGGAAGTACACCGTGTTCCCCACCCACATGGGGTCGCGGTCGTTGGAATTGTCCCGCGGGATTTTCACCACGCTGGAATCCGAAAGCCGCACGATCCAGATGGGCGTGGTCTGGCCGCCGCGATAGCCCTTCCAGTCCGGCTCCCACTGGAACACCGGGCTGTAGGCGAGGTGCGAGCCATTCGGAGAATAGGAACCGTACTCCGCCATGGACAGCGGCAGCGGCGCCGGCAGGCCGCCGCTCACCGGCACCGTGAACAGCTGGTTGGAATCGTTGGTGCTGTCCCGGTGGGAGCGGAACAACACGCGTTTGCCGTCCGGCGTCCAGCCCACTGCCACATCCGGACCCGGAAACCAGGTGAGCCGGCGGGGTTCACCGCCGGCGGCCGGCACCACGTACACGTCGGGGTTGCCGTCGTAATCGCCGGTGTAGGCCACCCACCGGCCGTCGGGGGAAAACACCGGTCCGCTGGCGAGACCGGTGCCGCCCACCAGCACGTGCGCATCGCCGCCGGTCCGCGGCGCGATCCAGATCGCGTCGCCGTAGGCGAAGGCGATTTGGGTGGCGGAAAGCGTGGGGGTCTGCAACAACAGCGGCGGATTGGCCGCCGCGGCGAATGGGAATGCAAGTGCAAGCAACAGGGCAACACAGGCGTACCTCATGGACGGCTCCTAATTGTGATTCTCGGGGCGGGTAAGCCGCCAGAGTATAGCCAAACCCATGTTCCCGATGGTTGTGAAAGCAGTGCGCCTCGTCACGGTGCTTCTGCAGGCATCCGGATTGCAGGGGTATTTTCAAGCTCCGTGACGCTTTGTAAATTTTATGCTATAAGCTTTCAAAGCTGCCAGAGCTTTGAAAGTCCCTGCGGCCGACCTGGAGGCGCTCAACCCCATGAATTCAAAGGATTTCCGCTGTCCGCAAGCCGGCAAACTGGTACCCATCACCGGCGGGCACTGGGCATTTGTGCCGGCGCCTCTGCCCGCCGAACTTGGTTACGACACGGCTCTCACCCTGGCGCTATCGCGGGCGGATGCAGCCCTTTCGGAACTCGCCGGTCTCGGCCGGGTGCTGCCCAATCCCCACCTGCTGATCGCGCCTTACATCCGCCGCGAGGCGGTGCTGTCATCGCGCATCGAAGGCACCCGTTCGAGCCTCTCCGATATCCTGCGGGATGAAGCCGGCGCGGAAGTCCCCAAAGGCCAGGCGGCGGACCTGCGCGAGGTACGCAACTACGTCACGGCATTGGAATACGGCATCCAGCGCCTCAAGTCACTGCCCTTGTCCCTGCGGCTGGTGCGCGAGCTGCACGCGCGCTTGATGAAGGGCGTGCGCGGCGCACATGCCGCAGCAGGGGAATTCCGCTGCGCCCAGAACTGGATCGGTCCGACCGGCAGCACCCTGGCGACCGCGGCTTATGTGCCGCCGCCCCCACAGGAGATGCAGGCGGCGCTGGGCGAGTGGGAGAAATTCATTCACCAGCACGATGCCATGCCGGATCTGGTGCAATGCGCGTTGCTGCATGAACAGTTCGAAGCCATCCATCCGTTTCTCGACGGCAACGGCCGCGTGGGGCGGTTGTTGATCACCTTGTTTCTCATGGAAAGGGCGCGCCTCCCGCAGCCGCTCTTGTATCTGTCCGCTTATATAGAGGAACACCGGCGGGATTATTACGAATTGTTGCAGCGCGTACGCACGGATTGCGACTGGAATGCCTGGCTGCGGTTTTTCCTGGCGGGCGTCGAGACGACCGCCAAAGATGCGGTGCTGCGCGCCCGGCGCCTCACGGATCTGCGCGAAAAAATCCGCGCGCGTTTTGTTGGCAAATCCAAGGTACAGGCATTGCTGGACCAACTTTTCATCAATCCCTACATCAGCGTGGCGCGTGCCGAGAAAATTCTGGGGGTGTCCAACCCCACTGCCCGCCAGGCGGTGGTCATGCTGGAAAAAGCCGGGGTGCTGAAGGAAGTCAGCGGCCGTGCCTGGGGCAAACTTTACCTGGCCGGGGCGATCCTCGAGGCGGTGCAATCCTGAGTCGCGGCAGCCGGTTAGAGAACTGACCCTGTGAGGCGGGGATGGCGCGGGTGGATTCCAGCATTTGCGGACCGGAATGCATGCGATGTAGTCGTACAGTTGACTGAAGCTTGAAACGGGAGCAGCCATGCACAATCGCAGCACCACATCCTGGATAGCCATCGGTGCTGTGCTGCTGATGGCGGCGGCATTATCCGCTTGCCAGGAGTCGCAACAGGCGGCCGACGGCCCACCGCCCTTGTCGCCGGCCTTGCGGCAAGCCGCGGATCGGTTCCTGCTGAAATCAGAACAACTGCGAATCGAAAAAGCCGGCCTTGGCCCGAGCCTGAAAGCTGATCTCGAGGCCGGCCGCTACGCCGCCCTGGAAGCGGCGCTCAACGCCCTCGATCAGACCGACCGTGCCGATCCGCGCTATGAGTTTGTGTATCGCGACGCGCTGGACGCCATCGTTTCCTGTGACTCACCGGATGATTCCATGGAGCGCCCGCTGCTGGCTATGCAGGACGCCATGCCCGGGAGCGTGTGGACCCATGTGCTGTTGGCGCATTATTACGAGGCCATGGCCTGCAATGCCCGTGGCACCGGCTGGGCCAGGGATGTCAGTCCCGATCAATTCAATGCCCTGCAGAATTTCGATCGCCGCGCTTATATCGAGTATCAGCAAGCCCTGAGCATCAATCCCAATCTGTTTCCGGTTTACGACGAGCTGCTGGAAATCGCCAATCAGCTTGGATCCCTGCAACAGATAACCGCGATCTATAAACAATCGCGCCTGCACCTGCCCAATAGCTATCTGCTGGCGGCCGATTACATGAACGCACTCAAGCCTCGCTGGCACGGTGATTACACCCTTATGTATCGGTTTGCCAACCAGATGCGCAAGTCGGTGGACAAGAATCCGCGCTTTTATGACTTGGGCGGATACGTAGCGGCCGATCAGGCGAATCTGGCGTATAACGACAAAGACTATGCCACCGCCTTCAGGCTCTATACCCAGGCCATCCAGTACGCCGATTACCCGAGCTGGCTGGAATGGGGCGCGGAATCGGCGCGTGGCATCAATCAATACCGTGTGGCCTACGTTTATTACCAACGCTATCTGCTCTACAAACCTCAGGATGCCGATGCCCGCAAGCGCTGGCGCGAATTTGCGCCGTTCTGTGCACCGCAGCCACAGCTGGCGTGCCCGGGCGATCAGGGTTTTCCCTGGGCGGGTGAAACATTTCCCGGGGCCGCCAAGCCCTGAAAGCTGTCATATCATGGGATCCGGTCGGGCAGCCGGTACAGGCCAGACAGGGCGCTGCTCAAGCAATACCAACAGCAACAATTCCGAGGAGCCCATTCATGATCAACAAACAGTTTTTCGACGCCTGGTCACCACGCCTGTTGAGCGTGCTGCGCCTGGTGGTGGCGATACTTTATATAGAGCACGGTACCTCCAAGTTTTTCGGCTTCCCGGTGGGCATGGGCCACGTGCCGCTGTTTTCCCTGTTCGGCCTGGCGGGCTTTCTGGAGATCGCCGGCAGCCTGTTCATCTTCTTCGGCCTGTTCACCCGGCCGGTGGCCTTCATCCTCTCCGGCGAGATGGCCTTCGCGTATTTCATGGCGCATGCGCCCCACAGCCTGTATCCACTGGTGAACGGCGGCGAGCAGGCGGTGTTCTACTGCTTCGTATTCCTGTATTTCGCCGCCGCCGGCGGCGGTGCCTGGAGCCTTGATGCGTGGTGGCGTAAAAAGTAGGCGGAATAAGCCATTTGAAATCACAAATGGTGACTTCAAGCTGAGGCGGCCTCCGTCGCCGCCCCTTAGGTTTTCACCGACGCCATCCTGCGGGATTACGAAGCCTTGGGCGACACGCTCTCGAGCCGCTTCAAGGGCGGCAAGGACGGCACCCTGTGGTATTACCGCTCCATCGCCGACCGCTATCTGGCGCTGAAGGTCGGGCCGCTGGCCGAGGAACTCAAGCGCGTGGTCACGCGGCTGGAACAGCTGGCGGAGTAGGAATTGTGTGGAGCGGCGATACTCGCCGCGATCAGGAATCGCGGCCGGGACGACCACTCCCACCTGACAGCCTTGTGGGCTTTCCTTGGAAGCCCCACAGGGCGCCCGGCAGATGCGTTGATTCGACTATCCACCGGGCGTACGAATCCCGGCCATCGAGTTAATATACTTCTGTAGCGTTATTACGCTATCTCAACAGTCAGTCGAGACCGGCTATACACGGCTGATGCAATCAAAGGGAATCGCGCTCAATGTTTGAACAAGCCTTCAGGAATATTGACGACGTGCTCCGCAAGGAGGCCGGCTGCACCACCGAGCTGGACTACACCGAGCAGACTTCCTGGCTGTTATTCCTGAAATACCTGGACGCGCTGGAAGAGGGCAGGGCGGACGAAGCCAAACTGCATGGCAAGAAATACAGCTATATCCCGGACAAATCTTGCCACTGGGAAACCCGGACCGCGTCCAAGGGCAAGGACGGCAAGCCCGATCACAATGCAGCCATGACCGGCATGATTGATGTGCGCGGCGGAGCCGCCCGCGCCAACATCCCGAATACGGTATAATCGCCATGGCCCGGACCGATGCGCCGCGCGAAAAGCCGTTGCACTGGGTAGGCGCGGCAAAGAAGGATTTGCTGGCGTTTCCGGAGGCAGTGGTGGACGATTTCGGTTATGCGCTCGGCGTGGTGCAGCAGGGCGGGAAGCCGCCATCCGCCAAGCCCTGGAAAGGCGCAGGACCGGGTGTTTTCGAGCTGGTTGAGGATGCGCGTGGCGACACCTATCGGGTGACCTACACGGTACGTTATGAGAAGGCGGTTTATGTATTGCATTGCTTTCAGAAGAAGTCTCCCTCCGGGGTGCGGACGGCGCGAAGCGATGTCGAATTGATCCGCGAACGCCTGAAGGCGGCGCGGACGGATTACAAGGTGCGATATGCGAAAAAAGCCTGAGAAGGTTGAGGCCGGCAGCGGCGATGTATTTGTTGATCTGGGCTTCGCGGATGCCGGCGAGAGAAAGCTGCGCGTGCAACTGGCGATGCGGCTCAATGATTTGGTCAAGAAACGAGGTTTGACGCAGGCGCAGGCGGCGGAAATTTTTGCGATTTCACAGCCGCACGTTTCCGAGTTGGCGAATTTCAAACTCAGCCGTTTTTCATCCGAACGGCTGCTAAAATTCCTGACGCTCCTCGACCGCGATGTGGAGATCGTCATTCGCCCGAAGGCGAAAGGCCATCATTCCGGCTTGGTCTCGGTGACGGGAGCCTAAGCGACCAGCAGCGATTAGGAGATGAACATGAAGGCACGCAATAACATGCGCCCGATCCACCGCGGCGAGGTGCACGGCTTTGCCAAGTTGAAACACCGGGTGACGCTGTACACAAAAATGCTGGCATTCTTTGACAAGTACATCGGCGGGCCCCGGGCTGCGCGGTGAGAGACCGGCATTCACGCTCCGCTCGACGCCGTGCCTGTCCATAATCTGGGGTGACGCCAATATCACAGAGGGGGTGAGGGATGCGCAGAGGGTTCGTTTTGGCAGTCATCGGTGCCGCCGGGCTCGCGGCGTGCTCCAGTGTGAAACCCATCCAGCAGGACCAGCCGCTCATGCTGGCAGCCGGCGACGGGCTTGCCGCCGTGCAGTTCGATGCGCTGGATAACCTGACCCAGGTGCAGATCGTCTCCGCGCACTCGGGCGGCGTGACCCTGGACATTCCCAGCGTTCCGGTCGGGAAAAGCACGTATCTCTTCGAGGTGCCGGCGGGCCGCTATTGCCTGCAGCGCTTCTGGTTCGAGAGCATCCTCATCTACCACGAAGGCCAGTATGAGGGCTGCTTCGTGGTGCCGGCCGGGGATGTGGGTTTCAGCGGCATCTACTCTCCGCGTGGGAAACAAGGACGGATTGTCACCGGCCAGGATCTGGACGTGGCCAAGGCACGGATGGAACTGAAGCAGGACTATCCGCGCATCGCGGCGCAGTTCCTGCAACCGGAACCCGCGCCCGTGGCTGCGCAAGCCACCACGCCAACGGCGCCGCCGCCCGCCGGCAACGGCCAGGTTTCCACCTGGATCAAGCACCATAAGAAACCGCTGGAAGACTCCGTGTACGTGCGCAACAAAACCCAGTGGCCGATGGTGATCTATCTATTCGATCTGTACGACTGCGCCAACATCAAGCCGGCGTGCACGGCCACCCACCTCGATTTCAAACTCGCGCCGCATCAGGCGCGGATGATCATGCAAATCGCGCCGGCGGACCCGCAGGGGGCGTATGCGTTTTATTACCGGTTTTCTTACCGCTTCCAGTAAGCCGCCGGCCGATAGGAAAGTTCCGTCGACCAAGCTCTGACCAAAGAATAGCGGGAACTGATGGCGCGCAAAAATGAATCCTTGTTCGAGTTGCTGGCATCCTGTCCCTGGTGGGTGAGCGTGACCTTTTCCGCATTTGTTTTTGTTCTGATGCGGTACCTATTCCCTGCAATTCCTATCCGCGAGCACGATCCCATAGTCGGACCCATTTTCAAGAGTATCGCCCATGGCGTTTATATGGTGGCCCCGCTTGTGGCATTCCTACTGTTGCTTCCCATACCCTTCAGCCTGTTCAATACCTGGCAACGAAAGCAGACACTCGAAAACCAGATGGGGCTCGAATCCATTCGTGAGCTGGATTGGAAGACATTCGAGCAACTGGCAGGGGAAGCCTTCCGGCGGCAGGGTTATTCGGTGACGGAAACCGGGCAGGGCGGGGCGGATGGCGGCATTGATTTAGTGCTGCGCAAAGATTCAGAAGTCTTTCTCGTGCAATGCAAACAGTGGCGCGCCTGCAAGGTCAGCGTGAATATCGTGCGGGAGCTCTATGGGGTGATGGCCGCCAAAGACGCCGCGGGCGGTTTTGTGATTACCTCCGGCCGCTTCACAGAGGATGCCAAAGCCTTCGCATCGGGCCGGAATATCGAACTGATCGACGGCTCGCGCCTGGAGCAAATGGTCGCTTCAGTCCAGAATCCGACACAATCCCGCGAACCCGCAGGTGCCGTAGCGAGTTCAGCACCCGCATGCCCGAAATGCAACAGCACCATGGTCAAGCGCACGGCAAGACAGGGCGCGAATGCCGGAGGTCAGTTCTGGGGTTGCTCCCGATATCCGGACTGCAAGGGAATCCGCCCGATTTCCTGAGAATCAGGCCTTTTGACCTGAAAGCGTCCCCCGGGATGCTATATTTCATGGCGTATTATGTCTATTCGTCAGCCAGGGGAAGGCTGGCACGCCTTTTGAAGGGATGCCTCTGGTCACTTCAACCACGGAATAATAATCTCGATGGATCAAGCTACACACAACAAAATAGTTTCTTTTATTTGGGGTATTGCGGACGATGTACTGCGTGATCTCTTCAAACGCGGCAAGTATCCCGATGTGATTTTGCCCATGTGCGTTATTCGGCGCATGGATGCCGTACTCGAACCGACCAAGCAGAAGGTGCTAGACACAAAGAAAATGCTTGATAAAGCGCGCATTGTCGAACAGCGCGCCGCGCTCTGCGATGCGGCTGGTCAGGCTTTTTACAATACATCTAAATTTACACTTCGCGATTTGAAATCCCGTGGCAACCAGCAGCAATTACTCGCCGATTTCGAGGACTATCTGAACGGCTTCTCGCCCAACGTCCAGGATATTCTCGAAAACTTCAAGTTCCGCAATCAACTGCAAACCTTGTCTAAAGCTGATGCCATCGGCACATTGATCAATAAATTTCTCGATCCCGATATCGATCTCTCTCCGGCCGGCGTTGACAACCACGCAATGGGTACGGTTTTCGAGGAATTGGTTCGCAGGTTCAACGAAGAAAATAACGAGGAGGCGGGCGAGCACTGGACACCGCGCGATGCGGTTCGACTGATGGCAAATCTCGTGTTTCTGCCCATTGAGAGTCAACTTAAATCTGGCACATATCTGCTTTACGACTGTGCCTGCGGCACGGGCGGCATGCTCACCGTGGGGGAGGAGACGCTCGTAGCCATCGGTGCGAAGCACAAGCAGCAGATCAAGAGCCTGCTATATGGCCAGGAGATCAACCCAGAGACATACGCTGTCTGCAAGGCGGATATGTTGCTCAAAGGAGAGGGCGAGAGCGCCGATCACATCGTCGGCGGCGCGGAATGGTCGACGCTCTCGCATGATGCCTTCCCAGCACAAGAATTCGATTTCATGCTCGCCAATCCGCCTTACGGCAAGAGCTGGAAGAAAGATCTCGAGACGATGGGCGGCAAAGAGGGTATGCGAGATCCGCGCTTCAAAGTTATGCATAAGGGCGAAGAACTCTCGCTTGTCACTCGCTCCAGCGACGGTCAGATGCTGTTCCTTGCCAACATGGCGTCAAAGATGAATGCCAAGTCTACCCTCGGTAGCCGTATTGCCGAGGTACACAATGGTTCGTCGCTTTTCACAGGTGATGCGGGTCAAGGCGAAAGCAATATCCGTCGCTGGCTGATCGAGAACGACTGGCTGGAGGCTATCGTCGCATTGCCGCTCAACCTTTTCTATAACACCGGCATTGCCACCTATATTTGGATTCTTAGCAACCGCAAGCCCACGAATCGAAAGGGCAGGGTTCAGCTTATTTATGCCACTCAATGGTTTAAGCCCTTGCGCAAGAATCTTGGCAAGAAGAACTGTGAGCTCTCACCCGAGGATATCGAACGCATCAGCCGCACCTTCCTCGACTTCAAGGAGACCCCCGAGTCGAAGATCTTCCCTAACGCCGCTTTCGGCTACTGGAAGGTAACAGTCGAGCGCCCGCTGCGCCTGCACAGCCAGCTCACGCTCAAGACCATTGAGACGCTGCGCTTCACCTCGGGTGATGAAGACATCCGCACGGCGCTCTATGAAGAATTCGGTGATGAACTATTCACTAAGTTCGCCAAAGTTGCCGGCGCAGTGGAAAAGCGCCTGGCCGATTGGGGTAGCGACGAAGATGAAAACGATACCGATGACGAGGAAGGCGGCGCCAAGAAGAAGGGCCTACCCGCAAAGAAAAAAAAGAAGTTGCTCGACTCCAAGACCTGGGTGCGCGATGGCCGTTTGTTCGATGTCGCCACCAAGCTGCGCGTGGCGCTGGGCGACACGCTCTTCGAGGATCACAATATATTCCGCGATAAAGTAGATGCCGCGCTTAAGAAAGCTAGCATTAAGCTTCCCGCTGCCGATCTAAAGCAAATTCTCAAAGCAGTGAGCTGGCACGTTGAAACCGCGCCGCCCATCATTGCCAAGGTCCACAAACCCGGCAAGGCCAAGGCCGACCCGCTATATGGCCTGTTCGAGGCAACCGTGGATGGCAAGCCCGTCGTAGTCGAGTACGAGCCCGACTCCGACCTGCGCGACACCGAGCAGGTACCGCTGCTGGAAGAAGGTGGCATTGAGGCTTTCATACGTCGTGAAGTAATGCCCTACACGCCAGACGCGTGGATCAAGGAAGACGCCACCAGGATCGGCTACGAGGTGAGCTTCACGCGCCACTTCTACAAGCCGCAGCCGCTACGCACGCTGGAGGAGATCAGCGCTGACATCCTTGCCATCGAGAAGGAGACCGAGGGGCTGCTCGGCGACATCATCACGGGAGGCGCGAAATGAGACTTGTCTCAGTGACTCTCAAAAACTTCCGATGCTATCTGGACGAACGGACGATACGTATCGACGGCCTTACTGCTGTCATTGGAAAGAACGATGTCGGCAAGTCAAGCGTTCTTGAGGCGCTTGAAGTCTTCTTCAATAACGAAACCGTTACTATTGACAGCGGTGACTGTCACGTTGACGCCGCAGATAGAATCGTCGAGATCACATGTGAGTTTGACAATACACCGCCAACACTGGTCCTTGACGCACAAGCCGAGACCACCCTGGCTGGCGAATATCTGCTTGCAACAAATGGAAACCTTCGAATCAAGAAGCGATTCAGGTGTACCGCTGTCAAACCAAAGGAAGAAATAGTAGTCTGCGCACGGCACCCAACGGCAGATCGTTACCACGATCTTCTGGAACTCAACAACGCTGGACTAAAGAAACGCCTGAAAGATCTGGGTGTCGACGAGGCGGACGTCCAGCTCAATAGCAATCCCTCCATTCGACGAGCAATATGGAGCGCTTGCCCCAATCTTTCTTTGGCAGATGTCGATATCCAATTGGCGAAAGAAGATGGCAAGCGCGTATGGGAGAAGTTGAGCGAGCATCTGCCTCTTTTCGCATTGTTTCAGAGTGATCGCGCAAGTCGGGACTCCGACGCCGAAGTGCAAGATCCAATGAAGTTAGCGGTGACGACCGCACTCGCGGAACCGGGTATCCGAGCAAAACTCGCAGAAGTTGTTGATGCGGTGAGGGGTAAGGCGGAGGAATTGGCGCAGCGCACCCACAAGACGCTGACCAAGATTGACCCCACGCTTGCCGGGCAGCTTACGCCGGAGTTCAAGGCGGAGCCTAAATGGGCAGGTCTTTTTTCCCTAGCGCTTAATAGCGACAAGGGCGTCCCAGTGAACAAACGGGGCAGCGGCGTTCGTCGGCTGATTCTCGTGAGTTTCTTTCGCGCTGAAGCTGAACGGCGATTGGCGCAGGGAGGGGCACGACAAATCATCTACGCGATCGAGGAACCCGAGACATCACAGCATCCTCACAATCAGCGCGTCTTGCTTGAGTCCTTCCAAGACCTGGCGTCGGAGGAAGGATGCCAAGTTCTACTCACCACCCATAGTCCGGGGTTCGCGAGTTATCTGCCAATCGACAGCTTCCGGTTCATTCGAAAGGACGAGGACGATCAGCCACACGTTGAGGAAGCTACGGATGGAACTTGGGAAGCGATGGCAACCGCACTTGGCGTCGTTCCAGACAATCGAGTGCATTTGCTTCTGTGCGTCGAAGGACCGAATGATGTACTAGCGCTTCATCATCTCAGCCGAGCACTTCATGGTTCAGATACAGCCATTCCTGACCTCTCGGTAGATCATCGAATTGCATTCGTTGTACTCGGCGGAGGCAATCTGTCGCATTGGGTGGGCGAACATTACCTAAGAGGGCTAGGTCGGCCAGAGGTGCATATTTATGACCGTGACGTAGTGAAATACCGATCCGTGGTTGCGCAGGTCAATGCACGCACGGACGGGTCATGGGGGGTCCAGACGACAAAGTTGGAGATCGAGAACTATCTTCACCCGGATGCCATACAAGAGGGCCTCGGAATTGCTGTCAACTTCGCGGATGCTGACGACGTGCCCGCCATCATCTCGGCCCAGACCGGATGGAAGGCCAATACGACGAAGCGGAAGCTGGCGCAGTACGCCTTTCCAAAGATGACTATCGCTCGAATCACTGCCCGTGACCCCAATGGTGAGATAGAGGGGTGGTTACGCAGAATCGGAGCAATGCTGTGAGCGCAGATATGCGGGCGTGGCTGACGACGCCATGATCGCCGACCTCAAGCCATATCCGGAATACAAGGAGTCGGGGCTGCCGTGGCTCGGGCAGCTGCCGGGGCATTGGTCTGTCCAGCGGACGAAGTGGCGGTTCAGGCATCGGAAGGAAATCAACGCCGATGGCGACCACACGAATGCCTTGTCACTCACGCTGCGCGGCGTGGTGAACAATAATCCAGATGATCCAGAAGGATTGGTTCCCAAGGATTACCGAACGTATCAGTTCTTCGCGAAGGGAGACTTGGTCTTCAAGCTCATCGATCTTGAGAACCTCCGCACAAGTCGCGTGGGGTTGGTGCATGAGGACGGCATCATGAGCTCCGCGTATGTGCGCTTGGTGCCCGCCAGCCCGACGAACATGCGGTACTTCTTCCACCAGTTCTACGATCTCTACTCACGCGGCATCTACAACCAGCTTGGCGCAGGCGTCCGATCCACTCTCGGCCCTACGGACCTGCTGAACGTCGGAATCGCTATTCCCCCGCCCGCCGAGCAGGCGGCGATCGTGCGGTTTCTGGACTGGGCGAACGGGCGGCTGGAGCGGGCGATCCGGGCGAAGCGGAAGGTGATCGTGCTGCTCAACGAGCAGAAGCAGGCCATCATCCACCGCGCCGTCACCCGCGGCCTCGATCCCACCGTCCCCCTCAAACCCTCCGGCATCCCCTGGCTCGGTGACATTCCGCAGCATTGGGAGCTTTGGCGCATCAGTCGGTTTGCTAGCGTCGGTAACGGCTCAACTCCCTCTCGCGCCAACCCGTCGTACTGGTACGGCGGGACTTACCCGTGGCTCAACAGTTCGCAGGTCAACCGTGGTCACATCGACAGCGCCGACCAGTTTGTGACGACACTTGCGCTACGCGAGTGTCATCTTCCGAAGGTGCCCGCCGGAAGCGTTCTGCTGGCAATTACCGGGCAGGGGAAGACCCGAGGTATGTCCGCAGTGCTGGAAATTGAGGCGACCATCAATCAGCACATCGCGTTCATTACACCTCGCATTCCGGTGGCGTCGCCCGCGTACATCCACCTTGCGCTCACGGCCGCTTATCTCCAGCTAAGGGCTGCAAGCGATGACTCAGGAAGTACGAAGGGGGCAATCACCTGCGAAGAGTTGAAGCGATTCAAGCTTCCGATGCCCCCGCGGGCCGAGCAAGACGAACCCTTGAGGCGCGTCCAAGCCGAAACTCGAGGTCTAGACACAGCGTCTTCTCGCCTAGAGCGCGAGATCGAGCTCCTCCGCGAATACCGCACCCGCCTCGTCGCCGACGTGGTGACCGGCAAGCTCGATGTGCGTGAGGCGGCGGCGCGGCTGCCCAACGAAGCTGAATCGGCCGATACTACGCGGGTCAACGAAGTGCTGACTGAAGGCGAGACGCCGGTTGATGAGATAATGGAAACCGACATGGAGGGCGCTGAAGCATGAGCCCCGTGCCTGCCCAGCCGCGGATTTATCACATCACGCATGTGGAGAATCTGCCGGGCATCATCCGAGATGGCGGGCTGTGGTCGGATGCGACCTTGATTGCGCGTGGTGGGCCGGCGTCGCCCATCGGGATGGGCAACATCAAGCAACGGCGCCTGAATTTGCCTATCAAATGTTATTTTGATGAATGCGTCGGCGACTACGTGCCGTTCTATTTCTGTCCGCGTTCAGTCATGCTATATATCCTCCATCGCGACAATCACCCGGATCTGACCTACCACGGCGGTCAACGCCCGATCCTGCATCTCGAGGCGGACTTGTATGAAGCCATGGTGTGGGCGGATGCCAATAATTGCCACTGGGCATTTAGCCTGTCCAATGCCGGGGCTGTTTACACAGAGTTTCGTAACCGACGCAGCCAACTCAATGAAATTGATTGGGCGGCGGTGGGGTCCACTGATTTTCGAGAATCGGATGTGAAGGAAGGCAAACAGGCCGAGTTCATGGTGCATAAATCCTTCCCTTGGACCCTCGTCAGGCGGATCGGCGTGGCATCGCAGGCGATTCAGACCCAGGTGCTGAAGATGCTGCACCAAGGCGCACACCGCCCGCTGGTGGAAGTGCGCGGGGAGTGGTACTTTTGAACAGTTTGGACGTGGGAGAGCAGCTATGATTCGCTTTACCCGGGGCGATATTTTAGGTGTGGATACAGAGGCACTGGTCAACAGTGTGAACTGTGTCGGCATCATGGGGCGTGGGATCGCGCTGCAATTCAAGCAGGCGTTTCCGGCTAATTTCAAAGCATATGAGATAGCCTGCAAGCGGGGCGACGTTCAGCCGGGTCGGATGTTTGTATACGACTCTGGCGAGTTGACTTGGCCCCGCTACATCATCAATTTCCCCACCAAACGGCATTGGCGCGGCAAGAGCCGGATAGAGGATATTCAGACGGGTCTAAAGGCGCTGGTTTCCGAGATTCGTCAGCGCGGTATCCGCTCCATTGCCCTCCCGCCGCTAGGCAGCGGTTTGGGCGGCCTCGATTGGAATGAAATCAGGCTCCTGATTGAACAGGCTTTGGCTGCATTGCCGGATGTGGAAATGCTGGTTTTTGAACCGGGTGGTGGCCCTGTGGACACCAAGGTAAATCGGTCCCGGGAAGTGACTAAAATGACGCCGGGGTGCGCATCGCTGGTGGCATTGATGCGACGTTATCTCAATGCTCTGATGGACCCATCCATTTCCCTGCTGGAAATCCACAAGCTCATGTATTTCCTGCAGGAGGCTGGGGAACCCTTGAAGCTTAAGTATGTGAAAGCTCCGTATGGACCCTATGCGGAAAATTTGAGGCATGTGCTGCATGCAATGGAAGGACATTTAATCTCTGGCTACGCTAACGGAGGGGACGCACCCGACAAGCAAATTTCCCTGGTACCCGGAGCGGATACCGATGCCGAGACATTTCTGGCTGGCCATACAAGTACCCGCAAGCACTTGGACCGAGTGACGGAACTGGTGCAGGGATTTGAAACACCGTTTGGTCTGGAACTGCTTGCTACCGTCCATTGGGTGATTACTCGTGAGAACGCTGAGGAGATGGAAGAAGTGGCCAGTGCGACACATGCCTGGGGCGACAGGAAACGGAAATTTCTGCCTGACCAGATCGTGGTTGCATTAGATAGGATAAATAATTCGGGTTGGGCCAAGAAAAATTGACGTAAGGGGCCATGGTCACTGATATCAGCGAGAAGGGCCTCGAAACCCTGATCATGCGGCACATGACCGGTACAAACGGTCTTGAAGTGCCACCGAACAGGGTCGCGAAGCCACCAACCCCCTACGGCGGCAGCGGCTACACCGCCGGCAGCGCGCTGGATTACGACCGCGCCCACGCGCTCGACGTGCCGCAGCTCTTTGCCTTCCTGCGCGCCACGCAGTCCGAGGCGTTCAAGAGGCTGGCGCTGGCCGACGCCAAGGACATCAACCGTCTCAAGTTCCTCGCACGCCTCTCCACTGAGATTGGCAAACGCGGGGTCATCGACGTGCTGCGCAAGGGTGTGGAGCACGGGCCGGTGCACTTCGATCTCTTCTACGGCACGCCATCGCCCGGCAACGCCCGGGCCGAGAAGCTGCACGCCGAGAACCACTTCTTCATAACGCGCCAGCTCGCTTACAGCATGGACGAGACGCGTCGCGCGCTCGACCTGGGCCTATTCATCAATGGTCTGCCTATTGCCACCTTCGAGCTGAAGAACAGCCTCACCAAGCAGACCGTTGAAGATGCGGTTGAACAGTATCGTCGCGATCGCGATCCACGAGAGAAATTGTTCGAATTCGGGCGCTGCGTAGTGCACTTCGCGGTGGATGACAGTGAGGTGTGGATGTGCACCGAACTGGCAGGTAAGCGCTCATGGTTTCTGCCCTTCAACAAGGGCAACAACGACGGCGCGGGCAACCCTCAGAATCCAAATGGACTTAAGACCGATTATCTATGGAGAGAGGTACTCACCCCCGCAGGGCTGACTAATATCCTTGAGAACTACGCTCAGATCGTCGAGGAGAAGGATCCGCGAACCGGCAGGAGGAAGCGCAAGCAAGTGTGGCCACGTTATCACCAGCTCGGCGTAGTGTGTAAGGCGCTTGCAGATGTAGGCGCACACGGCGTTGGTAAACGATACTTGGTTCAGCATTCAGCTGGCAGCGGGAAATCGAATTCGATTGCCTGGCTTGCACATCAACTCATTGGCGTGAAACGCAACAGCAAGGAGGTATTTGATTCGGTTATCGTGGTAACCGATCGGCGGCTTCTCGATGACCAGATTCAGGCGACCATCAAGCAGTTCATGCAAGTGGGTGCGACCGTAGGCCATGCAGAACATTCCGGTCAATTGCGTAAGTTCATCGAAGAAGGGAAAAAGATCATCGTATCAACCGTGCAGAAGTTCCCGTTTATCCTCGATGAAATTGCTGCCGAGGGCGGCAAGACCTTCGCCATCATCATCGATGAGGCCCATTCCAGTCAGGGCGGGAAAATCTCTGCCGCTATGAATGCAGCGCTCGGCGACCAGGTTGGAAACGATGCAGATCCTGACCCCGAGGATACAGTGAATGAGGCTCTCGCTAAACGCATGGCTGCGCGCAAGATGCTCACCAATGCCAGCTATTTTGCTTTCACAGCCACACCGAAGAACAAGACGCTGGAGATGTTCGGCGAGCCACTGCCGCACGACGCTGAGGGCAAAGTTAAACACCGGCCCTTCCACAGCTACACCATGAAACAAGCAATAGAGGAAGGCTTCATCCTCGATGTATTAAAGTCCTATACACCTGTGGACAGCTACTACAAGCTGGTCAAGAAGATCGAGGGTGATCCAGAGTTCGACACCAAGAAGGCCCAGAAGAAGCTGCGCCGCTATGTGGAGAGCCACGACCACGCCATCCGGCTCAAGGCTGAGATCATGGTGGACCACTTCCATGAGCAGGTGCTGGCCGCCGGCAAGATTGGCGGGCAGGCGCGGGCGATGGTGGTCACGAGCGGTATCGAGCGGGCCATCCAGTACTTCCACGCGTTCAAGGCGTACCTGGCGGAACGCAAGAACCCCCATCAGGCCATCGTCGCATTCTCGGGCGAGCACGACTATGGTGGTGCGCGGGTCAGTGAGGTGTCTCTCAACGGCTTTTCAAGCGGCGATATCGTCACTAAGATCCAAACTGATCCATACCGCTTCTTGATCTGCGCTGATAAGTTCCAGACAGGCTACGACGAGCCGCTCCTGCACACCATGTATGTGGATAAGCCGCTCTCGGGCATCAAGGCCGTGCAGACATTGTCGCGCCTCAACCGCGCGCACCCGCAGAAGCGCGACTGCTTCGTGCTCGACTTCCAGAACAATGCCGAAGCGATCACCTTTGCTTTCCAGGATTACTACCGCACCACGCTACTCGCCGAAGAGACCGATCCGAACAAACTGCACGATCTGGAAGCGGCACTGGATGCGGTGCAGGTATATTCAACGGAGCAAGTCAAGCAACTTATAGAGCTGTTTCTCAACGGTGCGGACCGTGACAAGCTCGACCCGATCCTCGACAACTGCGTGACAGTCTATACGAGCAAGCTCGACGAGGATGATCAAGTGGAATTCAAGGGCAAGGCAAAGGTATTCTGCCGCACCTATAGCTTTCTCTCTTCGGTGATACCTTACAACAATGCAGAGTGGGAGAAATTATCAATATTTCTCAATCTACTGATACCCAAATTGCCTGCTCCTCAAGATGAGGACCTTGCCAAGGGTATCCTCGAAGCAATTGACATGGATAGCTATCGTGTTGAGATGAAAGCAGCGATGAAAATTGCGCTAGCTGATAAAGATGTAGAGATAGAGCCAGTGCCGACGGACGTGGTTGGCCACAAGCCGGAACCTGAACTGGATCGCCTGAGCAATATCCTCAAATCATTCAATGAACAATTCGGTACCCTGTTTACCGATGCCGATCGGGTCGCGAGGCGAATCCGGGACGATATCGCCCCGCAAGTAGCGGCTGACGTTGCCTACAAAAATGCAAAAGAAAATACACCGCATACTGCACGCATGGCACATGATCAGGCGCTTGCGCGGGTGATGCAGCACTTATTGAAGGACGATACGCAGGTATATAAGCAGTTTGTCGAGAATGAGTCATTCAAACGCTTCATTGGCGATATGGTGTATGCGCTCACGAACCAGTGATGAGGGTAAGCACGAGAGCTACGAGAGCAGGTCTTGAGGAAGTTTGGTCAGACTCGATAGCTGATGTCGCGGGGTCGGACCAGCGTAAGTCATTGAAGAATCTTGAACAGGTTGCAAAATCAGCGCCGAATTTCGCCTTAGGCAGCTATTTCCAGGGTCGGAATGCGGTCTTTAAAGGCATGATCTGGAAGCCGAATAACCGGAGTCGGACCCGCGCATGTCATTGAACTCTCTGCAAAACGTGAAGTAAAAAGCATCCGCTAAGCGCTTAAACCGCCGCGTTTCCGCATCAAATTGGTGTTTTAAAGTCAGCCCCGTCGGACGCGCGAGGTGGCCGAGGCCGGTTGCCGACAACATACGGGAAGCAGAAATCTACCCCCTCTCCCCGGCCCCGGCCAATGCTCCTTGCAATATCTCATATTGAGATATAGACTGCAGGCGTGCATGTCATAACAAGAAAGCGACTAAGGGATTTCGCAGCACGGCACAGGGATGCGGCAGGGCCGCTGGCCGGCTGGTACGCCATCATGGCCAAGACTGATTTCGGCTCATATGCCGAACTCAAGCGCGTGTTTGCATCGGTGGATAAGGTTGGGAAGTTCACCGTTTTTGATATCGGCGGCAATATATTCCGGTTGATTGCCGCGATTCATTACAACCGTAAGAAGGTTTATATCCGGCAGGTATTGACGCATGCCGAGTATGATCAGGATCAGTGGAAGGAGTAACGATGACCGCCAATCAGATGATGGAAGTAGCACAGGAATACCGGCGGCTGCAGGCCATGGTACCGCTTGGCATACTGCACACGAACAAGGACTATGCCCGCGCGACCGAGATGCTGGACGCGATTCTCGACGAGATCGGAGAGGACGAGCAGCATCCGCTGGCGGAGCTGGCCGATGCGCTCGGCGTCTTTGTTGAAAAGTACGAGGCTGAACATGTCCGGATTCCGGAGGCCAAGCCAGCTGCAGTTCTCAAGTTCCTGATGCAGGAACACGGCTTGCGGCAGGCCGATCTCCCGCAGATTGGCAGCCAAGGCGTGGTTTCCGAGGTATTGGCCGGCAGGCGTGTACTGAATTCCCGGCAGATCAAGCAGCTTGCCAAACGCTTTGGTGTGTCGCCCGCGGTATTCGTCTGAACGCCCGGGGTTTGGTGGCGCGCAGTTGATGAATGGAGGCGCAGATCATGAAGCGTTACCTGGTTAAAATTGGGATTGCCGATGAAGCCCAACTGCGGCAGCGCAGTATCGATATTGCCGCCGGGCGACGGCGGCGGTCTCGGGGCGAACCCAAGGTATGGTTCACTTCCATGCGCGCTGCCGCGGAAGTGCTCAGTGAAAGGAATCGTGAGCTGCTCAGGATCCTGGCTGAAGAGCAGCCGGAATCAGTACGGGAATTGGCGGTGTTGACTGGCCGGGCTGAGAGCAATCTCTCGCGCACTCTCAAAACTCTGGCGGGCTATGGGTTTGTGCGGCTGGAGCGCAAGCACAAAAGCGTTCGCCCGGTGGCGCGTCCGATGGAATTCACAATTCGGGTGATGTGAAGCATCTTATGGACTGAGGCGTGATCAGGATTGCTTACCGCCTAAAATTCTCGTTCAGATAGACTTCCCGCACTTGCCAGCTGGCGAGGAGCGCCTCCGGTGTCGTTATGCCAGCCCCACTCCAGCCAGACTTGCTACTATAATTACCGCTAAATAAACCGGGTATATCCGCTGGCAGGGGGCCAGCGTCGGAATCCGCCCGGTATCCAAGTTACACCACGAGAGCCTGATGCCAACCAATCAAGATCCTGAGCGACGCCTGTCCCGGCGATTTCGTTTCCTCTCGATCATACGCATCCGCGATGGCGAAGGCCTGCACGATTGCAAGATCATTGACCTATCGTTACGCGGCTTTCGAGCGCGTTGCCCGAGCGGGTGGCGGCCGGAGAGCGGTGCGCACTTTGCGGTGGAATGGCGTGTGGCGGATATCATCAAGCTTTATATGCAGGCCGACGTCATGCGCGTCAAGAATGGGGTCATCGGCTGCCAGTGGCAGGCGCATGATGCGGAAAGCTCTGCGTACTTGCAGCGCCTGATCGAAATCAGCCGGTTGCGCAAGAATACGCGGGAGCGGGAGCTGGAGGCCCTGAAAGTTCAGAAGTGACCGCAGGTTCAACAGGGCCATGCTCCATTGAATTATGTCTCCCACAAAATCCACACCCCGCAACACCAGCGACCTGGCGCAAAGGTATGCGCAAATCAGCTGCAAGTGTTCCGCAGCTGGTTCGCCTTGTTTTGCACGGTCCCGTGTATTCTGCTGGTTACCTATCTGTCCCCTGCATTCATGTCCTTATGGGAACCGGTCCCCAGACATCGAGCATGGCGGTGCTGAAACTTTTGATACTGATACCCATCGTGCTGTTGTTTGTCGGCATTGGGTATGTGGCCAGCCTGCTGGCGGCCATTGGCAATGTGTGTTTTATACTATACGGCTGGCGGTTCCGGAACTGCGGATGCCGGGAGCCCACCCGATGCTGATGCAATTCTATTTGGATCCGCGCTGGGTGAATTTCTTGTGGGGAGGTATGGCAAAAAACCAGCGCCTGATCCGGATGTGCGAGTGGCTGACGGCCTGGACGATTCCTTTGGTTTATGGCCGTGCCGCGCCTGCAAATTTTCCCTGATGCTGTCTTTGCAAACAGGGTTTTAGGATGCCGGTTGAGCTAGCGCGCGCGGCGTGACCGCTTGCGTGAGGTTCTGCGTACGCGCGCTTTTGGTTTGTATGCTGAGCGCGCTTCATGTACGCCGCCTCGGGGGTGTGCGCGCAGGTGCATGCCCAGCCAGGCGGCGAAGTCTTTTTCGCTGAGTTTGCCTTCGGCGAGAGCCAGGTAGATCGAGAACAATTCAAGGTCGTCAGCTTCGAGTGTGGCTTGGTTGAGTTCCAGAAAGGTTTCGCAAGCGGCGGCGGCCGTCCGCTTGTTGCCGTCCACGAACGGATGGTTGCGGGCCAGGCCGAACACCAGGCTTGCGGCCAGATCGGCGAGATCCGGCGCGGGATCGCCATAAGCGTAACGCTGCTGCGGCCGGGCGAGGGCGGATTCCAGCAGGGCCGCATTGCGCACGCCGACGCTGCCGCCGTGCTCGGCGAGCTGGCGGTCGTGCATGGCGAGCACCAGCGCTTTTTCAAGCCAGACGATCATCAGTTTTCGGCGAGTTTATGCAGCAGGGCGCGGCGCTTACGCATCACGCGCTCGGCCACCTTCATCTGTGCGGCGAGCTTGGGATCGAAGGGCATGAGCTTGATGCCGTCCGGCAATTCGGCGGCATACAGTTCATCGCCTTTTTCCAGGCGCAAGCGCGCCAGCAGTTCCTTGGGCAGGATGACGCCGGCGGAATTGCCGATGGCGGTGATCTTGAGTTTCATGGCGGGACCTCCTGGCGTCATTATAACCGATGTTATAACATCCGAAGAACCCCGCCAACGAATGGAAATGAGCATCGTGGTGGGGCGCGCACGGCATCTGACCGCCAGGCAAGGCGGAAATGTAGATTTTGCAGGAGCAAAAAATTTACTATGCCTCCCGCAGCACTTGGCTGCTCACACGCAGCCTGCGTTCGTGGCATTAAAAGGAGGAGGGTGCTGTTCGATCTGAGAGACAGGGGTAAACTGCGTTGCGCAGTTGGGGCTCAATACCCGTGATTACCATTTCCGGATAAAGGCAGGGCCTATGTCCCGGTCCTCATCAAAAGCGCCGCCTGGAAATAGCAGCGAGCTGGCTGAGAAGGTTTACTGGTTTCAGTTGCACGTGTTCCAGGCGTGTTTTCTGCTGTTTGCACCCTCCCGTGTCTGCTCCTGGCTATCGTCCTGTTTCCCAAGTTTGCATCCTTTATGGGAGCCGGTCCGCAACGCTCGTCGATGGTGGTGCTGAAGCTCCTGACCCTGGCGCCTCTGGTGCTGCTGTTTGTCGCGCTGGGGTATGCCGCCACGCTGCTGGCGGCGATCATCAATGTGTTTTTCATCCGCATATTTGTTCCTGCGCTGCGCCTGCCGCAAGCCCGGGACATCCTGCTGCAGTTCTATTCGGGTCCGCGCTGCCTCACTCAGTCCCGCGGTTTCAAGAACTTTCCCTGGTGGATTTCCCTGTGGGGCGGCATGGGGAAAAACCAGCGTCTGATCCGGACCTGCGGGCGCTTGACGGCCTGGACGATATCTTTGGTTTATGGCAAATCCGCGTCCTGATGGCTGAACTCCATCGGCCGCCGCTGGTCAGAAATTCACCAGCCGGGAAAATGGCCGGCGATTGGTCCATAATCTGCGCTCCCCATGCCATAGCCCCGTCTACCCATTCTGCAGGAGGTCGAGTCATGCAGCGTTTTACCCGCCCATTCAGTATCCAGTTTTTAGGCGTCGGTCTGTTCGCGGCCGCCCTGACCATCGCCGCCGCGGTCTCGGCGGCAACCGCACCGGCACCGGATGCCTCGCCCCTGAGCAAACTCGAGTGGCGCAGCGTCGGCCCCTACATCGGCGGGCGCGTGGTGGCGGTTGCCGGCGTCGCCAGCGAGCCGAATCTTTTTTATATGGGCGGTGTGGACGGCGGCGTATGGAAAAGCGGCAACTACGGCATCAGCTGGAGCAACATCACCGACGGCACGCTGCCGGGTTCCAGCAACAGCATCGGCGCCATCGCGGTGGCGGCCTCGAATCCTAAAATCATCTATGTGGGCACCGGCGAGAGCGACATCCGCGGCGACGTGATCACCGGCGACGGCGTGTTCCGCTCCGACGATGCTGGCAAGACCTGGAAAGCAGCCGGTCTCGCCGACACCCATACCATCAGCAGCCTGGCGGTGGATCCGCAGAATCCCGACATCGTGTATGCCTCGTCCATGGGTCATGTGTTCAAGTCCAACGCTGAGCGCGGCGTGTTCAAGTCGGTGGACGGCGGCAAGACCTGGAGCAAGGTGTTGTTCGTGAACGCCGACACCGGTGCCATCGATGTGGTGATGGATCCGAAGAATTCCCAGGTGCTGTACGCGGCCCTGTGGCAGGCGTATCGCACGCCCTGGAAACTCGATGACGGCGGCCCGGGCAGCGGTCTTTACAAGAGCAGCGACGGCGGCGCCCACTGGAGTGAAATCTCCAGCAACCCCGGTTTCCCACAGGGCACACTCGGGCGCATCGGCGTGAGCGTGGCCGCCAGCGATCCGCAGGTGGTGTACAGCATCGTGCAGGCCAAGGACGGCGGCGTGTTGCGCTCCGACGACGGCGGCGCCCACTGGACGCGGGTGAATGCCAACTGGAGCCTGCGGCAACGCGCCTTCTACTATATGAGCATCTACGCCGACCCCACCAATCCGGACGTGGTGTACGTGCCGGAAGTGGACGCCCTGTGGGTGTCCCGCGACGGCGGCAGGAATTTCTCCAAGCTGCACACGCCCCACGGCGACAATCACATCGTGTGGATCAACCCCACTGATCCGGAAATCCTGCTGGAAGGTAACGACGGCGGCGCCACGGTCTCCACCGACGGCGGCCGGACCTGGAGCACCGATCACAATCAGCCCACCGGTCAGTTTTATCACGTGGCCATGGACAATCAATTTCCCTTCCATATCTACGGCGCACAGCAGGACGAGGGCTCATTCGAGGGTCCGAGTGCCACCCCCGACGGCATGATCCCGCTCGGCGACTGGCAGAGAGTGGCTTACGGCGAGAGCACTTTCGTGGCGCCCAAGCCCGGCGATCCCAACGTCACCTTCGGCAGCGGCTATTTCAGCATCCTGATGCGCTATGACATGGCCACCGGCCAGTACCGCGGCGTCAGCCCCTGGCCCGATTACCAGGAAGGCGCCTCCTCCGGTGAATTGAAGTACCGTTTTGGCTGGACCCATCCGATCCTGTTTCCGGCGGTCAATCCCAAAGAATTGCTGGTGGCTTCGCAATACGTGCTCAAGAGCACCAACGAGGGCGCCACCTGGACGCGCATCAGCCCGGACCTGACGCGCAACGATAAGTCCACGGAAATGCCCAGCGGCGGACCGGTGGATATAGACCAGTCGGGCGCGGAAATCTTCCCGGACATTTCGGCACTGGCGGTTTCGCCGCTGGACGGCAAGGTGATCTGGGCCGGGTCCGCCGACGGTCTGGTGCACGTCACTACCGATGGCGGCCGGCACTGGGCGGAAATCACTCCCCGGGGTCTGCCGCAATGGGCGCAGATCTCCTCCATCGAGCCCTCGCACGTGGCCAAGGACACGGCCTATCTCACCGCCTCGCGCTACATGTGGGACGACTTCCATCCCTACGTGTTCGAAACCAGCGATTACGGCCGGCACTGGCAATCCCTGGACACCGGATTGCCCGATGACCAATACGCGTTCGTGGTGCGTCAGGATCCGTCCGACGACAAGCTGCTGTTCCTGGGCACCAAGAACACGGTGTTCACCAGCTTCGACGGCGGCGGACACTGGCAGCCGCTGTCGCTGAATCTGCCCAAGGTGCAGGTGCGCGATTTGGCCATCAATACGCGCCAGGGGGATATCGTCGCTGCCACTCACGGACGCTCCTTCTGGGTGCTGGACAATCTCGCGCTGCTGGAGCAGATGACGAAGCAGCCGGCACCCGACGCGGAGGTGGCACAGGTGTATGCGCCGCAGACCGCCTGGCTCACGCATGCTTATGGCGCCAGCGGTTACGCACGCTTCCTGCACGACGCCGGCAGCAATCCGCCCTTCGGCGCCAGCGTGTTCTTCCGGATTCCAGCCGCCTACGACGGCAAGACCCCGGTGAGCCTCAGCTTCGTGGATGACAAGGGCAGGGTGGTGCGCCGTTTCGATCTGCATCTGAAAACCAAAATCCCGAAGCTGGCGGCCAGCGTGCGCGACAACCTCAAGCCCACGCAGGTGGAGCAGATGGCCTTGGACAAGCTCACGGCGATCACGCCCGGCATGAACCGCTTCCAGTGGAACCTGCGCTATCCCGATGCCGTCGAGGTGCACGGCTTCCAGCCACCGATCGCGGCCGGCGGTGAGTCCGACGAGGTCGAGGGTCCGGTGGCGTTGCCCGGCCGCTACCGTGTGGTCCTGGATTACGGCGGTCGCAAATCCGAGCAGGCGTTTGCAATCGCGCTGGATCCGCGTCTGCATCCGGCCCGCGGTGCGCTGGCAGCGCGTCTGGCGCTGGAAATGAAGATCCATGACACGCTCGACGCCCTCGACCGGACCCTCAACCAGGCAATCGCGGTGCGCGACCGGCTGACGGCGGCGCTGGACAGGCACGCACTCATGGATGCGCAGGCGGGCAAGGCCCTGGCGCAGTTGCAGCAGACCATCGGCGGCCTGGTGCAGCTCAAAATCCAGTCCAGCGAAGGCAGCCTGCTGCACGAGACCAAGCTGCGCAGCCATCTGGCATATCTGGCGGCGGATGTGGATCTGGCCTACGAGCAACCCACGGCCGGGCAGTACGCGGTGTTCAGATATTTGGACGCGCGAGCCCAGGCCGGCGAACAGCGGCTGCGGGCCGCCATCGCCGACGGCAATAAACTGTTGTGAAACACCGCGGGCCGCGCCGTCGCCATGCGCGCCGGCACGGCCCGCCCACGTTTCCGGGGCCCGGCGAAGCGCACAGGCCGCCATGATGAAACTGGAACACGCAACGGAATTGGTGCATGAAGTGATCGCTGCTCCCGGCATCCATGCCTCCCGCAGCATTCAAGCTTCCCGGTACCTCATCGCCGGGGAGAAACACGCCAACAAGCACAGTGCAGCAATCTTCGAGCCCACCAAGTGAAGAAGCTGAAACATGAAACGCAATTGGTGCATGCAGCCATATTGGCGGGGGTGGAATACGCGGAAAAGCGCGGCGCCGCGGTCTTCGAGCCCACGGATTCCGCCAGCGAGAAAATTCTCTATATCTACCGGCTGCTGGTGCACGACCAGCTCATCCAGCCGCTGCCGGAAGATCAGGTCTCGCAGCAGTCCATGCGCCACAAGCTGGCTATCTGGTATTCCAAGCAACTGCCGAAGGGCCATGCGTTGCTTAAATAGGTTACCGCGGCAACCTGCCTTTGGTGGGAGCGGCGAAATTCGCCGCGATAACAGCATCGCGGCCGGGACGACCGCTCCTACGGAGATTGTGAATTTGGAAGCGCGGTGGGACGGCTCCCAGCATCCATGCCTTTTGACCTCTGGTGGGAGCGGCGATATTCGCCGCGATAACAGCATCGCGGCCGGGACGACCGCTCCTACGGAGATTGTGAATTTGGAAGCGCGGTGGGACGGCTCCCAGCATCCATGCCTTTTGGCTTCTGGTGGGAGCGGCGATATTCGCCGCGAACGGGCAGGCAGGGAGCCCGCCCTGGGCTTTCAAGTGGAGCAGGAAGCGGAGCTTGAAAGGCGGAAATGCAGATTTTTGCTCCTGCAAAATAGGTGCACATATTCTGATGATCGAGCCCATCGCCGGAATCCCGCTACCTGAAGGCTTGCAGGTCGGAGATCGCATTGATATCAGCAATCTCGGTTCCCCGGCGCACGCTGCGCTGTATAGCGCCTACGGGCTTTTTGGATTGCCGTTGGGCGTTACCTATCAGTTGATGCGGTGTTCATGAGCGCGGCCCTTTCCTGGTTTTTATTCTTCGTGCGTGGGACCTGGGCACTCGACGATGTAGCTGAAAATCTCGCCGGTACTCTGAGCGCGAAGTTGCTTGTGCCCACGCTTACCTTCCGATGAGCTGATTGCGGGGGCGCTGGGTGATCAAATCCTATTACGTTTATATGCTGGAGTGCCGCGGCGGACGCCTATATATAGGTATAACCACGGATATCCGGCGGCGGATGACGGAGCATCGTGAGGGCCGGATTGGCGCGCGTTTCACCCGCGCCAATCCGCCGGCAAGACTGCTGGCGGTCCGGCAGGTTGCCGGCCGTCCCGCGGCGCTGAAGCTGGAAGCCGCACTGAAGAAACTCCGCCGTCCGCAAAAACTGCACTGGGCCGATGAGAATCCGATATGGGAAACGGCCTTCACGGCTTCGACGCTGTGAGCAGGGACGGTCATTCGGACGGAAGTGCCGGCCAGCAGATGCCGCAAGCACCGGAATCCCGCGGTTGCAGTAACCTTCCCCACAGGCTCCGGCCTATGACAAGCTTCTCTATCCCCTGATGAAGTACCGGGTTTTGGAGGGCTCCATTAATATAGGTCTGCCTCTCGCGCAGCAGGCAATTACCGGGGGAAGTGCGCCTTTATCTGTCAGGCAGCGGCCACTGAATATTCATATAACCGGGTTTTTCATCGCCGCAATCCATGAATCCCGAGCGCCGGCAGGCCAAAACCCGAAAAATATCCTGCCGCTCGCGCAATATCTAAAAGTGAATCCCGCAGGCAATAGGCTCTCCGCTTGTAATATCAGCTGCTTATGCTATAACTAGCCGCGATGTTGATGATAAAAATCAGCAGCTATATCTGTGTGATGGGCTTGGGTCGTCCCAAGCTAATTACTAACTTAGGAGGGCTTATCGCCCAGCACATATTTTGATTGTCAGTTTTGTAATTTGGTAAGGAGGGTTACCAATGAACAGAAATAATGTTGTGTTCAGGAAAAAAGAACCTGTGCGGAAACAGGCTCTTGGCATTGCGGAAGTGAAAGATGCAAACAAGATGAAGTTTCTGATTCCGGATACCGGTGTTGCCTGCCGTGTGGTGTTCAAGCCGGCCACCTGAGGATCTGGAAACGGAGACTGCCAAGCGGTGTTAAAGCCGCGGCATTGGAATTGAGTAAACGTGGGGCCTGTGATGCGCTGAAACTTCAGTCCTGAGCAGGCCCATTTTTTTTGATATCCATATTTCTGGATGGCCTATAGCGGTGGAATCTGCTCCGTTGATGACCGATGATAATTCTGGCCGGATAATTCCGCATGCCTGTGGGGCCGCACATGCCTGAGCTGCAGGAGTATCTGGATAAGATCGCCAAGCTGCGTCGGGCATACAGCCAATCGGCCGCTGCGGGCCGGTCGAGCGACCAAAACGAGGCCAATTGTTTTGAATTCGCCTCCGCGAATCTCCGGCACTTGTTGCCGATGATCCCGATTGCAGAGCATGGTGAAATAATCAATGAAATATTTTCCACCCAGGCGCGCGCCGCACTGGATGAGGATAGCTGCTTCTTGTTTGACGGTATAAAAATAAATGATCCTGCCGGGATGCTCCGAACCGCGAGACAGAATCCCGTCATATTCTGCACATTCCACTTCGGCTCATACCGGCTTATCAACCAGGTGATCGTCAGCCGCGGGCTGAATTATATTCTTCCGGTAACCAGCGAGATATACGTAACCCAGAAGAAACGCTATGAAGACGGCTTGAAAGTATTACAGGCCTATTTCAAAACCGATTCGCAATTGATGGTGGTGAATGCCGAGGAACGCACCTCGGCCCTGAGCATGGCGCGCAGGACCCTGGCCGGATGGTCGTTATTGGCTTACATTGATGGGAATACCGGCGTCCAGGGCGCCGGCCGGCGGGATTCCAAGACCTTGAGCGTGCCGCTCCTCGGCAAGCCGATCTTTGCGCGCAAGGGCATTGCCTTCCTGTCCCACTTCCTGAAGCTGCCGATCGTGCCGGTACTATGCGAAATAACCGGCGAGATGACATGCAGCATGACATTTCATGAAAAAATCGATCCGCGCGCGGCTTCGGAAGACCGGGATGCGTATTGCCGGATGGCCACGGAAAAACTCTATGCCATCCTTGGAGAGTACCTCAAACACTCCCCCGCCCAATGGGAGGGCTGGCTGGACATGCAGAAGTATCTCGACATGGACGCGATTGCCGGTAGCGAGGGTACTGACGAAGATTCCGTAGAAACGGCGTCACCGGCGGAAGACATCGCCGCCAGCAGGCTGGTGTTCAACCGTGAACGTTTCGGTTTCATTGTCCAGGAAGATGGCCGTGCCCTGCTGGACAAGGACAGCTATAAATTACTGTCATTGCCGCAGAACATAACCGATATTCTCGAAGCCTATCGCGAACCGGCGCCGGCACCCTCTGCCGATGCCGCGCAGGAGCAACGTGACATCGTCGCGCAATTGGTGTCCATGGGAATGTTGTCTGTTGCCAATTGATGAAATACCTTGCCGGTTTCCCGCGGCGTTTCAAACACCGGGAACCTGCAGGTTGGGGCATGAACAATGCTCGGATTTTGCTGATGTGAAATGACCGGCATGCAAAATTTCGACTACGTGATCGTGGGCGGTGGCTCGGCGGGTTGCGTGCTGGCGAGCCGGCTGTCGGAAGACCCGGAGGTGAGTGTCTGTCTATTGGAGGCCGGTGGCGCCGGCCGCAGCTGGATGGTGCAGGTACCTTTCGGCATGGTGCTGACGGTGCCCATGCCGTTCATCAACTGGTGCTTCAGGAGCGTGCCGCAGCCGCAGCTTAACGGCCGGCGTCTGTATCAGCCCCGCGGCCGCGTGCTCGGCGGTTCCAGCGCCATCAACGCCATGATCTATACGCGCGGCCATCCGTCAGATTACGACGCGTGGGCAGCCGCCGGCAATCCCGGCTGGTCCTACGCAGAGGTACTGCCTTATTTTAAGCGCGCCGAAAACAACGCGCACTGTCGCGACGACTACCACGGCACGGACGGTCCATTGCCGGTGAGCGATGCGTTTACCGGCAACCCCATGCAACAGATATTCCTGGAGGCCGGACGGCAGGCGGGATTTGCGGTGGCAGCCGATTTCAACGGTGAACCGCAGGACGGCGTCGGTGTTTATCAGGTAACACAGCGGGATGGCGAGCGCTGGAGCGCGGCGCGGGCCTATCTCGAACCGAATTTATCCCGGCCGAATCTCACGGTAGTCACCGGCGCCCGCGCCCAGCGGCTGCTGTTCGCGGGCCGGCGGGCCAACGGGGTGCAATACCGCAGTGGCGGGCACCTTGGCACCGTGAGTGCCCGCCGGGAAGTCATCCTCAGCGCCGGTGCCTTCCAGTCCCCTCAATTACTGATGCTTTCCGGCCTCGGCGACGCCGGGAGCTTGCGAAGACACGGCCTCCCGGTGGTGCAGCATCTGCCGGGCGTGGGCGCGAATTTGCAGGACCATCCGGATTACACCGTGATTTACCGGGCGCGCAGTCTCGACCTGATGGGCGCTTCGCCCCGGGGCATCCTGCGTTTTGCCCATGAGATTCGCCGTTACCGCCGTCAGCGGCGCGGCATGCTATGTACCAACGTGGCGGAGGCCGGCGGTTTTCTGAAGACCGATGCCTTGTTGTCGCGCCCCGACGTGCAACTGCATTTCTGTGTGGCCATCGTGCACAACCACGGGCGCAGCCTGCGGCACCTGTGGCACGGCTATTCGTTGCACGTGTGCGTACTGCGGCCCTGGAGCCGCGGACGGGTGATGCTCGCAAGCGCGGCTCCCGGGGCGGCGCCGTTGATCGATCCTGCTTATCTCAGCGATCCCCGCGATCTCGAGGTTCTGGTGCGCGGCTTCAAGCTCGCGCGGCGCATCCTCGAAGCCCCGGCCTTCGCGCCGTATCGCATCCGGGAGCTGTTCAGTGCCGGTGCACAGGGCGATGCGGACATCCGGGCACTGATCCGAGCCCGGGCGGAGAGCATTTATCACCCGGTGGGCACCTGCCGCATGGGCCAGGACGAGGGCGCAGTGGTAGATGCGGCGCTCAGGGTGCGGGGTGTGGGCGGGCTGCGGGTGGTGGATGCCTCGGTGATGCCGACGCTCATCGGCGGCAACACCAACGCTCCCACCATCATGATTGCCGAGAAGGCCGCGGATATGATCCGCGCGCGCTCCCAGGTCGGAGCACGCGCATGAAAACCCTCGGTCTCATTGGCGGCATGAGCTGGGAATCCACCGCGCATTACTACACGCGCATCAACCAGTTGGTGGCGCAGCGGCTCGGCGGCCTGCATTCCGCCCAATTGTTGCTCTACAGCATCGAATTCGACGCGCTGCAGAAATTGCAGCATGCCGACGACTGGCGCGGCGCGGCGCGATTGCTGGTGGATGCCGCCCGGCGTCTGGCGCGCGCCGGCGCCGACGGTCTCGTCATTTGTGCCAACACCATGCATCGGGTGGCACCCGAGATCGAAGCGGCCGTGCAGCTCCCGCTCATTCATGTCGCCGATGCCACGGCCCAGGCGATAAAACATAAGGGCCTGCAGACGGTGGCCCTGCTGGGTACGCGCTTCACCATGGAGAATGACTTCTACCGGGAGCGGTTGCAGCACCGCCACGGTTTGCGGGTGAGCATCCCGGATGAGGCCGAACGCCGGACGCTGCATCGCATCATTTTCGAGGAACTGTGCAAAGGCGAGTTACGGACGGACTCCCAGGAAATTTTCTATAGGATCATTGCGCGTCTCGGCGCCGCCGGTGCCGAAGGCGCCATCCTCGGGTGCACCGAATTCACGCTGTTCGGCGTTGCGGAGAAATCCGCCATCCCGCTGTTCGACACCACTGAAATCCATGCACGCGCGGCAGTGGCGTGGGCATTGGGCGACAACCCTTAGCGGCTGCCTGTAACACCCGGTGGCCGCAATCATCCAGCCCGCGTACCTGGATATCTGTTTGGCAATGTCTAATCCAGCAGTGCGGATTTTCATGTGGGCGCCTGCTCTCAGGTGATGTGGAATTGCCACTTCTTCACTCTGCCACAGCACAATACCGACTTGAGAGGAGTGGGTCTCGATAGCGCCTCAAAAACCTCTCTCGCCTTGGGAGAGAGTCCCGCAGGGCGGGTGAGGGCGGATTCGATGCCAGGTTCCTGCGATTATTAGCCTTACCCCCTCTACCGGAGGATGAGTGTATTAAGCCACGATCCAGATATTTTTAAGAGTAGTGTAGTTTTTATAATGACAGAGGCGATATGGATGTCGGCGGAAATCTGAGGGTTACCGATGGAACGTGATATTGGCGTCGCGGATCAGGATTTGCCCCTTTCGAGCCGCAACTGCGCCTGGGCGGCCGGTTCCAGCACCGGCCGTGGCGTCTTGAGCCAGCGTTCAAATTCGCGCAGCGGCAGAGGCCGGCTGGTGAGATAACCCTGGAAACCATGGCAGCCCAGGGCAGCCAGCGCCAGCCGCTGTGCTTCGGTTTCCACGCCTTCGGCGATGACATACAGTCCCATGTGGTGCGCCATGGCGATGATGGTGCTGATGAACTGGTCGGGGGGGGCAAGACGCATCTCGCTGATGAAGATTCTGTCGATCTTGAGTTCGTGCAGCGGCAGCTTCTTGAGTGAAGCCAGCGCCGAATAGCCGGAACCAAAATCGTCGATGGAGAAACGCACGCCGATTGCGCTCAGCTGGCGGATGGTATGCGCCACTTCCTCCATATCCTGCAGCACCGCATTCTCGGTAATCTCGAGCGTCAGGCGCGATGGGTCGACGCCGGCCTGTTCGATGGCGTGCTGTACTTTAACGGCAAAGCCCGCCGTAGCCAGCTGCCAGGGGCTGACGTTAATCGCCAGGCGCGGCGGGCTGGGCAGTTTCGCCTGGCTCCATTTGCGGATGTTGCTGCAGACACTGGTGAGTACGTAATCGCCGATGGCATGGATTAGTCCGGTTTCTTCCGCCACGTCGATGAAGTGCCGCGGTTCAATCAAGCCTTGTTCAGGGTGATGCCAGCGCAACAAGGCCTCGGCGCCGATGAGATCACCGTTCATGCTCAATTGTGGCTGGAAGTAGAGCTGGAGTTCGTGTTTATCCAGGGCGGCGCGCAGGCCTTTCTCGACCACCAGCCGGAGAGTCGCATCTTCCTGCATCTGCGCGGCATAGAGCGCGGCGGTGTTGCGCCCGGCTGCCTTGGCGCTGTACAACGCCAGGTCCGCTTGGCGAAACAGACCGGTGACGTCAGCCGCTTCGTTGGGAAAGAGCGTGACGCCGATGCTGGCCCCCACGATCAACTCGTGGTGGCTGATGAGGAACGGCTGGGTCAGACTGTCGCGTAATGCCTCCGCCGCCTGCAAGGCGCTGACTTCGGCCTGGCGGCGGTCGCTTCCCAGATTGCCCATGACCACCGCGAACTCGTCGCCCCCCAGGCGGCTCACGCATCGGCTTTCGGGCAAGGCGCGGCGCAGGCGTTCGGCGATCTGCTGAAGGAGCAAGTCACCCACCTGGTGGCCGAGGGAGTCGTTGATGGTCTTGAAATGATCCAAATCCAAAAACACGATGGCGCCCAGCTGACCGGTGGTGTGATGGTGTTGGAGCGCGCCGTTGAGAATCTCGCGCAGCAATCGCCGGTTCGGCAGATCCGTGAGGTAATCGTGATAGGCCATGTGGTGCAGCCGGTTTTCGACATGCCGGCGCCGTTCGGTTTCCGCTTGCAGGTCGCTCAAGCTTTGCGCCAGCTCCTTGCTGCGCTGCTGCATTTCCCGGATCAGCGCAAAACTCATCAGCAATACCATGGCCAGGAATACGAATTGACCCAATGAAACGGTTAGATCATTAGATTGCGCGAGAGCTTGATCGCGCACCACGGCCGCTATCTGGATGATCAGGTAGGCGGCCAGTGGCAGCGCCTTGTGCCGCAGGCCGGAGCGCCAGGAGGCAATGCAGCGCCACAACGCCCACAGGAAAAAGCCGTAACTGGCGGCGTAGAACAACCCGAACAGTGATCCGGACTTACCGTTGAGATTGTTGAGGGTTTCGCCCCAGGGCAATATTATTGGCTGACCTAACGTAAAGCTGGAATACAATAGACTGCCAACGGAAAACATATTCACAATCAGAAAGGTGCCAAATACCAGAACGAATGCGATCAACCAGGGTTTGAGTTTCGACAGACGGGTGAATTCACCGAAGAACCACACCGCCAGCGGATAGATAAGACACAGGAGCATAACCCGGTAGCGCTCGACCTGACCGACTGTGATAGCGGAAGTCAGCAGATAAATTTCCGCCGTCAATATCAGGTAGATACTGAGCAACAGGCACAGCAGGCCAAACGGCAGGAATGCCGGCTCCTGCCGGCGGGGCAGTCCGGCAAGCGTGAAGAGCACTCCCGAAAATAGCGAGACGCCCGCTGTAATCCAGATCGCCGGAATAAATATGTGCATCGCCGGATTCTAACTCACCGGCGGACGAATTTTCCGCCGAATATAGGTTGAATCCTACGCGAAACCCGTAGCACTGCACAGGGCCGCTGCCCGCCACTGAAGGCCTCGCGAGTTCGGCGGGACCGGCCACCATTCACGCCGTACCTGATCGCAGAAAAGTACGATTGCTGTATGCGTTAGTGGAAGGTAATAGGGGGCATTGGGTGCAGGGATGCAAATGCCTGGCGGTTGGATGGGGAATGGCGCAGCTGATTTGTGGGTAGAAGCGGCGAAGCGCCTATTGCATTCCATCGCCGCAAGGCTGGTTATCGGTTGCAGCACGATGTATCCGGTGGTCTCCGCCATTCGGGCTGCGATGAAGTTCCCCTTTGCCTGCAACACTTATGTCAAAGCCCAGACAATCAAGCGGAACCTGACGGCGGCCGGGCGCTGGACGTCGGTCGCGAGCCGTGTCTCCTTAGTTCGGGGGCGGCGGCGTGGCTGCTACCGTCTGCCAGCCTTCGGGACAGGTTTGCACATAAGGATAGTAGGCGCCGGAGGATGAACAGTAATACCAATAGGAAGCGAGGGCCGGCGCAGACGCCGGTGGGGGTACGATTACCACGGGCGGTTGCGGCACAGCCGCGGTGCGTGCCACGTTATAGAGCAGCAAGGCGTTACCCGCCACCCACAGCCATCCGAGAGGTCCGCCGTGCCAGCCGCGCTCCCAGTGCCCATCGCGTTCGCCGTGATCGTCGCGATGTTCCCAGCCGGAACCGCCGCGGCCGTCATGGCCGTCCGCCCAGGCATTCGAAAATACCGGCGCGCTGCCGAGCAGTGCGATCAACACCAATACCGGGATGTTACGTTTCATGAGGCTTCTCCTCCGCACAACGGTAAGGTTTCATTAAATAGAACGTTCCACAGAATACCCGGTGTACGCGACTGAGGTCCATTAACACTTTGTTACCTGGGCGTGAGCGGCAGGCGGCGGTGCCGGTGAAGGGACATTACCAATAATTAAGCCTGCATTCCACGTCAGCGGGTCTCACGAATCGTTGCCGCGGTAATCGGCTTGTGACCCATGGCTGATTCTGGGATAGTGTTGCCGCCGGGCTGATCCGCCGGCATCGCCATTTATCCGGGAGTCCTCATGTCGCGTTCCGTGACCCGTATTGTCTGCGTATTTTTGTTGTTGAGCATCAGCCTGCCGCTGCCGGCATTGGCCCGCGGCGCTGACCAGAAGGTATTGCGCGCCACGCTCAAGAACGGCCTGCGGGTGGTGATCGTGAAGAATACCCTGGCGCCGGTGGTGACCACGGAGATGAATTATCTGGCGGGTTCCAACGAAGCGCCGGCCGGTTTTCCCGGTACCGCTCACGCCCTGGAACACATGATGTTCCGCGGCAGCCCGGGGCTGACCAAGGATCAATTGGCGGAGATCTCCGCTGCCATGGGCGGCGACTTCGACGCCGATACCACGCAGACGGTCACGCAGTATTACTTTACGGTGCCGGCCAACGATCTGGACGTGGCGCTGCATATCGACGCCATTCGCATGCGGGGTCTGGATCTAAGCCAGGTGCAGTGGAACAAGGAGCGCGGCGCCATCGAGCAGGAAGTCTCGCGCGATCTGTCCAATCCACAGTACGTGTTCTATTCGCAATTGCTCGCCGCCATGTTCAAGGGCACGCCGTATGCACATGACGCACTCGGCACGCGGTCGTCCTTCGACCAGACCACGGCCGCCATGCTCAAGGAATTTCATTCCGCTTGGTATGCGCCCAACAACGCGATCTTCGTGATCGTGGGCGACGTGAATCCAAAACGCACGCTGACGCAGGTGCGGAAGCTTTTCGCTGACATCCCGGCAAAGCAACTGCCGCAGCGACCGGCGGTGAATCTGGAGGCGGTGAAGGCGGAACAACTGAATTTGCCCACCGATCTGCCTTACGGTCTGGCGGTGATTTCCTACCGGTTTCCGGGACTGACGGCCAAAGACTATGCCGCCAGCCAGATTCTGGCGGATGTATTGGCCAGTAAACGCGGCCGCCTGTACGCGCTGGTGCCCGCGGGCAAGGCCTTGTATGCCGGATTCGAGGCCAACGCATTTCCGCAAGCGGGCTTGGGTTTCGCACTCGGCGTGTTTCCCAAGGGCGGTGACGCCGCCGCGCTGGTGAAGGAGATCAACGGCGCGCTCTCGGCTACCCTCAAGGACGGTGTGCCGGCGGATCTGATGGCAGCGGCGAAGCGTCAGGAAATCGCGCAACTCGAATTCCAGAAGAACTCGGTGGCGGGGCTTGCCAATACCTGGTCGGCGGCACTCGCCTTCCAGGGTCTCGAATCACCCGATGAAATGCAGGCGGCGTTTACCGCCGTGACCACGGCCGACGTGAACCGGGTGGCACGCGCCTACCTGAATCCCGGGCACGCCATCACCGCCATCCTCACGCCCGAGTCTTCCGGTAAACCAGTGGCCGGCAAAGGGTTCGGCGGCGCGGAATCTTTCAGCAGCGCGCCGGAAAAACCCGTGGCGCTGCCCGCCTGGGCGCAAACCGCGCTGGCGCGCTTGAGCCTGCCGGACTCCACCCTGCATCCCTATGCAACACGGCTGCCCAACGGCATCCGGCTCATCGTGCAGCCCACGGATGTAAGCGCCACGGTGTCGGTTTATGGACGCATCAGGAACCAGCCGAAATTGCAGGAAGCCGCCGGCCAGGAAGGCGTGGCGGATGTTCTGGACGGTCTGTTCGAATACGGCAGCCGCCATCTCGACCGCTTGGCCTTCCAGAAAGCCCTGGACGACATCGCCGCCCAGGAAACCGCCGGTACGGAATTTTCGGTGCAGGCACCGGCTGCGCATTTCGCGCGCGCCGTGCAGCTCTTGGCCGACAACGAGCTGCATCCGGCACTGCCGGCGTCGGCTTTCCCGGTGGTGCAGATGCAGACCGCGCGCCTGGTGGCGGGCCAGTTGCAAAGCCCGGATTACTTGTTCCAGCGTGCCCTCAACAAGGCGCTGGTACCGGCGGGGGATCCCAGCCTGCGGGAAGCCACGCCCCAGTCGGTCATGGGCTTGAAACTCACACAAGTACGGAAATACTACGCGCAGGCATTTCGGCCGGACCTGACCAGTATCGTGGTCATCGGCGACGTCACGCCGGCTGAAGCCAAGTCCGTGGTGGAGAAGTATTTCGGCGCCTGGAACGCCGAGGGCAAGCCGCCGGTCACCGATTTGCCGGTAATTCCATTGAACAAACCCTCGCAGGCCGTGGTGCCGGATAAAACCAGCGTGCAGGACACGGTGGTGCTGGCAGAGGCTGTCGGTCTCAATCTGTTCAGTCCTGACCACTATGCGCTGGAACTGGGCAATCAGGTGCTGGGCCAGGGTTTCTACGCCTCGCGCCTGTACCGGGATCTGCGCGAAAAAACCGGGCTGGTCTATAACGTGAGCTCCGATCTCACGCTGGGGCGCACCCGGGGTTTCTACCAGGTGGCCTACGGCTGCGATCCGGACAAGGTGGCACAAGCACGGGCGCTGGTGATCCGCGACCTCAAGCAGATGCAAACCGCGCCGGTCACCGGCGCGGAACTGCAGCGCGCCAAGGCCTTGATGCTGCGCGGCATTCCGCTGCGGCAGGCGAGCGTCGACAGTATTGCCGCGAGCCTGCTGAGGTATTCGGTGGAGGGTCTGCCGCTGGATCAGCCCATGATCACCGCCCGCCGGGTGTTGCGGCTCACTGCCCCTGAAGTCCAGGCGGCCTACAAACAGTGGCTGCGGCCCGATGATCTGGTGGAGATAGTGAAGGGGCCCACTCCGCAGTAAAAGAAGGCGAGGGGTGAGGAGCGAGGAACGAGGAACAAATACAGGGCGCATACCGTGGGAAATGCCGGCTTATCGCCGGCCCTTTTCGTTATCGAGAAGCTGGCTTCACATCGCCTATCTTGAGATGTTTAATGCACGGTGCAAGCACGCCCATATCCAGGGCAAAAAATTTCATGAAGTTCGTGCAAATCCGTTGACACTGTAAAAGTCGGGGGCTAGCATCCGCGCCGTCCTGGTTTCCCGGAGGCGCCCGCATGGGCAGTTGTAGTAGTCACTGTAAACGGAAAATCCACCTGACAGGCATTGCCTCCCGCGCCTGATTCCCTTCCCGCGCGGGTGTTTCTGTCGCCAGGCAACACACGGACATCCACGCGCCTATGTTCAGTAAAAGCTTGAGCAAGCAACCACTGTTCCGCGGGGCCGCGGGCGTTTTGTGCATGCATAACCGCTGAATCAGGATTTACCGCTTGCAGCGCGCCTCAACATCAGAACAGGTGCAAGCATGGAATTGAGGGTGGTCAATAATCTCTTGCGTGGCAGCGGGCGTCCGGCCGGTCAGAACCATGGCGCGCGCATACGCGCACGCCTGCTGGAAGTCAGCTGCATGGGCGCGGACGACGCCCTGGATACCTTCGACACCAGCATCCAGGGGCTGGTGGAGGGCGAAGCGCAGGCGCGGCTTGCCGACTACGGCCCCAATAGCTTCGCCCGTGAAAAAAAACACGGCTTCCTCTATCAACTCCTCAAACGGCTAAGCAATCCGCTGAATGTGCTGTTGATTGTCCTGTCGGTTATCTCGTTCGTAACCAGAGATATCGACGGAGGCGTCATCATTGCTGCCATGGTAGTGCTCTCGGTGGTACTTACCTGGGTGCAGGAAGCGCGCTCCAACAATGCAGCCGAGAAATTGCGTGCCATGGTGACCACCACCGCGACGGTATTGCGCCGCGAGGAGTTGGATGACACTCAGCCGGACACTGGTGACGATAAAACCGGCGAACCGCGTATCACCTACCGGGCAGTGCGCAAGCAGGCACCCATCGAGGAACTGGTGCCCGGCGACCTGGTGCAACTCTCCGCCGGCGACATGATTCCGGCGGACGTGCGCCTGCTGTCGGCCAAGGACTTGTTCATCAACCAGTCGGCGCTCACCGGTGAGTCACTGCCGGTGGAAAAATTCGCCACCGCGGTGGCGGGCGCCGCCGGCAACCCCCTGGAATTGAACAACCTGGCTTTCATGGGCACCAACGTGGTGAGCGGCACCGCCATCGCTTTGGTGGTCATGACCGGCGCCAACACCTATTTCGGCTCGCTCTCCGGCACCCTGGTGGGCGAGCGTATCCGTACCAGCTTCGACCGGGGCATCCACCGGTTTACCTGGCTGATGATCCGTTTCATGCTGGTGATGGTGCCGCTGGTCTTGCTCATCAATGGCCTGACCAAGGGTGATTGGGGCGAGGCCTTTCTGTTTGCGTTGGCGGTGGCCGTCGGCCTGACCCCGGAAATGTTGCCGGTCATACTCAGCGCCAACCTCGCCAAAGGCGCGCTGGTGATGTCGCGCCGCAAAGTGATCGTCAAGCGCCTGAGCTCCATCCAGAATTTCGGCGCCATGGATATATTGTGCACCGACAAGACCGGCACGCTTACCCAGGACAAGGTATTTCTGGAGAAGCACGTCGACATCAATGGCAATGACAACGAACGAGTGCTGGAACTGGCGTTCCTCAATAGTTATTACCAGTCAGGGCTGCGCAACCTGCTGGATATCGCAGTGCTGGAAAAGGTGGAAATGTATGCGGATCTGCACCCGGAGCGCAATTACCGCAAAGTGGATGAGATTCCCTTCGATTTCCAGCGCCGCCGCATGTCGGTGGTGGTGGAGGAAGAGCACGAGCGTCATCTGCTAATTTGCAAGGGGGCGGTCGAGGAAATCTTCAGCATCTGCTCGCAGGCGGAAGTCGAGGGCCATCGCAAGCCGTTGGTGCCGGAGGATCTGCTGCGGCTGCAGGTCGTCACCCTGGCGCTCAATAATGACGGCTTCCGCGTGATCGCCGTGGCGTATAAGGAAATCATCGATCCCAAGCGGATTTATTCCAAGGAAGATGAAACCGGCATGGTGCTGTTGGGCTATATCGCGTTCCTGGATCCACCCAAGGAGACTGCCGCCGAGGCCATCGCCAAACTGCGCGCACACGGCATCCAGGTCAAGGTGCTCACCGGCGACAACGATGCGGTAACCCGCAAGATCTGCTCGCAGGTAGGCCTGGAAGTCGAGCACATCGTGCTCGGCAGCGACATCGAGAACATGAGCGACGAGGGCCTGGCGGATATGGCGGAGGAAGCCGCGGTATTCGCGAAACTCTCGCCTGAACAGAAGGCGCGGGTGATTCGCGCCCTGCACCTGAAGAACCATGTAGTGGGCTTTTTGGGTGACGGCATCAATGATGGTCCGGCTCTCAAGGCGGCCGACGTGGGAATTTCAGTGGACACGGCGGTGGATATCGCCAAGGAGTCCGCCGACATCATCCTGCTGGAAAAGAGCCTGATGGTGCTGGAGGAGGGCGTCATCGAGGGGCGCAAGGTGTTCGGCAACATCGTCAAGTACATCAAGATGGGCGCCAGTTCCAACTTCGGCAACATGTTCAGCGTATTGGGCGCCAGCATCTTTCTGCCGTTTTTGCCGATGGCGCCTATCCAGATCCTGGTGAACAACCTGTTATATGACTTTTCGCAAATGGCTATCCCCACCGACAACGTGGATGTCGAATATCTGCAGAAGCCGCGTCAGTGGGACTTGAAGAACATCGGTTGGTACATGCTGGTCATCGGACCGCTCAGCTCGGTGTTCGATTACATCACTTTTGGCATTTTGATTTTATTTTTTCACGGCTGGCACAACCCTGCATTGTTCCAGACCGGCTGGTTCGTGGAATCCATTCTTACCCAGACGCTCATCGTGCACGTGATCCGCACCGCCAAGGTGCCGTTCATCCAGAGCTGGCCCAGCTGGTCGTTGCTGGGCACTACCATTCTGATCTGCATCATCGGCGCCTGGCTGCCGTTCACCTGGCTGGCGCACGGCTTCAGCATGGTGCCGCTGCCGTTGACGTTTCTGCTCATCATGCCACTCATCATGGTGGCCTACATCGTGCTAACCCAGTGGGCAAAATCGCGGCTGGTGCGGCGCTTCGGTCTCAATTGAATTTCGTAATCCACCCTGCCGGTGTGTTCCAGCGTTCCTTGCTGTTGAGCCTCAGACCCGGGTTGCACCGGTCTTTGATATCCCCTCTGGCTTGATGCAATCCGGCCTGTTGGCCGGCAACGCTCTGCCAAGCAGTGTGAATACCAGCATGCAGTCCGGGTCGGATGATCACCATGATCTGCCGTATTCTCCGTTGTTAAGCCGTGATGGGCGGGAAGCTCAAGCTGATGCGCAATCCTGGCTGGTTATCATCGAGGCTGAGCACGGCATTGTGTTGTTCGGCCACGGCCTTGGCCAGGGACAGACCCAAACCGTTCCCCGGCTGGCTGCGGCTGGCGTCCAGGCGCACGAAGCGTTGCAGGGCCCTTTCACGCAGCTCCGCGGGGATGCCGGGGCCGTTATCATTCACACTCACCACCACACCCTTGTCCTGCTTCACGAGCGTGAGGGAGACAGCGCCGCCTTCGGGCGTGTATTTAATGGCGTTGTCCAGCAGGTTGCCGATGGCCTGGGAGATCAGTTGACGATTGCCCCGGATGGTCACCGCATCGCTGATCTCGGTGGTGAAATGGATGTCCTTTTCCTCGGCCAGGGCTTCGTAGAGATCTGCGGCGTCGCGGCATACGGCTGCCATATCCACTGCAGTCCATTCGCGGCGTGCGCCGGATTCAATTTGGGCGATGCTGAGAATAGCGTTCAAGGTGGCGACAATGCCGTCAGTTTCTTCGATGGCCTTTTGCAGCGCCTCTTTCTGCCGGACCGCATCCGTGTTTTTCATGAGCGCCATTTCCGCGCGGCCGCGCAGGCGGGTGAGGGGGCTGCGCAAATCATGGGCCACATTTTCCGTGACTTCGCGCGTGCTCTTCATGAGTTGCTCGATGCGTGTCAGCATGGCGTTAAGCTTGCTGGCAAGCGCATCGAATTCATCTCGGCGGTGCTCTTCAGGGATACGCTGCGTCAGATCGCCGGCCATGATGGTATCGGCGGTGCGCATCACGGTCTGCAGGCGCCGCACCACGCTGCGTCCCACCAGCGCACCGCCCAGGAAACCCACGATCAACACCAGCACTACGGCGGCAATGGTCAGAATCAGGATGGCATTGCGCAGTTCGATAATTTCATCCAGCGATTGGCCCACCAGCAGGTGATAGCCGCCCGGCAGAGTCACTGCGACAGCGCGCAATTCGAACAGGTGGTTTTCGGGGTCCAGTCCCGGTTGTTGGTGGCGTTCCAGGATGCGCAACGTGGCCAAGGTCATGCCGGCGTCACGGAGACCACCGGGCCAGGTGGAGAGCGAACCGGCCAGCGGCCGGAAATGGGTGTCGGTGAGTAGGTACTGGCGCGGACCGGCGTCGCCGCTGTCGCTCGCGGCCAGGCCTTTGGTGGTGCTGAGGGCGGCGATGGTCTGTTGCAATCCGCTGATACCTCTAAGTCCGTAGAGGCGGGTGAGGGCGGAGGTTTCCGCGCGCAGGCCGGCATCAATCTGTGTTTGCAGCTGGGAGATGGTCGCCCAGTAGATGACGGCGAAACAGACAATGGTGAGCAGGCACACAAAGCCCGCATAGCGCATGGTCAGCCGAAACGCGGTGGTGTCTACCAGCTTGATTTGATTCACGATCAGGGTTCGCGCAGGCAGTAGCCGGCGCCGCGGATGGTGTGGATCAATGGTTGGGTCGAATGCTTGTCGATCTTGGTGCGTAGGCGGCTCATGTGCACGTCAATCACATTGGTCTGGGGATCGAAGTGATAACCCCAGACCTGCTCCAGCAGCATGGTGCGTGTGACCACCTGGCCCACGTGCAGCATCAGGTATTCCAGCAGTCGGAATTCGCGCGCCTGCAAGGCAATGGATTGACCTGTGCGTTTGACGCTGCGCTTGAGGCGGTCCATCTCAAGGTCCGCCACCCTCAGCGTCATTTCCGGAGCCGGCGCGGCGCGGCGGCGGGCAATCACTTGAACGCGCGCCAGCAGTTCCGCAAAAGCAAAGGGTTTGGCGAGATAATCATCGCCACCGCTTTGCAGACCTATGACCCGATCGTCCACGTCGGCGAGCGCCGTGAGGAACAGGACGGGGGTGGTATTTCCAGTGCTGCGCAATTCGCGCACCAGACTCAGGCCGTCCAGCCCTGGCAGCATGCGGTCCACGATGAGCGCGTCATAGCCGAAGGCCTGAGCCTGAAGCAGGCCGTCCGGCCCGGTGGCGGCATGCTCCGCCACATGGCCGCTCTCCTGCAAGCCTTTCATCAGGTAGGTGGCGGTTTCGGCATCGTCTTCGATGATGAGCAACTGCATGGCAACAGCATAGGGCAAATGACTGCCTGTAGGCCACTCAACTTGGGCAAAGATTAACAACAGTTAATGCCGCGACCGGGGACAAGTAATCCCATAAAACATAAAATGAGACCTTCCATTTCTGATGACGGAATGACATCCCGATTACCCATGCACCTCTGGCCAACAAGCCGGTTTCTGACTGCCTGCCTGCTCGTGAGCAGCCTGGCGGGTTGCGCGCTGTATCACGCCCGGCCGTTGCCGCAGAAGCCGGATCTGCAGGCAGGTATCCGCCCTTTGCACATGGACGTGCGCGACATACATCTGCCCGGACTCAAACCGCATCCTTTTGACCCCGCCAAGGGTCTCGACATGACCGACGTGGCGATACTCGCGGTGGTAAACAATCCAGCCCTGCGCACTGCCCGCGCCCAGGCCCATGCCGGTGAGGCGCAGGCCTTCGTGGCCGGCCTGCTGCCCGGGCCGCAGATCAATTACAGCCTGGATCATCCGACTCGCCAAGGGCCGCAATACGTCAGTGCCTACAGCGCCGGTCTCGCGTATGAACTCACCGCGCTGCTGGCACATGGCGCGGTGCGTGCCGCGTCACGCGCCACCGCCAAGCAGGTGGACCTTGATCTGCTGTGGCAGGAATGGCAAGTGGCGCAGCAGGCACGGCTACTGTATGTGGATTGCCTGACGAACAACCGCAAATTGGCATTGCTCACCCGTCTGCGCACCGGGATGCAGCAGCGTTATCAGGCGGAGCAGCGCGCCTATGCCGCGGGCAATCTGGCGCTGGACAGTCTCGGGCTTGATCTCGCCGCGCTGCAGAACGTGGAATTATTGACTGGCAGCATTGGCACCGCCAAAAATGTCAGTTGCCGTTCCTTGAATGAAATACTTGGCTTGCAACCGGGGGTAGTGCTCAATCTGGTGTCGGGCAAGGAAACTGACATTACGCCCGATTCCACCGCGCTGGAACATGCTTTGACGGAACTTCCGCACCGCCGCCCCGATTTGCTGGCGCTGCAATACGGTTATAAGAGTCAGGATGAGGAAGTATGGCGCGCAGTGTTGGCGCAGTTTCCGGGCATCAACTTCGGCATCAATCGCGCCCAGGACACCAGTGATGTGCACACCACCGGGTTCAGCGTAAGCATTAACTTCCCGTTCTTGAGCGGAGGTGCTGCGGCGGTGCACGCGGCGGCAGCCACCCGAGACGCGCTCTGGCAGCAATATCAGCAGCGTCTGGATGAAGCTTTGAGCGAAGTGCGGCTGGTGCAGGCGGATATCGGGGTGCTGAATAAGGAGCTTGCCAGTGCCAAGCGCGCCGCGCCGGATGCGAAACAGATGCTGACAGGCGCCCAGGCCGCCTATGCGCGCGGTGATCTCACCGCGCCCGCCTATTACGACCTCAGCATCGCAGCGCTCAACAGTCAGCTTGCCCATATGGATATCCAGGCCCAGCGGCAACAACTTCAGATAGCGCTGGAAACCCTGCTGGGTCTGCCGCCGCAGGACCTGCAACACCCTGTTCCGACCGATGAGAAGCAGCCATGAAACGCGCACTCTTATATATGGGTCTTTTTACCGTACTGGCAGCGCCCCTGGCCCAGGCCGACGCGGATGCACCGACTGCATCCCCGCAGGCGGTGACGGCGTTGGTGAAGACCGCGCCGATCACCGAGCGTCGCGTGGCTGAGAATCTGTCGGTGTACGGTACGGTGGAGCCGGCGCCGCGGGAGAACCTGACTCTGGCGGCGACCCGCGACAGCATCATCGCCGGCGTAGCGGTCAATCGCGGTGAGCGCGTACACAAGGGCCAGCTCCTGATCACGCTGTCACCCACGCCCCAGAGCCGTGTTGCCTGGACCCAGGCCAAATCGGGTTTGGCATTTGCCCGGATTTCGCTCAGGCGTACCCGCTCTTTATATAAGGAACATCTGGCGACCCGCGATCAGCTGGCCGCCGCCGAGAAAGTCCTGGGCGACGCTCAAGCCACGCTGGCAGTGGCGCAGCAGGCCGGCGGCGGTGGGCCACTGCCGATGCGTGCTTCCGCGGATGCGGTGGTGACCAGTGTGATGGTCAATACCGGCGAGCGGGTGGCGGCCAACAGCGCCTTGCTCACCCTTGCAGCTGATGGCGGCCTGCAGGTACGCCTCGGTGTCGCGCCTGAACACGCCGCGGCGGTGCATGCCGGCCTGCCGGTGAGCTTGGCTTCGGTCTTCAATCCGCAGGGCATTGCCACCAGCAAGATCGCCAGCGTCGGCGGGATGCTGGATAGCAATACCGGCCTAGTGGATGTGTTCGTGCCACTGCCGCGCAAAGCGCGGGGCTTCTTACCAGGCACCGCCGTTCAGGGTCAAATTGCACTCACCAGCACTCACGGTTTGGCGGTGCCGCGTTCTGCGGTGTTGCGCGATGCTCAAGGTGCCTATGTATTCATTATTACCAAACACACGGCGCGCCGCGTCGATGTGAAGATCAGCGCCGATGACGGTACCTGGCTCGCGGTCAGCGGCGATCTCAAGGCCGGTGAGCCGGTGGTCACGCTCGGCAATTACGAACTTCGGGACGGCATGGCGGTACGGGAGCAGACGCCTTGAATTTTGCGGCGTTCCTGCAACGCCATCGCCGCTCATTGGTGTTCCTGGCGGCGGCGCTTGTCCTCGGGGGCGTACTGGCTGCCTTCAAGCTGCCGGTAGCCATGCTGCCGTATGTACAGCCTCCGCGTATCGTGGTGATGCTGGACGCGGGCGATCGGCCTGCCTCGCAGATGGAGCTTGCGGTAACGCGCCCGGTGGAAATCGCAGTGCGTGATATTCCGGGCGTATTATCGGTGCGTTCCATCACCAGTCGCGGCAGCGCCCAGATTTCCGTGAATTTCGCCTGGGGTCAGGACATGGCGCGGGCACTGCTGGAGGTGTCGTCCAAGATCAGTCTGATGCTGCCGGATCTGCCGGCGAATACGCGCTTCACCGTGGAACGGCGCGATCCCACGGTCTTCCCGGTGATTGCCTACAGCCTGACTTCCAAAACAGAAAGCCTGGTGCAATTGCGGGATATCGGTCTTTATCAATTGCAGCCGCTGTTATCGCGTGTGCCGGGGGTCGCGCGCGTGGGGGTACAGGGCGGAGAGCAGGCGGAATATCATGTGGACGTGGACCCGGCCAGACTGCGTGCGCTGAATCTGTCTCTTGCCGATGTCGTCAAAGCCATTTCTGCGGGCAATACACTGACCGCCGTGGGCCGTTTGGAAGATCATTACAAGCTCTATCTGCTGGTTTCAAAAGCGCAACTCAGCGATATAAAACGCATCCAGGACGTGGTATTACGGCGTGGACCCGATGGCGTGGTAACCGTGGGTGAGGTGGCGCAGGTGAGCCTGTCCACGGTGCCGCAATGGATCCGGGTAACGGCCAACGGGCGCGATGCGGTGCTGCTTAACATCTTCCAGCAACCCCGCGCCAATACCGTGCAGATTGACCATGACATTGAGCAGCAGCTTCAGGCTTATCGCGTGAAATTGCCTGTGGATGTGCACATCAGCAAGTGGTATGACCAGAGTAACCTGATTATTGCTTCTGCGCACAGCGTACGCGACGCTATTTTCATCGGCGTGATCCTGGCAGCACTGGTGCTGCTGGTATTTCTGCGCAGCTACAAGATCACCATTATCAGCATCCTGATAGTGCCATCTGCCATCGCCATTACGATACTGCTGCTCTATACGTTGCACATGAGCTTCAATATCATGACCCTGGGTGGCATTGCCGCCGCCGTGGGCCTGGTCATAGACGACGTGGTGGTCATGTGTGAGCACATCGTGCGGCGTATACGCGAGGTTCGCCATCAACCGCCACATGAACGTGTCCTGTGGGCGGCCAAGGAATTCACCCGGCCGCTGATGGGGTCCTCCGCGTCCACCATCATCATCTTTCTGCCGTTGGCGTTTCTCGGCGGTATCACCGGCGCGTTCTTCAAATACCTTTCGCTTACCATGGCCAGCACACTCATCATTTCCTTTCTGTTGGCGTGGCTGGTGGTGCCGGTGCTCGCGGGCTGGTTTCTAAAGGACAAGGATGGAAAGGCAGAGCATTTCGGCTGGCTGGCGAGCCGCGCGCACCGGTTTTACGCCTGGCTGATGCCGCGCCTGCTGCGCCGGCCCGCATGGCTGCTGGTGGGGCTGATCCCATTCATGCTACTGGGATACATCGGTTACCACGAGGTCGGCACGGGGTTCCTGCCGCATATGGATCAGGGCGGCTTCACCTTGGATTACCTGGCACCGCCCGGTACCTCGCTCACGGAAACCGACCGCCTGCTGCGTCAAGTGGAACGAATCCTGCAGCACAATCCCAACGTGGAGAGTTACTCGCGGCGCACCGGTGCGCAATTGGGTGGCGGCGTCACCGAGGCGAATACCGGCGATTTTTTCGTGCGTCTCAAGCCCTTGCCACGGGAACCCATTGAAAAAGTAATGAGCGAGGTGCGCACGGCCATCAACCAGCAGGTACCCGGCTTGCAGATTGATCTGTCGCAGCTCCTGGAAGACATGATTGGCGACATGACCTCCGTGCCTCAGCCGGTGGAGATCAAGCTCTTCAGTACCAATACCGATGAAATCCTCAAGCTCGCACCCAAGGTGGCAGCCGCCATCAGCAAGGTGCCTGGAATCGTTGATGTTTATGACGGTGTGGTGTACGCCGGTGATGCCCTGGATATCCATGTGAATACCATCAAGGCCGGTTTGCTGGGTCTTGACTCGGGCAACATTGCGCAGCAACTGGATACCTACTTGCAGGGCACGGTGGCGACCCAGGTGCAGCAGGGGGTCAAATTTGTGGGCATCCGTGTTTGGACACCGCGGAACCTGCGGTTGCGCACCGGCCAATTGGAGAAGTTACCCATCCGTGCGGCAAACGGCAAAGTGTTTCCCCTCGGGCAGGTTGCCACTATTGCCACTATCACCGGCCAGCCGGAGATTGACAGCGACAATCTGAAACGCATGTTCGCGGTGACTGCGCGTATCAGTGGCCGGAGTCTTGGTGCCACCATTACCGATGTGAAATCGGCGCTGGCAAAACCGGGATTGATCCCGCAAAACGTGGAAGTGCAGTTGGGCGGCCTCTACAAACAGCAGCAGATCGCATTTCGTGGTTTGGCGATTGTGTTTGCGGCCGCCGTGGCCTTGATTTTCGTTTTGTTGTTGTTCCTGTATGAAGGCTTCCGCATTGTGATTTCCATCATGACTGCGCCACTGCTGGCGGTGGGCATTGTGTTTTTTGCCCTGTGGCTCACGGGCATCGAGCTCAACATTACCGCCATGATGGGCATGACTATGATCATAGGCATCGTCACCGAAGTAGCGATCTTCTATTTCTCGGAGTTCGTGGAGCTGAAGCACGCGGAAAATTTCGCGCGGGCGTTGGTGGAAGCCGGGCTCAACCGCATGCGGCCCATCGCCTTGACTACCCTGACCACCATCCTGGCGTTGCTGCCGCTGGCACTGGATCTCGGCCAGGGTGCGGCCATGCAGCAGCCGCTAGCGGTGGCTATCATCGCCGGCGAAGCGGTGCAATTGCCGCTGGTGCTCATCGTCATGCCGGTGATCTACTATCTGTTGATGGGCGGCTGGCGCAAGGACCATCAGCCGCCCCAGGCCACCGAACAAGGGGTTGCGTCGTATGATGGTGTGGACTGAAATCACCCGGCATGATATCCGCAGATGCACATTCTGATCGCCGAAGACGAAGCCAAGACCAGCGCCTACCTGGTGAAGGGGCTGACTGAAAACGGCTATACGGTGGATATGGCCGCGGACGGGCGTGGCGCCCTGCGTCTTGCCCAGGAGCATGTCTATGATGCGCTGGTGCTGGATGTGATGCTGCCGCTGCTGGACGGCTGGTCGGTGGTACAAGCACTGCGTGCCGCCGGCAACCGCATCCCGGTGCTGTTTCTGACGGCACGCGACCGCGTCGAGGATCGGGTGCGCGGTCTGGAACTCGGCGGTGACGATTACCTGGTAAAGCCGTTCGCGTTTTCTGAACTGCTGGCACGCCTGCGTTCACTGCTGCGGCGCGGATCGCAATTCCAATCCGAGATGCTGCGGGTTGCCGATCTGGCAATTGACCCAGTGCGACATCAGGTTGAGCGTGCCGGGCAGACGCTGCACCTCACGCCCAAGGAGTTCGCGTTGCTGGCGTTACTGGTGCGCAATCCCGGTCGGGTGCTGGCACGCGTTGAAATTGCCGAAAGTGTCTGGGGCGTGGATTTCGATACCCAGACGAACGTCGTGGATGTGGTGATACGTCGCTTGCGCGCCAAAGTGGATGCGCCATTCGATTGTCCCTTGATTCATACCATGCGTGGCATGGGTTATGTCCTTGAAAGGCGCTAAGCCGCACGTCTTTCGGCCGCTGCGCTCCATCACTGCGCGCCTGACATTATTTTATACCCTGACCACATTGATCGCGGTGACCGCATTCACCGCGGTTCTCTATTGGAAAGTGACAGCGAACTTTGACGTTGAACATTTGCATTTCCTGCGTGCGAAAGCCCAGGAGTTAGTGGAGGATTTCCAGGACGGTGGCGACCAGCCCAACGCTTTGTTGGGTGAAATCGACAAGGAAACCGCCGGTACCATGCTGCGGCAATATGAAGCGCGCGTATTGGCTTTGCAGAATGCCGTGCTTGGCGAGACTCCGGGGATGAGTACGTCTCTGCCCGCAACGGTATTTCCCATGCCGGTGGCACCGGCTGCCATCAACCGCGCCGCCACCCGCGACTGGTACTCGAGTGGGCAGCACTATGTGTTGGTGGCATTCAACACGCATGCGCCGGGCATCTCGGGAAGCGCCTACACCGTGCAACTCGCCTTGGATGTATCGCGTGATGATGCTTTGCTCGCCGATTACCGGCGAGATTTGTTGATATTTCTGTTATTGCTTCTGCCGGTGCTGGTGCTCGCCGGTGGCTTTACCACAAAACGCGGATTGCGGCCGTTGGCACGCATCACCCGGGCCGCGAATTCCGTGACCCCAGCGAATCTTGCCGACCGCATAGCGCTTGATCCGCCCTGGCCTCCGGAACTGGCAGAGCTGGTGGGAGTTTTCAATGAAATGATGGAACGTCTGGATGAGGCCTTCGCACGTCTTGCCCGCTTTTCAGCGGACCTTGCCCATGAATTGCGCAATCCACTCAACAATCTCATGGGGGAGCTGGAGGTATGCCTGACGCGACAGCGCAGCGCTGAGGAATATCGCACCACTCTGATTTCAGGTTTGGAAGAATGCCGCCGGCTCGCGGCGCTTATTGAGAACCTGCTGTTCATCGCGCGCGCGGAGAACGCGGAAAAATCCGTGGGTACCGAACGATTTGATGCTCGCGAGGCCTGTGAGTATGTATTGACATACCATGCGGCTTCCGCCGCCGGGCGCGGTGTGCGCCTGGTGTGTGAAGGCGATGCCTGGATCAATGCTGATCCGCTGCTCTTTCGTCAGGCGCTCGGCAATCTGCTTGCCAATGCCATCCGGTACGCGCCAGCCGACAGTGAAGTGCGCGTGCGGGTGCGCGGGCTTGCAGCCGGCGGCGTTGAAATCGAAGTACGCGATCAGGGTGAGGGTATTGCGCCGGAACATTTACCGTATGTGTTCGACCGCTTCTATCGAGCCGACCCGGCACGGGCCCAGCGCGGTCAAGGCACAGGACTGGGGCTCGCCATCGTGCGTTCCATCATGGAACTTCACGGCGGCGAGGCGAGTCTCGACAGCCGCCCGGGCGAGGGCAGCGTGGCGCGCCTGCGTTTCCCAGGCAAGATGTCCGGCATGGAGATGACAGAACTGTCATCTGTCTGAGCGGCATTTTTCACGCGGCGGCTTGTACACTGCCAAGATGCAATGCACGCGTGTTTCATTATTACTGCTGATAATCGCGGTGCTGGCCGGCTGCGCCACTTTTCATAATCAGCCCATTTCCCCCGGGAATACCCTGGCGGCGTTTGACGCCCGGCGCCTCGACAGCGCTGAAACGCGCCATGCCATAGAGGCAAGCCTGCGGCACAGCGTCGCACCCTGGCCGCCGCGGCGCTGGACTTTTGCGCTGCTGACGCCGGTGGCGCTGCATTACAGTGCGGTGCTTGCGGCGGCCGAGGCGCATGCCCGTGCCGTCAGCGCCGGTATTCAGGTCGCCAGTGAATATCCCAATCCACAATTCAGTTTCGCACCGGGTTATAACACCAGCAGCCCCGCCGGCGAATCCCCCTGGATTTTTGATTACGCGCTGAGCTTTCCCATTCCCACCGCCGGGCGCCGCGCTGCGGCCATCCGCCAGGCGCGGGCACTCGGCACGGCGGCTGACTTTGACGTGGCAGGGACCGCATGGCAGGTGCGCAATCGCTTACGCAGCCGCTTGCTGGATCTGTATGCGGCCGGACAGCAAGTGGCATTGCTGCGGCAACAAGCTGCCGATCAAAGGGAAACGTCGAATCTGCTGCAGGCACGGTATGCTTCCGGGGAGATTTCCGCGCCTGCCTGGCTGCAGGCGCGCAGTGCCTATCAGGCGATTCAGTACGCCCTGGCGAGCGCCAAAACCCGGGAAACCACCGCGCGTGCCACCCTGGCCGCGGTGTTGGGCATGCCGGCGGCGGCGCTTCAAGGCATGCATTTCGCATTCAATGAATTCACCCGGCCGCTGGACGTGGCGCCCAAAGCCGCGGTGCAGCGCCATGCGCTGCTGAACCGTGCGGATATCCTCTCCGCCCTGGCGCGCTATGCGGCAAGTCAGTATGCCCTGCAAAGGGAAATTGCCCGCCAATATCCCAGCTTGCAGATCGGTCCCGGCTTCCGGTGGGATCAGGGTCAGGATAAATGGTCGTTGGGCATTAGTATTTCGCTGCCTGTTTTCAACCACAATCAGGGAGCGGTGGCCGTCGCTGAAGCACGCCGCCGCGAAGCCGCCGCGGAGTTCGGGGTAGTACAGAACCGGGTCATCGCCCAGGTGACCCAGGCCATAGCCGCCTATGATGGCGCACGTGCGAGCCTGTCGCTGGCCATGCAGGCGGCGGATAGTGCCGCACAAGCGGCGCAGGCGGTAACGGCCCAATTCCAGGCCGGGGAAACCGATGCGCTTGCCCTGTTTTTCGCCAGACAAACCGCACTGCGCAGCGCACTCGCGCATCTCAAGGCACTCATCAGCGCGCAAACGGCCCTCACCCGGTTGGAAAACGCCCTGCAACAACCCTTAAATGGCACACACACGCCGCGTGTGGCGCTGCCAAAGGAGCACTCATGAAGCATCCGTCGCGCTCATCCTGGCTGACCATCCTGTTGACAGGTGTCCTCGGCATGCCGCTCGGGGTCTTCGCTGCCGAATCTTCTTCTGCCGCGCCTGCCGTCATGCAAGTGACGGTTGCCGGGAAGGTTCAACGCGCCAGTGGCATCGAGGTCACGCGGATTACCTCGCTGCACTATCGTCCCCAAGTGACCGGATACGGGCAGGTCATGGATCTGACGCCGCTGCTGACACTGCGTGCCCAATTGCAGGCGGCCGAGGCGGCGCTTTCGGCCGCACAGCAGGAGTACTTGCGGCTCAAGGGACTGAACCGGCATGGTCAGAACATCTCGGCAAAACGCCTGCAGGCGACGCGTGCGGTTTGGCAGAGCGCTCGCGCCCAAGTGGCCATGCTGCGGGTGCGCGCGCTCCAGCATTGGGGAAGCGCGCTTACCCGCTGGCTGGAGAGCCGCGGCAATCCCAGGCTGGAGGGATTGGCTGACGGCAGGCGGGAGCTCTTGCGCATCAGCGCATCACAGGCGAGTTACCAGGTGAAGCCGCCAGTGCACATTGATGTCGGGGGCGGGGCACGCGCCACGCTGGTTTCCGCCTCCCCCCGGGTTAACCCGGAAATCCAGGCGCCGACGTATTTTTACCTGGCTGCATCCGCTATGCCGGTCGGCTTTCAATTCACTGCCGGCTTTCCAATTTCGGAGAAAGTACTCACGGGTGTGCAGATACCGGGAGATGCCGTGATCTGGTATGCCGGCGCCGCCTGGGTCTATGTGCGCACGTCAGCCACGGAATTTGAGCGCCGGCTGATCACGACCGAATATCCCGAAGAGGGCGGCTGGTTTGTTTCCGCGGGCGTTCATCCCGGAGAGCAACTGGTGACACAGGGCGCGGAACTGCTGTTCGCGGATGAATTCGCCAGCCATTCTTCGGGAGGCGGGGGAGGCGGTGATGATTAACCACGCCCTATTTGCTCGCACCCGTACAGGTCCTGCCCGATGCTGAACAGCATCGTGCGTTTTGCGGCGCGCTTCCGGGGAGTGGTGATTGCGCTCGCCTGCGTGGTTGCCGGCTACGGTCTGTGGACGGTATTTCACACCCGCCTCGATGTCTTCCCGGAATTTGCGCCACCCATCATCACTATCGAGACCTCGGCCCCCGGGCTTTCCCCCGAGCAGGTGGAGGCCCTGGTGACCCAACCGCTGGAGGACGCGCTGAATGGCGCCGGCGGACTCCGCAACCTGCGCTCGCAGTCCATCCAGGGTTTGTCTTACATTACCCTGACATTTGCCAGCAGCAGCAACATTTATCAGGACCGGCAATCGGTCAGTGAACGCTTGGGGGCGGTGACGGCCGCGCTGCCGGTCGGTGTGAAACCTCCGGTGATGCTGCCGCTCATCTCGGCCACCAAATTGGTGGCGATCATTGGACTCAGCTCCAAGACCCGCTCGCTGATGTACCTGCGTACCCTGGCGGACTGGGTGCTCAAGCCGCAATTACTGAGCGTGCCGGGCGTAGCAGGTATGGCGATTTTCAGCAAAGACAAGCAGCAATTGCAGATCCAGGTGCATGCGCATGCGCTGGTCCAATACGGGCTTTCCCTGAATGACATCGTGCGGGCGGCGCGGCGGGCCACGGGCGTGCGCGGTGGCGGCTTTATCGAAACCAGAAATCAGAACATCCTTCTGGCACCCCAAGGCCAGGCCGTGACTCCCACGGAACTCGCCCAAGTGGTGCTGCGCCACGCGCACGGCCAGACCCTGCACCTGGGGGATGTCGCCAGGGTTCTGTACGCACCGGCACCGCCCGTCGGCGCGGCCATGATTGACGGCAAGCCGGGGGTGATGATCAAGATCGCCATGCAATATGGCGCCAATACCGTCACCGTGACTCGTGCGGTCAATGAGCGTCTTAAGCAACTGACTCCGGTTCTGGAAAAAGACGGCGTGCATGTTTATCCGGATCTGTTCGAACCTGCGAGTTTCGTGCATACCGCTCTCGGCAACATCGAACGTTCCCTGGCAATCGGCGCGGTGCTGGTGATCATCGTGCTTTTCCTGTTTCTGTACAACGCGCGTACCACGGTCATTTCCGTGGTCGCCATTCCGTTGTCGCTGCTCACCGCCGTCATCTTCCTGAATTGGCTGGGCGACGGCATCAATATCATGACGCTCGCCGGACTGGCCATTGCGTTGGGCGAGGTGGTGGATGACGCCATCATTGACGTGGAGAACATCTTCCGGCGGCTGCGCGAAAACCGCACGCGCTCCGTGCCGCGGCCGCTCCTGCGTGTGGTGTTCGACGCCTCCCTGGAGGTGCGCAGTGCCGTGGTGTATGCAACTTTCACGGTGGTGCTGATCTTTTTGCCGGTGCTCACGCTGACGGGTGTGACAGGCCGGCTGTTCAGTCCGCTGGCTTTTGCTTATATCGCCTCCATTCTCGCCTCACTGCTGGTGGCGCTTAGCGTGACTCCGGCACTTTGTTGCGTGCTGCTGGCCCGTCAGCCGCTCGATAAGGAGGAACCGCGTTACATCCGTCGGCTGAAACGGCATTACCAGCGCTGGCTCACGGGAATCCAGAAACATGTGGGTTTGGTGATGCTGGCGGCGGCGGTGCTGTGCGTGGCCGCACTTGCCGCCATTCCATTTTTCAAGGGACAGTACCTGCCGGAGATGCGCGAGGGGCATTTCATCGTTCACATGCAACTTTATCCCGGTGCCTCCCTGGACGAAGGATTGCGCATGGGAAATCGCGTTACGGCCGCCATCGCATCGGTTCCGGGGGTGGAATCCGTCGCCCAGCGGGTGGGACGTGCGAATCTATTGAGCGGACCCGCGCCCAGCTATAAAAGCGAAATTCAGGTGAACCTGAAGAAATCATTGTCGGGTAATGCTCAGGCAAAAATACTCAAACAGTTTGATTCCTTATTGCGCGGGTTCAGCGGCGCGAAATTTACAGTCAACACTTTTCTGACCGAGCGTATTCATGAAACCCTCAGCGGGTATACCGCTCCGGTAGTGGTGAATATCTTCGGCAACAGCCTTGACACCCTGGACCGCGCCGCGCAGCAAGTGGCAGGCATCTTGTCGAAAATACACGGGGCGCGTGACGTGCAGGTGCAAGCGCCTCAGGGCAGCCCGCAGCTTGCGATCCGCCTCCGGGAACGGGCGCTCGCTCGCTGGGGTATCGCACCGGTGGATGCCCTGGATGCCATTGAAACCGCCTACCAGGGCATGCGTGTCGGGCAGATCTATCTGGGCACGCGAGTCTTCAATGTGAGCGTCATTTTTCCGCCCTCAGCGCGCCGTAATCCCATGGCGGTAGGCTCCCTGCTGCTGAAAAATCCCCAGGGGCTGCTCGTGCCCCTCAGGGCGGTGGCGGATATCCGGCTGACATCCGGCCGCTTCATGATTTTGCATGAAGCGGCACAGCGGGTGCAGACGGTGACCGCGTACCTGAGCGGACGCTCATTGACGGGCTTCGTTCAGGAGGCCGAGACAAACTTGCATGCCGCAAATCTGCCGCCAGGCGCCTATGCGGTATTCAGCGGGGCAGCCCAGGCAAGCGCGCAGGCCACCCATGAGCTGCTGCTCAAGACCGCCGTGGCCATCGCGGCCATCATGATGCTGCTGTTCCTGGCGTTGCGGTCCATGCGCTCGTTGCTGCTGGTGCTGGCGAACCTGCCCTTTGCCCTGGTGGGCGGTGTCGCCGCGGTACTTCTCATGGGCGGCGTGGTGTCCATCGGTTCCCTGGTGGGATTTGTGACCCTATTCGGCATCACCTTGCGCAATTCCATCATGCTGATCTCACATTACAAACATCTGGTGCAGGCAGAGGGCATGACCTGGGGGCCGGAAGCGGCCCTGCGGGGTGCGAGTGAGCGGCTCCTGCCCATCCTCATGACCGCCCTGGTCACGGCTCTGGCCCTGCTGCCGTTGGCACTCGGCAGCCATGTGCCGGGACAGGAAATCGAAGGTCCCATGGCCATTGTGATTCTCGGCGGATTGATTACCTCCACGCTCCTGAACCTGCTGATCCTCCCGGCCATCGCCCTCAAGTTCGGGCGCTTTGATAAAATCACCGCGGAGACCGATTTGCAGGTGTGAACCGGGATCTGATCAGCGTGAGAGTCAGAAATCAATTTGAGTTTGTCCGGATGGAATGATTGTACATTGCTCCCGCAAGCATAGAGGGGTCTGTATGCGTACTCCCTGCGATGACCGACTCCGCTGGGCAGAATGGGGATGGACCTAAACCCATGGATGGCAGCCTGTACGCGCGGTATTTGCACCGGCTCTTTTGGGTCAGCATCCTTGTCAAGGGTCTGGACGGTGTGCTGGAAACCATCGGCGGTATTCTCGTTCTGCTGGCAAACCGCGCGGATCTGATCAACATCGTCATTTTTCTTACGGCACCCGAGTTATCCGAAGACCCCGGTGATTTGGTTGCCAATTATTTGCGCCATGTGGTACTCAATTTGTCATCCAATACCAAATATTTTGCCAGTGTTTACCTGTTGTTCAACGGTGTAGTCAAGGTATTGCTGATGATCGGCATACTGCGTGGCAAACTCCGGTCTTACCGGATGGCATTAGGTTTTATAGCGATCTTTATCGGTTACCAGTTATATCGTTTCAGTCATACGCATTCACTGGTTCTTTTGGGCTTCATGTGTTTTGATCTCCTGACCCTGTACCTCATCTGGATAGAATATCGCAGACGCCGCCGCTCGCCGGCCTAGTTTTCTTGCGTAGCCGCCGCCGCATGCGGGTGCAGTCAATGAACGCTGCCTACGGCATCCGGATTTGATCCGCCAATCACCCGGCCCGGTACGGCGCTCGGATCTGCGTAATCCGGAGGGGTAGGCTTGAAAACGGCTGTCATATTTCTGTCATATTCCACCCCTAGACTCACCAAGCTTCTATACGGAGGTGAGCCGCCGATCAGCAGTGACAATCCCCGCCCGGCGCCAGCGTGATGTCCAGAGCGCCGCCCCGGCAGTGTCCTCCGGGCCGGAGAGCAAGCCGGTGGCGCGGGACGATCGAATCAAATCCTATGGCCTCCGCCGGTAGTGCAGTGAATTAAGCAAAATCAGCTGAAGGAACTGTGACTTTGAACAGCACCCCACGTACCCAGGCCATACGCGTGGTTCCGGTTCCACACCGGCGGCACGGGCGCAGCGCCTTGGCGGATAGTTTTTTCCGCGGCATCACGCGCTTGGCGGCGTTGCTGGTGTTGGCGCTGATGGTGGGCATTCTGCTGGTGCTGCTGGTCCAGGCCTGGCCCGCCTTTCATCGTTTCGGCTGGCATTTCTTTTCCGGCACTCAATGGGATCCGGTCACCGATCAGTTTTCGGCGCTGGCCTCGATTTTCGGCACCCTGGTGACCTCCTTGATCGCGATGATCATCGCGGTACCGGTGAGTTTCGGCATTGCACTTTTTATCACTGAACTGGCGCCTGCCTGGCTGCGCCGTCCCGTGAGCACGGCCATTGAACTGCTGGCGGCCATACCCAGCATCATCTATGGTATGTGGGGTTTGTTCGTATTTGCGCCGATATTCAGCGAATATGCCCAACCGTGGATCACGGATCACATCGGCAACTGGCCGCTGGTGGGTGTGCTTTTCCAGGGTCCGCCCATGGGCATCGGCATCTTCACCGCCGGCCTGATCCTCGCCATCATGGTGATTCCGTTCATCAGTGCGGTGATGCGCGATGTGTTTGACCTTGTGCCCACGGTCCTCAAGGAATCCGCCTACGGTGTCGGCTGTACCACCTGGGAAGTCGTTTGGAACGTGGTGCTGCCCTATACACGCGTGGGCGTTGTCGGCGGCATCATGCTGGGTTTGGGCCGTGCCCTGGGCGAAACCATGGCCGTGACTTTTATCATCGGCAACAGTCACGATATCAGCCGCTCATTGTTCATGGCGGGCAACACCATTTCCTCGACCCTTGCCAATGAATTCACGGAAGCGGTGGGCCCGATTTATACTTCATCGCTGATCGCCCTGGGTCTGATACTGTTCTTCATCACCTTCGTGGTGCTGGGGCTGGCCAAACTTCTGCTGTTGCGCATGGGTACGCGCGAGGGGCGCAAGAGCTGATGGCTTTCTCTGCCCGCTATTTGCGCCGCCGGCTGCTGAACGGTTTTAACCTCGGCGTGTCTGTGCTGGCCACCCTATTCGGTCTGTTCTGGCTGGGCTGGCTGATGTGGACACTCGTCAGTCGGGGTCTGCAGTGGATCGGTCCCAGTCTGTTCACCCAGAGCACGCCGCCGCCGGCGGCCGCCGGCGGCGGCATTGCCAACGCCATCGTCGGGTCGCTGTTGATTACCCTGGTGGGCGTGGTCGTGGGTACGCCCATCGGCATCCTGGCCGCCACCTGGCTGGCGGAATTCGGCCGGCATTCGCGCATCGCGGCGGTGATACGTTTCGTGAACGACATCCTGCTGAGCGCACCGTCCATCGTGATCGGCGTATTTGTCTATGCAGTGGTGGTCGCGCGCTTCGGCCATTTCTCCGGCTGGTCGGGCGGTCTGGCTCTGTCCATCATCATGCTGCCGGTGGTGTTACGCACCACCGAGGACATGCTCATACTGGTGCCGGACCAGCTGCGCGAAGCCGCCGCCGCCCTGGGAGCGCCTCAGTGGCGGGTGGTGGTGACGGTGGTATACCGTGCTTCCCTGGGCGGCATTCTCACCGGTGTGATGCTGGGTATCGCGCGCATCAGCGGCGAGACCGCGCCGCTGTTATTCACCGCGCTCAACAACCAGTTCTGGAGCTCGGATATGAGCCGGCCGATGGCCAACCTGCCGGTAATGATTTTCCAGTTTGCCATGAGCCCCTATGACAACTGGCAGCATCTGGCCTGGGCGGCGGCCTTGCTCATCACGCTTGCGATTCTGGCGCTGAGCTTGATTGCCCGTATCCTGATTCGTGCCAATGCGTTTGTGAAATAATCATGAGCAAATCGGATCCAACAAAAACTCACGCCATCTCGCTGGAGGTCCCGGTGCGTTCTCCGGGCGGAAAATCCGTCATCGAAAATCCGAAGCTGAGCATTAATCAGCTCAATTTCTATTACGGGCGTTTTCAGGCCCTGCGCGACATCAATATGAACATTGCCGAACGTCAGGTGACGGCCTTCATCGGCCCCTCCGGATGCGGAAAGTCCACGTTGCTGCGCACCCTGAATCGCATCTACGGCCTGTACCCGGATCAGCGCGCCACCGGTGCGATCATGCTCGACGGCCGCAATATCCTGGACCGGGATCAAGATCTGAATTATCTGCGCGCAAAAATCGGCATGGTGTTTCAGAAACCCACGCCATTCCCCATGTCGGTATTCGAGAATATCGCCTTCGGCGTGCGCCTCTATGAACGCCTGTCGCGTATGAAGATGCAGGAGCGGGTGGAATGGGCGCTGCGCAAGGCAGCCCTATGGGAGGAAGTGAAGGACAAACTGCATCAGGGCGGCACGCGCCTGTCCGGCGGCCAGCAGCAACGCCTGTGCATTGCCCGCGCCATCGCGGTAAAACCGGAAATCCTGCTGCTGGACGAACCGGCCTCGGCCCTGGATCCGCTCTCGACCCTGAAAATCGAGGAATTGATCGCTGAATTGAAGACCGATTACACCATTGTCATCGTCACCCACAACATGCAGCAGGCGGCGCGCGTTTCCGACTACACCGCCTTCATGTACTTGGGCAGTCTGGTGGAATACGCCGACACCAGCACCCTGTTCACCAACCCCGCTCGCAAACAGACCGAAGACTATATTACCGGCCGCTACGGCTGAATCATAGACTACCGGTAATGTGCAGTACGTGCGTGCGTACCTGCGGTCAGCGCGCAGCCGGCAAATGAGGATCTAGTGCAGGCCGGTGGTTAAGGGAAGGTTCATGAGCTTACGAACTGGAGCGAAGCGCGGATCGGCGCGTATTGGCGCCCAGTCCGGACCAAATATAATCATTGCCAGTTGATCGTGGTCGCGGGCAGCTCGCTGCAACTGCGCGTACGCCTGGACTTTCTCGCCCAAAGACCATAAAGGCCAGGCCAGGATGACACCCGAGAGATAGTGTTGGGAGGCGCGCCGCTGCAATTCCGCCAGTTCCCGGAGCGCGACATCGCGCCGGCCAAAACCCGAATTGGCGGCAGCCCTTTCCATCAGCAGAAAAGATTCACCGGAGTTTCCCCATACATTGCCCGCGATTTGTACATCATCCAGGGCTTGCTGGTATTTGCCCAGGCTGATGTCGTTTTCAGCCATAAAGGTGTAGGTCAGGCCGAATTGCGGCGCCAGCGCAACGCTGGTGCGAAACTGGGCCGCGGCTTGCTGCGGCTCGCCGGCGTAGGCCAGCGCCCGACCCAGGTCAGCATTGATAATGGGTGAGAGCGGATCCAGGTTACGGGCCAGGCGTAATTCCTTTACCGCGCTTTGCATGTCGCCGGTGAACCAGAAATAGATTGCAAGCCACTGGTGTGCCATGGCGTCGTTGGGGTCGAGCTGCAATGCCCGTTGGAATTCGCGCCGGGCCGGCAGCCATTCCCAGTGCTGTTCGTATAGCAGACCCAGCACCGCGTGGGCATTGGGAGAAGCCGGGGCAAGTACGACAGCCTGCTTTGCGGCACTCAGCGCAGCTTGATAGTGAGTATCGGGCGGTTCATCGCCGGTATAGTCGCGCCAGATCGAATAGGCCATGGCCAGCCCCACCCGGGAGTCGGCGTAACCGCTATCTTCCTGGATGGATTTTTTGAAATAAGCGATGGCCTGCCGGATAGCCGGCACCGTACGATTGTTCAGGTATTCCATGCCCACCAGGTAAGCGTCCCGCGCTTTGGGGTTGACAACAGGGTAGCTGTCAGCGCGGATGACATGTGAAGATTCGGGCGGCAAGTGCAACTGGGTCATGATAGCGTTGGCAATGCGACCCTCGGTCTGGAAAATCTCCGCGCGTGAAATATTCATTTCATCCGACCATAATTCGTAGCCGCTCCTGGTACTCACCAGCGCCACGTGGATACGCAAGATGTGGCCGGTGCGCAGCACGCTACCCTCGATGACATTGCGTACGCCGAGAATGCGGCCCACGTCGCGCACATCCAGGGGTTTGCCCTGGAGACTGAACGCGGAAGTGCGGGCGACGACGCGCAAATCCGGATTACTTCCCAGACGGGTAATCAGTTCGTCGGTGATGCCGTCGCTTAAATAGCGGCTATCCGCTGCCTGATTCAGGCTCATGAAAGGCAGTACCGCCAGCGTCGCGGGCGCCAAATTCTCCGCGTGTGCGGGTTTGGCGGTGCCACTTGTCTGACGGCGCCGGTAGAAATGCAGATAACCGGCACCGACCGCTGCAGTCAATAGCATGAGCGCGACTGCTACATACCAGGGCCAGGCGAGCGCACGTTCAACACGGCGCCCCGCGGGTACGGCGCGCAATACCGCTTCAGATTCCCACAAGGAGATGCTCAACATGCGGGTGGCATCGGCCAGGCAACGCCGGTAGGTGCTCCAGCTCAAGTGCAGGGCATCGGCTGCTGCCTGGTGGTTGCGCAAGGGCGTGAGATAGGTGTGCTGCAGCACCTGCTGAAAGCGGCTGGACTTGGGGTTCTGACACAGGAGGGCGCACTGGGCGCGCAACAGTTCGCGCAGCGCCTGGGTGGGAGGTGTGTCGGGGAAGCGTTGCAATGCTGCGGCCAGCAACCGCGAACCGAGCAAGGGGTTGTCCCGCAGATGATCCGGACGGTGGAAAGCGCGCAAAGCCTGGTGCACCGCCAGTGCAAAGCCATGCTCGGTACGGATGGCTTCCGGCACATCATTATTTTCCCCGGCGCCGGTTGAAGACGCGGCTTGGCTTGAGGAAAGCTCCTGGTTACTCATCCATCTATCCCGATGACTACCGGCGGCTTCGGCTACAGGCTTGTGGTGCAAAAGTTTAATCCGTGGGACGGCGGATGTCTCATACCCCTTCAGTGGCGTGGCCCCAACACAGAAATTGAGCAGTATTTGAGGCGGAAAACGGCTGCTCTGCAGACTTTAATTTTAGGCGTACCCACCCGCAAGGCCTTGAGTGCCGGGGCCCGGGGATGTGAGGTACAACTAAAGTTAGGGAGAGGGATGACCGCAGTGAAACTCTGGGTTGTTGGGTCGGTTCTGGCTCTGGCTCTGGCTCTGGGCGTAGGTTCCGCGTGGACACTAGGGTCAGCGGGTGAACCCGGGGGCAGACCGCAGACGGCCGCCCGATCCCAGCCTGCTGAAGATCCGATGGTCACGGCCCGCTGGCGCTACGCGCCGGTACCAGACGACGACATGGCAGCGGTTCAGCAAATCAACGAGCAGCTCGGCAGGCGCTACCGTAAATACCGGCAGGCATGGCAGGCCTATCGAAAACAGCTGTTTCACTGCCAGGGCCTGTGGCCCGCAGGGTGTGCCGCGAACCGTCATCCGGGGGAGTGCCAAGACCGGGTGATGATGCTCTGTCTTGGCCCCGTGATCCCGCCGCTGGATGCGGCCCGCCATGGGGTTCACGACCAGGCCATCGAGCTTGAACAGGCGGCGCAACGCCTCACCGAGGCTACCGGCTGAGAAGGGTGGTTTGAATGCAGAAGTTGACGGCCATCCCTATTAAAGCGCGTCTGACACCACGGTGTCTGCCGGGGCTGGTATTGGTTCTGTTGGGGCTTGCGAATGGTGGTTTCGTCAACGCCGCACCGCCGCCCGAAGCATGGCAAGTTGCACTGGACCAACGCCTGTTGCAGCAAGCGGCGGATGCTCCAGCTGCCAGTTTGCAGGCATTGATACATCAAGGTGCGGACGTAAATGTCCAGGACCGCTTTGGGGTAACGCCGCTAATGCAAGCAGTGATCGGCGACAACGCTGTGGCAGTACGCGTGCTGCTGGCCGCGGGCGCAGATGCAAACATTAGGGATGTGCGTGGTGATACCGCATTGGATCTGGCGCGGCAGTTGGGGCACAACGCCATCGAACGCCTGCTAGATACCGCCAGCGCCGGCCACGCAAGGTTCCATTCAGCGCAGCACAGCTGCTGAAGCCACGTACCAGGAAATATATCCAGGATCAGGAGATTGCAATGAAACGAGTATTCAGTGTGTTCAGCTTCTTCAGGCTAATTTCCATTCTGGGATTGCCGGGGCTCTTTCCGCCGGCATTTGCCAGCTCCGGACCAACCACACTGACGAATCCGCTGCCTGCGGCCTTCAACTATTACTACGGCACCACTGTGGCCTTGACTCCGGACGGAAGCCTTGCCGTGGTGGGGGCGGACAGCGGCGGATACGGGCTTGATACGCCGCCTGCGGTGTATATTTTTCAGTATGCCAACGGCGCCTGGAATACCAGTCCCATCATCACAGTTTCCGATCCGGCGGCTTTCGTCGCGCCCACGGATCTATTTGGATCGGCAGTGTCGGCCTCCGGCATTAGCAACAACAGTTTCCTCTTGGTAGTCGGATCACCGGGTGGTGGCGTGGTGGGAGGCAGCCCAGTCAACTATGGCGTCGTCTATCTGTACCGGTGCACAGTTAGCCCTGCAGCCTGTGGGTTACCAGTCGCACAACTCAATGATCCGGCGGCAGGCCCTTCCGCAAGCGACGACTTTGGATCCGCGGTAGCCGTTTCCCAGGACGGAAATACAATATTGGCGGGTGCCTGGGGCACGCCGGAACCGGGCGGTGCTGGTTTGACCGGGAACCAGCACAATGAGGGCGTAGCTTACGTGTATAACAATGCCGGCAACAATAATTGGACGTTAGCTACACCGCCGTTTTTCGATCCCGCGCCGACCTGCGCTAGCTTCGGCAATCCGCCCAGCCAGATATGCGACAAGTTCGGTTATGCCGTGGCCTTAGCCGGAACCGGCAGCAACACCTTGACGGCGCTCGTCGGCGCACCAGGCGCCGTGGTGGTTAACAACGGTTCACCCGAACCCGGCGAAGGCCAGGCGTTCATCTTTGACAACAGCAGCGGTAGTTGGCAGCTAACGCAAACATTTACCGATCCGAACAGCGTCGCGTGCAGCGACGTGGCCTACCTGAAATGTGATGAGTTCGGCAACGCCGTGGCCCTATCTACCGATGGCACGGTAGCTCTGGTGGGTGCGCCCAACGCGGTTATTCCAACCAGTCCGGTATTGGGCGAAGCCGGCGTAGCCAATCTTTACGTCCAGTCCGGTGGAAGCTGGAGCAACACACCCTTCACGTTTACCAATCCCGACACCCGAATGAATACCGTATATAGCGGCAGCGACGGCTTCGGCTGGTCGCTGGCGGTTGCCAATGCTAACAGCAACCTTACCGTCACGATTGGCAATCCGGGAGCAACTGAAGGCACAAATAACGGAGGCTACGGCGGCAGCGGCGAAGTGGATGAATATTCCTGTTCGCCGGCATGTAGCAGTACGCCCACAAGTGTGCTGGTGGATCCACCCATCGCACAGAACCCGACCGCCTTCACCACGGATAATTTCGGCGCGGCCGTGGCCCTGTCGCAGGACGCCGACGTGCTGCTCGCCGGCGCGCCCGGCACCGCCAGTCCGGCTCCCAACAGTGCACAAAACAACGGAGCCGCTTATGTGTATGGCGCGCCAGGCCCCCAGGTACCGCCGACACCGGTCCAACTTACCATGAACCTCGGCGGCCCTAACAACGTGAAGGTGAATGCCGGCCAGAATCTGACCTATACCATCACGGTAACCAACACCAGCCAATCCGGATCGGCCGTGAATCTTATGCTGACTGGGACCCTGTCCGCCGGCGTGACGCTGGTATCGGAATCTGCAGACGGTGCGAGTTGCAGCGCCAGCGGCAGCAGCTATTCCTGCGCTCTCGGTTCGCTTGGGCCGGGAGCCAGTTGGACCCCGAGCGTAACGGTGGAGATTGACAGTTCCGATGCAGGTCAGGCCGTGGTTGCGGCTTCGATGGGCGTCATGGCCAGCAATAGCAGCAATAACCCGTCGGTCACCGCATCGGTGATTGTTGCGCAGGCGAATTCTCTTTTGTCCATCTATTACCAGCCGTTGTTTGAAGGAATTATCTCTGAACAGACCCCGGAATGTAATGCAATTGATAATAATGGCAACTGTGTTCAGCCAGGTATTGCAACTGTTTGCGCAAATGATCCAGGTACATCCTGTTTCATGGCCATAGTGGTTTCTAACACCAGCAGCACGCAACCCGTTGATAATCTTAGTTTGGTTATAACGGTCCCCCAGGGCGTGACGGTGTCAAGCGTGAGTGCCAGTCCTGGCCTGTGTGTTCTGGTTAATGTCATCTCTAACCCTACATCGTCCGTTACTTTATCGTGTGGACTTGGGACCCTGACTAATGGTCCTAATGGTGGTTGGCTGATTATTTTCAACGAATCTGTCGACAGCACCGATCAGTACGGCCAGGCTGAAAACAGCCAGGTGACCGCTACGGCGGCGAATACCCCCCCCGCAACACAATCCTATGACTTTACGGTGGGTACCTCCACTACGGTGGCGGGTTCCAACTCAGGTCTCGGAGCTCTTGATTGGCTGGAAGTCGCCGCGCTCGGCATATTGCTCTGGTTTAGCCAATGGAGGAAGAAACGGATGCAAGGATAGGGACGGTAGGATTGGACGCCCGGGAGAAATATAGCGTCACTTCGTGTACAAGCGGATATCTCGGTGATTATGAATGGGTTTGCGCGCACTCGTGATTTTTGTTGCAAAAAACGGAGATTCAGATGCTTTATAAAATTCGTCTTTCAACGGCGTGTATTGCCGGATTTGTATTCATTGCGCCACTGGCCGCCCATGCGAATGCGTACGCCGATCTCGGCAAGGCCAAAGCCGCTTTTGATGCGACGCATTCGTGGCACGCGGTTGAACGGATGTCCAACGACCATACGGTCACCCTGGACCACGTGGCGCCGGACCGCTGGCGGATACAAATGATGCCCGGCATGAGTGAAATCATGATTGGCAATGACATGTATATGGTAAGAAACGGCCAGACCATGCACCTGCCCATGGTTATGCCGCAGATCCAGCAGATAGTCAATGAGGACTGGCTCACCATAACTCCCGAGGTAAAGCGCACGTTGCGCGATCTCGGGATGCAAAACGTAAACGGGACTGCAGTACACGCGTACTCGTATACCGCCAACGGCGACCCTGTCACGCTTTACCTAGGCAGAAACCATTTGCCAGTACATTCCGTCGTACACGTGACAGGGGGCACCGTTACCATTACCTATTCACAGTACAATACAGCCATTACCATCAATCCGTAATTCGACACCAGCATCCTGGCAAATAAAGGATCGGGCGATTCGCCAGGGAAGCGCGAGACGAAGAGCCTACGGTAGCCACTGCGGACGTAGCACACCGAAGTCTTCGCGGGTGTGCGAGGGCCGCACCGGGGCGTAAAGGCACTGTGGAGGGAGCGGCGCGAAGTGGTCGCTCCCGAACGCAGGGTGTGCCGCAGCGAGAGGGATTAGTCGTCGCTGGAGCAAGTGGCCGGGACGACCCTTGGAAGTCCCAGACGTGGGACGCCGGGACCGTACCGGCCGTCACGAGCGACGCGACACTATCGCCTTTCAGGCTTCCTGCAAAGCGCAGTATCATCACATTACGGAAGTCACCATGCGCACTCGAATCACACTATTAATCTGCCTACTCACATCGATGTTGACAGGCTGCTTGAATGTCAAACAGCAGTCTTCTGAGTTAATAACCGAGGGCAAAGCCAGAAACGTACCGCTGCTTATCTATGATACTTCTTGGAATGACCCGCATGCCTTATACAACACCCGCATGCTGGTGGGCTTGTTAAATCCTAGTGATGAGAAAATAAATTCTGTCACCTTGCGCATGGCCAATTGTGGCAGCAAGGGTATTACTGAATATACGCAGGCACTCAATCTGGGCGGGCCGTTTCTTCCTGGAAAATTTTATGTAATCCACCCATCGTGGCCTGTTCAATATTCTCAGTGGATATCCCGCGAAGCTGCCGAGGCTGCGGCAAAAACATCAAGTCATATGGTGATAAAAGGGGTCGAGATTATCGATAATAACGGTAGAAAATATATATACAACAAGGATGTTTCGAAGTTGCTGACATCGAATATTTCAAACTTTTGCCTAAACAGTATTTACTAAACTTCTAGAGAAATGGGGTCAGGACGACAATCTAAAACAAGATTGCGGCGTCGCGATGATTATTTTGTGGGTAGCAGCCAAGCGATCCAGATGATGTGGGAGTGGTACGACACACCGCGACGGATGTATTCGCGGCGAGGCTGCTTCCGGCATCCATGCCTCTCGCAGCACTTGTACATCCCTGTACATCGTGTCGCCGCTGCTGGAGAGATTTGGTGGGCGGTGCAGGGATTGAACCTGCGACCCCTGCCGTGTGAAAGCAGTGCTCTACCGCTGAGCTAACCGCCCAAGATTGCAATTCGAGGGACGCGAATTTTACGGGCGGCACGCATCCGGGTCAAATAATGCGCTTTTGGCCCGTAGAATATCCGCATGTCTGCGCTGCCAATTGAAGAGTTATTACCCGCCATACGCGAAGCATTGGCGGGCCGTGGCGTGGCCGTCATCCAGGCGCCGCCGGGGGCCGGCAAGACCACGCGCGTGCCGTTGGCACTGCTGGATGCGCCCTGGCTTAAAGCTCGCAAGCTCATCCTGTTGGAGCCGCGGCGCTTGGCCGCGCGTGCCGCTGCCCACTACATGGCCAAGCTGCTGGGCGAAACGGTCGGGGCGACCGTCGGTTACCGGATACGCATGGATACGCGCGTCGGGCCCCGCACCCGCATCGAAGTGCTGACCGAAGGCATCCTGACGCGTCTGCTGCAATCCGATGCCGCACTCAGCGGCTACGGACTGGTGATCTTCGACGAATTCCACGAGCGCAGCCTGCACGCGGACCTGGCACTGGCTCTGTGCCTGGAAGCGCGTCAGGCATTGCGGCCCGATCTGCGTCTGGCGGTGATGTCGGCGACCCTGGAGGCCGCGCCGGTGGCGCAACTGCTGGGGGATGCACCGCTGTTGACCTCGGAGGGCCGCAGTTTCCCGGTGGCGACCAGTTACCGGCCGTTATTGGCGCGGGAGCGCCTTGAGGCGCAGGTGGCGAACAATGTGCGGCAGGTGCTGGCGGAGGACCGCGGCAGCGTGCTGGTATTTCTGCCGGGCACGGGCGAAATCCGCCGCGTCGCCAACTTGCTGGCGAAACAAATCCCCAGCGATGTGACGGTCATGCGGCTGTATGGCGACCTTTCCCAGGCGCAGCAGGAGGCGGCCATTCTTCCCGCCGCTGCCGGTCATCGCAAAGTGGTGCTGGCCACCGCCATTGCCGAAACCAGTCTTACCATCGAAGGCGTGCGCGTGGTGGTGGACGCCGGCTTGATGCGGGTGCCGCGCTTCGATCCGGTGGGCGGCATGACACGATTGACGACGCTGCGCGTATCCCAGGCCTCCGCGGATCAGCGGCGCGGGCGCGCCGGTCGGCTGGAACCGGGCGCGTGTTACCGCTTATGGAGCGAAGGCGAACGCCTGCAAGCCCAGAGCAGCCCGGAAATTCTGCAGGCGGATCTGGCACCGCTGGCACTGGAACTGGCGCAATGGGGGAGCGGCGATTCCGCAAAACTTTCCTGGCTGGATCCGCCGCCGGCCGCGGCACTGTCTCAAGCCCGAGAGCTGCTGCAAGGCCTTGAAGCACTGGATGCAGAGGGACGTATCACCGCCCACGGACGCCGGTTGCTGGAGCTTCCGCTACATCCGCGTTTGGCGCACATGGTGGTGAAGAGCGTGCCGCAGGGTGACGGTTGGCTGGCCTGCCTGATGGCGGCGCTGGTCAGTGAAAGAGACATTCTGCCCCCAGGGGAACAGCCGGCGGATATCAGCCTGCGTTTGCAGATGCTGGATTCCGGGAGCGGTCTGCAGCAGCCAGCAGACCCACAAGGACTACGGCGAGTGCGGGCGGTGGCGCAGGATATTGCCCGTCAGGCGGGGATTTCAGCCCATGATCTGCGCAGGGGGCACGCGGGTGTGGTGTTGGCGTTGGCCTACCCGGATCGCATTGCCCGGCGGCGCTCAAACAGTCCGGGGCGCTATTTATTGAGCGGCGGCCGCGGCGCTTTTCTGCCGGATGCGGATCCCTTGGCCGCCTGCGAGTGGCTGGCGGTGGCGGAACTGGACGGCACGGCCCAGGAAGCGCGTGTCTATCTGGCTGCGGCGCTGAGTGAAATCGAAGTGCGTGAAGTGTGCGCGGCGCAAATCACACGGCATTCCTTGCTGGATTGGGATGAGGCCAGCAGTTCGGTGCGGGCGCTCTCCGAACAGCGCTTGGGTGCTATCCGGCTGGAGGCGCGCACTCTGGACGCGCCGGACACCGGGCAGGTGACGGCGTTGATGCTCGCGGCCATCCGCCGCCGCGGACTCGCCTGCCTGCCCTGGAACCCGGCACTCAGGAATTGGCAGGCGCGCGTGATGTTCCTGCGGCGATTGCATGAGAAAAACTGGCCGGATGTCTCGGACGGGCAGTTGCTGGCGACTCTAGAGAATTGGCTGGCACCGTTCATGGCCGGCCGCTCGCGGTTCACCCATCTTGCGGATATGCCTCTGCGGGACGCGCTCACTGCATTGCTGGACTACCCGCGGCAACAGCAGCTTGAGAGCCTGGCGCCCACGCATTTCAGCGTGCCCACGGGTTCGCGCGTCCCAATTGATTACACCGCGGGCGAGATTCCGGTGTTGGCGGTGCGCCTGCAGGAATTATTCGGCTTGGCGAAGACGCCGGCCATCGCCGGCGGCGGTTTTTCTTTGCTGTTACATCTATTGTCGCCGGCCCAGCGTCCGGTGCAGGTAACCCGCGATCTGGCGGGATTCTGGCGCAGCAGTTATCAGGATGTCAGGAAGGACATGAAGGGACGCTACCCCAGGCATTACTGGCCGGACGATCCGCTGTCAGCCATGCCCACGCGCCGCGCCAAACGACGTTCCTGAGAAATAAGCCGGCGAAGTCCGGCCGCGAACCCAGGAGGTTAGCCGATAGACGGTTGTAATCGTCTTGTAAGAGCGGCTGACCCGGACGCGATGAGATCAGGAATTTTTGCAGGAATCGCGGCAAGTATCGCCGCTCCCACGAAAACTCAATCGTCGTAGATTTCCTTGAGCTTGTGGCGCAGATTACGCTCGTTGAGGCGATCTTCCAGCGCGCGCCATGCCTGGGAAGTCTGGGCTTTTACCGGCTTGCGGTCACGTTTTCTGCCGGGCGCCGAAGGTTCGTAGACCGGATCGACGGCGGCGTCATCGGTTTTCTGGAGTAGTTCCTCAATGCCGGATGATTTGGAAATGTGCATATTTCTTCCTCAGCCGCAACAATGGCCCAATGCGGCGCGTTTTATACGCTTTCGCGGAATCTTTGTAAAGGCAGCGGCGGGATATTCTCGGCGTTTTGCGCTCAGTAAACTGCTCACGCCCCGGTTTTCCGCTGTTAATTAAGCCACGGGCTCCGTGTCCGGACGGTGCTGCCGGGCGAAGAAGGTATACATGGTGGGCACCACAAATAACGTGAAGACCGTGCCCATGGTCATGCCGCAAGCGATCACCAGGCCGATATCGAAACGGCTCACGGCACCGGCGCCGGTGGCGATCAGCAAAGGCACCACCCCCAGCACCATGGCGGCGGTGGTCATGAGGATCGGCCGCAGGCGCACCGCGGCCGCATGCTCGATGGCTTCGCGTTTGGAACAGCCGGTCTGGATCTGCCATTTGTTGGCGAAATCCACCATCAGGATACCGTGCTTGCTGATGAGGCCGATCAGGGTCAGCAGGCCCACTTGGGTATAGATGTTGATGCTGGCCGCACCCAGGAAGATCGGTATCAGGGCGCCGCAGAATGCCAGCGGCACGCTCACCAGAATCACGAAGGGATCGCGCCAGCTTTCGAACTGCGCGGCCAGCACCAGGAAAATGACGATGATGGCGAAGAACAGGGCCAGCAGCAGTGCGTTGCCGCCCTGGATATACTGGCGCGACTCGCCGGCGTAGTTGATGTAAAAGCCCTTGGGGAAATATTCCCGGGCCTGGGCTTTGAAGAAGTCCAGGGCTTGGCCCATGGAGACGCTCGGCGCCGCCTGGATGGTGGCGGCATTCAATTGCTGGAACTGATTGAGCTGGTCCGGCTGCACGCTGAAGTTCAGGTGCGCTACCGTTGACAGCGGCACCATGGAACCGTCGCCGGTGCGAACATAGTAGTGCATGAGCTGACTGCCGTCACGGCGGAACTGATCCGCCACCTGCGGGATCACCTGGTAACTGTAACCCTGCAGGTTGAAGAAATTCAGGTAACCGCCGCCCAAAAAAGTACTCAAAGAGGAGCCCAGGTCCTGCATGGAGATACCCAGCTGCTGGGCCTTGTTGCGATTAACGTCGATGGTGAGTTGTGGATTGTCGAACTTCAGATCGCTGTCAACGTAATAGAACATGCCGCTTTTGCGCGCCGCCGCCATGATTTTTTCCTGGACCGCATATATTTTTTGATAGGAATCGGTGGAACTTATCACGAACTGTACCGGCAGTCCGCCGCTGGAACCCGGTAACGAAGGCAGGTTGGCGGCGAATCCGCGCAAGCCGGCCACCTGGTTCAACTTTTGCTGCATTTCCTTGGCAATGGTCATCTGGCTGCGTTTCCGATCCCCCCACGGCTTGAGCGCCATGAAGGCGATCATGCTGTTGGTGCCGCCGGCGCCGTTGATGAGTGCATAGGCGTCCTGCTCGGGGATGCTCTTGAAGATGTCTTCCACCTGCTTGGCGTAAGCCTGCATGTAGGCATGGGTCGCATCCAGGGGCCCGGTGGTCTGTACGAATACGAAACCCTGGTCTTCCGTCGGCGCCAGTTCCTTCTGCGAAAACACGTAGAAGGCAAAACAGCTGATGAGCACCATGACGGCGACGATCACGGTCACCGGCCGCCAATCGAGGGCGTGATGCAGCATGCCCTGGTAACGCGTCTTTAGCCGTTCGAACAGGTGATTAATGTAATTCTCAAGTTTGCCGACATTACCAACCGGCTTCAGGAACTTGGAGCACATCATGGGCGAGAGGGTCAGGGCGATGATTCCGGAGATGATGACCGCGCCCGCCAGGGTGAAGGCAAATTCCTGGAACAGGGCTCCGGTGAGGCCGCCGATGAACCCGATGGGCGCATACACGGCCGCCAGGGTGATGGTCATGGCGATCACCGGTGTGGCGATTTCACGCGCCCCGATCATGGCCGCCTGGAACGGCGTCTTGCCTTCCTCGATATGGCGGTGGGTGTTTTCCACCACCACGATGGCGTCATCCACCACCAGACCGATGGCCAGCACCATAGCCAGCAGCGTCAATAGATTGAGCGAGTAACCCAGCAACAGCATGAAGAAGGTCACGCCGATGAGTGACAATGGGATGGTGATGACCGGGATGAACACCGGTCGCAGCGCGCCCAGGAACAGGAAAATAACGATGATGACGATCAGCGCCGCTTCCACGATGGTTTTGGTGACCTCATAGATAGAGGCGCTGATGAATTGGGTGGCGTCGTAGACTACCTTGGCATTCAGGGATGGCGGCAGTTGCGGGGAAATATCCTGAATCTGCTGGCGCACCAGTTTCGCGGTGGTCAGCGGGTTGGCATCGGGCGTAGGATTGATAGCCATGAACACCGAGGGGATGCCGCTGAAGTTCACCGAAATATCGTAGCTCTGGGAGCCCAGCTCCACCTTGGCCACATCCTTGATACGCACCAGCGCGCCGTTCTGGCTGCGGATTACAATGTTCCCGAAGCCCGGGGCGTTGCTCAGGTCGGTGGTGGCGGCGATGTTCATGGAAACGTAGTTGCCCCTGGTGGCGCCAGGCGCCGCCAGGTAATTGTTCTGCACGAGGGCATTGGCCACGTCACTGGCGGTGACGCCGAAGGCCGCCATCTTCTTCGGGTCCAGCCAGATGCGCATGGCGTAGGGAAAGCCAAACACCTGGGCCTGGGCCACGCCTTCCAGGGTCTGGATTTTTGGCTGCACCACGCGGGTCACATAGTCGGTGATCTGTCCTAGGCTCATCTCTTTCGAATAGAAGCTGATATACATGATCGCCAGGCCGCGCACATCCGAGGACTGAATCACGGACGCCTGCGCCGCCGGCGGCATCACATTCTTGACCTGGGCCACCTTGGACATGATGTCGGTGAGCGCTTTATGCACGTCGTAGTTGAGTTTGAGATAGACCGTGATGGTGCTCAGGCCCTGTTTGCTGGAGGAGGTCAGGTAGTCAATGCCCTCGGCGCCGGCTACTGATTGCTGGATAGGCTGGGTGATGAAGCCCTGCACCACATTGGCGCTGGCACCTGGATAGGCGGTGGTGATGCTGATCTGGCTGGTCTGGATCTTGGGGTACTGGCGCAGTTCCATCTTATTGATGGAATTAAGTCCCAGCAGCAGGATGATGAGACTGACAACCGTCGCCAGTACCGGACGGCGGATGAACAGATCGGTGAATTTCATGTGCCGCGGCTCCCGTTCCTCAGTCCGTTTTCACGCTGTTGTTGATTTCCACCTGCATGCCGTTCTGCAGTTTCTGCTGGCCGGCGGTGACCACCACGTCGCCGGGCTTAAGCCCCTTATTGATGGCCACGCGGCCATCACGTACCTGGCCGGTGGTGACGAATACCTGGCTGACCTTGAGTACCGGCTTGCCGTCAGCGTTTTTGCTGTCCTGTTTTACGATGAATACCGAACTGCCGTACAGGGAATAATCCACGGCCGTATTGGGCACGGTTATCGCCGGTTCCGGGTTGCCGGCGTAGACCTGTACGTTGGCAAACATGCCGGCACGCAACAGGTGTTCGGGGTTGTGGATGGTGGCCTGTAGCGTGACATTGTGGGTATTCGGATCCACCGCCGAGTCAATGGCGGTGAGTTCGCCGCTAAAAACCTTCTTTGGATAGGCATCCACCGTCACGTCCACGCGCTGGCCCTGTGCAAGGGTAGCGAGATCCTGTTCCGGCAAGGTGAACTGGGCGTACATCGTATCCAGTGATTGCAGGTCGGCGATGCTGGTACCGACGGCCAGGTACTGTCCAAGGTTCACGTTGCGGATGCCGATGCGACCTGAAAACGGCGCGCGAATGCCCAGTTTGTTGATGCTGGTCTGGTCATTCAGCAGGTTGGATTTGGCCTGTTCGAGATTGTTGGCAGCGGTATCCAGATTGGCCTGGGAATCCAGTTTTCGGCGGACGAGTTCCTGTTCGCGTTTCAGATTAAATTCCGCCAGCTTTACCTGCGCCTGAAAGCCGAGCAATTGGGCGCGTTGACTGCTGTCATCCAGTTGCACCAGCAGTTGGCCTTTTTTCACCTGCGTGCCGGATTGGAAATAGATGCCGGTGACGTTACCGGCCAACTGATTGCTGACCTGGACGCCTTCCACCGGGGTGAGGTTTCCCACGGCGGTGAAATACGGCGCCCAGGTTTCGAGCCGTGCGGCTTCGTCGGAGACAATGGTCTCCTGCTTCGTGTGTGAGAACTTCTGGATCATTCTGTAGATTTGATACCCCTTGATTCCAGCGAGTATCACCAGCGTCAGCACAATCAGAGCAAAGGCCACCATAAAGCGCTTGAACAGAGCATTTCCCTGTTGCCTGTCGGCTTTAATCAAGAGCGCCAGTCCATAGAGGCAAACTGTCAGAATAACAAATACAAAAACGACGCCAATGATGATGCCTATTATCTTGAGCATGTAGATATCCTCAATTTCAAGATGCGGTGTGGGCAGGTTTTTGGCGTGCCTTATTAATTTTATCGGCCTTCGTTACAAGCGCATATCAATGTGCTACGCAGGTAATTCCGCTCCATGGTCGTGATGATCTAAAGAATTATGTACAAACATACTGCATAGAGTACCTTGCAACCATGATCCGGTGCGCATTCGAATTTTCACTTTAGCGTGTCTGGGTTGCCGGCAAGCCGCGCGCGAAAGCTACGTGGTCCTTGAGCTTAAGGCTATAGAGCTTGCGGTCCGGCGCGGTGCCGCGCTTGTGTAGGCAGCCCACCAAACCCGCGAGGTCAGTTCCGCCAGCGCCGGATGAATCGGACCATAGCCAGCGGCATAAAAGTGGCCGAAGCTCTGTAGGAAGAACTTCTTGAGGTCGTAGCCGCTGGCGTTGCCGAAGGTGAGAACACCCAGATACAGGTCTTTGACACTCACTCCGGAATCCTTGTGGAAAGCGAAATCGAAAGGACGCGCATGATATCTCGGGCCGATATAGGGGGGCAAGTGACGGATGTCAGTCCAGCGGGTGTCCGCCGGCCGTTCTTGAGGGAGCCAGGTTGGATGTCGGTAGCGAGGTTATTCCCCGGTGTCAGCGGGAGTTTTTCGTGGTCAGAGGGTGTTGTGCCAGGGCGGTATGCGGCGTCACCCGGAATGCGGCGCGGGCGATTTCCATAATGCGGCCGTCCCGGCCGATGAGATAGCTGACGCGCTTGACACCGAAGCCCAGCAGGCCGTCACAGCCGTAGGCGCGGATAACGCGCTTGTCGGGATCCGCCAGCAGCGCAAAGCGGAGGCCATGCTTTTCGCGGAAGCGGGCATGGCTGGCGCTGTCCTGGGGGCTGATGCCGATGACCGTCGGGCCGCTGGCAGTGAGGGAGGGCTGCAGATCGCGAAAAGCACAGGCCTCGCGGGTGCATACCGGCGTGAAATCCGCCGGGTAGAAATATAGCAGCAATGGACCTTGGGCCAGCAACGTGGACAGGCGCAGAAGCCGGCCATCCTGGTCGGGCAATTCGAAATCCGGTGCAGCATCGCCGATTTTCAGCATGCTTCGTGTCCAGTGGCGCGGGCCGGTGCACCGCAGGCCGCTGATATAATGCGCCTTTATCGTGCCGACAAGCGATTCCCGGGAGCAACATGAAAATCACCGTACACGGCAGCGGCTATGTGGGCCTGGTAAGCGCCGCTTGTTTCGCCAACATGGGCAACGAAGTGTTGTGCGTGGACGTGGACAAGGCGCGGGTAGCGCGGCTCAAGCAGGGCGAGGTGCCCATCGTGGAACCAGGGCTGGATCAGCTGCTGGCGGAAGGCCTGGCAAGCGGCCGCCTCAAATTCACCGATGTACCGGCGGAAGGCGTGGAATCCGGCTTGCTGCAGTTCATCGCCGTGGGTACCCCATCGGACGAAGACGGTTCCGCGGATTTGAAATACGTGCTGCAAGTGGCGCGCACCATCGGCGAGCACATGACTTCTGAAAAAATCGTGGTGGACAAATCCACGGTGCCGGTGGGCACCGCCGACCAGGTGCGTGCGGCCATCGCCGCGGAACTCAAAAAGCGCGGCAGCCAGTTGCCTTTCGACGTGGTTTCCAACCCGGAATTTCTCAAGGAAGGCAGCGCGGTGGAGGATTTCGCCCATCCGGACCGCATCGTGGTGGGTGCCAATCAGCCCCGCAGCATCGAGGTGATGCGCAGCCTGTATGCGCCCTTCACCCGCCATCACGAACGTTTGATGATCATGACGGTACGCGACGCCGAGTTCACCAAGTACGCCGCCAATGCCATGCTGGCATCGCGCATCAGCATGATGAACGAGTTCGCCAACATCGCCGAACGCCTGGGCGTGGACATCGAACAGGTGCGCAAGGGCATCGGCTCCGACCCGCGCATCGGTTACGGCTTCCTGTATGCCGGCGTCGGCTACGGCGGTTCCTGTTTTCCCAAGGACGTGTCGGCGCTGACGCGCACCGCGGTGAAATCCGGCTATGAACCGCTGCTGCTGCAGGCGGTGGAGGAGGTGAACCGCCGCCAGAAAAACACCTTGTTCCAGAAAATCCATGGACATTTCGGCGGCCAGCTCCAGGGCCGCACGTTCGCCTTGTGGGGCCTGGCTTTCAAACCCAATACCGACGACATGCGCGAGGCCCCCAGCCGCGCACTGATGGAAGCCTTGTGGAAAGCCGGCGCACGGGTGCGCGCCTATGATCCGGCGGCCCTGCAGGAAGCCCGGCGGCTTTACGGTCAGCAGCCGCTGCTGACGCTTTGCCGTTCACCGGCGGAATGTCTGGACCAGGCCGATGCGCTGGTGGTGGTGACCGAGTGGACCCAGTTCCGCAGCCCGGATTTTGACGTGCTCAAACGCCGTCTCAAGCAGCCGCTGATTTTCGACGGCCGCAATGTCTATAACCCGGAGGAATTGCGGACCGCCGGATTCATTTTATATTCCGTGGGGCGGCCGCCGGTGAATCACTGACAGCCATTGCAGGAGCGCCAGTGCCGCCAGGGACAGTAGTCCCAGGTTCCCGCCTCCGCCGAAGCGCGGAGCGCTCACTGTCACGGAGGTGGTGGCGCTGCCGGAACCCGCCGTGTTGGCGCAGGTCAGCGTCACGGTGTACGTGCCGGCGTTGTTGTAGGTCACACTGGGGCTTTGGGCACTGGAATCCGCGATGGCGCTGGTGCCGAAATTCCAGTTGTATGTGAACCTTCCGGTGCCGTCGTAACCCAGGCACTCGCCTGCGAACGTGGTGCTTTGCCCTCCGGTTATGTTCGTGCCGCTCGCCGGACTGGTGATCACGGCGCTGGTGGCTGGATAGGTGCCGGATGTCAGCAGTGTAGCCAGGTTCGGCAATCCAAAGCCATACACCCCATTGGGGTTCAGGCCGCCGCCAGGTTGCGACGCGCTGTCCTGCAGCAGCGTGTAGGGATCCGCATTCGGGTAGGCAGGTATCAGCAGGGCCAGCAGTCCGGCGATGTGCGGTGCGGCGGCGGAGGTACCGCAGAAGGGCGAACCGAACCCGCCGACGCCGGTCACGCTCACACAATCCGGCGCCACGAAACTAGGCTCTTGTATTGTCTCTGTTGGAAAGGTGCCGGTACCAACAATCCCGAACTGTACGGGACCCAGGGAGCTATAGGGTTCGATCATGTAACCAGTATTGGGCGTCACTGCACCGACGGTGATCTCGCCGGGAATCAGCGTGCTACCCACCGGAACACCCACGGCCGACTGGCCGAAAATGCTGCCAGCGGATGTATTAGGGGTTATCTGAATTACATTTGACATCTGAGAGCCGATTATGATCTTGAACTGGTTACCCAGATCGCCGGCACTGGTTCCAGGCGTGCCGCTCACCAGGAAGATTTCCAGATGCACAGTGGCCCCCACTGATCCAGTGTTCTGCCACTGGTTGCCTTGAATCGGTTGCGGCCCAGGTGTATTAAGCGGCAGTGAATTCGCCTGGTTGCATTTCCCATTCGTGGTGCTGACGTTCATGCCCTGGTTACATGCCAGGGCGGTACCGCTTTGATCAAATAGTACCGCATCGTAGTCGCCGTTAGGGTCGTTGGTGGTGGCGGTATCATTCCAAGGGTCATCCCATTCCACGATATAGAATGCCGTATCACCGGGCTGCACCTGGAATGTCAGTTCTGGGTTTGAACTGCCAAAATCAAGGGCCGTGTTGTATTGGACGTTGTTCACAGTGAGCGTTGAAACCAAGGCATACGGAACCCATTGACCCGCCCAGAAAGCACTGCCGTCATTGCCGGCGGCGGTCACCAGATGGATGTTGGGGTGAGCCGAGGCAAATTGCTGCACGCCATTGGCAAAATCGCCGTTGGTGAACATGGCTTCGCCGGGGAACCCTAGGTCGTCCACGATCACATTGGCGTTGATGGTGCTGCTGAAATCATTGAGTGCCGTCAGGAAATCCGCGGTGGTGGCCGGGCCGGCGAATCCCAGCCGCTTTACGCCGGGGGCGAGATCATAGACGATCTCCATCATGGCGGTGCCTTCGGCACCCGAACTCTTCCAGGTGGTGTTATTGGGGTCGTTCCAGATATTGGACGGCAGATCGCCGGTGCCCTGATCGGTGGAAACTCCGCTGTCGCCGTCGGAGATCACTCCCACCACCATGCCCTGACCGGTGTAACCGGTTTGCGAGCGGAACTGGGCGGCGCCCAGAATCTGATCCCCTTGCGTATCCACCGAGCCGGTGCGCGGTAACGCGGTTATTGTCGGTGAACGCCGTGTGAACGCATAGCGCGGCACCGTGACGCGGGCGACCCCGCTGAGCGTTGAGGCGTTCTCGAGTTGATCCGCCGGTATCCAGGCCTGCACCACGCCCAGTGCCGGACTGTTGAGGATGCCAGTTGCGCCGAGTGCCGCCAGTTCGGCGCTGTCGGGCGGACTGCCGTTGCGGTCATAGTGCAAGTACACCTGCACCTGGCCGGCGGCATTCCAGCGCGCTTCCAGCGGCGAATTCTGACGGAAGAGCTCCCGGGTGAGGGCCGCGGCCATCAGCGGTTGCGTGCGATGTTCCTGTACAGCCGCGACGATGACCGCGAGGCGTTTACCCAGCTTGTGTATGGCAGCGGATGCCGGCGCGGCGTGGGCAGCGAATGGCAATGCGCTTGCAAGCAGCATTGGGATCAGGCGCATAAAATTCAAACGAGTGATGCTCATGGCCAAGGGTTTCCGTTAGCGGGGTTGTGCATAGCGGGGTGGAGTGATGCGGGTTTAGAACCAAGGCTGGCTATTGGCGGTGACGCAGGATGGCTTTCCGCAAAATCGATAAGATACCGATTGTGAGCACTCCCATGCCACCTCCTCCTCCACCTCCGCTGCTTCCGCCGGAAGATACGGTGACTCCTCGGGTCGCGGTTCCGATATTTCCGAACGCATTGGTGCAGGTAAGCGTCACCGTATAGGTACCAACGGAAGTGAAGCTCACACTTGGGTTGGAGGTGCTTGAATCGGCGATTCCGGAATTTGAGCCGAAATTCCAGTCATAATTCAAGCCGCCCGGGACTCCATTAGTCGAACAGGTGCCGGAAAAACCTATCCCTTGGCCGATATTCACGCTTACGGCGCTTGCAGGTGCGTTGATACTGGCAATGGGATTGGCATAGTTGGAGGCTACAGCGCGCACCACATTCGGCAGTCCATAGCCATAGACCCCATTCGGCGAGCCACTGCCCAACTGGAATGCACCGGCTTTTAGCAGGTCGTAGGGATCGTCATTCGGGAATCCGGACTCGAGCAATGCAATCAGCGCGGCAATATGGGGTGCGGCGGCCGAAGTGCCGCAAAACGGATTACTGAAACCGCCGGCACCGGTCACGTTCACGCAATCTATACCGACGAAATCCGGTTTCATACGGCTCTCGGAACCGGTCGCCGGCTGGTACAGGAATACCGGGCCCTGCGAACTGTAGGGTTCGATTTTGTCGGGGCTCGATGCGGGGTCCGCGCCAACGGCGACCTCATACGGAGAGGGCAGGGCTGCCTGGCCGTATATACTGCCGGCCGAAGTATGTGGAGACGTGTTCACCCGGTAGCCTTGGCCGTTTATCAGGACTTTCAGATTCGGATCCGGGTTGCCATCTCCGGGTGCGTACAGGATTTCCAGATACACTTGTTTCTGGGAACTGGAATTATTTGTCCACTCATTACCCTGAACGGGCTGGGGTCCGGGTGTATTG